>Ga0335081_10000034_pt1 | contig 248506 bp, 187 predicted proteins | sample Lox_Sample_35_FD_206713 | JGI IMG/M metagenome (GOLD analysis project Ga0335081, IMG submission 206713) | Soil microbial communities from Loxahatchee National Wildlife Refuge, Florida, United States - Lox_Sample_3.5 | ecosystem: Environmental > Terrestrial > Soil > Wetlands | place: USA...
CCAACAACTGGACTGCTTCCCGTTTGAACGCATCGTCATACTTCTTACGTGACGTAGACATACACACCTCCAAGAACAAAGATAAATTTGGTTCTCGGAGTGTCCAAATTCAGGAGTACACCTCAACCGGTGATCCGGGGGCACACCCCCTCTTTGGCGCCGAAGTCCTGTGGTCTGCGGAAAGCAGGGTGGCCAGCGATCCACCTGTGGCAGGTCAAACCTTACGTGGCGGAGAAAGACAAGTATTATGGCCAGTTGAAAAGGATTGTGTTCCGTCGACTGATTATCGGCTTGTGATTGACAAATGCCCGATAGTGTAATCTTTGATTGATTAGATGAAAAAGTCTGCCGCCGCGTTAGGCGGACTGGAGTGGTGCGCTGGAGCGCAGCGCCGGCCGACCCGACCCTGAGTTTTAACGGGGGGGAGGGGAACGCCCAGATTTATTTTTAAATAATTTAGCAGGAATATCATCACTTAATGCCCTTCACCCTCTCCGACTACGCCGACATAAAAGAACTCGCCAAGGGCGGAATGGGCAAGATCTATCTCGCCACGCAGCTCTCCCTCAATCGCAAGGTTGTCATAAAGGAAATGGCGGCCGGGCTCCTCACCACGAAAAACGAGATCAAGCGGTTCGAGAACGAGGCGCGCGCCGGCGCGGCGCTTAACCACGACCACATCGTGCGGATCTACGATTTCGGCGAGGAGAAAAGTTCATTTTACATCGCCATGGAATTCATCGACGGCCCGGACCTTGACGCGCTGCTCAAGGACGCCGATTTCCCCAGGCAAATCGGCATGATGATCCTGCAGCAGGCGCTCAAGGGGCTTGCGTTCGCGCACGAGCAGGGGATCGTGCACCGCGACGTGAAACCCGCCAACATCCTCGTGTCGCGCAACGGCGCCGTGAAAATGGTGGATTTCGGGCTTGCCTACGCGGGCGCGCAATCGGGTCACATGACCGTCACGGGGTCGATCGTGGGCACTCCAGTGTACATGTCGCCCGAGTTGGTGAAGGGCGAGGAGACGCGCGACCGGTGCATGGACATCTGGGCTGCCGGAGTGATCCTGTACCGCATCGTCACGGGCAAATTTCCCTTTTCCGGAGAGACGGTGCCCGCGACGCTCATCAGCATCATCCAGGATAAGGAAACACCGGCGGGCGAGATCGATCCCACCCTGCCGCAAAGCATTTCGAGCCTGCTCAACTCATCTCTTGAGAAGGAACATCCCAAAAGGCTGGCGAGCCTGGGCCCGCTCATCGAGGCGATGCAGAATTATTTCTTTGAAATCGGCATCCGCGACCCCGTGGACGCCATAAAAAAATACCTTGCCGACAGAAAGGCCTCCGTTGCCGAGCTCGCCCCGCTGCTTGCTCGCTATCATCTTGTCAAGGGCGAGGAATGCTCGCGGGACAAGCGGCACGCGGCGGCGCAGGCGCATTTCCAAATGGCCAAAAAGCATGATCCCAAAAACAAGGACATCGCGGAAGCCCTGCGATCGCAGCAGGACTACATGGGTTCGCTCACCGCCGAGACCGCGACCGTCCCGGGCGGCATGCTTTCACAGGTCCGCGCCAGGCAGCGGAAAAAAAAGCGGTTGGGCATTCACGTGCTGACCGTGGGGGCCGCGATTGTTTCATTGGGCATTATTTTCGCGGGAGCGCTGGCGATTTTTGACCCCGACACTTGGCACGCCATGAAGGCGCCGGTGGTTGGCGCCTTCGGCAGGATTTTCACGTTCACACCGCTTTCTCCGTCGTCACTCCAAGGGCCGGCCCAGGTTCAGGCGTCCGATTCGATGAAGAAAGACGGTCGCGCGACGCAAACGGCGGCCCAAACCGCAACCGCGAAAAGCGACAGCGCTGCCATGACGCCGGTCGCTGACACGGCGGCGGTTCATTCACAAACAGCAAAGGATTCCACCATTTCTCCGCCGCCGGCGCCTCTGCCGCAGGCCCAAGAACCTGCGGGCGGAAAAGCGCTCGCCGCAAGCGGCGCACTGAAATCACTCGTAAAGGTCCCGGAAACCGTTTCCGGTCTTGTAAAGGTGCAGGTGAACGCGGCCGGCGCCATGGTGATGGTCGACGACCGGCTCATCAGCGCGAAGGAAATGAACGGCATCATGCTCACCGCCGGCACCCACCTGGTCACCGCGACCGCCGACGGGTACACGCCGTCAACCGCGAGCGTCACCGTGTTCGGCAGCGATACGCACCTGGTCGCGATCAGCCTCACGCCGGACAAAAAATCGGGCGCGCTCGAGGTGGTTTCCGACATCGCGGCCGAAATTTACATCGACGGCGAGTTCAAGGGAAACGCGCCCACCGGCGCGCCCATCGTGCTGTCCGAAGGGCAGCACACCGTGACGTTCAAGCGGCCGGGGTTCACCCCGTATGTCAAGACCGTCGCCATAAAGACGGGCGAGACGGCGCGCGTGAAGGTGGAGGGCGGGAAGGAAGGGGGGAAGTAGGGGGCGCTTGCATCATCAGCGCATTCCCCCGCCTGTACCGAGATTGCCATCGGTCAATTAGCGATCTTGCCGCCGAAGGCTATCCACGGTTTCTGAACAAAGGGGAACGTCCATGAAACGATTGATGTTGCTCTTTGCCCCTCTCCTCTTGTCCGGCTGCGTGGCAAACCTCAAGCCGCGGATCTGCACCACCGGAATTTCAATGTGCCCTCCGGGCGTGTGCGCGCAGGTGTCCGCCGACACGCAGGTCGTTCCGCCGCCGGGATGGTGCGGAAACGACGGGAAGGAACGCGTTCCCATTGTGGACCTGAAGCAGGCGGCGCAGATGATGCGGCTCTGCTTTCTTTCGTACGGGCCCGACGATTCCATCCGCGCCCTGGGCAGCGTGACCATCGACAGCGTTGATTGCGGCCCTCTTCCGCATATCAGCGGCAACAAATGGTTCATCTGGTACGACACCGTGGGTGCGGTCAAGCGGCAGGTGGTGGCGCTGCGCGGCACTGCGAATTTCGAGAACCTGTTTCAGGATTTTTATTATCCCAAAAAGTTCGACGCTGTTATTTCCGACTGGGTGCACGGCGGGATTTACGACGCGGTCATGAAAGTGGAACCCCTGGTGAAAGCGCGGCTCGTCCCCGGCGTGCGCGTCTGCCTCACCGGACATTCGCTGGGCGGCGCCATGGCATCGCTCCTGGCGCTGCATTTTTATAAAAGCGGCATGAACATGGGGCCGCTCTTCACCTTTGCGCAGCCGCAGGTGTTCTGCGAGACCACGGTCCTTGCGTACCGTTGCTTTCCGGTAATCCGGTTTATCAACGAGGACGATCCGGTGCCCTACGTGCCGCCCACCATGGCCATGCCGTCAAACCCCTCCGATTCGCTGAACCCGGGATTCCACGGCACGTTCCGCCAGCTCGGCGACGAGGCGGTCCTGCATGCGAAAGGCGGCTACGTTTACCGGTGCACCCACGACCAATACCGCAACGGTCGGCTCTACGCGAAAAGAATATGGAAGGCCATTTGCGCAAAGGATTACAAGGCGCTTCTGCCCGCGCACATGCAGGATGTTTACCTAGCGAGGATGAACAGGATTGCGGCGGGGGTGCCGTAGAAGCGGGCCTCAATCCCGCCTCCCGTTTTATTTTATTCGGTTTTCAACGCCGACAAATACCGCACTGGGAATAATAAATCTTATTGTCAAATAGCCAAGTAGTAAAGCGCCTGCTAAAATTGACAACAGGATAACCGGATTCCTTAAAGAGTTTTTAGGCCTTGGACTTGGCATGGTTTGAATCATTATAGCCTACCTGTAAATATCTTTTCTCGGGCCAATAACAAGAACAACGATAATCACCTCTCGGTCGTTTATATCATAAATGACCCTGTAAATTCCTATCCGGATCCGCCAACCATCCCGTCCGGACAATTTTTTGCATTAATGGGGACGAGGATTTTGAGCAAGACCGGAAACCGCCATTTTGATTCTGTGGTAATCGTCGCCGTGGATTTTTTCGAGAGCCTTATATGCCCTTGGCAGGATAGTTATTTGGTAGGACACTTTTTATGAGCTTGGTCGATTTCCCTAACCGCATGAAGAAAAGGAATCGCCTTTTCACCGGAAGCTTTTGCTTCATCGTAAGCTCTTATATCATCCAGTTCCTCAAGGTCGTTGATGACCTTCCGGTACGTTTTTATATCAAGAAAGACGCCGACTTTATGTCCGCCTTTGTCAATGATGTAATTCTCCTTCAGTTTGACCATGTTCTCCGGCCCTCCTTTCTATCGAAATATGGCATAAGTTATCTGTAATTTCATCAGAGAAAAATGCTATAATAACTTCCTAATCCTCCTCCACCCCTCCTCCGGTATCTGCGCCCCGACCACCTGGCACACCTCATACCCGCAGGCCGCGCCGATCTTTCCCGCTTTGTCAATTGGATAGCCGTTGACGAGCCCATACAAAAACCCGCTCGCCCACAAATCGCCCGCGCCCGTGGTGTCCACGGCCGAGCCGTCGCCCATGATGCCGATGGCCGTGGTTTTTCCCTTGTGCGCGATATAGCTGCCGCGTTTGCCGACCTTGACAACCGCGGTGGTTGCCTTTTGGGAGAGCGCTTCAAGCGCTTTTTCCTCTTCCAAGAGCCCGGTGAATGCCCGCGCCTCGTCCTCGTTGGCGATAAGGATGTCAACGTAGTCACGCACCAGGTCTTCCAGAATATTTTTTGACGCCTCGACCACGGTGTAGCTCGCGAGATCGAGCGACACGAGGGCGCCCGCCTTTTTCGCGGCGTCAAGCGCGGCGCGGATGAGCTTCTCGTTGAACAGCAGATATCCTTCGATGTGCACGAGCGCGGCGCCCTTGAACTGTTCGGCGAGGATCTCCTCGGGTTTTGTCTCCGCCGATGCGCCGAGGAACGTGAACATGGAGCGCTGCGCGTCCGGCGTGATGATCGAAAGCACACGGCCCGTGGCGGACGGCGACATGAACAGGCGCGGTTCGACGTTGTTGTCGGCGAGCGCTTTTTCGAGAAGCGCGCCGAGCTCGTCGCCGCCACGCTTTCCCACGAACCGCGCCCTGCCGCCGAGCTTGCCGATGCCGAGTATGGTGTTGCAGGCGGATCCGCCGGGCACGATGCACGTCTTTTGCGTCGTTTGCTTCAGAATGTTTTCAATGGTTCCCGCGCTGTCAACCAGCGTCATGCCGCCTTTTTTAGCGCCCGCCTGCGCGAGAAAGCCGTCGCTTTCGCGTACCAGGATGTCGACAAGCGCCGAACCGATACCCACGATGAGTTTTTCTTGAGTGTTTTTTTTCGGTTTGACTTTTTGCATGGGGTTCCTTGAAAACTGAACGTTGATTTTCTTTTTTAATTGGAATTAAAATAGAACTTTGTTTAAGGAAAGAAAAGCTCAGCGTGCTGCTGCGCCACTGATGGGTGAGAAAAACAAAACCGGCAAGATTCCTTTATCCGGCGCCGGGCAGGACTGAAGGCCGCCGCCGGAGCGCGGTGCTGCCCGGCCGCCGCGTCTTCTGCGGGGCGCCAAGCTTTTTTATTTCCTATCTATCAATACTACGCATCCAGCACAAACGTGACCGGACCATCGTTGACAAGCTCCACATCCATCATGGCGCCGAACACGCCGGTCTCGACGCGGCCGCACAGGGGTTTCATTTTTTCGACAAAATAGGTATAAAGTTCGTTCCCTTTTTCCGGGCCGGCCGCATCGGTGAAGCTCGGCCTGCGGCCTTTTGCGCAGTCTCCGTACAGGGTGAACTGCGACACCACAAGCGCGGCGCCGCCGGCGTCGGCAAGGGACAGGTTCATTTTTCCATGGCTGTCGGAGAAAATGCGCAGGTTGGCGCATTTTTCCGCGAGATAATCGGCCTTGGCCGCGGTGTCGTCTTTGTGAATGCCGACGAGGATGAGGAGGCCGCCGGTGATGGAGCCCGTCACGGTGCCCTTGACGGATACGGACGCTTTTTTTACCCGCTGGATGACGACGCGCATGAGGGGTTAAAAAGCCACCCTGAATCCGGCCCTGAGGCCGACGCCGCTCATGTCGCGCTTGCTGAAAAGTCCGACGGTGTTACTTGAGGTTTTCGTATCCGCCCATTGGTATTCTATACCCAGAAATACCGCGCTGTTCGGCCCGATGTCATAACTTGCGTCAACAATGGCTTTCATGATCAGCCCATAATAATAGTCGCTATGGGAAGTTTCCTTTTGTGGTGCGATTGAATCATAACCGGAGGTCACTGAGACCAACGAATTATATCCTATCTGGAACTGGGCGGATGGGTGGACGATGAGAGTAGGGACAGGATCGATCATTATAAACGCCATGACGGGAAACATGAAACTTTTGTCTGCATGTAGGATGCGGTATTGTCCGGTTGTATCGCGCACTTCCTGCGATTTTGTATTCCAGAGGAAGTCTCCGGCCAGTCCAAACGATATTTTCTTGTCAATGATCATTCCGTATTGCAACGCCGCGTCCCCGGAGCAAATGCCGGTTTGCAGAAGGGCCTGCGGCCATGTTGTCCCGATTTTTACCAACACCATGTTTTCCGCAAGACTCGAAAAAATCAGCCCGGACCCTGCAAAAAGGAGAAAAAACGCGGTCAGGATGCGTTTCATGAGGTTCCTTTCTGTTAATAAAATTCCGATTTCAGACGTAATAACGGTGTGCGTTTCTTTGTCTAATATAATAAAAGATTGACAGTGGTGGCGCGTATCGTTCGGCGTGGTGGTCAGTGTGATTTGATTAATGCGCCGAAGCAGGGGGTTTATAATTATTTTTATGTGAGTTCCGCTTGACGCAAAATGCGCGGACAAATTTTACTTCCTTATAAGGAAAGAAATGTATGATTAAAAAAGCGGTCGGCGTTTTGTTCTTGGCGCTTTTGTCCGGATGTTACACCCAGTTTGCCGCGATTCCGCGGAATGTGGCCTACGTGTCACCTCCCGACACCTCTGGGGAAAACGACAGTATGCAATCCCGCCTCCAGGACACGTTACGGACGTCCAACGACCAGGTGTGTTACTGGACGCGCGACCTTACGGGCCAGCCCGTACTGCGCTGTTACGACACTTATTACGGCCGTGACTGGTACCGGTACAATAATTACCCCTGGTGGTCGGCATCAGATCCCTATTTTTACGGCTCCTATAATTATTATGGCTGGGATCAACAATGCCCCGCATATTATTATTACGATTATTCCTGCGGCGCTTGCAGGTATTACCGCGACTACAACGGTACTGCTCGTTCATGGTGGTGGAATTCGCCCGGTTATTCCGGCCCGTCGCCGTCAGGTTCGTCAACGCCGTCGCGGGCCCGACGCGCGAGGTCGTCGGCTGTTCCCGGCCCCGGCTCGCATGCACCGTCCGGGGCTATGAAAAGGCCGGCGGGAAATACCTCGAGCACCGGAAGTGAAACCGGCATAATTGAAAAAAGCGGGTCCTCGTCGACAACCGCTCCTGACCGCAGAACAAGGGGCGATGCGGTGCCCGCCGCCACTGAATCCTCCGGCTCAACGGATATGTCCAAGCAGGACCAGCAGCAGCCGGCTCAGCAGCAGCCGGCCGACGCGACGCCGCAACAGGGCACCGACCGGGGAAACCAAACCGGTCAATCGGGCCAGAATCAGTCATCCGACAATAACCAACGAGATCACAGAAACCCCAGGAGCTGGTAATGAAAAAAATCGCTTTTGTCGCCGGAATCGCCGTCGCGGTGTTTTGCGCGCACCCTGCGCGCGCGGATTTATCGCTTGTCCAGCAGGCGGGCGAGGGCGCTCGGGCCCTCGGCATGGGGAACAACTATGTCGCGCTGTCAAGCGACCTCTCGGCCATGTTCTGGAATCCGGCGGGCTTTGCGTTCGTTCCGGCGCGGGAGCTGGCGGTGTCGTTTGAAGGCCTTTCCCAGCGAAACGACGCCACCTTTTCCCAGAACGGCGACTTTTCGTCGCTATCACGTCCCCGCCTTGACAACATCGGATACCTGCATGCGTTTCCCACGGTGCAGGGCGGGTTCACGCTCGCCGCCTCCTACCACAGCCCTTACACGTTTGACGACGTGCTGGCTTTCAGCGGTGATTATTTAGACGTAAACAACCACCAAATTTCACTTGACAATAACTACAAGACCTATGGCGGGCTCGACTTCTGGAGCGGCGGGTTCGGCCTGCAGGTGGCCAAAGGCCTCGGCATCGGCGCGGCAGTATCGCTGGTCACCGGCACGGAAAACGTTCGCACCACGCTGCTCAGGTTGACCGACGGCGCGATCGCCGACCCGATCAACGACGATTATGACCGAACGACCACCCGCTCCTATGTCGGCTACGACATACGTCTCGGCATGCTGTACCAGCCGGTGAAATTCCTCAACTTCGGGCTGCGGTTTGTGTTCCCGCAGACCGTCTGGTTCACCGAAGACCTTTCGGAGACCTATCCTTATACGCCGTCCGAGCCGGATTACAACACCCAGTACACGGGGAAACTGATGTCGTCCTATTCCGGCGCATTCGGCGGAGCCCTCGTGTTTCCGTTCCTCACCGCTTCGGGCGAGATCAGGACGCGGCTGCCGTACAGCGTGCTGTATCCGCTGGCCACCATTCCCGACACCAGTCTCGCTTCAAAGACGATGTGGGGCGCGGGGCTCGGCCTCGAGGTTCCATGCGGCGTGAGCTGGATCCTGGCACGCGCCGGCTTCTCATGGGATCAGTTCGACACGCATCTGTTTCTCAAGCAATACAGCGGCGAGGACCCGGGCTGGGACCCCCAGGGGCTTTCGCCGGTGGGAGACAGGCTTATGGGAACGCTCGGCATGGGGTTCATCATCAGAAGGGTTTGCCTCGAATGGGCCTACAGTTACGGCGCGTGGAGGCTTAACACTGAGAACGTGCTTACGGAAAACCATGTCCAGCAGCGGCTGATGATGTCGGTCGCTTTCCGTTTCTAGGATTTAAAACAAAGATCACTCGCAAAGAACGTCACGAGCGCCGGGAACACGAAAGAAAGACACAAACTCCTTGTGCGGGGGTGTCTTTCTTTTCTTTATTGTCTTCGCGACCTTAGCGTTCTTTGCGACGGGCCTCTTCACGGAAAGACCTCATGAAACAAGTCACCCTCTACACCGACGGCGCGTGCTCGGGCAACCCGGGTCCGGGTGGGTACGGCGCCATCCTCTCCTATAACGGCAAGGAAAAAGAACTGTACGGCGGGTTCCGCAACACCACGAACAACCGCATGGAGCTCATGGCCGTGATCGCGGGCCTTGAGTCCCTCAAGGAACAATGCGGCGTTACCGTGGTGTCGGATTCGAAATACGTGGTTGACGCAATGAGAAACGGCTGGGCCGCCAAATGGCGCGCCAACGGCTGGAGACGCAATAAAAAGGAGAAGGCCCTCAACCCCGACCTGTGGACGCGGCTGCTTGACCTGTGCGCAAAACACACGGTGACGTTTACGTGGGTCAACGGCCACGCGGGCCACCCGCAGAACGAGCGCTGCGACAGCATGGCGGTGGCGGCGGCGGCAATGCCGGGGCTGCCGGAGGACGCGAGGAATTGTTGACTGCGGAATGGGGATTGCGGAATTAAAGCAGGATCGGTTAAAGTTTCATTTGTCAACATCTTGTCGTCAATGGATATTTTACTTCAGTTTCTCCAGAATCTCTTTCGGCATCCTCTTCACCTTGCCCTTCCCATCAACGCATGCCGCCGTCACGTCGCCGCTTACGCAGAGCACGCCCTTCTGGTTGCGGATTTCATAATGGAAGGTGAGCGTCACTGAGGAATGTACGGCGATCGAGGTGGCCACGTCCAGCACGTCGTTGTAGCGGGCGGGGAAGTGGTATTTAAGGTGTGATTCTGCCACAACGAAGAGCGTGCCCTGTTTGTGAAGGTCTGAGAGCTCGAAGCCCATGTCGCGCAGCAGTTCGGTCCTTCCGCGCTCCATGTAGTTGAGATAGTTCGCATAATACACCACATCGCCGCAGTCGGTGTCTTCGTAGTAGATGCGGATTTTAATATGATTTACAGGTGATTTCATACGATATTGAGCGCTCCATCGCGTGCGGAAGAGGGGGAGAGCGGGTGAGTTTAAAGGAAAAGACGCATCATTTGGGAGACCTTATTTTTTTTGCCAGTTTGTCAATATTTTCCAATGTTTCTATTTTGTATTCCTTTATTTTCCGCCACAGCGTCGACCGCGAGATGCCGAGCTTCTTTGCGGTTTCGGAATAGTTGAACTGCATGGCCTCGAGCGCCTGCCGGATGTACATGCGCTCCATGGCCTCGAGCGTGGTGATGGTGCCCGCCGAAACGTCCGGCATAGCGCCGAACGGCCGGTGCGGCGCCTCGAGGAGCAGGCGGTTTTTGAACATGAACTCGGGCAGGTCCTTCTCGGTGATTTCGCCGCCTTCCGCGAGTACCATGGCGTGCTCGATGATGTTTTCGAGCTCGCGCACATTGCCGGGATAATCGTAATTCGCGAGCACCGCCTCCGCCGCGGGCGACAGCCTGGTGATGTTCTTCTCCAGCACCTCGTTGTTCTTGTGCACGAACAGTTTTATGAGGTTAGGGATGGTCTCCTTGCGGTCGCGCAGCGGCGGCAGGTGCAGGCAGAACACGTTGAGCCGGTAAAACAAGTCTTCCCTGAATTTCTTTTCGTTCACGAGCGCCGCAAGGTCCTTGTTGGTGGCGGCGATGATGCGGACGTTCACCGTGCGGGTCATATTTTCGCCGATGCGTTTGAACGTGCGCTCCTGCAAAAAGCGCAGCAGCTTCACCTGCGCCGCCGGCGAGAGCTCTGCCACTTCGTCAAGAAACAGCGTTCCCAAGTTCGCCTCCTCCACGAGGCCCATGCGGTCGCGGTCGGCGCCGGTGAAGGAGCCCTTTACGTGGCCGAACAGCTCGCTTTCGAACAGGGTGTCGGGGATCGCGCCGCAGTTCATGGCCACGAACTTGCCGTCGGTGCGGCGCGACATGTGGTGGATGATGCGCGCGAAAAATTCCTTGCCGCTGCCGCTTTCGCCGCACACGAGCACCGTCGACGACGTGGGCGCGATCTTCATGGCGAGCTTGAGGAGCTTCTGCATGGCCGGGCTTCCCGCCATGAGGTCGGTGAGCAGGCGCTGCTCGAGCTCCCGGTATTCGGCGAGGTTGTCCACTTTGGCCGAAAGCTTGTCGGCCGCCGATTTCAAGTCTGCCGGACGCACCGGCTTCATGAGGTAGAACGCGGCGCCGCTGCGCAGCGCCTTTGTCGCCGCGTCAAGGTCGTCCATGGTGGCGAGGATCACGACCTCGGAGTGCGGCGAGCGGGTCTTGATGTAGTGGACGAGGTCCATCTCCTGCGGCGGCATTGCCTCGATGTCAAGGAACACGATGTCGACCCGTTCCGCCTCGAGTAGGGTGAGCGCCTGTGCCGGCGACGTCGCGTTGATGACCTTGAAGCCGGACAATGCGCCTTCGTCAAGCAGGCCTGCCTTGGCCTTGGCGTTGAGCGTGACGGAAAGGATTGTTTTTTTTTCGGGTTCTGTTGGCATGGTGCACTAATATTCGGGTGGATATCTCAACATTTTTAATGATGATATACTAAAATACATTTTAAAGATCTTGAAGGGGAAGCATGCTTCAAAGTCTTCCTGTCCTGAAAAATATGACAGCATGATTGTCATGAAAAAAAATAAAGGGGCACGCCACTCGCGTGTGCGGATGTAAACCACTATGAACCGACCGCTGAATTCCGACCGCCGAGCTTATTCCTCAAGTGATGCGGAAGGGGAATAATGGGCCATGGTGCGGGGGAAGATGTCCTGGGATTTGCTGATGAGTTCTGGAATTGTCACGAAGGAATAGCCGCGGGATTTGAGGCCGTTGATGATCCCCGGAAGCGACTGCACCGTGGAAAGCCGCTGCGGGTTGAGCTTTGTTTCCATGCCGTCGTGCAGAAGTATGATGGCGCCGCCGCCGGTCTTTGAGAGAACGCGCTGCTCAATGGTTTTCGCGTTCAGATGCTGCCAGTCGTCGGGGGAAACGGTCCACGTCACCACGGTGTAATGTTCTTTATGCGCCAGGCTCATCATCCAGGGGCTGCGCCAGCCGTGCGGCGGCCGGAAATATTCCGGGCTCACGCCGCTCGCGTTGCGGATCGCCGTTGCCGCGGCGTCAAGTTCCTTTTGGATTTTGTTCGGCGGCTCCAGGGGACCCCAGAACGGGTGAGAATAGGTGTGATTTCCCAGTGTGTGTCCTTCCAACGCGATGCGCCTGGCAATGTCCGGATGTCGCTCCACATTTTTACCCACGACAAAAAACGTTGCCTTGACTCCGTATTTTGAAAGTGTGTCGAGAATCTGTCTGGTATAGGCGCTCGGACCGTCGTCGAACGTGAGCGCCACCAGCGGCTGGCTTTGCTGGCCGTGCGCCAACACCGAACCAAAAAGCCTGTTTTCGTTGTTTTCAGTCACCCACAAGAAACAAAGAATGGCCAATGCGGCAACGGCGAACCTTGCCAGGATGGACTGAGAATGCACGGCGCTGAACCGCGGTTTCCTGATGTTCGGGAAGTTGTAGAAGACGGGACGGTTGAAGAAATGCAGGCCGAAATCGTTGAGATAGTACAGCCACAGGGTCTGGAAGAATGCGTATTGGAATCTGCGCCCCGACGTCCATACGTACAGGTCACGGTCGATCACGAGCTTGCCCAGCCGCTTGAGCCGCAGCCCGAGCTCCACGTCGGCGCCCATGTTTACTTTCGGGTTGAGGCCGCCGCTCGCGACGTAGGCCGAGCGCCACACTGCTGCGTTTGCGCCGGCAAAATGGTAGTTGAGATGGCCTGCGACTTTTCCGGTAAGGCGGAGCAGGGAAGGACCGTCGTGGAACAGGAACGTGCCGCTTGACGCCACGACGCCGGGAATGGAAAGGTTGCTCAGGTGCTTTGAAAGCCAAAACGCGGGGACCATGGTATCGGCGTCGGTGCAGGCGATGATGTCGCCGGTCGCAGCGCTGAAGCCGGCGCGAAGGGCGTGCACGTATCCTTGCCGCGGTTCGTCCACCACCCTGATTCCCGTGGAAAGCGCGATTTCGCGGGTACGGTCGGTGGAAGCATTGTTCACCACGATGATTTCAAACGCGCCCTTATAATCCTGCTGTTTAAGCGAAGAAATGCAAGAAGCGATCAGGTCTTCTTCGTTGTACGCGGGCACAACAATGGAAAACGAGGGATATTGCTTCATTGATTTCCTGTGTCTAGACTAATGCTCGTGAAATGAGATACGAAGTAAAGACGATTGGCCCTGGCGAAACTGCTGAAAAGGCAAATATATCAACTGTATAAAATAATACAATAAGATAAGGAAAAGTCAAGGTTATAAGGAAAAAAATAACATTGAATAAAAAAATGTCTGACGTAATGTGCCGCCGTGAAAACCGAGCTGAAAGTTGGAGGATTTAAACGCTCCTTGGGCAATCTATCGCTGGGGACAACGCTGTTCCAAACCATAAAAAAAACGGCCTGCAAATATGCGCCGAAGAAATTGAATTGCATCGCTCTCCCAAATTATCTTTAGAAAAGGAACCCGGGGCATTTAACAAACGAGGAGGACCATCATGGACCGTGATAACGTATGGGACAAGCTGAAAAAGAATTTAAAGGAAGGGGCGGCGCTCTCCATTGAGAAAATCGAGGAGTATTCGAAAATCGGAAAACTCAAGATCGAGGAGTTCGCGGCCAAGAAAAAGGTCGAGCGGAACTGCGTTGATATCGGCGAAAGGGTTTTCGACCTGGTCGAGACCGGCAAGGCATCGGATGCCGCCAGCGATCTCCTGGTGAAAAAGGCGATCGAGAACATCCGCGCGCTCAACGAGGAACTCGCCGCGATCGAAAAGAAGATAAAGGTTGCCTCCGACGAAGCCAGGAAGTCCAAGAGCAGGAACGGGGACGGCGACAGCGCCGTTGGGGTGTAGCTTTACGGAATGAGAAAAAAGGAAAGAAAAGAGATCCTCCTGGTGCCGCCGGGCGGTTCAAAGGTCCGTCCGGTGCACGTTCCCCGCAGGCTCGTCGCATTCTGCTTCATCGTCATCGCGGCAGGGTTTGCGGGGTATTTCATTCCCTTCAACAGCTTCTCCATCGACGTGGTGCAGCGCAACCAGCAGAAAAACCTCGAGAACCAGAACAAAAAACTGTGGGCCATCATCAAGCCGGTACGCCGGATGCTCGACAACCTCGGCGACGAACTCCAGGGGCTTGAAAAAAGGAGACAGGCCATCACCGGCAAAATGGGCACGAAGGACGATGCCGTTGCCCCGGCGCGGCAGAAGCGCAGGGAGCAGGCTTCGCTCGGCGATCTCGAAGCGAGAGCGGCGCGCGATGAGAATTTTTTTCAGGGCCTTGCCGCGATGGTTTCAAGCCGGCCGGGGAGTTTCGATTCGGTTCCCCTTATCATGCCCGTTGAAGGGAAGCCCGTCATCAGCGCACGGTTTGAAAAGGAATTGGACCCGTTTACCGGCACCATGAAAAATCATACCGGAACGGATTTCATCGGCGTTGTCGGAACTCCCGTCATTGCGACGGCATCGGGCACGGTTTCCCGGGTCGAAGACGGCAAGATCTGGGGAAAACGAATTTTGATTAACCACGGCTTCGGGTACGGCACGGTGTATGCGCACCTTGGCACGGTGCAGGCGTTTGCCGGCAAGAAGGTGAAAAAAGGCGACTGCATCGCCCTCATGGGGCTCTCGGGTTTTACGAGCGGGCCGCACGTCCATTACGAAATTTGGTATCGGGGAAAGCCGGTCAATCCGGAAGACATGTTCTATCCCGATTCCGACGCGCTCGCGCCCGTCGCGCTACGGTAGGAGATGGAAGAACCGGGCCGCGAAAAACAAAAGGGCGAGCAGGAGCACGGCGCCCCCCGCGGTGACCGCCACCAACACCGGCGTCGACCACGCCTCCTTTTTCGCGCGCGGCGCCACCTCGATGTCCGGCCCGCGTGCGGCCGGGTTCTTGATGAAATCGAACACCACGTCGGCCGGCGCGCGGTCGGTGATCATCTTGAATTCCCGGTACAGCGCATTCGCCATTTCCGCCGCGGTGCCGAAACGGTCGTCGCGCGAGAGCGCCATGCTTTTCTTCACCACGTCCTCGACGGATTTCGGCACGCCGAGGTTGAACGACGAAATCGGCGCGAATTCACCTCGTGATTTCTGGCGCACGAGCTCCGAAATGGTCTTTTGCGGATACGCCCGCTGGCCGGTTATCATTTCGTAAAGCACCGACCCCAGCGAGAAGATGTCGCTGCGGTGGTCGATGTCCCTCCCCTCGAGCTGCTCGGGCGAGAGATAGGCGAGCGACCCCATCACCTTGCCGCCGATGGTGTGCAGGCTCACCTCGCTGGGCCGCGCGATGCCGAAGTCCATCAGCTTGACCATCCCGTCCTTCGAGATGATGATGTTGTCGGGTTTGATGTCGCGGTGGATGAGCCCTTTGTAAACCTTTCCGTACAGCGTGTAGTCCTTGAAGTGGGCGTAGTGGAGCGACTGGCACACGAAGTAGGCCGTGATGAGCGCGACGGGCAGCGGAAAACGGCCGTGCGTGGTGATGAGGTCGCGGATCGACAAGCCGTCCACGAATTCCATTTCGAGAAAGGGGACCTGCTGCTCCCAGTAGCCGAGGTTGTGGATCTCGACGATGTTGGGGTGGTGGATGTCGGCGAGGATTTTCGCTTCGGTAAAGAACCGCTCGCGCAGTTCCTTGTCAGATGCGTTCTTGAGGATCTTGAGCGCCCGCGTCACCTCGAGCCCCTCGTGCCACACCTTGTACACATTGGCCATGCCGCCCTCGCCCACGAGCTTGACGATGCGGTTGGGGCCGATCTTGTCGTCCACCTTGGGCATGGGCGACTGGTATGGATTGACCGCGGGGCCTTGTGTGGGCCGGATATAGCGTTTTGCCGGTTGGTTGGGTTCGGATTGTTCATTCATGGAGCGTTCGCCTGGTTTCTATGTGGTGACGGACAACGTTTCTATAGTATAGAATGATTCCGGTAAAAAGAAAATACATTTTGACTCGACTTTATTTTTATCGAAAGGTATTTTGGAGACAAGAAAAAATACAAAAATGGTGGGGGAAGCATCCCCCTCGCTGCGGCCCGGTCTCGCTTTTAAATATTTTCCACGATCTCGTATCCGGAAATTTGCGTGACCGGTCCTACGCTGCCCCCTCCTGGGTGCGGCCGGGTGCCGGCATCTTCAAGCTCCACACATCCGCTGGGCGCACCCGCGGTGAGCAGTTGTGAGGAAAAATTTAATTCGATTTTCTCAATTATCAATAATAAATAACGAATCAAGGTGTCATTGCGAGCATCGAGAAGCAATCGTCCGTTGATTGATTCGATGCCTTTTTCTGTCAACCGTCAACTGTAAACATAGAATTTGCAATCATGAACATCCTGATCATCCGCCTGTCCTCCATGGGCGACGTCATCCTCGCGACGTCGGTGTTTTCCTATTTGAAAAGAGAACTTCCCGTATCAAAGATTTGGTTTGTCACACAGGAAAAGTACGCCGAACTCTTTTCATACGACACAAGACTTGCGCGGGTCGTTCCGGTACAAAAGGGGGCTGAAAAGGCGGCGGCAAGGGAGCTTGCCGGCGTCGAATGGAACAGGATCATCGACCTGCAGAACAGCCCGAAAAGCCGCATGCTGCGGAAAGGCCTTTTGTCAAGGCAGCCCGCAGCGGCATTTCAAAAGCTGCATGGAAGGAGGCTGGCGCTTTTATGGGCCGGGATCAACCTGTATCGGCACGGCGACCACGTCGTCGCCCGCTACGCAAAGGCCGCCGGCTTTTCGAAACGCGACGGCGCACCGTTCCCTTCGGCGGGCATAATACTTGACAAGAAGAAATGCGAGGCGGTACGGAAAAGCGCGTCCGGCAGCGCCATGGTGCGGCCCATGATCGCCCTGTTTCCCTTCAGCGCGTGGAAGAACAAGGAATGGCCCACGGCAAATTACGCGTTTGTCGGACGGTATTTTTCGATAAAGGGATGGGGCGTCATGATCGCCGGCGGCCCGCAGGACGTCGCGGCGGCCGAAGCGTTAAAGCGCAGGATCGGCGGACAATGCCTTTCGACTGCCGGCGCGCTGTCGCTGTACGAAACCGCGTGCCTCGTCAGCATTTGTAAACTAGCGCTCGGCAACGACACCGGGCTTTGCCACCTGGCGCGCGCGTGCGGCGTGAAAACCGGCGTCATCTATGGACCCACCACGGCGCACTTCGGTTTTTTTCCCTATGGCGATCCGCCGTTCCGTGTTTTCGAGGCGCGGCATTTCTGCAGGCCGTGCCACGCGCACGGCGGAAACATCTGTTACACCGGTTCGCGGCGCTGCATGACGAAGATCAGGCCGGAGATGGTGATTAAAGGACTCGAGGAGTTGCATAATGATGGAAAATCCTGACAATCCGCGGTGATGAGAACGAAAAAAGATTGCAATGCTTTTTTCAGTCAACCATATCAAATGTTGTCAGGGGCTTGACTCTTTTTTCTGCACCCATCATTTTTAATGTTGTATGAAAAAAAGAATGGCGGCATTTTTTCTTGTTATCATCGTCAGCGCGTCCTGTACCGCCTTTTGCGCCGAAGTAACCCCCTCTTTCGATAGCTATGTTCAGTATTTCGCCGGTATTTCAATGCTCATGACCGACTCCAAAAGCAGCAGGCCCCAGAAAGCCGAGCGCTACCGCCGCCTGCGCCTGCTCACCGGCGTCAGCGCGGAACAGGCAAAGGCGTTCGCGCGGAAATACCAGAGCGATCCCGAAGGCTGGCAGAAATTCATGGGCGCGGTCCAGCAGGTTATTCAGAAAAAATGACGGCGGGCGGGGAGCAGCGCCGGCAATTCTAGAAGGAGTTTTACTATGGCAAGCGACGTCCTGTTTGAGTTTACCGATGCGAATTTTGAGGCCGAGGCGCTCAAGGCGCCCCTTCCGGTGCTCGTCGATTTCTGGGCCGAATGGTGCGGGCCGTGCAAGATGCTCACGCCCATCATCGAGGAGGTGGCGCAGGAGTACGGCGCCAAAGTGAAAATCGGCAAGCTCAACGTGGACCAGTCGCCCGCGACCGCTTCGCGCTACTCGGTGAGCAACATCCCCACGATCCTCTTTATCAAGGCGGGAAACGTCGTGGACCAGCAGGTGGGACTGCTTGCAAAAAAGGCGCTGAAGGCGAAAATAGATTCATTCCTACAATCTTGAGGCGCGTGCGCGAGGACTGGCGCATTGCCGCTGCATGCAACCACCACGGTGTGAACCGTTGTTCACCGTAAAGCATGCTGCTGTTTGCAAATCCATGCGGGAAAGTCCGGCAATCAAGTAAATTAATGGACAATTACGATGTATGAAAATTGTAGCGCTTAACCCTCCCTTTCTTCCGCGGTATTCGCGGGAATCTCGCTCGCCGGCCGTTGCCAAGAGCGGCACGCTGTATTATCCCATGTGGCTCGCCTACGCGGTGGGATTTCTTGAAAAGCAAGGCCACGAGGTGCTCTTCATCGATGCGCCTGCGGCAGGCCTTTCGTACGAACAAGTGGAGCAGCGTGTTGCCGGATTCTCCCCGCAGCTTGCCGTGGTGGACACCTCAACGCCGAGCATCTACAGCGACGTCCGGGTGGCGTGCTCGCTCAAGCGGAAAATCCCCGGCCTGTTCGCCGTGTGCGTGGGCGTGCACGTGTCGGCCCTGCCCGAGCAGACGCTTTCGCTTGAGGCGGGGCTCGACGCCGTTGCTTTCGGGGAATATGAGGCGACGCTCGCCGAGCTGGCTACGGTGCTGTCCTCAACGGCCAAAAAGGGCGCGCTGTCCTTGATAGCGGGCATTGCGTACCGCGACGCATCCGGCGCCATCAAACGCAACGGCCCGCGAGAATACATCGACAACCTCGACGAATTGCCCATGGTTTCGGCGGTGTACAAAAAGCACCTGAGCGTGGAGCCGTACTTTTACGGCCACAGCAGGCATCCGCTCATCGTGATCATGACCGGCAGGGGATGCCCGTTCCACTGCACGTTCTGCGTGGTGCCGCAGGTGCTGCAGGGTCACCGCTACCGCCGGCGCTCGGTGCAAGGCGTCGTGGACGAATTCATTTACATACGCGACAACTTCCCGCAGGTGCGCGAGATCATGATCGAGGACGACACGCTCACCGCAGACCCCAGGCGCTGCCGCGAGCTTTCGGCCGCGTTGATCGCGGCGGGAGCGACGCTTGTTCCGTGGTCGGCCAATTCACGCGCCGACGTCGACTTCGAGACCATGGCCGCCATGAAAAAGGCCGGGTGCAGGCTGTTCTGCGTGGGGTTCGAGAGCGGCGACCAGCAAATTCTTAACAACATCAAAAAGGGCACCACCATCGAGAAGATACGGCGCTTCATGAAGGACGCCAGGCGCGCCGGCATTCTCGTCCACGGCTGCTTCATGGTGGGAAACAGGGGAGAAACGCGGGAAACGCTCGAGACCACGCTCCGGTTTGCCAAGGAGCTCGGGCCCGACACCGCGCAGTTTTTCCCGATCATGGCGTATCCCGGCACCGACGACTACCGGTATTTCAAGGACAGGGGCTGGATCGTCACCGAGGACTTCCGCAAATGGCTCACCGACGACGGCCTGCACTCGTCGGTGGTGTCGAACCCCGACCTGAGCTATGAGACGCTTGTTGATTTCTGCGACAGGGCGCGCCGCGAATTCTACCTGCGGCCCCGCTACCTCGCGGGCAAAGCGGCGCAGGCGCTCCGGAACCCGGGCGAGTTCAAGCGGCTTGTCAAGGGCTTTCGCGCCCTGCTGCCGTATCTGGTCAACCCGTCTTTAAAGAGAAGGCCGGCGTCGCAATGCTGACCGCCGCTCTCATTGTTCTGTTCTGGCTGTCGCTGTTTCTGCTCGTCTATTCCTACGCCCTTTACCCGTTGATCCTTTCCTTGTTCGCGAAGCTTTTCGGCAGGCCCGCCCGCACGGATGAAACGGTTTTCCCTTCGGTGGGCGTGGTGGTTCCTGTTTACAATGAAGAAACCGTGGTGAAGCAGAAGGTGGAGAACCTGCTCGCCATGGAGTATCCCGCCGGAAGGCTCAGCGTGTGGGTTGGCTCCGACTGCAGTTCCGACGCGACGCACGACATCGTGAAGGCGATGGCCGACCCGCGCGTGCACCTGTGGGTCGCAGAGAGGCGCGGCGGCAAGACCGAAGTGATCAACAAGCTCGCGCTCCGGGTGGACGCCGACGTGCTCATGTTTACCGATGCGAACACCATGCACCGGCCCGACAGCCTGAAGAAAATGGTCCGCTGGTACGCCGATCCCTCGGTGGGCGGCGTGGGCGGCCATATCGAGCACGTCTGCGCGAACCGGGAGCTCGAGGAGGTGCTCTACCGCTCGTTCGAGTCGCGGCAGAAAATGCTCGAATCGCGGCTCCACAGCACCATCTCCGCGTTCGGCGGGTTTTACTCGGTGCGCAAACAGGCGTTCTCGCCCATCCACTACAATGCCTATTCCAACGACGACGTGATCATTCCCATGAACGTGATACGGCGCGGCTTTCGCATGATCTTCGACCCTGCCGCTGTTTCGGAAGAGGAGACCACCGAAAGCATCAGAATCGAGTTTTCGCGCCGCATCCGCATCGGCGCCGGAAATTTCCAGGCGTTTTCGTGGCTGCTCGATTTTCTGAACCCGCTCAAGGGGTGGCCGTGGTTCTGCTACGTTTCGCACAAGGTGACGCGGTGGTTCTCCCCGTTTTTCATCCTGGGCGCGCTGATCTCCGGCATCCTGCTCGCGCTATTGCACGGCCCGTTTTTCTACACGGTCCTGCTGTTTGCCGGACTGGCCGGTCTCGCGCTCGCGCTTGTCTATTCCTTTGCGCCCATTCCTTTCATCCGTCCCCTGTATTACTTCATTTCCATGAACGCGGCGCTGCTGGCCGGATTCTTCCGCTTCCTGGGAGGCATCAGGAGCGCGGCGTGGTCGCGGACCAGCCGCGGCTCCGAAAAGTAAATTTGGATATCTCTCCTTGCGGAAAATCGTGTTGCAAATAATATTTTTAATAATGAACGTTTGATGATTTCCTCGGCACGAATCAATCCTGTACCATTTGATTTTTGAAAGGGAACAAAGCTATGGAAAAGATGGATTACATGCAGGCAGCGCAGAAGGTGATGGAGCAGATCCGCAGCAAGGGCGGCGCGTTTCTCACGGCACAGGCCGGCGACGCGCTCAACACCATGACCATCGGCTGGGCGTCGCTCGGGTTTTTGTGGGGAAGGCCCATGCTCACGGTCATGGTGCGCAAGACACGCCACACCTTCGGCATCATCGAACGCGCAAAAGACTTCACCGTGTCGGTGCCGCTGTCGGGCATGGCACAACAGCTCGAGTTCTGCGGGACAAAATCGGGCCGCAACCACAAGAAAATCGAGGAGGCCGGCCTTGAGCTCGTGCCCAGCGTCAAGGTGCACACGCCGGTAATTCTCGTGCCCGGGATACAATTTGAATGCAAGATCGTGTATAAGTCGGCGATTGAACCGGGGAATCTGATCGAAGAATACGCGCATTTGTATCCGGAGAAGGATTTTCATACGATGTATTTTGGGGAGATCAAGGAGTGTTATTCGACGAAGGATGAGAAGCAGAAATAAAAATGATTAAAAAAAAATAAAATCTGGTGGGGGAGGCTTCCCCCTCGCTGCGGCCCGGCTGCGCTCCGAATTTATTTCTTCAATATGGTGCCCGAAAACTTGCGCGGCCTTGTTATTGCGGATTTCGGATTGCGGAATTCAAAAACGTTGAGGAATTTTATTTCATTTCGGCAGATTTGGTTTTCAATCCGCAATCCGCATTCCCCAACTCTACAAGTGCTCTCCTTCCCCCGGCACCTCGGGCAGCGGCTGGAAGTTGAAATAGATCTTCACGAACAGGGTGAACGCCTCCTCGAATTTCTTCCCGTACGAGATCTCCTTGTTTCTTCCCGGGTTGTCAAGCTCCTTTTTCTGCCATTCCCTGATCTGGTAGATGAGCTCCTTTGAGATCATGCGGAGCTTGACGAGCTGGTCGGGCTGCGTCTGCCACATCTTGATGCGCTCGTCGGATTTGGGCGAGGTGAGCGAGATGTCGTAGAACGAGTCGGGGATGCAGATGCTCCTGGGCAGGGCATAGGGCGAGTTCCGGGCCGCGCAGTAGAGGTAGTAAAACCCCTTGAGAAAGCGCGGGAAGAACGAGTCGAGGTACAGGAGGCGGTCCCAGCGCTCGTGCTGGAGGTCTTTTTCGAACGTCTCGAGCGTGGGGACAAAGGTCTTGCACACCTTGTTCAGGATGTCGGCCTCGAAATCGGAGATCATGTACGCCTTGTCGGGCGGTTCCCGGTGCACGTTTTTCTGGCGCCCGTCCTTGGTGATCTTGATTTCGTCGTCGTCGATGGGACCGATGAGGACGTAGTATGACTCGTCCTCGGAATTGTCGAACGATACCCGAACCTTCTCGAACTGGTGGGTCAGGTCGTTGTAGGTGACGCTCAGCTTGGCAAGAGGGATGGCGTAGGACGTGCGCTTGCCCTGTGCCTGCGCATTTGTCAATGAGGCCGCCGCCAGCACCGCTATGAGTAGGATCTGAGCAACCACGGTCACCCGCTTCGTGTTTCGGCTCACGCCGTCCGCTCAGCCTGGTTCTCCTCTGCGATCAGCAGGATGCGCGGATCGAGCTTCAAATGCATATCGGCCGCCACCACGGCATCATGGTCTTTCACCAGGTTGAGGTGGATGAAGTCCCCCCGCGGCTCAAGACAGATGAGGATGGCGATGTCGTCGATGTACGGGGCCAGCAGCTTCGGCACGCGCTTGGCGTCGGTCGCGTCCTCCTTGAGGGTGGCGCTGAACCAGAGCTCGAAACCGTTGTCCCGGGCGAACCTCCTGAATTCCCCGAACTCGCCGGCCGTCGCCTTGCCGAAATCGTATCCGTCAACGACGATCGTCTCGACGGAAAAATTCCCCTGTTCGATGAGCGTCCTGACGTTTTTCTCGATTTTCGCGACGGTGACGCTGGCCTGCTCGAAATTCATGACAAGCCTGTTCCTTATTATATCATCATGCACATCCATAGCGCAATCAAGTTTATACCGTTTTGCGATTTCCCGGAAAATGTCCTCGTACCACCGCACGATATGGCCGATGTTGCCGGAGTAGGAAAGGTGGATCACGTGCCTGCCGAGAAACAGCTGATCGGTGGCGATGTGCACGAGGCACGCGGTCTTGCCGAGGCCCTTGCGGGACGCGATCACGCCGATGTTGCCTTTTCCCGCGCCGCCATGCGCCGACTTTTCAAGGATCCGCAGGGGGCTTCTCTTCACCAGTTCTTTCCGTACCATTATCGATTCCTCCGTACCATTTTTTTCTGTATGACTTATTTCAAAATTCACCGCAGAGACCCAGAGATCGTGGAGAAGAAATAGACAAAGTTGGAAGTTGATGATTGAAAGTTGAAAGTTACGAAAAGAACAAAGCGCTCTTAACTTCCAACTTCCAACTTTAAACCATTTTTCTTCTCTGTGTCCTCTGTGTCTCTGTGGCTATTCTTTTTTTCCTGTTACGCCCGTTTCTTCGCCTGTTCTTTGTACTGCTCCATCAGCTCCTCGCATTTTGCCGCGGGCACCTTGCCGTACCGCGCGAACTCCATGGTGAAATTCGCCTTGCCCTGCGTGATGGAGCGCAGCACCGTGGAATACCCGAACATCTCGGCGAGCGGCACCTCTGCGTCCACGCGCGAGAAGTTGTTGTCCTCCGAGGTGCTGACGATGATGCCGCGGCGCTGGTTGATCGACCCGAGCGCGTTGCCCTGGAACTCGGACGGCCCCTCGATGGAGACCTTCATGATGGGTTCCAGGATTTCGGGCCTCGCCTTGTCGTAGGCCTGCCGAAACGCGCCGATCGCGGCGAGCTGGAACGCCATGTCCGATGAGTCAACCGGGTGCGACTGGCCGTCGTTGATGGTGATCTTGACGCCCACGATGGGGAAGCCGATCACGCTGCCCTTGGCAAGGCACGCCTTGAACCCCTTGTCGCACGACGGGATGAACTCGCGCGGGATCACGCCGCCCGTGATCTCGTCGACGAACTCGTAGTCTTTTTCCTGCAGCGGCTCCATGATGCCGGCAACACGGCCGAACTGGCCGCTGCCGCCGGTCTGCTTCTTGTGCGTGTAGTCGAACTCGACGCGCTTGGTGATGGTCTCGCGGTACGCCACTTGCGGCATGCCGGTGACAAGCTCAACGCTGTATTCGCGCTTCATGCGCTCGATGTAGATGTCGAGGTGCAGTTCGCCCATGCCGCGGATGATGGTCTCTTTTGACTCCGGGTCCACGAACGAACGGAAGGTGGGGTCTTCCTTGCAGAACCGGTTGAGCGCCTTTGACATGTTGTCGGCCGATTTCTTGTCCTTGGGCTTGATGGCGAGCGAGATCACCGGGTTGGGCACGTACATTGACGTAAGAGAATAGTTGAGGTTGCCCTGCGAAAAGGTGTCGCCGGAGGCGCAATCGATGCCGAACAGGGCAACGATGTCGCCGCAGGGCGCGAAGCTTATGTCCTCCATGTCGCTGGCATGCATGCGCACGAGCCTGCCGACCTTGAAGCTTTTCCCGCTCCTGCTGTTGGTGAGTTCGTCGCCCTTCTTGAGCGACCCCTGGTAGATGCGGATGTAGGTGAGCTGGCCGTAATGCCCGTCCTCGAGCTTGAACGCCAGCGCCACCGTGGGCTTGTCGTCCTGCGCCGTAAGCGGCGCCTCGGCTTCGTTGTTGTCAAGGTCGAGCGCCGAATACTGCCGGTCGGAGGGCGAAGGAAGATAGTCCACCACAGCGTCGAGCAGGGGCTGCACCCCCTTGTTCTTGTAGGCGGTGCCGACAAACACGGGCGTCAGGTCGAGCGAAAGCGTGCCCTTGCGCACGGCTGCGCGGATCTGATCCGGCGTCTCCCTGCCCTCGAGGAACGCCTCGGCAAGATCGTCGCAGTACATCGACACCGCGTCGATCATCTCCTCGCGGCGCGCCGCAACCTCGTTGGCGAGGTCGGCCGGGATGTCGGCCTCACGCACAGTCTCGCCGTGCTCGCCGTCGAAATAGAGCGCCTTCATGGTGACCAGGTCGACCACGCCCTCGAAACGGTCCTCAAGCCCGATGGGGATCTGCATGAGCACGGCGTTGTGTCCGAGCTTCTCGCACAGGTGCTCCTTCACCCGGTAGGGGTTGGCGCCGGCGCGATCGCACTTGTTGATGAACGCGACCCGCGGCACCTTGTAGCGCTTGAGCTGGCGGTCCACCGTGATGGACTGCGACTGCACGCCGCCCACCGAGCACAGCACGAGCACGGCGCCGTCGAGCACCCGCAGCGCGCGCTCCACCTCGATGGTGAAGTCCACGTGGCCCGGTGTGTCGATGATGTTGATGGAATGCTCGCGCCAGTCGACGTTGGTGGCCGCCGACGCGATGGTGATGCCGCGCTCGCGCTCGAGCTCCATGGAATCCATGGTGGCGCCCACGCCGTCCTTGCCCTTCACCTCGTGGATGGCGTGGATCTTGTTGCAATAGTAAAGAATGCGCTCGGTGAGCGTGGTTTTTCCCGAGTCGATGTGGGCGCTGATGCCGATGTTGCGCATCGATGAAATGCCGGATGCCATAAAAGAGTAACTCCTCAACTGCCGTTGCGTGATTAAAATACTACCATAACGCCGTTATCGCCGGCTTTTTATTTCAAGCTTTTACCGGAAAATCCGTGCGGTGTCGTTGCAAAGGGAGACCAGAACAACTAAGCGGCCGTGATATGTTCGGCGGAAAAAGCGGGAGTAAAATACTTTGTGGTAGAATGAAGGAGGATAATTTGCTTTAACAAGAATTTTTTAATGGGGGAGGTCTCCCCCTCGCTGCGGCCCGGCCGCGCTCCAATATTTTCCTATGATACCGTATCCAAACAGGCGCGGCCGGCCCCTCGCCGCAGGCGACTCGGGCGGTCCGGCAACGAGGCCGATAGGCCGAGCCCGGAAGTGACGACCCTTGGAAGTACCCGAAGGGGTAGAACCGGTGCCGCGACCGGCAGGCGCCCAGAATAAAAACTGGAAGCTAAAATAGCTCTATTCTATTTTAATGAAGGAAACCTTGTCATGAAACTCGCCTATTACATCACCTCGCACGGATACGGCCACGCGTCGCGCGCGGCCGCGATATGCAACCTGCTTTCACCGGAGGCCAGCGTCGTTTTCCGCACCACAGTCCCAAAAAAGTTTTTCGAAGAGGAAGTCAAAGGTCCTTTTGCCCACGTGCCTGCCGAATTCGACTGCGGCTGCTTCCAAACCGACGGGGTAACGGTTGACGTGAAAAAGACCCTGCATGCATATATGGCGATTGCAGACCGCAATGAAGCTTTACTTGACAAGGAAGTGAAATGGTGCCGCGAAAACACCATAGGCCTTATCGCGAGCGATATCGTGCCCTTTGCATTCGACGTGGCGAAAAAGGCCGGCATTCCCTCGGTGGCGGCGACCAATTTCACGTGGCATTCCATTTATGAAGAATACGCGGCCGAACATCCGGAATTCGCGTCCTACCTGGAAAATATTCAGAAACAATATGCATCGGCTGATCTGCTTCTGTCAATGTTCCCCGCAAACGAAATGCCGTACTTCGGAAGAAAAGTCGACACCGGGCCCGTCGGAAGGGCCGGCACCGATATCCGCCAGCGGTTGCTCGCCGATCACGGCATACAGCCGCAGAAGAAAATCGGCGTGATTTACACCGGAAATTTCGGCATGGACGCGGTTTCGTGGCGCCGGCTCGAAACATTCAACGATTGGGAATTTTTCGGGCTGTATCCGCTTCCCGGGGCGCCACGGAATTATCATATGATCTCGAAAGAATCCTACAGGTATCAAGACTGCATCGCCTCGTCGGACGTCATGGTGAGCAAGCTCGGATACGGCACCTGCGCCGAATGCTTCATCAACGGCCTGCCCATCATCTATCTTCCCCGCGAACGCTTTGCGGAATTTCCCGTGCTGCACACTGCGGTGACCGAATGGGGGCATGGTTACCTTTTGTCAAAAGAGGACTACTGCGGCCTGAACTGGGACAGCGCGCTGAAGTTGATTGAGAAACGGGAAAAACCCGCGGCCGTGCTGTCGGGCGGGGCGCTGCGGTGCGCGAGGGAGATGGAGAAACTGGGGAAGTGTGATGCGATGAAATAAGGGCTGGCGCCGACACGTAATACATGTAAAAAACAAAGAAAATCTTGTAATTCAATTTTTCAGCATGTATACTTTGTAATAGGAGGCGTCATTATGATGAGCACGGTTACCACGCGGGGCCAGACCGCAATTCCGGCGGCAATACGCCGTCGTTATAATATAAAACCGAAAAGCCGGATCGAATGGATTGACGACGGTCGCGGCGTTGCCGTGGTTCCGGTTCCTGTTGATCCGGTGCGGACGCTGAAAGGAAAGTACGGCCGGTACAATCTCAGCGGCGCTCTTGCCCGCCTGCGCAGGGAAGAACGGCGACGTGGCGGATAAAACTTTTGTTCTGGATACTTCAGCCTTGCTTGCCTTTGTCCAGAACGAGCCGGGTGCCGGCAGGGTGGATCAAATTCTGAAATCCGGCCGGAAGCGTGAGTCCAATCTTTACGTTTCGTTTGTCTCCCTTGCAGAGTTGTATTACGTTACCTCGCGCGAAATCGGACGTTCCGCCGCCTTGGAACTTATCGCGTATGTTAAATTGCTGCCCGTCACCGTCATCGAATCCGCCGAGCGGCTGACCCTTCAGGCCGGAAGCATCAAGGCGAGTTCACGCCTTTCCCTTGCCGATGCGTTCATCGCCGCCACCGCCGCGCAGGTCGAGGGCGTCTTGGTGCATAAGGACCCTGAATTTGAAAAGATTGGAAATCTTGTTACCCTTGAAAAACTGCCGTATAAAACGCCGGTTCGACGATAATTGATGGCTCGGTTTATTTTTTCTTCCCGGTTCAAATTTTTCTTGATCCTTCCATCCCATGTTTGATAATTTACTAACGAGGTATCACAATGCCCAAGCCGTCCTTTCCATCCGTTGAATATCAACTCCTCAATTCCCTCAAGACTTCTTTAAATTTTACCAAAAGCCCGCGTTATCCCATTCCCATCGGCGACGACGCGGCCATCCTGGTCTGCGGCAAAAATGAAAAACTCATCCTCACCGCCGACACGTTTGTCGAGAATGTGCATTTCAACCTTGCCTTCATGGCGTTGGAACAGGTCGGCTACAAAGCCATGGCGATAAACCTGAGCGACTGCGCGGCCATGGCTGCGACACCGGACAGCGCACTTGTCCAGATCGTGTTTCCTAAAAATCAATCTGTGGGAAAAACGTTGTCCGGTATAAAGAGGGTTTATAAAGGGCTTAATGAAGCATGCCGGAAATGGGATTTTCCCATCATCGGCGGCAACCTTTCGAAAGGCCCGTGCTGGATGATCGACATCACCCTGCTCGGCAGGACAGAAAACAGGAACAGGCTTTTATTGCGGAAAGGCGCCCGGCACGGCGACGGCCTCTGGGTGACGGGGTTCCCCGGTGAAAGCGGCGCGGGGCTTGCGTGTCTCAAAAAATGGGGGAGCGTTAAAAAGGTCCCGGCGGAATATGCGGTGCTCGTGCGCAAGCACCTCCGGCCCGTTCCGAGAATCAAAATCGCGAGGGAACTGGCAAAAGAACGGCATGTCCACGCTCTCATTGACATATCGGACGGCATTTCCAAGGATTCCCGTACGCTGGCGTACGAAAACAATTTGGGCATTTTGCTTGATGACGAGCCCGGCTGCATCTCGGGCCCGATGCGCCGGCTTGCCGGACGTCTGAAAAGAGATTGGCGCGATTGGTATCTGAACGGCGGCGAGGATTATGAGCTCCTGTTTGCCGCTTCGCCGGCGTTTGATCCTTCAAGACTCGCTGTTACAACCGGCGTGCCCGTTTCGCGTATCGGCGTCTTTTCAAAATCTTTCCGAGGTGTTCGGCTGCGAAAAGAAAATAATACATCAGCGCGTCTCAACCTGGGCGGCTGGGACCATCTTCAAAACGCTTGACCCAAAAGACTTGCCGGTGCTAGTTTATTTTATGGGGCGTTTTTCATCCGGTGTAATGTATTTTTTGAGTGGAAAATCTGGAGATCAAATTCTATAATAGATATACCTTTAGGGACATAACCATCGCGGTGCTGAACCTATGATGATGCAGCGACGCCGTAAAAAACTCGGCGAAATCCTTATCGCCCAGGGCATGATCACCAACGAGCAGCTGCTGGAGGCGCTGCAGGTGCACAAGCGCACGGGCGTGAGCCTGGGAACCGTGCTTGTCAACCTCGGATACATCAGCGACGACGACCTGACCGGCGTGCTCGGGGCGCAGATACAATTCGACCAGCGCAAACGCCTCGGCGAATTGCTTATCGACCAAGGCCTCATCAACGACGAAAAGCTCACCCAGGCCCTCGAGGAGCAGAAGAAGACCAAGCTGCTGCTCGGGCAATGCCTTGTGAATCTCAAATTCATCACCGAGAAACAGCTTGTTGACGTGCTCTCTGCACAGCTTGACATCCAGCACGTGGTGCTGGAAAACTTCGCCTTCAACAAGAATCTTGTCAAACTTATTCCCGAAGACATGGCCCGGAAATACAAGGTGATCCCGCTCTTTGAGCGGGACGGCATTCTCACGGTCGCCATGGCCGATCCCACCAACCTTCGCACCGTCGACCACCTCAAGTTCAAAACCGGCAAAGGGATCGACCCGGTCATCTCCGAGGAAAAGAGCATCACCTCCGCCATCGAGAAAAATTACGCCTCGCCGGTTGAACAGATGTCCGAACTCCTCGGCAACGTGCAGGTCGAGGAAATCGACGTGGTCAAGCGCGAGGAGGAGGAGGAGGAAGGAGGCGTAAGCGACGAGGAGGGCAAGCAGATTGTCAAGCTTGTCAACCTCATCATCGGCCAGGCGGTGACCGACAGGGCCTCCGACATCCACATCGAGCCCACCGACAACTATGTGCGGATCCGCTACCGCGTCGACGGCGAGCTAACGGAACGCAATCCCATCCCGCTGGCGCTGCGCGCGCAGATCACGTCGCGCCTCAAGATCATGGCGGGCATGGACATTGCAGAAAAACGGCACCCGCAGGACGGTCACATCGAGATACGGCACCAGGGCCGCGAGATCGACTTGCGCGTGTCGACGTTCCCCGTGATGACGCGGCAGCATGGCGTCAACGAGAAGATCGTGATGCGTATCATCGACCAGGCCGAGAACCAGCTCACGCTTGACATGCTGGGATTCCTGCCGTACATGCTCAAGCAGTTCGACGACCTGGTGATGCTGGCCGACGGCATCATCCTGGTCACCGGCCCCACCGGAAGCGGCAAAAGCTGCACGCTGTACGCCGCGCTCTCACGTGTCAATGCGCACTTCGAAAACACCAAAAACATCATCACGATGGAAGACCCGGTCGAATTCGTGCTCGAGGGCATCAGCCAGGGCCAGATCAATGCCAAGGCGGGGTTCGATTACGGCGACGGCCTGCGCGCCATCCTGCGGCAGGACCCGGACATCGTGATGATCGGCGAGATGCGCGATCTGCCCACCGCCGAAATGGCGATCAAGTCGGCGCTCACGGGCCACATGGTCTATTCAACGCTGCACACCAACGATTCCGCGTCCGCGTTCACCCGGCTTCTCGACATGGGCATAGAGCCGTTCCTCATCGCCTCAACGGTCCGCGGCGTGCTCGCCCAGCGCCTCGTACGGCGAATATGCTCCAAATGCAAGGAGCGCGTGGAACCCGAGGCCAAGCTCCTCGAGGAGCTCCATCTCAAGCCCGACACTCCTATTTACAAAGGGAAAGGCTGCCGCGTGTGCAACAATACGGGCTACAAAGGCCGCACCGGCATTTTCGAGCTGCTCGTCCCCGATTCGACGGTAAAAAAAATGATACTCGAGCGCCACTCGTCCGACGAGATAAAAGACTACTGCGTGTCCACGGGTCATTTCGACACCCTGCGGCGGGACGGGTTGCGCAAGGTCGCCGACGGGGTCACCACCATCGAACAGGTGCTGGGAGCGTCCAGCGGTGACTAATCCTTTTTCCCGCCCTGGGGTCCTGGAACAAATCACGCTCAATCCGGTGCAGAAAGAAGCGGTGCTGTACGAGGGAGGGCCGCAACTCGTGTTTGCCGGCGCCGGAACCGGCAAGACAAGGGTGCTCACCGCCAAGATAGCGTGGCTCATCCAGCAAAAGGCAATGCCGCCCAACCGCATTTTCGCCGCGACGTTCACCAACAAAGCGGCCCGCGAAATGCAGCGCCGCGTCGAGGAACTCACAGGGCTGCCGTGTTCGGGCCTGTGGATCGGCACTTTTCATTCGATGTGCGCCCGCATCCTGCGAAGGGAGGCGGACAAGATTGGGTTCCCTTCATCCTTCTCCATCTTTGATGCCGACGACCAGCTTTCCTGCATCAAAAAGGTCGCCAAGGAACTCGCGCTTGACGAACGCACCATGCCGCCGCGCCTGTTGTTGTCGGCCATTTCGCGCCACAAGAATGCCTGTGTTCCGCCGGCCGAACTCGCCGGCAAGGCCGCGAGTTATTTCGATTCGGAGCTCATTCGCGCCTATGCGGCCTATCAGGAAAGCCTGGCAAAACAGCAGGCCATGGACTTCGACGACCTGCTTTCCACGTGCGTGTACCTAATGCGCGGCAACGCCGGCGTCCTCTCCCGCTACCAGTCGCTGTTCAGCTATGTGCTGGTGGACGAGTACCAGGACACGAACCTCGCGCAGTTTTACCTTGTCAAGCTCCTTGCCGCCGCGCACAACAATATCTTCGTGGTGGGCGACGACGACCAGAGCATCTATGCATGGCGCGGAGCGCAGGTGGAAAACATCCTGTCGTTCGACAAGGCTTTTCCCACGACCAAAACGTTCGTGCTCGAGCAGAACTACCGCTCCACCGGCGCAATCCTCAATTTCGCCAACGCGGCAATAGCTGCCAACACCCGGCGCGCCGCGAAGCGGCTGTGGACCGGCCGCCAGGGCGGCGGCGTGACCGTGCTGCGATACCGCGACGACCGCCACGAATCGGAGTCGGTGTGCGACGCAGTGGCGCGCCATATCAAAACGGGCGTGAAGCCCTGCTCAATCGCCGTGCTTTTCAGGACCAATGCGCAGTCGCGGCTGTTCGAGGACTCCATGCGCAAGCGGCGCGTTCCCTACGTGCTGGTGGGCGGCATGAGCTTTTACGAGCGCCGCGAAATCAAGGACTGCCTGGCCTATTTGCGTTTGTGCGTGAACCCGAAGGACGACCTGAGTTGCGAGCGCATCGTGAACGTGCCGCCGCGCGGGATCGGCGACAAGTCAAAGGAACTGCTGATGCAGCGCAGCCGGGAGCGCGGAAAATCCCTGCTTGAAACCATCCTCGGGGAAAACGACACCGCCGCCTACGGCAGGGGTCAGAAGGGCATGTTGGAGCTGAAGGAACTTTTTTCCCTGCTTGCCGATCTCATAGTGAAGAACGAATCGCCGCACGAAATCCTCACGCAGGCGCTGTCCCTCACCGGATACCTCACCGTGTTCGAGGAGGAGGACTCGGAGGAGGCCAACGCGAGGATCGAAAACGTGGGCGAGCTCGTGAACGCCGTGGCTGTCTGGACAGAGGAGAATCCTGAAAAGGGGTTGCCGGCGTTCCTCGAGGAGATCTCGCTCGCCACCGACGTTGACCGGTGGGAACAGAAGGACGATTCGGTGAACATGATGACGCTGCACTGCGCAAAGGGGCTTGAGTTCAAACAGGTGTTCGTGGTCGGGTGCGAGGACGGCATCCTGCCCTCGCGTCAGAATTTCGACGACGAGGCGAAAATGGAGGAGGAGCGGCGCCTCCTGTACGTGGGCGTCACGCGCGCCATGGACGGGCTCGAGGTGTCGTATGCCGACGAACGCTGGCGCTTCGGCTCCTGCATTCCCATGACGCCGTCGCGGTTTCTCGCGGCCGTGCCCCAGGAACTGTTCACCTTTCTCGACCAGAGCGGCGTGTTTTTCCGCGAGGAAAAAAAGAGGCAGAAAAGCTGCCGCGAGACCGCCGCCGTCATGCAGGAACCGGCATACCGGCATGAGGATTTCTCGCAGGAGACGGTGCAGTACCGCATGGGCCAGCACGTGGTGCACAAGCTGTACGGCAAGGGGAGGGTCGTGAACCTGAGCGGGTTCGGCGAGGACATGCGCATGACCGTGCTTTTCAACGACGGCACGCGCAGGAAATTAATGGCCAAATTTGCGGATTTTGAATCGGCGTGACCGATTTAAAAAAATCACCGCAAAGACGCAACGAGCGCGAAGTAGATTTAATCCATCGCCTCAGCCCTTCCCCTTTCCGCAAGCGGAGAGGGGCGGCTGAAAGCAGGGATGAGGCGTAACCAAGTAACGGGGACGCTGCGGGATGATCGACAAAGCCCACGTCAAATACATTGCCGACCTTTCACGTCTCTCCCTCTCAGACGCCGAAACCGAGGCGTTTGCCGGCCAGCTGAAATCAATCCTGCATTACGTGGAGCAGCTTAACAAAGTAGACACGTCGAATGTGGAACCCACCGCGTTCATCGCGCCCTCGCGCGACCCCATGCGCGACGACGTGGAAACCCCGTCGCTGCCGCCGGAAAAAATACTACAGAACGGGCCCAAGGTGAAAAACGGATATTTCGCCGTGCCCAAGATCATCAATCAATAAATATTTTTTCCTTTAATTTTCCTTCCAATAATCCTACAATAATACTCTGTATCCAATATTTTTATCCTTCCGGATAAAAGCATCTATGGCTTCAAAAAAAGAAAAATTGACCGACGGCATCCTCTGCGTGATTCCCGCGCGCTACGGCTCGTCGCGGCTGCCGGGCAAGCCGCTCATCATGTTCAAGAACCTGCCGCTGGTCATGTGGGTGTACAACCGCGCCAAGCAGTCGGGCGTGTTCGACATGGTGTGCGTCGCCACCGACGACCGGCGCGTCCATGAGACCGTGTTGAACTATGGCGGCGCATCATGCCTCACCTCGCCGCGGCACGCCTCAGGCACCGACCGCGTGAACGAAGTGGAGGAGAAATACCGTTACCGGTACATCGTCAACCTCCAGGGCGACGAGCCGCTCGTGCCGCGCAGTCTCATGAGAAAATTCGCGGAAAAGCTCGCAACTCTCGATGATAATTCCTTGCTAACCTGCGTCTCTCATGCTACAATAAAAGAAAAGGACAACCCGAATGTGGTGAAGGCCGTTCTTAACAAACGGCAGGAGGCTCTTTATTTTTCCCGCGCGCCCATTCCGTACGAGCGCGAGGGCGGGGGAAAGCGTATCCTCGTGCACTGGGGCATTTACGGGTTCACCGCACGGTCGCTTGCGCGGTTCTGCGCCTTTCCGCAGGGCGAACTTGAACGGCGCGAACTGCTCGAACAGCTCAGGGCGCTCGAAAACGGCATGCGGATCGCGTGCCTGGTGACCGGCGAGCGCAGCTGCGGCATCGACACGCCCGCGGACGCGGAGGCGTTCAGGAAAATGGTGGAAGGAACACGGCCCCATGCAGAATGAACAGGAGAAAATGGATGCCGGCAAGGCCGAAGACATCCATCTTCTCGTTGTCGACGACGAACGATCCATTTGCGACATCGTGGGGCAGTTCCTGCGCATGAAGGGATACAACGTCACCTGCGTCGGCACGGCCGAGGCGGCCATCGATTTCATCAAGGAGAACGCCATCGATCTCGTGCTCTCCGACATCAAGATGCCGGGGATGTCGGGCGTGGAGCTCCTCAAATGGGTGCGCGAGTACAACCGCTCGCTGCCGGTGGTCATGACCACCGGGTTTCCCACCCTCGACACCGCCATCGAGGCGCTCAAGCTCGGTGCGTTCGATTACCTCACCAAGCCGTTCCACCTCGAGGAGATCGCGGAAAAGATCAAACGCGCGCTTGTCAACCGGCAGCTCGAAGAGGAGAACCTGCTCTTTTCCAAGCTCGTGTCCCTGCACGAGGTCACCAAGATCCTCGCCTCGACCTACCAGCTAGCCGAACTCAACCACAAGGTGCTCGACTTTTCGGTGAAGATCGCAAAGGCCGACGGCGGCTCGCTCATGTTCTTCGACGAGGCGAAACACCTCATCATGGCCGAAAGCACCGCGCGCCATTCCCCGGAATTCTGGGAAAACGCGCTGTTCACCGGCGCGTCGAAGTGGGTCGCCGAAAACGAGGAGCCGATGGTGATGGAATCGGGGGAACCGAAGGCGTTCCGCGAGTTCCCGCCGCTGCCCGACAACATCCGCAGCTATATCGCGTTCCCGCTCAAGACGCCGCAGCGCACCGTGGGCGTGCTCAATCTGATCCGCAACAGGGAAAAAAATCCGTTTTCGAACGTTGACCTCGAAATCATCAACGTGCTCGCGTCGCAGGCAAGCATCTCCATCGAAAACGTACGGCTCTACCAGAACATTCGCGACAACTACCTCAAGACGGTGCGCGGCTTTGCGCTGGCGGTCGAGGCCAAAGACCGCTACACGCACGGCCATTCCGAGAACGTGATGAAATACACGGTGGTGATCGCCAAGCACCTGGGCCTGTCCGACGCGGAGATCGAAAACGTCAAGTACGCCGGCCTGCTGCACGACATCGGAAAAATAGGCGTGAGCGAGCTCATCCTCAACAAGCCCGGCAGGCTCACGCCCTCCGAATTTGATGAGATCAAGAAGCACCCGTCGCTCGGGGCGAACATCATCGCCGACGTGCCTTTTTTGCGGCCGCTGGTGCCAATGGTGTTCCATCATCACGAATTTTACGACGGCAACGGATACCCCGACGGCATAAAAGGGGAGGACATCCCCTTCGGCGCGCGCATCCTGAGCGTCGCCGACGCCTACGAGGCCATGACTTCCGACCGGCCGTACCGCCGCTCGCTTTCCCAGCAGGCGGCGCTCGAGATACTGGTGGCCGGCAAAGGCAAGCAGTTTGACCCGAAGATGGTCGACACGTTCAAGGAGATCCTGCAGTCCGGACAGCAATAGGGCCTTTTGCGGGGACGGCCTGCGGGAAGACGAAAGCATGCGCCCGGCGCTTCGGGTTTACTTTAAGAGAAGCAATCACCTATTTTATGGTATGCCCCGCAGAAGTAAACGGCGGGGCAATGGCCTTGTTTAACCGATGGAGATGTATGGCGGACCGCGGGGATTGCGTCAGCGGCATAGACCTGACAAAGGAGAACATCAGCATCGCGCAGTATTCCGCGTCGGAAAATACTGTGGTGAACGCCAGCATCATCATCAGCCCGCTCGACGAGGCCGACCCATCCGACGATATCATCACCTCCCTCAGGGCAAAGTTCAAGAAAGTCGCGGCGCAGATGAAGTGCGAAGGGCAGCACGCGGCCGTGGCAGTGCCGGCCCAATACGCGGTAGTGAAGAAGTTCACCCTCGACGCCGACGAAAACGACGTGCGCGGCGCGCTCGAATGGGAGCTCGGCCAGCACCTCATCGGCGGCCTCGGCGAATACTCCTTTGATTTCGAGCCCATGGCCCGCGAAGGAGACACCGAGCAATACCTGGCGGTGGCCTACCGGAGCAGCAGCGTGCAGAAGCTTGTTTCTCTTGTAAAGGCGGGAAAACTGTCGCCGGCCGTGGTCGACATCGACATATTCGCGCTCATCGACGTTTTCGAGGCGAACTACGCCGACGCCATGTCGGCGCCCGCCGTCATCATCCACGGCAACGGCGAGTCGACGCGGCTGGTGCTCACCAAGAACGGCGCCTTCGCCGACTTCGACGTGATGGAACCGGCGCGGCACGCGTCGTCGCCCGACGCCTATGGCAGCCAGATGCTCGAGACCATGGCCCAGAGCTTTGCCTCGGTGCACGGACGGCCGCCGATCTATCTCACCGGTCCGATTTTCGCCGACCCCGATTTCACCGAATCGGTGTGCTCGCGCATGGGCGTGGCCCGGGTGCTCGACCCGTTCAGGGCGATCCGCTCGACCGTTGACATTCCAAAATCCGATCTCCGGAAATGCATTCCGTATCTGACCGTAGCGGTGGGCCTTGCGCTCAGGGCCGCGGCGGAGGGTGCCGCATGATCCGCATCAACCTTCTCAAGGGGCCTTCTCGGCATGCGGGGCCGGCCGTGGGGAAAATTCTCCTAATCGCCGTGATCGTTGTCGCGGTGGGGGCCGCCGGTGCCGCGCTCTGGATGTGGGGGCCCGCGATGATCGCCGCGATCACGCCCGCGCCCAAAACGGCCGAAAAACAGGATGCCGCGCCGGTTATTGCATCCGTCAATAGCAGCCTCGTGCGCGACGTGGTGAGGGAAGTCGCCGGCGAGCGCCGCGCGCTGCCGGGCGCCGCGCAGCGGATCCCCTACGCGGAGCTTTCGATCACGGAGAAGATCAATTACGAGATGCGGTTCGCGGCGAACGTGGCCGAGCTTCTTGACAGAACGGTTCCGCCGGGCGTCGGGTTGCACGCATTCGAGGCAAACAATTTCCAGGCAGTATACGCGGCGGGCATCGCACCGTCAAAGGAGCTGGTGCAGGGCATGCTCGCGTCCCTGAAGGCCCAGAAGGTTTCGCTGCTTCCCAAGCCGCTCACCGTGGTGACGCCCGGCGCCGCGGGCGGTTTTAAATTCACAGTTACCGGCACGGTTGATTTCGGCCTTTCCCCCGCCGATTCGCTCATCGTGCCGCCGTTTACCGTGGCCGGCGAGGTTCCCGCCGCGCTGCGTGAGATGACGAAGTTGGCAAAGGAGAACGCAATCACCATTGTCAAGGCGCCGGCGCGGGTGTCGTCGGAGACGGTGGGCGCCTATTCGCGGCAGCTCTACCAGTGGACGGGTCAGGGTCCGTACAAGAATTTCGTGAAGTTCCTGCTGCGCATGCGCCAGGCCGGCCAGGTGTGCGCGTTCAAGCGCCTCGCGGTGAGCGCGCTGTCGCCCGCGAGCGTGAAAATCGAGTCGCAGGTGCTCGTCACCACGCGCCAGTAGCGGCCCGGCGGCCCTCCATGAAACTCCGCATCGTTTCCGGAACGCTTTCCCGAAGGTACATTACGGTTGACAAAAGCAGCCAGGGGTTCCGCCCCACGCAGGAGCGCGTGCGCCGGGCCGTGGCCGATGCGCTGCGTGAACGGATCCCCGGCGCGGCCGCCGCGGACTTTTGCGCCGGCAGCGGCGCGTTCGGCATCGAACTGATCAGCCGCGGCGCGGCCTCCGTTGATTTTGTGGAAAGCGACCGGCGGAGGGCCTCGGCCATTTCCCGTATGTGTGGGGAACTTGGCATCACGAACAAGTGCCGCGTTTTCACCAAGGATATCCGGAATTTTCCGGCGACCTGCGACAAATTTTATGATGTCATTTTTTTTGATCCGCCGTATGAGGATACGGCGCTGGCAGAATTGGTGCCTGACTTGTGCAAGCGGCTTTCCAAAGGGGGAATGCTAGTGTATGAACGGGAGAAAAGTTCAGTATCCCAGGGCGATAAGCTGTCACCTGCGGAATATGACGTTGAGGTGAGGAATTACGGGGATACGGCGGTGGAGTTCATAACAAAAGTTTTATAGGCCTTCTTTTATAAATAAGGGGCTTTTATGAAAAAAATTTGGATCGTTCTGAGCGGACATTTTGTTTTGTCCGTAATTTTGTGCTTGTTGGCAATGAAAATAGATGAATCCGGGACATTATTCTTTTTCGAGCCAAGGAGTTGGACGGTTATGGTCATTTGTTTTGGAATAATAAATCTGCCCGGAGTCATTTTAATTAATTTACTGGCGCTTATTCCAGGTATTGCCAATTGGGACTTCTTCTCAATTGGCATGGCGCCTGTCGGACTGTACTTGCTTATGATCTTAGCCACTGAATTATCCGTCCTACTCGCAGCGATGCTATCAAGAAAATTGGGCAAACATCAACAAGCTAGATCATTGATAAATCGTACCTGATGAAATCGTCAATAATTTGAACATGGATTCTCGCTTTTGCGGGAATGACACGCAACGATAACATTCAGGGAGTTATCCAATTGCCAGCGCCGGGCGCCCAGCTTTTTTTTTATTATCTTTTCGTGAATGCTTCCCCATCTTCAATTCCATACCCCGCCTCTTTGCAAAGACATATTTTTTATTCAAGGAGGGATTTTATCTATGCCAACCGCATTATACCCAGGCACCTTTGATCCCATCACCTTCGGCCACATCGACATCGCGGTACGAGCGGCAAAGATCTTCAAGAAGGTGATCGCCGTTGTCGCGGAAAACCCGGGCAAGGACCCGCTGTTTTCACCGAAGGAGCGGCTCGCCATGGCAACGGAGGCGCTTGGTCACGTCGACAACATCGAGGTGATCGCCTACGACGGCCTCATCGCCAACTGCCTCAGGGAGCACAAGGCGACCGTGCTCATCCGCGGCCTGCGCGCCATTTCAGATTTCGAATACGAGTTCCAGATGGCTTTTACAAACAGGAACATCAACGAGAACGCCGAGACCGTGTTTCTCATGCCGAGCGCGAAATACACCTTTCTCAATTCCTCCATGGTTAAGCAGATATCCCGTCTCGGCGGCGACGTGAGCGCTTTTGTTCCCGCGTGCGTGCTCAGGCACCTTTCCAAAAAACCCCGATGATGGAATACGCCGCTCCGTCGTTTCCCAAGGGCCTGCGCATTCTGATCGCCGTCACGGTGGCGGTGTGGGTGTTGCAGCTTCTGCCGGGAATCGGTGCGGCACTCACTTCATGGTTTGAGCTTGCTCCGTATAAAACATTCGGACAATTTCAGGTGTGGCGGCTCGGCACCTATCTTTTTCTTCATGATCCATCCGGGCCGATGCACCTGCTTTTCAACATGCTCACGCTGTGGATGTTCGGCGCAGAGCTCGAAGAGCTGTGGGGGACGCGCAGGTTCGTGGCATTCTATTTTCTCGCCGGCGCCGCTGCCGGACTCGCAAGCCTTTTGACCGTGTTCAGCCCGGTGATGTGGGGGACGCCGGTGATCGGCGCATCCGGCGCGGTGCTTGCGCTCCTCACGGTGTATGCGTTGTATTTCCCGCGCCGCAAGATCCTGCTGTTCTTTCTCTTTCCCGTCAACGTGATCGTTGCGGTCATTATTTTCGGCGCCATTTCACTTTTTGGCGCAATGCAGTCCGTGGGAAACATTTCGCATTTGACACATTTGGGCGGCATAGCGGCGGGATTTCTTTATGTCAAGGGACTTCCCACAATCAATAATTTTCTCGAAGCCGCAAAGGCAAGGGTCGAAACCGCGAAGCGCAATGCCGAGCGGCGTCAAAAAAATGCGGACAGGGAATTTTATGAGAACGTGATTGATCCCATTTTGAAGAAAATATCGGAACACGGCATGGATTCCCTCACGCAGGAGGAAAAACGCGCGCTTGAAGAGCCGTCAAAGCGAAAATCTGGGGGAAAGAACGGTTCAAATAAAATCATGCCTTTTAACAGGTCCGACTAGTCCCGTTATATTTTTCATGTCTCAATGTTGCCAAAGGACAGATAGGGCAACTACAAAAATATTATGTAACGACAGTTATACCATAATAGTCAAATAGGCGCAAAAAAAATAACAAATAGGGATGCATATTGAAAAATCGACGTGTCTATCAATATTTTTCGATTGCTATAGGGCTTTTGGTTTCTCAACAGGGTTTCGCGCAACAAACGTCTTCGTTGAGCCTGCAATCATACATTGAATTGGCAAAAAAGCAAAACCCGCAGATGCGCATTGCTAATGCGGAAGTCGCTTCCAACATTGCCTCGTTGCATTCGACAAGATCCCGTTTGCTGCCGCAGGTAAACGGCCAGGCGAGCGCCGGCCGCTCCATGGCGCAGGTTTCGCCGCCGTTTTCCGGCGTCGTTTACGATAACAATTACTCTGCCGGCATATCGGGCCAGCAGCTTCTCTGGGATTTCGGGAAGTCGTATTTCGCAACCCGGGCCGGTTCAACGCTTATTGCGGCGGCTCGGGAAGACGCCATAAGTTCGCTGCAGTCCGTTGTCCTCAACGCCAAGACGGCTTATTTCAATTACCTGCTGTCGCAGATGCTTCTCGCAACCGCGCTCGATGCGCTTTCGCAGGCCCAGGCGCATCTTGATCAGGCAAAAATTCTTTTCGAGATCGGCAAGCAGCCGAAATATACGGTCACCGCGGCTGAGGCTACTGTCGCGAACGCAACGGTGAGCGTGATTACGGCAAAGAACGGCCTGAGACTTGCAAAAGTGCAAATGGAGGTCGCGGCGGGAGTCGGTCTCGGCGATTCGCTGGAGCTTACGGACAGCCTTGTCGCGCTCGAGCCGGACATAACCAGGGAGCGCGCCCACGCCATCGCCGGTGATTCCCTGCCGCAGCTCGTATCGCTGCGCGCACGGTTGGAAGCGGCGCGTTTGCAGTTGATCTCCGCGAAAACGGCGCTGTTTCCCAGCCTTAACGCCACGGCCGGCGCCGGTTACGGGTCGAGGGATGTTTACGCATCGGATTGGAACCAGAACTGGAGCGTGGGGGTGAACCTTTCGGTCCCCATTTTCGAGGGAGGTTTTCTTGTCGCTTCCGTCGAGACCGCAAAGGCGTCTTATGATCAGGCAAAGGCGACGCTCGACGAAAACGTCCAGAACGCGCTGTCGGCGGTGGACCAGGCATATTACAGCAAGGCGGAGGCCGCGGAACGCATCATTGCCACGCAGAAACTGATCGAATCGTCGCAGCAGTCTCTGCAGCTCGCCCAGGAGCGTTTTGCCGCGGGCGCGGCGGCGTCGCTCGAAGTCACGGATGCCGAGGTGACGCTCGCCAATGCGAAAAGCAGCCATGCCCAGGCGCTGTATGACTATAGAACGGGCCACGCAAAACTTTTGGCCGCAATGGGCTTGCAATAAGAAAAGGAGTTCTCATGTCCAAGAAGGGCTGGATCGTTATTCTGGTCGTTGCGGCGCTTGCCGTGGCCACCGGAGCCTGGATGTTTCTTTCCAAGCGGGAAAAGCCCCCGTCGTACCGCACGGCAGCGGTCATGCGCGGCGACCTCACGGTGCAGGTGACCGCCACCGGCACGCTCAATCCTTTCGTCACCGTCCAAGTGGGCACGCAGGTGAGCGGGACCGTGGCGCGGTTGTTCGCCGATTTCAATTCGCGGGTGAAAAAAGGGCAGGTGGTTGCCCTCCTCGACACGTTGCTGCTGCACGCCGAGGTCGTTGATGCGCGCGCGAACCTTCTCAAGGCGCAGGCCCAGATGGTGCTCTCCACGCAGACGACGCTGCGGACCCGGGCCCTATTTGCAAAGGGGCTGGTGGCGCAGGCCGACCTCGACCAGGCGGTTTCCGATTCCGCGGCCGCCGCTTCGGCGCTCGTCTCGGCACGGGCGGCGCTTGACCGCGCAAAAGTCGATTTGGATTACGCGACCATCAGGTCGCCCATCACCGGGGTGGTGATCAACCGCGCCGTTGACGTGGGCCAGACCGTGGCGGCCAGTTTCAACACGCCCACGATTTTCTCCATCGCCGACGATCTCTCCCGCATGCAGGTGCAGGCGAGCATTGACGAAGCGGACATCGGCCAGGTAAAGGTCGGCCAGACCGCGACGTTCACCGTTGACGCGTATCCGGCACGGACCTTTACGGGCACCGTCTCACAGATACGGCTCCAGCCCGCCACGGTACAGAACGTGGTTTCTTATACCGTGATGATTGACGTTGACAATAAAGACATGTCGCTGCTGCCCGGCATGACGGCCAATGTCACGGTCGTGGTCCAGAAGGCCGCAGACGTGCTCATGGTGCCCACCGCCGCGCTCAAGTTTTTTCCGCCCATGGGCGATGCGGGCAAATGGCGCAGGCACGGCGCGGGCCGTGACAGCAGCGCCGCGGGACGGCAGTCCGCCGGCGCTGCCCGCGACACCGGGGCGCAGCGGCAGCACGCCTGGGCCGGGGGCGCCGTCGGCATGGGCGATACCACACGGCACAGGCAGTGGAAGGGTGCGGCGGATGAAAACGCGGGACATGTGTTCGTGCTGGCCGAGGGAAAACCGAAATTCGTGCGTGTCAAGACCGGCCTTTCCAACGGCGGTTTCGTGGAGGTTGATGGAGCACTGAAGCCCGGCGATTCGGTCATTGTGGCGACCATCAGTGGCGACAAGTCCAAGACCGCCGCGCAGCCATTCGGCATGGGCGGAGCGCCGGGAATGGGGAGAAGGTTCTAACGCACCCCTTCCTTCGGATTTCCCCTCTCTTAAAAGAGAGGGGAGTAAGGGGTGAGTTAGAACGAATTTCAGGAATACCTATGTCTCAAGCGATCATTTCTCTTCGCGGCATTTCAAAGGCCTACGTCATGGGCGACACCACCCTGTGGGCGCTGGACGGTGTCGATCTCGACATTCACAAAGGAGAATTCATCGCGATCATGGGAGCCAGCGGATCTGGCAAATCAACGCTCATGAACATCCTGGGGTGCCTCGACGTTCCCACGAAGGGGACCTACACCCTCGACGGCATTGAGGTGCAGAAGCTGCCCCCCAACGAGCTCGCCGTGCTCCGCAACCGCAAGCTCGGCTTCGTCTTCCAGTCGTTTAACCTGCTTTCGCGCACCGCGGCGATCGAAAACGTGGAGCTGCCGCTGCTCTACAACAATACGGTCTCATCGCGCGAATCGCACCGGCGGGCGCTCGCCTCACTTGAAACGGTGGGCCTCAAGGAGCGGGCGCACCATTTCTCGAACCAGCTTTCCGGCGGCCAGCAGCAGCGCGTGGCCATCGCGCGCGCGATTGTCAACGATCCGGTGCTGATCCTCGCCGACGAGCCGACGGGCAACCTCGACACGCACATGAGCGTCGAGATCATGTCGGTGTTCCAGGGGCTTAATGCCCGCGGCATCACCGTGGTGATTGTGACCCACGAACAGGACATCGCGCAATATACAAAACGGAACGTGGTGTTCCGCGACGGCGCCGTCATCGCCGACACGCCGGTGACCGCGCCGAGAAGCGCTGCGGCCGAGCTGGCCGCCGCGGCAAGGAGCTAGCACATGAGGATTCTGAGCATTCTGCGCATGGCGGCGCGTTCCATCAACCGCAACAAGATGCGGTCGTTCCTCACCATGCTCGGCATCGTGATCGGCGTGGCCGCGGTGATCGCCGTGCTCGCGATCGGCCAGGGCGCCCGCAATGCGATCAATGCGCAAATAGCAAGCCTCGGCACCAACCTTCTTTTGATTTTCCCCGGCGCGTTCACCGCGGGCGGCGTGCGCTCGGAGGCGGGCACCGCCTCGCGCCTCACGGAGGAGGATGCTGTCGCCATCAAGACGCAGTGCCCGGCCGTGATTTACAGCACGCCCATGGCGCGCACGAGCGCTCAGGTGAAGGCGGGCGGCCAGAACTGGCGCACCTCCATTTTCGGGGCGTACGCCAATTACCTGAAGATTCGCGACTGGGACCTCGCGGCAGGCGCGATGTACACCGACGCCGACGAGCGCGGCGCGGTGAAAGTGTGTGTGCTCGGCCAGACCGTGATCACCAACATCTTCGGCGAGGGCGCGAACCCGGTGGGCCAGACCATCCGCATCAAGAACCTGCCTTTCATCGTGGTGGGGACTCTTATAGGTAAAGGCCAGAACGCGGCCGGACAGGATCAGGACGACTGCGTCATCGCGCCGTACTCAACGGTGCAGAAGAAACTCATCGGCGGCACCTACGCGGGAAACCTGATGGCATCGGCAGTCACGGCCGAGGCCACCGACGAGGCCAGGCAGGAAATCAACCAGACGCTCATGGACCGCAGGAAGGGCAGCCAGGGCGACGGCTACGACTACACCATCCGCACGCAGACCGACATCAGCAACGCCGCGAACCAGACCGCGGCGACGCTGAGCCTCCTGCTGGCGAGCGTGGCGCTCGTGTCGCTGCTCGTGGGCGGCATCGGCATCATGAACATCATGCTCGTTTCGGTCACGGAACGCACGCGCGAGATCGGCATCCGCATGGCCGTGGGCGCCAAAGGCCGCGACGTGCGCATGCAGTTCCTCGTTGAGGCGCTCGTGCTCAGCTTCATGGGCGGGATCATCGGCATGGTGGCGGGCGCGGGCGCGTCGTGGATCATTTCCAAAAGTCAAGGATGGCCCGTGGCCATCTCGGGGTGGTCTTTGCTGCTCGGGTTCGGGTTTTCCGCCCTGATCGGCATCGTCTTCGGTTTTTATCCCGCAAGCAAGGCGGCGGCCCTCAATCCGATTGATGCGCTGCGGTATGAATAATCTCTTTAAGACTATAAAAAGTTGGGCGTCCCCCTGGTTGTAGAGGCGAAAAATTTTTCGCCCCTACAACCAGGGTCGGCCGTCCTTCCGGTCCACCCCTTCGGGTGCTTCTCCCTCGTCAGGGATTTCCAAGGGTCACAAGGGTCGTCGTCCTTCGGCTCGGGCTGCCACGGCCCCTATGGGCCTGCGGCGAGGGCCGGGCAGCACCGCGCTTTTGCGCGGCCTCCAGTCCTGCCCAACGCTCGCGATTTGTCAATCCCCGTACCTGTTTGATTTTGCATTTGCCTTTTCGTCCGCACTTTAATGGGATGCTGATTATTTTAAAATCTGGCTTATGCTTAACTCCCTGCTTTCAGCTTGAAACCTCAGCGGTATCCCGCTTCGCGGCGATAAAAAAAATCGATTTGTCAAGCTCCGTTTGTATTTGATATTGTATTCGCTTTTTCTTTCAACATTCAGCCCCCGACGTTCAACTTTCAACGCCAACCACGTCTCACCATCCGCCTTCCATCCATAAACTCATACCTGTCTTTGGGAAAAATGTGTATTTTCATGGTGCCAGAAAAAGTATCGAAAATCATCCACTAAATTTCTGAATTGACAAAACAAGAAATTGCCATGTCCTCCCCTCAATACAAAGTCGCCTGCGTCGCGTTTCCCATGGCCGTGTCCGGGGTTTACGATTACGACATCCCCGAGCCCCTGCGGCAGGACATCACCCCCGGAATGCCGGTGTTCGTTGAGCTGCGCAACAGAAGGGTGTGGGGTGTGGCCGTGCGGCTCAAGGAATCGTCGGCGCATTCGCATCTCAAGCCGGTCCTCGAGATAAAAAAAGACGCCTGGAGTGACGCGGACTCCTCGCTGATAAAATTGTACGAATGGATCGCGGCGTATTACCAATGCGACTTGGGACGGGTATTCAGGCCGTTTGTTCGGAAGAACTACGTGACCGTGCGGCCCAAGACCGTCACGGTGTATCGCGTTGCATCTGCTGCGCCCGAGAGAATAACACAAAAACAAAAAGAAGCCTTGTCGCGGCTTGCCGCCTTTCAGGGCGATCTGACCGGAAATGTATGTCAACAGGAAGTGAAGGTGGCGCCGCACCTGCTCGCCGCCCTGTGCAAAGCAGGCGCACTTGTCAAGGAAAAGAGGACCGTGCTGCGCGAGGCGCCCGAGCTCGCCGGCGGCCTCGGCGGCTACAACATAGTGCTTACGCAGGAGCAGCAGGACGCGGTGGAGGCCGTAAGCCGGGGGTTTTCGGAAAAGTCCGGGCCTTTCATGCTGCACGGCATCACCGGCAGCGGCAAGACGCACGTGTACATCGAACTTGCAAGGCGCGCCCTGGCCGCGGGCAGGGGAGTCATTATACTCGTGCCTGAAATCTCGCTCACGCCCCAGACCATCGCCCGCTTCCGGCAGGCGCTCGGCGACGTGATCGCCGTGATCCACAGCAGGATGAGCGACGGCGAGCGCCGCGACAGCCTCAACGCGCTGGTCACCGGCCGCAAGCGGCTCGCCATCGGCGTTCGCAGCGCCATCCTGGCGCCGGTCGCCGGCCTCGGCCTCATCATCGTGGACGAGGAGCACGACCAGAGCTATAAGCAGAGCGACCTTGACCCGCGCTACAACGCGCGCGACGTCGCCATGATGCGCGCGCGGCTGCAGAACGCGGTCGCGGTGCTCGGCAGCGCCACGCCGAGCCTGGAGAGCTACCACAACGCGCAGACCGGCAAATACCGGCTGCTCACCCTGCAAAACCGCTTCGGCGGCGCGGTGCTCCCCGCCGTGACCGTTGTTGACATGCGCGAAGAGCACCGCGACAACAACTGGACGCTGCTGTCGCGGCACCTGCGCGCCCGCATCGGCAGGGCGCTCGACGGCGGCCGCCAGATCATCCTGCTGCTCAACCGGCGCGGGTTTTCCACGTTTCTTGTTTGCAAAGACTGCGGCCACACCTACACGTGCCCGCAGTGCTCGGTCAACCTGATCTACCACAAAAGCGACTTTAGGCTCAAATGCCACCAGTGCGGCAGGGAGGAACCGGCGCCGTCGGCGTGTCCGGTTTGCAAAGGGGAGCAGATCAAGTTCAAGGGCACCGGCATCCAGAGGGCCGAGGAGTACCTCTTCTCGCAGTTCCCGCAGGCGCGCATCATCCGCATGGACCAGGACACCACGGCCGTAAAAGGCGGCCACGTTTCGATCATCGGCAGGTTTGAAAAGCGCGAGGCGGACATCCTGCTCGGCACGCAGATGGTGGCAAAGGGGCTCGATTTCCCGGGCGTGGCGCTCGTGGGCGTTTTGCAGGCCGACATCGGCCTGCATTTCCCGGACTTCCGGGCCGCGGAAAAGACCTTCCAGCTGCTTTCGCAGGTGGCGGGCCGCGCGGGCAGGGCCGACCGCCTCGGCGAGGTGGTGGTGCAGACCTATTTCCCGGACGAGCCCGCCGTCTGCGCCGCGCGGGACCACGATTACCTCGAATTTTACAACAGGGAAATTGCGGCGCGCGAGGCGCTGGGCTATCCGCCGTTCGGAAAGCTCGTGCGCATCGTGCTGTCGGGAAGGGAGCCGAATGCGGTCAGGACGCTGTTGCTCTCTGCGGCCGCCGCCGCACAAAAGACCTTAAAAAATCCCGCGGCGGTGCTTGGACCGTCGCCGGCGGTGATTGCAAAACTCAAAAACGAATTCCGGTATAATTTATTATTGAAGGCGGCGTCGCCGAAGGCGCTGCAGGAAGCGGTGCTGGCGGTACGGCAGGGGATAAGGGTTCCAAAATCGATGAGGCTAGCGATTGATGTGGATCCGGTGAACATGATGTAAAATGAAAATAAATTGGATTTGGGCGTTCCCCTCACCCTCGGTAAACCTCGGGCTCGGGCCGGTCTCCTTCCGGGCTCGGCTGGCAATGCGCTCCAGCGCACCCTGCGGTCCACCTAACGCGCGGACTGGGCATCAATTTTGTATCCGAAGTTCTGTGGCCGCAAGGTAGATTTGATGCAAGTACTAAATTGATATAAGAAATTGAATTGAATTCAATCACCGATTATGGACTTTTTTCAGGCAATTCAGAAAATAGTAAAACCTTTCAACCGCAAACGCTACGTGTGGCCGCTGAAACTGCTGGTCACGGCGCTGTTTGTGTATCTTGTCAACAAAAACCTCGGCTACGGCCGGATAAGGCTTTTCGAAATAAAACTTGCCGCGATGCCCCTCGTTGCGGTGCTGGTTGCCGGCCTGGCGAACTTTTTCTTCCAGGTGTTGCGCTGGCAACTGGTGTGCAAGGCGTACGGCATGCGCATCGGCGCAGGCCTTGCCGTAAAAACAATGCTGTTCGGCAACCTGCTCGCGTTTGTGACGCCGGGAAAGTTCGGTGAGCTTCTTCGCGGGATGTCGATTCCCGCGGCGAAAAAGTCCGACACGGTGGTGGCGGTGGCGTTTGAAAAGGTATGCGCCGGCATCGCGACCGTTGCTGCGGGCATTATCGCAGCGGCGGTTCACTCATCACGGCATGGAATTACATTAGGACAGACGGTGATTTTTGCCGGCGGTATCTGTATCGCCGTTGCAACCGCAGCCGTTGTCCTCCTTGCCTCGGGGAAGAATGCAAGAAAAATTCTCGGCCGGTTTTGCGAGGAAAAAGTTTGGCCATTCGCCGAACGTTTCATTCCCGCAACCGACGCCGCGACATTGTGGGGCGTTATACTATATTCGATTGCCGCGCACCTGTCGGTTGTTTGCCAGACGGTGTTTTTATTTTTCATGTTCGGCAGTCCGGACATTTCTGCCGACATCGTTTGCGCTTTTGAAGCCTATGCCTTTATGATTTTCTTCCCGTTCTTCATCGCCAACATGGGGATCCGCGAATACTCCTTCAAACTTTTCCTGTCAAAGGCCGGCGCCGCACCCGGCGCGGGTGCCATCGCGGTGCTTGCATCGGTATCGGTGCTGGCGATCAACATGGTGCTTCCCGCGCTCGCAGGGCTCGTATGGTGGCTGCTCGAGTCAAGAAAAGCCGCCGAAGATCCCGCCTGACCTGATCCGCCTCTATGCAATTAATGCGCCAAATTAATGGTTGATTTTTCCCCTTCATGGGTGTTATGATAGTAATATGTTTGTAATAAATGCCCACTCGCCTTGTGCGAAAGGACCAACGATATGAACGACACGGTAATTCTGGCTGGAATCGGCCTCATCCTGGGCCTCCTGCTCTCCTCGGTCATATGGATCGCGCTGTACGTGATCAACAAGGCGGAGCGCCAGCTTACACGCGAAAGGAACCTCATTGTAAAGACAATCGCCGATGAATCGGCGGAGGCGGATAAAATACTGTCTTCAGCATTGTCCAAGTCCATGAACGCGCACGGGCTGCGGACCGCCCTGCTCCCCAAAATAGATAAAATGCATAAATTGCTCACCGCGAACATGCACATCCTCGACATTTATTTTGTCAAGTACATGGAATTACAGATTGTACGGTTCAGGGCATCGTATGAGGTGCAGGAGCAGCCAGCCGCCCCGGCGGCCGGCTATCCCGCCGAAACCGCCCCGCGACAGACCGAAGTGACGTCCCGGCAGCCGGAGGCGGCGCCCGAGGAATTTGCCATTCCGGAAATGCGCGCCATGCCGCAGCCGTCTGTACACCCGGAGAACATCTACCGGCCTCCGGAAATGCCGCAGGTGCAACCCGAAGATGAAACCATCCGGGTACAGCGGCAGCCTCAAGTAAGACGGCCCAACCCAATGCAGACAGCCCCGCAGCGGCCGCGCATGCCCGCGGCCGTGCCGCCCGCGCCGGCAACGGCACGGATGCAGCAGCCCTTCCGGCAGCCGGCGAGCCAACTCGACACCAGGTCTATGTCGGTTGATCACTCTGAAAAAACAATGCAGTGGGACAGGAACCAGCTCGCCTCCGCTTCAGCGCCGCCCGAGGCGATTGTCGTGGAGGGCGCCGAAGTCCCGCGGAAAACGCCGCCGCCGCAAAGGCCCGCCCAGGGACCTGCCGCGCCGCCGGCGCCGGGCGCATCAAAAAATCCCATCATCAGCGGCGAAGACATCGAGAACACGATGGATTCGTTTTTCGGGCTGGGAAACCAATAGCCGCTATTTGTTCTCACTAAATTGGTTTCCGTTTTTCTAACGGGGACGGAACGCCCGTCTTGTCACATTACTTTGCAAAAAAAATCTTACTAAGTTGGAGTATTCTTTACAAAAGCGAAATCCCTCTGCCGCGCGCACTCGTACAGCAGCACTGCCGCAGCTGCCGACACGTTGAGCGAGCTTGCCGCGGCCGCGATGGGGATGGCTGCCGTGCGGGCGCACTGCTTGGCGAGGTAGGGCGGGATGCCGCGGTTTTCCCCGCCCGTGATGATGATTGACGGACCGGTTAAATCGATGTCCTGCGGTTTTTCACTGGAGCCGGCCGCGGCCCCCACTACGGCATATCCCTTTGCCGCGAGCGTGGCAACGAGCCCCTCAAGGTTCTTGGGCTTCACCAGGGGCAGGTGCTCGAGCATCCCGGCTGCCGCCTTGGCGACGGTGGGGCCGATGGGTGCCGTGTTTTTTCTTTCGAGCAGCATCGCGTCGACGCCGAACGCCACGCACGTGCGGATGAGCGCGCCGAGATTGCGCGGGTCCTCCACCGACGCCGGGATGAAAAGGAGCGGCGGGGTTGTTTTTACCGATAGCATTTCGAGCAGCGCGTCGGGCTCCATGAATTCCTTTGCGCTGCACAACGCCACCGTTCCCTGGTGCTTGTCGCTGCCGCAGAGCTGGCCGAGCTTTTGCGCAGGCACCATCTGGTAGGCGAGTCGTTCCTTTCTCGCAAGTTTGACCAGCTCGAACAGCGCGGCGGATTTGCCGTCTTTGTCAAAATACAGGCGGTCTATCCGCCGTATTCCGGTTGAAAGGAGTTCGCCGACGGGGTGTATTCCGTAAACAACGTTTTCGGGAGAGGATGGGTTCATGGCTTATGCGAAATTGAAAAGAGGAATCATCGCGCCGTCAATCGTCTCTTAATATATTTTATAGCGTGTTTGCGGGATAATACTTTGGATCGTCCATTACAAAAGGTAGAATATTTCATCGAAAGGGGTAAGATATGGGAGGATTAAGCCCAATCCATTGGATCATCATACTGCTCGTCATCGTCCTGCTTTTTGGGTCAAAAAAGATACCCGAACTGGCAAAGGGCCTCGGACAGGGCATCAAGGAGTTCAAAAAGGCGTCAAGCGAAGCAACAAAGGAAATAAGCGAGGCGGAAAAGCCGAATGCTAGCAAACCTGATTCGGAAACTAAGAAAGAAGGATAACCAGGACGCCCGCGAGGGCATGAATTTTCTTGATCACCTCGAGGAACTCCGGGGCCGCCTGATCAAGAGTTCCGTGGCCGTTTTTGTCTGCGCCATCCCCTGTTTTATTTACTGGCACCAGATTTTCGATTTCCTGCTGGTGTACCCCCTCAGGTACGCGAACCCGAAGCCGTCCATCATTTACACCGCGCCCGCCGAGGCGGTGATGCTCAGCTTCAAGATTGCCCTCGTGTGCGGCCTCATCGTCGCCATCCCCTTCATCTTTTACCAGCTGTGGGCGTTCGTGGCGCCCGGGCTTTACGGAAAGGAAAAAAAGGTCGTGCTGCCCGTGGTCATCTCGTCCACGTTTTCCTTTTTCTGCGGCCTGACCTTCGCCTATTTCATGCTGCCGTGGATGCTCAAGGTGCTCACGACCTGGGGAGGGAGCGCCATGATGCCCTATTTCAAGGCGAACGAGTACATCTCGTTCATGCTCAAGCTGAGCGTCGCTTGCGGGATCGTGTTCGAGATGCCCGTGGTGTCGTGGGTACTCACGCGCATGGGGCTCCTCACGCCCCAATTCCTCGTGAGCAAGCTGCGGCACGCCACCGTGCTCATCTTCATCGTCGCCGCGGTGATCACCCCGCCCGACGCCATGTCCATGATGTTCATGGCCCTGCCGCTCATGATCATCTACGGGGTGAGCATCCTTGTTTCATTCTTGACCCGGGGGCGCGAGGCATGAACGTTGGACTTGATTTTTCGGAAATCCTGATCATCATGGCCCTCATCCTGATCTTTTTCGGGTCAAAGGAGATCCCGGCCATGCTCAAGCAGGCGGGACGGCTCATCGGCCAGATCCGCATGTACACCGACAAGGTGCGGCGTGAGATAAACGACCTCACCAAACTCGACGAACCCATGCCCAGTTTCGACCAGGAGATTGCCAAGAAAAAGGAGGCGCTCCGGCAGGTTTACATCGGCAGGCGCAAGGACCTCGGTGAGGAGCAGCGGGCAGCGAAATCGGCGGCAATCTGGGAGCACCTGAAAAAAGATCCCGCCTTTGTCAAGGCAAAGTCGGTGCTTGCGTATGTGGAAATCGGCGCGGAAGCCGCCCTGCGGCCTGCCATCCTCGAGATGCTTGCCGCCGGCAAGCGCGTGGTGATACCGTATTCGCACGAGGATTCGTCCATGGGCATGGGGGAGATCACGAACCTGGACAAAGACATTGTGTTAAGCCAGGGCCTGGGCGTGTATGAGCCCGCGCGGGAGCGGCGCGATAATTTCTTCAAGACCGACATCAAGTTCGTGCTGTGCCCGGCGGTGGCATTCGACCGGAACGGCTCCCGGCTCGGCAGGGGCAAGGGCAGCTACGACCGGTTCTGCAAGGAGCTCAAAGGCACGGTGCCGATCTACGGCCTGGCGTTCGACTGCCAGATCATGGGGCCCGACGAGCGGGTGCCGTTCGCCTACCACGACGTGGTGATGGACCAGGTCGTCACCGAGAGCGGGCCGCTGCTTGCGAAACCGGAAGAGCATTCGCCGCAGGTGATGCCGTTCATGCAGCCCGCGGGATAGCCTCTGTTATTTGCTCAGGACGAAATGAATCGAGGATAAACAACATGGTTGTTACCATCCTTGCAATACTCCTGACCGTTTTCGTCGTTGTTTCGTCGATCATCCTGTTTCCCCCCATTACCATCGCGTGTTCCGGCTCTGTCAAGGAGTCCTCTGCGGCGGTTGCGGAAGTTTCCGGCTGGTGGCTGCATCCGAAATTGTTGCGTTGCGTCTTTGATTTCAGGAAAAAGGCCATTATCGTTCTTCTCCTTGGAAGATTCAGAATATTTTCTTCTGATTCACGCAAGCCGCCAGAAGAGAAGGAGCCGCCCGAACCGCATCCGAAAATGGAGGAGAAAAAGCCGTCCGTTTCTCATGAGGAGAAGCCGCGTTCCATCGTCCAGGAGCATCCGCATGGCGAAAAGATTGAAGAGGAAGAAGGCGCGGCGGAAAAAGGGAAACGCCCTTTTTCCGATAAGTTAATCCCCCTGAAGAAAGCATGGGTTTTTTTAGGGGATTCATCTTTTCGGTATAAGGTCCTCCGGTGGTTGCTGAAATTATTTTTGTCCCTGGTCGGGGCGGTTTCTTTTCGGATCGTATCGGCGCGGGTGAAGGCCGGACTTTTTGATCCTGCGCTCACCGGCAAGGCGTACGGCTATTTCACCGGCCTCAGGTATGCCCTTATAACGGAAAAATCTTCCTGCAAAGAAATTCTTTTTGAGCCTGTTTTTAACGATGAACCTTTTTCAGCCGAAGGCGGAGTGGCGCTATCCTCATCCATGGCCCGGCTTTGCCTGCCGATTGTGTTTGCCGTTCTCACCTTCCCGTACCTTCACGCCTTCATATTGTATCGCAGGTCGAAAAAAATAAAGGCCTAGGGAGATCGCATGGACGATGCGATGGTTTCCGTCATCAAATCGCACGTGGAAAGCGAGCTTGCCAAGCTTCCGGAGGGAGAGAAGTATTACTCCGAGGAAACAGGTGATTTCAGGGACATGTTCGATATCGGCCCCGGCACGGACCTTGCCGATGAACTGGTTCCTGCGCTGAAAAGGTCAGGACTGACCGTTGAATTGACGGACGAGGAAGGCGAGGAATTCATTGTTTTTTCGAGGAAGGCCTGAGCTAGCGGGAATGGGAATCGCAACACAGGCCTAAAAAGCCTTCAGCGGCTTCGATGTTCCCCGGTGAAAAGAATTACCTTTAAGCAACTTGATGCTCGATTCCGGACGAGTCCCTGGAGGGAATTTCAAGGACGGTCGTGTCGTCGGGCTTTCCGTCCGTGAAATCCCGGTGCAGGGCGCACCATTCCGCTATGTCGCGGTGGCCGCACTTTTCCCAAAAATAGCATTGTTTTCCCTTCAGGCAATCCATAATTTCCCCCCTTATTAGAAATGCGAAAGGGCCCCAGACACCGTTTGCCTGGTAATGCAAGACAAATGCCATCCACGACTTTACGAAAAAGTAATCACTTCCCAAATCGATTGTCGGTTTTATTCTCAGATTTATTCGCAGATTGGGAAAATTTCTTACTATTGGCAAAATGGTTTTCAAGATGAAAAAACGTGGTCGAGCGCCACGGTCCTTTCGGTCGGCACGCTCTTTGCCTTTTACTCGCGATGAGGGAAAATATTTGTGGAATAGCCTTGTTCTGACACCGGAGGCGGACGCGTATGACGATACAAGAAATCGTCCGGAGTTTTTACCATGGTCTGGCGGCAAAAAATGATGAATGGAAAAGGAACCTGGATTCGGCCATTGTTTTTTCCGATGCAAGCGGGAAACTCCACGCCGAAGGAAAAGACGCTTTTATTCAGTCGTTTGCGAGCTTTCTCAAAGGTGTGGAAAACGTGCAAGTAAAGTTGCTGATTACCGCAGGCGACTATGCATGTGCGGTGCTATGATCATATATCGCCAAAAGGTACGAGGCTTCATCAAGATGATGCGGAAGTATGGAAGGTAAAAGACGGAAAATGTATGGAGCTGACGGTTTATTTTGACATTTCAGAGTTTCGCAGTTTCATGGGCCGTTGAGCCAGGGCTTTACCGCGAAATCCTGGCCCCCCAGATCAAATCAAAACCTCTCATTTTATACAGGGATGAGATTTTGCGAAGGGCAAATTAATTAGTGTCTTTCGGCATGATTGGTAGTCCCTATGGGAATCGAACCCATGTTGCAGGAATGAAAATCCTGTGTCCTAACCACTAGACGAAGGGACCGTAAGAAAATCGCCACAGAGACACGGAGGACACAGAGAAAAAAATTGAATTAAATTTCGGTGCCTGCATGAATCCGTGGATTCTCAAAAACAGGTGTTTAAAATACCTTAGTGTGGATTTTGGGGCAATTAATTTTTACCAAAGCAGATTTTTCAATTATCTGATGAAAAAAAAGCCGGACGCCCACCCGAAAGCGGTGGCGAAATTAAAATCAAATCAAAATAGACAGGTCGGTCGGGCATCATCCTTAACCAATACTATTAACCGGCTCTCTCCTGAAAAACCTGATCCCGTCCTCCACCAGCTTCAAATCAACACAGGTGTTGAAGCACGGGCCGTTGGGCCGGTCGTTGATCACGCCGTACACGGGGATGGGGTGCACGTCCTGGATGCCGAAGGTGAGGTCGCGCTCGCAGGCCACGGCCACGATGCCGTCGGGCCTGAAGTCGGACACTTTTTTCCGCGCGAGCGTGCCGCCGTTCACCACCTCGATCTTGAGGCCGAGGCGTTCTCCCATGTCAACGAGACCGCCCACGGGGCAGCGGCCGCAGCGGGCGCAGTTGCTCACGTCGGACGTGAGCTTGCGGTTGCACACGTCGATCTGCAGACAGTGGGGGAGCAGGATGAGGATGCGGTCGCCGCGGATGCGTCTGCGCTGCGCCTTGGTGAGCGAGTTGTTCACCTTGATGAACGAGGTGCGCAGCTTGGCGCGGTTCACGCCGAGGACCTGGCTCAGGGTCGCCGCGAGGGGAAAAAGAAATTTCACGGTCACCGACTGCTTGCCGTGCGGGTAGAGCAGGTCCCATCCGGTGAGCGCGGTGACGGTGATGAGCGTGAGCCCGCTGGTCACCACGACCGTGACGCCGGCCAGCGCGATGAGCGTAGCGCGGTCGAGCCACACCGCGATCTGGAAAAGCCGCGGATGGACGAGATAATAGGAAAGGTAGGCGATGCCGATGAAGATGAAAAGGCTGGCCCAGCAGAACCCGAGGAAGGTCGCCTTTGTCCAGGCATTGCGCCACGCCGACTGCATCTTCGGGCTGGCAAGCCCCGCAGTGACGTTTTGGAGGATTCCGCCCGTGGCTTTAGTTTCCATATAAGCCGTTTTCCAGCCTTACATGGCAAAGGAAAATTTTTCAGCTGACGTTTTCAACCGATTTTACTTCAGGAACATTCGCCCTGAGCAGCCGCTCAACGCCCATCTTGAGGGTCATGGCGGCGCCGGGGCATCCGTGACACGCGCCCTGGAGCTTCACCTTGACCACGCCGTCCTCTCCAACGTCAACGAGCTCGATGTCGCCGCCGTCGGCCTGGAGGTTGGGGCGTATGGTGTCTATCACTTTCTGCACTTTTTCCTTGAGCATCGGCACTCCTTGCTAAAAAATGGATAGAATGAAATTATACCATCAGGGATACGGATTTTTCAGCTTGAATATTTTGGGATGCCGCGCGATGATGGTTAAAATATACTTGATTCTGATGAAGGCACAGTTTTTTGATGACATCGCCTGTTGTTGATGAAAATTCGGTCCGTCATTTCAAGCACCCGCTTCCCACATGTTTTATTTTTATCCAATCATGCAACCCTTATTAAATAAACTTGTCGGATATTACAATCAGAAAAACCGCCTCTGGCTGCCCCTTGCTGCCGGCGCGGCATATGCCCTTGGCCTGCCGCCGTTCAACAGCCTGCTGCATCCGGCGTTCACGCTGTTTCCCTTGCTGAGTTTCGTCATCTGCCTGCCGCTGTTTTTGATCAGCCTGAATCCTTCCTTCAAGCGCGCGGTATGGCATTCATACCTGTTCGGGCTCATCGCGTCGGGCTGCCAGTTCTACTGGATCGCGTTCGTGGTTCCCGAAGGGCTGTGGCATCTGGTGCTGATCGGCGTGGCGCTTGCCTGTCTGTACGAGGGGCTTTACTTTCTCCTGTTGGGTGTTCTGTTCAGGTGGAGCAGGAAAAAATTTCCGACGCTTTACGTTTTGGTATTTCCGGCGTTATGGGTGCTGGTGGAATATGTGCGCGGCCTCGGCGAAATATCGTTTCCATGGAACCTCATCGGCTATTCTTTGACGCCGCTGCTTCCCCTGTCCCAGCTCGCGTCAGTCACCGGCGTGTTCGGCCTGAGCTTTGTGGTGGTGCTGGGCAACGTGCTCGTGTGGAAATTCGTGAGCATTCTCAGGCGTAAAGGTGCAATCGACCGCGGCCTTCCGGTGTTTGCCGCGGCGCTGATCGCGGTTGGGGCCTGGGGGTTCGTCAGGATGAAAACGGCGTCGCCGGCCCATGCGAAAACCATGACCATCGCCGCGCTCCAGAGCGACATAGACCAGAACCACTGGGGCGCAAATTCGCTCGACAGCTCGTTTGACATTGTGGAAACCCTGGTGCGGCGCGCGGCAAAGGACCGTCCGGACCTCATCATCATGCCCGAAAGCGCGCTGCTGTGCTACCTGATCCGCAGGCCAATGCTCGCCGACCGGGTCGCGTCGTGGGCGAAGGAACTTCACGTTCCCATGATCGTGGGCGCGCTGCACTGGGACAATGCGCCGAAGGGCTCGGCGCGGGAATATTTCGTTTACAATTCGGCATTTTACCTTGATCCGAACACCCTCACGTTCACGCCGTACTATAAAATGCGGCTCGTGCCGTTTTCGGAGGCGCTGCCGTTCCAGGGCATATTTCCCATTCTGAGCCGCGTGAACCTTGGCCAGGCCGATTTCAAGACGGGCAATGACCCGGTGGTGTTTTCCATCGGGCCGGTCATGCGCGCCGCGCCGTTCATCTGCTACGAAATAATCTATCCCGACCTGGTGCGCCAGCGGGTGAAGCGCGGCGCGAACCTGCTGGTCAACATCACCAATGACGGCTGGTTCGGCAAGACCTCGGGCGCGTTCCAGCACGCCACCATGGCGCGCATGCGCTGCATCGAGAACGGCGTGCCGCTCGCGCGCTCGGCCAACACGGGCGTCACCATGCTCGTGGACCAGTTCGGCCGCGTTCTTTGCAGAAAGGAAATTTACACGCGCACGTACTTGACCGGGAAACTGTCCATCGGCAGGATTCCGACATTGTATACGAGGCTGGGTGACTGGCCGGTGATTATGTCGCTGGTGGTGGTTTTAGCCGGGATTGGAATGATTGTGATAAGAAGATTCTCTAAAGCAAAAGCCTGATCAATGAAAATGTGGCGGTTTGATACCTCTCCCCTGAATGTATTATTTAAAATCCATCACTATCTTAGAACACAGTTCCTTTGCGTCACTTTCGTAGATTGAACAAGTTGCTTCAAGGCCAGCTTCCTTTTTTGTCAATAGTATTTTTACGGCATAATCCTTCCCCGGGACGCACATCTTGGAAAATCTTGATTTCACGACGCCAACAAATGAGAGTTTCCTATCTTGTTCGATGATTCTCCTGCAAAGTCCCACCTGATACACGGCCGGGATCACGGGCATGCCGGGAAAATGGCCGGCGAAAATGGGGTCTTCTTCCGAGAAACAGAATTCCGCGCTAATTGTTGAATCAGATTTTTTGATTGATTTGACGGATTTTTCAATTGTTGAAATCATTTTACCCTCAAACAGATGTTGTACACCGACTGAATCGGCGTTGATTCTTATTCCATACAACCGGCGCTCGCGGGTGCGCCCAACCAATGTGTGAATCTTGCAACTGCGGGTACCCGGCCGCACCCGCGATGGGGTAGCGGAAGGACCGGTCGCGCATTTTTTGGACACGGTAACATTTTGAATCGCGACCGGGCCGGAGCGAGGGGGAAGGCTCCCCCTCCAATAAAATCTATTTCTTGGATTTCAATCTCTTGAATACGCATCAAGTTCAAACAATTCATCCACACCCACAGGTTCAAAATTTTCCTGTTTAATTCTTTCAAACAGCAATTCGACTTGTTGTAAAAGAACATTCTTATATTCCGCAACCGGCAGACAGTCATGCAGGAGAATCACGTCCCCGCCGGTGATATCCAGCTTGGAAATCTTTTTTATATTGTTGATCCGCCGGTTCCCCGCGTCGCGGCAGCTCTTGTTCCAGCCGATGCATTTCATGCCGCACACGTCAAGCGCGGTGCCGAGGTGCGGGTTGGCGAGCCCCACCGGCGGGCGGTACAGGAGCATTTTCCTGCCGATGATGTCCCTGACGATTTTCTGCGATTCGCCGATGTCCCGCACCATGGCGGCCGAGAACCGGAGATTCGATGACGCGCCGTGGCTGAGATCGTGACAGGCGATCACGTGGCCTTCCTTATATGCGCGCTTGACAAGGTCCGGGAACGCCCTTGCTTTTTCGCCGACCACGAAAAACGTGGCGCGCAATCCGAACTGCTTGAGCAGGTCAAGAATGGCGCCGGTGATTACCTGGTCAGGGCCGTCGTCAAAGGTGAGGCTGATGCGCTTGATTTCGCCGTTGCTGCGGATAAAGGCGCGCACGAAGTAATTGCTTCTGAGGTCGAAAATGCCCCACAGGGCCACGGCGACATAGGGTATCATGAGCAACCCGATGATGAGCCGCAGGCCGGGCAGCGCGACAAACGCGACGGCCAGGCCGGCAAGCGACGCGAGCCAGAAAACGAAATTGTTCATAGACGTACCTCCACTGCGGCGCAGGCTTTTGACGAAGGAGAATACGAAACTATCACCAGTCTGCCCGGCTGTTTGGACAGTAACCGCCCGTACGCCTGCAACGGCGCGCTGGCGAACGATCGGCAGTTTTCAATGGGGGAAATTGATGATGCTGAACCGTTATCCAGCCGCGCGGCGAGCTCGGCGCCCAGGGCGGACGGTTCCTTCCCGGCGAGCGCGACAGGGCCGATGGCGCGAATCGAGGGCGATTCCGGTATCACCCTTCTGTCAAGAAGCAGCGCGATTGCGGCCTCCCGGCCGCCGTCCTTGAGATGCGCCGCGCACGCGGGCGAAAGGCGCGGAGCGAGCTCGTTTACAAGCGGTATTGACTCGTCGACCGCCACCACGAGGCAGGGGAACGCGCTGCTCGGGAACAATACGCAGGACGCGAGCGCGGACGCAAAAGAGTTCTGTCCGTCGCACAGTGTGAGGTTCGGGCCGTCGATCTTGAACTCGAGCGCGAGCTTCCCGGCCATGCTGTTGTGCACCGAGGCGATGAAGTTTTTCGGCGAGCCGAACCCGTCCTTGAAAATACCGTCGAGAAAACTTTTTGTTTCGTCAAGCGCGCCGAGCGCGGTGCCCACGGCCATTGACCGCGGCCGTTCCGGCGCTTCCTTGAGGAGCCGCGCCACCGCGACGTAGGCCATGTGCCATATGCGCGGATCGCGGCGCTTGAGGTGGGCCGGAATCTCGGCCTGCCATGTTTTGTCGTCGGCGGGGACCACGGCGCAGAATCCGCGCACGGAAAAGGGTTTCGGGTTCATGACGTCACCTGCTCTTTTGACAGGGAGAACACCGCGGCGGCGTTGTTGCCGCCGAACCCGAACGAATTTTTCAGCACGCGCCGCATGGTTGCCGTGCGGTACAGGCTCGGCGCCGCGCCTATGGCCTCGTCGGCAACCTCGAAGCCGGCAGTGGGCGGCACGATACCGTCTTTCAGGGCGCGTACCGCGAACACCGCCTCGAGAATGCCCGACGCGGCGAGCGTATGGCCGAGCGTGCGCTTGAGGGAGAAGAACGGCGGCGGCTCGCCGAACACGGCCCGCATGGCCGAGATTTCCGACCGGTCGTTGTCGGGCGTGGCGGTGCCGTGCGAGGCGATCATGTCGATGTCTTTGGCCGCAAGCCCGGCCTCGCCAAGCGCGGCCTGCACCGCCTTCTGCGCGCCCGCGCCCGTGGGGTGCGGCGCGGTCATGTGGTGACAGTCGGCGGACGCGCCCCATCCGCTGATCCACCCGAGCGGCGCGGCGCCGAGCGCGTCGGCGGCCCTTTCCGATGCGACAAGCATGGCTCCCGCGCCCTCGCCGAGGCTCGTGCCGGCGCGGCGGCGGTCGAACGGCTTGCAGCCCGAGGGGTCAATGAGCATGAGGCTCGAAAACCCGCGGATGGTGAGCAGCGAGAGCGTGTCGGCCCCGACGGCAAGGCACGCGTCGAACACATTTTGCTCAACGAGCCGCTTTGCCATGCCCACCGCGTGCAGTCCCGTTGAGCAGGCGGTTGACACGGTGAAAAAACCGTTGAGCTCGAATTTTTCGCACAGCCACCCGGACGCGGCGCACGGTTCGTGATAGGCAAGTTCCTGCGCAGCGGTTGAGACGGCGTTCGGGTCGGCCTTGTACGCTTTGTAAAACAGCTCGGATCGCGTGATCCCGCCCACGGTGGTGGCGAACACGAGCCCGAATGACAGGCCTTTCCTGTTTGTGAAGGTTTCCAGCGCTTCTGACGCGGCGATGGCGGCAAGCGCGATGGTCCTGTTGGGGGATTTGAAATCGTCCCGAAGGTTTTGGACCTGTCCCGAGAGCGGTGCGGTTTTCAGGCCGGATTCGAAAATGGAAAGCGGGGTGAGGCAGTCTTTTCCCTTATAGATCGCGGCGCAGCCGGCGTCAACGCCGGAACCCGCCGCGCACACCGCGCCCGAGCTGATTATGGGAAGGGAGGCCAGAAAATTATTTCTCCTTGGGACGGTTTTCTTCTATGTACGCAGCAAGCGAGCGCACCGAGGCGAACACCTTCCTGCCAACATTGACATCCGGGATCGTCACGCCGTATTCCTTTTCGAGGAGCACGAGCAGCTCGAGCGTGTCGATGGAGTCGAGCCCCAGCCCCGCGCCCACGAGCGGCGCGTCCGCGTCGATGTCCTCGGGCTTGACATCCGACAGTTTCAGCACGGTGATGATCTGGCTCTTGAGCTTGTCGATCAATGCTTCCATCAAAATTCCTTATGGATTGAAATGCCCGCCTCGATGCCGCCCAAGGCCGCGGAAACGCCGCCGTTTATTTTCTGGACAAGCAACCTCGTCAGTTCGGTAAAATACAATTCCCCAGCGCCACCCCGCACCTCTTTGTCCGAATGGCTGAACGAGGCGTTGAGTCTGAATCCGAGGCCGCCGTTTTGATGAACGGTGTTCAGGAGAAACGCAAATGCCCGGTTTTGGCGCTCGATCGTCTGGTCAAGCAGCGGGGACTCGAAATCCTCCGGCTCAATCGCGTTGACCGACAGCACCAGCGCGGCGCTCGCCTTGCCATTGTCAAGCAGGAGGCAGGCAAGTTCAAGCGCGGTGAGTCCGCTCGCCGCATCGCCCGCACATACCCGGTTGGGTCCCTTGAGCTCAAAATAAATGGCAACGTCGGCGATGGCGGACGACGGAAGCGTCGCGGAGAAAACAGCAGGGCTTGGAAAACCGGCCATGACCGACTCCATGTAACGCAGGTCGGTGGACAGCGAGCCCGCGCGGATCCCGAGCGTGATGGCGGCGGTTTCTTTACTTTGGAGAGGATAGCGGGAAAGGATGAGCGATGACGCGCCAAAGACAAGCCTGTCGGAAAGGGAAAGCTTGCCGAAATTGACATATGGTTTGTCAAGCACCTGCCGCCGCGTGACGTCCTGCGCGCCCTTCTGGCCGCTTTCCCAGGGGATAACTCCTCGCATGCTGTAAATTCCGTCCGGAAGCAGGGCGGAAAAAGATTCGATGTAAAGAGGCCTGCTCATGCGGCCTCCGTCAGAACGGCCGCGGCGTTGATTCCGCCGAAACCTGCCGAAAGGCACAGCAGCGACTGGCCGCGAAGATGTTGCATCGAATCGGACACGGGGATTTTTTCGTCAACGCCGAGACTTGAAAATCTGGCAGTGGGAGGGACAAGCCTGCGGGCCAGGCATTCCGCGGCGACAAGGATTTCCAACAGCGAGCCTGCGCCGCTTGTATGGCCGATGGCACCCTTCATGGAAAAGCAGGGCGGAATTTCCTCGCCGAACAAGCTGAACAGCGCCTTTGCTTCCATGGCGTCGTTGTAGTTGGTGGCGGTGCCATGGCATTTCACGCCGCCGATGTCTGGAGGCTGCACGGCCGCATCCGCGAGCGCGGCCTGAGCGGCGCGAAAAAGCCCCTCGCCGGTGCGCGACGGCCCGGTGCGGTGGTTGGCGTCGTTTGAACTTCCCGCTCCAGCGACAATGATGTCGCCGCTATAAGGTTCCCTGTATGTCAAGAGCGCGATTGCCGCGCCGTCGCCGATGGTGAGTCCGTCGCGGCGGGCGTCGAACGGTTTTGCGCCTGCGGGCGACAGCGCGTTGAGCGAGTGGAACCCGGTGGCCACGAACCGCGATATGCCGTCGAACCCGAAAATAACGGCCGCGCTTGCGCGGCCGGCAAGAAGCATATCGCGGCCGACCTCTACGCCGGTCGCGCCTGATGCGCATGCGTCCGAAATCACGATGGCGCGCGCTGCGTTTATTCCAAGGAATTTTTTTGCATACTCGGCCTGCGAGGAAAGCAGGGGAAGGAACGCACCGGGCGGCTTTTTTGCGGTGCAATACTCTTCGAGCTGCGCAATGTCGCCCTTTGCCGCGCAGAAGATGAAAACAATATCTTTCTTGTCAATGGAGAATAAATCAATGGACGGCGCGAGCGCCTTTACGCTCGCGTCAAGGCTGCGCCACGAAACGTCCTTGAACGGCGCGTAGGCCACCGGCACTCCGAAGCACGGGCCGGGTATAATGGCGCTTGCGCCTTCAAACAGATCCGTGACGGTTTCCTCAAGCTCACCGAGGCCGCACAGGATGTTGCCTTGCTCCAGCACCACCGCTTTCTTCTGCGCCGTGCTCATGATTGCGCCGCCTTGATGAAGCCATGCGCCGCCTTTTCGTCCTTGCAGGTCACCTTGCATTCGAACAGCGCGAGATTGCCGAATTTTGTTTTCGTGGTTATTTCCGCGATCAGTTCGTCGCCGGCGGCCGCTGCTTTGCCAAAGAAGAAATCGTCTATGCCTGCGAGCACGCCACGTTTTATCGCCCCGCCGCTCGCCATTGCCTCGCAGAGGATCGCGGACTGGGCGCAGAATTCCACGATCCCTTCGGGAGAAAGGCCGGGGCCGTAATGTTCGTCGGGTTTAACGGTCCTTTTGCATTGGATGGTGCCTTTGTCAAATGAGAGTATCTCGTCAACGACAACGGCGGGAGGGCGGTGGGGAAGAAGGGATGCGACGGAGGGGAAGTTTTGCACGATAGTAAAGCCTTTTTGTTCTTATTGTGTTTTTTAAAATAATTAATAGAAAATTATGATGGGGGAAACATGCCGATACAATTGGAAATTTAAAATCAAAAAATGGGCGTTCCGCGGCTTTGCCGCGGCGGCCCTCCTTCCGGGCTCGGCTATTCGCCTCGTTGCCGGACCGCCCAAGTCGCCTTCGGCGAGGGGTCGGCCGGCAATGCGCTCCAGCGCACCACTCCAGTCCGGCCTAACGCCGGATAGAAGGTGTCATGCCGGATTTGTTTTAGTGTGGCAGTTAAAGAAACGAATGAAGGTGTCATTGCGAGGAGCCTTGTGCGACGAAGCAATCTCCTGAAGCATGGCTCACTTTGCTCTTGATCGATGATAAAGATAGAGGAGAGTTGACTTTGGGAGGGGGGGGTGATTTAGATTATAGACAAGAAGCAAGGTTAACTATCGGGGTGCAGCGTATGAAATCGGATATTGAAATTTATCATTTTGGCCTTCAAGCCACGATTCTATTGCTCGTGCTCGTAACCTTTCCCCGCGCGGCAGGTCAATGCCCGGAAAAATATGTTCCAAAATATTTAGAATCTCGGCAACCTGATATCTGTTACTTCCTCGTGTGCGCTGAAATAGATACCATGCGCTTTGTCTCAGCGGATACATTTAAATCAAACTATGTGCGGCTAAAAGACAGTGACAAGGTCGTAACTTCGTTATGGAAAGTTACGTTTAGGGATATTTTTATGGTTCGAGGTGCCGGCGATATTGAAGGTATAATTTATTATCGGGCAAGAGCGCTATACTCAGAAAAGCCGATATTACCATATTTGCATAAGAAACAAGTATACTGTTTAATGCCCACCGGCAAAGTCATGAACGATTCAACTTGCATGAATAAAATCGACACTTTGTTTTTATGGATCGGATATGATCCGATACTTTTTAAGAAGGGAGTCTATGAAGGAGATTCGTTCATTGATATGCCTCAAGAAAGAAGCATGGAGCATAAAATTGAAGAGGTTTATCGGAAACTTATGGTTGATAACACGGCTATTGACAAAAAGCGGTAAGAACTGAACCGAATTAAAGACAGTATTATACAGCTATGGAATATCGATAGTTTAGCCCATCGTAAAAATGCCCGATAAAACTCCTTTGTATGGGATCATATTAGTCAAATTTGTTCTCTCTTTAAAATTCCGAACCCGGCGCAAGCACCGGGCCACACGGTCAAATCTTCTTTATTAATTTTTTATCGCCGCGCAGCGGCATTCTACAGCGGTTGCGTTGCGAAGGTGCGGCGCCTCGCGAGCTTTAATGCGAGCGACCTCGCGCGCACCTTCGCAGGAAGGGGTGTGCCCCCGGATCGCCGGCGCCGCGCTGTCTCGATACGTGCCCACTAAAGTGTTCACTACTCGACAACCGCGCGGCGGCGGAAGCCGGGGGCCAGGGGAAACCACGGAGTGGTTGCCCCACCAGATTAAATGCCTTTAATTTTTAATCCGCAATCCCCGCTAAAAGCTATTTTTCAATATGTCCATCAAGCAACTTTCATCACCTGTTGCCATCATCAATTAAAAAGCGAAAAGGAAAATTAACCTCCCATGCTCGACCCGCAATTCATCCGCGACAACCCGGACCTCGTGAAAAAGGCCGCCGCTGCCAAGAACTGCAGCGTTGACATAGACAAACTGCTCGGGCTCGACGAGAAGCGGCGGCAAATCATCCGCGACGTTGAATCGCTCAAGAACACGCGCAACGCCAAATCGCCCGAAATCGCCAGGCTCAAGAAGGAAAAGAAAGACACGGAGCTTGCCGCGCTCATGGCGGAAATGAAAAATGTTTCCGATAAAGTAAAGGAGCTTGACGAGCAGCAGAAGGCGGTGGAAGGGGAGATTCGCGGCCTGTCGATATGGATTCCCAATATCCCGCACGCGAGCGTGCCGCACGGCGCCGGCGCGGCCGACAACACGGTGGTCGCCGAATGGGGGAGCCAGGCGGCGTTTGACTTTGCGCCCAAAGACCATATCCAGCTCGGCACGGCGCTTGACATCATAGACTTCCCGCGCGGCGCAAAGGTGGCGGGCGCGGGCTTTCCCGTGTACAAGGGCGCGGGCGCGCTGCTCGAGCGGGCGCTCATCAATTTCATGCTCGACACGCACACGCGGAAAAACGGCTACCGCGAGATATTCCCGCCGTTCCTGGTAAACGCCGACAGCCTGTTCGGCACGGGGCAGCTCCCCAAGTCGCAGGACCAGATGTATTACATCAACGAGGACCAGCTCTACTGCGTCCCCACGGCCGAGGTGCCGGTGACCAACCTTCACCGGGACGAGCTGCTCGACGCCTCGGCGCTGCCCGTGCGCTACTGCGCGTACAGCGCGTGCTTCAGGCGCGAGGCGGGAAGCTACGGCAAGGACACCAAGGGGTTTTTGCGCGTGCACGAGTTCAACAAGATCGAGCTTGTCAAGTTCGTGGCGCCCGAAACGTCGTACGACGAGCTGGAAAAACTGCGCGCCGACGCGGAAGGCATTCTCAAGGCGCTCGGGCTTGCGTACCGGGTGCTCATGCTGTGCGACGCGGACCTTTCGTTCGCCGCCGCCAAGTGTTACGACCTCGAGGCATGGGCGCCGGGCGAGAAAAAATTCCTCGAAGTGTCGTCGTGCAGCAATTTCGAGGACTTCCAGGCGCGCCGCATGAACATTCGGTTCCGGCCCAAGGCCGGCGAAAAGCCCAGGTTCGTGCACACGCTCAACGGCAGCGGGCTCGCGACCGCGCGAATACTTGTCGCAATACTTGAAACCTATCAGACGACCACAGGATCAATCAGAATTCCCGAAGTGCTACAGCCGTACATGCACGGGATGAAAGAAATTATAAAAGGTTGACAGTTGACAGTTGGCGGTTGGCAGCTGGAGCGTTTATGCGTTCCAGCGCTGATGGGTTGATGAGTTTAAGCGTTTCGAGATGATAATTTAATTGACAAGTTGTAAAAATGTAAGATGCAGGGTAAACGGTATCTATTTTATCGCCGCGTAGCGGCATTCCATAGCGGTTGCGTTGCGAAGGGGCGACGCCCTCGCGAGCTTAATGCGAGCGACCTCGCGCGCCCCTTCGCAGGAGGGGGTGTGCCGAAGACCCCGCAGGCCGAAGGCCGAGGAGGCTGAGGCCAGGGGGAAACGCGAAGCGGTGCCCCCACCAGTTTAAGAAAGAAAAATAAGAAAATGGCCAACCCAACCCTCTACCACCTCCTCATGCGCATCCGTCCCTTTACCGGGCGGTACGTGCTGCTGCTGCTGTGCATCGCCGGGTTCATCTGGTACGCGCAGTACACGCGCACCATCATCATGGAGCTTCAGGAGGAATCGGTGAGCGTGACTCAGACCTACGCCGAGCTCATCCGCACCGCCATCACCGAGCGCATGAACAACGAGGAGATGAACGTCATCTTCGAGGAGATCATCCGCAAGGCCAACATTCCCGTGATCATCGCGGACACGTCGTGGAACCCGGTCATGTGGCGCAACGTGATGAAGGGGCCGTTTTTCCACCGCACCGAGGTGGCGCCGCACGACACGTCCGCGGCCGCGGTCGAGCAGATACGGAAAAGCATCGTTGAGTTCAAAAAAAGCTACACGCCCAAGGTGCTTTACCTGAGCGAGACCAAGATGAGGCTCGGGTATCTCGTGTTCGGCAACAGCGAGCTCATCCACGGTCTGTCGCGGATGCCCTTTATTGAAACGGGGCTGGTCGCGGCGTTCATCTTCTTCGCCTTTCTGGGGTTCCACAACATCCGCGTCACGGAGCGGAGCAACCTGTGGGTGGGGCTCGCCAAGGAGACCGCGCACCAGCTCGGCACGCCCATCTCGTCGCTCATGGGATGGATCGAGTACATCCGCGGCGTCACCGACACCGACGAGCCGGTGGAGCCGGAGGAGTTTGTCAAGCAGGTGCACACCGTGACCGAGAACATGGAGAGCGACCTGTCGCGGCTGCGCAAGGTGACGAGCCGGTTCTCGCAGATAGGCTCGGTGCCCGCCCTCATGGCGTGCGACATCAACACGGTGCTCAACGACGCGGCCACCTATTTCCGCACGCGGCTGCCGTTTCTCGGCAAGCATATCGAGATCCGGCTCACGCAGGGCGAATTGCCGCAGATCACGGCGAACAAGCAGCTCATCGAATGGGTGTTCGAGAACCTGCTCAAGAACTCGGTTGACGCGATTGTCAAGGCGGACGGCCTCATCGAGATCAAGACGGAACATGTGGCGGGCGACCGCCTCGTGCGCATCACCCACACCGACAACGGCAAGGGGATACAGTGGGAGGACCAGAAGAAGATTTTCGCGCCGGGCTACACCACCAAGAAGCGCGGCTGGGGCCTGGGGCTCACGCTGGCCAAGCGCATCGTTGAGGATTACCATAAAGGAAAGATCTACCTTTTGTGGTCGCAGAAGGACAAAGGAACGGCCTTCTGCATCGATTTGCCGGTGGGAGTGGAAAAGTATATGGATAAAAAACAAACGCCTGACGTTACGGGCGGGAAGGCGTGAGATGAAGTATTTTATTTGTGAACTTTTTTGGATATTTTTTTGGATTGAAAGTCTCGTGCCTTTGGCGTAAATTGACAATTGCGGCAGTCAGCAGTTTACCGCGCGCCAGGCAGGACTGGAGGTCGCTCTGGAGAGCCCGAGTGCGAAGCACGAGACCGGAAGGACGGCCGCCGAAGCGAAGCGGCGGGGCGCCCAACTTCTTGTTAAAACTTGAATGAGACAAAAATCATGAGCGGCACCAGAAAAAAAGTCCTCTGGGCGGACGATGAGATAGAATTCCTCCGCGCGCACATCATGTTCCTCGAGACGCGCGGCTACAGCGTGACGCCCGTGTTTTCCGGCCATGACGCGATACACCTGATCCAGGAAAATCCAAAGGCGTTCGACATTGTCCTGCTCGACGAGCAGATGCCGGGCAAGGACGGCCTTACCACGCTCGAGGAGATAAAGGAAATGGTGCCCGACCTGCCCGTGGTGATGGTGACCAAGAGCGAAGAGGAGCACCTCATGGACGAGGCGCTCGGCAAGAAAATAGACGGCTACCTCACCAAGCCGGTCAACCCGAGCCAGATCCTTTCGGTGTGCAAGAAGCTGCTCGATTCAAAGCAGATCATCTCCACGCAGATCACGCAGAAATTCGTGCGCAGCTATTCCGACATCCGGCTGTCGATGTCGACCCGCATGACCGCGAAAGAGTGGACCACCCTGTTCGACAACCTTACCAAATGGGACCTCGAGCTGGAGAAGGTGGAGGACGAAGGCCTGCGCCAGGCGCACGCGGGCCAGAAATCGGACTGCAACACGGCGTTCGGCGATTTCATCGCGGAAAACTACGTGCAGTGGCTCAAGGGCGAAAACAACCCGCCGCTGCTCTCGCCGGGCGTGGTGGAGGCGTTTCTGGTGCCGCGGCTCAGGGAGGGCAAGAAGGTCTATTTCGTGGTGCTTGACTGCATGCGACTCGACCAGTACTGCGCCATCGAGCTCCTGCTGCGCAAGTACTTCGACATCGAGCGCAATTATTTCTTTTCCATCCTGCCCACGGCCACGCCGTTCGCGCGCAACGCGCTGTTCGCGGGCAAATTCCCGCTCGACATCGCGCAGGACTATCCCGAGCTGTGGAAAACGCCGTCGGACGACGAGAGCAGCCTCAACCGGTTCGAGCGCCAGCTCCTCGCCCGCAAGCTCAAGGGCTGCGGCCTGGACTTTGCCGACGACCCGAAGTACGTCAAGATCCTTGACGCATCGGACTCAAAGGAGTTCCTCAAGAAGATCGGGTCCTACGAGAAGGACCGGCTCGTGTCCATCGTGGTGAACTTCGTTGACATGCTCACGCACAGCCGCTCCACCTCCACCATCCTGCAGGAGATCGCGCCCGACGAGGCCGCGTTCCGCTCCCTCACGCAGTCGTGGTTCCAGTTCTCCAACATTTTCGCGATCCTCAAGGAGTTCGCGGCGCAGGACTGCACCGTGATCCTCACCACCGACCACGGCAGCACCCTGTGCACGCGCGGCACCGAGGTGTACGGCAGCAGGGAGCTTTCCAAGAACCTGCGCTACAAGTTCGGCGAGAACATCACCTGCGACGAGCGCCACGCGCTGTTCCTGAGCGATCCCACGGTGTTCAGGCTGCCCGCGTTCTCGCTCAATTCTTATTGCATCATCGCGCGGGAGAATTACTACTTTGTCTATCCCGACAAGTTCGAGAATTTCCAGAAGCAGTACCAGAACAGCTTTCAGCACGGCGGGATATCGATGGAAGAGATTATTATTCCGCTCGCGGTGATGAAGCCAAAATAAGGTTTTGGTGGGGCAACCACTCCGTGGTTTCCCCCGGCCCCCGGCTTCCGCCGCCGCGTACGTTTCTAAGGGCACGGCGTGCCGTGTCCCATGTGTAACAGCGCGGCGGAGGTGATCCGGGGGCACACCCCTTCCAGCGGAAACGTGCGCGAGTCGCAACGCTTGCGCATTGCGAGCGCCACGTTTCCGCAACGCCTTCTCAGCGGAATGCCGCTTCGCGGCGATAAAATTTTTTCTGAAGATTTTTCCCCCCTCCCTGATCCGGTGAAGGGCAGGGGAGAGGTCAAAAGGGAAAACGGAAAACAAGCCCATGCCCGAAAAAATCATCTCCCATTCGGTCGAGGAAACGCGCAAGGCGGGCGCACGGGTCGCAAGAACGGCCGGCGCCGGCGATGTGTTCGCCCTTACCGGCGAGCTCGGGACCGGCAAGACCGAGTTCGTGCGGGGGTTCGTGGAGGCGCTGTGCGGCCCGGCCGCGGTGCGGAGCCCAACGTTCTCTATTGTCAATATCCACGACGCGCCGGATTTTCCCGTCTACCACTTCGATTTCTACCGTCTCAAGAAAAAGGACGAGCTGCAGGAGATCGGGTTCTACGAGTATGTCACCGGCGGCGTCACCATCATCGAATGGGCGGACATGTTCCCGGAGGTGCTGCCGGAAAATGCGCGGCAAATTAAATTCATGGATAATGGGCAAAACGAACGGGTGATACTCTTGGATTGAATATATTCCCCCTAAAAAAATCCTTTTTTACCTCTTTTTATTAGTCTCTTGTGGTGTGATCAGCGACTGATACAATATGGTGTATAGTATCTGTCAATTTACGCGTTTAAGTATTGAATTTCTCATCCAATTACTATATAATAGATAGATGGGGAACCCTTTATCATTTTCGGCAGATCAGGACTGGATGAACAACAAGGCAGGCGCAACATGAGGATTGACAGATGGTGTACTGCGGCAATGATGGTTTTCATGGGGATGTTCGGATGGACGGCCACGACGGAGGCAGATGATTTTTCCCCGTGGAAGTATGCCAGCGACGTGAACCTCAACACGACCGGCCTCGGCGTTTCGGGCGACGTTGCCGGGTTCCCGGTGCTCATAAGATTATCCGGCACGACTTTCACCCCGAGCATATTTTCACAAGCCAATAGCGACGGATCGGACATCAGGTTTTCAAAATCAGATCATGTCACCGCGCTGCCTTATCAGATAGAGCGGTGGGACTTCGCGAATTCCGTAGCGGAGATATGGGTGAAGGTCGACGTGACCGGCGCCACCAACGGCGGGCAGACGCAGATAAGGATGTATTGGGGAAATTCGGGCGCGACGAGCCAGTCGAACGGGGCGAATGTTTTTAACAACGGGTATTTGGGTGCATACCATCTCAATGAAACAGGAAGCAACACTCCTAACGGATACGCCGACGCAACCGGCGTTTATTCCGCCACCGGATACAACATGGTGAGCGGCGACCAGGTTGCTGGACAAATCGCATTCGGTCAAAACTTTGGTGATGGGTATCATGGTAAATACCTTTCAATATTCGGAGGTACAACCGGAACAGGGTGTCAGGTAAACGTAACAGCTGTTGATGCTAACGGAGCAATTACCACTATCAATACTACTCCTGTCAGTGGCGGTACAGGTTATGCCGTGGGTGATTACCTTCTTGTAGGAAACAGTGCGAATGGGGGACAGGGAAATAATGGAGTAGTCAAAGTCACCGCAGTATCAGGGACTGCTGCTTCCACCCTCGCTTTTGTCACGTGTCCTCATCAAGGCGGGTCTGGGGGCGGAGGGAATGTGGCAACAGTAAATATTACCGCTCCTACTGGCGCAATCACTGCTGCAACTGTTGCAAATTACGGTGTTGCATATAATGTTGGTGATACCTTGCTCGTTGCTGGCGGCAACGGCGATGGAAAGCTACTCGTAGCAACTACAAATACAACGAACGGGGGACAATGGGGCTTCGGAGCTAAGACGGTAACCATACTCTCGGGGGGATCAGGTTATACTACCGCGAATGGAGTTTCTACCACAGATAAAAACTGGTATACCACTGGCACGAAGGCAACAACAAAACTCGGGCCGGGCCTTACTTTTGCAAGCGCCCCCAACTTCACGTTTTCGGCGTGGGCATGGTCTTCTGGGACCGCAGACGCAGACGTTTTGTTTTCATTGACAAAGGCGACCAACGGTAATTGTATAAAACTGAAACGGCACGATGCTAACAATTTAACGGTTGCATTCACGACGAACGGTGCAGAAACCTACACGACAAGCAATAACTTTCCCAATCCCTCTTCTTCATGGGTCCATGTCGGCTTCACAGTCACCAACACAGGTACCTGCGCCGTTTATATAAATGGAACCCCACAAGCCATTACAACAACGCCAACCGCCATTTCAACCGGCTCATATTATTTCAATTATTTGGGTTCAGACTATTACATGAACCCATGTCAACTGTTCCAAGGAAAGTTTAACGAGGCTGAAATATCAAATGTCGCCCGTTCCGCCGACTGGATGATGCTCGCGTATCAATCTCAGAAGACGGGCGCTTCCTGGTTTTCCTTCACCCCGATCGCCTCCTCTGCCCCGACCATTGTCACCCAACCCACAAATCAGACCGTCAGCGTCGGTTCTGTCGCCTCCTTCTCAGTTGTCGCCAACGGCGGCGGACTTTCATATCAATGGCAGCGCAGCAACGACGGCGGCTCGACATGGAACAATGTGTCGGGCGGCGCGGGCGGCACCACGGCCAACTACACTCTCACCACGGTCGCCGGCGACAACGGCGCCCAGTTCCGCTGCTATGTCTCCAATTCCTATGGCAACGTGACCTCGAACGCGGCCACGCTCACCGTTACCTGTACGAACCCTTCCATTTCCGGCAATCCTCAGAACACCACCGTCAACGCCGGCCAGACCGCGACCTTCACGGTCACGGCGAGCGGTTCGAACCTCTCGTATCAATGGCAGCGCAACACGGGCACCTGGACCAATGTCGGCACGAACTCCGCCTCGTACGGCTTTACAACCGCGTATCCCGCCGACAACGGCGCCCAGTTCCGGTGCGTGGTTTCCGGCGCTTGCGGGAGTCCGGTCACCTCGGGCACGGCCACGCTTACGGTGCAGTGCCCGCTTGCCACGATCACGGCCCAGCCGACCAACCAGTCGGCCTCGGGCGGAAACCCGGTCACCTTCAGCATCACGGCATCGGGCTCCGTTACCTACCAGTGGCTGCGCAGCGACAACAGCGGCGGATCATGGTATACGCCTTCGGGCACGACCACGAACTCCTCATACACATTTACAACTGCGTATCCTGCGGACAATGGCTCATGGTATGAATGTAATGTCACCAACTCCTGCGGAACCGTCACTTCTAATCACGCGACGCTCACCGTTTCCCCGGCCTGCGTTCCGCCGTCGATCTCGGCGGGGCCCGTGACCCAGACCATTCCGGCGGGAGACAATGTCACGTTCAGCGTGACCGCGACCGGCGACGGCCTCGTTTACCAATGGCAATACAGCACCGACAACGGCACCACGTGGAACCCATGGACCATCGGCACCGGGTACACGACCGCGACCCTCACCTTTGCCACGAGCGATGTCGTGAACGGGTATTATTTCCGCTGCCAGATCACCGGCACCTGCGGTAACGCGACATCGGGTTCGGCCGTTCTCAATGTATGCGATCCGCCCTTCGTGAGTCAGGACCCGCAGAACCAAAGCGTGCTGGCGGGACAGAACGCTTCCTTTACCATTTCCGCGGCCGGGCCGAACATCTCTTATCAGTGGTTCTGCGATTCCGGAAGCGGGATTTTTCATCCGATTTCCGGGCAGACAGGCACGATTTTATCGTTCACGGCCTCGCAATCCCAAGACGGCTACCAATATCTTTGCATGGTGAGCAATTCATGTGATTTCGTGAATTCAAACGAAGCCACGCTTTCGGTCTGCACGCCCACGGCCATCACTTCGCAGCCGTCAAATGTCAACGTGACCGCGGGGCAGCCGGCATCGTTTACCGTTGCGGCCATCGGCAGCGGAACGCTCACGTACCAATGGCAGTACAGCCTGAACGGCGGAGGCACCTGGGGCAATGTGCCGTCGGGCGGGACCGCGGCCACCTATTCATTCACGACATCGTCGTCGGACAACGGCAGTCTTTACAAATGCCTTGTCTCCAACGGGTGCGCGACGCCCGCGGTTTCGAACAACGCGACGCTCACCGTATGCACGCCGCCGTCGCTGGCCTCCCAGCCGGTGAACTGGTCTGGCGTGGCCGGCAACACCGCTTCATTTTCCATAACAGTCCCCGGCAACGTGACGAGTCCCTCGTATCAATGGCAGAAGAGCACCAACGGCGGGTCATCCTGGAGCAATGTGACGCTCGGCACCGGCGGGAACACGCCGTCGTACAGTTTCACCACCCAGGGAAGCGACAACGGCAGCCAGTATCATTGCGTCGTGACCAACTCGTGCGGCACGGCCACTTCGAACGCGGCGCTCGCGACGGTGTGCGTTCCGGCCTCGATCACGGGTAATCCTTCCAACCAGAACGTCATTGACGGCGGCGGCGCCACGTTCACCGTGACCGCGGCGGGCGGCGGCACCATCTACTATCAGTGGCAGCAAAGTACCGACGGCGGCAACACCTGGTCCATCATCGGTGGCGCGACCTCGGCGAGTTACGCCTTTACCGCCAACATCGGCGAGAACGGCTACCAATACCGGTGCGGCGCACTTGTCAATGGCTGCGGCGGCACGGCTTATTCGGCGGCGGCCGCGCTTTCGGTGTGCATACCTCCGGCCATCACCGCGAATCCGTCGAACCAATCGGTCAACGCGGGCTCCACGGCATCGTTCAGTGCAGCAGCATCGGGCAGCGGAACAATTTCATACCAGTGGCAGCAGAGCGCCGACGGCGGGTCGACGTGGAACCCGATAGGCGGGGCCACATCGGCAACCTACGGCTTTACCGCGGCGGCAAATCAGGACCAGTACCGCTTCCGGTGCCAGGCGAGCAACGGCTGCGGCAGCGCCGCGTTGTCGGCCGCCGCGGTGCTTACCGTGTGTTCGCAGGCCGCGGTGAGCGTCGGCCCGTCGCCGCAGAGCGTCACGGCCGGGGCGAACGCGACGTTCTCGATAACCGCCACCGGCACGCCGTTGATTTCGTACCAGTGGCAGGTGAGCACCGACAACGGCAGCACCTGGAACAACGTGACGAGCGGCGGTCTCGCCGCGACCTATACGTTTACAACCGCAACGGGAGAGAACGGGTGGCAGTACCGGTGCGCCGTGTCGACGGGCTGCTTTACAACCGCGTATTCGCCTGCAGCGCTGCTTACGGTGTGCACGCCGCCGTCGATCACCCAGCAGCCCGTGTCGCAGCCGGGCAAGCAGGTGGGCGACCAGGTGACCTTCACGGTGACCGTGCCGGCCGAGGTCACGGCGCCGGTCAATTACCAGTGGCAGAAAAGCACCGACGGCGGGACGACGTGGCCCCCCGCGCCCGGAGCGAGCACGTCGTCGTCGTACACCTTTACGGTTGCGAGCGGCGACGGCACCGCGCAGTTCAGGTGCTACATCACCAACGGCTGCGGCCAGATCTATTCCAACGCGGTCAACATCGGCGTGTGCACGGCCGTTTCCATCACGTCGAACCCGTCGGCGCAGAACGTGACCGCGGGCAACGCGGCGACGTTCACGGTGGCGGCCACCGGCGTTCCCGCGCCTTCGTATCAGTGGCAGGTAAGCGTTGACAATCAGGCAACGTGGAACAACGTGGCGCTCAACGGCACGTCGGCGGCCTACACCTTCACCACCGCGTCGACCGACAACGGCAGCTATTTCCGGTGCAACGTGACCAACGGGTGCGGCTCGCCCGCGACGTCGGCCTCGGCGCTGCTCACGGTGTGCACGCCGCCGTCGATCTCGCAGCAACCGACCAACCCCGGAACCGTGATCGCGGGCTCGCCGATAACCCTTACGGTCGCGGTGCCTGTGGTCGTGACGTCGCCGTCGTTCCAGTGGCAGCGGAGCCTCGACACCGGGAAAACATGGAACAATGTGGCGACCGGCGGGGCCGCCGCGTCGTACAACTTCACTTCGGCATCGACCGACAACGGAGTGCAGGTCAGGTGCATGGTATCCAATTCCTGCGGCACGGTGTATTCGAGCGTGATCACCCTCGCGGTGTGCACGCCCGTGGCAATCGCCGGCAATCCCGGCAACCAGAGCGTGACCGCGGGCCAGAACGCGACCTTCACGGTGACCGCGACGGGCAGCGGCACCCTTCTTTACCAATGGGACTACAGCGCCAACGGCGGCGCCACGTGGAGCAACGTGCTGTCGGGCGGCACGGCCGCGTCGCTCGTCGTGGCCACGACGTCGAACCTTGACGGATACAAATACCGCTGCAACGTGTCGAACGGCTGCGGCAGCCCCGCGGTCTCGGCGGCCGCCAGCCTGTCGGTGTGCACGCCGCCGTCCATCGCAACGCAGCCCGTGCCGCCGCCGCTCAAGAACGTGGGCGATCCCGTGACGATCTCGGTCACGGTGCCCGCCCAGGTGACGAGCCCCGCCTATCAGTGGCAGCGCAGCGGCGACAACGGCGCGACGTGGCAAAGCGCTTCGGGCGCGTCCGCGACCACGGCCACCTACACCTTCACGGCCGCCGCCGGCGACTTCGGCGCGCAATACCGGTGCGTCGTGAGCAACGGCTGCGGCACGGCAACGTCCAACGCCGTGACCCTTTCGGTGTGCACGCAGGCGGCGGTGACCGTTCCGCCCGCGCCGCAGAGCGTGACGGCGGGCCAGAACGCGACCTTCACGGTGACCGCGACCGGCACGCCGTCGGTATCGTACCAGTGGCAGTACAGCGCCGACACCGGCAAGACGTGGACGAACGTCGCGGTCGGCGGGACCGCGGCATCCTATACCTTTACATCCGCGACGGCCAACAACGCGTGGCAGTACCGCGCGGCCGTCTCCACCGGCTGCGGCACGGTGGTCTATTCGGCGGCCGCCCTGCTTTCGGTGTGCACGCCGCCGTCGGTCTTACAGCCGCCCGCGTCGCAGACGGACATGATCGGCCAGAGCGTCACGTTCGGGGTGGTGGTACCGCCCGAAGTGACGTCGCCCGCGTACCAGTGGCAGCGGAGCCCCGACGGCAACACATGGACAAATGCGACAGGCGCCACCGCCGCGACCGCCTCGTACACCTTCACCGTGGCGGCGGGCGACGACGGCGCCCGCTTCCGCTGCGTCGTCACCAACGGTTGCGGAACGGTGAATTCCGCCGCCGCGACGCTCACGATCTGCACCCCGGCTTCGATCACCATGGCACCCGTTGACCAGAGCACCGTGGCGGGCCAGAACGTTACGTTCTCGGTGGCGGCGGCCGGCAGCGCGCCGCTGTCGTACCAGTGGCAGACCAGCCCCGACAGCATCACGTGGAGCCCCGTTTCCTCGGGCGGGACGGCGGCGTCGTACACGTTCGCTTCCGCCACGAGCGAGGACCTTTCGTATTTCCGGTGCGTGGTGTCGGGCAACTGCGGAACGCCGGCGGTATCGCCCGGCGGCCGGCTGCACGTGTGCACGCCGCCGCATGTGGTCTCCCAGCCCGGCAACCAGGACAAAAACCTCGGCGACACCGCCGTGTTCGGCGTCACCTGCACCGGATCGTCACTGGCGTACCAGTGGCAGCGCAGCCCCACCGGCACAACATGGACAAATGCGACTGCCGGGACCGGCGCCGCCACCGCGATGTACCGGCTCGTTTCAACGGCCGGCGACGACAGCGCGCGCTTCCGCTGCATGGTGACCAACGGCTGCGGCAGGGACTCGTCGGCGGCGGCAATGCTGCTCGTGTGTTCTCCTCCGTCAATAGCGGCCCAGCCCAAGGACACCAGCGTGGTGACGGGCGGCACCGCCACCTTCAGGGTCGGCTTCGTCGGCACCCTGCCGCAGTACCAGTGGCAGAAAAGCAGCGACGGCCTCGTGTGGAACGACACCGCGGGCGCCACGGCCGCGGCGTTCGCCTTCACCGCAAAAGCGACGGACAACGGCCTGCGGTTCCGCTGCTACATCAAGAGCAAATGCGGCGACGTCATCTCGAACCCGGCCGTGCTCACGGTGTGCGACCCGGCGGCGATCACGGCCCAGACCGTGGCCAACGACACGCTGATCTCTGGCGCCACCGTGGTGTTCGGCGTCACCGCCACCGGAACCTCGCGCACCTACCAGTGGCAGAGGAGGGGAGCGGCCGACACCGGATTCATGGCCATTCCCGCGGCCGCCGCGGCCACCTACGCGTTCGTGGCACAGACGCCGGACAGCGGCGCGCGCTACCGGTGCTTGGTGAGCGCCTCCTGCGGCGCGCCCGCGGTAAGCGCGGTCGCGCTGCTCACCGTCTACGGCAGGGTGCACGCCGCCTTCGGCGCGGTCCCGGCCGCGGGCCAGGTGCCCCTGTCCGTTTCGTTCTACGATTCGTCAAGCGGCAATTTCTCGACGAGGGCGTGGGACTTCGGCGACAGCACCGTGGACACGGTCTCGAAGAACCCGGCGCACTCCTTCACGCGGGCCGGCACCTACACCGTGCGGCTCGCCGTGACCGGTGTGGGCGGCACCGACACAGCGTCGCTGTCGGTCTTCGCGTACAACCCGGGCGGCAACCCGATCCAGATGACGGGCGCCTATGTTACGCCGCAGAAGATCCGCGTCACCCTCACCGGGTACAACGCGATCGCGCCGCCGTCGCCGTCGGTTTCCGCGGATTCCGTGGGGCTCTGGTACACCGTTGCGTCGTGGCCGCAGACCCGCGGCCAGTCGACCTTCATAAAGTATTACACGCCGGCAGCGCTGCGCGCGGGCGGGGCCACGTTCACCGACGTCATCGACGTGCCCGCGCTCACCGGCAAAGACAGCGTGTACGGCATCATGAGCGACATTCTTTGGAGCGACCGAAAGACCACGCCGTTTGACAGCGGCAACGGTGCGCTGGTGCTCATGCGCGACACCATGCCCATCGCCGACTCACTCCTTATTTCGGGCGTTTACATTCCGGACGATACGGCCCGCATCTATCTCGACAACGCCGCCGGCATCGACACGTCGCGCGTGGACTCGGTGGGCGTGTGGTACAGCCTGGCCACCGACACGGTGAACTTCAAGGACCAGGCCTTTACAAAATGGTTCGCCGCCGCCGACGTGGTGAAGGCGGGATCCCGGTACGTGTACTCGATTGTCAACTCCCAGTTCAACAACGAGCAGAAGACCATGTACGCCGCCGTCGAGCTCCATGGCAAGAACGGCCGCTACAGCCCGCCGCTTTCGACGTCGTTTACCGTGGGCAAGCAGCGGCCGCACAACCCGATCCACCTCGCGGCGCATGCGCTGTCGGCCACGCGGATCAGGCTCACCTGGAACAATCTCGCCGCGTACGGGATCGAGCGGATGATCATCTGGTACCGCACCGGCTCGCCGGTGCCGCTCTCCGTTGACGTCACCTCGCTCCATCTGGACTCGCTCGTGCCCGGCGTCTCCGACACCGTCATCATCGGGAACAAGTTCAGCGAAGACACCCGGTACTTCTTTGGCGCACAGGTGTTCAAGGGAGGGCTGTGGTCGGCCATCACCGACTCGTCGAGCGCGACCGATTCAACGCTCAAGGCGGGCGACACGCTGCCGTACAACAGCGTGCAGGTGAAGAGCCTCGTCTTCGACACCTCGGTCAACCAGCTCAGGGTGTGCTGGAGCGTCAACATGGCGCAGGCCGAAAGCCTGCAGGTGGGCATATTGTACTCGACCGACGGCCCGCCGACCGTGAACACCGGCCAGCAGCAGGCCATCGACGTGCGGGCCGCGGGCGACTGCGCCTACGTTGCGGTGCAGGGCAACATCCTCTTCAACCACACCTATTACGTAGGCCTGTGGCTGCGCCGTTCCGACGGCGCGTGGACGCGGCCTTCGGCGGCCGGGTACGACAGCGTGCGCACGCCGTCGTACACCTGGCAGAACGTGGTATACTTTACAAAACAGAACGACACGGTGTTCGCCTTCAACAACAGCGTACGGCTGCTCAACACGCCGGGCGACTCGTCGGTGACGCACAACACGCTCTACTACGTTCCGCTCGACACCGCGGCGCTCGCCGGGTTCGTGCAGGCGGGCGTGGGCTTTACGTTCAAGAACAAGGACGGCGGCGTTCCTTTCTACATAGGAATCAGGGTCGATACGATCCCGCCGGGATACTCCCTCGCCGACGTGCGCATCTTCCACCGCACCGACGCCGGCGCGTGGCTCGTGGACGGCAGCCCGCTCGCCGTGGACACGGCCGGCCGGTACGTGTACGTGCTCACCAACAAGCTCGACCTGCCGTTCGTCGCCCTGATCGACACCACGCATCCGAAGCTGAGCGTGAACGCGGGCGCATGGGACCCGGTCCCGGCGCAGCACCCTTTTGCCGACACCATCGTGGTGCGCGACCATCTGTCCAATGTCTCGTGGCACTTCTACGCGGCAAAGGGAGGCTCGTCGCTTTTCACGAGCGACACCGCGCAGCTGGGCACCCTCTCCGACACGCTCGACACCATCATCGTCTCTGTGGACGGCCAGTACGCGAGCGTCGACAACGGCGCGCGCGCCGTTGTGTATGTTTTCGACGGCACGCACCGCGATTCCGTCGACCTGTCGCGGTCGGTGATCCTCGACACGGCCGGGATCGTGCGCACCGCGGCGCAGGACTGGACGCCCCTGAGCACCACCATGGTGCTTGACACGCAGGACGTCAAGCGGATCCTCAGGCCGCTTTCGTCCAAGAGCCCGTGGAAATACGATCCCAAGCAGTTCAGGCTCTTCCGCTGGATGCCGGGCCCCGCGAACGCCGCGAGCGCGTCGAAATGGACCGAATATTCCGACAGCGGCGCCGCAACGTTCGCGCTCGCGCGCGGCAGCCTGCTCTGGCTCAAGACCAGGGACATGGCCGCGCTGCCGCTCGGCCGCGGCGTCACCCCGCCCCTCACGAAGCCTTTCGCCGTGCGGCTTGGGCCCAAGACCTTCACCGATGTCGCCCTGCCGTTCAACTTCGACGTGACGCTGGGCGACATTTTCGCGGCTACCGGCGCGCTGCCGGTCGCGCCGGACTCGCTGCAGTTCTATTCCTGGCACAAGAACGCCGCGGGAAGGTACTGGACCGATGCGAAGTTCATCGCGGGCATCGATTCCCTCAACAACAGGGCGGCGACGCTCGCCGGCGGCGCGGGATTCTCGGTGTTCAACCCGAGCGCCGACACCCTCATGCTCGTGGTGCCGCCGCTGCCGCAGGCGATGTCGAACATCGGCCTGTCCAAGAAGCGGCAAACAACGGGCGGCTGGGCCCTCAGGGTGGTGCCCGTGCTCTCCGACGGCACGCCGCTCACCTCGTTGTACTGCGGCTTCGCGCCCGCGCGGGACGGCGGCGTGTCGTGGTATCCGACGGCGCCCTCACTTGTCAAGGCGTATGCCGCGGTATATGATCCTGCCGCGGGCCAGACGCACGGCAACGCCGTGGTCCATGCCATGCCGGACGGAGGCGCAGCGTACCTGCTCGTGTTCGGCAACGAGACCGACCAGCGGGCCGCGATTTCATACAAGGTAGAAAATGTGAAGACGCTGCCGCAGGGCATGAAGGCGCGGCTGTACAACCCGGCCGCCGATTCGGCCGCCGACGCCTCAAGTGCCGGCGCGACCGTGGCCGTGGATGCGGGCGGCCGGGAATACCGCTGGCTGTTCGCGGGCACCGACGCGTATCTCGCCAAGGTGCGCACCATCGCGCGGCCGGGCGTGCTGCGGTTCATGGGGACGTATCCCAACCCGTTCAGGTCGTTCGTGCGGATACGGTACAGCCTGCCGTACGACGGCGTGGACAAAGTAAAGTTCGTGATCTACGACCTGCGCGGCCGCGCCGTGTGGAAGACGCAGATAACGCCGGGCTTCATGACCGGCAGCAGCGAGCTCCTGTGGAACGCGCAGGCGTCCGACGGCCGGCCCGCGGCCGCGGGCGTGTACATCGTTTCGATGTCGGCGCTCGCGAAGACGGGCAGGCAACTGGGGGTGTTTAACGGGAAGATGACGTTGATAAAATAGAAAATAGAAATCAGATAACTAGAAAATAATAATTTGGTGGGGGAGGTTTCCCCCTGGGATGCGGCCGGGTACCGACGGTTGCAAGATTCACGCATCCGCTGGGCGCACCCGCGGAGATCGGTTTGATTGCTGATTAAAAATTCCCCTCTCCGATTCGGAAAGGGGCCGCCCGGAGGGCCGGGGTGAGGTCAAAGGAAAAAAGAAAAATCATGCGAAATACCGTTTACGTTGCAACTTTGTCACTCTGATACTCTGTTGCTATTTTTAATACTTTTTTGCCGAAGGGGATTACGAATGAGAAGAAGTTTTGGAATTTCCGCGATAGCCGTGGGTGCGGTGCTGGCATGGTTCACAATTGCGAATGCGCAAACGTATCCGGCGACGATGACGATACCGGTTACGTTTTTCGATTTTCATTCGGATGGATCATGCCCTGACTTTAATCCCGGGTGCGATCCCGGAGGCTCACGAAATCAACTTCCGTTTCTGAAGCTGGTTGCCGACACACTCGATAGCGATGGTCTGCCGGTGCGCGGAGACTCACTTCTATTCAGCTATTACGTTAACAAATGGTTCCGGCCTTGGCCGCAAAGCAATTATGGACAGGGAAGTGACTTCATGCGGCCGACGTATGGAGTGGGCGGTACTCCGGCGGCCTATGGTAAGACCGCTACGGTGGCAACTTATGATAAAGACACCTCTTACAAAAATATTGAAATAGACACCTCGCTTATCTTCACTTATGTTGCAAATTCTGACGGTCAATATCAAATAACAAGTGCGAATTATTTTCCGCTTAACGGAAAAGGTTTCGGAATTGATCCGAACACAAAGAATTGGGATTACTTTCATTTTAACAACGGTCTGGTGTGGAACGCCGATTATATAAATCCGACAACATTCCCTAACAATTACTCGTTTTCAATGCACCTCAATAGGAAATTTATTCTCAGGGCAGGGCTTACTTTCAATTTCAAGGGTGACGATGACGTTTGGGTATTCATCAATGGACATCTTGTTCTTGACCTCGGCGGAATGCACAACAATACTACAGGCGGTTTCAATCTTGACAATTGGTTTGCGCCTTTGCATCTTCAACTCGGGCAACCAGCTACTATCGATGTTTTCTACTGCGAACGCCAGGCAACGGGCTCCAACATCCAGATTACCACCAACCTCCTCAACGTTCCCTATATCGACCTGACCGTGACGCCGAAGCAAGATACGATTTCCGCGGGTGACTCCATTGTGATGCACGGCCACGTGGTTGACGAGCTCGGCCTCATAAACACCCATTCCGACACCGCAATGAAATGGAGGATAGAGGACGCAATCACCCACCAGACCACGGGCTTCAGGGAATATCTGAACAAAAGCTACCCGCCCTACACGGATTCCCTCAACGTTTTCCACGCGGTTGACGCATACCACTGGTACAACATCATCGTCTGGGTCGACCAGGTGCTCGGTCTCGGTGTGCTTGCCGACACCATTCATGTTTTCATCAGACCCAGCACGGCCAACCATCTCGTGATCGAAGCGAGCCCTAATCAGAGCGCCAGTCCCAACGCGGACGCGCCGCTGGGAACCATAACGATCCCCGGCAATGTCCTACACGACTCGGTCTACGCCGTATTGCGCGACAGGTTCGGAAACTTCGTGGGCCCCGCCGCGTCCCTTTCGCCGTGGACGTACGATCCAGCCTATGTGACCGCCACGACGGTCAACGCGCCGCTGGGCGAGGGCGACATCATGCGGAACACCAGCAACAACGGCACCACCACGGTCACGGCGCATCAGGGTTCAATGTCCGGTTCGGTGCAGGTGATCCTGTCCAATGTGTCGTATTCAAAGGTCATCATCACCGGCAGCAAGACCGCCACCACCGACATCGGTTCCATTTCGCTCCGCACCGACCAGAGCACTACGCTCTGGGCAAAGGCGCTCCGCGCCGACGGCAGCGGCATCTGGGACACGGTGCAGGCGCAATGGGGCGCCAGCCCGTACCTTAAATTCAGCGTGCCCCCGCCGTACGGATTTTCATGGGGCTTTCAGCCTGACACCGCCGCGTCGGGCAAGATTTTTATTTCCATGGGATCGCTGCGCGACACGATCAGCGCGGTTTTCAGCGTTGGCCTTCCCGCGAGCATGGCACTATATCCCAATTCCGGTGCGCCGGGCCAGGGTGGTAATAATGTTTATGGCCCGTCGGCAAACGCAACGGCGGGACAGCCGTTCCCGCTGTATGCCAAGATTTTCTCGAGCAACAGCGAATGGCTGAGCGCCAATGAGGGCGCGGGCGTTTCCGGATTTACCTGGACCTTGACAGATGCGCAGGGTAATCCCACCACGGCGGGAGCGATCACCTCGAACGGGTCCATCGCCTCGTTCACCGGCACGGTTTCCGGCAAGGCGGTGAAGGTGACCGCGACCTACGGCGCCATGAGCAAATCAATCCTGATCGCCATTCTGCCCGGGGCCGCGGCCAAACTCGTGATCGAGCCCGACGCCACGGGCGGCAGCGCGTATCCCAACGACCCGACCGGCGCCCACCGCGCGGGCACCGTCACCATCCTGGGAACTTCCACGAGCATTTCCGTGTACGCGGTGCTGCGCGACCAGTACGGCAACTTTGCCGGGTTTTCCGATCCGACAACTTGGACCAGCAGAGACCCGACCACGGTGCGTGACTCCGCGGGCAATGCGGCGATAGGCGAGGGAGTCTGCATCCGCAACGCCGCATCAGGCCAGACCTACATTGTGGCGCAGGACGGGACAAATCCATCCCTGCACGACAGCGTGCTCGTGGTGCTGAGCAGCATCTCCTACACGGCGCTGCGGATCGTGGTGCGTGATTCCACCAAGATTTCCGTCCTTTCCATGACCATAGACCAGGACACCACGCTCAAGGTGCAGGGCCTGCGCTCGGACGGCGCGGGCTGGGACTACGTGCCGGCGCAATGGTTGATTTCAGGCACATTTGTCAATCCGCCCGGAGCGCCCGGCGCGGCCTCGAGCTGGCACGTGTATCCGCAGGACACCGGCAACGGGTGGATCAAGGTGAGCATGGGCGGCGCGCTCCCCGACTCGGTGCGCACGCAGTTCGGGCCCGGCGCGCCCAAATACATCGTTCTCTATCCGGCCGCGGGCGCGCCCGGACCGGGCAACACCGCGTATTTCGACCCGACGTACGCCTATTCCGACATCGCGGGCCAGGCCTTCCCCGTGGTGGCCAAGGTGTTTGACAAAGCGGGAATCTGGCTCAGCTCTTACGAGACCGGCACCTCGCCCGTCGCGTGGAGCGTGTACGAATTCCCGTCCAACCATGCCACGCCCACCGGGAGCCTGAGCCTCGGCGCGGGGTACAGCACCTCATTTACGGGGCAGAAGGCCCAGAACGCGGTGTACGTGATCGCCGCGTTCACCGCAAGCGGCGGCACGTTCCGCGATTCAATACAGGTGCGCGTGGCGGCCGGAGCGGCCACGCACCTCACCATCGAGGCGGCGTGGGACTCCACGACGAGCCCCAACGCCGACAACCGCCTCGGGTCGGTCCCCTTTACCACCACGATGCTGCGGGACACGGTGTACGCCGTTTTGCGCGACGCGTTCGGTAATTTCGCGGGCCGCGCCACGGCCGCGTCCTGGACAAGCAGGAATACCGCGGTGGCGACGGCCTCCATGATCAACGCGGCCATGGGCCAGGGCCAGATCGTGCGGCAGGCGCAGAACGCCGCGAACACCTACGTGGTGGCGGCGCAGGGGGGCATGAGCGATTCGGTGCAGGTGATACTCCCGAACGTCGGGTATTCGCAGATCCAGATCGCGGTGCGGGACTCGTTTACCATAGACACGCTCCACATGCGCACCGACCAGGACACCACGCTGTTCGCCCGCGGCCTCCGCGGCGACGGCAGCGGCATCTGGGACGCCGTGCTGGTGCAGTGGTCGGCCAGCGCGGGCCTTGCGTTCAACAATACGCCGCCGTCGAACACGAAGTGGTCGTTCATGCCCACCACCGCGACATCGGGGAAAATCTACATCACCCTCGGCGCGCTCGGCGATTCCATCGTTGTCTTATTTGACAAGGGCCTGCCCAAGGCCATGGCGCTGTACCCGGCCGCCGGACAGCCCAACACGGTGGGCAACGCCGCGTACGCGCCCGCGGTGAACGCGGTCGCCGGAACACCGCTGCCGCTCTTCGCGAAGCTGTTCTCCCAGAGCGGCGAGTGGCTCAACTCCTACGAGCGCTCCGACGCGCCCATCACCTGGACGGTGCGCGAGCTGTCGGGCGGGACCAACTCCGGATCGCTTGACAAAAGCACAGGATCGTCCGCGAATTTCACGGGCGTCAAGGCCTACCAGACCGTGCTCGTGACCGCGACTTTCATGCAAAACGGCATGGTCATCATGGACTCGGTCGCAATCACCATCCAGCCCGGCGCGGCGGCGCGGCTCGTGATCGAGCCCGATGCCACGGCGCCCACGGCCTATCCCTACGACCCGACCGGCGTGCACCGCGCCGGCCAGGTGACCATCGCGGGAACGGCGCAGAACCTGTCGGTGTTCGCGGTCCTGCGCGACAACCTCGGCAACTTCGTCGCCTTCTCGAACCCCACCGCCTGGACCTCCCGCGACGCCGCGACCGTGGGCGTTTCGGCGGGCAACGCGGCGCAGGGCGAGGGGGTACTGCACCGCAACGTCCAGACCGGCCAGGCGTGGGTGGTCGCGCAGGGCCAGGGCTTCACCGACAGCGTGCTGGTCATTCTGAGCACCGTGTATTACACCGCGCTGCGCATCGTGGTGCGCGACTCGACGAAGATAACGAATGTGCTTATGTCAATAGACCAGGACACCGTGATCAAGGTGCAGGGCCTGCGCTCCGACGGCGGGGGCTGGGAAAACACGGCCGCCGCGTGGACCGTGTCGGGCAGCCTGGGAGGCGCCGTCGCGCTCCCCGGCACCGCGGTCTCGTGGCAGATCGTGCCGTCCGACTCCGGATCGGGGTGGGTAAAGGCGAGCCTTGCCTCCGCCACGCCCGATTCCATATTGCTGCAGATCACGCCCGGCGCGCCGCGCACCGTGGTGCTCTATCCGCTCGACGGCCCGCCCGGCGGCGCCAACACGCCGTATCCCGGCCCTTCCTTCGTGCTCGCGGACTCCGCGGGCCGCGGCATGCAGCTGGTGGCCAAGGTGTTTGACAAAGCGGGAATATGGCTTTCGGGCTACGAGCGCAGCACCGCGCCGGTCGCCTGGACCGTGATAGAGCTTCCCGGCAACCTCTCGCTGCCCACGGGCGGCCTGAGCCTCAGCGCCGGGTACAAGACCGTGTACACGCCCACCAAGGCGGGGAATTCGGTGTACGTGGTCGCGTCGTTCAGCGAAGCGGGCGTTTCGTGCGCCGACACCGTCGCCTTGCGCGTAACGCCCGGACCGGTGCAGCACATGGTGATCGAGGCCAGCCCTGATTCAACGGTGAGCCCCAACGCCGACAAGCGCCTCGGCTCGGTCACGTTCACCAGCAGCATGCTCAAGGACAGCGTGTACGCCGTGCTGCGCGACCAGTTCGGCAACTTCGTGAGCCACGCCACGGCGGCGTTGTGGCTGAGCCGCGACACGCTCGTCGCCACCGCGACCGGAGCCCGCGCCGCGCTCGGCGAAGGCGAGATAACGCGCCACTCGATCAGCAACACCTCGACCTGGGTCGTCGCCGCGCAGGGGTCCTGGATCGACTCGGTGCAGGTGATCCTCTCCAACGTGACGTATTCGCAGATCCAGATCGTGGTGCGCGGCAGCGTGCGGATCGACACGCTGCAGATGCGCACCGACCAGGACACGACGCTGTCGGCCATCGGCCTGCGGTCGGACGGCAGCGGCATCTGGGACGACATCCAGGCGACGTGGGGGAACACGTCGGGGCTGTCGTTCAACAACGTGGCGCCGCCGAGCGCCACGTCGTGGACGTTCTCGCCCGTAAACCCGGCAACGGGGAAGATCTTCATCGTGTGGGGGAGCGGAAGCCAGCAGGTGAGCGACACCGTCACCGCGATATTCTCCTACGGCAATCCCGTCTCGATGGCGCTGTACCCGGCGCCGGGCGCGCCGGACGCCAGCACGAACATGGCGTATCCCGCCACCGTCACGGTGGCCGCGGGCACGCCGCTGCCGCTTGTGGCCAAGCTCTTCACGCAGGGCGGGCAGTGGCTCTCCGGCTACGAGCGTTCCGACGCGCCGTTTGCCTGGACCATCACCGAGCTTTCGGGCGCCACCGCGTCGGGCACGCTTGACAAATACACCGGGTTCTCGGCGACGTTCACCGGGTTCAAGGCCTACCAGACGGTGCGGGTGACGGCCACATTTACAGAAGGGAACATCACCCTCACGAAGGCGATCGCCGTCACCATCACGCCCGGCCCCTCCGCCATGCTCGTGATCGAGCCCGACACCACGGGCAGGACCTCGTCGCCCAACGCGCCGGATCGCGCTGGCCAGGTCTCCATCATGGGCACCGACACCACGCTGGACGTGTTCGCGGTGCTGCGCGACCGGTACGGCAACTTCGTCGGCTTCTCCAATCCCACGACATGGCTGAGCCGCGACACCACGCAGGTGGCGGCAAAAAACGGCGATCCCGCCTTGGGCACGGGCATCATGGTGCGCAGGACCAATACGGGCCAGGCAATCGTGGTCGCCAAAGACGGCAAGACCCCGGCCTTCACCGACAGCGTGCTCGTGATTCTCTCCAACGTCAGCTACACGGCGCTGCGCATCGTGGTGGGCGACTCGACCAAGATTACGTCGCTCGCGCTGGCGATCGAACGCGACACTACCCTGCGCGTGCAGGGGCTGCGCTCCGACGGCCAGGGCTGGGAATACGTGCCGGCCGGCTGGGCCATCACAAGCGGGCTCACCACCGTGCTCGCGCCGCCCGGCGCCGCCAACAGCTGGGACGTGTCGCCCACCGACACGGGCAGCGGCATCATCAGGGTGAGGCTCGGCTCGGCAAAGCCGGATTCGATACGGGTGCAGTTCACCACGGGCACGGCGCGGTCCATCGTGCTGTATCCCGCCGCCGGCGATCCCGCAAACCAGCAGCCGTATCCGGGCGTGAACCAGGCCGTGATCGATTCGGCGGGCATCGCCCTGCCGGTGTACGTCAAGGTGTTTGACAAAGCGGGAAACTGGCTCGCGTCGTACGAATCGGCGTCATCGCCGGTCACCTGGTCCGTCGTCGAGCAGCCGGCCAACACCGACGTTCCCACGGGCAGCTTTACTCCCGCGAACGGCTACGTCACCGTGTACGTGCCCACGCGGGCGAACAACACGGTCCTGCTCATCGCCCTGTTCCAGCAGAACGGCCAGTCGTATGCCGACACCATGAAGGTGGCCGTGGTGGCCGGAAGGCCCAACCATCTCGTGCTGGAGAACGATCCGCGCATGGAGGCGAGCCCGCACAAGGACAATCCGGACACGCTCGTGCAGATCCCGAGCTCGGTGAAATACGGGTTCGTGTACGCCGTGATCCGCGACCTGTACGGGAACTACATCCAGGCGTCGCAGCATACCGCGTGGACCAGCCTCGACACCGCGGTGGTGACCGTGGCCGACGGCCAGAAGAGCCAGGGCGAGGGCGTGATCGCGCGCGCCGTGTCCGCGCCGCGGGACCGCGCCCAGGTGATCGCCGCGAGCCTCGACTATCCGGGACTGCGCGACACCACCACGGCCCTCGTGCTGCAGTACTACTACGTGGCATTGCGGATCGTGACCGGCGGCGGGCCGGCGCCCATCACGGGCCTTGTCATGAACACGAACCAGGACACCACGCTGATGGTGCAGGGACAGCGGTCAACGGATTCGGTGTGGGAATACGTGTCGGCGAAATGGGAAAGCTCGCCCGGCCTGAGCATCGTGCCGGCCGCGCCGGCCACCGCCCAGAGCTGGACATTCTCTCCTGACAAGCCCGACACCGCGGGCGGCACCATACGGGTGACGCTCGGCGGCGACACCGTCACCACGAAGCCCGGTTTCATCACGGTGAAGTTCCTGGTCGGGCCGCCCGTGTCCATGGAGCTTTCGATCCTCACGCCGCCGGCGCAGCGCATCGTGGGCGACACCATGGTCGCCGTGGTGCGTGTCATGAACAAGGACGGCCTCGTGCCCGGGACGTGGTGCGGCACCGTGACCTATCAGAACGCGCTGGGCAGGGGCGGCGCCTCGCGCCCGGCGCCCGTCGTCATCGGCGACACCACGGTGACCATGGGATCGGACCTCGGGGAATGCTTCCGGGACGGACTTGACACAATAAGATTCGTGCTGTACTACGCCCCGCCGGCGGACCAGGACAGCCTGGAAAAGATCACGGCCGCCATGGCCGGCCTGAGCGCCTCGTCGGACGCCTTCACCCTGCACCCCGGAGCGCTGTCCAGCATCGCGCTCGAGGACTTCAACGGCAGGGACCTCGACTCGGTCCATCTGGATTATCCCAACGGCTCAAAGCTCATCATCGCGATGGGGTACGACCGTTTCGGCAACCAGGTGGGCGAGGAGGCCAGCGACTGGACGGTCAACGGCACGCTGCACGCCGTCGACGGCGGCACCGGCGTGGCGCGCGTGTTCTACACCGCCGGCAGCGTGAAGAACGACGAGAGCGGCTTCATCTTCGCGGCCGACACGGCGCCGACCGGGATGAAGCTGCTTGACAGCGTGCGCGTCACCATCACGGGCCCGGCCACGCGCCTCGTCAGCGCTGTGACGCAGGACGTCAACGGCGACGGCTACCTCGACCACATCGTTTTGTATTTTGACAAGAACGTCACCTGGCCCGACTCCGGCGTGTCCTTCACGTTCTCCGGGACCTATCAGGACCCGGTGACCGGCGAGAAGGTGACGTATTTGCTCACCGTCGACAGCGTGACGTCGAAAAACGGGACCGCGACCGATTCGGTGTTCGTGGTGAGCCTGGTGGAGCCGAAGAGCGGCGACCCGCTCGCCCGGTACCCGCAGACCGGCTGGACGCCGTCGATCACCGTCACCGGGCTCGCCGGCGTTTCGCCCATTGTCAACGTGCAGGCGGCCGACGGCGCGGGCCCGGTGATCTGGGCGGTGACCAAGACCATCGGCAGCCCCGGCTCGCACACGCAGGACAAGGTGACCGTGACGTTCTCAGAGCCCATCGGCACCGACGGCAACAATTTCAACACCAGCCTCCTGCCCTCGGGCGTGATCCGGGTGTGGGAGGACTCGGTGCTCGCCAGCGGCAAGGACACGCTCATCGAGGTAACCACCATGCTCAACGGGATATCCAGTTTCTTCCGCGTCGATTCGGGCGTCTCGGTGGAGTTCTACATGACAAACGGCAATGACCTCACCGCCAAGTACTGGCTGAGCCTCGCCTCCGATTCCGTGGGCAAGAGCCTGTCGGACCGGGCCGCGAGCGGCCAGGTGAACGCGCCCGCCGCGAACAACCGGCGCGTTGAAGTGGTGGTGCAAAGCCTGCCGGTCAAAGAGATCAAGAGCGTGCCGAGCCCGACGTCGCCCACGTTCGTCCGCGAGCGGCCCGGCGTGCTCAACCTCATGTACCAGCCGCGCGCCCGGGACTGGGTGCGCCAGGACGGCGCCGGCGCGGTGCTCACGTTCACCATTGTTCCGGCGGCGAACCAGACCATCACCGCGAAGCTCGCCATCTTCGACGTGATCGGGAACCTGGTGACGTCGGCGGACAGCTCGAATTCGACCGCCGGGATCGTACCGCCCGGGTGGGTGGTGTCGTCGTCGAGCACTTACGACTTCGACATTTACTGGAACTGCTCCAACAGCCGCGGCATGAGATGCGCGCCCGGCGTGTACCGCACCATCCTGATGCTCAAGTACACGGATACCGTGAAAAAGACATCTACGTATTCCACGCTCCAGGGCACGGTGGGGATAGCGGGGGGGAGGTAAGGTTTATTAGTTTAATTTGTCAATATTAAGGTTTTTGGTGGGGGAAGTCTCCCCCTGGGGTGCGGCTTCCGCCGCCAACGCATATCATTAAATTTTATTGCAGGGACACGGCATACCGTGTCCCTTTTTATTTCCAAATAAACAATGTTGAAACAGGGCGTTGGCGGCGGCGATCCGCACCCACACCCCCTCCTTGGCGCCGGAGTCCTGTGGTTTGCGGAAACCCGGGTGGCTCGCAGTCCGCCGGCGGCAGGTCAAGCTTTACACGGCGGAAGAAGAGAATAGTATATCGGCAAAGGATAGATGCGCGTATTGTTAATCAATAATCATTCTTTTAACCCCTCCGCCTCCGGCGGTCTTCACCTTGATAAGCGGGAAGTGTTTGCTAAAGATCTTTGTATTTAAATTGATTAGAGAGGTGCGGCTTAAACTTAGTGCCGCGCGTTAGGGGCGACTGCAGGCCGCTGCTGGAGCGCGGTGCTGCCCGGACCCCGCCGCGTTTCGCGGCCTCGGGCCGTGGCAGCCCGAGCCGGAGGCGAGACCGGAAGGAGAACCGACCCGGCCGTAGGCCGGGGAACGTCCAATTTTATTTTTCATCTTCTTTCTTTTTACACTCTATTATCACCTCATGAATCTTCGACCTCCTCACCTTCGCGATCACGAATTCGTAATTCGCCGTTGAAATGCGGACGTTTCTTGCGACCGCCTTTTTCGACTGGCCGCGGATCCACGCGTCGACCGTGGCGGGCTCGTCCGGAAAATCGGCGCACACCTTGAGTCTGAGCTCGCTCATGGGGGTGGCGCCGCCAGCGAGATAGCGGCCCTCGGGAAGGGCGCGCACGAACCGGGGGAGAATGTCGAACTCGTCCTGGATCTCTCCGAACACCTCCTCGATGATGTCCTCGAGCGTGACCAGCCCGCTCACCTTTCCGGCAGCGTCGCGCGCGACCGCGATGTGGTGGTGGCCGAGTATCAGTTTGTTAAGCACGGCGGAGGCGTTCTCGGCCTCGTCCACCGAGAGCATGGGCCGCATGATGCCGCGCAGCGACGGGTCCTTGGGGTTGATGTGCAGGGCGATCACGATGTCCTTGAAGTTGACATAGCCCACGATGCGGTCCATATCGCCGCCCTCCACGATGGGGTAGCGGGTGTGGTAGTGCAGGTGCGCGGCGATGAGCGCGTCGGTAAGCGACATGGTGTCGGAGAGGTACTTTATCTGGTCGCGCTTCATCATGATGTCGGCCACCTTGGACCGCGACAGGCCGATGCTCCGCATCACGAGCCGCGCCTGTTCTTTACTTATGAGATTGTTGAGCGCCGCGAACCTGGTGAGCACATTGATGTCGCCGAGCGCGTCCGCCGCCGTTTCCCTGCGCCTTCCGGTAAAGGGCCGGGTGAGGAACTGGGTGACCCAGACCACCGGCGTCATCCCGATCACCACGGTTTTTATCGGTATCCCGAACCACATGGCGACGAATTTGTTGTATTGGTAGCCGAGCGTTTTCGGCAGGATCTCGGACCACAGGATGATCATCAGGGAGAAGACGATCGAAAACAGCCAGACCCATTTGACGCCGTACAGGTCGCTGAACATGGTGCCGCACAGCGCCGCGCCCACGGTGTTCGCGAACGTGTTGATGATGAGGATGGTGGCGATGGGCTTCTGGATGTTGTCGCGGAAATCCCTCCAGATGGAGCCGATGAGCTGGCGCTTCTCGGAGATCTTGGCGATGTCGGCCAGCGACAGGCTCATGAGGCACGCTTCGAGGAGCGAGCAGAAGAACGAGGCCGACATGGTGATGACGACGGTGATGATGAGCAGGGTCACGGATGCTCCTTTATCATTCTTTTCCGGATGAATTAATGAAGGTTTAGCAAGAATGAAAATATAGTTAATGTTGCGTTGATTTTCTTTTATTTGGTGGGGGAAGCCGCATTGAAAATCCATTGATTCATGTTTGTTTTCACCAAGATTTTTTGTGGGGGAGGTTTCCCCCTCGCTGCGGCCCGGCCGTGCTCCAAAATTTATCACCTATTCCGTATCCGTAAAGCACGCCCGGTCCTCCGCCACCCCCTCCTGGGTGCGGCCGGGTACCGGCGGTCACAAGATCCATTCATTTGTTGGGCGCACCCGCGAACGGCGGTTGTTTAGGGAGAATGACAGATAGGCGGAAAATCATGCGGAAAAGACAGGATGATGTTTCGCGCCAGTGCGGACCGTAGGGTGGGCCAGAGCGAATTGTTACTTCGTTCCGTGAAGTAAGATAGTTGCGCTTCGCGCATTTTATCATGCCGTTTGCCTCATGCCAGCTCCTAGAAAGAACTGCGATTCTGCGGGGCATTTAAATCTTTTTAACATTTATTTTATCACGACTCGCTTTACCGTTTGCCAAGTACCATCGCCCGATATTCTCCAGATATATACTCCCGCCCGCAACCCGCCCTCATGCAGTGCAAAAGACCTGTTCATGCCGTCGAGGCTTCCCGAATAGGCCAGCATGCACCGTCCCGAAACATCGTACAGCCTGCCGATTACCTTTTTGTCAAACAGCGGGCCGCGTGCCGTGCCTTGGATGACCGCCGCCGCGCACGATGTGCCGTCATAGCGGAGCTTTGCGGGGATGTCGTTTGCCTGGCCCGTGACGTCCGGGCCGATCGGCGGCCAGGGAATGTTGTCGCACCACCAGGACGGCTTTGAGGCGTAATACATTGAATTTGTCAAGGCATGGTCTGCGCCGCCTTCCCAGAACGCAACGCCGTTGGTCTTGTAATCAAAGTTGCCGTGGTTCAGGGACGTGGCGTCCGTGCTCGGAATGGTTCCGCTCGCGCCGCCGTAACTGTACACCATGGGTGCGGTTGGGCTCGCGTATGAATTGAATCCCCGCAGTGTCGCGGCCGGCCAGGCAGTGTGCATGCCAGTGACGCCCAGCACGTTGCCGACAAAGCTGTAATAGGTGTTCAGGGGATAAACGTCAACGGCGACGTAGCCGTCGGCCGGGGGAAAACCCGGGACGCCCGCACCGGTTTCGTCGCCCCACAGCCAGTTCCTGAAGAACACGAAATGCGACGACGTTCCCCAGAAGTTGTCGGCCGCGATGTGGGAGATGATGTTCCCCTCGAAAAGGTTCATGTACGGGTGCGCGCCGTGCGAGGTCCGTGCGGAGCCGAGATATGTCAGGTCGTCGGTGAAATTGTCGTCCATGTAGTTGTACAGCACCGCCGTTCCCGACCCGCCGCCCTGGTACACGATACTGTGGCGGTTATGGCGCATGACGTTGTTCTCCACCTTGTGATCGCTGTTTACAAACTGGAAATACACGCCGTAATTGGCGCCGCTCGCCGACGACCTGCCGTCGTGGAGGGAGCACTCGCGCACCTCGCAGCCGTACGAAAAGTCAAGCTCGATGTGCGCGGAGCCGCTCGAACTGCCGGTGTTGAAGGTCTCCACGTTCTTCACCCAGCAGAACAGCGCGCCCTGCAGGGTGACGAGCTGGCCCGCGCCCCGGTCGGCGACGCCCGACACCTTGAAATCCTCGAAGCCGGCGTTTTTCGTGGGAAACGTATACTTGCGGTATTGGGGATTGGTGAACAGGGTGTAATACAGCGGCCTGCTCATGAAGATCGACGAACCGTTTTTGGCGTTCACCCGCACGATCTGCTGCATCAGGTGATAGCCGGTGTTGTCCGCGCACCAGGTGCAGTGGCCGTCCGCGCCGTTGGCGGTCACCAGGGTCGAGTCATCATCGGAAAAAACGGAAATCCAGTCTCCGGCGTTTACCGTGCCTGAAGCAACGGCGAGCACCGTGTCGCCTTTTTTCGGCGCGCCGGCGAGCAGGTACCCGGGCGAATGCGCACCGTACGAGGTGGCCGGGTCAAGATGCACCGAGGTCGAAAAGTTCTGGGTTGTCAACCAACCGTTTGCGCCGAGATTGATGAACGTCTTGTCCGGCCCGGCGCCGCGCAGCGCCACGCTGCTCCTGAGCCGCACCGTGCCGTTCACGTAATAAGTGCCCGCCGGAAGATACACCGCGGTGTTGTCAGCGGCGGAATTAATGCAGGCCTGGATCGCAGGGCCGTCGTCGGTAACGCCGTCACCGGCAAGGCCGGTGCAGTTGACAGAAGGGTAAACAGGGAGAATGCCGTTGTTCCACAGGTCGGATCCGGCGACCCAGTGGATCCGGCGGCAGCCTGCGGGGCAGGAGTTCGGGTCGTCGGGGAGGGAATAATAGGCGAAGGCGTGGGAGGGAATGCAAAGAATTATCGCCGACATAAAAGATGATACGAAGTAAAAGGAGATAAAAAAGATATTTTGCCTTGCCGACATGAAATCCTCCCGTGTTTACTTTCCCGGCGATTGATCCTTTGTCAACTCCTCCGTCAAATGCCCATACGCCTTTTCATTCATGTGTATGCCGTCATCCGAGAGTTTTTCCGATTTGATTTTCGGAAGGAGTATGCTGTAAGCATCCAGCAGCCGCACCTTATATTGGCCTGCGAGCCGACGGATCCCGTCGTTGATCTTCGTCTGGCAGCCGTCTATCTCCGGCCGGTAAAGAACGCGGTACATCAACGGCAGTTTGAACGCCGGCGGAATGGTGGCCAGCACGATCTCGTCAAAATGCCCCTGATGATTTTTGATGATCCCCTCTATTGACAAAAGGCATTGCTCGACGATGGCGTCCCTCCGCTCGAGATTGGTGCTTATGCTCTTGACGTCATTGCCGCCGGCAAAGATGATCAGCATTGCTCCCGAGAGTGAATCGCGGTAACGGTCGGACCGCAGGCGTATCTGCACCGAGGTCTGGCTCGGAATGCCGAGGTTGAGCACGTCGCCGCCGGGGTATCTCCAGTTCCATGCGTGAGAGTCGCCGAGAAGCACAACGGCATGATGGCCCTTGGCAATTGCGTCGAGGTTCCATGCCTGCCCGCCGATGGGGTCCAAACGCGAATCGTTGTATTTGTCAAGTGCCGTAACGGCGATGTGATAGCCGTAGAAATTGGCGGCAAGGGAGAAGAGAAGGACGAAGGAGAGACCGGTGATGAGGAGGGGGAGAGGTTTGAGTTTCATGGTTTAAATAATATTCCGTGTAAATGGTTCGGCATTACGATAAATTCATCCAAATCAACATGGGGATATTGTTCCGCCAACCATTGCCATTTTTCCCGGACGATATTTCCGTTTTGATTCAGGAATAATTTTCCGTTGATTATTTCATATCCGGGTAAACGAATGGAATGGCGATGATGGATTGAAGGATTAAACGGCATCGTTTGCAGAAAATGAGAAATATTATTTCCCTTTTTTCGCCCTGTATTCCTCCGAATATTTTCTCACCGCGTCAAGCAGCCCCTTGTCGATGTTCTTGAGGTAGCCCTTTTCAAACCCGCCCTGCACCGCGGCGCGCCACGCGTCTTCGGCCGCTTGGGGCACGGGGTTCACCGCGAGGCCGTATTTCTTCATGACCGTGACCGCCTCGTCGTCGGCCTTGAGGATGTCGGCCTGCATGTCCGCGCCCACCTTCTGCGCGGCGGAGTCGAGCCTGGCGGCGAGGGCAGGGTCGAGCTTGGCCCACGCGTTTGCGCTCACCACGATGCCGCCGATGAGCGGCGCCCATTTCATGGCGCACATGTTCTTGGCGATGCCGAACCACTGGTACGACGCGGCCGACAGCGCGGTGGCCGAGAACGCGTCGATCATTCCGCTTTGCAAAGAGGTCATGATGTCGGGGGGCGTGAGCGGGACAACGTGGAACCCGCTTTCCTTCCACACCATCACCGCGTCCGGGTCGCCGCTCCACACGAACATCTTCTGCGCCTTGAGGTCGTCGGGCGTCACCACCGGGTTGCGCGAGAAGAAGTGCACCCAGCCCACGAACGACCAGATCAGGACCTTGAACCCGCGCTTTTCGAGCTCCGCGGCGAACACGGGTTTCATTTTGTCAAGAACGTAGTCGAGCTCATCGTTGCCGCGGATGAAGAGCGGGAGCTGCACCGTGATGATCTCGGGAAAGATGCGGCTGAGGCCGATGCCGGTGAGGCCCGCGGCGTTGAGCTGGCCGATGCGCATCTTGCGGATCATGTCCGCCTCGTCGCCCGCGATGCCGCCGGGGTAGATCCGCAGCTCGACGGCGCCGAAGGAGATTTTTTCCCATTCGGCGCCGAGCCGCTGCAGGCCCTTGTCCCAGGGCGAGCCGCCGGGCGCGAGGCTGCCGAGCTTGATAGTGACGCTCGCGGCGGAAGCCGAGAAAAGGCACGCCGAGAAAAAGGCGCAGCAGAGCATCCGGGCGTTCATTTGGTTGTGTCTCCTTCCGCGGGCAGGAAAAAGGCGTCGGTGTGATCGAGCAGCCAATGCGCCTTCTGTATGTTCAGAATGTTGAGGAGCCTGTTGCCGGGACACTTGTTCACGTCGACCTTGAGCGCGGTTTCGACAAGGGACTTGAACTCCGCCAGGTTCTGGTTCTTGACGCATACCGTGGTCGCGAGCGCGATATAGGGGCTCGATTTGCATCCCTTGGAATACGCCACCGCCTTGTTGAAATGTTCACGCGCCTTTTCCTCGCTGCCGCCCATCGCCGCGGGCATGGCGCCGTAATAGGTGATGAAGAACTCATGCGCCGCGCCTTCGCTGTATCCGTCGTTGAGTTCCAAAACTTTATTGGCGAGCGCGACCGCCTTTGGGATGTCGACCATCAGGCTCACGTCGCCCTTGTCCGCCGTGAACGCGGCCATCCACGCCATGCCGAGCCAGTACAGGTACGACGTGTCGCGCGCCGAGATGCCGTGGAACGCGTCGGCGAAATCGTTCTTGTCAAGGTATTCCATGAAATGCGGGTGGCGCAGCGTGATCGCCCTGAGGATGTAATCCCTTCCCCGCAGGTAGAGCCTCTTCGCCCGCTGGAGCATTTCGTTCTTGGTGTCGAGGTCGGTGTACGTCAATTGCTCGGCAGGCACCTGGACAAACGCGTACGCGTACATGCACAGCGATTTTCCCGTGGCAAGGAGCAGGGGACGGTTGTTGGGCGAGCTGGCAACCAGGGATTCGTAGAGTTTTATGGCGAACGGCATCGCGTCGCCCACCAGTCCAGGATCGTCGTCGCCCGAGAACACGGCGGCACCGCTCTCCTTTGACAAGGCCCCGGCCATCAGGTTGACCGTCGTGGTCTTCACGCAGCCGGAGATCAGGAGCGCAAGGATGATGAAAAGCCAGGGGAAAATATTTTTTGATGACCATCTCATAATGTTAATCGCTTTAGCGTATTGATTCCCGGCTTTAACTCAGGGTGAAACTTCTCGCACCGATAACATTTATCGCTTTATTTAGTATATAATATATAAAAAAATCCGCCAATTTCTCTAAGGTCTCAATATAATTTTTCCACCCATCAATCAGCCTAAACTTTATGATCCGTCGGCAGCCGTCCTTGTAGAATCAAGTCTCAAAACGTATATTTTTCCAACCATCAATGTAAAAACAATCCGATAAAACCGTTCGCAAGCCAAGGAGACCGCATGAACCTCGACAAGGCCATCCGCAAGGTAGCCGATTTTCCCAAACCCGGCGTTTTGTTCTACGACGTGACGAGCATCTTCATCAACCCGAAGGCGTTCCGCTACGTGGTGCGTGAAATGCTGAAGGCGTATGAAACAACGGCGGTGGACGGGGTGATCGCCATCGAAAGCCGGGGGTTCCTCCTCGGGTCGTGCTTCGCGCTCAAGCGCAAGGTGCCGCTCGTGCTCGCCAGGAAAAAGGGCAAGCTGCCGGGCAAGACGGTCGAGGAAAGCTATTCGCTGGAATACGGACAGGCCACGCTGCAGATGCACGAGGAAGACCTGAAACCGGGCAAATGGCTCATCATCGACGATCTGATCGCCACCGGCGGCACGCTCGCCGCGGTCGCGAACATGGTGAAGCGCCAGGGCGGGGAGGTGGCCGGCATGTTCGGCGTGATCGGGCTTCCGTTCCTCAAGTACGCGGAGAAAATCGGGCAGTATAATCCAAAAACGCTGATCAATTATTCGGGCGAATAAAATTATAACGATAAAACGCCGCTTGTCATTGCGAGCCCAGCGAAGCAATCTCGCGTTGAGGCAATTAAGATAGGGAGATTGCTTCGCCGCTTCGCTTCTCGCAATGGCGCTTCTAGGGTGATACATATCCTGAGGAACAATAACCATGCGGCTGCGACTTTTCAAAGAGCCGTTCCCGGAGCCTTTTTCCAAGGGGAAAACAAGGCTTTTGTTCGAAATGGCCGCGGATGAAAACGCGCCCGGCATTGACAAAAAGGATTTCTATTTGTATGTCTGGATACAGGACCTTAAAAGGGTCGCGGGATTCCAGGCGGTGCTCAACGAGGAAATCACCGCAGAGTACCGGCCCGAATCGCCGCTTGCGTTCACGCGCGTCTCAAAAAGGCCGATAACCCGCGCGCTGCGGGAGCGGCTCACGCAAAAGGAGCGCACGGCATTCCTGGGCTTCATGAAAGACATGGAATGCCCGGTGTTCACGCACCTGGTGCGCCGCATTGAATCCGTGATCCACGGCGACCCTGCAACGGCGGTGGAATTGACTCAGGAAGAAACGGCGACGCTCAAGGACCTGGTTCTTCTCTCGGCCGGCAAGCAACAATAACGAGGCGCTTTTTCAATGATTGACACGAGGATACGGGATATACTTGAATCCGCCAAGCCTGGTGCCGTCGCGTGCGTGGCCGGCTGGGTCCGAACGAAGCGCGACGCAAAGGGCTTCTCGTTCGTCGAGGTCAACGACGGGTCGTGCCTCGCGTCGCTGCAGGTGATCGCGGAAGGTTCGCTGCCGAATTACCAATCCGAAATCGTGAAGTTGACAACCGGCAGCGCCATCGCGTGCGAAGGCGCTCTCGTCGAGTCGCCGGGCAAGTGGCAGAAATACGAGCTCCGCGCGTCAAAGGTCACGGTGTTCAGCATCGCGCCCCCTGATTTTCCGCTCCAGAAAAAGCGCCACAGCTTCGAGTTCCTGCGCGAAATAGGGCATCTGCGGCCGCGCACCAACACCATGGGCGCGGTGGCGCGGCTGCGCAGCTCGCTTTCGCTGGCGGTGCACGACTTTTTCCGCGGGCGCAACTTCGCGTACGTGCACACGCCCATCATCTCCGCGAGCGACTGCGAGGGCGCGGGTGAGATGTTCCGGGTCACGGTGCTTCCGCTTGAAAACGTGCCGCGCGATGAAAAGGGCGGCGTGGATTATGCAAAGGACTTTTTCGGAAAAAAGGCCAGCCTCACGGTGAGCGGCCAGCTCGAGGCGGAAATTTACGCGCTCGCGCTGGGCCGCGTGTACACGTTCGGCCCCACGTTCCGGGCCGAAAATTCAAACACGCCGCGCCACCTCGCCGAATTCTGGATGGTGGAGCCCGAGGCGGCGTTCTTCACGCTCGAAGACGACATGCAACTGGCGGAGGATTTCGTTAAGCATTTGGTGCGCCACGCGCTTGACCACGATAAGGCCGACCTTGAATTTTTCAACCAGCGCATCGAGCCGGCGCTTCTTTCTTCGCTTGACACAATAGCAAACACGCCGTTTGAGCGCGTGTCGTATTCCGATGCGATCGGCATCCTGGAAAAGGCGAACGACTCGTTTGAGTTCAAGGTGCGATGGGGAAGCGACATCCAGTCGGAGCACGAGCGGTATCTCACCGAAAAGGCGTTCGGAAAACCGGTGATTGTGTACGATTACCCGAAAGCCATCAAGGCGTTTTACATGAAGCAGAACGACGACGGCACAACCGTGCGGGCCATGGACGTGCTCGTGCCGCGCATCGGCGAGCTCATCGGCGGCAGCGAGCGCGAGGACCGCTATGACGTTCTGCGGGCGAGCATTTTCGGGCTCGGCCTCAACGAAAAGGACTACTGGTGGTACCTTGACTTGCGGAAATACGGCGGCGCCCCGCACGCCGGCTTCGGCCTCGGGTTCGAGCGCCTGATGCTCCTGCTCACCGGCCTGCAGAACATCCGCGAGGTGATCCCGTTCCCGCGTTGGCCGGGCAATGCCGAGTTTTGAAATTGCGGACATCGGATTGATGATTGCGGATTGAAAAAGCAAAGCAGGAATTAAACTATTAACTCTTCACTCTTAACTCTTAACTGTTCACTCTCTTCTTCTTTGTGTCTCTGCGGCGATGTTCTCTTTAATGAGTAATGTGGAATAACCTCATGGCCAGAGGCCGTCACCCCACCCGCATCCGCATCGCGCCTCCCGACGAGCAGACCGCCGCGAAGTACCTTCGCTTCTGGCGCGGCATAGACCTTCACCATGAGCCGCAGCGCTTTCCGGGCCTGACGTCGCCGGAAATGTTCGGCAACGGCAATCCGCTCGAAATAGATTTCGGCTGCGGCACCGGCGCGCTGCTATGCGAACGGGCGCAACGGTTTCCCAATGTCAACTTCATAGGCATAGACAAATCGCAAAAACCGCTGTTCTGCGCCGTGCGGCAGGCCGCCGCCGCCGATGCGGGCAACGTCACGTTCATCCGCGGGGATTTCGGCGCCATGCTGGCGCTGCTTCGCCGGGACACGGTTTCGCGGGCCTATTACCTGTTCCCCAATCCGCCTGACGATTACGATAACAAACGCGCCAACGGACGGCGGCGTCGTTTTCTGGAGGCCGCTTATAATTCCTTGACAGCAGGCGGCCAGTTTTATTTCGCCACGGACTCTGAACGGTTTTTTCAGAACATGAAGGATATCGTAAAAATTGATCTGAAGTTCCAAATGGTCGGCCTTGAATTCAATGAGGAGGAGATAAGCTCGAAATACCTGCACCTGTGGAGGGAAAAGGGAAGGGTGGTGATGGGATTGACGGTGGAGAAGAAATGAATTGTTTGGTGGGGGAAGTGCCCCTGGCCCCCGGCTTCCGGCACACTCCTAATTGTCAAACATAATGCAGTAAGGAATGCGCCGGTGATCCGTCCGGCGCCGCGCGGGACTCTTTTGCGCCGGTACCTTTGTGATTCGCGGATGCCCTCACCCCGCCCTCTCCCGAAAACGGGAGAGGGAGAAAATACGGCGTGAAGATCATTATAGGTGGCTGGCGAGACTGGGGAGCAACGCGGACTATTATTATATGGAAGAAGAAAACAATTATAATCTTTACAGATAAAAGACGAGGCGCTATAGCATTAAACGCGGAACGGCAAAGATAAATGTGCAAATTGACTTATGCGCAGCGTTAGGCGGACCGGAGGGCGAGCGGGAGCGAATTGTCATTTCATTCCCTGAGGCAAGGTAATTGCGCTTCGCGCTTTTTATTATGCCGTTTGCCTCATGCCGGCCCCCAAATCGCCCGGCCCTAGGCCGGGGAACGACCAGATTGTTATCGTTTCACAAATATGATATTGTATCTTTGAACCTTCTATGAAACCATCCGAAATAATGCTCCGGATATTTCATGATCCATCCCGAAATCACGTCGTTGTGCGCCTTTTGCGCTGCCGCGATGAATTCATCCTCGCTGTCGCGTGAAACCGTGATTTCGGGGCACGCCTCTATCTTCACATGGTAGGTGCCGTCGTGCTGCAGGATCGCGTAGGGAAGAACCACGCCGCAGCCGGTCTTGCACTGCATGCCCGCCATGGTGCGGTAGGTCCTGGCGGGTTTGCCGAGAAACGGGACGACCGTGCCCTGGTCTCCGGCGTACTGATCGATGAGCATGGCAAGAATGCCGTTCTGCTTGAGCACGGTGAGCATCTTCCGGAGCGCACCCGCCGCGTAGAACAGGGTCACGTTTGTTTCTTTCCTTTTTTCATGCATCCATTTTTCAACGAGCGTATTGTGGAGGCGGCCGGAGAAAACGTTCAGCTCCTTATAGCGCGACCCGAACATGGCGGCCAGGAGCTCCCAATTGCCGAAATGGGCGAGCACGGCGATTACGCCTTTGCCCCGCGCCAGGGCGGAATCCACGAGCTCGATGTTCTCGACTGTAAAGGCCGGGGGTTTTTTGCCTATGCGCAGCAATTCCACGCCGTATTTGCCCATGTTCCTGTAAAGGGCTTTCACCATGGCGGGCCTGCCCGACTCCTTGAACAGCCCAACGTGATCGAGGTTGCAGTCAACGATTTTGCGGTAAAAACCGGAATAGTATAATGCAAGGCCGCCGACGCCGCCGAGCCACAGCGTCACCCGCCGCGGCAGCATGCCAGCGATGATTTCGATGGTCCTGAGGCCGACGTATTCGAGGACGTGGGAGAATCGTTTCATTATATTTCTTTTTTCAGGATGATTTTTTATTGGATGAAAATTATTTGAAAAGATATGCCGGTGTAATGAAAATAAATGAATGATTTATATTGAGAGGTTAATTAAAGTATAGTTGATATTGATTGAGCGGGGGAAGTCTCCCCCTGGCCCCCGGCTTCCGGCGTACTCCCAATACAAAGCTATACTATGTAAAGGAGTGCGCCGGCGATCCGGGGGCACACCCCCTCTTTGGCGCCGGAGTCCTACGGTATGCGGAAACCCGGGTGGCTACCGACCCATCTGTGGCGGGTCGAGCTTTACACGGCGGAAGAAGAGAATAGTATATCGGCATAGTGCCATTTGCGAATCCTGTCATGTCCCTGGAATTATAGCTCAGAAGAAGTGTTATCTTTTTTCGCAAGCGTCAATATAAGATATGGAAGAGCTCTTATGCCATGCGTTAGGCAGGACTGGAGGCCGCGCTGGAGCGCGGTGCTGCCCGGCCCTCGCCGTCAGGCTTATGGGGGCCGTGGCAGCCCGAGCCGATAGGCGAGACCGGAAGGACGGCCGACCCCGCGAAGCCGGGGAACGCCCGACTTGACTTATTATAACATGAAAAGAGAATAATCATGAAATGCATCGTCATGTTCTCTGGCGGGCTCGACAGCACCATTGCCGTGCACCTGATGCAGCGGCAGGGGCTCGACGCCCTCGCCCTGCATTTTATCCTGCCGTTTTACTCGGGGTTCGCTCTCGGCCACGAGGGAATCAAGAAACGCGCGGCGGCGCTCGGCGTGCCGCTGCGCATCGAGGAGGAGGGCGAGGAATACCTTGCCATGTTCAAGACACGCAGCTACGGGTTCGGGAAAAACGTCAACCCGTGCCTTGACTGCCGCATACACCGCCTTGAAAAGGCGAAGCGCATCATGGAGGAGACCGGCGCGTCATTTGTCGCCACCGGCGAGGTGGTGGGCCAGCGGCCCATGTCGCAGCGAAGGGACTGCCTTGACATAATAGAAAAGAAGACGGGCCTCAGGGGGCTCCTTGTGCGGCCGCTGTGCGCGCGGCTCCTGCGGCCCACCGTTCCCGAAGAGCAAGGATGGGTGAAGCGCGGCGAGCTGCTCGATTTTTCGGGCAGGGGCCGCAAGGGCCAGATGGCCTATGCCGCGCGGTTCGGGCTCAGCTATCCCATGCCCGCGGGCGGCTGCATCCTCACCAACGGCCGCACCGCCGAGCGTTACGCCGATCTTGCCGCCGATACGCCCGATTTTTCACTCAACGATTTCAAGCTGCTGGCCTGGGGCCGGCATTTTCGCCTGGGCCCGTCGCTCAGGTTCATCGTGGCCAGGGACGACGGCGAAAACGGCATTTTGGAAAAACTTGTTCTGCCGGCGGACGGGTTGGTGCTCATGAGAGATGTTCTGGGCCCGCTCGGGGTCCTTCGCGGAACATTCAGCGAAGACCAGGCCCGGCTTGCCTGCTCGATCTTCGCGAAGTACACGCGGGCGCGCGGCGGCGCCGCCGCCGCGGTGGAATTGACAAGCGGCGGTGTGAAAACGGTGTACGAGGTCGCGCCGGCAAGCGAGGAACTATGCGGGAAATACAGGATATGAGATTCCTGCAGTGATAACAAATTCCAGGTTCCACATTCCCGACGTAAATTATTGACTTTGGAACATGGAACCTTTAATCTTATTTCAGCAGCACCTTCCCCTTGGTGAGCCTGTTCGCTTCATTGATTTCAACAATGTACAGCCCCGCCGGAAGGCATTTGTCAAGCAGTATCATCCCGCTGCCGGTAGCATTGACGCTTCCCTCGTACAAGCATTTCCCGGAGATGGAATAGATCCTCACGTCGGGCTGGCCGGTAAATGCCCTGTCCTGAATGATCCGGATGCGGCTCCCGTCGCTTAAAATCCTCAGAGGGCCCGCCGCGGCTTTCGCATTCTGCATCACTTCAACGGGCGCAATCACAAAGCTGTCAGCGGGGCTGAAAAGCTGGTAGTTCCTTCCGCAGCTCACGTGCCAGAACCATGTTCCCTGCGTCATATCGACGAGGGGCGCGTAAAAGGTGTCGGGGACGGGAACGGTGGTGTAATTCTGCGTAAAGTTGCGGTCTGAGGCGGCTTCGATCCGGTAGCCGCCGGCGTTGGCCACCGGGTGCCACAAAAACGTCGGCCTTTTGGTCGAAAGGGTCGCGCCGTTGAACCGGATGAGGAATGGAATCGTATCGGGCATGATCTGGAACGTGTCGACGGTTGACCATTTGTCAACGAGGTCCGATTTCACCCGCCAGTAAATGGTGCTTATGGGAAAATCCGTTTGCGCAACATAGTGCGTGTCGGGCATGGGCGACAGCAATACCAAATTGGTGAAAAGGCCGTTGGTTGCCGCCTCCAGGGTGTAGGTGGTCGCGCCTGCAACGGGATGCCATGCGAGTGCGGGTCTTCGCTCCTGGGTGACCTTGGGCTCATAGGGGATGAGCAACGGGACCCTCGGGTCCTGGATGACGAACGAACCGATTTCCGAGTAATACATCGTGGAGTCGTTTATGCCGGCGATCACCTGCCAGTAGATCGTGTCGACGGGAAGGTCGATGGGAACCTGGTAGGTCGTGTCGAGCAGCGGCGTTTTCAGGCACGGCTTGGCGAACAGACGCGTGGTGTCAACCTGGACCGTGTAGGCCGCGGCCTGCGGCACTGTGTGCCAGGACAGCGCGGGCCTGCGGTTGGTGGTCGGGCTCGGCACGGGGATGAGAATGGGACTGGAATATGGCGGAAAATTGTACAGGCCAGTTATCTCTGACTGTGACAGCGCACGATTGAAAATAATGACTTCGTCGATCGCGCCCTGGAAATAGTACGTATTGTCAGGCTTCCGTCCGATAATGAGCGGGCCCGTGGAAGAGAGCACCGGTCCATATGCCGCAACCTGTTCCGGCTGCAGCACGCCGTTGAGATAGGCGCGCAGCGTCGTGCCGTCCCATGTGCCTGCCACGTGGCTCCATTTGTTCAACGGAATAAGCTGGCTGCAATTGGTGTTGTTCTGGCCGTTGCTATTCCAGACGCAAAAGTAAATTCCGCCGTTCATCGCCATTCCAAGGCACCAAGTGTTCTCGCTTTGGGTTGAATTGGACATGCCGACGATCCGGTACCACATGCTTCCTTTTTCCGGCTTTATCCATGCAGAAACACTCAGCTGGTTGGTGATCGTGAGCGAATTGCTGTTGGGGACCGAAACGTAATCGTTGACGCCGTCACAATACAGCGCATTGCCGGAATAGCCGGCGACCCAGGCCGGGCCTCCATATGCGGAGCCGTTGTTTCCATTGCCGCTGTAGTCGTTGCAATTGTTGTCGAGGGGATAATAGGCTATGGTTCCGGCCGGCAGCGAATAGGTATTAAGTGCGAGGGCGTAACAAAAGAGAAAAAAAGCCTGAAAGAAGAAGGAACGGTGATTCATGCGATCCCCCTTTAATAATGGTGAAATGGCTTTAATATTATCTATTGTTAATATAAAGATATCTTTGACAAATTGCAAGACTTATGTATTTAAATGAAGGGCGGTTTAAGCACTTGAAATGCCATGAAAAAATGAGGTTTGTTTGGTGGCAGGCCTCACCCCGCCCGCCCCTTTCAGAATCGGAGAGGGAAATGCGCTTTGGACTTATCATTCATACGGGGCGCATAGAGTTATAAATATCACGTCCCTACGGGCTTAAAAAATTCATGGACAATAACTTTAATCAGTCAATCTAAGCAAAGTGCTGCGATCATTGATAAAAGGCCTTCTAACCTGATGCTCTTACAATATCTCTTTTTTCACCGTGTAAATTCACTACCACCACTGCCGTAACGACGCAACCCCCCTGTCCGCATGCCACCGAAGTCCCGGCGCCAAGGGGGCGTGCCTCTCGGATCGCCGGAGCATCCCGCGGAAATGTATTGTCTTGACATACGGGATGCGGTGGAAGCCGGAGAGACTTCCTCCCCATGAATATTTATTTGCAATTGTCATCCTCTCTGTTCCCACTTGATTTCCGGAATCTTTTTGATATTAATCAGGAAATAATACCCGGGATTATATCCCGACGGACGCCAGTCGAACCGCATCTCCCAGCATTCCTGGTCGTAAACGAAATGCAGGTCGTGGTCGACGAACTGGTTCGCGACGAAGTTATAGGTGCTGCTCCATGAAAGGGACCAGTTGCGCGTGAAGTTGATGCTCGCCGATGTGCCCAGGTTGTACTGCCGCGTGGTCACGAACGGGGTCGTGGGGCTTGCCCTCGACTGCGAAAAAGTGTACGACGGGCTGATGCTCGCCTGCCACTGCTGGGGGCCGGCATGGAGGTAATGCAGGTCGTTTTTCACCTGCAGGCTGTCCGCGGCGATCTTGTCTCCCTCCCAGAGCGTGCCGCGCGCGCCGAGCGAAGTGGCCGGCGAGATGCTCAGGGTGTAATTGCGCAGCAGCGGCATCGAAATCCGGTCGTTCTCGTCGTACATCCAGAAGTCGGAATTGTACGATACGCGCACGAGGTCGTACGAGGTGGACGCGGAGAGCAACAGGTCGCTGAACTTTCTCGATGTCGCCTCGAAATCGTAGGAGGTGCTGAGGTTCGCGGAGAGGATCTCGAATTTTTTCTCCACCGGCTTGTCGCCGCCCGCGGTCGGCTTTTCAAGCAGCTTTCCCTGGAAATCGTTGGCCAGGCTGATCCCCACGCTCTGGCTCCGCTTGTCGCGCCCCGTTTCGTACGGGACGATGGGTAAAAATTTATAACGCTGGTTGTGCGTCGGCACGAAGTTGTAGCTTATCGAGGGCGTGAACGTGTGCCTGAGTCCCTCGAAGTTGAGGATTTTTACCGGGAACAGGCCGTAGAGGATGGTGCTGAGGCTCACGCCCGTCCTCCATGAGGCATCGTACGCCTTGTCCCAGCCGTTGCGTGTGCGGAAGAGGGGCCTTCTCAGCGTGTCGATGCTGTCGACCACGACGAACGTTGTGTCGTTTTTCAAGGTCGACAGGTTTTGCGCAAACAGGGTGTCAACGATGCGCGGCGCCGGGGTTTTCGCGACGAGGCCTGCCGGCGTGAGCGTGTCGAACACGGTGTCGGCGATGCGGGCGGTGTCGTAGGCCGCGGTGTCCATGTACGAATCGAAATTTGAAAGCTGGGCGTTGAAATAGGGGCTGACCGTGAAATATTTGAAGATTTTTTGCGGCGATGTCAGCCCCAGCGACTGCGTGATCGCCGAGTGCAGAGAGCTCTGGCCCGTGTCGCCCGGCGTGACGGTGTGGGACTGGATGCCGGACGCCGAATAGGAAACGAAAATATTGTTGTACCACGCGGGCTCGTCCTTTTCGTTCGCGGGAAGGTTTTCCCGCGGCGTAAACGGGACGATGGCCCGCGACGGCAGGCTGAAGGAGACCGACGGCAGGTTTTCGGAGATCGCGCCGGTGGATAAGTTCTGGTCCCTGGACCACGAAATGTTGGCGCTGCCGTTGATGGACGGCATTGTTTTTGTCAACGAAAGGTTCGCTTTTGTCGTCTGGTTGAGCAACTGCGCGCTGTCTTCCGAAAACGAGCGGTAGAACGTTTGGGTCCCCACGAGGCTGCCGCTGCCGGCGAGCGTGAGGTTGCCGTCGGGCGTGAGCTTCTGGTCGTGGTAATAGTCGATCGACCACTCATCGCTGCGCTGCATGAAGTCGCCTCCGGTGGCGTACTTGGCGGTGATCGAGCCGTCAAGGGTGTATTTGAGGGCGTAGCGAGCCGCCCCGTTCAGGACAAAATCGCGGAATTCCTGTATCCTGGCCCAGGCCGTGAAATCCATGTAATCGTTGGGAACAAAATAATAACCGAGGTTGTCGAGATACCCGCCCGACTCGGGATGCCCGCCCCAGATGGGCGTGAGCAGGCCGCTCTGGCGGTTGCGCTCGAGCGGAAAGATGAAAAAGGGGAGCGAGGCGACCGGTGCGTCGGAGAGCGCGAGCACCACGGGACGGCTGATCACCTTGTCGTTGGGGATCACCTTCACATTCCTTCCGTAAAAATAGTAGTCGGGCGTGTCGAGGAATGCGCAGGTGGTGTAGTTGCCCTCGTCGATGTAAAGCTGGTTGCCTTCCGTTTTGACGATCTTATTGCCGTTGAAATAGGCCTCGTCCATGTGGGCACTCGCGTATTTCACCCGGCCGCGCTTCGTTTTTATGTTGTAAAGCATGGTCTCGCCCACGGTGGTGTCTTTTTTCTCCACGAGCTGGGGCTTGCCCGAGGCCTCCACCAGGCCGTCGTCGAGCATGTAGATGATGGTGTCGGCCGAAAGCGTGATGTCCTGGTATCGTATAATGGCGTTGCGGATGAGCGTGAGCCTCTTGTTCTCGATGTCGTAATCGATATACCCGCCGTCGGCGCTGTAATAAACGGTATCGGTGATGCCGTTTTTTTGCGTTTTTTTTGTGGTGTCCGGGGCGATGGCCTTCATCCGGGCCTTGGGCGGCGATGGTTTGACCACGCCTTGGAGGGTGTCGTTGACAAGCGGCGCGGGCGGCTTTTGCGCCGAATCCGGTGCGGTCGCCGGCGCGCCAAGCAGCATCGCCGGAAACGCTGCGATGAAAAGAAACAGCGCACATGCAGGATGGTCAAGCCGGATCATATCGCCCGTGGTTGATGATGGTTGCGGTCCAGAAAAAAACCGCTGATGACAAAGGCAACAAAAAGTACGCTCAATCGTGCCTTGGTTAAAATACTTTAGAGCGGGCGGATGTTAACAGCATGATATTCCAAACAAATCAATCGCCAGCGCTTTCTTCGCATACTATTTTTAATAAAAGATGGGAAGCCGCGTAATTATAGCGCTGCTTCTTCAACTATATTTATACGAGGCTTTTATGACGAAACAAAATTATTCGATGATGGGAATTGTTTTATTGCTCCTGGCGCTCGCGGGGGCCGGGCCGGCGGTAACGACAGACACGCTCGCGGCCAAAAAGATCGCTTCTGCGGTTGCCAAGGAAGCACCCGCGGCTAAAAAGGTTATCCCTGCCGTCAAGAAGGACACGCTGACAACGGCAAATGATACGATAGTTGCGAAGAAAGAAACGGCTGGCGTAAAGGATTCAGCCGCAAGACCGGCCTATGGCCGCTTGTCAATCACCACCGAGCCCGCCCAGGCCGAGGTGATGCTCGACAGCGCCGCGAGGGGCCAGAGCCCCTGCGTTCTCGACAGCGTCACGCCGGGCCCGCACGTCCTTATCATAAAGAAAAAGGGATTTTTCGGAAAAAAAGTGAGCATCGACGTCCCGGCCGACAGCATGGTGGCGTTGCCGGTCACGCTGGTGGCCCCGGGAGGTCTGGTGGTGACCACACGGCCCTCCGGCGCGCGCGTTCTTCTTGACGGAAAAGAAATGGGCGTGACGCCGTGGGAAAACGCGAAACTCAGGCCGGGCACGCATGCCTTTGCATGCGAAAAGGACGGTTTTGCAGCGTACGAAAAGCAGGTCACGGTTGTTGAAGGAAAAACGGACTCGCTGTCCTTTGCGTTGGAACCTAAACCGGCGGCGCCGGCGGCAGCACCGGTCAAAGAAAAAGGCAAGCCGGTGGGATTTGACAAGGTCACGGCCATCGTGGTCGGCTGCGTTTTCGTAGTGTTCGCGATCGTGCTCCTTGCCGTTGATTTGCAAAAATGACAAAGGCGCCTTGATTTAAAAGAAATTCTTTGCCTATAAATATTTTGGACAAAATCCCTTCACCCTGAGCTGAGCTTGTCGAAGCATTGTTGAGGGGTGAACGGCCATGGTTTAACAGGCTCGCAACGAACGGAGACTGAAATTTTGCCAACGAACTGATTAATAAATCAACATGGCCGTTTTTTTTCCGCGAATTTCAATTTAAACCAACCGATGCGTCAATTTTTTTTTATATTTTTATCTCTCGTTTTTCCGCTCGGCGCCCAGACGGCAAATTTCCCGGGCGGGGCGTTTCAGATGGGCGGCGCGGGCGGCGATTCCAACGAAACGCCTTCCCACGCCGTCACGCTTTCCCCGTTCTCGCTTGACATTTACGAAGTGACGCGAGCGCAATACGATTCGTGCGTGGCCGCCGGCCGCTGCACGCCCGCACATTACGACGACGGCGCATGCGTCATCTGGACAAACCAGGGATTCAAAAACGTGCGGGTGCCGCCGGCGTTTTCCAGCCCCGCGTATCCGGTGGTGTGCGTCACCTGGTTCCAGGCGCAGCAATACTGCCTGTACAAAGGCGAAAAACTTCCCACCGAGGCGCAGTGGGAATACGCGGCCGAAGCGGGACGGAACGCGACCTATTCCTGGGGCGAGCAGCCGCCGTCGGCAGCCAACTGCACGCAGCCGTCTGTCAAGCGGCCGCAGAAACCGGGTTCGTTCAGTCCGAACCCTGCGGGTTTGTACGACATGACCGGAAACGTGTGGGAATGGGTTTCCGACCACTATGCGCCCGACTATTATTCCGTTTCGCCGCCGCAAGACCCTCAAGGCGCGGAGGCGGGGCAATACCGCGTGATCAGGGGCGGCGGCTGGTACAGCACGGCGCACCAGCTCCGGATAAAGAACCGCCACTGGTTCGAACCCAATTTCGGCGAAGTGAGCATAGGATTCAGATGCGCCAGATAAAAACGGCATTCGCCTCCATGGCATCCGGCATCCTGATAATCGCCGGCACCGCCTGCGCGGTGCAGGTGGTCCCGGTGGAGCGCACCGGCCGCACCATCCAGCTCGACGGATTTCTGCTCGAATGGAACAAGGCCGACGCCAGGCCGCTTGCCCCCGGTTCCGCCTGGCAGTTCGACGCGTGCAACACGCGGGAAGGGCTTACCGGCTATTTCACCTTGTCAAATGACATTCCCTGCCCGGCGTGGCGATTCAGGTTTCTCAATCACCGGCTTTCACCGTACGCTTTCATGGACCTGCAATCGCGCTCCGACTCTTCAGAAACCTTTTACCGGCTATCATCGCCCGCCGGAACTTCCAAGAAAGGCACGACCGCCGAATGGCTCATCCCCTGGGACAGCATCTGGCACGATACCTCGGGCGCCTATCAGGTGGGACTATTCGCGTTTGACACCTGCGGCGACACGATGCAGCCGATCATTTTTACCGGCCATGTGTACAAACAGAAGCCCCCGGCGTGGGGCGGGGTGTATCTAAAGGGGATACTGCTCGCGGCATTGATGGTTGTTTTGTTCATGCTGCAGAGGAGCGCGAGGAGGAAATTGAGGGTGAGGAAGAACAGGTACTGAGATGTTTTTTCCCGCCGTCTCGAAAACACACGTAAAAGCAGGCCGTTTCCCCGGCGCACCGGCGCGGTGCATGGACCACACCCGTTGAAAGACCACGCGGCAAACCGCGGGGAATCTTTGAAAACGGCTCCAGCTTCTTGTCTTTACTTCCGCAATCCGAAATGAGGCTTCTTCCGCGCCGCGATGCGGGCGCACAGGTCGATGAACCGATCGGGGCACAGGCCGCTCTTGCAGTCGTTGACCAGCCACGACACGATCTCGAAGGCAAGCGTTTTTAAATCGGGATCGACATGGTCGACCGAAGGCATGAGCAGGATAAGAAGCCCCACTGCGCATTTAAACCTTACAAAAGGTAAAAACGCATGATATACTTAAGCGGCGAGAACCTATAACCTGCATGCCGCTTTGTACCTGTGGTTAATTTTGAAGGTTTTTCGGAGTATATCATGCGGCTAGCTGTTTGCAATTTGGGCGCTTCTAATGTAAGAAAACTCATTCAGCTTTTACATATATGTATAAAAAAGCTTTTTTATGCGGAATATCCTGTTTTTGCATTACGATAATTTGTTTTTGTAGCAGTTCACTACAGACGAGCCGAATGAGTCTTTTAATTCGAGGTTTGGATAATATTTCAACCGCCCCGAGTTATTTGGTAATAAATGTCGCAGACCAATCAGATTCTAATTTTATCCCATATTGTTTTGAATCAACGCATCTTTATCATAAATTTGCTGATGAACTTAATATGCCCAATAATGATAGAATATTTTCCTTAGGAAATCGTTGGCGAATTATCGGGTATGTTAAAAAGCATAAAGATTTGAACTTTAAATTTCGTGTTCCTATAACTGGTATTCCCATATTTAAAGGGCGCGGGGATACTCTGCTTCAAATTGCTCGTACTGAATTAGGTAGTCTTTGCAGGGATAGCCTTGGTAGTCTCATTATTTCTGGTAATATTTACAGCTATTTTAAAAATAAGTATGGAATTTCTCCTCTGGTCGCAGATTGGGATTGCCTCCAACGCGCAATAGCGACTGTATATTTTGAAAAAGGAATCGTTCTTGGTAGAGGATGTTTGGATCCTTCTTTTTATATTTATGATGCAGATTCGAGAAAAGAGCCTGTTAACTGCAAATAAAATATCAGGTAACATTGTGATAATTAGTACCAACTTTCCGAAAGAGAAGGGCCCAAACTGCAACCAACAGCGCCAGCATGAAAATGCCGAATACAGAAATTCAATTTTCTTTGATCGATAGCGCGAAGCAAATACAGTAACAAGCTTTGGGGCGGCACTTCGTGCGTTTAGCGCGCACGTTGGGATGCAATTTCACGGTTGGGCATTGTAAAAACTTGAAGAGCGGCACCCGATGAGAATTCTGAAGCAATGGTGAAACAGGAGACTAGAGGAATCCCATGGCACCAATTGGCAAATCTAGGCTATTTTGTTTTTCAAAAAGCGTTCTAATTTGTCTTCTTATTATTTCTGGTACCTGCCTCGGACAATCAAGATGGGAGTGGAGAAATCCCCTGCCACAAGGAAATCACCTTTATTCCGTGGCGTATGGGAATGGCCTCTGCATCGCCGTGGGTAGTGCAGGTACAATCCTAGTTTCCCAAGATGCTGCAGCTTGGTCGGTAACATCTACTTCACAAACAAGCCAATTTCATTCCGTGGCCTTTGGGAATAGCTCGTTCGTGGCCGTGGGGTACGGAGGTACAATCCTAACTTCCTCCGACGCAACCACATGGACGACGAGAAGTTCCGGGACAACTAATGACCTTAATTACGTAGCTTATATCGGCAATCAGTTTGTCGCTGTTGGTGCATCAGGTACGATTTTAACGTCACCAGACGGAATAATTTGGGCAACAAGGAATTCAACGACAAGTAAATACCTCTATTCCGCAAGTTATGGTAGTAATGAATTCACCGTAGTAGGCGATGGGGGGACAATATTAACCTCTCCTGACTGCATAATTTGGACACCACAGAATTCAGGAACAACTTTTCCCTTGTATTCTATCACCTACGGCGACAGTGAATTCGTTGCTGTTGGCGGGTTCCCCGGAATGACGAGTGGCGTTATTCTAACGTCCAAAAACGGCACGACATGGTCAAGTAAGCCATCAGGGACGCTTAATGCTTTACTTTCGGTTGTTTTTGACAATGGAATGTTTGTCGCTGGGGGCTTTGCCGGAACAATTGTGGTTTCCAATGACGGTTCAACTTGGTCACTCGAGTCGTCAATAACAAGTAATAGTATATTCTCTGTAGTTTATGCTAACGGCAAGTTTCTTGCAGTTGGTGGGTTTGGAACAATTCTTACATCTTCTAATGGCACCACATGGGCAAGTATTTCATCTGGAACTTTGAGTAACCTAAATTCCGTAACCTACAGCGACAATAAGTTCATTGCAGTGGGTGAGAAGGGAACTATATTTGCCTCGTCAGGTATTTCAGTGTGGAATAGCAAATCGTCAGGAATCACCGATTTTCATTCTTCAGTGGCCTATGGCGATAGCGTGTTTGTAGTTGTAGGCAATAATAGCACCATTCTTACGTCGTTGGACGCATCTACCTGGACAACCAGATTATCTGGTTCGCAGCAGTTGCTCACTTGCGTAACCTATGCTAATAGCAAGTTTGTGACGGTTGGCACTTATGGCACAGTTCTCACATCCACTGACGGCGCTGTTTGGCGAGGTGAATCATCTGAAACCACCATCGACATTCGTGCCGTGACCTATGGGAACGGTCAACTGGTGGTAGCGGGTGATTCCGGCAGGATTTTAACTTCTCCCGACGGTGCGGCTTGGGCACCAGTTACTTCCGGCGTATCTTATGGTTTAACTTCACTGGCATACGGCAATAGCGAGTTCATTGCGGTCGGCAATCATGGTACTGTCCTTACTTCCTATGATGCCAATACATGGACAAGCAGACTCTCGGGAACAGTAAATAACCTCCATTCAGTTGCCTATGGTGACAACCAGTTCGTGGCGGTTGGTGATTCCGGTACAATTTTGATCTCTGCTGACGCAAGTTCTTGGAGGCCGACAAATCCCGGCACTTCCTACGCTCTCAATTCCATAACCTGCGGAAACAGCCAATTTGTTGTAGTAGGCGAGGCGGGTACAATTTTATCCTCAGAGAAAGACAGTTCTGGAATAGTATTCAGATCACACTCCATTAATTTTAGCTGCGGCCGTGTAATTGTCCATATCGCAAAAATGCTTATTTACACAACAGTACCGTACATTCCCAAAGCCAGTCAATTGAAAATAACAATTTTCAATATTGCCGGTAAGAAAGTCTATTCACTTTTAACCGAAACAAGTAATGGAATTCTGGATGTACCAACCTTTCAATTGCCGACCGGTATGTTGTTTATATCAATTTCAGATAACAAGAAAACCGTATTTTCGTCGCCATTGGTTCTTGTGCGTTGAGATAATGCATATAACAACTGTCGCCTTTTGTGCTTAGAAAGACTTACAGCGGGTGCCGCAAGACAAAAAGCCCAACCGGAACCGTTCGCCCAACAGCCGCGGCACAAAAGCGCGGCAGAACTGTAGGATTGCTGAGTGTAATTGATAGCCGCGCCTTCGTGCGGGTGCGGCACACGTTGGTGTCAATGTTTGCGCTGAATGAAATTACAGGTTTGCGCCGAAGACAGGAAAGGCAAAAGATATTTTAAATCCGAAGAGCCGCGCCCCAAGAAGAAGCCGCATAAACGCGGCGAAAAACTTCCAAAAATATTGGGGATTTCCCAGCGAGAACCTATTAACTTACCGTTATCCATCAAAGGAGCAAGTTATGAAAAAATGGCACAGCCTAACCTTATTAATAGTACTCTTCTTTAAACTTAATAGTTATGGAGATTCACACATGGAACCTGTAACAAACTTTGATTTAAACAGATATTTAGGAAAATGGTATGAACTTGCCCGGTTACCGGCCTCGTTTGAAAAGAACTTAACAAGCGTTACGGCAACCTATTCTTTGAAAAAAAACGGAAAAGTAAAAGTTCAAAACGAAGGAACCGACAGCAAATCCCTGAAAAGAAAAACAGCCATCGGAAAAGCCAAAATTGCCCAAAGCAAGGATATTGGATATCTAAAAGTGTCATTTTTCGGACCATTTTACGCTGACTATATTGTTTTAGAATTGGATAAAGAATATCAATATGCAATGGTAGCCAGCTCAATGAAATATTTATGGATATTATCAAGAAAGCCGGAATTGGAAAAAGAAATAATGGATAAATTAATTCAGAAGGCCAAGAACCTTGGATTTCAAATAGAGAATTTATACTTTACGCCACAGAAAACAAACGAGTAATCAGCTGTTTTGATAATTCGAATTAATTGCATTGGCGGGTATTTTATCGTTTGCCCAATTATTTAAACAGGCTCGCTCTTGGAGACGGATTTATGAACAAGAAAAAAATAGTGATTGTCGGCGCCGGTCCCGGCGGCCTGACGGCCGGTATGATACTTCAACACCGCGGTTTTGATGTTACGATATATGAAAAAGCCGAGAAGGTCGGCGGCAGAAACGCTCCTATTGAAATCAACGGCTATACATTTGACACCGGCCCGACGTTTTTGATGATGTACTTCATACTACAGGAGATGTTTGAGGAAACCGGCAGGAAAGCCGAAGATTATATAAAAGTGCACAAGCTCGACCCTATGTACAGACTGAAGTTTTTTGAGAATGAGATACGTGTGACTGACGACCACGATAAAATGGAAATGGAAATAGCTCGCGAGTTCCCTGGTGAGGAAAAAAGATTCAAGGAGTACCTTAAGAATGAAGAGAAAAGGCTAAAATACCTTTTCCCCTGCCTACAGAAGCCCTATTCATCCATATTTGACATGATGAAGAACCCCCTGCTTAAGGCGATACCGCACCTTGATATTGACAAAAGCGTCTATAATGCGATTAGTAAATACTTTCAAAGAGAAAATTTAAAATTCACGTTTATGTTTCAGTCAAAATACCTCGGCATGTCCGCGTGGGAGTGCCCGGCAGCTTTTGCAATGGTGGCTTTTATTGAACACAAATGGGGCATATACCATGTAATCGGTGGGCTGAACAAAATATCCACGGCTATGGCGAAGGTGTTTATCGAAGAGGGCGGAACGCTGAAACTTAACACCCCTGTAAAAAGCCTTGTTAATAAAAACAAATTGGTGCAAGGCGTGCAACTGTCGGATGGTACCGTTATTACTGCTGATGAAGTGATTGTAAATGCAGATTTTTCATATGCTGCTGTTTCTCTTATGGAAGAGAAATATGTTAAAAAGTATGCTCCACGAAAGCTGTCGAAAAGGAAATATTCCTGTTCAACATTCATGCTGTATCTCGGCGTGAAAAAGAAATATAATTTCCCACACCACAATGTTTTTTTCGCAAAAGACTACAGACGAAACGTTGAGGATATTTTCACTCGCCTTACGCTTTCCGACCAGATATCCTTTTACATTCAGAACGCTTCAATAGTTGATCACACTCTCGCGCCTGAGGGCAAATCAACCATATACATATTGGTGCCCGTCGCGAACCTCAAAGCGGGCATAGACTGGAATAAGGAAAAGGATGCCTTTAAGAAAAGGGTGCTTGAAGAGGTCGTAAAGAGGACTGAAATGAAAGACTTGCTAGAAAATATAGAAGTTGAAAAAGTGTACACGCCCGAAACATGGCGCGACGATCTGAACGTATATTACGGCGCGACATTCAACTTGGGGCATAACCTCACTCAGATGCTATACCTAAGGCCGAGGAACAGGTTTGAGTGTTTTGAAAATACGTACCTGGTCGGTGGCGGAACACACCCGGGAAGCGGACTTCCCACTATTTATGAAAGCGGTAGGATATCCGCCAACATGATATGCGAGAAGCATGGAGTGCATTTCAAAAAACCGTCAAGTCTTGAAGACAAACTCGGTAACCCTGAAAAGGAATGATTGGTTCAAAATCTTCCTCGGAGAGTAATGAGCAAGTGGGCGCAAGCCGTAAATTCAAATATGGTAGCTTGCAGCAAAACAAACACACAACAGCCGCAGCCCAACATTTTGCGCAGTTTACTAAGGTGTAATCGCCCATTATGTCGCTTCGCTCCGTCGGAGTGCGGCACACGTTATTTGCAATTTTTGGCACCCCTGAAAGGCAAAAGAGCGCCGCGCGAGAAAAGCAGGTACACCACAATCAATTCGTTTTCTGCTCCTGGGGCTTACGTATTTTAGAGTCAGGTTCCATTTGTTAAAGATGTAAATAAGAAAAATGTCTATGCAAGAAAAAAACGTGAAGCAACAGATCATTCTTAGAGGAACTCCGCTTTCCGGGGGCTTTTCCCATGGTACCGCATATGTATATAGTGATATTCTTCAAGGTAAGCAAGCTTCATATAATATCAGAAAAAACCAGTATGATACAGAGTATGCTAGAATACATGCCGCGAAGGAAAGTGTGCGTCAGCAGCTTACCGATTCGGCAAAGCGGGTAGGGGCGTCCTTCAGAAGGGGCGTCGCGGACATATTCCTTGCTCAGGAAACAATGCTTATAGATCCGCAATTGGTGTCGGATCTGAAACAAACACTTCGTCAGAAGCATGTAAATGCGGAACAGGTTATCGGGATTGTCTTCCGGAGGTGGATGCAGAAATTTCGAGACTCGCCAAGTAAGATGCTCAATGAGCGGGCTGATGATTTAGAGGACCTATATCGCAGAAGGAGCCATGATCGAAACCCCTGCCGTCGCTCTTGATGTAAGGTCGCTGAGCAAGCTGGCGGATTTTCTTTGCGTCGGCACCAATGATCTTACGCAGTATGTAATGGCCGCCGACCGCGAAAGCGCATTGATAAGCGATTACTTTAGGGATGACCATCCAATCATGCTGAATCTGCTTAGTACCATCATTGCCGATGCCGGCAAGACGCCGGTCACGTTATGCGGAGAGCTGGCTGTAAAACGCGAATCGCTGGATGCCGTAATGGGAACCGGCGTTAATTCGATCAGTATTGCACCGGCAAGCATTCCGGAAATCAAGGATATTATTCGTCGCGTCAAACTTCCATCCGAAAAGAAGAACAATCGCAAATAATGCTGCTCTATTTGATAAATCCATACAATCCGCTGGTAAGTGTCGTTAAAAGCAAACAGAACCGTTGGAACCGTTACACCGTTTGGAAACCCTTGGGACTCCTGGTTGTTGCCGGCTTGACTCCCCGCGACTGGGAGACCGTTATCTTTGATGAAAATGTAGAACGGCGGGACTACGCGACCCTGCCCGCTCCCGATCTTGTCGGTATAACGGCATTTACTTCCCAGGCGGATCGGGCGTATGCGATAGCGAAGGAATTCAAGAGTCGTGGGGTCGCCGTCGTGATGGGTGGCATTCATGCCACCATGTGTCCCGAAGAAGCGTCGCGATACGTTGATTCCGTTGTGACTGGTGAAGCGGAAAGCATCTGGGAAGAAGTCCTGGCCGATAAAGTAAACCGTATATTAAAACCACTTTATTCCGGCGCGCGAATCAACCTTTCCATGGCACCCATTGCGCGCCATGATTTGTTGCCGCACGGGTACAGGTTTGGCTCGATTCAGACGACTCGCGGCTGCCCGCTTTCCTGCAATTTCTGCAGCGTCACCGCGTTCAATGGCAGACATTACAGGCACCGCCCGGTTCCCAATGTTATTGACGAGTATCGGGCCATCCGCGAAAAACTGGTTCTATTCGTTGATGACAATTTCATTGGAACAAGAACGGACCACATTGTACGGGCCAAGGAACTCCTTCGGGCAATAATCGGATCGGGGATCCGCAAGAAATGGATCGCGCAGGTTACCATGAACTTCTGCGATGATGAAGAGCTTCTCTCGCTTGCGAAAAAAGCGGGTTGTATCGGCGTGTTTATCGGGTTCGAATCGATAACGACCGAAGGCCTCAAGGAAATCCACAAACCCTTCAACATCCGCAAGCTCAATGACATCAAGGCCGGGATCAAGCACATTCACCGGCACGGCATTTCAGTGGTCGGATCGTTCATTTTAGGTCTTGACATCGATAAAAAGCATATCGGCAAGGACATCGCCTCCACCGCCCAGCATTATGGTCTTGATGCGCTCAATGTCATGTTCCTGACCCCGCTTCCCGGCACGCGCCTCTGGGAAGAGATGGAGTCGGCGGGCCGCATAATTCTTAACGGTTTTCCCGGTGATTGGAATTATTATACTTTGACTTTTCCGGTCGCCCGGTATAACCAACTTTCGTGGAGCGAAATGCTGGCGGAGAAAGAGGCCTGCTACCGGGCGTTTTACAGCTATGGCGGAATTTTGCGCAGGGTTTGGTCAAACATCTGCCATTTGCGCAATCCCTTCGTAACCTTGGTAAGCAATCTATGGTATAGGCGTAATACACTTCGTCTTGACCGTGAGGCATATGAAACGTTCGACGTAAAACCCGGCACCGTGCCCCAACGGGAAGCAAGGATGGGGAATGATAACGATACCCCCGGCGAATGAGAATCCGTCCAATGAAGAAACCGAGAAGGAAAGGCTGGACGGTCTCCTTGCGGCCGATGTTATTACCCTTGAGCTGGTATCGGCCTTTGCCGGTGACCGGAGCTTGACCAGGGAAGAAGAGCTGTTTTTTGAAATCAAGAGAAAAAGCCTCGGGAACCGATTATTCTCGGCTTTGCTCTATGCCATCACGCATCAGCATTTTGAACCGGATATCGCAAAACCGCTCTGGCGGGAAATCATCAAACATAAATACGAGATGTCCGGCGCGCTGAAACGGAATACCCGCGTCGTTGTCGCCGCGTTGGACTATCTATCTAACATCACCGGTGACATTAATTCAACGACATTGATTTCAGAAGAACGTATCGCCGATATTGTCGATGGTTCAATTCGAGACGGTCTGACGGGCTTATTTAACCATGCATTCTTCTTTCGCAGAACGGAGATTGAGATCAAGCGATCGATTCAATCGTGCGATTCCGTTTCCATTATGATGATAGACCTTGATGATTTCAAGGACTTCAATGACCGTTATGGCCATCAGGAGGGCGATGCGATTCTGCATAGAATCGGTGCTATAATCAAAGCGGAAACGCGGCATGCTGATTTCTGCTGCCGCTATGGCGGAGAGGAGTTTGGCGTGGTGCTTCCCGGAGCAGACATGCGCGAAGCACAAGCGCTGGCGGAAAGACTTCGAAGGGCAGTGGAGGCGGGCCTGGCGAACGACAAGAAACTTACCGTCAGCATTGGGATTGCGACTATGACAAGCGCACACGTTTGTTTGTCCGAAGATTTGATTAAATACGCCGATGAAGCTTTGTATAAGGCTAAAACCGCTGGAAAAAATCGCGTTGCGGCGTATGAATGGTCGGCGCAGGATTGAACGGGAACCTTTGGCGCACGCAGTACAATTTACCAGGGGGAGGATCTACATGTCGATGAACAAGAATGATCTTGCGCAATCCGTTGTTCAGTTCCTTTGCATTTCCGGATTAATACTGGCGATGGCGTTTCTCGTCTATCAAAGGAATATTTTTATTCCGACCCGTTGGCCGTTTCAATTCGTTGTTTCCGGGATTACGATCGGTTTGGCCTATACGGCCTTCAAAAAGCGCCGTGTTTTGACGGGGCTCTTGGCTTTGCTTTTATGGTATATTGTCGTGACGTGCGTCATCTGCAACGGCTTGCACAATTCATGGCTATTCATTCTTAACGGCGCGTACATCGGGCTGATTGCGGTTGCGGTTTACGTGTACCTGCGTATTATTCAAAGGCCTTTTGCTTCGGACAAAGTAATTCAAATAATCATTTCTTCCGTTTTAATGGGAATAATGAATGGTTTTGTCGTTTTTGTATTGAGGTTGCACGCCCGCGCTTTTTCCACCGGGCATTCCGCATTTGTCATAATGCAAAATATAAGGATCGGCATCGGACTCGGATTTCTTTTTGGCATAGGCATCTTGTTTTCGGACCATCTAATAAAGTCGTCCTCAATCCAAACCAAAAACAACCGGTAAGGGCTGGCTTTGCTTTTTAGGGCGGCCTGCCCTTAAGGCCGCGTTCAATCAACACCAAAGATGGATGCTTTACAGATAATGCTTCTTTAGTTGGAAAAAAAAAGCCGCAGGCAAATCCCGCGACTCTTTGGAATCAATCCATCATATAAGAGGGCTTAAAACTTATTTCCCGAACTCCTCAAACGGTATCGCCTCGTCAATAAGCATTATCGGAATATCTTCCCTGATAGGATATAGGTATTTCTTATCTTCTCTTAAAAGCCCCGCGTCTATTTCTTCCTTGACAACTTCTCCGCCTCTGTTCTTGAGCGTGCCCTCCTTGATTTTCGCGTTTATCTTCCTTATCACATCCCCTTCGACAAGCTTCACGTCCTGTTTTGTTTCGGGGCAGCAGAGGATATCGAGTAACTCTTTGTCAACCATGATGGCTCCTTTTATGGTTCTAATGAATTACGAAATCCATTACTTATAAAATAGCGTCTTCACGTGAAGGTGAGCAAGGGAAATAGGTGACGCCGCCGCGCGCGAGTCGCGGGAAATGGAATATTAATGTAATTTTCCGGTATGGTTAGAAAATGAAAAAACTATTGACATTTTTTTCCAAATGCCTTATATTTAACACCGCCTCAATGCAGGTGAGTTCTTTTAAAATCTCCTGATTTCCTGCCAAAAATACAGGTAACCACAGGGCATAGTAGTTAAAGTGTTGTCAAAGTATTGACAATGATTGTACTATTTAGTATATTAAAAAATTGCCCAAAAATCGGGCAAGTGCTCTTTGAAAGTTTAGATGTGTGTGATCGGGTTCTCTGATTACATTCTTTTTTTACGTTGGGATATTAAACTTTTCATAACTATGGAGAGTTTGATCCTGGCTCAGAACGAACGCTGGCGGCGTGCCTAATACATGCAAGTCGCGCGAGAAAGTCCCGCAAGGGATCAGTAGAGCGGCAAACGGGTGAGTAACACGTAAGTAACCTCCCTCTAAATCTGGAATAACCCTGCCAACGCGGGGCTAATACCTGATATGATCACGGTTCCGCATGGGACAGTGATAAAAGATGACCTCTGTTTACAAGTTATCGTTTAGAGATGGACTTGCGCCTCATTAGCTAGTTGGCGGGGTAACGGCCCACCAAGGCTTTGATGGGTAGCCGGCCTGAGAGGGTGTACGGCCACATTGGGACTGAGAAACGGCCCAGACTCCTACGGGAGGCAGCAGTAGGGAATTTTGCGCAATGGACGGAAGTCTGACGCAGCAACGCCGCGTGAGTGATGAAGGTCTTCGGATTGTAAAACTCTGTTGAGTGGGAAGAAAAGCTTCGGGAATAACACCTCGAGGTCTGACGGTACCACTTGAGGAAGCCCCGGCTAACTACGTGCCAGCAGCCGCGGTAATACGTAGGGGGCAAGCGTTGTTCGGAATCACTGGGCGTAAAGGGAGCGTAGGCGGAGGAATAAGTTAGGAGTTTAATATACGGGCTTAACCCGTAATCGGCTCCTAATACTGTTTTTCTTGAGTATGGGAGAGGGAGATGGAATTCCAGGTGTAGCGGTGGAATGCGTAGATATCTGGAAGAACACCAGCTGCGAAGGCGGTCTCCTGGCCCAATACTGACGCTGAGGCTCGAAAGCTAGGGGAGCAAACAGGATTAGATACCCTGGTAGTCCTAGCTGTAAACGATGGACACTGGATGCAGGAGGAGTCAATCCTTTCTGTGTCGTAGCTAACGCGTTAAGTGTCCCGCCTGGGGAGTACGCTCGCAAGGGTGAAACTCAAAGGAATTGACGGGGGCCCGCACAAGCGGTGGAGCATGTGCTTTAATTCGATGCAACGCGAAGAACCTTACCTGGGTTTGACATGGGAGTGAAAGTTTCCAGAGATGGGAGCCCTTCCGCAAGGAACACTCCACACAGGTGCTGCATGGCTGTCGTCAGCTCGTGTCGTGAGATGTTGGGTTAAGTCCCGCAACGAGCGCAACCCTCGCCCTTAGTTGCCATCAGGTCAAGCTGGGAACTCTAAGGGGACTGCCTGGTTTAACCAGGAGGAAGGTGGGGATGACGTCAAGTCATCATGGCTCTTACGTCCAGGGCCAGACACGTGCTACAATGGTCGGTACAGAGGGTCGCGAAACCGCAAGGTCAAGCTAATCCCACAAAACCGATCTCAGTTAGGATTGGAGTCTGCAATTCGACTCCATGAATTTGGAATCGCTAGTAATCGCGGATCAGCACGCCGCGGTGAATACGTTCCCGGGCCTTGTACACACCGCCCGTCAAGCCATGAAAGATGGGAGTACCCAAAGCCGTTTATCCAACCGCAAGGGGGAGAACGCCTAAGGTAAGACCATTGATTGGGGCTAAGTCGTAACAAGGTAGCTGTATCGGAAGGTGCGGCTGGATCACCTCCTTTCTATGGAGTATGGTTCGAACCTTGGTTTCGTAAGGGCGAAAGATTTTTCGCCCCAACAAGTCAAGGGGAGAATCTACGACTAATGATTGACCGGAGACCGGTCACACACATCAAGGCTTTTAAAGGGCATCAATCCTTAATGGGCGGGCTTCGTTTCGTCCCCGCCCCTTAATTGCATCCCTGCGGGTCTGTAGCTCAGTTGGTTAGAGCACTTCTCTGATAAGGAAGGGGTCGATAGTTCAACTCTATCCAGACCCATTTTCAGGGTCGAACGTGTTCTGCATGCGGGGCTATAGCTCAGTTGGGAGAGCGCCTGCTTTGCAAGCAGGAAGTCGCAGGTTCAAATCCTGTTAGCTCCAAGAAAAGACAGCAATCAGCCTTCGGCATTCAGCAGTCAGAAAACAAGTGACCGCTGATAGCTGACCGCTGGCCGCTTCTTGATAAATGCTCTTTGACATATATCCTGATAATGAAGCACATTATTTCGTCGAGATGTAATTAATTGTACCAAGTGAATGAAAGTGTATGGTGAATGCCTTGGCATTGGTTGGCGACGAAGGACGTGGCAAGCTGCGATAAGCTCCGGGGAGTGGCAAACACACTTTGATCCGGAGATCTCCGAATTGGACAACCTGCTCGCAAGAGCATCCCTGACTGAATTCATAGGTCAGGGAGGATAACGGGGTGAACTGAAACATCTCAGTAATCCCAGGAAAAGAAAATAATAATGATTGCCCTAGTAGTGGTGAGCGAACGGGCAAGAGCCCAAACTGTTCCTGCTGTTAAAGCCGTTGCGCGTTGGCAGGACGGGGTTGCGGGGCGCCGATTGGCCGCGGTAACGAGCGGCCGGTAAGTTACAAAACATGTTTCTAGCCGAACTGTTCTGGAAAGACGGACCACAGAGGGTGAAAGTCCCGTAGGCGAAAGAGGCATGTCTTACTTTGGCGTTCCCGAGTACTGCGGAGCACGTGGAATTCCGTAGGAATCCGGGAGGACCATCTCCTAAGGCTAAATACACACCAATGACCGATAGTGAACCAGTACCGTGAGGGAAAGGTGAAAAGGACCCCGAGAGGGGAGTGAAATAGAACCTGAAACCATATACTTACAAGCGGTCGAAGCCTGCCGCAAGGCAGGTAACGGCGTACCTTTTGCTTAATGGCCCAGCGAGTTACTCATGTGCAGCAAGCTTAAGCGCCACAGGCGCGGAGGCGCAGCGAAAGCGAGTCTAAATAAGGCGTTCAGTTGCATGTGGTAGACGCGAATCCGGAGTGATCTAGCCATGACCAGGATGAAGTCCCAGTAACATGGGATGGAGGTCCGAACTAATTAGAGGTGAAAATCTATTGGATGAGTTGTGGCTAGGGGTGAAAGGCTAATCAAACTCGGTGATAGCTCGTTCTCCCCGAAATATATCTAGGTATAGCCTCACATGGACAGTAACGGAGGTAGAGCACTGAATGGACTAGGGGACTTACCAGTCTACCAAACCCAATCAAACTCCGAATGCCGTTACTAATTGTGTGGGAGACAGGGTGCGAGGGATAAGCTTCGTGCCCGAGAGGGAAACAACCCTGACCATCGGCTAAGGTCCCTAAATGCATGTTAAGTGACTAAGGATGTGTTTTTGCTCTAACAGCTAGGATGTTGGCTTAGAAGCAGCCATCATTTAAAGAAAGCGTAACAGCTCACTAGTCAAGCGAAAGCGCGCCGAAAATGAACGGGACTCAAACATGCTACCGAAGCTGTGGAATTCCGGCGCAAGCCGGGATTGGTAGGGGAGCGTTCTGTAAGCCATCGAAGGTGTTCCGTAAGGGATGCTGGAGGTATCAGAAATGAGGATGCTGGGATGAGTAGCGCAAATGAAGGTGAAAAACCTTCACACCGTAAATCTAAGGTTTCCTGGGCAAGGCTAATCCTCCCAGGGTAAGTCGGGACCTAAGCCGAGGCCGAACAGGCGTAGGCGATGGAAAACAGGTATAAAATTCCTGTACCGATTGTCAATGCGATGGGGTGACGCAGGAAGCTAAGCAGGCCCACCGTTGGTCGTGTGGGTCCAAGCATGTAGGAGGGAGACTTTGGCAAATCCGGGTCTTCAACTCTGAAGTGCAATGGGGAACGGCGTCTTCGGACAAAGGAACCTGTGTATGCTCTGCTGCCGAGAAAAACCTCTAAGCTTCAGTTGACAATTGTCCGTACCACAATCCGACACAGGTAGATGAGGCGAATAGCCTCAGGTGCTCGAGATAACTCTTGTAAAGGAACTCGGCAAAATAACCCCGTAACTTCGGGAGAAGGGGTGCCCCGCGCAAGCGGGGCCGCAGTAAAATGGCCCAAGCGACTGTTTACCAAAAACACAGGACTCTGCTAAATTGAGAAGATGAAGTATAGGGTCTGACACGTGCCCGGTGCCGGAAGGTTAACAGGAGGCGTCAGCCAGGTTTCCTGGCGAAGCGCTGATTCGAAGCCCCGGTAAACGGCGGCCGTAACTATAACGGTCCTAAGGTAGCGAAATTCCTTGTCGGGTAAGTTCCGACCTGCACGAATCGTGTAACGACTTGGGCGCTGTCTCTACAAGGGACTCGGCGAAATTGTAGCATCAGTGAAGATGCTGGTTACCCGCAGCTGGACGGAAAGACCCCATGAACCTTTACTGCAACTTGGCATTGTGTTTTGGTTGCGTATGTGCAGGATAGGTGGGAGGCTTTGAAGTACAGGCGCCAGCTTGTACGGAGCCAACCTTGAAATACCACCCTTATTCAATTGAAATTCTAACCTCGCGCCCTTATCGGGTGCAGGAAAAGTGCCAGGGGGCCAGTTTGACTGGGGCGGTCGCCTCCAAAACGGTAACGGAGGCATCCTAAGGTTCCCTCAGCGTGGTCGGTAATCACGCGACGAGTGTAAAGGCATAAGGGAGCTTAACTGTGAGACTGACAAGTCGAACAGATACGAAAGTAGGGCTTAGTGATCCGGCGGTTGGAAATGGAACTGCCGTCGCTCAATGGATAAAAGGTACTCTGGGGATAACAGGCTGATCTCGCCCGAGAGTTCATATCGACGGCGAGGTTTGGCACCTCGATGTCGGCTCATCGCATCCTGGGGCTGGAGAAGGTCCCAAGGGTTTGGCTGTTCGCCAATTAAAGCGGTACGTGAGCTGGGTTCAGAACGTCGTGAGACAGTTCGGTCCCTATCCACTGTGGGCGCTTGATATTTGAGAGGAGCTGTTCTTAGTACGAGAGGACCGGAACGGACGTACCTCTAGTGCACCAGTTGTCCCGCCAGGGGCACGGCTGGGTAGCTATGTACGGAATGGATAACCGCTGAAAGCATCTAAGTGGGAAGCCAGCCTCGAGATAAGATATCACGTGGGGTTTAACCCCCCTAAAGGATCCTTGAAGACTACAAGGTTGATAGGTCACAGATGCAAGGGCAGTAATGCCTTCAGTCGAGTGATACTAATAATCCGTGCGGCTTGGTGCTTTTTATTTACATCACAACGAAAGTGTGCTTCATTATCAGGATATATTCAAAGATAATCTTTGAAAAATTTCTGGTGGTTATTGCGCGGAGGAAACACCCGTTCCCATACCGAACACGGCAGTTAAGCTCCGCCGCGCCGATGGTACTGCATGGGCAACTGTGCGGGAGAGTAGGTCGCCGCCAGATTAAATTACGGGCCCTCGCTTCTGAGAAGAGACGGGGGTTTTTTATTTGGGTTCGATTGCCTAAAAGCGGTGATGGAAATTTTACGATATTGACAAAAAGGGCATGATGCTCTATATTCTTAGGCAAGGAGGAGCGTTTTAAAACCTTGACTACCGCAGGAAATAAAGCGGGAAAGGCGCAGATTGTCAAACAGTTGCTTTGGGGAATCCGAGGATGGTAGAAAAAGAAAATTCATATTAATATTTGGGACATTCACGTATTCAGGGAGGTATTATGCTCGCAAAATCTTCAAAGACAAAAAGCCCGGCCGTTTCGGCCGACAGAATTTTCCCCGGAATCTGGCGGAACACATGGACCCACGGCGCCGAATCCGATTTTGAGATATTTGAAATCAGGAACGGGGTCGAGTACCACATCCTAAAGAAGGAGAAGGTTAACGGCCGCTGGGTGCACGACCATCATCGTTTCAACATAAAAATCCTGGAAGTCAACGAAAAAGAGGTGTCGTTCTCAAAGCAGTTCGTCGGCGAGGACAGGCCGGAAATTGTCAACCGGCACATGAAACTGATCGGGCCCGGCAGGATCGAAGGAATAGAAAGCGACAGCGCGCAGGTGGTCTATACGAGGGAGGAATAGGCGGACGGGTGGGTCATGTGACCTTTGATCCAAAATAATTCTCCTCCGTGTTCCACGGCCGTTCCGGCCGTGTTTTTCCTGCTACAATCCATTCAAGCTAAAGTTTTTATTTCGGCATAGGAGATTAATTAGGTTATTCAAAATTTGGAATCTGGAATTTGTAATCTGATCTTTAAAATTTCCAGTGGTTGTTGCGCAGAGGATACGGCCGCCGACGGTACTGCATGGGCACCTTTCGCGGGAGAGTAGGTCGCCGCAAGATTAATATAAGGGCCCTCGCCTCTGTGGAGAAGCGTGGTATTTTATTTGATCTGCTTGACTAAAAGCGAAGAGAGAAATGTTGCATTATTGACAAAAACGCTATTAATCCGTATATTATCAGGTGAGGCCGAATGCAGTCAAAGTGCAAATGAAGGTGGTAAAAGGAGGAAAATAGAAACGTCCGTAAAGGAAAGCCACACATACTCTCAACCCACCAATGAAAAAGCAGATTTCCCTTAAAAGTATAAAATGGCAGTTTGCTACGGGAAATATCCAACACAGGATATTCGAAATCAGTTTACGTTCAAGAGCGGGAAAACCAAACAGAAACAAGGAGCTAATATGAAGATTTCACGCAGGTCGTTTATAAATTCCTCGGCGGCTGCCGCGGCGGCAATGGCATTGCCGGCCGGCTTCGCTCGGACAATACTCGCCGGCGATGCTTCGGAAAAAACGGCGTTTAAGCCCGGTCCGGGCAACAAATGGCCGGGACGGGTGGTCATCAATTTCAACAAGAACGCGGTTACACTCAACGGGATAAACCCAACCGCGGTACCGTCGGTCATCGGCGACATGGTCAACGCATCCATTCTAAAGCTCACCGGGCAGACCGCCGTTGGGGCAGCCTGGAAAGCGGTATTTCCTTCATCGCTCGCCGCGACGTCGACGATTGCCGTCAAAGTTCCCCTCGGATGCGCCAACAGCCTTATCGCGCCCCACTGGTCATCGGTCCGGGCCATCACCGACGGCCTGCAGCAGATGGATTTCAATGGGGCCAGGATCCCCGCCGCGAATATCACTATCTACGATATGCGGTGCCGCAATAATCTTTCCAATTACGGTTATACGGCCGCAAATTTCCCCGGCATTAAACTGGTGTACGACACCATGGGGACAGGTTATACCGATGGAGCGCGGGGAAGGCAATACGCAACGTCACTGCGCTCAACGTTTCTCATCAATGTGTTCCGCCCCGGCGGGCATGGAAAGGCTTATGAAGGGTTTACGCTTGGATTCAAAAACCATTACGGCTCCTATGAAGTGGACCATAATGAGGAGACCGCGCCCGGCTATCTCCGCGACATCAACGGCACCGGCGTCGTCTTTGACAAGACCGTGCTCTCAATCTGCGTGGGGATTTTCGGGGCGCAGGAGGCGTCGGGAAGCCCCCATTCGGCATCAGTCAATTATTACAATTACGCGTCCTCCATTGACGGTTCAATTGCCAATGCCATGGTCCCGCCGACGACAATAATCATGAGCACCGATCCCGTCACGGCCGAAATGCAGGCCATAAAGATGATGCGGCTCAATAAAAAGCCGGCGGCCGCTTTCGGCGCCAACGATATGCCTCGGTACCTGAGGGCCTCGGCAGGAATCACCGGCGCGCTGCCGGACAAGGCCCTTAATTTCGGCGTCATCGACGAAAAAAAGATGGACATCCGGCGGATCATCAACGGAGTTTAGAAAGCGCGCTCGATGGGGTGAGGAGCGTCGCTTCATTTATAACGGTGCGGCACGGATACCTTCGTCAGTGTGTAACCTTATCTAAGGATGCGCGGTATGGCTTATCCGGATCATTGGAGATGCCGATAATCCAATTTGAATAGTCAATATAAGGCGCCTTCTTTACGCAAGCTATAAACCTGTTAATCATTTCTTGCCTGTTCATGGGAGTATTCCCGGTTTCCAAATGATCTAGGAATGCTCGGCACTCCATTTCGATCTTATAATGACACTCCCGCATTCTGCCATAGCAAGTAGTCGCTTAATTATCGATAATATTGACTTAATCCGATAAGGACGAGTTTTCCTAAAGAAAACATTTTTTTATTGGCCATTGCATCTTCGCCCATGTTTTAATAATATTATGGATGGATTAAGGTAACGGATGAATACGGTCCCCAACGTTGCGTGTCATACATAGTTCTTAACTTGCATGCCACACTTTAACAAAAACATGAAAGATGTTTTTTATGCGTCAGGTTGTTACCCTTTTTCTTATAGCGGCATCATTTTCCATTTATGCCCAGGAGACGAAGGAGATAATCAGTTCAACTTCCAAAACACCCGGGCATGTTTTTACCGACCAAGGTAGTATTTGGACAGGCGGCAATATCACTTGGGCAATATCAGGACATCGCTTCTGTAAAGAGGCTGTTTCGGGAATTTCTTGTCTCTGACGCCTTGACCGCCGCGGCAGGAAATTCCTATTTTACCCTTTCCCCACGGAAAGGATAATTGCTCATGAAAAGAGCTTTCTTCCTCTTGGCGTTTGCGGTCATCTTGTGCGGATGTCAATCTTCAAACAATCCGCCCTCCGCAATCGGCTTGGCCGACACCGTCACGAAGTGGGACACGGCCGCTACTGGCATCAGGCACGCCAGCGGCGGGTTTCATTCGAGGGACGGGCTTGCGCTGTACTTCCAGGCATGGGAACCTATCGACACCATGCGGGCCGTGGTTTTTCTCATCCACGGCGTTGCCGAACACGGCGGACGCTACGCAAGGTACGCGTCAATGTTTTGCAGTAAAAAGTACGCTGTTTCCACGTTCGATCTCCGGGGGCACGGCAGATCAATGGGCCAGCGCGGCCATTTCCCGTCGTTGGACGCCGCGCTGGATGACATTTCCCTGTTTGAGAAAAAAGTAAAAGGCATGTATCCCGGAAAGAAACTTTTTCTGTATGGGCATAGCCTTGGAGGGAACTTTGTTCTCAACTACTCGATCCGGCGAGGCACAAGCGCGGCCGGCGTGATTGCATCTGCGCCTTTTATCAAGACAACAACCGAACCGCCCGTGTGGAAAATGGCTCTGGGAAGGGTGATGAATGTGCTCTGGCCCACCTTCAGCATGCCTAACGGACTTGCTCTGGCAGATGTCACCCGCGATTCGCTCACCAAGCTTTCGATCAAGAACGACACGCTCGTGCAGAATCGAGTCTCTGCCCGCTTCATTGGTATGTTCGAAGCGGGCGATTGGCTGCTGGCCAACGCCGACAAGATGAAGTATCCGTTGCTTCTGATGCACGGCGATGCGGACCGCATCACGTCCGAACAGGCAAGTGCGCATTTCGCCCAAAAGGCCGGTCCCGTTTGCACGTTCAAGGTATGGCCCGGATTCTATCACCAGATTCACGATGAACCCGGCAGGGAAGCAGTGTGTGAATATGTCGTGTCGTGGATGGATTCGGTGGGGAAGTGATTCCCTACGGGTGCCCTGTATGAAAAACTATCCATGTGTTACTGCAATGTCGGCTTTGCTTAGAATTCTGGCGGTTTTTGCGCATGGGCGCTCTGTATAATCTTTCAATGAAACTAATAAAGTACCTCCGTGTCGTCCCGGCCGTGTTTTTCCCGGCAGCACTTACTTGCCCCCGACGTTGCATTTAGTATTTTACTTTAAACGCCGTGCATCGCTGGAAACTGTTTAGAGACTATTTTGTTTTCTACGGACCTGAAATTTAACTTTGGAGTTGCGAAAATGAATAGAAAATTTGCTGTCATTCTTCTAGTCATGTGCACCATCGCTTGTTCATTTGTTTTTGCTCAAAACGTTAATAAAAAAACGGAGAAACCCAAAAAGAAATCGGTTCTCATCGTTAGAGATTCCAGCGGCCTGGAAATTGCCGTCACCAGAATATTGAACGATAGTCTCTCAAAACTGGGATGCCGTGTAAAGGAAGCCGAGCTCTCAAACATAAAAAAAGAAAACGCGTCATCGTATAAGATTTCAATAGTATTCAGCGCAATAAAGGCCGGAAACGAAGTTGACCCCCGGATACAAAATTTTATCTCCTCCAAGGCCGACACCCTTTCAAAAGTCTTTTTGTTCACGGTTTACGGCGGTCTCTATGACGAACAAGGCAAAAAGGTTGATGCGACGACCGAAGCAACCAAGGCGCTCCATCCGGATTTGATTGCACGTCAAATATTGCGGTCGGTAAAGCCGGCCGTGTTGCCTCCGTGATAACCTCCGCTCATTCGTTTTTCCCAAAGATTTACAGGCGAAATTCCGAACAAAATTGACAAGTGCGTTTGGAATACCTATATTCTCCCATGAAGCCGTTCTTCAAAATAGATGCTTATCACCCTGCAAAAGGAGGTCGCTGTGTCTCTTAAAAAGATAGTCACCGTTGCAGCAGCGTTGATCGTGCTTGCGGGATGCGGAAATCCATTCATGCTAAAAATCGAAACAAAACCAGATATGCATGCCAACGCTTCCAAGGCGGCACTGGTAATTTACCGCAGCACTTCGTTCGGACCCCGCATGCCGGTTCACAACTTTATCGACGGGAAGTATATCGGGACAACGGTGGGGAAGTGCTTTTTTATCTCCAAGGTCGACCCGGGGTCGCGCTACGTGGTCGGTGATGCAGAAAACAAGGCTTGCGCGAAAATCAATTTCGAAGCAGGCAAAGTGTATTATCTACAGCAAATTCTCTACTTCGGGTTCAAGTCCGCACGCACTGGATACAGCGGATCGAATCCGAAAGATTTTGAAGATCAGCTGAAAGAGGGGATGGATTATATCGCAATCAATCCGGCGGAAAAGGCCCCGATGCTTAATGAAGGGGACTATAAGCAGACCATCGCCGATTTTGAAAGGGAAGACAAAGAGGACCCGTCAAAGCATAAAGACACCGATTCGTTGCAGGGATACTGATCAGTGCAATTTTTTTGTGGAACAGGTGTCCTGAAATTCCAGGGTTTTCCCCCTCCGCGCCTGCCGGCGTTTCGCTGACGGGAACGGTCACCACCATGGAAATTTCCTGGCAGCCGGTCTCGGGCGCGACCTCTTACACCGTTTACGACACCAAGGACGGCACGACTCCCACCGCGCCAGTTTATCAAATGTCAATAAATGCCAAGCCGAACGAGGACAGGCGGTGGGTTCTTCTCCCGGCCCTCATGCGCCTATCACGCCGTCCGCGTGTCCTTGTTTTGACAAACAAACCTTTCTGCCTTAAGCTATTTTCAACGGCGCACCCCGGCAGATTATTTAAAAAGGCGGTCGCATCATGCGGTTCCGTTCCTTTCAATCCGGCGTTCCACTTCTTTCCGTGACTGCCGCTCTCATTCTCTTTTCATGCACACCGCACCGCGTCGTGAAAACCGTTGAACAGGCGCCGTCACTCTGCGGCAACACCGACCTGCCGATCTGGTCCCCTCTCACCGATTTCGACGCCATGGCGCTCGGCGGCGAGGAAAAGGCGCGGGCAGGCGATCCCGACGCGCTGCTTGCGCTTGCCCTGTTCGCTTCGGGCGATGTGCGCGACCAGGCGACCTGGGAGGCGTATCACGGCCGTGTTCTTACTTTTGTGGAAAAGGTGCGTCGTGACGCGGGCGGGGACACTTCGGATTACGGCCGCGGCAAGGTTCTTTTCGACGGCGTGTGCCGCGAATTTTTCAGGCACCGCTTCGTCGATGACGAGCTCAAGGGATACGATTTCGCGCAGTCAAAGCTTTCCGGGGTGTTCGCGTCGGCGAAATTCAACTGCGTCAGTTCGGCGCTCCTGTACGTGGTTTGCGCCCGCTATTTGGGCCTGAATGTCAACATCGCGGTCATTCCTTCCCACGTGTTCGTGCAGCAGACGTTGCGGGACGGGAGAAAAATAGACATCGAGACCACCGGCAAGCAGGGATACGATTTCAAGAACGACAAGAGCTCGTTTGAGCGCTACGACGGGAACTGGTTCAAGGCGCGCGGCCTGGTGATGCCGACGTTCGGCGACTATACAAAACGCGAAATCATTTCCCCGCTCGAGGCGGTGGTCCGCAACATGATCAACCAGCACACCGAGGCGGGCAGAATGGCCGACGCCGACCGCTACCGCCTGCTCGAGGCCATGGGGTTTTGCTATCCCGGCGTAAAGGAATATGAACACTGCCGCCTTGTCGCGCTGTACAACGAAGTGATAGAATTGCAGCGGACGGAGGACTATCCGTCAATGGCGCGGTTCTTTAAGAAAATGGCGCCCGTGGTCCATGCGATCGATTCGGTCAGCGGAAGCGACACGTCGTTCGGCTACATGGTCGCTTCGCTTCGGCTGAGTCATGCCTTCGCGATTTTCAAGACCACGGGCGCTCCAGCGGCGGCGGACACCGCCGCCGACATACTGGCTCATGCCTCCGACGCCCTGCCCGACTATAAAAAGCTCGTCAACAACATCGGCGTCATCGTGCAGCTGATCATTGATAAAGGCACAAAGGAAAACAGGTTCGAGGAGTCAGAGGCGGTCGCACAGCGGTTTTCCCGCTATCCCGACCTCCTGCCGTGGATGCGGTATCTTGAGTCGTATATTTACGGAAGCTGGGCGGCGCGGCTCTGGCCTCAAAAAGACTGGAGCACGGTGATACGGCTTTTGCAAAAGGCAATTTCGCTTTCGGTCAAGGACGAGGACCGAAAGGCCCTGGTCTCAAACATCAAGGGCGCATATTACAACTGGACCGTGGAACTGTATAACGGGAAGAGGCTTGCGGAATCGTTGAACCTGCTCGAAGCATGCGAGAAAGATTTCGGCCTTGACGGCACCGCCATTGAGCTTAAGAAGAGAATAGTTGCGGCGATGAGCCAATAAAAACGTTGAAGCGGGGCTGCCCGCAAAGGCTCAATCCTCCAAAGTCCGATATTTCGTGTTTCCTCCCTGGCGAAATAAGTGAGGGTCGCTGCCGAATTTGCAAATCTTGGAACCCATTTTCCATTATGGGAAACTTGCCAATAAAAGTGACTTTACTTGGGGCGGACACGGCATAAAATCGCTACAAGCCTGATCGGGCAAATAACTGAACAATTTTACCAATATCTTCCTCTCGAGATAATTATCCCACCCAGGTGCTTGCGGATAGCTGCCTTGATCATTTTCCAACATGACGTCCCGGAGCGTTCTGTTTTCGCCGAGGCGCTCACCGGTTCGGGGATCCGTGAGACGCAGGCGATTACGATTCGTTAGAGAATTGTTAAAGGGCTCCTGCCAAACGCAACCATTGGGACTTCCCCCCGGGAATTAATCCGTGTCAATCCATGGATCTGCGGATCCGCTTGTTGAGCCGCAAAAATACCAATCATAGTGACCGTCATATTAAGACTTGACATAATGACCAAAAATGCATATATTTTGTATCCCCATTAACCGCGCGTCGGGCAATTGAAGGGATTAAACGAGAAATAAGCGAAACGCCGGCCATCTATCTCCATGAAAAAGCTCACCCGCAAAAAGAAATACCGTTCACAGGGAAAGGACCTGCAGATGATCAACTCAACAGCGTGTCTGCCTTTCCGGGCATTGGTCCGGATAATCTTGGTAGCAGCCGTTGCGCTCGCCCTCGGTTGCAGCGGCCAAAAAAGCGGCGCTGCGATAACGGGACCGACGGCTACCGGATCAACCCAGAACTTGATAGTCAATGGAAACGCCGAAGCCGCCGCCGGATCGATCGACGGAACGCCTGTTACCACGCCGGGCTGGGTTTCTCAGGGCGAAGCAACCGCGGCGCAGTATGGAATCAACTTATGGCCGGCGCTTACCGACACCGGCCCCGCGGACCGCGGGTTGAACCTTTTTTCCGGCGGACAGGACGACTCTGCGTCTTCGCTCACCCAGGCCATCGACGTGAGCCGTTATGCTTCTTCCATTGACAAGGGCCACGTCACGTATACCTTATCGGGCTGGCTGGGCGGATATGATGGCCAGGATGATAACTCAACGGTGTCCGTGACTTTCAAGGACGGCCAAGGCCACGAACTCGGCACGGGGAGCATCGGGCCGGTTCTGGCAAGCGACCGTTCAAACCAGACCGGGCTCCTGCCGCAATCGTCCGAGGGCCCCGTGCCCGCGAAAACACGAACAGCGACCGTTGAAATCCTCATGATCCGCACTGATGGCACTAACAATGACGGCTATGCAGACAACCTGTCGATCGTGTTTAACGGCATTGACTCAACGTTGCTGGGTTCGGGCGCTCTCCTTAAAACGGGGGCGGCGCAGTTGCCGATCCAGGCGCCCACGGCTCCGTGAGGCAAAGAGATGAGGAAGGTTTCAATAGCAGGCGATCTCGGCGGAATGGTGCCACCATTTACAAGAAAGAGGCGATAAATGAGGAATAAAAAATTCATGGGGATGATCTGGCTCGCGACGGGCATCATCGGCGCTGCATCAGGTCAGAACGTGATTCAATCGGACCTTTCCGGCACCGTGACCGATGCCAACGGTAATCCGCGCTCCGGAGCAATCGTCATGCTCGTAAATGCCGGGTTGATTGACTCAACGGATGACAACGGAAATTTCACGCTCCAGGGCGATGTCGGCGTGCGGCACCCCGCTTCTTCGGTGATTGCGAAAAACGAAGCCGCCATACGTGGCAACAAGCTCTTTTTCACCATTCATTCTGTCAGGACGCCGGTTGCGGTTGAGCTGTTCGATTGCCTCGGCAGGATGCTTTACAACATACCGCCCGCGGATTTCTCGCCCGGCAGCCATTTCATCTCGATCGTGCCTCCCGCGTCTCCCGCGATGGCCGTGAGCGCCATCGCCCGGGTCTTCATCGGGCATGACGCGATGATTTTCCGTTTTCCAGGCCTTGGCTCCGCGCCCGCGCAAGGCGCGCAGGTTCCGGGCCGTCCCGCGCAACTTTCAAAGACGCTGGCCGTGGTCGACACGCTGCTGGTGTCGGACTTCAATTCGATGACCGTGAGGGTTCCTCTCACCCAATATGTCGCGTCCGCGCTCAACGTCACCGTTCCGGACGACAATAGAACCAACGAACTGATTCTCAACGATGTCATCGTGATAGGAGGCGCCGGCAATACGGTGACTCGATCGACCGACGAGATCTACCGTGCGCCGGGAGGGGATTCGGGCACCACCCTGTCGTTCTTTGGAACGCGAACGACCGAAGCGCCCGATTTCGTGGACGTCGATTACGTGCAATTCACGAATCCAAACGGCCAGTGGCCCTACCGGATCGTTTACAGCCGCGAGTTGCTTCCGATCAACTGGTCCATCGACTCGTTTACCATCGTCGTCACCGCCAACGGCGAAGACAGCATCAATCCCTATCAGGTGGTGCACCTGTTGTACGGCGCCGACACCGTGACCGACACCTTCACCCTGTGCCTGTACCCGGGCGACCTCCACGTGCTGCTTGGCAAATGCAAAACGGCGGTCCCCGCTTTCGACACCATGCCGGTCCACGCTTTCTTCGCCTCAAACGGCATCAACCAATACAACGATCTGCTGCGCCTGGCATACACCCGGTCGGCCAACACCGCGTATTACCGGTACCTGTGCGTCGTATTCTCCACTGCCCAGGCGTGCATCGAGATGACAAGGGTCTTTCCTTCGCATTTTGCCAAGGTCAAGCGCTCCCTGGCCGCGGCAAAGAGAAGCGGCGAGTTCGGCCCCACCACCATCGCGGAAGACCTGCTGAAGACGATGCTCAAGAGCGTGCTCAAGGAAATCGCCCGCGACCTGCTGGCAAAACCGCCCTCGGGGATCGGCGCCCTGCTCTGCGAAGGCGCGGATGACAACTGGGACGAATGCAAATACCAATACGTGCCTTTCCAGGGAACCGCCACCGGCTCGGTCCCGCCCGACGCGATAACCAAGTGCATGAGCATTTGTTCGTGGGTGACGCTCGCGTGCTTTACGAACATTTGCATGCCCATGACCCTTGAAGAGGCCGAGGCCGGCGACATCAAGCAACAGCTCGCGAATTTCGATCAGCAGTACTTTGGGGGCATTTTCACGAGCAGCGGTTTGTTGAAGACGGCAAAGGTAAAGAGACTCCGGTAATTATTTATTCGGCCGGAATAATTTGAAGCTCCCGCCTCCGGGAAGAGGCGGGGGCTTTTATTATGGATCAAGAGTGGTAAGTTGCCGTCGGATTACGTGAGGACCCTTCCGGAGTAAACAATCCGTAAAAAGATGCCCCGATCCACGGGCTCGGGTATTTTGAACCTATGACCGGCAAGAAACGACAGTAATAACGAAGCGCGACGGTCGCCCGCGGGATTTCCAATTTGTTTAAGCGTTCGCGTCCATAAAAACGCCAATTGATTCTCAGAAGGGAGAGGTCATGGATAATCGAGTCAAAATTTCTCTGATGGTATTTGTTTTCGCCGCGTCCCTGTTTTACGTCGATGCCGCGGGGACGACGGATACGCTGTTCCAGCGTTTGAGCCAGACGCCGATAGGTCAAATGTCGGACCCGGAATATGAATATTTCCTCAAAATCCACGGGCGGCACGGCAGCGGTGACCGTTGTAACGATTTCCAGCTCAATGAAATCCTCAAGTCGAGGCCCACCATCGCCTCGATGACCGGCAACGAGGCCCGGTACTTTGACAACATGGTGTACGAATGCGAAAGCATCAATCCCTGCACCCTACCGCAGTTTGTTGCCCTGCAGAAGAAAGACACCGCAACCATGTCAAATGAGGAGTACTTTCAGTTGACCGAACTCAGGGAACATTGCGCAATCTACATGGAGAAATATCACCCGACCAGGGACCAGACACGTGTGAAAATCGGGTTCACGGTGCTGACCGCGGTTGTTATCATGCTGGGGATTGTGGTAGGAATACTGGTCTATCAGGTAAACGGCCCCGGAGGAAGGTAACAATGGTTTGCCTCATTACAGGCTATTGTGCATGAAAGCCTGCCGCCCCAAAAAAATTAATAAGCCCTCCGCCTTAGAAAAGAGGCGGAGGGCTTTGTTTTTTTTAGTCATTATAAGGAACAATCGCAAATTTAACAATATTGACAAGAAGGACATCAAATCCGTTACGGTCCTGTGAATCGGGGCGACCGGTGCTTGGTGAAAGGAAGGAAATGCTGCATAGAGGCAAGCGTGAGTCCCGGATGGATTTAGGGATGGGGGAAAAGGGCAATTCGTGACGATTATTGACAAAAACACGCTGAGGAAAATATAATTGTTACATCGGTGCCGCAGGCGGCGTTGTTACAAGGAACGGGCAAGGTGATGGCGATTTTTGCCGTGGCCGGGAATTATACAATCAATTGACCATTTACATCATCTAAAGGAAGCATATGAGACGCATCGCAAACATGCTGGGCAAATGGCAGCTTCTTTTCATGATCGTCTTCACTATATCAGCGGGCGCCGCCAAAGGGTTTCCTTCGCAGGAGGGTGAGCTGTCGGCAGGAGCCAAACGCATCGACCTCCAGGCGCTCAATGCAAAATACTGCAACGCGGTCGTGCGCATCGAGTCAACGCCCGTCGTGAACATGGAGGAGACAAAGCTCAATCCCCGCAAAAGCGAATCTTACACCGGAGGCGACGACGTCGGTGCACATGGAAGCGGTTTTTTCCTCAACGACAGCGAGATCGTGACCAATGCGCACGTCGTGGAGGACGCGCGTAAGGGCAGCATCCGCATCAAGACGCCGGCGTCGGGCAACGTCACCTTTACCGTCGACGTGATGGGCGTCGGCGGAAGCGGGTCGGTGGACCTTGCGGTGCTCAAACTGCCGCAGGACGAACGCATGCGCTATCACAAACACACGGGGTTCGCGGCGGTCCCGTACTTGACATTTGGCGACTCCGACTCGCTGAAACAGACCGATCAGCTCGCCATTTTCGGGTATCCCACCGTCAGCGATGAATTGAAAGTGATACAGGCCGAGGTGACGGGGCGGCAGTACCAGCACGAGGGGCTGCAGGATTTTTACAGCAACCACCAGTACATCGAGGTCGGCCCGGGCGGCGTCGTGCAGCCGGGAAACAGCGGCGGGCCCGCGCTTGACGCCACCGGCAAGGTGGTCGGCATCCCCGCGCTGGGAGACTGGCAGGGCAATCAGGGCTGGCTCATCCCCATCGCCATTGTCCGCGAATTCATCGGACGCATACGAAACAACCAGGCCGGAAGCGTGGGTCTGCACATTCCGATGCTCGGCGTCGTTCTCTCCAAGAACTCGACCGGCACGCTCGTGCTCGCGGGCGCTCCGGAGGAGGTCGTGCTGTTCGAACTGGGCGTCATCGTACGCGAGGTTTTTCCGAAAAGCATGGCGGAGGCATGGGGCCTCAAGGCCGGCGATATCATCGTGGGGTTTGCGAACAAGCAGCGGAAAATCTGCTGCGCGCTTGACTTTGAAGGGTACCGCGTGTCAACGGGGAAAATGTCCCGCTGGCCGCAATCGAAGGACGGGGTTTCCAACAGCAATCTGGCGAAGATCCATTTGATGGAGATGATCTTCACCAGTTCGATCGGCGACGAAATCACCCTGTGGTATGTGCGGCCGTGTTCGGGCGTCCCTACGGGGGACAGCCTGCGCACCATGACCAACCGCGTCATGCAGGACATGATATCCTCGCTGCCGAACATGGGATTGTATGAAAAGCCGGAATATGAATATTGGGGCGATTTCGTCACGCAGAATTTCAACGAGTTTAATGTCCGCATGTTCAATGTCCCTGTTCCCGAAATCGTCGCCGGGGGCGTATTGGTGACGTATGTGGAACCCAACAGCCTTGCCAGTCACGCTGGATTGGAAATGTCGAAACGCTTCGGATACGGCATGTTCGGATACCACCGATATCACGGCGGAATGCGGGGAGCCGAACGCTGGTATATCGTCGAGAAGGTTGATGGTAAGCCGGTGGCGGACCTGAAGGGATTCAGCGCCACCCTGCGCGAAGCCGAAAAAGGGTTTGTCGCGCGTCAGGGCGCGCCGGGCTACCGGCCCGAGCGAAAACTGCTCTATCGCGAACGTTATGTCCAGCTCGGCGTGCGCACCAACACCGACGAGGGAAGAATACTGCATTTCGACGCGACGTTTCCCATTGACGAGGCAATGGAATACAGCGGGGCGGGGAAATAATTGTTGACGGACGGCAATTGAAGAAATAGTGACGGTTGCACGAAAGGTGTTTTTCTGAGCGAATTTCGGCACTATTCCATTCGCCCTGAGCCTGTCGAAGGGTGAATAAAGAGCTTTTCAATACCTTGCTAACGGAGAATGAAGATGAAAAAATTACTTGCTCCACTGCTCTTATGTGCCGCATTGCTTGTCTATGATGGCTGCACGAGCGAAGGATTATCCGACCGGTTGTTCGGAATCGCAGGCATAACGTTTGACGCAAAAGACAGCACGGTTCTCAAGGGGACATCCGTCACATTGACGGATTTTTGGGGTCATCTCAAGAACCCTGTTCCTGATGTCAACACGGTCAGCGACTCCACGGGTCATTTTTACATTAAAGTTGATATAGGTATCTATGTGATCAAAAATCTGTGGGGGACAACCACCTATGAGGCGGACTCATGCAGAGTAATTTTTTCCAAACCGGGATACCGCAATGACTCGATGGTTCTCAGGGGTGCCTCCAACTCTTTGGACACGGCAGGCAGAAACCCACCAGATTCAATCTACCTTTAGAGAGATTACTACTCCATTTCCACCGTTATTTTCGCGATTTCAAAGCCGGTAATTTTTTTGCGTTGACAAGCATCGCAGCTAACCTTATTTTTTCCAGTAAGGCAGGCGGTGGCGGCCGTTCAAAGGAAGGCTTGACAAATTGCATTTGTAAAGTGACCCCGCCGTTATGTAAAGCGCATCCTGCGACGGTGCGCAACTTTTTTCGTGTTTTTTGGAAAAAATGCTGTAAATTTCTTTATAGGACGAGACTTTAGCGTTTAAGACGGGGCGAGACAACAAAATCTTATTCCATATCTTTACTTGAAGGGGGAGTTTTATGAAAAGGTTTCTTTCCGAGTTGGCGCTGTTGACCGTTCTTTTAATTCCGTTCGCCGTTTCTGCCGATACAACCTTTACCTGTCCGGAATGTTTTCCCGCAGTTGCTGATACGTGGCCTCATACCGGTAAATATGGCGCAGGCACGCGGCATTACTTCATGCACAATTACTGGCATAAAGATCTCACCGTTCACGTGAACGGCAACGGCGGCGCCGGTTGGACAAACCTCACCTTCACGCTGAAAATCGGGCACGACACAATCATTGAGATCCCAAATGGCTGGGCATCTGCAAGAATCTGGGGCCTTTGGGATCCCAAATATGCCAATGGGCCGTTTACCCTCGCCGAAATCACGTCGCATGCCGGCTGGGGGTGCGATTGGTATGATGTAAGCCTGGTTGACGGATACAACCTTCCCATGTTGTATTATCCGCTGCCGGGAACGTTCCCGCCCGATAATCCCAAACTGGACTCGACCTACGGCCGGCAGGGATGGACGTGTGGAGGGGAGGATGACTGCACAAAAGACCTGTATCTGACCGCACCGGCGTCAATGTTGAATTTGGATACCATTAACGGCGTACTCGACACCAACGGGTTTTATTGCAGTGGTGATGTTGGTTCACCCTGCGCTGCTCTAAAAAAGGCTGCTTGTCCAACTTCGTACAGTTATCCTTACGACGATCCTCACAGCCTGTTTACCTGTCCATCGCCGACCGTGAATGCCGCAGGCACCGCGGTCGGACCAGACTATATTCTTGATTTCGGACTGCCGCCGACCTCTCTTGTTGACAACAACAAGAAGCTGGCGATAAACCGTACTATTCTCGGGAACGCATCAATTACAATAACCAGGAATAAAGAACTGAAATACCTCTATGGCGGACAAGGACCCGCGTGGCTGGAAATCTATTCCTGTTCAGGAAAACTGATGCTTCGGACCGCGGTCAACGATTATGGAACCATTGCCGTTCCGCAGCTGAACAGAGGCGTGTATATTGTTTCTCTCAAGTCGGACCGTGTGCTGGCGACAAAGCAAATGCTGGTTTCGCGGTAAAAAGGCCTATAGAGTAAGTGTCGGCGTGATTGCAAATACCCCCGCTTCCGAATAGAGGCGGGGTTTTGTTTTTCCGCTCTTGCAGCCTGGGCACGTTCTTATTTGACAAATACCTACGTAAACTTTATATTTTCGATTATGGCATGCCGCTGGAAATGGAGAAAGGCGCGCTGGAAAACGCCGGAAACGTTTCCGGCATAAATAAAGGAAAAACGGAAAAAGTCGCAGCTGTCAGGAACGATGGACAACTTTTTTCCATATTTTTTAAAGAAATACTGTAAATTTCTCTATGGGCCAAGACTTCGGCGCCTAAAACAAGACAAGAAAATGAAATCCACCAATTCAATTTCTTCAAAAGAACGGGAGTTTTTATGAAAAGGTTTTTTTCTGAGATACTGCTGCTGGCCGTTGTCCTGCTTCCGCTGGCGGTTTCCGCCGCCGTCGATACAATCGTGCCATGTTCGGAATGTTCTCCGGCAATAGCGGATACCTGGCCCCATACCGGCCAATACGGTGCCGGCACACGGTATTTCTACTTGCATAATTATTGGCACAAAGACCTCACCGTCCGCGCGACCGGCAGCGGCATGAGCTTTACTTTTCCGCTTAAGATCGGACATGACACGATACTTCAGATTCCAAACACTTGGGCATCGGCAAGAATCTGGGGATATTGGGACCCTAAATATCAAAACGGGCCGTTCTCTCTCGCCGAGATCAACATGGACTCAAGGACCGCCGCAAACTGGCATACCGATTGGTACGATGTGAGTCTCGTTGACGGATATAACCTGCCCCTGTTGTTTTATCCGCTGCCGGGAACGTTCTACCACGACAGCGCCGCGTTGGACGAGGCGGTGCAACGAACTTCCCAATTTACTTGCGGGGGCAAGGGTGATTGCGTTACAGACTTGTATTTGACCGTTCCGGCGTCCATGTTGAAGTTGGATACCATCAACGGGGTGCTCGACACCAACGGCATTTATTGCCAGGATAACACCCAGTGCCGTGCTCTGAAGAAGGCGGCTTGTCCCACCTCGTACAGTTTTGCCTTGGACGACCCCGCGAGCCTGTTTACGTGTCCATCGCCTAATCTTCCGGCTTCACTAGGGGACTATGCTAAGTATGGACCCGATTATGTCCTAGATTTCGGTTTTCCGCCCACGTCGCCCGTCATCAGCGACAACAAGCCGACGATGAATTACGCTTTCGTCGGAAATACGTCCGTCACGATAACGAAGAACAGGGAAGTGAAGTACCTCTACGGCGGAGGCGAACCGGCGACGCTGGAAATTTATTCCTGCTCCGGAAAGCTGGTGTTTCACGCCGCGGCCAAAGAATCCGGATGCATCGCGGTTCCGTACCTGAACAGCGGCCTGTACATTGTTACGCTCAAGTCTGCCCATATGCTGGCGACAAAGCAAATGCTGGTTTCGAGGTAAAAAAAACGGAATAATAAGTTCCTTGCTTATTGCAGTAAAACCCCGCTTCTGAACAGAGGCGGGGTTTTTATTCTTTGTAAATTCTCCGCGATGTTCCTGAGACGGTGCGTTCCGTAAACGTTGCCCGTTTCACGCGATGCGGTCCGCGGATGTTTTGAAGTCGGTGGGGGCGGCATTGCCGAAAGGCGTTTATGTGGCGACACCGGTTGACAACGGCAGGCGTCTGTCGCAGAAATTCGTGGCGGCACGATGGCGTCTGATGACGTAAGAAAAACGGGACGCTCCTGCTTATTTTGGGCAGAGAGCGCCCCGCCTGCTCAAACACGACCGTCACTCCCGTTTCGCATAATTGGCCATTCCCTGGAAATCAACGAGCACTACCGGCTCGTCGCCCACGACCCAGGCATCGTGGCCGCTTGACAATAGCGACAAATCACCGGCCTTGGACGTGAAATCCCTGCCGTCTTCCATCACGATTTTAAGGGTGCCGCTTACCTGGTACTGAAAATGTGGCGCTTCACAGAATTCCGTTTTCGCAACCGGCTTGACCGACGTGGACCATCTCCATCCAGGTTCCAGCGTGGCCCGCCCCACCGTACCGCCGTTGATGTTCAGTAATTCCAATTTTCCCTTTGGAAAAGTCCTTACTTCGTCCGCCTTGGCAAAGGCGCGCACTTGGGAGGTGTCTATTGCTGTTGTCATAATGCCCTCCTTGTTTAAAAATATGGATAATACAATAGTTGCATCGTAATTAAGGCGCTATTTTCGTGCCAATCTGCAGAGAAAATGCCGAAAGTTATTGATGAGAAAAAAAGGAGGGTCTTAATCGATTAATCAAAACAATTGGATTTTGAATTGATTTGGTTTTCTTGTTAAATCATTTTTTCACGATCAACTTTTACTAATTCGGCCAACGTAGAATTGGGCAATTATTATAAATGTTCCGTCACGTGGTTTTCAATTCTGTATTTTGATACAAGCGGCGGCATCGCTTTTATTGCCGCGAAAGCTGATCCGCCATCTGCACCGCCGCCGCGCTCAGCTTGTCGGCTTTCCCGCCGACCTCTTTCGTTGCGTGCGAAAGTATTTCGCCCGTGCGGACGCTCACGAGCCTCACCGTGATCACCCACCGCTGGCCGAGCCTTCCGATGCTGCCGATGAAAACAGCGTCGATGCTCAGCAGCCGTCCGATCTCGACCGCGCATTCCGCCGAACCGCACGCACCGCTGTTCTGGAATCCCTGTTCGCTCAGGATCTTGCTGATCTGCGAACGCTCCATCACTTTGAAAGTTGCGTCCGCCTGCAACTGATTGGTGAAGATATCGGTGACAACCGCGGAAACGCCGCTGTCGTCGCCGGTTGTTTCGAACCGCATGACCGCAACATTGCTCACGGGCGCGCGGGTCCGGGCCGCGGAAGACGGCGTCGGCGCGCGCGCCGCAGTTGCGGAGTCGGAATTGCCGTTCGACGCCGTTGATGCATAGGCCCTTCCCGAAACCGAAGCGCCGGTAACGCCCTTTTTCATGTCCAGCCACAGGATATGCGTCGCGCCCTTTGCCGCGGCGAAATGCAATGCCCGTTTCTTCGCAACGTCCAGGCTCAAGTCCTGGCCGGTGAGGCCGCCCCAGTGCGAATCGCCGGTCACGATGCCGAGGTCTTTACAGCCGCGGCATTGCGATTCGTCGGTGATCTCCACGATGGCCCGCTTGGGCAGCGACGGCGCGCATCCCGCGAAAAGGAAAAACAGGCATGCCGCGACGGCAAACTGAAGAATCCTTTGCCCGGTTGTTCTCATCCTTGATCCTTGCAATTGAGCATTGAACGGCCGCATAACATTATGGTTTCAAATAAATATAACTATTCGCCAGCGATCTTTTGGATTCTTCGAACAGGGCCGTTCCTGAAATTCCGGCGTTGTTTTTACGAGCGCGAAATCGTGCGTTGAAGGCGCGATCTGAATATTGTCAACCATCCCGTGCGGTTGGTATTTTAAACAATCCGGTGCAATGTCCGTAATTTTGATTAGTTGCCCGTCCCAAAGATAGCAAAAATGGTGTCATATGGATAGCGATATCATTGCCATTGCAGGCAGGCTGATCCTGGTTCTGCCTCTTGTGTGGCTGCTCGGATGTTCCCCGAACAAGCCCGTAAAGATTGTGCCGGATGAAACCCCTGCGGGCATGCGGAAAATCGCCGCGGCGGGGAAATCCTTTATGCAGGGCGCGAACGACTCGCAAAGCACGCCCGACGAACAGCCGGGCATGCTGAGCCGTTTCACGTATGATTACTGGCTTGATACCACCGAGGTGACCCAGGAGGAATACGCAAACGTGACCGGCTTGCAGCCGGTGCCGTTGACAAGCGCGTACGGCGTAGGAGGCCGGTTCCCCGTGTATGACGTCAGCTGGTACGACGCGGTCCTGTTTTGCAACCAGAAGAGCAAGCGCGCGAACCTCGACACGGTGTATGTCTATTTCGGCGCCCCCCAGAGCCAGGGCGGCAGCGTGTATGCGCTCAATGGTCTGCGCATCAATACCGGCGCCGGCGGCTATCGCCTGCCGACCGAATCGGAATGGGAATATGCCGCGCGTGAGGGGACGTCGGTGATTCCCTTTCCGCATCTTGCCGACAGCGCCGCGGCGCAGGCCTATGCCTGGTATTCCGCAAACGCAAAGGGTACTACTCACCCCGTCGCCGAAAAGCCGCCGAACGAATTCGGCCTGTACGACATGGCCGGCAATGTCTTTGAATGGACGCAGGATTGGAAATGCTTGTATACCGGAAAAAGCATCACCAATTCCTGCGGGGCGCCGTCGCCGGACCAGGGGTGCGAAAAGGTTCTTAAAGGCGGGTCGTTTGAGCACGGGTTGATATCGCTGCGGCCCTCGCGCCGCCAGACCACCTATCCGATGTCGCTGTCGGAATACGCCGAGTACATCGGTTTCCGCTGCGCGCTCGGCGCCATCCCGGGCCCATCGTACATTTCCTCCGACACTTCCGGAATCGTGACGAACGCCGTCAACCTGCTCGCCCCGTCCACCCAGCAGATCGTGGGCACGACGCGCGTGGAGGTCGCGTTTGTTAATGTGACCGACAATCTGCGCACCTTGTGCTACGTGGATTACAGCAATCCGATACCGGCCGTTTTCGAATTCAGGGATGTCTCTAATGTCAATGTTCCGTCCATTTCTCCCGACGGCAGGTATGTGGCCTATTGCACGGCCGGCGAGGGCGCCTCCGGCGCGGCGGGCATCTGCATCAGGAACCTGCTCGGCGGCACGCCGCTTAAACTTCCGTGCGACAGCGCATTTGCCCCCCGGTGGTGGGTGGACCCGGCCACGTGGGACACGTTCTTGGTGTTCACCACGTCGGCAATCGACAACACGCTGCCGGAATGGCCGCAGACCCAGACGCGGATGTGGCGGATCTCCGCGGGAGCCACGGTAGGCAACTGGCAACTGCTGAGCGGCAACGGCGGCTTTCATGGTGGACGGTCGGCGGACGGCAGGTACCTCGTGACCGGCTACCGGAGCCTTATCATGCGCGACCTTGCCGCCGCTACGGATCACCAGCTTTTCCTGCCGCCGCAAAACGGAAAACCGGCCGACGGATCCACCCAGGCATGCAACGCGTCGATTTGCACCGACAGCAGCTTCAGCGGCCGGTGCCTGTTTCTGGATTTCGGATGTCCCATTACAAGCGCGTTGACGGGAACGGTGTACGGGGTCCATCAATACATTTTTATGGCGGATATTACCGACTCGATTCTCAATTGGTACCGTTATCCGGACGGCGAAAGCTGCTGGCACAATGTTGAATGGTCGAATGATGCCCGCTTTACCATCGCGACCGCATGCAACGCCCTGGACATATCGCACGACGTTTACATCCTCAACCTGAATACGAAGGTGAGCCAGGAAATCATTTCGGGCACCACACTCGAGGAGCCGGCGCTGTGGATTGCGCCGGGATCCATCGCGCCGTCTTCCGTGAACGACTCGCTTGATCTGGACAGCCTGGGGCTCTACGACGTGCCCGCGGTGTCGTATAACGTGGGTGTGTTGACAAAGCGGATGCAGGGATTTTGGCGGCACCACGACTCCATGAGCGTGGTGTTTTTCGGAAGCTCCCACACCTATTACGCCGTCGATCCCGATTATTTTACCGAAAACAAGGTCGCGAACATGGCGATTTTCGGCGGCCCGTTCTCCGTGGCAAAGTTCTTGTTGGAGGGGTATTTCTTAAACCACAGTCCGGCCCTGAAACTCGTCGGATGCGATTTGATCCCTGCAACCATGAATTGGCAGGATTTTTTTACGCCGTGGACGCTCATTCAAAACAATGTAGGCTTCAATTACGACGGGAATCACGATTATTGGAAGGCGGGGCTTCCCCGTGATTTCGAAAAACTGATGGCCCTGGCACCCTGTCCGAATCTACCGGCGGTCGATACGCTCGGGATCGATCACGGGTCGCTATGCAAAGGATGGGGCGGGAGCAGCCCCGACCTTTCCGGGGGAGGCACCGCCTGGTCGACGGATGATCCGCAGTACCAGATCAATACGGCCATTCTCAAGGAGGTGGCAGGCACGCTGTTCCAGAGAAAAATTCATTTCCTTTTGTATATCACGCCGGAAAGCCCCTATTACAAAAACACAATTTCCTACGGACGATACGGGCCCAGTTGGGCGACCGCGGAGTCCGTCATCACCACCATAAGGGCGTGGGAAGACACCTTTCCCGGTTATTTTCATTTTTATGACGCATATCGTGATGGAAACCATGATTATGCCGACAGTGAGGCCTCCGACTGCGAGCACCTGTGCACCGTGGGCGCCAGAAAGTTCAGCAGGCGCCTGGACTCCGTGGTGACGGCGATCCTTGGCCAGTAAAGATGTTCCGCGATATTTGCCGATGAACATTTCATGAGGACCGGCCATTGCGGATTTTCGTCGCGGTAATCATGTTCCTCAAGAGCGGCGCGTGGTATTTTATTCACCATAATCGCTTCCATTTACTATATATTATTAAGTGATGTTTGATTCCAAACGGCCGGGATCCGGACGCCGGTGATTTTAACGACTCAGAATTTGCAAGATAAAAATTTCTTCCAATATTAATCGATTAACTTAAAAAAGGGGGGAGTATGCTGACTACGTGCAGGCTTGCGGCAATAGGTATTGGATTGGTTTTTGTGATGTCCGTGGTTCATGCCGAAGTATATACGCCTGAACCGTCGAACCGGGTGACCATCAATTTGGGGGTCACGCCCTGGAAATTCACAAAAGGCGATCCCGTGAACGCCCAGACAGCCGGTTTTAGTGATGCCGGATGGACGGACGTGGGCGTACCGCATTGTGTCAATGAAGACGAAGCCTACACCAACATGATCAGCGGCGGCGGCAACCAGTATGGCGGCACCATGTGGTACCGCAAGCACTTTACGCTTGATGCGTCGTACTCGAACCGCAAGGTGTTCGTCGAGTTCGAAGGCGCGAACACCGGCGCCGCCGTGTACATCAACGGCACGTTCATCCCCGGAAACAGCGCGATCAACCCTCTTTGCACGCATGTGAACGGCTTCATTCCCTTTGTCGTTGACCTCACGCCGTACGTTCAGTTCGGCGGTGCGGACAACGTCCTTGCAGTCAAGGTGAACAATAACGGCGGCACCTATGTCGAGGCGATTTCCGGGGCGTTCCGCTTCGGCCAGGCCGACGGCGGACTGGTGCGCAAGGTTTGGATGCACATCACCGACAAGGTGTACGTGCCGGTCAACGTATATTCGGTTGTCAAGAACTGGGGCACGTGCGTGGGCACGACCGCGGCTTCGGACGCCTCGGCGACCGTTCGCATTATGACCAACGTGCAGAACGACAACGCGACGGCCCAGACCGTGACGGTCACCACCAAGGTCTGCGACGCGCAGGACAATGTCGTTCTCTCTCAGCAAAGTTCGCCCCAGTCCATTGCCGCGAACTCGTCGTACGTATTCGACCAGTCGGGCGACATCACCAATCCCAAGCTGTGGTATCCCGCCAACAGCACGTACGGCACGCCGTACATGCACAAGGTGTATCACATCGTGCAGGTCAACGGCGCCACCGTCGACGTGTTCACGTCGCCGCTCGGCATATGCAAGGTCACGTGGGACCAGAATTACCCCTATTTCAACGGGAAGATGCATTATGTTTGGGGTGCTTCGGGCCGGTACAATTATCCTGCGCTCGCCTCCGGGGTCCCCGACGAGCTCCTGTGGAAGGATGCCAAGCTCACCGCGGATTGCGGAGGGAGGGAATGGCGTCCGGGGCACTCCACCTGCACGCCCGAATTTGTTGACGCATGCGACGCGTTCGGCGTGCTGATCGATCAGCCCAGCGGCGACGGCGAGGGAGCATTCCAGGCGAACAACATCACCCAGAACATTATTATCCTTAAGGGCGAACTGCACCGCGACATGATCGTCCGCGACCGCAACCATCCCAGCATCCTCATGTGGGAGGTCACCAACGCGGGCATCATCGACAGCCTGTCGCGGGCGCTCAAGGCGCTTGCGCACCAGTGGGACCCCATCATGCTCCGGGCGCAGTCCGACCGGTCGTATCTCGACGGCTGCAAGGCCGGCATCTCCGACGTCATCGAATGTTCATCGGCCGGCTGCGAGGCCGGGCAGAAATTGAATTCCGCGTGCACGAATTTTCCCGCCTTCGGCGCCGAGGCGTGGGACGCGGGTCCCGCGCGCGCGTCGCGGTTCGCCTGGGACTACGAAATCCAGTTCGCTGCCTCGTATCTGATAAACTGGAAAAACGCCGTGGCGGCCAAGGCCTTCGGTCTTGCGCACTGGTATCTTGCCGAGGCGCCTGGCGAGGTGGGGCCGTTCCTCGGAGACACCCGCACGGCGCGGTCGTTCGGGTCGTCGATCATGGACGCGAACCGCCTTCCCAAACTGCTTTACAAAATCTACGGTGTCGCGTGGGTTCCCTTCTCGCAAAGGCCCGGCATCGTCATCGCGCACCACTGGAACCGCAGCGGCACGGTGCGCGTCAACGTGTTCAGCAACTGCCCCAAAGTCCGGCTGCTGCTGAACGGAACCAGTCTCGGGGATAAAGTGCCGCTCGGGCCCTCGGGAACCTCGGGAGACGACAGGTCGCAAACGTCAACCACGCTGCCGTGTCAGGCCTGGTACGACAACGTGACCTGGGCGGCCGGGACGCTGCTCGCCGAGGGACTCGATTCGACGGGCAAGGTGGTGTGTACCGATCAGAAAGTCACCGCGGGCAACCCCGACCACATCGACCTGACCGTCGACCCGAGGCTCGTCAAGCCCGACGGCTCGGTGTTCAACATCACGGCCAACGGCACCGACTGCGCGACGCTGCTTGCAAAAGTCGTTGATGCCAACGGCAACCTGTGCCCGACCGCGACCAATATCGTCACGTTTTCGGTCACCGGCCCCTGCGTATACCGCGGCGGCACCGATGCGTTCGTGACCGACGGCCAGCCGGTGGGATACCATTCGCCGCTTGATCCGAATCTCTCGGCGGAGGGCGGCATGTGCCACGTCGCGGTGCGGTCGACCTTTACGCCGGGAAACGTCACGGTAACGGCCGCGTCCGCCGGGCTCGGCAGCGGCACCGCCTCGTACACCATTGTGCCGCTGTCGGCGGGACAGACTTCCCTGGCGATGCCGGAAGGCGCCAACGGGTCGCGCGCCGCCGCATTGCACGGCTTTGATGTAACCGGGACCACGATAAAGTATTATTTGACAAGACCGTCCATGGTCTCCTACGCCGTGCTGTCCGCGTCCGGCAGAACGGTGTTCAGCCAGAAGCCGACGGCGGCGCACGCCGGATGGACCGTCGCCCGGATCCCCGGCAGCGCGCGCATGGCCGCGGGCATGTACTTTGTGCGCATGGTTGTTGACGGGAAGGAAAATGCGGCGAAGAGATTTTTCGTGGTGAGATAGGCCGGCGGCTCGTTGAAAATAATGGCCCCCGCTTCCGGAAGAGGCGGGGGTTTTTTGTTTCTGGATGGCATTTTGACCCCATGAAGCAATGGTGCTTTCAAACTTTTTTTGATTTCCTTATTTGACAGGCATGACCGCGACCGAATATATTTTTATGCCCAACCGTTTTAAAACATCGGATGTAAAACCAACTATACACAGGAGATTTCATGAAACCTCTATTCGCCCTCGCGATCGCTGCCGCTTTATTGATAACAGCTTGTTCAGGCAAGCCGCCTCAGGCCCGGGTCATGAACACGGGCCGCGACTCGACCAGCGTTCAATTCAAGGCACAGGGCGGGAATACGGTGAACATCAACGGCGTGGCGCCCGGAACCGCCAGCCCCGCTGCGGAAATCAGCAAAGGCGGGAACACCGTGACTTCCGATACCAAGGCCGTGAAAGATACGGATGCAATCACCGCGGCCACGAGCAAGCTTTATACTGCGGTGGTTGATTCAGTTGGAAAAATGACGGTGCAGGAGGGGAATCAATAACGGCACCGCCGGTTCATCGCTCCTCCGGTCCGGATCTTTAAATTACTCAAGCTCCGCCACCATCTTCTGCAGCGTTTTCGTTATCTCGTCGGGGGTCTGCGTGTCGAAGCGCGTTTCCCGGCCGAACACCGTTTCCACGGCTCCGGGGGAGGGCCACCTCCTGTTGTGGGGCAGGAGCTCGAAGGAACGCCTGATCTTGACAGGCACGACCGACACCCTCATCTCCTTGACGATCACGCCGACGCCGTTCTTGAATTCGCCCATGGCGCCGGTCCTGCTTCTGGTCCCCTCGGGGAAGATCACCACGCTACGTCCCTTGTCGATGAAGCCGCCGATGTGCACGAGATTGGCCCTGAACTTGTCTTTTCGGAAAAAGGGGAACATGTTGAGCACGAGCGACGTGAAGAGCGAGGCCGGGCTCATGCGGCCGAAGAGGAAATCGGCGGCGGCGGCGACCGTCGTCCTCGCCCGGAGGCGCGGAGGAAGCCCGGCCAGAACCGCGACCGTGTCCAGGTGGCTCTGATGGTTGGCGACGAAGATGAACGGCCCGCCGGACCGCGGAAGGAAGCACCGCGGCGACAAGGGCGAGCCCTGTTAGTCGGAACTTATCGAGCGCTGACCTTCGGGGGATAATGTTTTCTTACAGAAAACCTTTTTTTGAATTTATGCTCAATTTCCATTGTAAACATGCGCCAAATGCTATATATTAGAAATGGAAACGTACTTCGCCTGCGGAGGGACACCTATAGCGATAAGGAGGTTCCTATGCGTACTATTTCAGGTATCATCCTTTCGACAGCGCTTTTTCTTTCTTCCTATGCCGGTTCGGTCACGTTGCCGAACAACTCATGGGTAAGTTTTGAACCCGCGCCTCCATATGATTTTTCCTATACTGTAAATCAAAATTCCTCGGACCCACCATCATGCTTGTCCGGCGACCCTGATTTCTCCTGGAATTATTACGAAGGCTGCACCTGCATGTGCTTCTGCTGCCCGACTCTTGCGGTCTCCTCCAAAAGGCCCTTTTACGTGTCAAGGAAGCCTTGGAATTGTATCGCCGCGATAAGCCGATACCGCCATTCTTGCAGATACAACGGCTTTTACCAAAGTTAACCTGTCCGGCACCAGTTGTTCCTCCGCGTCGGCGGTTCTTTCGGGCGCTTTAAGCGTCATTCCGGGCGGCCCGGACACCCTCTACACCCGTCTCCTCGTTTTTCGGACAAAGTATAACGATTATTTGCCCCTGCGGTATATTCCCCTAAAAATCGACAGGGTATTTTCCAGCAATCCCTATTGCCCGTGGGGCACTTCCACAGCATACGACAGCATACAGGTGATCTTTGGCAATTCACTGTCTTGCACGGAAGTTTTTGCAAGGGTCGCTCCGGGTTCCCGGAGCGTACTTCGCGTTTCGACAACCGGGGCAGGGTATGTGATTTCAGGGTTTGTTGCAGGCATGGGCAGTTTGGAAATCGTCAATGCCCAGGGAAAAACGGTGTATTGCCGGCCCGCGATTTCATCGTCATGTATAATCGGAAAGAATATTCTCGGGCCGGGGATCTATTTCGTACGGGTTTATTCACAGGCGGGAATTTCGTCGATGGTGCTGCCCGTGCATTGAGGGACGAGCAGGTCACCGCCCGATTGATCTGAGACCCCGCTTCTGGAAAGAGGCGGGTTTTTTTTCAAGGGAGATGACCTGCAGTCCATCCAATTCATTCAAGCCGTCCATTTCGCACTGACTCGTCATCCATTCGATTGAATGGCGCAGCCCGCGCTTTCCCCGCGACTTGGCGCGGGGGTAGCGGGCAACAGAAAAATATTCTATTTCCATGGCCAAGGAAGAATCCCCGCCACTTGGGGTGGGGTTCTTCAATCATTTTTTTAAAATGGACAAAAAGCCGAAAAAACCTTATATTTTCAATTATACAAGGCCCCTGGAAACCGCATATACCGGATAAATGGGGCGTCCATAATTTCGAAAATCAAATTATTCATCAATTAACCGATTAACGCTCACAGGGGGAGACGACATGAATTACTTAAAGTTCTTTGTGCTTATGCTTGCCGTTCTTTTTTTGTCAATGACATCCTTGCAGGCGCAGACCGACCAGGGCAACAGGGTGAAAATCAACTTTGGCGCCACGCCGTGGAAATTCTCCCGCGGTGATCCGGCCAATGCCCAGACCACGGGGTTCAGCGATGCGGCGTGGACCGACGTGGGGCTGCCGCACACCTGGAACGAGAACGACATTTACGTCAACATGGCCGCCGGCGGCCCCGCGCCGAACATGGGCGGCATCTCCTGGTATCGCAAGCATTTCACGCTTGACCAGAAATATTCCGACAAGAAGATATTCGTGGAGTTCGAGGCATCGCATATAGGATGCCAGGTCTATATCAACGGCACGTTGATAAAAGGCAACAGCCAGAGAAACCCCAACGCGACGCACGTCGTGGGGTTTTTGCCGTTCATCGTCGACCTTACTCCCTATGTCACGTTCGGCGGGGCCGACAACGTTCTCGCGGTGCGCATCGCGGACGGCGCCGCGTTTTTCTCGACCCCGACCTTTTCCTACGATTTCCGGTTCGGCCAGGGCTGCTACGGTTTGTGGCGGCCGGTGTGGATGCACATCACCGATAAACTGTATATCCCGGCAAACGTTTATTCTGTTGTCAATAACTGGGGAACCTGCGTGGGCGCCGTAACGGCCAGCGACGCCTCGGCCACGGTGCGCGTTCTGACCCACGTTCAGAATGAGTACACCACCGCGCAGAACGCCACGCTCGTCACCGAGATCGTGGACGCTTCAAATACCATCGTCTCCACCCAGACGAGCACGCAGTCCATCGACGCGGGGCAGAGCTTTGTGTTCGACCAGACCCACACCGTTGCCAACCCGCACCTGTGGTATCCGGCCGCCAGCACCTTTGGCGGGCCGTACATGTACAAGGTTTATCATATTGTCAAGATCGGCGCCACGACCGTCGACGCGTTCAAGAGCCCGCTCGGCATCCGCGTCATCACTTGGGACAACAACGGGCTGCCGGTCATCAACGGACATATGCACCAGTTGTGGGGCGTGGGTTCGCGCTACGATTATCCCGCGCTCGCCACCGCGGTTCCCGAGGAACAGCAGTGGCGCGACGCCAAAATCTGCTCCGAATACGGCGGTCGGCTCTGGCGTCCCGGCCATTCCACCGGAAGCCCGGAGTTCACCGCCGCGTGCGACGCGTACGGCATCATGCTCATGCAGCCCAGCGGCGAGCTCGAGGGGAATTTCGCAACGGCGCAGATCGCGGCGGGTCCCGATACAATGTACAAACGGATCCTCAAGACCGAAGTTCACCGCGACATGATCATCCGCGACCGCAATAATCCTTCCATCCTTTCGTGGGAGGTCAGCAACGGCCCCATCGACGGAACTTTCGAACAGTATCTGCGCGACAGCATCCAAAAAGTCTGGGACCCGATAAGTTATCATGGGATGTCGGACCGGGGATACGGACAGGCCGCCACGAACAACATTGCCGAAATATGGTCGTGCTCCGGGCTGGGATGCGGGATCGGATTCAAAAACGGACATGCGGCGAATCCCATATGGGGCGCGGAGGAGTGGGACTACACGCACCGCACCTACCGATGGGATTACGCAAACGAACTCAGCTTTGCCCAGGTATTTGTCCAGAACTGGTACGGGTATCAGCAGGCGAAATGTTTCGGGCTCGCGCACTGGTATTTCTCCGAGACGCCCGGTGAAACCGGGCTCGGCAGGGGCTTCCAGGAGGCGATGTTCGACCAAAACCGCATTCCCAAAATGCTCGCGAAAATTTACCGGGCCAACTGGCTGCCGTATTCTGTCAAGCCGGTGGTAAGCCTCGCCAATCACTGGAACCGCTCCGGCGCGGTTCAGGTCAACGCCTTCAGCAACTGCCCGAAAGTCAGTCTGCTGATCAACGGCCAGCAGCAGGGCAGTCCCGTGGTTCCCGCGGCCGGAGGCGGCAGCCTCATGCCTTCGCAATGCCAATGGAACGTGACGTGGGCCTCGGGGACGCTGCGCGCCAACGGGCTTGACGCGAACGGCAATGTCGTCTGTTCCGATTCGTTAAGGACGGCGGGAAATCCCGACCATATTCTCTTGACCGTGGAGCCGCCGCTGGTGAAACCGGACGGCAGTCAATTCCAGATCACCGCCAACGGCTCGGACGCGGCGTTCATTCTGGCCACGGTCGTCGACGCGCAGGGCATCTGGTGTCCCACCGACAGCCACAACATCACCTTCGCGGTTTCCGGGCCGGGCACCTATCGGGGCGGCGCGGACGAGGACGTCAAGCCGGGCGCCATCACGGTCCACGCGCCGGGCGATCCCGAGCTGTCGGCCGAGGGCGGCATGTGCAAGATAGCGGTGCTTTCGACCTTTACAACCGGCACGGTCACGGTGACCGCGACGTCGCCGGGACTCGGCCAGGGCGCGGCATCGTATACGGTTGCTCCCGCCGTCACGGAAGTGCCGATTTTTGACACGCCGGTGAACGCGGTGATCGGCTCGCCGGCGCAGCGCGCGCTTCCGGAATGCCACATCTGGTCCAACGGCAAAACCATACGGTATTTCATCGGTCAGGCAATGCCGGTATCGGTTGAAATTCTCGGCGCCAACGGCAGGATGATCAAGAAAGTATCGGAAAGCCGTTGCGGAGCGGGCTGGCACCAGGTTTTCCTGGGTGATCAGTCGCGCGGCTTCGCGCAGACCAGCGGCGTGTATTTCATCCGTCTCTCATCGGGCGGCAATGATCTTGCGGTCCGGCGCGTGGTGCTGATGGGGAATTAGACATTCAACTTGTCAAGTGAAGATTTGATTGCAGGCCCCCGCTTCGGAAAAGAGGCGGGGGCTTTAATATCGGTTATCGCTTGACTAATAGCCATGATTGGAATTCTGCCGCTGTTGACAAAAATTTCAGGAGGCCTTATTTTTGAGGTATGGCGTGGCGCTGGAATGGCGAAAGGATCGGGAAAAGGGTGAATTTGCCTCTTTTCACGTGGTATTGGGATCAAAGATACGGAAAAGGAAATTCCCGCTAGTTCAATGAATCAATACAATCTTGATGGTATTATCGTCGGCGTTTTGGCATTCTTGATTATCGGCCTGTTCCATCCGATTCTCATTAAGAGTGAGTACTATTTTGGGACTCGAATCTGGCCAGCGTTTGCCGTCGCCGGGGTTGCTGTCCTCATTGTCTCAGGCTTTGTCCAAAATTTTTCTTTCAGGTCAATTTTGGCTTTCACCGGATGTACACTCCTATGGTGTATCGTCGAGCTTTTTGAACAAAGAAAGCGGGTAGAGAAAGGGTGGTATCCGCAGAATCCTAAACGAAAGAAGTCATCCGGTTGAGCCCTGGAAATTCCAGAAGGAATTCAAATTTCAAATAATTATTGAGCATAGGAAACGCCCATCCCCATACCGAACACGAACGGCAACATCCTCCGCACTGATGGCCCTGCACCGGCAATGGCGCAGGAAAGTAGTTCTTCGTCGGATAAAGTTGAGGCCTCCGCTTCTGAAAAAGAGGCTGGTATTTTTTTTAATATCTGCTTGACCATTCATGCAAGTTAAAAAATCGCCGAGGGTGACAAAAAGCTCCTTAAATCGTATGTTGCATTCGTAAAGGGCGGGGAAAGAGCCGGCGGGGAAAGCGGAGATTCGGTGACGGCGGGACGCCAGGAAAAAGGGAAGGGCGACGGATTTTTCCGACGTCAGGAAATTGGAATATAATTATATGGTAAAACATTTCCTCTTGGTGCTTTTCTGCCTATTATATTCTTGCGCGTCCACCCGGCAACGGGTGGAACTTATCGAACCTTCCCAGGATGAACCGTCCCAAGGGTCGTGCGGCGCCGTTCATAATTCGGCAGATGAAATTCACAGGCCCTTTGGCGTTCAAACCGCGAACCGCCAATATGATTTTTCATCTCTGGGCGAAAGGGCGTCGGGAATCTCGGATGTGGCGCTGAACAGCACTGTTTTTATTTCCGTTGATCCGAAAAGCGCCGCGTCGGACAGCATCATTCTTTATGTCGATAGAAACAATGTCGGGCAAATCGAAAAGCCCGGGTCATATGCATTTCGGATTCCTTCCGGAGAACATTTCGTAATTTTAAATGTTGGCGAACAATATTATACCGACCACCTCACCTTCGACCCGGACGGGAAAAAGGCGGTTTCCGTGTCTTTCCCGTTCCCCGCCGATGACGACAAGTTCCTCCGCTCGGTTTCTCTCTCCGGCGCCGAAATGCCCAGGGATATTTTGGGCGAGCGATTTTCCGAAAAGGAAAACGCCCCTGTTTCGCTGACGTATGGAAATGGGAATCTGCTGATGAACGAAAGACTGTTTAACGGGCTTACCGCTTCGTTTTCCGAAGGGAAAAGATTTGTTAATTTACAGGAAGAAAGCGATGAAATATTAAAATGGCTGAAGCCGGCCGACCCGCGTATCTTCAGGCGATGATGTTGAGGGCGCCCTTTAGCCCCGGAAGAAAACAACCGTCTACGAATCCAGGTGAATTTTCTGCAGGAATTGCGAAATAGAGCTTCTGTTCTTATCTGTCAACCCTACGAACTCAACGCCGATGTCAACCGGGACGTCATCATTGGCCGGGGCGCCCCGCTGAAAAAATCTGAGTGCCGCGTCGCAGGTCACCGGGGTTTCATTGCCGGGCAGCTTGAGTTCCAGGACTATAACGACGATTTCTTCGGTGAGGGCATCTATCTGCTTATTCGAGAGCGTCGAATTGAACCGTATGCCGCCGAGGCTTATGTTCTCGACCATGCCGTGCAGCCAATCGGTAAAGGGCTTTTTCTCGTTTTCCAGCGTGATCCGGTATTTCAGGGAAAATTCTACTTCAAACCGCACATACTTTCTTCTCTCAAGACCGAAGAGATCGTCTTCCATTTGATGTCCTCCTTGCATGGATTTTACCGGAAGGTTCCCAACAGGACACTACCGACAGAATCGTAATTTCGTCTGGAAATGAAAATAATATATGCGGACGTGCGGGTTGACCCGGCGATTCAGGCCGGGTGTTTTACATAAAGGCATTCCCACGGCATGACCATCATTTCCCCGAAAAGGGCCGAATAATTTCTGCCGTACTGACGCCTAACTTCCTTTTTATCAACAATGATAAAACCTTCTTTTTCTATCAGCTTCCGTGAAATCTTGTTGTTCTTCTCCGCGGCGGTGTAAATGTCAATTGGCCCGTTTTTCTCGTAGATCAAGCGCATGGCCCGTTTCATGAGCGCCGTGCCCGTTCCCTTCTTTCTCCAGCCGGGAAGCACGGCAAGCCAAAAAAGGTACCCGATGGAGATGCCGGGAGCTGCATAGACGCGCCAATTGATGACGCCGATTACTTTCTCATCAATCAGGGCAACCAGGGCGTTTTCGAAGCCGGTGAATGATTTTTTCGCGTAATAGGCGTAGATCTTGGAAAAGGAGGAATCCAGAATGGAAGCAATGGACGTCCTGTCCGATTCTTCAGCGGGTCTAAATTGTGTCATGGCCCCATCCAAAATTTAAATTGATACGCTGATTTGCGCTGCCATGGAAGAAAAATAAATACCTAATGAAAATATATGTCGGAAATAAGGTTCAATTTGATGTCCGGGGAAAATATTTTTCAATGGATAAAATAGCGCAATAACTTTATAATTCTTATGGTGTAAGCCATTAAAAAATTCATTGTGCCGTGGTACTAAAACGTCTCGGGGCATGGCTGATGACGAAACGGCCGATAACATTGACCATTGACAAAACCGGAAATGTCCGCGTCGCCGATCCTGAGGCGCTGCGCGCGCTCGGCGCTTTCCCGGGCGACTGGATGCTCACCGGGGCCACGGCGGGGATGCTCCTGCTGCAGCGCGGGGGCAAGGCCGGGGCGCCGCCGCTTCTGATGGCCGGGACCATACGGGGCCTTGGCTGGCTCGCGGAGGTCGCGAACCTTATCGCCACCGCACGGCTCAGCGGGGTTCTCTATACGTTAAGCGACGGCGTCCAGCGGGATTTGTGCTTCGAGGCCGGCGCTTTGCGCATGGCAAACTCCGCATCCACGCGCGATCTCATCGGCGAATACTTGGTGGGCGAGGGCATCATCACCCGACCCCAGCTCGAAAAGGCGCTTGCCGGGCAGGCCCTCGGCAAGAAGCTGGGCGAAGTGCTGGTGGAGCAGGGATTGGTGAGGCAGGCGGATATATTCGGCGTGCTCGTGCGCCGGACGGAGCGGATTTGCCATGATGTCATCGCGCTGACGCACGGCTCGTATTCCTTTGCGGCGGACCTGGAGGTGGGGCGGTTGCCCGCGCTGCTGTGCCTCGATACGCAGGCGACGGTGATGGACGCCGTGCGTGAGATCGACGAAGGGGCGCGGCTGCACACCGCGGTCCTCAGGCGCCGGCGCGCGCAAGCCGTTGACCAGTCGCCGCAGAACGATGATACCGTGTCGATGCGCAACTTTTTGGAATGCGTGGACGGAAAAAGAAGCGTTGCGGAGATCACGAGCATGCTGTCACTGGGCAGGCTGGAGGCGGTGCGCATCGCGCGCCAGCTCATTGAGCGCGGCCGGGTGGAGGTCGCCGGCGAGGCCGCGGGTGTCCGTGACCTGAACGTTGTCGTGGCCTGTTTCAACGAAGCGCTGGCCGTAATCTATTCGGCGGTCAAAGACGCTCTTCCGCAAGCGAAGCTGACGGAAATCTGCCGCCAATACATCAAAGACGGCTCGCACGGCAGCCGTGCTCTTCAGCAATTGGCGCTGGAGGCTGACGGCCGCCTGGACCCGGCAAGCGTCACCGCCATGGCAGCCGCCTCGTCCCGAAACGGCAACGAGGCCCTGCGGCTTCTGGTCATGACGCTCACCCAATACTCTTCCTTTGTTCTGTTCTCCGCAAACTCTCATTTGTCACCGCAGGCGCAGGCCGCGCTCACCGGGAAGGTGAACGCCATGCTGAACTCCGTGTTTGCGACGGTTGTTTAAGGTCTTTTCCGGCTTGGATGATAAAAAAGACACGGGTTCCGTATCGTCAAGACCAAAAAGTTTTTTCTTGCCGTTCACCGCTTCTGAAAAGAGGCGTCCTTTTGTTGACGGCGACGTGTTCGAAAGCCCCTTCTCAAGCTCCGTTTACGTTGACAATTATCGCAGGAAACCTTATATTTCTCAAGTAGAACGGATTTCCGAAATGGCGTATGTGCGATCATATCAACCATCCGCACTTTACTGAGCTTTTGCGTTTAAGGCAATTTCCAATCAATTTACATTTTATTCACCAATAAATGGGGGAGGGTGAAATGAAAAGGTCAGCAGCAGTGTTTCTGACGGCGGCATTTTTCGCCGGATCCGTTTTTTCCCAGACCGTCAACATTTGCGGCAAGGTGACTGACCCTGCCGGAAATCCCCTGACCCACACGGTGCTCAGGCTGGGCCAGGCAACGCAGGACTACGGGTTCGGGCCCATGCCGTATCTGGTGACCACGGATGCCAACGGCAAATACCAGCTGGGCTCCGGTGTCTGCGTTCCCGCCGACGTAATGAGGGGGCCAAATGCCGCGAGGGGCGCCGCCTATTCGAAGCCGGTATTCTTGGGAGGAAAAGTGTTGTTCAGCGTGCTTCCTGACAAAGCATTGGTAAAGATGAGCCTGTATGACCTTGCCGGCCGGTTCGTGAGAGACGTGATGAACGGCACGCAGAACAGGGGAAATTACTCCGTATCGATAGACACGCGCGGCATTTCGTCGCAGTTTTATGTTCTTCGGGCAACCATCAACGGCGCGACGACGGTTTTGAAATTCCGGCCGGTTTCACGCACCAAGGGCGCGAAGGAGGCTCAAAACGTTCCTGAATTCCAGGCCAAGCTCCAAAAAATAACCGCCGTGGTCGACACGTTGCACGCCACCGAGCCCGGGTACTCGATCGGGGTGGTGCCGATTGACACGCTGGTGGGCTATCATGATTTCGTGCTGACCAAGACCACCACATGGACCGGCGACAAGGCCGCGTTCGACGCGTTCTGGGGCGACACAAGCACCTATCCGAAGAACGGCCAGTACATTATCCTGAACAGGACCAACGGCGCATGGCCCGACAGCAAGGTGTGCTGGGGCAGCGGAAAGACCCCGCTTTCCACGCAGCATATAAAGCCGATCGCCAGTGAACGGTTCTACCTCTACATTGATCCCAACGATTCGAACAGCAGATATTTTGATTTTCTTGAAGTCAATTGGAACGGCAACATGTTCAACGGTAATTCCACCCGGGTCGACGGGTGGAGGCTTCCGATAGCCTTCAGGCTCCATACTTCCACCGGCATCGATACGATAATGGGCGACGAGTATGAGACGTTCTTCCAATCGCGCCAGGCGAAATTCGACGAATTCCTGAACGAGGTACCCAAGGAATTCACTCCGCTTGCCCAAGTGAATTTCGCCAATATCTATTCACCGCAGATGATGGCGGTCAACTATTACAACACGGGCGGCGTGTATGCGACGTATTTCGACAAGTATCAGGACTCGGTCATTGCCAAAAACACGGGCGCGCCCGCCAAGACGACTCCCTGGAATATACTGGCCTGCGCCGGCCCGCTGGGCGCTTCGGCCGATTGGTGCGCCGCATACAACAGACATGTGGGAACGCTTCCGCAAGGCGCAAATTTCGTGAACTGGCGCACCAATGATTCCGCCTTATACTATCAAATGGCGCCGTGCAACTACTTTTCGAGGTGGGTCCACCGCCGCTCGATAAACAATTACGCTTACGGATTTGCCTACGACGACGACGGAGGCCATCAGGCGTTCATGGGCATCGGCAATGTGCAATGGATAGCGGTCGCGATAGGGTGGTAAATAATTTTTTCAGAGTTGAAGACAAACCCCCGCTTTTGTAAAGAGGCGGGGGTTTTATTTTATCGTATCGGTTAAAAATCCGTTTGCTTGTTTACAATTATTGACAAAAGCAATATGAAACTCTATATTATCAAGGGAGGGCAAAGGTTCCTGAAGCGGCGGTGAAGCCCTGGAAATGAGCTGAGATAAAGTGGATTGTCAAGATGGGGCGGGGGACGGACTCTATGATTAGGATAAGGGATGAAGGGAATACCTTTCGATGAACCTTATTGCCCCATAGAACGACAATTTATCCGGGAAGGGCGCATAATATGAAATGTTTTATATGGTTTCCGGTGTGTCTTTTGGCTTTATTTAGCTGTGATACCAATCCAACGGCTTCAATTACAAAGAGCTCCAATGGATTTCAAAAGAGCTATTTGATCGGCACATGGACGGCCAGCCATCAGTCAATCATGACTTTGTACGGACCAAGTGGATTTACAAGTCTCGATACCGGCGTAACCACCAAGACGTATAGGATCACTCAAGATAGTATCGAAATATCCGGCGGCTCTTCATACGAATATCCTATATTATGGGTGCCGTCGGGACCAATTCCTCTCATCGGCACGTGGTCAATTAAGAATGACACAATTGTTATTTATCCCGACTCCGTCTCCCCATTTTCAAACGGCTTCCCTCCTTCCTACGGTACAAGGTATTATTTGTCCAAATACCTATCGGACAGTTTAATCTTTACCTATGAAAATGGCGCAGACACCTGTCAGAGGCAGCTATAATGACGACGGCACCCATGCCGCGCTCATGAACATCTGGCGATTTTTACTCCTCAATCCGGTCAAGGAATCCAAAAGCCGTTTCTCTAGCTCCGTTTGCGTTGACAATTATCGCAGGAAACCTTATATTTCTCAAATAGAGCGGACTTCTGGAAGGTCGTATTTTGATAAAGTATTTATATATTTTCCTGAAAAACTTTTGCGTTTAAGGTAACAAATCAATTTACATTTTATTCACCAATAAATGGGGGAGGGTGAAATGAAAAGGTCAGCAGCAGCGTTTCTAACGGCGGCATTTTTCGCCGGATCCGTTTTTTCCCAGACCGTCAACATTTGCGGCAAGGTGACTGACCCTGCCGGAAATCCCCTGACCCACACGGTGCTCAGGCTGGGCCAGGCAACGCAGGACTACGGGTTCGGGCCCATGCCGTATCTGGTGACCACGGATGCCAACGGCAAATACCAGCTGGGCTCCGGTGTCTGCGTTCCCGCCGACGTAATGAGGGGGCCAAATGCCGCGAGGGGCGCCGCCTATTCGAAGCCGGTATTCTTGGGAGGAAAAGTGTTGTTCAGCGTGCTTCCTGACAAAGCATTGGTAAAGATGAGCCTGTATGACCTTGCCGGCCGGTTCGTGAGAGACGTGATGAACGGCACGCAGAACAGGGGAAATTACTCCGTATCGATAGACACGCGCGGCATTTCGTCGCAGTTTTATGTTCTTCGGGCAACCATCAACGGCGCGACGACGGTTTTGAAATTCCGGCCGGTTTCACGCACCAAGGGCGCGAAGGAGGCTCAAAACGTTCCTGAATTCCAGGCCAAGCTCCAAAAAATAACCGCCGTGGTCGACACGTTGCACGCCACCGAGCCCGGGTACTCGATCGGGGTGGTGCCGATTGACACGCTGGTGGGCTATCACGATTTCGTGCTGACCAAGACCACCACATGGACCGGCGACAAGGCCGCGTTCGATGCGTTCTGGGGCGACACAAGCACCTATCCCAAGAAAGGTTCAACGCCCCAGTATATAATCCTGAACAGGACCAATGGCGTATGGCCCGACGGCAAGATTTACTGGAGCCATGAACAGAACGGCGCAAAGATTCCACTTACGCAGACGAACATGAAAGTGCTCGAGAGCGAGCGGCTGTATATTTACATCGCGCCCCTGGATTCCAATTCCCGGTATTTCGATTTTCTCGAAGTCAATTCGAACGGCGTCAACTGGGCCGGCAATACCACCAGGGTTGACGGATGGAGGCTTCCGATCGCTTTCAGGCTGAAGACCACCGACGGCAAGGACACCATCATGGGCGACGAGTATGAAACGTTCTTTCAATCGCGCCAGGCGAAATTCGACGAATTCCTGAACGAGGTGCCCAAGGAATTCACCCCGCTTGCCAAAGTGAACTTCGCCAATATTTATTCGCCCCAGATGATGGCGGTCAACTACTACAACACCGGCGGCGTGTACGCGACGTATTTCGACGAGTATCAGGACTCGGTCATCGCCAAAAACCCGGGCGCGCCGGCAAAAACCACGCCCTGGAACATTCTGGCCTGCGCCGGCCCGCTGGGCGCTTCGCCCGATTATTGCGCCGCCTACAACAGGCATATTGGAACCTTGCCGCAAGGAGCGAATTTCGTGAACTGGCGCACCAACGACTCCGCGATGTATTATCAGACTGCGCCGTGCAATTATTTTTCAAGGTGGTGCCACCGCCGGGCGATAGACAATTTAACCTACGGGTTTGCTTATGATGACGATGGTGGCCATGAGTCATACATGAATCCTAACAATGTCCAGTGGATAGCGGTGGCGATCGGGTGGTAGACGCACGGAGTTCGCGCATAAATTATATAGGAAAAGACGCATTTACCGCCGGTCAATAATTTTCGGGCTTTTAAGCGGCGAAAATGGTTTCATCCGGTTGACCATTATATTACGTTAGATCTCAACATTCAAAAAAAAGGGGGGGGGGTCCATGAAGAGAACAGCGGTAACATGCCTGATGCTTGCGTTTTTCACGGGGTCGGTTTTTTCCCAGGCCGTCAGCATTTGCGGAACGGTCACGGACCAGAACGGACAACCCCTGACCAACACGGTGGTCAGGCTGGGCCAGACAACGTATGACAATGGGTATTGGGCGCAAGCCCCGTACTTGGCTAAAACCGACGGCGCCGGTCATTACCAGCTTGGGACCGGAGTCTGCCCGCCCGTCAACGTCATTTCGGGCGCCGCAATGCGGGGCGAAACCTTTTCGCGGCCGATGTATGTCGGCGGCAAAGTCCTGTTCAGCCTGCCGGCGGGCGATGCAATGGTGAGGATGAGCATCTACGACCTGGCGGGCAGGTTCGTGCGCGACGTGATGAACAAAAGTCTTTCCAGGGGCAGCTATTCGGTGTCAATCGACACACGCGGTATTTCCTGCCAGTTCTACCTGCTTCGGGTGACCATCAACGGCAGCGCGTATGTCATGAAATTGCAGCCTAGCTCGCACGTGGCGGGAGGGGCAGTTGTCCGGAGCGCTTCCGGATTTCAGACCCGGCTGGAAAAACTCGCGGCGATAGTGGACACGGTGCATGCCACCCAGCCCGGCTATTCGATCGGCGCCGAGACGGTCTCCTCCCTGACCGGGAACGTCAACTTCACCCTCACCAGAGTCACCACCTGGGACGGCACCAAGGCAGCGTTCGACGCCTTCTGGGGCGACACGAGCACCTACCCGAAGACCGGCTCGTACGTCATACTCAACAGAACAAACGGCAAATGGCCGGACAGTAAAATAGGCGTGACCACCAACAGAGGAGGCGCAACCACCCCCCTTTCACAAACCAACCTGAGACCGATCGGGGCGCTGTTCATTTACATAGCTCCCACCGATTCGAATATGAGATATTACGATTTCCTTGAAGTAAATGGCGGCGGCACCACCTTCTTGGGCAACACCACCCGTGTTGACGGATGGCGACTTCCCATCACCTTCCGGATAAAAACCTCCGACGGCAAAGACACGGTCATGGGCGACTCCTACGAACTCTTTTACCAATCGCGCGAATCGAAATTCGCCGAATTTATCAATGAGGTTCCGAAGGAGTTCACCTGGGAGGCCACACACGATTTCGCGAATATCTGGGCCCCGCATAAAATGGACCCCTTCCCTTTCCGGTCCACAGGACCCTATGGCAATTACTACGAACGGTATCAGGATTCGGTCATTAAAAACTATGTCAAAGATCCGGCATGGGTGAATAAGCCGGGCTACGGCGCTCCCGCCAATGATCCCGGCCCCTATCCGGCAGCGACGCAAGCCGACGATGTTTTCGCCTGCGCGGGTGTCCTGGGCAATTTACCCATTTGGGCGGCTGCCCTGAACCGGCATGTCTCCCATCTGCCGCAAGGTGTTGACTGTTATAATTGGAGCTACGTAGACACCGCTTATTATTATACGGACGCACCTGCCAATTTCTATTCCCGCTGGTGTCATCGGCGAGCCATCAACAACTACTGCTACGGCTTTCCCTACGATGACAATGGAGATCATGAGGCATATATTTCCATCGGCAACATCCAGTGGATGGCGGTGGCGATAGGATGGTAGCTGGAGATTCCGTTAAAAGTTGCCTTGCTTTCCCGAAAGATGAGGGAAGGTAAGGCAATTTTTTATACTGTTATTTAGTCATCCAACCTTACGTAAATAAAAGGATTTTTTTTGATCCTTTTCATGCAAAATCACGACTTTATATCCGGATAATACCGGAAAGGAGAATGGCATGAAGCAAATCCTGAAAAGGTCTATTTTTTCTTTTTTTACGGTTGCGGCGTTAGTAGCCCCTCAAGCATTCGGCCAGCAGACCTTTGACGGCTGGGCCATAACCCCGGCCCAGGACGCCAGGGCCGCCACCATGACATACGCGAACCCGTCAACATACCTTAAAATAGAATCGGACTTTGTCATTTCAGTGGATGCCGCGGGCGCACCCGCAAGCGGCATCATCCATTTCAAGAACGGCTTCCAGCGTGCCATGACCGCCGAGGAAATAGCATATTACTACCCGGAATATGGCGGAATAAACGCCTACTGGGACTTTCGCGATAAACAGGGGACCATTTCAACTTTTGACTTCGCCACCGATGCCATCCCGCAGACGTTCGTCGGCCGCCAGGTGCGGGTGATTTCCAAGGCTGGAAAACAGTATATCGGCCTGCTGAACCTGCAGCCGAGTACGCCCGGCTGGTTCTCGCTCAATGTCCGTGGCAATTCGGTAATGTTCGAGAAGAATGCGGTAAAGGAAATACAGGCATTCAAATAACTGTTATAACGGAACAAAGAGCGCGGCGACCCCCGACGCCGCCTATCCTGTTTATTTGATCCGTTGAATCTCCCGGATAAGCGACTTGTCTATTTGCAGCGGCTGCGCGCCGCCGGTGTTGAGCAAAACGCTTTCCGGATGGGATGCGGACATCGACAATATTCCAAAATAATCCGTCAAATGCGCCGCGGATTGGTCCTTGAGAAAGAGACGGACTTTCTTTCCGAAAACATCCTGCGGAAGGCCGTCGATTGAAGCGTAAGAAATTATTTTGCCGTTTTTCTCAGCGTTGTCCCAATACTCTTGCGGCCCGCCGAACTGTTCCCATAAAAGCCGAAGCTCTCCCCGGTTAAGCTCGCGTTCGACTTCTCCGTAATAGGTGCTTCTCTTGAACTTGACTACCCCTCTGGTCGGATTACCCTGGTTGTCCACAAAAAAGTCAAATTGCTGCTCAATTTGCAGCGAGGTCAGGGGATTGGTGACGGTCATTGAGGTCATGACGCCGTTTGCGTCCGCATGCGCCGCGCAGACATTGTTTTGGCAAAAACCCCGTTGAGACCACACTGCGATGAAAATGACAGCCGCAATGGAAAGTCCGCGCCGTTTCATGATGTCGATTTTCCTTCCCATGGTTTTCATGCCTACCTCCTTCAAGCGTCGTTAAAACCGCCCGCTCATTGCCGTCCAAATTTATTTGGCAAGCCCGCCCTCGCGTCATCTATGCTCCGCTCATAGCGTTTGACTTGGTTTTCAAATAAAGGTTGGTAAAAAAATCAGGCCTGTCGAAATAATACGGTCCGTTTTCCGCGCCGGCCTATGATGCGGCGGGGAAGAGGACGGCTTCGAAACAAGCCGCGGGAATATATCTTTACCGTCTTGATGTAAAAAGATAACCAGACCGCCCCGACCGTTCCTTCCGGAAGCTCTCTCGCGACGGAATAAATTCCGATTGCCTCATCACGGGAGAACCCGACCATAATTAATTTTCCCGTTACATTCTCATGTAACGAAAAATCCCCTTCCCGCCACTTTCCCCGTCTTCAAAAGCGTTTCCCTTCCTATATTATCATCAAATAAAAAATCCCCACATTTATTCTTTTGTAAAGGAGGGCACATTTCATGAATCTCCGCATCAAACTTGGTCTATCATCAACATTATGCATTCTTTTCGCATCAGTCGCGCTGGCGGCGCTGCCGCCCGGCTACAACGGCAAGATTTACGGCGGCGACACGCTGCTGGGCAAGCCCCAGGGCATCCCGGGCGTGATTAAAGGCATGTTCGTGGACAGCGGCGGCGAAGGATCGTCATGGCACTCCTGCTGCGCGCTGCAGGGTTATGCCGGTTACGATTACGACATCATCGGGTGGGGGACCAACGGCCAGAACGATTCGTCGGTCAACGCGACGCACCCCACGTCGCACCTTTCGTACATGGTGGCCGGGCAATGGATGAAATACACGGTGCACGTCAACATCAAGGGGACCTACTATGTCGATTTCAAACTGGCCACGGTCGGCTATCCAAACCTTCAGGTGCTTACCTATTACGACGGCGCGTCGATGAAGAGCGATTCCGTGCAGAACCTGCCCGTGTGCCAGACGCCGCCCGGCTGTCCTGAGCCGTGGCACGCCTGGAACTGCAACATGGCGGTCGACTCGGTCGATCTTGACACCGGGCTGCAGGTGGTCGGGATCACGTTCGCCCAGGGTAGCTGGAATTACGATTGGACAAGGTTCAGGCTCAAGGAAGAAGCGGGAACGCAGGTATCGGGCGGTTCCATGCATAGCGCCGGGCCGGCGGGCCTTGCTACAAGGCTGACCGGCAACCGGCTCGCGATTGGTTATAAGGGCGGCACTTCATGCTCAAGAATTTCAGTGGTGGATTGCACGGGGAGAACGATGCTATCGTCCATTGATGCGAACACGGCAAATGGATACCACAGCGCCTGTCTTGACATTAGCAAATTACGTCAAGGCATATATTTTGTCAATGTTGAGCGGAAAGAAAGCAAGGAAACGACGTCTGTCACGGTTACCCGCTGATTAGCAACAAAATTCAAGCTGATGACATCGAGCCCTCCCGGCTTCAAATAAAATGGGGGCCTTATTCTTTTCCCGCTTATGCCGCCCTCCATTTCAGGTCCACCACCTTCTTGCCCTCGTATTCGGGGCACCGTACGGCGATACCTTGTTGCGCCAGGTTCTTCATCAGGCACCAGTAGGCGATCCTGGCCTCGATTTTCCACTGGCTGTGTTCCTTGAACGGATACCTGCGCATCAAGTCGTGCAGGGACACCGGCCCGCTTTTGAGCAGTGCAAGCGCGGTCGCATTCATGTCATCTAGAAACTGCAACGAATGGCGCAGCACGGCGTCGCACCGGTCTTCTCCGACAATGGTACCGTAATGGCCGTTGGCCATCACCGCGGGGTGCTTGCCAAGCATCCATTCCAGCGTTTCGCGCATGTCGGTCACGTTCGACAGCGGGGTGTTGATGATCGGGTGGCCTTTGTGTTCCTGCAGCAGCGCGTCGCCCGCAATCAGTATCCGCTTCGACGGCACCCAAAAGGCGACGCTATCGGGCGAGTGGCCGGGGGCGAATTTCACTTCAACCGGGAACCCGGGGTCGAGCACTTGGCCGTCGGAAAACGTGCCCGCGACGGTGAGCTTCTGCTTCTTCAGGAACAATCCGGAAAATGCGCGCAGCAGGCCCGCGCTGAACCCGGTCACCACGTCACAGTCTTCGCCGAGGGAATCGACCATGTCCTTTTCGTTGTTCTTCGGATCGCAGAGGAGCCGCACGGCCGCCGGGTGCGCGTAAATGAACGCGCCGGTGGCGGCCTGGAGAAAACCGTCGGCGCCGACGTGGTCGGGATGCGAGTGGGTGTTCCAGATTTCGCAAATGTCAAAGGGATTCAGGCCGTCGCGCTTCATTTGTGGTACAACCGATTTCTCAAACACGTCGGTAAATTCTCCGGTGTCGATCATGACCGTTTTTTTCGGCCCCCGCAGTACGTGGATGGTCCTGGCGTGGGCGCACGTAAAGGAGGGCCGGTCTGGCTCCACATAGGTGAAGAGCTCCTCGCAGATCCTGGTTTGCTCGCCTCCGGCTCCCTGGTCGCCCACGTCGGGCTCCCCGCCGATTAATTTGGAAGTGCCGCAGCAGCCCGGGACAAACAGCCCCGCGGCGGCGGCGGCGCCGAGCTTGACAAATGTGCGTCTGTGCATTTTTACCTTTCTTCGGCGGGCCTGGATGTGGGCATGGAGCAGCGCCATTCGGCCGCATGCCGATAGTAATCACATCAGGAGGCAATCAAACTCTGCTTGCGACCGGTGGGTTAACTTGGAGAAGACGTGTCTCTCGGATAAAAACGATGACCGAAGAAAGCGGTCTCCGGGTTACCGCGGGTTGATCATTCCTGCCGATTCATACGAGAACAAATACGCATTGACCTTCATGAATATTTTTTAGCGTGATCGGAATTTAAAAATAGTATTAAAGTGTTCAAACGATCCACCATCAATAGCTGTCACGGGCCGCATTCCCCCCAGTACGGCCGTCACCGGCGAAGCATGGCAATATCATTCTCATCTATGGCCGGCTCGCTTAAATGATATGTATAATTATACTATTGAAAAGGGAGGTGCCTATGAAACCTGCCGGTTCAGCCCTTATTGCTTCATTATCCACGATCATGATTTTTACACCACTTCAGCCCAACGCCGCGACCTACTGCGTTGACAACGGCAACAGTCAGGCGAGTGACGCCAACGCGGGAACAGCCGTCCTTCCCTGGAAAACGATCCAGAAAGGCGCCAACACCGCGGTCGCGGGCGACAGCGTTATCGTCAAGACCGGCACCTACGCGGAGCGGATCACCTTTTCCGCCGGACATGCGGGAAGCGCGGGAAAGCGGGTGGTTTTTTTTGCGCAGCCGCGGCGCACGGTGTACATGCAGGGATTCAACACCGACGGCGCCGACTGGCTGAGGATCGAGGGGTTCGACATTACCAACAGTCAAGGCGGCTGGCTCAACGGCGGGATATGGCTCTCCAGCAGCCACGTGGAGGTCGTGGACAATTACCTGCACGATATCCCCGGCACCGCGATACAGGCGAGCTGGAGCGGCGGCATGTGGGACAGCGTTTACATCGCCAGCAACAGGATCTACTGCGTGAACGAGGGGATCGTCGCCTCCGGCAACGACTGGCTGGTGGAAAACAACGAGGTGGAGCGGCTCAAATATCCCGACGCGGGCGACTGCGACTATTCGCGGTTTTTCGGCAACAGGATCACGTTCCGCGGCAATTACTTTCACGGCGCGCTTCCCTCGGAGATCGGCTCCTCGCACACCGACGGGTTCCAGACCTTCGACGACAACGGCGAAAAGGCGAACAACATCACCATCGAAAACAACGTCGTGGTGAGCTTCCACGAAGGCATGATGCTGGGCATGAACAACGTCGGCGACGCGGTGAATTACACGATCCGCAACAACATCTTTCACGGCGGCGACCTCGGCGGCGCGTGGGGACTCTGCGTTGTCAACATCACCAACCTCAGGGCCGTGAACAACGCGTTCTGCAACATGATATACCACGGCATCGGGTTCAACGGAAGCAACGGCACCGGCGGCTCGACCGGCATGGTGAAGAACAACATCTTCTACAACAGCGGCAGCAACTACTGGGCCGATTCCGTGTCGACCGTGCAGGGCGGTTACAACATTATTTACGACACGGCCGGCGGCCTGAACGCCGGCGACTATGACCCGAAGGATTTGGTGAATGTCAACCCCAAGTTCGTCAATCCGCGGCCGCTGGTCAGGGACGATTTCAAATTGCAGGCTTCAAGCCCGGCCATCAATGCCGGGACCGCTCTGGCCGGCCTGGTGGACAGCGACATGGTCGGAACTCCTCGGCCGCAGGGTGCCGGGTGGGACATCGGCCCGTTCGAATACTTCCCCGCCGCGATCTGGAACAAGCCCGCAAGCCGTAACGGGGCGGGGGAGCCCATGCCTTTTGTAAAGCCGCTCCTCACGCGCGATGCGGTGCTGGCGCTGCGATCGAAGTTCCCGCAAATGAAGGTGTTCGGATTGAACGGCAATGCACTAAGGGACGGCGCGGTACGGTGCGACGGAATGTATCTGGTGATATTGACAAAAGGGGAGCAATGCTGGAAGGTGAGGGTGGTGCGATAGACCGACCAAGGAGGACAGTTCATGTCATTGGAAATCAAGCGGACCATGAAGATAACCATCAACGGTAGGGAATACCATTCACTTGATGAAGTTCTGGAACAGTTCAAGCACCTGATCAACGATGGGCTCAAGTCCGGTTTGGAAAAGGCCGCCGAGGGCGACGCGGCCGTGGCCGGGGAATTCCTGGGGTCCGACGTGTGCTCCTGCCTCCAACGCATCAGGAGATTCGGCGCGGCAATCCTTATTGTCAATATATGATCCCCATAAGCATAACCCGTGAAGAGGGAATGCACGGCGGGAATGAAGAAAGGATGGTTCCCATGAAAGGAATCCCTTGGCCGGCGGTTTTCTCTTTGGCGGCAATATTGACAAATACGCATGCCGCCCCGTATCCGGCAAATCCTCCGGTCACGATCTGCACCGACCAGGCCCTTTACTTCTCGAACTTGTGTTACACGTCCCGATAATAAAAATCCTGAAATATTGCGATTTTTCTCTGCAATAACCACCCCAAATACCTTATATTATATTTAGGGTGATCGGGTAGGCTGTAGTCTCAGTGATAGCGCTTAAATAGAACCGGGCAATATCGCAGGAAGCAGGCACGGCAGGGAACAAACAAAAACCATAAGGGGGGATCGATTATGAGACGGATGTTTTTGTATCTATTAGGGGCGGCTTTTCTCGTTAATGTCTGCATGGCTTCAGCGGCCACTTGTCCGGCATATGTCAAAAGATTGAATATCACGACGTATCTGGATTCCGGGTACGTTCTACCCGTAAAAGGCACGGTGGTCACCGCGGCGACATACGGGAATGGACTGTACAAGGCTGATTTGGGCACGATCACTCCGACGCTCATTCCGAATACCAATACCGGCAACTGCAACAGCACCCAGATAACCGAAGACGGACAATGGATTCTTTTCAACCAGGGCGGGCCCAACATTATTCGCATCGACGGCCAGTTCAAGACCAAGGTCCCGGTTACGTCCAGCGGCAGCGAGGGATGCTGCACTTTCTGGTGGAACGCTCCCAGCGGTAAATTGGAAATTGTCTATAGAGCCACCGACAGCGACGTGCATTCGATCCCGGTCACCCTTTCGGCGAACGCCGCTCCAACGTTCGGCACCGACCGTGAAATCATCAACGCCGGCGGGACAATCCAGTTTTCAATGGGTTGCGCCGCCAATCATTTTTTCACCAGGATCAACGCCGCCGGTTATGATGGCCCGAAGATGGTCACCATTCCCGCCACCGGCGTTGCCACCACCGCCGATTTCTGGACGCCCAGCAGCGATCCGGTAATAGGGTGCAAATGCACGATGTCGCATGACGGCCGTCTCTGCTGCTACAATCCCGGGTACGACCAACTTCAGTGCTGTCTGGCTGATGAATTTTACCTGCTGAGGCACAAATCGTTTGCGCTCCTTCCTTTTCAGGAAAAGACCGCGCCTTCGGTGGGGTGGGATGCCGGTATGCTGGGGCAGATGGCGGCCAGCATAAATTGGTGTCCGAAAAAATATTTGTTCCTTAGCGCCACGGATTCCTGCAAGGGCGCAAGCGCGGGCACCAGCAATTTCTGGTCCGATTTCAAAGGCTGGTGCTACACGAACGATACGAATTATATCGTCGGCGACCTGAGCTCGCTTCCCTATAACGGGGGCGGGAAAGATTCAAGCGCCCACGCCAATAATCCGGACTCGGGCACGATATGGCTTGTCCATTATCCCACCAACACGTGGACGTGCATTCTCAAGCCTCCGGCTCCGGTGAGCAGGACCACGCTCCTGGCCTTCCCGTCGGTATGGATTGACACCTCTTATAAAACAGGTACCATAACCCCGCAGCATGGTAACCGTCTGCAATACCGCGGTATTCCGCTGGAGGGTATAAGCTATTATTATGATATCAGAGGCCGCCGTATCGTGGTAAACGCCAGAACAACGCAAAAACTGTACTCGGGTGTCTATTATACCGTTTCCCCGGATGGAGTCATGAAGCGCATCGTGATTGGCAAATAAGAAATTGACATTTTCCATTTGGGGGATTTATTATGATGAGAAATGGTCTTGATGTGGTGGGCACGCGCCGGCGTTACAGCCGGCGCGTCCTTTGGACGGGCGTTTTTTTTGCAAGCATTCTTTGTTGTTGCAGCAAACCCACGGGGCCGTCTGGAGCACCGGCAATCACCACGCAGCCGGCCTCACAAACGGAACCCTACGGCCAGCAGGTCACTTTCACCGTTGTTGCCACCGGCAACCCGACCCTCGCCTATCAGTGGCACAAGGACAGCGCCAACATTCCCGGCGCCATCTATTCAAGCTTTACCATTGCGGCGGTGACATTTGAGGACTCCGGCTACTACGACGTGGTGGTCACCAACTCGGCGGGAAAGGTTATCTCGAATGCCGCGAAACTATCGGTCAATTCTGCCCTGGTAGCCCCAAACTTCACCTTGCAGCCGCTGTCGCAAGAGAAAACCATTGGTGAGCCGGTCACGTTCACGGCTTCGGCCGACGGTAATCCGAGTCCCACCTACCAGTGGCGCAAGGACGGCGCGAATATCGCCGGAGCGACCGCCGCAAGCTATACCATTTCCTCGGTCGTTCTGAACAGTGCAGGCTCCTACAGCGTGGTGGCAGCCAACTCCCAGGGGAGCCTTGCGTCAAACGCCGCTTTACTTTTGGTAACGGCCGGATGCCCCTTTCCGGACACGGCGCAGCACCTTGATCCGCTTGATCCGGCGTACCACATCATCACTCCGAACGGCGGAGAGACGTTTCATGTGGGCCAGCCGTGCACGTTGATCGTGTGGTCACGGCTCTCCGGTTCGGCGGAAATCGCCTTGGTTATCGGGCCGTCCAGTCTGACCCCGCCGGAGGATTTCGGCGCATGGGGCACGACCTTTTCGGCAGACTCATCCTACGACACCGTGGTCTTTACGGTTCCCGATTCCCTGTGGGACAAATATTCCTTTCAGAATGTCAGCAGCATCACCGATTCATGTTTGTTTAATGTCACCTACTATAAATATCCGCAATTCGGTGATTACTCGGATTGCTATTTCAGGATAGCGAAATAACGGATGAAAAACGGCGATGAATAGAAAAAGAGATGTTCGGCAACTCGGCACGGTCCTTTTTACCGCGGGCCTTGCCTTTCTGGTCTCGCATGCGCAGGCGCAGATCAAGGCGAGGATAGTTGCCACTCAAGACCAGGTCGCCGCGGCGTGCGGCACCACCAATGTCAAGCTCGTGTTTGGGTGCCAGAGCGGACTTTATTTTGTTGACTTTTCGGAAACTTCTCCGCAGATCAGCAGCATTTCTCTCGCCGATCCCGCCTATGTGCCCGACATTTCTTCGGACGGCAACTGGGTGGCGTACCAGACCGGCTCCAACGCCGAAGGCGGCCCTTCCACGGCCGTGGCAACCGCATGGATAAGGGCGCTTGCGGCAAGCGGTACGCCGGTGAAGGTGGCCGACACCGGTTATGTGCCGCGGTTCGTGCAGAACGCCCCGCCCGATACTCCGGAGGTCATCTACGCGACGAGCGTCGCGTGCCCTCAGGACACCTGTTACGCGCTCGGGCAGACGCTGCTAAAAAAAATCGCCGGCGGCGCGGCGGGACCGGCGGAAGTCGTTTTTGACAAGGGGAGCTATTACGGCGGGCTCTCATGGGACAACCGGTACCTGAATTCGGCCTGGGAAGGCGGACCGAACGCCTTCATGCTCGACCTGCAGGGCGGCAACGGCGTCCCCGCCGCGCTCCATACCATGCGGGTCAAGAAAAACGTCACGAACGCCGATACCTTCGTCACCGTCAAGACGTGCAACCCTTCGCGTTCCGCAAGCAGGATTTTCACCAATACCATGATGTTTTACGACTTCTCCTCCGCGGCCATCACGCTGGCCAAGTGCTATCACCCGATTCTCAAGACCTGGGGCACGCACCAGCTGCTGTTTATTTCCCGCAGCGATTCCGAAGATCTGAGGGTATACGATACACCGTATATGTCGCTGGTGCCCTTGAGCATTGCCCAGGGAAACGGCGAGCCCGTGGCAAAGGAATGGAACACCCCGGAATGGTCGAACCATCCGTATTTTGCCGTATCAGGCATGGTGGTCGACCGCCTCTTTTCCGCCGGCGCCGGCAGCTATGACCATACCCTCAACAGCGAGGCCGTATATCTTGTCAATCTGAAGGATTCCCTGTATGTGCGGCTCGTTGAAACCACCGACACCTCGCACGCTTCCATGGTATCCCTGGAGAATCCGTTTGTCTGGGTGCAGGTGCCTGCAGGATTCCAGGAAGACTCCACTTGGCTCAAGCAGACCATTTGGGAGCGGGCCGCCGGCGTCATCAACCCGTACAATCCTTCCGCGGACTACCTGCGCCGCTCCGCGGGCTCTCCTGTTGAGATCGTCATTTATTCGGTATCGGGGAGGAAAATCGCCAGCATCAGCGGCGTGCAGAATGCTTCGGTTGTCATACGGGAAAAACTGCGCGCCCTGAATCCGGGAACGTACCTGGTGGCCAGCAGAGACGGGGAAGGATTGCTTCATACGAGCAGGTGGGTGAACGTCAGATAACCAAGGCCAACGGATATTTCTTTTTAGTTGATTGACCCTTGCTTCCGAAAAGAGGCGGGGTTTTTTATTGCGTGGTAAGAATGACATCCGGCATGATATCTGTTCGTCGGAATCTTCATGAAATTCGCCCCCGAACGACGACCTTTTTTTTACTCGTTTACGAGGATAAACAAAATATGGCTGTGCGCCTTCTGCTGCGACTGCGCCGCTGAGAAAAACAAGAGTGGTAGTTGACTTATGCCAAGCGTTAGGCCGGACTGGAGGCCGCGCCAAAGCGCGGTGCTGCCCGGACACCGGCGGTCTTCCGCCTTCGGGCCGTGGCAGCCCGAGCCGAAGGCGAGACCATCCGGGTCTTAACCCCGCCCAATAGGAAGGGCGGGTTACACGGCCGCCGCGGCGGAGCCGCGGAACGCCCAGACTTATTTAGCGTGCGGGGCTTGGACAGCTCGAGCAGCTTAAAAAACACAGTATGCTTTACAAAAGAAAAACCTCCGCGCGACTGCGCGGAGGTTTTGTCAATTAGCCGTTCCTCAATATGATTAGTGCGTCGGCAGCGTCCAATACAAATTGTCGATAACAACGGTCTCACCTGCACCGTTATACGGGTTCATGCTGACGCCGAGGAAGTAGTCGACGTCCGACAAGTCACAGGTCGCGGCCCAAGCCGAAAGCGGAATGGCCACGTCATGCCATTGGCCATCGGGCTGAAATCCGTAATTTCCTGCGGATACCCACGTTTGGTTGCCCGTACTTTGCGTTCCCTTCTTATCCAAGTTTTCCACAAGAAGGTTGAAACCGGCGCCGGCCGACGAGCACTTTATTGACACGTGCAGCGTGCAGGCCGCATAGGACGTCATGTTTGCGGACAATAGGGTGCCGTTGTATGCCGCCCATCCAAACCCTTCCCAACCTCCAGAACTGGTTATCGCCCATGCTTTTGATTGTCCGTCCTCTCCGACTGAGTCCACTGAATCAACAGTACCGCCGTTCCAGAGCAGAAGCGGGACCGGCAGGTTGGGATTAATTGCCGTGTAACTTGTGGCCCTGGTCCCGACAATGCCGAACGCGGGAATCAATCCTTGGTAATACACGGCGGTCTTCGTCACCGTGGTGACCGGGACAAGGTCGTTGTAAATTACCGTGACCGTGTCGCTGTCCGCCGCGGCGATGGCGCCGGCGGTCGATGCGCCGTAGGAGAATCCGACCTTGCCGGTGAATTTGCCCGCGTTGGCCTTGAGCGTGACCGTGATGCCTGCGGTGTCCTTCGTGCTCTTGACCTTCACCGTAACAGTGCTGTCAAGCACGTCTGCATCGTCGACGGTGATGGTCATCTTGCTCTGGCCCGTGTACGAGGCGGAATCGAGGGTGACGGTGCCAGCGATGCCGTTCCACTTGGCGGTTTTCGTGATCGTGGCGGCCGGGGCGCCGTCTTTATACGCCACCGTGACATTGTCGTTGTCCGAGACCTCGATGCTGGTGCCGGCGACCGATGGCTTCAAGGTGAAGGCAACGGTGCCGCTGTAGGTCGCGGTTTTGCCTGCCACGGGATTCAATACCGCGGTGATCCCCGTGGTGTCGGTGGTGCTCTTGACCGTGACCGCGGCGGTGGCGGTGGTAAGGTCCGAATCGACGAGCGTAACCGTCATGGGCGCGGCAAAGGCCACGTAATTCGCCTTGTCAAGCGTGACCACGCCGGCAACGCCGTTCCACACCGCTTTGGCGATGGAAGATTTTACCGGATCGTTATCCGCGTAGGTCACCATGACCGTGTCCTTGTCCTTGACAAGAAGCGTATCGGCGTTGTTCACCCGCGTCGAGAAGATAATTTTGCCAGAATATTCGCCGTAATTCCCCGTTGACTTCAGCGTGACCAGGATCGTCGCGGGGCTGCTGCTGGTGCTGAGCGTGACTAGCACCGAAGGGTCGCTCACATCATTGTCGCGCACGGTGATGGTCATCGGCTTGATGACGGAGGTGTACGATGCGGCGTCGAGGGAAATGGAGCCCATGGCGCCTTTCCATATCAGCGTCTGCGTACGGTCGGCGGCGGGAAAAGCGTCTTTATAGGTTATCGTGACCAGGCTGAAATTGTCAACCAGGATGGTGTCCTTGTCCGAGGCCGAAACCGAGAACTTGAGGGTGCCGGTAAAAACGCCGCTGCTTCCTAAAAGGGTGAGCGAGGTGCCTACCGGGTCTGCCGTGCTGGTCACTTTCACCGTTGCGGTGGTGCCGGTGAGGTCAGCGTCTTTAAGGGTGACGGTCACCGACCCGCTTGTCCCTGTGAAAACGGTGTCACTCAAGGTTATCTTGCCCGCATGTCCGATCGGCTCGGTGCCACAGCCGCTCATGCATACGAGGGCGCACAATACGCCCGCTGCCAGAACTAAACCTAGAACCTTTTTCATCGTACCCCCTTATGGTTAAGAGTATTTGATAAATTGTTTGACGTTATTGACGTGGATATGATATATCCTTTGATTCAGTCTCAATGGAATTATGAGGCGCTTTAATGAGGGAACCCAACCCTGTACAAGGTAATATAATAAAATTTACCCGAAGGAAAAAATAGAAATATCTTCATAAAGGATAATCAGGTGACAGGTGAAAACCGGCTTTGCACGCTTGGCTCTCCCGATGGCCGGCGGCTGTTGACAAAAACGGCAGGAAACCTTATATTCACAAAAGGGCTGGCACAACGGATGCGACACCGATTGAAGGAATATAAAAATGAAACCTTTGCGGTTCATGCAAAACAATATCCATTCTGTATTACTTTTGTTAATCGTAATAGTATTTACCACTCCGTCACCCGCCGCGGTCCCCGACCCAACGCCGCAATGCCCGGCAGTCGCAGCCGGCGACCACGAGCAGTACCATCTGCCGCCGGTCGCCCCTGCCGCAGGTGTCTCGAGTCAAATCGACTGGGGCCAGATTCCCGCGACCGGCGGCTGGTACGGCGCGCAGGTCATGGACTCATGCCGGTATCGCGCCGATGGGTTTACGACATGGCACGGCAAGGCAGCCGCGCGTATCGAGGTCCAGCCCGGCGACGATCCGCTTGACCTTGGCGAAGGCACGGAGCGCGCCGAAATGGCGTTTCTGCAGGATTCAACGGGCAAACAGATCAACGAGACATCGGCGAGCGGCACGGTGTATTACGCGACGAGCTATTACTTTCCGTCAACCTGGGACGGGACGTTCATCAGGGGCAACAGCAATTCATGGTCGTTCGTGTGGCAGTTTTACGGATGGCAGGGGCTCGCGGCCGGCCGCGGCTACGACGCCGACCCCGCGGCGCAGAAATACTGGTTCGGCGGCATAAGCGCGCGGTTTTCAGACGGCGGAAACATCATCAAGGGAAAATGGACCGACTTCGTGTTCACGGTGAACTGGGGAACCGGGCGCCTGACCGTCTGGCGAAGGGACGAGGGCCAGACCGCGTTCACGCAGGTGCTCGATGCAACGGGCCAGGCGTTCTCGGGATCGATTTACATAAAGCAGGGCCTTTACCGCGGCGGCGACGTGAGCGGCCGCACCGACGTGCTCTGGGTGGGGCCAACGGCGCGCGGCTCGACGTTTTCCGCCGTGGAGATGTCGGCATTCGGGACGAACAACGGCAATCCGGTTATCATTCCTGTCTTGAAATCGCGCGGCATCGTGAATGAAAATGTAAAGGTCACTTATGACCATAGGACGGGATATTTCCGGATCGCCGCGGACAAGCCATTGACAATCGGCGTTTTCTCCGCAAGCGGAACGCTTGTTAAGTCACTCGATATGATGATGGCTGGCACCGCTATTTGGGATGGAACGGACAGCAAGAATACGCCGGTTCCTGCGGGGATTTATTTCTTCAAGGCGAGGGGAGCAAAAGATGCCGAGGTGGTAAAGGTTTTAAAAGCCGTCCGCTAGGGTAACACCATAAACATGATAACAACTGCAATTATCTCATAAAAGATTATCCATGAAAAAAATCAAATTGCCGCTTGTCATTTTCATCATCCTTGCCTTCTTAATTGCATTTGATCTCTCCGCCCAGGACCTCGGCATCACCTTCGGCTTCAACAGCTCGGCGCGCACGAGCACGGGCGGGACCTACAACCACAGCCTGTTTAGGCCCACGGGCCAGGACTCGGACTGGTGGAACGAGATGGCGGAGGAGATTTCGTACAGCGGCGTTGACTACATCGCGCCCGTGACGCGCGGGTACAGCCCCAACCATCCGAACACCGACGCGGGCGATCCGAGAAAACTGCCGCTGTTGTGCGCGGCGATGGACCACCGGCCGCTCGACAACACGTTCAAGATCGCGATCTTCGACGACAACGCGGCATCGTGGGCCGCCAACAGGAACCTCGACCTGGGCTTCGGGTACGGGTACAATCCTCCGTTCGACTGCGGCGACACTGCCAACTACAAGTACATCTGGGACTACGACCTCAAGGTGGCGATCCAGAACATCCCGGACGAAAAGCGCTACAAGATAAAAAACCGGATGGTGATCATATTTTGGAGCGTCAATCCGCCGTTCTGCACCAACCAGGGCAACGGACATATCAAGGCGATCGTGCTTTACATAAGGAAACAATGCCAGGCCGCGTTCGGGTTCAATCCGTACCTGGTGGCCGACGGGTCCTGGGTGAGCCAGGACCCGTCGTGCAACGACTCTGCGGTCATTGATGCGGTGCAGAACTGGTTTGCCGCGCCGGTCAATTCGTTCACGTTGTACAATTTTTTTGGAACCAAGGTGGGCGCCCTGTGTCCCGGCTTCCAGTATTCGGGCTCGAATGTTTTCATGGACCCGAACCACGGCAACCTCCTTGTCAACAACCTCACCGCAACGGTCCGTGCCGGCGCGCGGTTCACGCTCGGGGAGGGCTTCACCGACGAGGAAGAGGCATGCGCGTGGTGGCGGAGCAACGACACGGTGTATTACGATTATCCAAACCAGCGGCTCAACATCACGAGGCGCTTTACGGCAAGGGCGTTTGCCGGCACGCATAAAATAGAGGCCGAGGCGTGCGATTCGTTTTCCGGCGCTGCCGGCGCCGGCAGCGGCCTGTACCGGAGCGGCAACCTGAACATTGTCCGGTGCAACGACGCAAACGGCGGTTGGCAGGTGACCGGAACGCAGGCGGGTCTGTGGCTGCAGTGGCGGGAGCTGCCCCTGCCCGCAGCCACGAAATTCACGATCGAATACGCCTCTGCCGCTGCGTCGTCGGTGCGGTTCAGCGTGGACGGCGCGCCGCTCGCCGCTGTTTCCCTACCGTCAACGGGCGGCGCGTGGAGCGCGGTAGACGCCGGAACATGCTCCTTTGGGTCCGACGCGCTTCACACCGTGCGGCTCAGCGTGGTATCCGGTTCGCCGGATCTTAATTATTTTCTTATAAAAGACATGAGCTTGCCGGCGGCCGCGCCGGTGCGGGAAAGGAACCCCGCCGTTCAATACACCGGTGCCGGCCGTATGGTCTTTTTCGCAAAGGGCGCGGTTTCTTTCCTGAATGTAAATCCGGAAAACGAAGGAATATACCGCGTTGAATTGTTTGATCTGTCCGGAAGAAGGGTCTTGGTTTATGATTGCACCGTGACCCCTGCAACGCGGGTCCTGCGGCTCCCAAATGCGGGCGCGGGCGCGCGTATCTGCAGGATAATAAAAATAGAATAGAGTTGGAAGTTAAAGGTTGAATGTTGAAAGCAATAATACAGACAAGACACATTCAACTTCCAACTTTGAGGTGTTTTTTATTTTCTCTGTTTCTCTGTGCCTCTGTTGCTCTCTTCTCTTCATAAGGAAGCCGGACCTTGCCAAAAAAAACAAAAAACCAATATAATCCTGCTGAATCCATTTAAACGTCAGGACCCAGACGCGCTGTTCATGAAGTTCATGATCGCGCTCACCGTCGGCCTTCTGGTATGGATGGGTGTTTGGGGAAATAGAAGGTCTGTCCGGCAGGAGGACACCGAGATCAAAAGTGAGGAGGACGTTCCGGCTGAACGGACGGACACAAACCAGCTGGCGTCCGGCCTTTTTAAAGACCTGAAAGACAGCCTGCAAAACGCCGGGTATATACACCTTACGGAAAGCGAAAAGAAAGAGCTGAAGGAGCTTGTCGGAGGACAAAATCCCGCGCCCGTGGAAATCGTTTCGCCGATCACCATCGTTCAAAAAAAACCGCCGCAATCAAAAGCAGGTTGAATTCCCTTTTTGTCAAAATCGCGAATGCTCTGCAATGGCTTTGGTCTTCGAATAAACGCATCAAAAACGGGTATCTCCTCAGCGGGAAGATCGTACGGGCGATTGATGCAAGGGTGGTCCCGTATATTGTCAAACAGTGATTTTTCCCTTTCGATTTTGAATGTAAAAGAACTCTTGGTTTCATGGCGGATTAAAAGGTCAATCAATCCATATTGATAAATCCAGTCCACATGATTTCTTCGCTTCTTTTTTATCACATTTGAAGTATCGTTTTCAATTTTGAAAATCCAGCCATAGGATCGAAGAAGATTTCCTTCTCAGGGCCGGAAACCGGCCGGGCGCATTATTTGCTCTTATCTTTCTTATCGTATTAGCACCAGATCAGTCATTGAAAACGGTATGCGAAGAATACCATGAAATTCATAATGGATTTTTTCAGATCGTTAATGAAACAACTGCGCAGCTTGTGGAACGGAGCGTCCGGGCAGGCGCCCGGCAATGCCATGCCCACAGGCGATCGCGGTTCAATCTTATCAAACGTGGAGGTACCAATGGCCGCACGTGAAAACCCGACGCAGGGTCCCGATGCTCGGCAGGCGCCTGCAGAGGCTACGAACATCGGGGAAAACATTTCCATAGAGGGCACCATCCGCGCCGATGAGGACATCGTCATCGACGGGACGTTGAAAGGAAGCATTGAGGTCAAATCGCACCGGCTTACGGTGGGCGCCAAAGGCAGGATCGAAGCCGACGTTATTGCCGAGAACGTGCTCGTGGGCGGGAAGATGGCGGGCGCAATCGTCGCGCGCAACCAGGTGCACATCACCGCGAATGCGGACTTTACCGGGCAGGTGAAGGCCAGACGCATCGTCATCGAAGACGGCGCGTACATCAAGGCGTCCATCGAGCTTGAAAAAGAGGAAAAGGCAAAGCCCGCGGGCCCGACCCCGGCAAAGCCCCCTGAACCCGGGGTCCCTCCGCACGACCTGCAGGCCCAGAAAGCGAAAAAACCCGAAGTGGTCCAGAAGCAGGTCATCGGATAGGCGCATGGAGCAGCCTGCGCTTCGAGGCGGCGCAAGGGGCGCTTTCGCGGATTCGCCCGATGTTTTTCATTCCCGGATGCTCGAGCGGTACGGGGCGTTTCTTGAAAAACGCGGCAATACAACGGTCCTTGACACCGGACCGGTGTCGGGAACCAATATCGATTTCTTTCTCACCATGGCAGGCCGCGTTTTCGTTTTAGACCTTGCGCGCCGCGCCGGTCTTGACGCCGGCGCAGCGGTGAATCCATCGCGAATCCTTTCTGAAATGGAATTTGGTCCGGCCCTTTTCGACGGCATCCATCTGTGGGACCTTCCCGACCACCTCGAGAGCGCCGCGCTTGTTCAGGTGGTGCGGAAATGCCAGTCGCTTCTTACTCCCGGCGGTCTTCTCACCGTGATCGCGGCCGGATCGTCCGCCCTGCAGCCATTTTCCCAGTATTTTGAGCGGGTGCGCGGGTTCGACGTAAGGCTCAAACAGGACCGATCATGCCGCCTGCCCTGGATTTTCCGTTCGAACAGGGACATCGAGCAGGAAATGCGGCCGCTCGTGCAGATCGATTCGTTTCTCTGCATGAACGGGATACGGGAGTTCCTGTTCAAGCGCAAATGATCCCGATTCCTAACGCTCTTCCCGGCGCTCGTGCTCGCGTTTTTGGTTTTGGGGCTGATAACCGTCTTCGGACCGCTGTGGCCGCACCGCCTGATCTTCGGGCCGCGGTCGTTCCTCGTTTTCGGCGCGTGGCCGGACCTGTTCGGCGTGCGCCTCGGGACGTTTGAACTGGGGCCCCAGGTAGGGCCATGCCCCTTGGGACCGTGGAGCGGACGAGACTTGCACTTTGTAAAGGGCGTGAGGGCCCTGCATGACGCGCACACGCTGCGGGGTGACGATGGCTATGGGCGCGCCCACCGACCGCTGCACAAGGCTGATCCCGGGAGCGCCGTGGTAAAAATTGCCCCGCACTTGATCGGTCCGCGGCCGCAACCGCATTTCAACATGCCCCAAGACGTCGGCCGCGGTGAAATTTTCAGTGGCGCAAAACGTCCATTGCTCGCGCTTGAACCCTCTTTTGTAGCCGGGCGGAAACCGGGGCACCCAGCCGATTTCGTCGTCAGTCACGAACCAATCAACGCACGCGGGCGACCAATCGTATCCAGGTACCCACACCCAGCCCTCGGCAGCGTCGTCGTACCAGTAGCCGTAATGGCATACGATCCACCCGAACGGTTCGTCAGCGTCCCAAAACCAGCCTTCCGTAGTGTACACCCAATGACCATGCATGAAAGGCCGCCACCCCGGCCCGGCATCGGGCCGCCAGACCCTTCCCAAGCCGGGCATGTCGATCCATTCTCCGTAGTCGTTGAGCGCGCCAAACGTTATCCGCACCGAGACACCCGGTTCCTGCGCCGCAGCAGGCGCGGCGATTCCCAGAACCGATGATAAAACGAGAAAAACTAGAATTTTTCCGGATTGCATGGGACCTCCTTATGATTTATTATCACAAAAGATCGTTGCAAACCGTATGCCATGGGAGAAAATTAACGAACGAGTATTACTATTCGCCCCGGGGAAAAAAAATCAGATGATGGTCAGAATGAATTGATCGCGTTGGTTGTTTAGACATCGCCCCTGGTTCGAATCGGAGGGGGAAGAATCATTTGTATTGATTGACAATAAAGATGCCTTCAGAAGGCAGCGAGGCACATGATGCGAGAATTTTTCCATCACTAGAGCGCTCCTGTCTCAACAGAATAAAGATTAGCGGGCTCGGGCAGCCCGAGGCGTAGCCGGGACCGGAGTGAGGGCCGCCGCGACGAAGACGCGGAAGGACCAGATTTTTTATTATTTGCAATAGGCAATTCACTTCAAAATCAATTATTCCCGCCAATCTTAATCGCCAGGCACTCATGAAGAAACCTGTTGAGCGCGAAGCTTGACGACGTGCGAACGATCACCTGGTAGCCGCCGACCTCGAACGGTTCGTTTTTTTTCATGAGGTCGGAAAGCCCCGCCTGCGATTCCATGACGCGCAGAAACGACGCATCGGGCGAGAGCACGAGGGGCTTCTGCGCCTCGACCAGGATCACCGAAAACGGGATGATGGAGACGGAAGCCTTGCCGCGCACCTCGCCGGCCGCCTCCTTCTCCTGCAGTTTGATCATCCGCGCGCGGGACTCGGGCACGGCCGAATCGAGCACGTAGCTGATCCAGTCGAGCAGCTGGTCGCGCACCGCGTGGATGTCGGTGGCGTTGTTGATCGTGGTGATGCCGCCCGCGGTCTCGATGGCCCGTGCCAGACCGGAAATCTCCTTGAGGTAGTAGTTGCGCTGCGAATCGGGGATGTAGTACATGATCACGAGGTGCACCTTCTGGCCGTCGATCGAGCCGTAGTCGATGCCCTGCGGCGACCACCCGATGGCGCACAGCAGGTCGCCCTCGCCCTCGCGCCGCGCGTGCGGGCAGGCCACGCCCTTGCCTATGCCGGTGTTGCCGGTGCGCTCGCGCACCTTGACTTCCAGGACAATGTCGTTTTTGGCGGCGATGCCGGGAATGGCCTCGATGAGCAGGGCGAGGAACTCCAGCGCCTTTTCTTTGTTTGCATCGGGCAGCTCAACGAGGCGGCCCTCGTCGATGGCGGTAAGCAGGCTTTTCATAGGTCACGCTCCAAATCGTTTGACGAACCAGGTTTTTACGAGTTGCGCCAGCACGGCGTAGCATGCCACGAACGCGAGCATCCAGAGCCAGTAGAGCCCGGGCAGCGGCGCGAACCCGAGCGTGGAGGCGAACGGCGAATAGGGAAGATAGGCGGCGATGCACAGGACCGCGATGGTGGTGAGGAACACGCCGGCGCTCGGCCTGCTGGTGATGAACGGGATGCCGTTGGTGCGCAGCACGTACACGATCATGGTCTGGGTGAACAGCGATTCCACGAACCAACCGGTGTGGAACAGGTTCTCGTAGAATGTTTTCATCGCCGGAACGTCGGTGTGCGAGAAGTTCCAGCAGTTGAACGCGATGAGCATGAGAAAGAACGTCGCGTAGTCGAAAATCGAGCTGATGGGGCCGAGGAAGATCATGAACCGGCGGATGAAGCCGATGTCCCAGTTCTGCGGCTTTGACAGATAGGAAGGGTCCACGTTGTCGGTGGGGATGCTGGTCTGCGAGATGTCGTAGAGCAGGTTGTTGAGCAGCACCTGCACCGGCGCCATGGGCAAAAAGGGCAGAAAGTAGCTGCCGCCGAGCACGCTGAACATGTTGCCGAAATTCGAGCTCGCGCCCATCTTGATGTATTTGACCACGTTGGCAAACACGCGCCTGCCCTCGATGATCCCCTCCTTGAGCACGAGCAGGCTTCGCTCGAGCAGGATGATGTCCGCCGATTCCTTGGCCACGTCCACCGCGGTGTCCACCGAGATGCCCACGTCGGCGGCCTTGAGCGCGGGCGCGTCGTTGATGCCGTCGCCCAGAAAGCCCACGGTGGCGCCCTGGCTCCGCAGCGCGTTGATGATGGCCTCCTTCTGCAGCGGCGACAGCCGCGCAAACACGTCGGCCTCCTTGACGGTTTTGGCGAATTTCTCGTCGTCCATGCCGGAGAGCTGGCTGCCCAGCACGACGTCGCCGTGGTCGAGCCCCACGTTGGCGCACACGCTCTTGGTCACCAGCTCGTTGTCGCCGGTGAGCACCTTCACCTTCACGCCCGCGTCGCGCAGCGCAACAAGCGCCTGGGCGGCCGTGTCCTTGGGCGGGTCGAAGAACGCGAGGTACCCGAGGATGATGAGCCCGCGCTCGTCGGCGGCGGAGAACGCCTCCTTTTCCCTGGGGAATTCGCGGTACGCCACCGCGAGCACGCGGTAGCCCTCGCTGCTGAGCCGCCGGTATTCGTCGAGAATGTCGTTGCGCACCATGTCGATGAGCGGGTAGATGTCGTCGTCGATCTGGTATTTCTCGGCGACCTCGTTGATGCTCTCGACCGCACCTTTACAGATAAGAACATTGGTCCCGTCGTGCTCGATCACCACCGACATGCGCTTGCGCTCGAAATCAAACGGCAGTTCGTCCACCTTGCGGCAGGAGCGCTCCACGTCGAGGTCCTCGTGCGTGAGGATCGCCTTGTCGAGCAGGTTGCGCAGGCCGGTCTGGTAATAGCTGTTCATGTATGCGTAGCGCAGCACGTCCTCGTTGGGCCGGTTCGAGACGTCCACGTAGCGCTCGAGCACGATCCGGTCCTGCGTGAGCGTGCCGGTCTTGTCGGTGCAGAGGATGCTCATGGCGCCGAAGTTCTGGATGGCCTTGAGCTGCTTGACAATCACTTTTTTCTTCGACATCGACAGCGCGCCCTTCGACAGGCACACGGTGATGATCATGGGCAGCATCTCGGGGGTGAGGCCCACGGCCACCGAGAGCCCGAAAAGGAGGGCCTCGACCCAGTTGTGCTTGGTGATGCCCACGATGAGGAACACGAGCGAAACCATGACGAGCATGAACCGCACCATGAGCCACACGAACGACTTGATTCCCTTGTCGAATCCGGTGGTCACCTTTGCCTGGCCGATGTCGCGGGAGATCGACCCGAGATAGGTGGCACAGCCGGTCGCGATCGCGATGCCGCGCGCCGTTCCGCTCACCACGGTGCTTCCCTGGAACGCCGCGTTGGGCAGCGAGAGCGGGTCTTCGGCCGCCGTTTCGGGAGCCGCGGAAAATTTTTCAACGGGCATGGACTCGCCGGTCATGGCCGATTGGTTGACAAAGAAGTCTTTTGTCGAAACGATGCGGAGGTCGGCGGGCACGATGGAGCCGGCCGCCAGGACCACGAGGTCGCCGGGGACCACGTCGGCGAGGTCGATTTCGGCCTCCTGGCCGTCGCGGAGCACCAGGGCGCTGCTTTGCACCATTTTTTTAAGGTCTTCGGCGGCCTTGACCGACCTGCGCTCCTGGAACGACGAGAGCGCCACGCTGAGCAGCAGCATCCCGCCCACCATGGCTGCGGCGCGCAAATCGCCCATGGCGAACGACACGCCGCAGATCACGAGCAACTGGATCACCAGCGGGTCTTTCGCGCGGTCGAGCAGGTCTGAAAGCAGGGTGGTGCGCCGCGATTCAACCGGCACGTTGCGGCCGAAGGAGGCCAGCCGTTGCGCCGTTTCGCTTTTGGAAAGTCCGGTAGGCGAGGACCTGGCGAGTTTGAACGCGTCTGCCTCCGGGCAGCGGCAGGCCTCGATGAGCCCGCGCGACTGGGCCGCGGCCTTCTGCTGAACCTCCCCCGTTGTTCTGCGGCGCGTGAAGAATCGCGATTTTCCCTGAAGCATGCTGCAAACTCCGGCCGATGCCGTGCCTTCGGTGCGGCCGCCGAGGCCGAGAAGGCTTAAAAAACGCAAGCAAAAATTAGTACATGCACGCGCGGGACACTAAAAAGTATTTCAAATTTTTTTGGCGCCCGACAATTGAAGCGCCCGTGAACCGTTTTGTCCTTTGTAAAAGGAAAGATTAAATCCGGGCGCCCCGCCGCGAAGCCCGGCGGCGGTTCTCCTTCCGGGCTCGGCTATTCAGCCTCGTTGCCGGGCCGTCCGAAGTCGCCTTCGGCGAGGGGAACGCCCCGGCTTTACTTGTTTATTTTGTCAAGTATAATTTGATATTGCGTCCTGCTGACCGGAATCACGATGCCGTCCTGCAGCTCGAGCTCGTATTTGCCGCCGCCGTGGACAAGGATGCGCTTTGCGCCTTTAAGGTCGGCGATATACGACTTGTGCGTGCGGCAGTAGTGCGGCGGCAGGAGCTGCATGAGCGAGTCAAGGGACTTACCGTACAGTTCCACCGATCCGCCGGCACAGTGGATCTCCACGTAATCATCGGCGCCCTTGAAAAACCGCACCGAAGCGAGCGGAACGAGACGCACCGCGCCGAGGCTTTTGACGGAAAGGTATTTCAGCCCCGACGGGTGGAGCGACCGGGCCGCGCCGAGACGGTCGAGCGCCTTCTTGAGCCGCTCCCTGTCAAACGGCTTCGGCACGAAGTCGAGCACGCCGTAGTCGAACGCGGTCACGGCCTGGTCGGTGCTGGCCGAAACGATTATGGTGTGGAACGCGCCCGCGGTGAGCCGCTTGAGCAGGTCGAACCCGCTTTCACCGTTAAGGTTGAGGTCGAGGAACACGAGGTTGACCGGGTTTTGGGCAAGGTAATGTTCCGCTTCGGCAAGCGAGCCTTGCACCGCGACCGATGTGGCGGGCCCCGGCAGCAGCTCCTCCACCATGCGCTTCAGCCGCCGCGCCGCAAGCGCCTCGTCTTCGACAATGAGGATGTTCATAGAATAGTTCCTTCTGCATGATGATAAAAACACGGAGTTGGAAGTTGAAGGTTGAAAGTCACAGAAAGAATAAAACGCTTTTAACTCCGACTTTCAACTATAAACCATAGGTCTTTTCCATATTGCGGTGGTTATCTTTTCTTGTCTGTCGATAATAATTCGATGGAAACCTCCCACCCGCCCTGCGCCGGACCGCTGCGAAGGTTCCATGCGCCGGGAAACGCCTCTTCGAGGCGCATCTTGACATAACGGAGACCGGTGCCGTCCGCGCGGTTTGTTTTTGACGCGCTGCCGCCGGCGGACCAGTCGTTGAACAGGGAATAGCGCAACCCATGGGGTAGCGTTTCGCGCCTGAACACGAAGGCGCCGCCGTTTTTTCCGGCGCAGCCGTGCGTGAGCCCGTTCTCCACAAGGGTGTGAAAGACGAGCGGCGGAATTTTCTCTTCGCGCGGAACCTCGGCGGCGGCGAGCGTGTACTGTTTGTCGCGGCGCAGTCCCATCACCTCCAGGTGCAGCCGGCACAGCCGGAACTCGTCGGCAATCGGGACGAGTTTCTCTTTTGAAAAGTCGAGGACCAGCCGCAGCTCCTCGGCGAGCGCGTTGACCAGCCGCGTGGCCGTGGCCGGATTTTCCTCGAGCCAGGCGATGATGGAATTGAGCGAGTTGAGCAGGAAATGCGGCTGGATGTGCTTCTTGAGCAGCTCCAGCTCGAGCCGCGCGCTTTTGAGCTCGCTTTCCTGGCGCTTGCGGTTCTGCTCGGCCATCTGGCGCGACAGCGAAACCGTGAGCAGGACGATGAGCCCGCAAAAACCGAGCGCCCACGCGTATTCGACCCGCTTCTGAAACGAAATGAAAATCCCGGCAAAAAGGAGCGCGCAGCCGGCAAGCGCCAGGAGGCTTCCGCTTTTCTTCCGGACGATGTTCGCCAGCGAAACCGCGGTCGAGAAAAGCGCCGCAGCGTACATATAGAACTGGTTGAGAACGACGAAAGCGCCGAGCCATGAAACCGGCAGCAGCCCGAACATGATGAGTCGGGGCGGAACGATCACCCCGAGCGCGGCAGCTGCGATTGCGCCGGAAACCGTCCGCCGGCGCGGCATGGCGAACTCGAATAGAAAGAACACGGGCAGAAGCGTCATCATACAGAACCAGGGGATGTCGTTGACAAGCGCTACGGCATAATAATGCCGCAGGCCAAACGGAAAATAATGCACCGCCGTGTCGATGAGCAGGTACACGGCGCTCGACAGGCACAGGACGCTGAAGATCGCGTAGGGGAGCCCCTTGGTGCGGCCCCGCAGCACGGCCGCATGGAAAACCGCGGTAATGAAAAATATGCCGGCGCACAGAAGCAGCAGCGCCTCGGTGACATGCAGCCGGCCCGAAAGCAGTGGAAAATATCCTATCTGCAGCGGTGTTTCCATGAGCCCAGAAAAGGTATGCGCGTTGGACACGCGCAACGCCACCACATGCCTTCCCGGCAAGGCGAGGTGCGGCGGCACCACCGTGAACTGCGCTGACCGGCCGGGCATTTCATCGCGCATGGTCGCGCCGACCTTGCCGTTGCGGCTCAGGAGAGCGCCGTCCCAGTAAAGCTCGCTTGCGCACACCACGGCGCGCTGGTATATCGCAAGGGCCTGCAGCGTATCAAGCGGCTCGGGAATAAACAGGGTCTGGCGGTACCACACGATCCCTTTGCCCGGCGCGCCTTCGCGCGGCCACAAACTCCCCGCGATGCCGAGGCCCCAGCGGGAATCGTCGTACCCGGGGTTGCTCCAGGCGCTGCTGTCACCCTGTCTGGTTTTCCAGATTGCCAGATGCGTCACGGGTTTTTCGCCGGGAAAAAGATACACGGCGGTGGAGTCGGCGGGCTGCGCCGTTAAAGTTGCAGGCGGGGCAATAAAAATTGTGATCAAGGCGAAGTAAACAAAATATCTGTTCATGGGTGATGGAAATCGGAATTGTCAATTATATTTGTATATCACAAGGTAAAGATGCTCTGTTGTTAAAATAATTTACCGATGGCGATTGAAAAGCCGGGACGTGTTTTTATTATGACGAACGGTTTGAATACCTGCCGCATCGCCCGCCGCACGATCCTCCTTGTCACACCTCTCATTTACCTTCAATTTTCCGCCCACGCCCAGGTCTTCCGCGGGTATTATCCGAGCGGCACGGTTGAGGTGCGCGCCAAAACCGAGGACAAGAAACAGATCATCAAGGGATATTACCCCGGCGGTAAGCTCCAGGTGGTTTACGAATACGAAAACGGCAAACTCAACGGCACCACGCGGCAATATTACGAAAACGGCGTTCTGAAGGCCGAGGTGAATTACCTGAATGACAAGCGCAACGGTGCGGCCAAGTATTACTATTCCAGCGGCCGGCTCATGGCGCGGCTCGAGTTCAAGGACGACAAGGAGACCGGGGAATCGAAGTATTATGATGAGAAGGGGAATGTACTGCCGACAAAGAAGAAATAAAAAAAATAATCTGGTGGGGGAGGTCTCCCCCTCGCTGCGGCCCGGTCGTGCTCCAATTTTTATTCAATCATTTCGTACCCGTAAAGCACGCCCGGTCCTTCGCTACCCCCTCCTGGGTGCAGCCAGGTAAATGTAGCTGCAAGCCCAAACCTTCTGCTGGGCGCACCCTTGTGACGACAGTTGACTCAGTAAAAAGTTGATGCCGTTGATTGAATTCTTGTGAATACCGATTGGCGCAAGAAAATGTTATTGATTGATGGGAATTCGTCTGCCGCGCGTTAGGCAGGACTGGAGGCTGCGCTAGAGCGCAGTGCTGCCCGGCCCACGCCGAAGGCATTCGGGGGCCGTGGCAGCCCGAGCCGTAGGCGAGACCGGAAGGAGGGCCGACCCGAGCCTGAGGCTTGACGAAGGCGAGGGGAACGCCCAATTTATTTTATCAAAATATTATTAATTATGCCGCACGGTCCCGGCGGTGAAATTCTTGACCGTGAGCGTGCTGGTGCCGCCCTTTGCCTTGAACGTGAAATCGGCGGAAAAGGCGGTGTCGGCATAGGAATAGGAAAAAGAGTTGACCGTGACGGTCGCGGTCCCCGCCGAGTCGCTATAGGACGCTGCTCCATCGTTATAGGTGGCGGTAAAACCAGTGGATTGGTTGAGGTTCTTTGGAAATGCCGAATTTGTCGGGAACCTGAAAAGAAGCTCCAGACTTTGGCTTCCCGTCGCGCTTTTAACATCCACAAAGTACATCGAGGAAATAGTCGCAATGGTCATGGTCGCCGCCGCCGAATACGGCGTACCGTCGATGCTTGCCGCAACGGTAAACTGGGAGCCGCCCGGCGGCGGGGGTGTCGTATTATTCGTGGTGCCGGGAGAACTGCAGGAAACGACAAGCGCGCACGCCAGAAGCGCGGCGGCAACTGCGGTCAGGGCTTTCATTGGGGCCTCCATTAAAAATTTCTCTTCTATACTATAAAATATATTAGCACCGCTTTGCTGTGTCAAGTAGGAGCGCAGAGTCCCGCATTGTAAGAAAAACGGTTCTTCGGCCGTCTAATATAAACGAAGTATTGATTTCCTTTGCTTTGCCACCTATTTTGAAGTCACGCTCGACATACGCTGAAGGATCGCCACATGCCCTTTAAGCTCAACTTCCTGGAACGGCAGATTTTTCTTGAGCGCAACTGGGGACCAGGCCCCTTTATCGACATGCTGGCGCCGCTCGCATTCAAGGCGGTCGCCGCGGCGCTCAAGCTCGGTGTTTTCGAGGCGCTTAATGCGAACGGCGCCCTGTCCCTTGCCGCGCTCTGCGAAAAGACTCGCGCCGACAGGCGCGGCATGGCGCTGCTGGCTTCGGCGCTTGTCGGCCTCGGCTACCTGCGGGGCTCGGGCGCGTCACGTTACGCGATCACCGCCATGGCGCGCCGGTGGATGCTTGCGGGGTCGGCTTCCGGCATCGCGGGAATGGCCGGGTATTTCGAGGACGCGGCCGACCGCTGGACCTATCTTGACAAATCGATACGCGCCGGGGGGCCGGCGCAGGCGTGCGACGGCTGGCTCAACGGCCGCGCCGGGGCGTGGGAGCGTTATCACGCCGGCATGCACGGCGTTGCGCGGCTGCTGGCCGGCGAAATTGTTTCCGCCGCGGCGGTGCCGACGGGTGCAAAACGCCTTATCGACATCGGCGGGGGCCACGGTCTCTACAGCGTGATGTTCTGCCGGCGCCACCCCTCGCTTTCCGCGACGGTCTTCGACTGGAAACAGGCGCGCTCTCTTGCGGAAAAGACCATCGGCGAACACGGCATGCAAAACCGGATCAGGTTTGTCGCTGGCGATTTCTTCGAAGACGACCTCGGCGCCGGGTATGACGTTGCGCTGCTCTTTAACGTGCTGCGCATCTATCCGGAAGACAAAATCCGTTTTCTCCTCAAGAAAGCCGGCGCGGCGCTCGCCGCCGGCGGCAGGTTGTTCATCGCCGACCAGTTCTCCACAAAAAAGCTCCGGGGATTTGCAAAAGTAAACGAGGCCCTGGTTCTTTTGGAACTGTACAACAGCTGCGCCGGCGCGGTGCTGTCCTCGAAGGGACTCATGGCCATGCTGCGCGACACGGAATTCGGCCGCTGCCGGGAACTGTTCCTCAAGCGAGGGCCCGGCATCAGCATAGTCGAGGCGCTGCGAAAATAATGCCGCCCGCAGCTTGCCGACCGCTGAAATCCGACCGTTGTCCCACTCGTTGCTGTCTTCCGCCCTTCATGATATAATTCATATACCGCTCGATCAAAGGGGGATCCATGAACTATCATCACGCCGGATCGTCAATTATGAGGATTGTATTGACCGCCGCATGCCTGCTCACGTCTTCCGCATTCGGCCAGTGGACCCAGTGCACCGGTCCGTACGGCGGAACGATCAACGCGCTTTTGTGCGACAGCGCCCTCCTGTACGCCGCCACCGACAACGGCGCGGTGTTCCGGTCGGTAAACAACGGCGCCCTGTGGCAATACCGTTCGGAAGGGATCGGCGCCGGCGTATCGTCCGTCCAGGCGCTGCTCAAGACGACCGGGTATCTTTTTGCCGCGGGCGCGGGCGGCATGTACCGCTCGGCGGATTCGGGCGCGACATGGGCCGAGGCCGATTCCGGCCTGTCAAGCGATCAGATGGTCACCGCGCTCTGCGCAACGGACTCCTTCCTGTACGCCGGCACCGGCGGCAACAGGATATACCGTTCAACAGACAGGGGCGCTCACTGGGCGCGGAGCGACTCCGGCATGGACAGCAGCGGCCAGGGCGTGCGGTCCATCATCGTGTACGGGAACCGTGTTTTCGCGTCCGTCCACAGCGCCGGCATCTATTGCTCCGACAGCGCCGGGACCGCGTGGACAAAGGTCAACGCGGGCCTGGCCAACCTCCAGGTGTGGTGCCTGCTCCCGTGGAACGGTTACCTGTTCGCCGCGACCAGCATCGGCGTGTACCGGTCGGACGACAGCGGCGCGGTGTGGAAGCGGCTGGATTCCTCGTGGAGCTCCATCGTGTACACGCTCGCGGCGGGGAGCGGCTCGGTTTTCGCCGGCACGCTTGACGGCGTGTACGTTTCCACCGACAGCGGCGTCCATTTCAATTGGAGCAACGCCGTGGGGTTCCGGCCTGTCAAGTCCATCGCCTCATTTGGCGCCAAGACGTGGCTGGGCACCTACTGGGACGGCGTGTGGTACAACGGCGGCACCGGAACATGGGGCGAGGCCAACAACGGCCTTACCGGCATACCCGTTCTTTCCCTGGCTTCCGACCCGGGAGCGGTGTTTGCCGGGATCGAGTACGGCGTCGCGCGTTCCACGGACCAGGGCGCCACGTGGACTCGGGCCGCGGCACCCATTCCAAACGGCGTGGCCTTCGTCGCCATGGCCGCGGGAGCCGCGGGCGCGTTCGGCGGGTGCTATTACGGTCTGTACCGTTCCGTCAACAACGGCGCGGCGTGGCAGAACATGAGCGGCGGCCTCCCGGACAAAAATATCCAGTCGCTCGCCATCGGCCTCGGCTGGACGTTCGCCGGCACCGGGGACGGGTACCTGCTGCGCTCCGCCGACACCGGCGCGACCTGGACGGGCTCCGACAGCGGGCTGCCGCCGCAAGGGATCAAGTCCGTGCTCGTGGACGGCCAGACGCTCTGGGCGGGCACGGCCGCGGGCGTGTACCGCTCCGCGGACTCGGGCAGGACATGGGGCGTGGCCGACGACGGCATCACGGTCCCGCTCAATACCTATTCGTTGATAAAAAGGAAAGACATGCTCTATGCCGGAACGTTCTCCCAGGCCGTACTCCGGGCCGCCGACACCGACACGGTCGTGTGGAAGCGGGTCGACACGAACTGGACCGACTTCGTCCCCGCGCTCGCGATAAAAGACACCGTGCTGTATGCCGCGACCACGCTCGGCGTGGCCGCGTCCAACGACGGGACCTATTGGTCGGCATGCGGGACAGGGCTTGAAAACACGCCGGTGTACAGCCTCAGCGTGCTGGGCGGCGGGCTTTTGGCGGGCACCCTCAAGCGCGGCATATGGTTCAATGCCTTTCCCGCAGTGCATGCGGCCAGGGTTTCCCCAAAAGTAATAAACGGCATTACATTTATAAGGCGCGTTGCGGACAGGATTTATATCGACAACCATGGCGCGGACGAGGCGCGTGTTTCGGTGGTAAAGGCCGACGGCAGGCAGGTGATGTCGTGCGCGATAAAAAAAGACGGTTCAATGATGCTTCCTGATTTTTCGAAATCGGGGCATGCGCATGGAGTTTATTTTGTGTCAATAAAAGTGAGGGGTGCTTGCGTGGAGGCGCAGAAAGTTGTCGTGCCGTGAATAGAGCTGGCAGCTGAAGATCGGTAGATAGTTTATTGAGCATGATTTCGTCAATCTAAAAAATATCTTATTAATGCCTTCCCGGCGGGGGAGGCTTGGAGGGTGGAATGCAAAAAGCATTTCCCTTACCGGGTCTAAGGGCCGGCGAGGCCCTTCCATGTCTTGAATTTGCATTTATTCTTGATTTTCTTCTTTGTCTATCTACCGTACCACAAACCTGCACCGAAACTCATCCCCTCCCTGCGTCAGCTTTAATATATAAACTCCCTTTGCCCCGCCCCTCCATGTCACCGATTCCATCCCGCCGGGAATTCCCTGCTCCACAAATTTTGCAACCCGCCTGCCTGACAAATCATAAATCGCCGCGACAGCGTCGCCTTTGTCTGGTGTGTAAAAATTTATAGTGACACCTCGGTTGAGTCCTCTATACGGAAGCGACGCTGTCAAATGAGTCCGGTGCCGAGAACCCATGCTTGAAATCACCGGACTATTGTCAGTCAGCACAACCGTCGTCCTTCCCGTCAAGTTGACAAACACGCGCGCAATGCCGTTCGCGTCGCCGGCGGCCTGGCCCGCGGCGGCCCCGTTGACCGTGACCGTATAGGATTGGCCCGGGGTAAGCCCGCCCACGGCAACGGTGTCGGGCCCGCCGGCGGCGTTGTAGGCGGGCTCCGCCTCCACCGTGAATATGCCCGGCGAAAAGCGCCAGGCAAGGTTGGCCGCGATGGTGGAAGCCGTCAGGGTCTTTCCCGCCGCATTGACGTAGGTCCCCCGCGTGAGCGACGCGAAAACGGGCGCCGCGCCGCGCCGCACCAGGACGTTTGACGCATCGGAAGTGACGTCGCCCGCGGTAAACGCCGAGGCGCCGGTGCGCATGGCGAACATGTCGTTAAAGCCGGTGCCTTGCACCTGCACCGCGGCGGCGCCGATTGCGGCGGGCATGCCGCAGGTGAGCGACGGCAGGCCGTTTTTCTGCGGAGTCATCACCGCCGTGATGCGCGTGGATGCCGCGGTTACTTTCGCTGAAAGGCACGGCGGCGCCGTGAGCTCGGCCGGAAGAAACGAGGTCTGCAGCGATGCGGCCGGGGGCTCCAGAAATTTTATCTCCAGGCGCATGTTGAACGAATCGGCCACAAAGAACTGGCCGGGCTGGCCGCCGCTCCAGGTTCCCGCCTTGTGAAGCCGCCAGTCGTACACGTGCTGGCCCGCGCCCGCGCCCACAAGATCGTCCATCGAGATGAGGTACGTTCCCTCGACAAATGCGATATGGCGCACGAACCGGTTCACGCCCCAGTACAGCTTCGTGGCGTTGCCGGCCGCGATGGCGCTTGCGCCCGACAGCATGATGTCGTCGAGATGCCCGCATGAATCGTAGGAAAACGGCTGGTACCAAGCGTCGCCCTCGCGGCGCTGGCCCTGCGAATCGACCACGATGGTGTTGTGGCTGCGCGTGAGCTTCGCCACCGTGGGATAGCCGTCGTCATCCGCGAGCATGCGGCCGTTCGCGTACAGCATGAAATGGTTCTGGTCAGGATGGTCGTGCGCCACGTTTGCATAGCCGGTGCCGCGCAACTGCTGGAGACGGTTGCCGCCGGGCGGACCGCACTTGAACACTAAGGCCGTTGCGGTGTCGCTCCACGATCCGCGGATGGAAAACATTTCGAGGTCGGGCCAAAAGCGGTACAACGGCAGCGACGAGTACGGCCTGGGCTGCAGCGTATCGTCGTACCAGAACAGCCCGTATATGGAGAGCTGGTACGAACTGCCCGGAAGGTCGTGCATGAGCCGCCTGAATGCCGAGTCACTAGACGCGTCCTGCGCGCGGCCGATGGGAACCATCCACGTGTCGATGTTGTCGGGCGGGCCGTCGCTCGCGTCGCCGATGCCGAAGGTGTTTTTGAACCCGGGCGTGCTCATATACAAACGGTAAAGATGGTCTGAAACGAAATGCGGTTTTCCCGCGCAGGGATCAACGCCGGTGACGTGCTGGATGAGCCCGGCCGAGGTCACCACCCAGTGGTAGCCGTAGTCCCAGTAGCCGGGCCCCTCGTGCGTGCTGCCGTCGTCGGCGAGCCAGTGGGTCACCTGCTGATAGCAACCGGTGGCGAGGTCGGCCGCGGCCTGCACGTTGACGGCCGGGTCGTCGCCGTAGATCGCGTACGCCGCGTGCGCCAGCCCGTGGATGCGGTTGTGCATGTGGTTGTTGTCAAAGTCCTCGGTCCAGTAGTTTCCGATAAAGAAAGCGGGCATGATGGTGTCGATCGAGCGCTTGAGCGCCGCGCGCAGCTCGGTTTTCTCCGACGCGGAAAGCCGGTCGTACAAGATGTCGTAGGTGAGCGCCATGCCCGAGGTGATGTCCATGGGGATGAGGTCGTCGGTGAGCCAGTCGTTGCGCCGCGCGTAATAGAGTGCCCAGTCGCGCGCCGTGTTCGCGTACCCGGTGTCGCCCTCCACGACGTAATACATGCACATGGCGAACTGTCCCCAGAACCCGAACAGGTAGTCTTTCCACGTTCCGGGCGGGTCGGGCTGAACGCCCTCGTAGCCGGCGAAGCTCTGCTTGGAATGGTCGTAGAACCACTTGCACGGCCCCTTTGCCCGCGCCTTGATCCAGGCGGTGTCCGCTTTTGTAAAGTACAGCCGCGGGTGCTGGCCGGCAAGATCCGGTCGCATGACAAAGGTGTTGGCGGGCGGCTGGGTGACGATGGAGGGGTCGGCGAGGCAAAGGCCTGCCATAATAATAAGAATGATGATTGATGAATGAAAAGGGCGCATGATGGGCTCCTGTTACTGTTTGTAAATTTTCTTATAAGATAAAATAAAAATCTGGGCGTTCCTCCGCTACGCGGCTGCGGCCGGTGAGGCCCTTCTAGCCATTCAAGATTACCGCACCGCAAACCTCCCCGAATATCCATTCTTCCCGTGCATTAACTTCAATATGTAAACTCCTTTAGTTCGTCCCTTCCAAACCAGTGATTTCGTCTCGCCGGAATTCGCATACCCCGCCAATTTTGCTACCTGCCTGCCCGACAAATCATAAATCTCCGCTTCAGCATCCCCTTTATCCGGCGAGCAGAATCTTATAATAACTCCCCGGTCGTGTCCACTATACGCGAGCGACACCGTCATCGGGGTCCGGCGCCCCGCACCCAAATTTGAAATCACCGGATTCCCGTTCTCCGGCCTTGGGCCGTACCACGGCAGCGGGGCGCCGCTTTCGTACGCGCCGAGGTCGGGGGCGCCGCCCTTGTAGTCCTGGTTGATGCCGGCGATGATGACGCCTTTGTCAATCGCGGCGCTGCCGGGCCGCAGCGTGAGACAGTGGCGGTCGTACATGCTGTCGGGGCCGAGCGAAAACAGGCTGTCGAACAGGTCCGCCTTGTCAACAGCTATGGCGTGCGTCTCGATCCCGGTCGCGGTCGCGAAAGCGGAAAGCGAGTTGAACCGCTGCGCCGGGTCGAACCATTTGAACACCGGCGCGGCGCTGTTCACGGCCGGATCGAACCCGTCGTAGTCGACGCTCGTGCGCCAGTCGGGCGTCCAGCGCTCGGGCTGTGTGCACCCGCCCGCGTCGGTGCAGGGCATGGCCTCCCAGATGTAGCCGGTGCCGCCGGCCTGCACCCACAGGTTGTTCCTTGACATTCCGTACAGAACGTTCTGGTCGAAGATGTTGAGCGTGTTCCATCCCACGAACGTGTTGTGCGCGAGCAGGAAGCGGTCCACCACGCGGTACTTGAGAAAGTAATTGCCTTCGCCCATGATCTGGTTGCGGATGAAATACCACGGCCCGCAGAACATGGGCTGGAAGCTGAGCCCGTGGTTGCGCGGGTTGGTGATGCGGTTGCACCACACGCGCACGTTGGCGTAGCCGTAGTCGGGCTCGATGCCGTCGTCCACCACGTCGAAGATGTCGTTGTTGTAGAGGTCGCAGTTGCGGCTGGTGTACGATATGCCGTCGGCGGTGCGCGTGATGCTGTTGAAGCACACGGTGTGGCCGCTGGTGTGCATGAGCTCGATGCCCTCGCCGCCGAAGTCGCCCACCACGCGCGGGTCGATCTTGTCGCCCACGATGGTGTTGTCGGCGATGTACCAATCGTCGGAGCCTTCCTGCATGGTGATGTTGTAGTTGAACCCGGTGAACGAGCAGCGCGTCACCACGTTCGCGGTGGAGCCGCTCTGGCCGACGAGCGCGTAGGTCTGGGCCTGGCTGTTGACGAACTTGAGCCCGCAGAGCCAGATGTCGTGGCCCGCGATCCGTCCGTAATCGAGCACCGCGTCGCCGTCGCCCGCCGCTTTCCAAACGATATAGCCGGGCGCGGCGCCCGGCTTGTTGAACGAGAAATTCCCGTAATTGCCCGCGTGCACGAGCACCACGTCGCCGGGTTGTGCGGCGGATTGCGCGGCGGCAAGGCCTTTATACGGGTTTCCCGCCGAGCCGTCGCCGCCGCCCGCGCCCGGCGCCACGTGGAGCGTCCGGCCGTCCGTCGGGATCGCGGGCACCGGCCGTGTCGCTATTGTCAATGTTGTGTCCTTGCCGCCGCCGTCCGGGTCGGTCATGGACAGCTTCACCTCGTAGGTGGTGGCCGAATCGAGGAACATCACGCTGCCGGCGAGCATGTCGTAGCGGCGGTCGGCCGAATCGGTGCCGTCCCACCCGCGGAAGTCGTCGCGGAACAGCGGCAGAAAATCCTTCCACGCCGCTGCGCCCTGCGCGCGGTATTGAACGGTGCAGGCCGCATTGTGGTTGGTGTCGCCGGTCACGTCCCATTCGATACCGATGGATTTTATGGTCGAATAATACCTGATCGGGCCGGGCACGACGGGGCTTGACAAGAGAGCGGCAGGGGAAAGAAGGATTGCGAGGGCGATAAAAAAATATTCTTGATGACGGGGAGGCTGACGGAGCATGGTACCTCCTGAAGCCTTGGACGTGAAGAATCTTGTATGGTTATTTTAGAAGGGATCTTACTCTGATTGTACATTATAATTAATGACCATGCATCAAATTCTTTTTGATTTTGTCCGATAAAATGTTTGATTGCTTTTTTGTCTAGACCTCACCCCCGGCCCCTTCTCCGGATCGGAGAGGGGAGAACTGCCAATACAATTAAATTGCGGAATAAAACTATTGCCGCGCGTTAGGGGCGACCGCAGGCCGTCGCTGGAGCGCGGTGCTGCCCGGCCCTCGCCGAAGGCATATAGGGGCCGTGGCAGCCCGAGCCGGGGGCGGGACGGAGGGAGAACCGACCCGAGCCCGAGGGACGAAGGCGAGGGGAACGCCCAAATCTTATTTTATTACCTATTATGAATTTCCTGCTGCTCAAACTAAAATCCTCCTTTCCCCCCGGCCTCGGCACCATCCTGCTATTATTCTTAGCCACTCGGATTGTTCTCACTCTCATCGGCGTCGTGTCGCATGTCATCATAGACCCGTATCACGGCCACGAATTCGTCTGGCACTATTCAAAACACCTGTGGCTGAACATCTGGGCGGTGTGGGACTCGGGATGGTACCTTGACATTGCGAAAAACGGGTACTCGCTCTCGCTCTTGTCGGACCTGCCGAAAAACGTTGATCCCGGCCAGACAAGCTTCGGTTTTTTTCCCCTGTACCCGATGCTCATCGCCGCCCTCGGCTTCTGGAACGGCCATTACCTTGTCGCGGGGATTATTGCCTCAAACGCTTGTCTGCTCCTTTCGGCATGGTACCTGTATAAATTGGTCTTGCTTGATTTCCCCCGGCGGGACGCTTTGCTAAGCGTCAAGTATCTTTTTTTCTTTCCAACGGCCTTCATCCTTTCAGGCGTGTTCGCGGAATCGCTCTTTCTGCTGCTGTCAATCATGTCCTTTTATTTTTTACGCAAAAAACAATGGCTGCGTGCCGGATGCGCCGGAGCTCTGCTGGGTCTGTGCAGGCCCTCTGCGGTGTTCGTGCTTCCGGTACTGTGCCTGGCATATTTCTTGGAAAAAGGATACAAGCCGAAGAACATCAGGTGGGACGCGCTTTGTCTTTTGGGAATTCCGCTGGGATACGGCCTTTTTTCCCTGTTCGGCTATTTTGTGACCGGAGACCCGTTCTACTACACCACGCTCAAGCGCGCGGCGTGGGGGAGCTATTGGGCAAACCCCTTCTTTCTGCTCGCCCATTGCCTGGTGACGAACCAGATAGTGCCGCTTGTCAACGGATGGGCGGTTGTGATCGGCGCGCTGCTTGTCGCCTTGACCTACAAGAAAGCCGGGACGGTCAATACTCTGCTCGGCCTCTGCCTTCTCATCCTGCCGCTTACCGCGGGCTACATGGTGCTGCCGGGCACGATGCGCTACATGGCATCGGTGTATCCGCTGTTTATTGCCGGCGCCCTGCTTGGCCGCAACCAGACTGCGGACACAATCCTCACCGTTCTGTTTTGTTTGCTCCAGGGATTTCTCATGGCGATCTGGTGCAACGGGTTCAACCTGATCGTGTGATGCCAAAAAATCACCGCAAAGACGCAAAGGTCGCAAAGAAGAGTTACCTGAGGACTTGCCCTTCACAAGCCAACTTTTATTGTTGCGTTCTTTGCGGTGGAATTGTCCGAGCTATTGCGGAGAAAACGCGCCCGCGCTGTCGAGCCAATTAAAGGTCGAAATGAGCAGGTTCGTGTCGAGCACGCCGGGCGAGTCGACGAAGCGGCTGAAAAACCCGGCGATATCAGCGGAATTCCCTTCCTGTAGCACTGCCACGAATTGCCCTCTTGTAAAGGCCTTGTGGTCGTACCGCGAGCAGAGCACCCCGGTCTTCGAAAGCAGGGTCTGGCCGCTTCCGCTTGCCTGCCGCAGCAGTTTGTCAAGGATCATGTTTGCCTGCTTGCCTTTTTCATATACCAGGCCGATGCAGTTGGTCGCGGTGTCGGTGGCGTAGAGGTTCTGCCGCACATACGGCTGGGACAGGCTGACGGTTTGCGTGACGACATTTGCGGATAGATCGGTGGTCATGAGCTTCCGCAACTGCTGCCGGTCGGTGAGCATGCCGAGTTTGTAGGCAAGCAGGATGCCGAAGTAGGACGCGGTGCCCTCCTTCCACCAGGGATCGCCGGTCTCGCCGGTGCGGATGCCGACCCACTCATGAACGCATTCGTGCGCCACGATGCCGGGGATCCACTGGATGGGGTCGGCGCCCGCCGTGTACCTGAGAAAAAAAGAATACGTTCCCTCGAGCCCGCTGCCCGAATCAACGATGAAAACGGACTTTTGCGACTCGTGCGGGGGGAAGCAGCCGAGGCACAGCCGGTCAACGGCGCTGAACGTGGAACACGTTACCGCGGAAAACGGCGCCGGCACCGCGTTTGACGAAAGGGAAATAATCGACAGGCCGGACTGGAGCGGCGGCGCGCAGGTGATGTCGAGGCCATTCACCGCAAACTGCAGAAAAAGAATCTCATAAGGGGACCGCAGCGCCGTTCGGGCGTCTCCCGCGCCGGTCACCGTGCCGAGGCCGCCGCCATCCACGGAAACATACGCCTCCACCGGATGCCGCCACAGGCCCACGTCGTCAGACGCGTACCGCGGAAGGCAGAAAATGTACTGCCCCCGGTAATATCCCATGTTGCCGGTGCGGCCGGGGAGCATGGTGTTGTAGTTCGGCGAAGGGCTCGGCGCGTACGGAAAGGTGACTTCGTAGTCTATGGTGAGGTCTTTAAGCGAGGCGGGGAGTGAAAGCTGCTGCACCGAATCGTTGTCCCAGGGAATGCCGCCCAGTTTTTTGGCAACGGCGGTGCCGTTCACGGCCAGGCCTTGGATGTTGTCTTTTGTCAAAACAATCACGGGGTTGTCGGCCGCGAACGGCGGGAACAGGATGCGCACGCTGTCGGATCCGGAAAAATGCCGGAGTTCCGCGTGGACGTGAAGGGAGTCGAGGGTGTAAAAGGTCACCGTATAGCTGAGGTCGGGCCCGGATGCATTCTCCGGAGGGCGCGTGGGGCCCGAACAGCCACACAGAAAAAATGCCATGACCGGAATGATCCATTGCAGGAAACGTAGTATGTCGTTTGTCAACAATGAATCCTTGGGTCTTTTTGCCGCTGATGGCGATTCGAACCACATGGTGATACTGCTAATCAAATTATTACCGAGAGCATAAAACCTTTACACATGAACTTGCAGCCGACCGTTCACCCTGGGCAAAAATGAACAATCCGGCCTAAACCTGCATTTTGTCCCGTCCCACCTTAACCGGCGTCAGGCCGGCCAGGTCGCCGATCACGTTCACCAGCTCCGTGTTCGCCGGAACCACGACCTTTGCGTTGTCCTGCAGCGAGCTCTGCACCACCTCGAGGCGTTTAAGCACCTGCGCGTTGCCAGTGAAATATTTGTTCGCCGCCTCGTTCACCAGTCGTATGGCCTCCGCCTCGCCCTCGGCCTCGAGGATGCGCGCCTGCTTGATGCCCTCGGCCTTTTTGATGGCGGCCCGTTTTTCGCCGTCGGCCGAAGTTTCGGTGGCGGTCGCGTAGTCGATCGCGGCGAGCTTCTCGTTTTCGGCCTTCACGATCTTGTTCATGGTCTCCTGCACGTCCTTGGGCGGGTCGATCTCCTTGAGCTCGGTGCGCACGATGTCGATGCCCCAGGTCTGCGTTTCCTTGATGAGCACCTTGTGCAGATCCTCGTTGATCCTGCCGCGCTCGCTGTTGGCCGACTTGAGCGTGAGCGTGCCGATGATGTTGCGGAGCGTGGTCTTTGCGAGCGCGACGATCTGCAGGTTGACGTTGTTCACGTTATACTGCGAAGCCTTCACGTTCTCCTCGTCGGCCTTCACCTTGAAATACACCTGGGAATCGACCACGGCGTTGAGGTTGTCGTTGGTGATCATCTCGCGCGGCCCCGAGTCCACCATCTGCTCCGTGACATTGACCTTGAACATGCGTTCGATGAACGGGATGATCCAATGGAACCCCGGCATGGCGAAACGGTTGTATTTGCCCAGCCGCTCGATGAGTCCGCGGTAGGTGGGCCGGACAATGCGTATGCCGTTAAAAAATACGATGATGAAAAAAATGACGAGGACGGCTGTCCAGAAAGAATGAATGGCGTCCATCATGGCCCCCTTAAAAAGGTGTGCATTTTGAAAAAGGGTTTTTGCATTCGATTCAGACATTCAATTATACCATCGGGGATAGTGAAAGCGTCCAACTTAAAATTAATGGAGCCTCCCGGCTTCGCAGCCCGCAACGGCGGCATAAAAAGTACACTCTTTTATTTCCTCCCTCGGGCATCATGTAATATTTTTTCAAATGTACCCGTCTAATATGGAGGGCGTCATTTCATACCTCACCTTTATCAAGGGGCTGGCAAAATGAGAATACTGAAAATCCTTTTTATCACCGCCGCATGCGGAGCGGTCTCGCTGGTCCACGCGCAGACGCAGGTGGACGAGCTCATCAAGCTCAAACAGTCGGGCGTGGACGACGATGTCCTCATCGCGTACGTCCAGAGCGCGCCGCCGGGTCCGGCGCTCAACGCCGACGACATCGTGGTGCTGAGGGGCGCCGGGATATCGAACGCGGTGATCGCCGAGGCGCTGCGGCACGCTCATGCGAAGCCGCCCGCCGGACAGAGCGCCGTCGAAAGCACGGCGCCCCAGCCGCAGGAAAACGTGGATCAGACCGAGTTCGAAGAGGCCCTCAACCCCTACGGCTCATGGGTATGGATCGACGGCGTGCGCTACTGGCGGCCAGCCGCCGAAGTGGGCAATCCCGGCTGGGCTCCTTATATGTCAAGCGGCCACTGGGTATATACCGACCTCGGCTGGACATGGGTCTCCGATTATCCCTGGGGCTGGGCGCCGTTCCATTACGGCAGGTGGCTGCACCACGGCACGTACGGATGGGTATGGTGGCCCGACGTGACCTGGGGGCCGGCCTGGGTGCGGTGGCGCACGGGCGACGAATACTGCGGCTGGGCGCCCCTGCCGCCGTTCACAGTTTTCGTGCCGAACCACGGGTTCTTTTATCACGGCCGCTTTGTGCCCGACGATTTTGAATTCGGTCTCGCGGCCAACGATTTCTTCTTCGTGCCGTCCCGGCACTTTTGCGACAAAGACGTGTTTGCCTGCCGGCTTGACATACGGCAGCGCCACATCGCCTATAAAAAGACCGTTTACATCAGGGACAACTACGCGGTCAACAACGGCCGCGTCATCGGCCGCGGGCCGTCGGCGGACTTTGTCGCGCGCGTCACGCGCACCGTGGTCAGGCCCCTCGCGGTGGAGACGCGCGTCGTGGAAAAAACGGGCCCGCATTTCCGCGGGATTACCGTTTCGGCGGGAAAACTGGTGGTTGAGCGGCCGCGTGTCGCGGTAAAGGTGCCGCTGGCGTCCCCGCCTTCGGGCTCAAAGGCAACGAATCCTCCGCACCAGGAGCGAGCAGCGGTCAATGCACCGAGGGATGAGGGCAGGCCGAACCGGCAGGACGGAAACGCGGTGGAAAAAACGACGGAGCGAAAATCACCGGATGCCAACGCCGCGCCCCGGCAGAACGAGAAAAAGCAAGAGGGCAAGGACGAAGGGGACAGGGAGCATCGGGACCGCTAATCATGCCCCGTCCTTCCATTTTGCTTTTCGCAATTTTTCCACTGCTGCTATTTGGTTGCGTTGCCAACCAGATCGCTACGCTCCAATCCGGCACGAACATCAATGACGTGCGCAAAAGCCTGGGCAGGGAGAAGGACGTCATCAATTATTCCGACTACATTCTTTTCGCATACGAAACCGAAGATCCCGAGAACTACACTGTATTCAAATTTGTCAATGGTTCTCTTGCGGCGCAGGAGGTCGTACCGAAGTGGGTGGTGAAAGTCATCAACAAGTCCGAAAGTTCCGTAAAAACGAGCGTGCGCGATTACTGCGCCGCGGCGCGGACGCTCCAAAAGCAAAAATTGAACAAGGCCGCCTATGCGTTGATGAGAACCTATTTCGAACAAAATCCCGATTCGGGAATGGCCCTGATCTGCCTGACCCAGCTCTATCTCAACGATTCCCTTTTCGACAGCGCCGCGGCTGTGTACGACAACGCGCTTATGCAGGAAAAAAGGGAAAACGCGAGGTCGTCGCTGCAGAACAACAAGTTGGCGCTGTTCATCCGCGCCCGGCGATTTCAAAAAGCCGAAGACCTGGGCAAGGCCCTGCTTGCCGATTCAACAATGCCTTTCAAGCAGGGCATGCATTACAACATGGCCTGCATGTATTCGCTGCAGAATAAAAAAACCGAGGCGATACGGGAGCTTAAAGAGGCTTTCAACGCCGGGGATAAAGGCTTTACAAGAAAGCAGCTCGATCATGACAAGGACCTGGACAATATCAGAAAAGAGCCGGGGTATGTGGAGATTTACAAGAGGTTACCGACGGGAAAGTAACTACAATAAATCAAGAAAAGTTTGTGGGGGAGGTTTCCCCCTCGCTCCGGCCCGGTCGTGCTCCAACATTTCCTAACTATTTCGTTCCCGTAAAGCACGCCCGGTCCTCCGCTCCCCCCTCCCGGGTGCGGCCGGATACCGACGGCGGCGAGATTCACACATCCGTTGGGCGCACCCGCGGGGAGCGGCGGATTTTTTGGTGCCAAATCGTTTATAATCACCAAAAAATATTTTGGACAGCGGGCGGAGGGGATGGTCATGAGGTATCCTCGGGGCGGTTGAGGTATGCGTCTGTCAAAAACCCATGTGCTCCGTCAAGTAATAATAATGTAATATAACGAGAGATTGACAGAAAAGACGGAAGAAACATCATCCTTTTTGCATCTTCTTCGCCATGCGCTGCAGCTCGGAAACGGCCTTTTTGTTGTATTCGTGGTCCGGGTTGCCGCGCAGCGCGGTGCGCAGCTGCCACCACGAATCGAGCGCCTCCTTGTAGGTCTGCTCCGTGGGGCTCGCGTCGAACTCCGCGGTGGCGCACAGCGCGGTGTAATAGTACACCTCCTGCTTCAGCAGGTCGTAGTCGATGAAGGCGTGCGGGAGGTTCATGCATTGCGAAAGCAGCTTTTTGCAATCGTCGTAGCGCTGGTTTTTAAAGGCAAATTTCGCCTTTGCAAGCAGGAATTCCCCGTCGCCGATATTGTTGCTCTCGAGAAACTGGGCGAGCCGCCCCGTGTTCTGCGTCTTCTCGAGCGCGCGCAGCTTGAAGATGAGCGCCTGCGCCGTGTGCGCCTGCTCCTGGGAGAGCATGTCGTAGAGGCCGAGGATGGTCTGGTAATTCTTGGCCTTGAGCTCGTTTTCCATGATCACAAGGAGGTCGTCGGTGCCGTATTTTTCCTGCAGCAGCTCCACCTGCGAGGCGGCCTTTGCCGGTCTGGGCGCAGGCTTTTCTTCCGCCGGGCGGGCCGATGTCTTGACTGAAGGGAATTCTTTTCTGTGCGCCGGCATTGCCGCCGGTTCGGACACCGAAGGTTTTGCCGCGGCAAGCGTCTCGGCTGGCGAAGGCACCACCGGTTTCGGAACGGGCACGGTGACGCTGGGGACGCGGGCGGCCGCCCTGCGGTCCATGAAAAGCTTGTATTGCGGCCACAGGTACCGGTATCCGGCGGCGCCAAGCAGCGCCACCACGAGCGCCGCCGCCAGCGGCTTCCACGGGAAGCGCCGGCGCTCCGCCGCTACCACCTTTTTTCCGCCCCCGATGGCGATCTGCGCCGCCATGACCTCCTCGGGGGTCCTGCCGGTGATGTTCGCGTGTATCTTGTGCAGTTCGTCGAGCAGGGCGGCCGCGGAGGGCACGCGGTTCGCGGGGTCCTGCTCCATGCATTTGTAAATGATGCGGCGCAGACGGCCCGGAAGCCTGATGTGGTATTCCTCGAGGGGCTTGAACTTGTTTTTTGTTTTGTCGGCGATGAGCCTGGGAAAACTCGTTTGCGGGAACGCCACGATGCCCGTGACGACCTCGTACATGGTTACGCCGAGCGCGTAGAGGTCGGTGGTTTCGTCGAGCTTTTTTTTCTCGAGCTGCTCAGGCGCCAGGTACTGCAGCGTTCCCGCGACCAGGCCGTCCATGGTGTGGAACGAGACGTCGGCGGGCCGCGCGATGCCGAAGTCCATGAGCTTGACGATGCCGTTGTTGCAAATCATGATGTTGGCGGGCTTGAGGTCGCGGTGGATCACGCCGTGGTAGTTCTTGCCGTAAATGGAGCAGTCCTGGTTGTGCGCGTAGTTGAGCGCCCGGCAGATCATGATGCCGATGGCGGTGCAGACAGAGGGGGGCAGCGCACCGCGCTCGGCGATGAGCTTGTCGAGGCCGATGCCGTCGATTTTTTCCATTTCGATGTAGGGCAGGCCGTTCCATTCTCCCACGCCGTGGATTTCCACGATGTTGGGATGGCTCAGCTTTGCGCTGATTTTTATTTCGGTCTGGAAGCGCTGCTGCACTGTCTCGGTGGCGCCTGGGTTGATGATTTTTACGGCGCGGTACATCTCGAGCTGCGCGTTCCATATTTCGTAAACCGCGGCCATGCCGCCCTGACCCAAAAGCTTTGTGATGACTCCTGAGCCAAGCGGAATCTGCTGCTTGCCGTCGGGCAACGGTACAGGGGCCACCGCACCGGGCATCGTTGCCATATTTTTCACGATGATATGGTTTTCGCGATTGTCCATAGAAATAAAGCCATCCCATTATTCCCTGAAACCGCGGGTGGCAGCAGGGAAAAACATTCAATTACGTATAATATCTAATTATATAGTACCGGATATTTTTTTTCCTTGTTTTTTTTTGCAGGTGGATGCTGGCTTTTCCTGCTTGATAACAGTTGGCTTTTTCATTATTTTAAGACCGGGGAAACACCTGAAATTTTTAATGCATTTTCCGGTGACAAAACCTATGCTGCCGGAAAATGTGGGACGCGGTGCACTTCCTTTCTAAAACGCTTAAACATATTGTCCTAAAAAGGGGGAGAATGCATGTCGTTGATAAATTCCAAAATTAATCTTGTGAACTCAGTCATTGTTATTACCGGAATAACGCTCTTGTCCATTGCCGCTCCGGTGGGTGCCGCGGTTACCCTTACCCAGGGCACCATCAACTACAATCATGGAACCGTCAATCTCAATCCCGACCACACCCTGGGCAGCGGCGGCGGCAGCATTCCCACCACGCTCCCCACGCTCGTGCTGGAAAACGAGTATATTCGGGTCAAGGTGGTTCCGAGTTACGGCGCGCGCGTCATTTCTCTCTACTACAAGCCGTCCGGCCACGAGGAACTGTGGGCCGACCCCAATGCCGTGGTGATGTCGATGAGCTCGTTTTACTACAACTGGCTCATGGTGTGGGGAGGAATATTCCCCGCGTGGGGCGCGCCCGAGCACGGCAAGTACTGGTTCCTTCCGTGGGATTACAGTATTGTCAAGCAGACGAGCGACACGGTTTCCATCGCGATGTACATGACCGATTCCATTCCCTGGCGGCCAAGTTATTCGAGCGGCCATTCGGCGTACGGCGCCACGGGCATCAAGTGCACCTTCATGGTGACGCTCGTATCCGGCATGACGGGCATCGCCGTTGACGTGACGCTGGTCAATCCAAGCGCGGCCTCGGTTGGAACCGAGTACTGGACCTGCACGACCGTGTCCCCCGGCAGCGTGCCCACCAACCTTACGCTCACCGACGGCGCGCAGATGATCATGCCCTGCGACACCATCATCATCGTGCCGGGGTACGACGGCCTGAGGGCGCAGGAGACGCCGGTGACCGGCGACTGGTTCCTGTTCAACAAGCTCCGCTGGTGGAAGAACTGGGTCGAGCAGGGCATTCTCTACGCCTATCCGAAAAGCAACCTCTGGGGCATCATGAACCACACCCCGGCGAGCCCCGAGGCGATCATGCGCATCTGCGACAACAAGACGACGTTTTCCTGCAAGATCTGGACCTGCGGGTACGGCGGCCTGCCGTACTGGGAGCCGTGGGCCGGCATCTCGGACCAGTTTTACCATAAAGCAACGTTCGCCGCCGGCGAGACAAAGGCGTGGCATGAGTTTTTCTCGCCCTCGCTCGGCCTCGACAGCGTCACGCACGCCTCCGACGACGCCATGGCCAACCTCACGACCCCCAAGAGCAAATACGACGGCAGCGTGGACGACAGCGTGCGGGTGACGGCGCAGATGTTCCTCACGAAGCCGGCGCGCCAGGTCCATGCCGTTCTCACGCTCGACGGCGGCGGCCTTTCGCAGAGCCTTTACGATGCAACGGTATCGCCGGATTCGACAAAGGGGAACAGCGCCAGGGTTTCCATCGCCTGCAAGCAGGTGTACAACAGCGCAACCGCGCTGACGCTGAAAATTACGGATCTGCAGGGCAAACAGCTCCTCAACGCGGTCAAGCCGCTTTCCTTTGTCAATTGCGCCGCGACCGGCGTGTTTATGGGCGTTTATCCGCAGGGCATGGTAGACAGGAATTACGGGAAAATTGCGGTTTATACGGTGAGCGGGAAGTGCATCGGCGTCTGCACAGACAAGGCCGAGCTTGAATCGATGGCCCTGGGCTACGGAACGTACCTGATTCGCTACAGCAACGGCGTCATGCAAAAATATCTGAGATCGGCATCAAAATAAATTTTCCTTTGTTTCGGAAGATTTCAAACCCCTTCGCTGGACAAGTGCAAGGGGTTTTTACTAGAAGAAAACTTTTCGTCTATTACTTGTCAGTCAACAGCTTTCGCGGGCGAAGTTTCCCCCTTGGGTGCAGTGTTCTGTATGGATACCTTAGGAAAAATGAATTTGAGACGGATGTTTACAAGAAAAGCATATAGGATGATGTTTCGCGCCAGTGCGGAACTGGAGGGTGAGCAAGTGCGAATTGTCACTTTGTTCCCTGAGGTGAGGTAGTTGCGCTTCGCGTCTTTATTATGTCGTTTGCCTCATGCCAGCTACCAAATCGTCCGGTCGTCGAGTAGCCGCACTTTAGCGTGGCGTATCGAGACGCGGGCGGCCCCGCAACGAGGCGAACAGCCGAGCCCAGAAGGAGGAACGGTGCCGTGACCGGCAGGCGCCATGAATTGACTTGACTGATTGGAAATATCTTCATGCAGGCCGGAAAAATCATTTCATCACAACGATTTCTTTTCTGTAAGACGTGTTTCGTGCCGAGAGAAACGCGAAATACGTGCCCGATTCGCATCCGGTAACGTCCCATTTTATCGAATTTATCTTCGCCGAAATGGCCTTGGAAAAAACACATTGTCCTCTCAGGTTGTAAATATGCAGGACAAGCGGACCCTGCAAGGTGAAAATCGACGATGCAATGAAGAATTGTGTGAAACGGCGCGCCGGGTTCGGGGAGCATGAGAATGCCCCCTGCGATGACATAGAGGAATTCATCCGGGGAAGAACGGGACTGGGGAGCGGCCGGGGCAGCCGGTCGGCGAACGGATATTTGCAAAATGCGACGAGGTCGCCGCGCTGCTGCGCGGAAAAGGCGAGCACCGCGGTCTTCGCTTTTTTCGCCTCTCCGTCGTGCCACAGCACCGCCTCCATGATGCTTTGGGCCCGGCCGTCGTGGAGATAACTTTCCCTGCCGCCCGCATCGCCATTGAATCCGATCCCCCACAGCGGCGGCGTACGCCACTGGCTGCCCGACGCGTTTTCCTGGCTGTAATCGTCGGCAAGGCCGGCGCCCATGTCATGGAGCAGGAGGTCGGTGAACGGCTGGATCTCAAGGTTGTTGAGTTCGGGAAATTGGCTTGATGTTCCGGTGTGCATCGCCGGCACATGGCATTTGACGCAGCCCGCGTTTTCGAAAAGCGCTTTGCCGCGGATGGCCGAGGAATCCTGCCAGTTGCCGCGCGGCGGCGGCACGCACAGGGCCGCATACGTCAGCAGCAGGGCGAGACCGCTGTCGGAAAGTTCCGCGCCGGCAGCGCCGCCGCTGTCCGCGGGAAAATAGCCGCTGGTGAGTCCGATGCACCGGTTGGCGAGGTATGCAATTTCGCCCTTGAGGCTGGGGACCGACGCCTTCCAGCCGAACCTGCCGAGCTTTCGCACGCCGTCAACAGGGTCTATCGCGTAATTCGCACGGCCCGAAATCCCGTCGCCGTCCCGGTCGCTCGAGTCGGCGCGGACCAGGATGCTGTCTTCGGGCACCGCTTCGAGCAGTCCCGCCCCGCAAACCAAGGGGCTGACGCGGTAGGAAAAGACGACGGTGCTGTCGAGAGGCCCCTTGGTCATATTGACAAAAGAGACAGCCGGCTTGCGCAGGGTGTAGGCCTCGCCGTCGCTAAACGTGCCGTTCACGGGGGTGTACGACACCTTGACCTGGCCGTCCCCCGCGGCGCCGCTGGCCGCCTTGCATTGCAGCACGTCCCCGTAGACCGGGTGCGGCGCGATACCGCCCTGCTGCCGCACTCCCAGCAGCACCATGGCCTGCAGGGAATCTCCCGCGCTGTCGGCCGTGTGGCCCGCGCCTGCTTGAACGTGGCATTCATAGCAGCTCGCCTGAAGATAACCGGGTCCAAGGCTGCCGGCGGCGTAAAAGGGGCTCTTGTCAACAGGGGAAATCACCTGGCTTCCGTTGCAGTCCGGGTCGCTGGGGAAATTTTTCAGGTTGCCCGTTTTCCAATCGGTGTCGAACAGCGCCTTGCCCGAAAGGAAATCAGGCGACCTGCCCCAGCCCGCGTTGACGCAATGCTGGGTGAAACCGTAGCTGGGCTGGGTGATGTAGCTTATCGACGCGTCGCCGGCCGGGTTGGCCCAGGGGTGCTGAAACCGCTGCCCGAGTTTTCCGCTCCCCACATAGTAACGGTTGAGCGCCGTTGTGTAACTGCGAGTCCCGGCCGGATCAGTGAGGAGGAGCTCGAAATCGACCAGCTCGCCGACCGACACCGCGGCAACCGTGGTGGTGTACCATTGGACGCTCGGACCGAACGGCGACCCCGAGGGGAATTTCGGGTCGGGCCCGGTGTGCTGGTTGATGAGGAGATTTGCAGCGCCCATGTTCAGCGCGAACTCGGCGCGTACGCATATCGAATCAACCACGCTGTGATTGAACGCGTGGAATTCGAGCGCGGAACTGTTCATGGCGGGAAACACGGCGAACTCGATGCTGTCACCGTAATCCTTGAAAGACAACATATACGCCGTGTTCGTGAAATAAGCGTTGGGAAAATTGTCCGACCGGTACTCGTTCTCGTGGCGGTCCCTGAACCGTCCGCTCGCCGTCACGGTGAGCGGCAGTTTCGGCGAGGGCGTAAAAGGCTGCCCGAGAATTTTAGTGAACCATTTGGTGTCGTCGGAAAAAGTCCCTGTTCCGACAAGCGGCGAGCAGACAAGGGTGTAGTAAAAGTCAATCTGTGTATAGGCCGGCGCCGGCACGGTCGCGGTGTAATAGTCGCCGGCTTTTGTCATGGCAACGGTGACAAGCGGCGCGTTGCTTTTTATATAATTAAGCGAGACACCCGAAATAACGGCCTTTTCGTCCGAGGATTTGAACGGGAAATATTTGAACACGGCGCCGGAAGCGTTCTCGGAAACGTCCTGGGTGAAAAAATTTATATGGACAAAATTGTAGGTGACCGCCGGAGCAATAGTGAAAAATGAACATGCGAGGATGCATGCAGGAAGGACGGCTCTTTTTGTTTTCGACATGGTCCGCACCGGATAAGCGATCGAACGGTTTTTTCAATACAAAAAAAACCAAAAAGATCCGCCCCCCCGGTGTTAAATATACGCTATTAGGACGGGGTTTACCAAAATTCATGAAGCGAGCATCTCGTACCATAAGATCTGGGCGTTACCCTTCCTCGCATTGTTATGCGAGGAGGGGTCGGCCGTCCTTCCGGTCCACCCCTTCGGGTGCTTCTCCCTCGTCAGGGATTTCCAAGGGTCACAAGGGTCGTCGTCCTTCGGCTCGGGCAGCACCGCGCCCCTGCGCGGCCTCCAGTCTTGCCTAACGCACGGCAAAAAATAATCTGCCGTAGTTCAAATATTTTGCTTACGAATATGGTTGCGGAAGCTGCTATCTTCAAAAAGAACACTTGACTTATAATAATTATATTGCAGTTCGTTAAACGATGCAGAAGCCGCGGAACGCCCAATTTTTTAGTAAATTTTTAAACGGCGATAGGTAAAAATAAAAGCGGGCATTCTCCGCAAACGGGAAGAGGTTATGGCCGACGCCGCGCACCGGTTGGGGTGTCACGCCGCCGACAATTTGCGTTATAAGAATGCCCGCTGATGTATTTTGGAAAAACCAAGCGGCTGGAGCCTTTATGCGCAGTCTGCAGGAGACCCCCCTCTCTGCAAAAACGGCATTTACACAGGTAGAATCCGTGTTCAGCTCCAGACCGCTTGGTTATTATAGTGCCTTTTCCGGCGCGTTCCTCACTTTACAATTGAGACAAGTTTCTGGTCCGGCCGCTGGTTCTCGTACGACAGCTTCACCCAGTCGTCCGAACGGGCGGCCTTCGAAATGTGTATTTCGTCGCAATAGCCGAACAGGTATGCCCCGTCGTACCCGAAAATGACCCGGTCCTTGGGGTTGTCGGGACAGGCCGCAAACGTGTTGGATTCCACGCCGGTCTTCACGCCGTCGATGAAGAACGACGCCGTTTTCGAGGCCTGGCTCCATGAGAAAACGAGATGGTGCCATTCGTTGAGCGACAGCGCCGCGTCCGAAACGGCGGCGCCGCTTCCTTTTCCGCCGAACGACGGATGCAGCCCGCTTGAATCAGCCGCCGCGTCGCCGAGGTACAGCCGCTTGGCGCAGGAGTCCTGGGCGATGGCGGTGTCTTTCGACACGATGACACAGCGCTCCCGGCGCGGGTTGAGCCACAGGGCAATGGTGAAGTCGTTTGCGGCCATGGGGAGAATCTGTTTACTTACCAGAATGTAATCCGTGCCGTTGAAGTCACGGCCCGCGCCCGCGATTCCGGTGCGGTCAAGTGCGGTCATGAAATTCGCGCCGACGGCGTTGTTCTGCGTGGCGTCCTTGAACGGCGCGGACCCGGCCTCCTCGAGGTGATACACGCCGGAAAAGCCGAAGCCCGTGTCGAACACGGCGCTGCTTTTTGACGCGCTCGTTTTGCCGGAAAATCCCCATGTCATGGTGATGAATTGGTCGGACGAGCCGCCGAGCACGGTGTCGACGGAGACCCAGAGGGCGGCCTGCTTGAGCGCGGTGTCCCATTGCGCGATTTCGTAATTGAGCGGCGTGCCGTCCGCCTTTGCGAACCGGACGTCCCCGCCGTCGGGCCGGAACTTCGAAAAGTCAACGTCCGCCGCGGAGAGCCTCACCAGCAGCGGGAAATGCGTCACCGCGTTCTGGACATTCGCGCCCGTCGCCGACGTGTTGATGACGAGTTTTGCGGAGAAGATCAGATACGTTGTATCCTTTGGAATTACCGTGACGTTGCTCTTGAGCGTATCGGCCGGCGCGCCAAGGTTTTTCATCATGATGGCGGGAATGCTTCCCGGCGGCACCGAATCCAGCACCACGGAGGTGGCGGACGCGGGAACGCTCTTCAAGCACGTTGTTCCCGGAATGTAAACGGCCGCGCCCGACGCGCCGGCCGGGGTCCCGAGCGCGACGACCACGGTGCCGGACGGCTTGAGCGTGCCCGTCGAGACGGTGACGGTATCTTTCTTTTTGCATTCGATGCCCGTGATGAGCAGGGAGGTTCCGAAAACCGGGTTGTTCGCCATGATGTTGTAGGTGCCGGGCGCCACGCTGGCGAACGAATACGATCCGCCGGCGTCGGTGGTGTCGCGGGTGATCTTTTTTTCCGCGGTGTCTGTCGCCGGGTTGAACCCCGCCGGGATGAGCAGCACGTGCGCGCCGGCCGCGGGCGCGCCGGCCGTGTCGATGATTGCGCCCTTTACTTTTGCGTTTTCGGATGAGCTGGTGCCGCCCGTGAGCGTCACGGCGGTGCACAGGCACCAGCAGAGGCATGCGGCCGCGCACAGGGCGAAAAACAGCGCTCTCATACCGTTTTCCCCTTGTCGTGCGTGCCGATGTTCGAGACGTCCTGGCTGAGCGGGAAGATCTGGAAGTTGAACTGGTACACCCTGTTGCTGTTCTCGTCGCGGTTGACAATGGAGATCACGCGCTCCTTGAACGCCGCGAGCTCGGCGAGCAGCACCTCGTAGCAGGCCTCGGAGATGCCCATGGTGATGCCCGAAATATTTCTTGTGTCGGGCGGCAGCGATTCGTTGGAGTCGCGGGCGAGCAGGAGCATGGTGCTGTTGAACGAGCGCCGCGCCAGCGACACCACGTCGCTGCCGCTCGTGATGGCCGAATTCACCTGCCGGTAGGCGCCGTTCTTCTGTTTCTTGATCAAGTTGAGCCTCAGCAGCAATTGGACCGCATTCTTGGCGTCGCGCGGCGAAATGGCGGGCCGCAGGCTTTTCGCAATCAGCTCCCAGTTGTCGCGGAAATCGCGCAGGCACACGAGCTCCCGCACCGCGCTGTTGTACCACTTGTCGAAATAAATATACTGGTCGGCGGTGAGACGGTGCTCGTTCACGTAGTCCATCATCGACAGCATGACGCTGTAATGCTCCTGCTTCTCGTACGCCATGGTGGCCTGGTTGAACTGCACCAGGTGGCGGAAGAACACGGCCTCCTTCTTGTTGAGGCTGAGCGCGAGGATGAACTTGTCCATGGTCTGCAGGGTGAGGTTGCGCTCGCCCTCGATCACCTGCTTGAGGAACACCGGCGACTTGATTCCCGCCTTGTTGGAAAAGTAGCGGTATGAGAAGAAACGCGTGGTGCTCTTTTTCTCGTTGTAGTAGTCGAGGAGGAATTTGCGGTAGTCAATGTATTTGAAGATCTTTTCCATATAGGATAAATTTAACATATAATAAGGAAAAAGAACACCATAAAAAAGCGGGGAAATATGATTCTGTATTCAGTATGTATACAAGGGGGATTGTAAGGAATTGATTTAAAAAGGGATGGAAATTAGACAGGAGTTTTTTAGATGATGGTTTGAGTACAGAGATCGGGACGGACTTTATATCATTTGAAAATTCATTCTCGATCAATCTACTGCAACAAATTAATCATGACAAGGAACCAACCATAAAAAGCCTCCCGGGGGAGGTTGAAGGGCGGTGCAATCGCATTTTCCTTGGCGGGTTTAAGGGCCGGCCAGGCCCTTCCATATCTTGAATTTTATTTTTATCGACTCGAATAAATATCAGAAATACATCGTCACCCGCATCATATAATACCAGTCCCACGACCGCGGCACCATGTCGGTGTACTTGACAAATGAGGGCGGCCCCGGCGTATACCAGTTGCGGGGCGTGTGGTCGCTCGCCGCGGCCGCGCTGATGCGGAGGAACCTGCCGAGCCTTCGCGAGGCGTAGATCGACCATTTCCAGTCGTCGTCGGTCTTTGCCATCGAATCGTTCCAGCTTGCGTAGCTCAGCCCCGCCGAGCTGCCCGTGTACGGCACGGGCGAACCGTCTTTCCACATGAATTCCTGGGAGTTCCAGTACGGGTTTCTGAAATACTCGACTTCCACGGAGAGCACGTCGAGCAGCTTGAACGTGGGAACGTTGAGGCCGCCCATGACCGGAATCCGCTGCCTGACGTTGGCGTACCATCCGGGATAATCCTGGACGCCGAGGACCGCGGCCTCGCCGTACAGCTTCAGGTCTTCGGCGCCCAGCAGCCGCAGTTTTCCGGCAAACGTCTCGGCGAGCGCGCGTATGTCGAAGGTGGCGCGCGCCATGAGCTTGACTCCCGAGAACGTGTACCGCGTCGTGTCGCCGGTGTTCGGGTCAACATAGCCGACCCACTGGTCGAGGGTGGGATGGTAGTTGGTGTCGAGCGCGGGCGTGGTCTTGAACCTGTCCAAGACGATGAGCCGCGCAGCCTGCACGCCCGCGCCGACGGTGAACGCGGGATGGGGCATGTAGGTGGCGATGTAGGAAAGGTTCAGGTCGTGGAGCGGATACATGTCGAGTTCCGAATTGAGGATGAGGTCCTGCCTGAGCAGCCCGAGCGCCTTCAGGGAATAGCCGAGGTGCAGGCCGCCGAGTTTTGGTTTGTCAATTGAATTTTCGAACCCGGACATGATAACGGCCGGATAGCAGTTGCTGCGGAACATATATTCGCCGAGGTTCGTGGACTGCGGGTTGTATTTGAACGGAAAATAACCGAACTCGATCTGCGCCGTGTCGCCGGCCGCAAGGAGCCCGGGTCTCAGATACTGCATTGAGGCGTCGAGAAGCGTCGCGGTGAACTTCTTGGCCGTGAGTTCAGCGGTGAGAAAGTTTTTCTGGCGCACCGTGGAGACGTTGGCCGCGAACCCGACATGCAGACGGCCTTCCAGTCCGGGCAGCACCTGCCGCGAGAGCCTGAGTCCTCCTTCAAAATTGGCGAGCCATTCTCCCTGGAACGGGTAGTCGTAGCCCGTTTCGGTCGCGGACGACACCACCTGTCCTATGGTGGTGCGCGCCCACATCGACAGCGCCAGCGACGGGATTGAATCGGCGGCGGCCGGGACGGCCGCGAAACAGAGGGCGGTGAGGCACGAAATCGTCGTTTTCAGCATGCGTGTTCCTTTACAATGAAGAAACGTATTCGATGAGGTCGCTCAGGTCCTGGGCGCTCAGCTTGGACGCGCCCGGCGAATGCGTGGGCAGCTGGAGAATGGCGGCCAGGGAATCATAGGAGCCCAGGTGTCCGTACGGGCCCGTGCGCCACGCCTCAACGAGCGACGGCGTGTCCCACTGCGTGTTCGCGTCGAACGGGTCAGCCACGCCGGCGTTGTAAAATTTCATGTCGGTATAGAGCGGCGCGGGGTGGCAACTGACGCATCCGGCACTTGCATATATTGCCTTTCCCCTAATCGCCGCGGCGCTCAGCCTGCCCTTGACCAACCGGGGACTCGGAACGGGTTTGAGCCTCATGAGAAGCGTGTCGAGCGGCGCGGCGACCGCTTCGGTGGGATCGGTGAAGAGCTCCGAGATGATGCCGGCGCGTATCGAGCCGTCGGGCCCGCCCGCGGCCGGCCGCTTGCCCGCCCACGACGTGGGCGGCGTCCACCACGATAGCAGCATGCTCTTGGCGTTCTTGGGCGTGTTGTTGTCGTTGTTCAGGATCCAGTTGAGCGCGTCGGGCCTGGTGAACGGGTGGCACGAGAAGCACGATTGCCATTTCTGCAGGCACAATGACGCATCGGTAAAGTTGAACTCGCCCCGGCGCTCGCCGTTCATTGGCTTTGCCGGCCCGAGGCCCAGGCGCGAGACCGCGGCGGTGCCGGACGAAGAGATCGCCGCCACGTCGAGCGAATCGGAGAAATAGCCGGCGATGTACGCCGTGTTATTGACAAATGCAATTGCCCGCGGGCCCGCGGCCTGCAGGGGGACCACCGTCCTGATCGGCAGGATGCCGGTGAAATCGTGCGAAAGGTCCTGGCCGCCCGCCGCTTTCGAAAGCAGCTGGACGCAGTCGATGACGCTCATCTCGCCGGTGCCCGCGTGAAGGACGCAGAGGTATTTGCCGTCGCCGGTACATGCAAGCCCCCAGGGGTTTGCCATGCCGCGGCTCATGAAGTCGAGTTCCACGTCGTTGGCGAGCTTCCGGCCCGCAATGTCGATGACCGCGAGGTTGTTCGAATGCACCCATCCGCCGGTGATGGTGAGCGCGGGAATGGTGAACCTGGCAAGAAGATGGGTGACGAACGCGTAGCTGCCGTCGGGCGACACGCACACGCCGAACAGCGAATGGCTGCCCACGGGCAGGGCGATGCTCGCCGCGACGCTCCGCGCCTGCGTGTTGATAAGAGAGATATTGCTTGCGATGGTCGTGGTGTCGGTCGCCTTCTGGTTCGGCAGGGAGTTGGTGACCACGAGCGTGGCGCCGTCGGGCGTGATCGCCGCGGCGTACGGCTCGCGCGTCACTGCTATACGACTTAATTCCGCGCCCGACGCGACGTCGATCACCGATACGCTGCCGTTGAAACGGTTGCACACGTAAAGCGTTTTTCCGTCCGGGCTGAGTACAGGCGATCGCGCCATATGGCCGGCGGGTATCCTGCGGCTCACGCTGCCGCTCGCAGCGTCCACCACGGCCACAATGCCGCTCGGCCAGCGTTCCGACGCACAGGTGACATAGAGCGTACGGCCGTCGGGCGAGACCGCAATGCCGGTGGGCTCGTTGGGAAGAAAAATTGTTTTAACGACCGTATTTGTTTGCCGGTTTATCACGGCAACCCGTTTTGCTGTCTGTTCGGCAACGTACAACAAGTTCTGCGCGGTGTCCTGCGGCGCTGCGACGGCGGAGGGCGACAGGTATTTCGGCTTTGCCGCTGTTTCGAGGTCGCCGTTCAGGGCCAGGAGCTCGAAAATAAAGTTGGGCGGAACGATATTTCTTGCGCCCTGGCAAAGGGCCTGATTGACAAAAAGGAAAAGACAAGAGCTCAAAATGGGGAGCGCCTTTTTCATGGCAGCGCTCCCTTCCGTTCGACCATGCCCCGGGTCACGGCGGCGGTACCGCCGTTGATTGAAAGTCGGAACAGATACATGCCGGTTGCGAGCCGCACGCTGCCGTGCGCGATCCGGAATGAATATTCTCCCGCTGCGAATTGTCCGGAGAAAAGCCTTTCGACACATCTGCCCGACAGGGTGAAGATTTCCAACGAAACCGTGGAGCGTTTTTCAACCTCGAAGACCACCAGGCATTGTCCCCTGTTTGTCAAGGTGAGGACGGGCCGCACCGGTGCGTGGCCGGTTGCGCCGCGCAGCACGGCCGAGGCGCCTGTGACCGTGGCGTAATACAAAATGTCTCCCGATCTGTCAAGCACGTTGATGCGGGTGATGCCGCCGTCGGCCGCGGTGTCGTAGGTGATCCGGTTGAGCGCGGCGCCGTTCTGGGAGAGGTCGAAGGCGTTCTGGCCCGCGGCGGCATAGGTCACGGGCCCGCCCAATTGATCCAGCCCGAACTGGTCGAACACGGAAAACGTTGTCGCGCTTGCCGAAGGGCTGATCGAGGTATAATACGCGGTGTTACTGTCAAAATCCACGGAAGTCTCTTTGAGAATGTCGCCGCCCGCGTTTGTCTGAAACGTGGTGTGGCGTAAAAAGGTGCTGTCGCTTGTAAACACCGTGCGCCCGGTGTTTTTGCCGCTTGCGTCGTAGTCAAAGGTGACAAACAGGAGGTGGTTGTCGGCGTTGTCGTAGAGGTCGATGCGGTCGATGCGGGGAGCGGCGAAAAGCATGCATTGACAGACGATTATCATCAACGCTGTCAACGACAGATTCTTTCTTGCCGAAAAGTGAAAACGAAGGATCATAAAAGGCCTTTTGGCATTCATTGACAATATAACATTTTTACATTGGAAGAATCATGCGGCAAATTATGAAAATATCATTATATTTTATAGGTGGCCAAATCATTGAAGCAAAGGTGGAAAAATGATCAACAATAATGCAAAAAATATTTTATTTATCGCTATTATTTTTCTTGCTCGATATTCCTTTCCCGATGAATTCTCTCCCGACTCCATCACGTCCATCATGAGAAAAGTCGCCCATTACCGTCTCCAGGGCGGCATCCAGAAGCTCGGCGACGGTTTCGTTTCGCACTGGGACTGGGACGACGGCGCGTACATGACCGGCGTCATGGCGGTGTACCGGCGCACCCTTGACCAGAACTACCTCGACAGCGTCAAGGCATGGGCGGGCGCGAAGAACTGGCAGACGCCGAACGACGCCGGCCTTTCGCGCAACCCGGACAACCAGTGCATCTACCAGAGCATGTGCGAAGCGTATCTGGTGAACCCGGCGCCGGCGAACGACTACATGATCGCGATGTGGAAGGCGAATTACCACCTCAATTACGACAACCCCTACAGCCAGTGGTACTGGTGCGACGCGCTCTACATGGCGCCGCCCGCCATTTCCATGCTCGGCGCGATCACCGACAGCGCGAAATACTGGGACACGCTGTCGGTGCAGTGGTGGTATTGGGCGGGCCAACTGTATTCCCCGCAGTACCATCTTTACTGGCGCGACGCCGGGTACAAGACGCAGACCAGCCCCAACGGCAAGCCCGTGTTCTGGGGGCCGGGCGAGGCCTGGGTGCTCGGCGGCACGGCGCGGGTGCTCAAATACATGCCCTTGTCATATGGGAAACGCGACACCCTTGTGCGGCAATTCAGGGAGCAGTGCGCCGCGATCCTGCCGCTGCAGCAGGGCGACGGCCTGTGGACCACGAGCCTGCTCGACAGCACCGACTTTCCCGACCATGAGACGAGCTGCACCGCGTTTTTCTGCCTTGCCCTGGCGTGGGGCATCAATAACGGTGTTCTTGACAAAGCGACATTCGAACAGCCCATGAGAAAAGCCTGGAGCGGACTCGTGAGCAACGTGAGTGCGGCCGACGGCAGGCTGCAACGCTGCCAGGGCGTCTCGTCCGCGCCGGGAAGCGTGGGCGTGAGCAACTCGAGCGCGGAGGGTGAAGGCGCGTTTCTGCTGGCGGGGGAGGAGATGTACAACTACGTGACCGGGCAGGTGAATACGGTTGCAATGAAATCACCGGTGATGAAAAAGGGCGAAGACGGATCGGCAAGGCTGATGGTCAGGGTTGCGGGGCAGCGGTTCATCAAGCCGCAAGGCGCCAAGGTTTATGACGTGTATGGAAGATTGATAGATAGGAATGCGGCGTCACGGACAAAGGCGACGGGAGCGGTGATAATTCAATAGCGACTTCCTCGGCGTGGAGCCCGGTCAAAGCCCGGTGCATGGAGGCGAGGGGACGTCGAGATCCCGTCGCTGTTGACAAAAGTCCAATAAACCCTTATATTCTTCACTTAGGCGTTGAAATGCGATAATCCTCAGGGGAGCTGCCATGAAACGTTTCGTTTCCGCAATCAGCCTGCTCATTGTTCTTATCATGTCGAACTCCGTCTTTGCCGACGAGTTTTCCCTCGACAGCATAAAGAGCATCATGCGCAAGGTGGCGAACTACACGTTCACCACGTGGGGCGGCGGCACCGCCGCGGGCATCAACCACGACTGGGACGGCGGCACCATTATGACCGGCGTCGTGGGGCTGTACCGCACCACCGGGGAGCAGCAGTGGCTCGACAGCATTGACAAATGGGGAAACCGCTGGAACTGGACCTGGGGCGGCGGCACCGGCGACAACCTGTGCTGCATCCAGGGGTTCTGCGAGCGGTACATCGTCGATTCGGTCCCGGCCAATGCATCAAAGTATGCCGTATCAAAGACCGCCCTCGACGGCATCCTCAAGTCGCCGGTCAACCACCTTTTCGGATGGCAGGACGCGGTGTACATGGGACTGCCGGATTTTTCCATGATGGGATACATTACCGGAATTCCGATGTATTATGATTCCCTCAACGTCATGTTCCGCGGCGCGGAAAAGGATTTTCAGGACACCGTGTACAAGCTCTGGTACTGGAACACCTCAGCCTCGTTTAAAACCACCCCGCAGGGACATCCCCAGTTCTGGGGCCCCGGCAATGCCTGGGTGCTGGGCGGAATGGTGCGCGCGCTCAAGTACATGCCGCAGGGATCCAAATACCGTCCGGCCTGGGAAGCGACGTTCAAGATGTTCTGCGACACCATCCGCAGCAAGCAGCAGCCCGACGGTTTCTGGCGCACGAGCCTGTTCGAGCCCACCGAATTCCCCAACCCCGAATCGAGTTGCACCGCGTTCTTCATTTACGCCATGTCACTCGGCGTCCAGTGGGGCTTGCTTGACGCGAACACCTTTGTGCCGACCATCCGCAAGGGCTGGTCCTCTCTTGTCAAGGTGGTCACCCCCGCCGGCATGGTCGGCTACGGCCAGCCGTGGAGCAACCAGCCCGGCAGCCCGGAGGCGTGGACATCCATCCCCGAGGGCCACGGCGCGTTTCTTTTGGCGGGGGAGGGCGTGTCGATCATCGTCTCGATGGCGACCGCCATCAACGGCATTACCGCCATGAAGACACCGGGCGCGCAGGGTTCCGGAACTCTTGTTGCTTTGTCGGAAACGCGAAAATGTATAACGCTTCCTGCCGGGGCAAGCGGATTTGAAATGTATAATGTAAACGGGGCCAGGATTTGGAAAAGCGAACGGTGCGTCGGTAAAGTTCAGTTTCTTCCCTCCTCAGTCGCAAAGGGAGGCGTTTGTTTTATAAAATTCCTGCGATGATTTGGTTCCGCTGGATCAACAGAAAAACGGATGAAATGGGTCATTCGCTCTTTTTTTTTCACCAGGATTTTTCCGGAAAAAATTACCGCATCAGGTCCATAGCGACCTTAAGAACCACTTTTCTCACCTTTGATTCTTTCAGATAATTGCATCGCGGCCGGTGGATTTCGCCGGGGAACAGTATTGCGTACATTCCCTCGGCCAGAATTATTGAAGTTTCATGAGGAACCGATTTGTAGGTGATCATGTCTTTTTTGCTGGCAAGATCCTCCATGATTTCCGCCGCCGGATCCGCCGGAGCGAATCCGGCGGTCTCGATCCCCTGATACACAAATTGGACATCGATGTATTTGAGATGGGCTTCGGCTTTTTTTGCTTCCTTGGGCTGGGTGGCATATTCCTGGACAAGCGCGAAAATGGAATCGCCATCCAATCCGTATTTGCCAGCCGCCATTAAAAATGAATTCTTCCGGGATTCGACTGCTGGTTAACCGTTCTCTGAAAAAGAACGTAAAATGACAAAATACTATTGCAGCAGCAAGTGTTTGTTTGTAAATTTAATATCGGACAAAAAGGAAACACCCATGAAGCCAATCTTTGAATACCTGGATTATAGAAGATATTTGCTCGATTACTATAACGAGAAAAAGCGTAAAAACCCCCGTTTTTCCTACCAAACGTGGGCCTATTCTGCCGGGTTCCGGTCGAAGAGCTATTTCCCCGAATTGATTTCCGGAAAAAAGAGCGCCGGAGATGACGCAGTCGGTTCCATTGCGCGTTCTATCGGACTCGAAGGAAAGACGTTCGCTTATTTTGAGGCGCTTGTTGCATATAATCAGGCAAAGATCCACGAACAGAGTCTGCGCGCCTGGGCCAGGCTCAACGACTTCAACCGGCGCAGCAGTGCAAGGCTCCTGATGCGCGACCAGCACGATTTTTACCGACAGTGGTACCACCATACCGTGCGGGAGCTCATCGTGATGAACGACATCGGCGGCGACTGGAAGCGCCTCGCTTCCCTCGTGGTCCCGGCGATAACGCCGCGGCAGGCAAAGGCATCGGTGAAACTGCTGTTGCGCCTGGGACTGGTGCAAAAGAAAGGAAAACGGTATGAATTGACTGACGCCGTGGTCACCAGCGGCGACGAGGTGAAGTCGGTCGCCGTGGCCGAGTTTCACCTGCAGAACCTCGACATCGCGAAAAAGGCCGTTAAGGAAATTCCCGCATCCGAACGTGACGTGAGCTGCGTGGCCGCTTCACTTTCGAAACAAGGGTATGCTGAAGTGAAAGAAGAAGTACGTAAATTCAGGGAAAAACTGGTGAGCATCGTGGAAAAGGACCGGGAGCAGGAACGGGTCTATCATGTCAACGTACAATTGTATCCGACAAGCGCGGCGGGCAAGGAGGAACATCGTCCATGAGCTGGAAATCTTGCGTCCTGGCCGTTTTGGCGGCAATAATGTTGCAATGCTCTTTCAGCGGGTATTCGGGCGGCGGCGTCATCGGCAACCCATCCGGGTTTTCACTGTTGAGCTATACCGATACCCTGCACGGACGGGTCGTTACGACGCACGATTCCATCCTCAGTGCCTGGGCGGCGCAGCTTGGGCTCGTAAAACCGTCGGGCCAAGATTCCGCGCATATTAATGAAGGGCAGCGCTATTCCTATCCGGGTTTACCCGAAGACATGCGTTTTCGGTTTTCCGATCGCTTGGGAAGCCGGGTCAGCGCCTGGTCGCCGGATTCATCTGTCGCATGGATATGGACAACGGCCGGCATTTGTTCGGTGCAGGTGCAAATGACAAACGGGAATGACACGTCCGGATGGTCGAAAGCATTGATCGTAAGAACGATTGAATAATTTTCTAAAGCCTGATGCATAGTAGTTGTTCGAATTATTATCATTGATAAAAATAAAAGAGAGGGACGCGATATGGAAAAATTCAAGTTCGTTTGTCTCGTCTGCCTTGCGATGCTGTTGGCCGGGTGCGCCGGCGGCAAGAAGCTGCAGGTGCCGCTCGCGGAAATAGACAGGCCTATTGTCAATCCGAAAGGAACATGGGAGATAATCCCAAACACCTCAATCTATATGAGCGCCCAAGACACCGTAACGTATCGTGGAATCACTTACCAGGGGCTTGTAGTGCCTCCAGTAGAATATTCAATAACAAATAACATCCTGGTGCAGCTTAATCCTCTTGGATATCTGAAGGTCATAGGACAATTGACCAAAAGTCCTCTCCTGGACACCACGAAACGATATGACTGGCAGTTTGCTTTGGATCTTACTCTTTATTATCCTTCAGAATGGGAACGGTTTGGCATTGAGTATAAAAAGCGGCTTAGTCCTTCGGTCTGGAACAGCGGATATCTGGATTGCTCAACATCATATCACTCCCGCGAAGGATGGACATTCTTATCAGGAATTGTTGGAGACGGGTTCGGTTTTCAACTTTCAGAAAAAGCCGATGTAACCCTTGGGCTGGGCCTTTCCTATGAAACTGAATTTAAGCCTCAATTTGCGGTTTATTACGGGGGTGATGGAAATTTAAACTTCCATTACAGCTTTTCCCCTTGGTTTAGAATAAACGTTGGGACCGCCATTGAATTCTATAAAGAAAAGGGAAGCGAATTGTCTACGGCAGGCTCGTTGGAATTCATGTGGTGAGCACTGTGGCGGAAATCGCATGCGTAAATTCCCTGATGATTGATACGTCCGGATTTGTCGGGAACTCATCAAGAAGAAAACGTATCGCCAATAGTTTCCACGGCTTTCATCAAAAGGTCATATTCCTTTTCCGTCCGCAGCATCCTGCTTTTCCCGTTCTCAGCCATGATCCTCGGCATTTCCAGCGCCGCGTTTTCCAGCACCGCCCGCTCTTTCATTCCGATTTTATCCAATTCGCCATCGCCTGAATATTTTACTATTTGGTTCGCGCGCTCGCGCAGGCCCGATATCATGTCGTGTCCCGCCTTGAAGAATCCGGTAATACCGTTTGTCAATAGCAGCTCCGCCCCTTTTCCCACGTCTCCCTTGCTTGCGTTTTCCAGGCCCAGGCTTGCATACAATTCCGCTTTTTTCACCGTGCGCTGGCGGCCGATAGTGTCCATCTCGCCGCCGTCCGCGATCGAGATTTTCTGCAACAGGCCTGAAAAATCATGGGCGAGGAACGGTCCGCCTTTGCCGGACCTGTGAATGCGGTCCATGACGCGGGCGAGGAAAAGGTCTGTCCCGCCGTGCGAAACGACCGTTTTGCCGGAAGACTTTTTTACCATGTCCGCCTTCTGTAAAATGTCCCATCCCTTTTCGTAAACCTCGACGGCCTCCTCGTATGTGGGCAGCCCCTCTTTTTTCAGCCGTAGTGAATAGGCGAGCCGCGCGCTTTCGAGAATTTCATCCGGGTTTTCATAGACCCGTTTGTGGCACACGAGTGCGAAAAGCGTTCTGTCGGTTTCAAACAGGCGGGTCATGAAATCTTCCACGATATCGTTGTCGAAGCGGCAGTAATCGGGCGTAAACGAGAACGCCTCGGCCTCGCCGCGGCTGTCAGGATTGTCTTCGTCGAAAACGCCCTCCACGTCGAAATGAGGCCGCAGCGCCGCGGCGAGGAAGTCGGCCTCGATGTTTGAAACCGCCTTCGCCGCTACGGCCTCGTCGCATGTGTTAAGTACCTCGAGCCAGTGCAGGAACCTTCCGTCGTCGATGGCGCCTTGGCGCCAGCAGCCCATGGCGAGCATGAAGTTGAGGTGCTCGGGCCCGATGCGCTCCACGAGCGTGTCGAATTCCGACGCCGTGGCGGCCGCCAGCGCGAGCAGCACGTCGCGGCCGGGAAGCGCGTCGAGGAGGCTTGAAAGGTCTTTTGCCAGAAACAGCAATTCCTTTTTGTCTTCGGGACATGCCTCATGCACCAGGCCGCGTTGTTGCGATGTGTCAAGGCCGTTGAACAGGGAAAGCGCCCCAGCCTGATCGCGGACGGAAAGGGCGACAAGAGATGACGCGTTATTTTGATGATTCATGAAAATGCCCGTTATGAGGATGTCGGTATCTTTTTTTCCTTGCATCAAATACTTGTTTTTATCATAAAAAACAAGCGGGATAACGCCGGAGACGTACTTGACGGATTGGCATTTGATTATACAGACAAACCATGTTATATTGATTCTATACGGCGGTTTTCCCTCCTTTCAATGCCGCATTCTTGTCCTAGGAACGATCCATCATGACGGCCCAGGTGATTACCAGCATCCGAAGCGAGCTGAAACGCAGCGCCGATCCCTTGGTCGGAAAATCCTTCGAACGTTTTTTCAAGGAGCGTGCGCGATTTTACGGCGTCAAGTCGGCCACGGTTGGAAAAATCGCGCGCGACACTTTTAAGAAGATAAAGGACTATGAAAAGAAAGCGAAATTCTCGCTCATCGAGGAACTCCTTAAAGCGAAGTACGTTGAGGAGGCGATGATCGGTTATGAATGGGCAGAGAAAATCAGCAAATCATTTGATGAACAGGATTTTTCAATTCTCGAATCATGGCTTACAAGATACGTGAGCAACTGGGCGGAATGCGACACGCTGTGCAACCACGCGATGGGCTCGTTCGTCGACCGGTTTCCCGCCTATGTTGAGAAGCTCAAGATCTGGGCAAGATCAACGAACAGATGGATGAGGCGCGGCGCGGCGGTCACGCTCATCCTTCCCGCGCGGCGCGGAAAGTTCCTCAAGGACGTATTTGACATTGCGGACATTCTCCTGGGCGACGAGGACGACCTGGTACAGAAGGGCTACGGCTGGCTGCTCAAGGAGGCGAGCAAATTACACCGGAAGGAAGTGTTTGATTATATCATGGAGAATAAAAAGGCGATGCCGAGAACGGCGCTGCGGTATGCGGTGGAGAAAATGCCGGAGGGGTTGAGGAAAAAAGCTATGGACAAATAAGAAACCATCTCGAAGGCAGGCGCAAGGCTACGGGGACAAATTGAACGGGTATTCCACCTCCGTAATGTCGCCAGGCTTGTCGATTTTTGCGAATTTAAATGATTTGATGATTGACGTGAATGCTTTTTGAAGTTCTGTATTGTCAATAGTGGTTTGGGGAGGAATAATTCCGGAATAAATGACATCGCCGGATTCGCTGATGGCGAACTTCACCGTTATCTTGCCCGCAAGGCCCGGATGAGTGCGCAGTTCCCGGTTGTAAGCATGCCGGAGGTCCGGCAATCCCTTCACGACAACCCGCATTATTGATGCCCTGCTGCGCCGGCCGGTGATGTTTGACACATAACAGGACGTGTCCTTAAAGGTAAAAATGAATCCTGAGGAATCATTTTTAATCGACCCCTTTAACCAAAGCAAAGGTTTATAATCGGGAATGGAATCGGTTCTTTCGAGGCATGTAACGCTGTCAATCGCCGTCTTGAGAAGATAATACGGCTGATAGTAAGTGAAATACCGAGCGGTGTCAGCGACAAGTTTGGGGTCCGGCTGCGGAAAATCGGTGAAATCGCCGGTTATAAATCTTCCTGATGGAAATACGTAAAACGATATCGTTCTGGCCAGGACGTTAGGTTTGATGCGGGGCTCGTTGAGAATGGCGCTTATTTTTAAGGCAAGGCTGTCGAGCGTCGGCTTAAGATAGGTTGTCGTGCGTTTTTGATGAAACGATGCCTTCTGGTATTTGTCAAGTTCAGCTTTATACCTTTCCCGTGCTTCGGCAGAGGCGATTACCGGGCTTTTCGTTGATGCGCATCCGGAAATAATGGCGGCGGCAACAAGGATTGCGGCGGTAAAGATCGTTTTCATTTGACTCCCCGGATACAGAAATCAAAAATATTTTTCATGCGTTTATCCGGCCCGTCAACCACTCGGATCACCACCGATAAATCCCCTTATTCGGAATCATCGCAAACAGATACCCGTTGCATACCGCGAGGTAGGAGACGCCGGTGGAAAGAGCGCCGGCGGGAAGGCCGTCATTCGGCAAGGCGGTCCAATCCACAAATTTTTGCGTGGAAGCCGCGTTGTTGTATCTGTCTTTTCCGCAATAAATGCACTCGTGCGTCGCGCAGAACATGGTATTGCTGCCTTCGGCGCAAAATGCCGTTACCCTTGCGTCTTGAGGCAGCGAGCCGCTCACCCTCGTCCAAGTGATGCCGAGGCCCTCGGAATGGAAAACGCCGGCTCCTGTGACCGCAAAAATGCCCTGGCCGAAAACGGCGAGGCCGCTGACCACAAGGCCGTTGGGATTGGGCAGCCCGAATCCCGCCTTGTTCCAGGCCCACATCCAGGGGGAGGGAATGTGGTTGTACACCGGCGTCGGGCCTCCGGAAATCAGTTTTCGCTCCAGCCCGCCCATGGTGACAAAGACGCCATGGGTCTCGGTTCCCAAAAAAACCCTTTGGCCGTTGGTGGAAAGGTGCAGTCCATGGGCGAGCGAAGGCAGGACGCCGTCCGAAAAAATATTCCATTGGCCGAAGTCGGCCAGCGGCAGAGGATTAATGGCGCGGAGCACGCGTTCGGGCCGGTTCTGGTGATAATCCACGGCGAACAGATAATTATTGAACACGAGCAGCGAGGATATGGTGTCCATGTCGCGCGGCGTGCGGATTGCCTTCCAGTTTTTTCCGCAATCCGCGGACTGAAGGATTTTGCCCCTGCTGCCGGCATAAACCTGCATACCTCTTACAAAGAAAGAGAATATATCATCGCCGTTTCTCACCACGCTCCAGGTGGCGCCGTTGTCCACGGAACGGTACAGCATGCTGCCATTGGTTCCGACAAGAATGGCGGTATTGCACACGGCCATTGCCGTGACGCCGGTTTGCGCGGGGAATTTTGTTTTTGTCCACCCCGCGGTCTTGGAAAATGACAGCGAGACAAAGGTAAGAAATAAGAGGATGGCGAGAAAACGGGTCAACGGCATGATACCTCCCGGAAAAGCTCAATCTGGAATTGCTGTTTGATGGCGAGCGCGCTCTTGACCACTGCCATAATCATAGTGTCGAAGAGGAAGAAAGTCAACAAAGGATTTTTCAGTTTTATTATCAGGAATTCCCGTGAAGGTGAGAAATCAGGAGAAATGTGTCACGCCGCCTCGGCGCCTTTTGCCAATCTCGCCAGCATCCTGCGCTGATAACGGCCGATTCTCCTGAACTGGATGCCCGCCTGTCGGTACTTGATGTTTTCGTGGTACCGCGTTTTTGCCCACACCACCTTGCCGTGGAAGTGCACCGAAGGAGAGAAGTGTCTCGGCTGCAGTGACATCACCACGCGGTCGCCCTGCTCCAGAACCCTTTTCGTGTTGATTTGCGCGCCGCCGTTGCTGATATCGACCAGCTCTCCCACATTCCTGCCGGCCCAGAGAAAGAAGAAATATTTCTTGTGCACCACCAGCCGGAGTTTTTTTTTGATCCGTGGATGTTTGCGGCGTTCTTTTCCCTGGCCGCGGCCTTCATTCATTACGGCACCCTTGAAAAAGGGGAAGTCTGTTTACCACTGTAAATAAATGATAGTGTTGGAGCCCGAGAAAGTCAACAGGGGAGTAAGAGCTTTTTCTTCGGCAGCGAAGAAAAGTACGCAAAATACGCTTCGGCATCAGCGCCGCCTTTTCCCTCGCCGGTCGGGCCGCCGCGGTGAAGCCGCGGGGCGCCTAAATCTTTTGTATCCTTAAAAACCCTTTAAAAAATCTCCATATAAATTGGTACAATCAGCTTAAAAATTTATATATTTATAGTGGGGGAGATGTGGTTCGGCCGGTTCATCAGCTGGCTTATCAATTTCCATTTAATTTTCCCCGCAATTTCAGCTCCGGTATTTTCATTTTGTAAAGATAAACGCTATGTTTGGGAAGAGATCCATCGGGAAAGAAAAATATTTTAACAAAACTTAAACGTTCAACTTGGAAAAGGGGAGCCGCCATGCTGTTAAAAAAGGCCTTTTTATCCGCGATCATGGTGATTTTCACGGCCGGAATTGTCCTTGCCGAGGTTTACATCGGTGAACCGAACAACCGCGTGACGATAAACCTTGGCGCGACACCGTGGAAGTTCGTAAGAAACGACGTCGGGGGCGGGCCGCAAAATCCGGGCTTCGATGACGCGGCATGGCAGACCGTGGGCATCCCGCACACCTGGAGCGACACGCTTTGCTTTCTCAACATGGACGCCGGCGGGCCTGGTCCCGGATACGATGCGGCCACCTGGTACAGAAAGCATTTCACGCTCGACAACGCCTATCAGGGCAGGAAAATATTCGTTGAGTTCAGGGGTGCGGGCATTGGCGCGGCCGTGTACATCAACGGAACGTTCATTCCCGGTAACAGCGCATACAACCCGAACGCCACGCACGTGATCGCCTTTATCCCCTTCATCGTTGACATTACGCCCTACGTCACCTTCGGCGGCGCGGACAATGTGCTGGCCGTAAAAGTGAGCAGCACCGGCGGGATTTACAGCGACCCGGGCTTTGCGGAGAATTTCAAGTATGGCATGGAGTGCGTCGGACTGTTCAGGCCCGTTTACATGCACATCTGCGACAAGGTGTACGTTCCCGCCAACGTGTATTCGGTGGTCAACAACTGGGGCACCTATGTCGCGGCCGTCACCGCCACCGACGCCTCCGCCGACGTGAAAATACTGACCCACGTCAAGAACGAAAGCGGCGCCGCGGCGAACGTGACCCTCACCACGAAAATCACCGATGCCACGCATACCGTGGTGTGGACCCAGGACCAAACGCAGAACATTCCCGTCGACTCGGCCTTCGTGTTCGACCAGACCGCCACCGTGGCCAACCCGCACCTCTGGTATCCGGCCAACAGCCTCTTCGGCAAGCCCTACCTCTACACGGTTTATCATATTGTCAAGGTCGGCGGCGCCACCGCGGATGTCTTCACCACGAGGCTGGGAATACGCGTGATCACCTGGAGCGCCGATTTACCGGTCATCAACGGCCACCCGCATTACCTGTGGGGCGGCGCGTCGCGGTACGATTACCCGGGTCTCGGGTGCGCGCAGACCGAGGAACAGCAGTGGCGCGACGCGAAATTCATGGCCGACTGCGGCGGCAGCCTCTGGCGGCCCGGCCATGCCACGGCGAGCGGCGAGTTCACCGAGGGATGCGACCAGTTCGGCGTCATGATCATGCAGCCCAGCGGCGACATCGAAGGCACGCTCAACAACCCGACAGCATACCAGGCGGGGATCAAGAAGGAGTTCCACCGCGACATGATCATCCGCGACCGGAACAATCCCTCCATTCTCGGATGGGAAGTGAGCAACGGCCCCTTCAACGTGGCGTTGGAAGACACCATCAGGCGCTCCATCGACAGCGTGTGGGACCCGGTGCACACCCGCGCCATGTCCGACCGGGGGTACTGGAACGCCGTTCCGCAGTTCACCGCAGGGATCGTGAGCACCATTTCCTGTTCGTTTACCGGATGCGAAGTCGCGTTTCACCAGCAGTATCCGCTCATCCCGTCGTGGGGCGCAGAGGCGTGGAATTATGACGCCAGGGATTTCCGCTTCAATTACGACAACGAACTCAATTATGCCAGCTCGTATGTGCAGAACTGGATGAGCAGCAAGAACGCGAAATGCTTCGGCCTCACCCACTGGTATATGGCCGAAACGCCGGGAGAGAGCGGCGTCGGCCGGTCGTTCGGCTGTTCCATGATGGACTTCAGCCGCATTCCCAAGATGCTGTACTGGATCTACCAGGCGTGCTGGACGAACTATGCGGTCAAGCCCGTGGTGAAGCTCGCGCACCACTGGAACCGCAGCGGTGCGATCACCGAAAACGCGTTTTCCAACTGCCCGAGCGTACGGCTGCTGATCAACGGCGTCCAGCAGGGAACGAACCAGGTGCCGTATTCCGATACCGGAAACGGCACCGCGCTCCTGCCGCACCAATGCCAGTGGAACGTGACGTGGGCGTCGGGCACGGTGCGCGCCGAGGGACTTGACGCAAGCGGAAACGTGGTGTGCTTTGACGAGAAGAAGACCGCGGGGGCGGCCGCGTGCGTTGCGCTGACCGTGGAACCGCCCATTGTCAAGCCGTGCGACGGCGACACGTTCAGCATCTTTGCAAACGGTTCCGACGCCGCGTTAATCCTCGCCACCATCGTGGACGCGCAGGGCAACTGGTGCCCCACGTCGCAGCCCAACGTCACGTTCAGCGTGTCGGGCCCCGGCAATTACCGCGGCGGCGCGGACAACAACACCACCGGCGGGCAGAGCCAATTCTATCATTCGCCCGGCGACCATGAGCTCACGGCCGAGGGCGGCATGTGCAAGGTCGCGGTGCGCTCCACGTTCACGCCCGGCACGGTCACGGTAACGGCCACGTCGCCCGGTCTGTGCAACGGCACCGCGACGTTCACCACGGTCGCGGTGCCGAACGGCGGCATCGTGACCGCGGCACGCACGGTCAGACCGTTGCTTTCCACGCTTTCCGCCAGCATCATCACCGTGGGCGGCGCGGTGCGGTATTTCCTGAGCAGGCCGGCGAACCTTTCCGTCCAGGTGCTTGACGCGAGCGGAAGGGCCGTGCTCAGCGTCCCGCGGTCGCTGGTCTCCGAGGGATGGCACCCGCTGGCGCTCCGGGGCGCAACCAGCGCCACTGCAAAGGCGTTTGGCGTTTATTTCATCCGGCTTTCAGCCGATGACGGGTTCCGGTACGTCAAGCGTGTGATTCTGCTGAGGTAGTGAATGAGTTGAAAAATTGAATAGCTGGGAGTTGAGAAGTTTAGACAGAGCGTGCTGATATAGTCTTATTTGATGCGAGTTGGCAAAGTAAAACAGTTGACCGATGCATATTCTTTTGCCGCGCGCCAGGCAGGACTGGAGGTCGCTCTGGAGAGCGATGCTGCCCGGACGCCGCCGCGAGAGCGGCATAGCGCCGTGGCAGCCCGAGCCGAAGGCGAGACCGGAAGGACGGCCGCCGACGCGAAGCGGCGGGGCGCCATGATCTTATAAATTTAATATTTGTTTTGTTCACTGGAGTGAACAACATTTGTTAATATTCGGCATCCGTACCTTCTGTTTCCTTATATTTCATGATTAGTCTGTCGCATGACGTGAAAGGGTATTAATTTTTAATAGGGGGAGTCGCAAATGTTAAAAAAAACATCAGTAGCAGGGATGGCTTTGTTGATTATCGCGGCCGCATGTATTGCGCAAACGTATACCGGAGAGCCCAGCAACCGGGTGAAAATCAACCTGGGCGCCACACCGTGGAAATTCACCACCGGCGATCCCGCCAATGCGTCGACGGCCAGCTTCAACGACGGTGCGTGGCAGACCGTGGGCGTGCCGTATACCTGGGACGACATGCAGTCGTTTCTCAACATGGGATCGGGCGGCCCGGGCGGCGGTTTGGGCTCGATCGCGTGGTACCGGAAGCACTTTACACTTGACAACAACTATCAGGGGCGGAAGATTTTCGTGGAATTCGAGGGCGCTCATATCGGCGCGCAGGTGTATATCAACGGCACCATGATAAAAACCAACAGCGCCTACAACCCGAACGCGACCCATGTGATCGGTTTTGAACCCTTCATCGTCGACATCACTCCCTACGCTAACTTCGGCACGACCGAAAACGTCCTGGCGGTCAAGATCAGCAACGTCGAGGGTTTTTACACCTATCCGCATTTTTCGTGCGAGTTCAAGTACGGCATGGGCCAGGGCGGGTTGAACTGGCCCGTATGGCTGCACATCACCGACAAGGTGTACGTGCCTGCCAACGTGTATTCGGTGGTCAACAACTGGGGCACCTATGTCGCGGCAATGACCGCCACCGACGCCTCGGCCGACGTGAGAATACTCACGCATGTCAAGAACGAAAGCGGGGCCGACGCCAACGTGACCCTCACCACCAAGATCGTGGAGGCGCTGTCGACAATCGTGGCGTGGAGCGGGACCGCGACGCAGGTGATCCCCACGGACTCGGCGTTCGTCTTTGACCAGACCGCGACCGTGGCCAATCCGAAGCTGTGGTATCCGGCCAACAGCGTGTGGGGCAGGCCCAACATGTACCGGGTTTACCATATTGTCAAGGTCGGCACGAACACGGTGGACGTGTTCGAGAGCCCGCTCGGCATCCGCGTGATCACCTGGAACAACGATTGCCCGGTCATCAACGGCCATCCGCATTACCTGTGGGGCGGCGCGTCGCGCTACGATTATCCGGCGCTGGGCGCCGCCCTGCCCGAAGAGGTGTGGTGGCGCGATGCGAAACTCATGGCCGACGGCGGCGGCAGCCTCTGGCGGCCCGGCCATGCCACGACCAGCCCTGAATTTGTCGCGGCATGCAACGCATACGGCGTCATGCTCATGCAGCCCAGCGGCGACATCGAGGGGAGCTTCATGACCTCGCAGATAGCGCCGTGGACTTCGAGCTACAACGCGGGACTCAAATACGAAACCCACCGGGACATGCTGATCCGGGACAGGAACAACCCTTCAATCGTGGCGTGGGAAGTGAGCAACGGCCCCATCGACATTGATTTTGCGAAAGCGCTGCGGCACCTCGACAGCACGTGGGACTTTGTCCACACACGCGCCAGCTCCGACCGGGGCTATTGGCCGGATCAACCCAATGTGGTGGCCGGCGCCACCAGTATTATTTCCTGCTCGGGCGCGGGCTGCGCCACGCCGTTCCATCAGCAATATCCCACCATACCAACCTGGGGAGCCGAGGAATGGGGCGCGGGCACCGCCTTCAGGTTCGATTACGACGGCGAGCTCGCATTTGCAAACGGCTATGTCAATAACTGGAGGACTTATTACAAGGCGCATGTCTTCGGCTACACCCAGTGGTACATGGCGGAAACGCCGGGAGAAAACGGCATCGGAAGGTCGTTCGGGTGCGCGGCCATGGACTGGAACCGCATTCCCAAAATGCTGTACAAGATTTTTCAGGCAATCTGGACGCCGTATTCCGTGCGGCCGGTGGTCAATCTCGCGCATCACTGGAACCGCTCGGGAGCGATAACGGTGAACGCGTTTTCCAACTGTCCTAGCGTGCGGCTGCGCATCAACGGCGCCGACCAGGGGACCCAGACGCCGTATCCCGACACCGTGGGCACCGCCATGATGCCGAGGCAATGCTCCTGGAACGTGACCTGGGCCTCGGGCACGGTGCGCGCCGAGGGCCTTGACGCAGGCGGAAACGTGGTCTGCTTTGACGAAAAGAAAACCGCGGGCAATCCCGCATGCGTAGCGCTGACGGTTTTGCCGCCCATTGTCCGGCCCGACAACGGCGATACCTTTCAGATCTATGCAAACGGCTCGGATGCGGCGCTTATACTGGCCACCATTGTTGACGCGCAGGGCAACTGGTGCCCGACGTCGCAGCCCAATGTCACCTTTGCCGTGTCGGGCCAGGGCAATTACCGCGGCGGGGCCGACAACAACATATCCCCCGGCGGGGCCAACGCCCATTCGCCCGGCGATCCCGAGCTGACGGCCGAAGGCGGCATGTGCAAGGTTGCGGTGCGCTCGACGTTCACGCCCGGCACGGTCACGGTAACGGCCACGTCGCCCGGTCTGTGCAACGGCACCGCGACGTTCACCACGGTCGGCGTTCCTCCTGTCGGTATCGTGCGTCCCGTGTTTGTCAACAATTCTGAAATGCCGTCGGTTCAAATGAGAATGGCGGGCGGCATGCTGCGGTATTTCCTCAGCCGGCCGGCGGCCGTCTCGTTCGAGATTCTCAGCGCGGGCGGAAGGCTTGTTGACAAGGTGGAATTTTCAAGACAGTCTTCCGGCTGGCACGGGCTGCCGCTCGCGGAAAAAACCGGCAACGCCGGCCTCAAGGTCAACGGCGTGTATTTCGTTCGCTGCACGGTGGACGGGAAATTCCTGAGTGTGAAGAGGGTGCTGGTAACGCAATGAGGTCATAATAATTCACGGGATGATTGATTTAGAAAAGGCATCCGGATAGGATGCTTTTTCTGTTTTTATGGATAGATGATGATAAAAGTACGAGAAAAAGTTACGCGGCATGTCGTCTATGGATGCTATTTGGGCTGGCTGCTGCAAGAAGGCGCTTTCGTACAGGCGGGAATTCTCTCATCAGCTGCAATAGGATTTCCACCGGCGGCAAATAGTTTATCCCTGAATGAACACGCTTACGGTTGTAAACCTCCTCGATAAAGTACGGGATGCGTTCTGCAACATCGATGAAGCTTTCGTATTCCCAGATGTACACTTCATCCCTTTTCAGCGTTTTTATGAACGACTCGGCAAAGGCGTTGTCGTACGAATTTCCACTACGGGACATAATAATTGTAAAGCCATGCTGTTTCAACAAGTCCACATAATCCTGGCAGGCATATTGAACACCCCTGCCTAACGCCGCGCTAATATGCCGGACTACGACCGCATTTTCTCTATGCAAACCGGTGTCGCCAGGGAAGACATGATCGTAACGTTTTCCCATATGGACAGGCGCTTTTTCCAGAACGGCCAGTTTGTGAAAAAGGGGACCGCCGTGGGCACGGTCGGCCTCACCGGCGAAACCACAGGCCCGCATGTGCATGTCGGGTACGGCGTGAAAAGCGCACCCGGCGACGGCATTGACTTCGGAAAGTTTTTCTATAAATATACCGACCCCAAGCTGTTATTTTACCGGGAACAGTACCTTGCGAATGTAAACCGCTGAGGTAAAAAGCAGCAGAGGTTCGGCGGTATCGTGAAAGACCTTTACAAATAAAGATTACCCGCTATTTTGTCAGGATTGTTTTCGCTGAAAATGTCTGCCCGTCGATTACCGCCTTGATTAAATATACCCCGGTTTTATTTCCTCGACGCCAATTGATTGATTCATCGGAAACATTGCTGAAGCGATAGGCCAGACGGCCGGACATGGTATAAATCGAAACATCGGCCGGATGAAAGTGGCGGGGAAGAAAGATGATGCAAATGGAATTACCGGGTTCTTGACCAATACGAAGTGAAGGTGTTGAAAGATGTCTGGAGAAGATATTCTGTGTGGTTCCGGTTGTGATTTGACAATTATAAACTTCCAATTCCATATCTGATAATGCAAACGCCAGGTTTTTTACCGTGTCGATAAAGATATTTTTAGCACTTTTAAGAACTGGCGCATCAATGAATATGCCATCTGCGATTATAGGAAACTCGATTTGACCACTGACACGAATTATAGTCTTTACCTTGGGAGAATAATTAAAATCGATAATTTCAACAATACTGTCAGTGGACAAGAAATTTCCGGGGCTTATGGCGTTAAAGAAATATCTGCCGTTATATATTTTATTATTCAATACCGTATATCCATCAAGCGCGGTTGTATCAATAAATGAAATGATATTATTATTAATCGAATATCGCGCTGCCATAGTAACCCAGTCTCCAAAACCAAAATTTATACTTCCCATGGTGATGAAAACGCTGTCCGAAATAAACCCTGGAAAGTAGGTGGCTGGATAGCGAAAATCGCTTGGCAATTGCGGTATCATTATCCCGCTTACGACATGGATTTCGCCGGAGGAGTATTTGTAACGGACTAGAGAGTCCATATTGGGGCCTTCATTTCCAATAATGTTTGGTCCTTTGGAAAGCGATGCCTTTCCCAACATTGCTGCCGGAGACTTTCCGGTTCCGGCGAAAATGAGTGCGCTGGGGTTTGAAACGTTTATTATGGAAAAAGTTGTTGAATCAGGCGCCCCGGTTTCATTGAGGACTATTGTATCTCCGAATTTAAGGCTCCAACCTTTGTAGTTGATCGGAAAACTGCTTAGTTTATTTGAGAGACTGCATTTTCTTGGGATACTCCTCGCCATGGCGTCCAAGTCGAAGGTAAAGAGCGTATCTACATTGGAACTGAGCCCCTGTTGGTTGTTGTAAGTAAGCGCATAGTATTGATACCACGTGTTTGGAGAAACTGCCGAGTCCGTATAAGAAATTACTCCTTTTTGAGAGCGTGTTGATGATACGATATCTTTTATCATCTCAAAAGCGGCAAAATTAGCTGATTTGTAAATCTTATATCCTAATTCTACCGTTGAGCTGTCATAGAACTGCACATGCACGATATGTGTGAGCGTGTCATAAAAAACAGATAAATTTTGAGGGCTAACAAAGACAATTGTGGATTTTGGCGTGATGCTCGCCGAATCCCCGTTCGAGGTGTCCGCATGTTCGGTCAGCGAATAAGCGGTGAGAGCATAGTAATACGTCGTCTGTGCGGTCGGCCTTACCGCATCCGTAAACGATGTCGCGGTACCAGGAGCGGTATCAATCGCTTCGTATGTACCAGCAGCCACTGTCTTCCTAAGAATAATAATGCCTTGGTAGTCAACGCTGTTGTTCCGCCAGGTCAACTGTACAGCCGTGTCCGCGACTGAATCGGCGCTGAAGAGGTAAGGCGCCTGAAGCCCGAACGCCGCTTGCCATAAAAAGAAGACCACCAAGACGATAGGGTTTTTCATGGTATTTTTTCCTTTGGTTATCATCCTTTCACGTATAATGTAACCTAAATATGGTGGGGAGTCAACAGCCATTATAAAAAAATGTATTCTGCTCGAAAACACTATCTATCCACCGCATTCGATGAACTGTATTTTCTTTTTCCTTAGCGCGGCAAAGAGCCTCGGTGAAAACCCCGCTGCCCGCAGCTTTGCGCCGACATAGTCAAGCGCCATGTCCGGCGAATTGTGGTCCTCGCTCAAATGCGACAGCACAATGGTGCGCGGCGGCCTGCGCGACGCCGCGCAAATCTTGACAAGCGCCTGTGCCGCCTGCTCATTGGAAAGATGGCCCGCGTTGAAAGCCACCCGCTGTTTGTGAAAATAGGGACGGCGCGGGTTGTCCCAAAGCATGCCGGATCTATACGCGTATCCATAAGGGTGGGGAAGAGTATAGTGTTTTTTGCCAGAAAACAGAAATCTTATTGAAAAACAGAAACATCTTGGTATTTTTGTCTTATATTAACATAGGTAAAAGGTGGGTATTGACAGAATCCACAAGGAGGGCACATGATAAAGAAAATTGCACCTCGTTTTATTTTTCTGACTGCAATGGTGGTGGCTGCGTTTTTCCCAAATAGGATATTTCCCGCATATATCGAAGGGATTGACACGACGGATGCAAACGGATATGGACTGGATT
>Ga0335081_10000035_pt1 | contig 248305 bp, 236 predicted proteins | sample Lox_Sample_35_FD_206713 | JGI IMG/M metagenome (GOLD analysis project Ga0335081, IMG submission 206713) | Soil microbial communities from Loxahatchee National Wildlife Refuge, Florida, United States - Lox_Sample_3.5 | ecosystem: Environmental > Terrestrial > Soil > Wetlands | place: USA...
GAAGGTTGTCCTTCTTGCGACTCCGGTAGTACCATTAAGAGGCGATATGAGGACAGGAGTTGTCGGGATCAAAGCGATGTTCGTATTGTAACGCGCAAAACAATATGATGGCTTATTGCCAGCGGTGCTGAAACCACCTCCGACATAGGTATCATTTCCGGTTGAAATGATTGCCTCACCCGGAGCGTTTAATCCATCACCGAGAGTAGAGAAAGAACTGTCCGCAATGCTCCACTCGACTACATAATAGGCATTGTTGAGTCCGCTTGCCGTGAAGTTCCCTCCGACAAACAGATTTGTGCCGTTGATCGCAAGAGTGTTCACGGAGCCGTTAACGCCAGCTCCAAGGGGAGTCCATTGGTGCGTGTTCCACTTTGCAGCGTAATTGGCAGCATTTCCGCCCGCGGTTGTGAATGCACCTCCTACAAATACTGTGTCGGCATAAGTTGCTAAAGCGTTCACTGCGTGATTGACTCCATTGGTTGGTGTTCCGAGAGCCGACCAGCTTGTTCCGTTCCATGACGCTACATAGTTGGCCGAACTCCCGCCGGCAGTTGTGAATGCACCGCCGAAATAAATCTCGTTCACACCGATGCCGATCGCATTGACTTGATGGTTGACTCCCGAGCCGAGCGTTGACCAGGCATTGCTGCTCCACTTTGCGACGTAGTTGGCAGCAGACCCTCCTGCAGTGGTGAAGTTTCCTCCAACGTATAGGTCTGTTCCAAACATTCCGAGAGCGTAAACGGAATTATTTACTCCGTCGTTCGGTGAAGTCCCGAGTGTGTTCCACTTTGAGCCGTCCCACATGGCGATGTGGTTGGCCGGATTGCCGCCTGCATGTGTGAAAGCGCCTCCGACATAAACACTGCCTGTTGAAACGGCAATCGTATAGACCTGGTTGTCTACGCCGTTAGCGGTCCCTGTTCCGAGTGACGACCATGTATGTGTGCTGGTATTATAAACGGCAATATTGTTGGTTTGAATGGAGCCGGCTGTGGGGAATGAACCTCCAACATAAATGTTAGAGCCACTCAAAGCGAGTGCATAAACGGATCCACCCGGAGAGTTTGGTGAGCCGCCGAGAGACGACCAGTTCGTGCCATTCCAGCTTGCGATTCCTTTTGCACTAATTCCGCCAGCTGTGGAAAACTGACCGGCTATGTAGAGCTTTCCGTTGGCAACACCCATTTCAGGCCACTCTATGATACCGTTTGTCCCAACATTTGAGCCTGTGCCGAGCGCAGACCAGGTGTTGGTCGAAGTGTCAACTGCAGCGATGTTGTTGACGGTGCTTAAGCCGGCTGTGATAAATGAACCGGCAACGTAGAGCTTGCTTCCATAAAATGTGAGGTAGTAAACGTTGCCGCTAACACCCGCTCCGACTGCACTCCATGCAGTTCCGTTCCACTTTGCGATTCCGTTTACAGTTATCCCGCCGGCAGTTGTGAATGAACCACCGATATACAATGAACTTCCTGCGAAAACGAGTGCTTCAACGGTGTTGCTGACGTCGATTTTGGATTTGCCGACATAGCTCCAGTTTGTTCCGTTCCATGACGCTATGTTATGCGCAGTGTCGCCTCCGGCATGAGTGAATGACCCGCCGGCGTAAAGGTAACCACCACTGACACCGAGCGCATAAACCACATTGTCGACGCCGGACCCGAGGGCGTGCCATGAAGAGCCGTCCCATCGGGCAATGTCACTTACAGAACCTCCGCCTGCCGTTGTGAAGCTACCGCCGACGTACAAGTTGCCGCCGAAATATGCCATGGCGCAAATTCCGCCATTCACACCGTTTGTACCTGAGCCCAGCGGATTCCAGGTGTTTGTCGATGTGTTATAGTCAACGATGTTGTTTGCGGCAATGCCGCCGGCGGATGAGAAGGTTCCACCGATATAGACATCATTGCCGTTGATAATTATGGAAGCAACCGGGCCATTTATACCTAGGTTTGCACTCGTCGTGTCGAGCGAATACCATGTGTTCGTAGTAAGGTTGTATGCGGCGATGTTGTTTGTTACGAGGTTGCCAGCGCTGCCGAAATTACCGCCGACGTATAACACCGTATCGCCGCTATTGGCAGCAATATATCCCCATCCCCCGATACCGGCAACGGTGAACGACTGATCCCAATTTTTGTCATTGGGGTCGGATGTCGCTTGTATGAATCGTGGTGCACCGTCTTTTTCCGTGACCATTTTGTATCCGCGGGCATCGAAGCTTCCGATTGTTGCGGCAGTCTTTAAGCTTCCATCCGGATTGAGGATGGATTTGATTGAATTAGACGTTTGTGTAAGAGCTGTGCCAAACATGAACGGAAGTGTGAGTACAACAACTTTCAACTGGTTCGAGAATGGAAACCAGCCTTTCGTAAAGTATCTCATTGTTTCTCCTTTCCTATTTGCTTGAGAATGCATTTCTAAATGCTAAACCTCTCCAAAAAAGTCAGGCTGACCTGCCAATACCCTGCTATGCTCAGGTGTACTTTATGAGAGAGCGCGTTCCGAGAATCCGAATAAAATTCTCACTTTTCCAAGCGACCGCTAATTGCAGAAGCGCTCCGCCGCCTCTGATTTTTCTATTTTTGGAGAACTAGTCTATTTAGAATGATTTTCCAAACTGATACTGCGGAGTGTTTCTCATCAGGTGTGCCACGGGTTCTTCAAGTCTTACTCAAAAACCGTTTTGGATTGGACAAACATCCCTGCCGATGAGCAAAAACGATTTCTGACATGGAAAACCTCCACCTGCCAGCTTCAAGTACGGTTTTCTGAAAAACAACACGGTACATCATGGTACGCTCTCCCAGCTAAACTATTAGTCAGGAATAGTCTATATCGAAAACGCGAGAATAATTCTTGGTAGGATGAAACTTACGGCTGGAATGGACGATTTGATCGCTGCTTTGCATGAACAGGCGACACAAGACGCACGCCACTGCTTCACTCACTTCTAAAGATGGTTTCCGTGGGTTTTCAAGCCCTAATGCAGACCACTTTTCCAATACATCCACTCCTGATATTTTACGGAAGAAAGTAACTGAACATCATTGTAATGTCAAGTTGAAATACCCATGAAGTGATCGGGGTCACCTCGCCCTGGGGTTGGTGTGTTTGAGACCGAAGAGCTTGCGTGCACGAAATCTAGTGAACTATCTCCTTTGACTAGACAACGGCGAGCACAATTAATTCAGAATTCTTTACTTTATCACGACCATTTTTTTCACGAACATTTTTCCGCTCGAACTGAGCACATAAAAATATATTCCCGACGCGAACCTCCCGGCATTGAAAGTAACATCATAATATCCCGCGTTCTGTTTCTGGCTGACCAAAGTTGCCACATCTCTTCCGAGCATGTCGTATACTTTCAAAGTAACATAGTTGGCCGCCGGCAATTGATAAGAAATGATTGTGGTCGGATTAAACGGGTTAGGATAATTTTGACTCAGCTCGAATGACATTGGTATGCCACCATCAACTCGCTTCATATTGAGAACGATATTGTCGATTCCGCCCGCATTCAGATATCTTGCTTTGAACTCCTGTAAGTACAAGTTTGCGATTCGCCTGCTGTGTATTATGAGTTCGTTTTCGTCATTAGAGGTCTCGGCGGATGTTGACCAGTTATGTGAGCCGGTTGTTACAATCGCATCGGTGTTTGGATACTCGGCGTCGATGACGGCGTATTTATGATGAAGAAGACCGGTCACATCGCTTCCTTTAAGGTGAACATCAACGCCGTTTGTTTGAAGGAAGCTAAACTGATTCCCGCTATCCTTGTTATTATCCATCACGACTCTAACTCTATCACCTGCAGCCTTTTGCGCGACCAGCTCTTGTGCCAAGTCTGCACGAGTAAAGGTCAACATGCAAATGTCAATAGAGTGCGCAGCGGCGGCAAGAGTCTGATAAATGTGAAGAGTAGTCTGATCCGATGGGCTGAAATAGAGTTCGACCGGGGTTCCTTCGATATTGAACTTGTGTGGGGTTATGTCTTTCTTGTCGGCACCAAAGCAAGATTGAGATGCATCGGGAGTGTTGGTCGGGCTTCCCCACATTTCGTTGAACTCCATAGTGTAGGCGTTCGCCAATGCCTTATCCTGTATCTCGATCGAGTTCTGCGCATCGTCATTGTCACCTGGATCAGTGGCGTTCCACGATCCTGTCCAAATCCAGTCATGGATAAACGACGTCGTGTCCTGAAAGTCGAATACGGCAAATTTGTTGTGCATCAAACCTTTGCCGGCATAGATCCGGTCGAAGGTATCGGTGATATGGGGGATTCCATTTGCCGTCAGGTTGCTCAAGTAAGTTCCGGTGCCTGACTCGCCCAAATTGTCGTTCTCGGTGATTAACCTTACCATTACGCCGCGCTTCTCGGCGTTAATCAACGCACCTGTTATGGCGCCGCCGACTCCGCCGCTGAGACTGTACAACGCAAGATCGATCGAATATTTTGCGGAGTCGATTCTCGCCAGGAATTTGTTGACGATGTCCACAGTCTGTGCAAACTCGCCGTCGGCGACTGAAGAGTTTGTTGAATGATTGAAATAAACATTTATAGTTCCTATCGATCCAGCCGGAGATGCGGTGCTGAAGATCGCATCGCCCGTCGTGTTCGTGCCAGCACTATCTGTAGCTGAAACCTGATAGTGATAAACTGTCGCCGGTGATAAATAATCCAGCAAAACGGAGTGGATCGTGTCTGAAGAAGACACGGCAACGGAGTCTTTATAATCCGAGGTCGCGCCATACCTGACGACGGCCGTGGCTTTGTCCGAAGTTTTAAAATCGATAGTGACGGAATTGGGCTTTAGATTATTTTCGGCCGGGTTTGCTGTGAAAGCGGGCCCGGGATGACCGATTATGTCCGCCTGGGTTCGGGGATCGATTTCATAATCGGAAAGATATGGTGGCCCCGGATCCGGTCCACCCACTCCTTTGTACTGCTTCAAAATTCCGATTAGGTCGAAAGTTCCGGCTGGAATAGTCCACGTTTTTGGAATGTATCCGCCTGTCGTGCCGGTGATATCGGTGATTGTGCCGTTGGATGAGTTACACGTAACGCCGTTCACTCTAACCAGACGACCTTCATTCGGCTCAGTGGAGTCATCGGTGAATGTTTGGTTTACGTCCGCACAAGTCAAAAGGAGCGGCTCGGGCAGCGGATTGCCGTGAGAATGAATGATCCACTTTGTGGAATCGGGGTGGATTTCCGTTATACCACGATACTGGTCTATCGCTCCGGTGATCGTCGCGCTGTCGCCCACCTGGAACGGAGAATTCAAAGAATTGATGAAAACATTTATACCAGCGGTCGCATCTTGAATAAATAAATTTATATTCGATGCGCCGACGAGGTTTGCCGTGACTATCCCCGACACAGTGACAACGACACCCTTCTGATAAGGAGAAGCCAGAACGCCTTGAGAATCATTTGTATGAAGATCGATTATCGGTTCAACTTTCATTACGTAAACGGACGGTTGCTTCTGAATGGGTGATGGAACGGCCGTATCGACGGCGGTCTCGACGAGAAAGATCCCGGTTAGATTCGAATCCGGAACTGTAACAGAATGAATCAGTATTTGCGCCGTGTCTATTTTTGTAACTGCTGCATTGCTGATTCTTATGGTGTCTTGAGAAACGGACAAACTTGCAGCCGAGAGGGAATTCCCGGAGAGCAAAACATCAGAACTATTCAAGGACCATGAGAAAGCCGAAGGAACCACGACAATAATCTTGCCGATAGTGTCTGATTGATCGCTGACAAGCTTAATAGAAAAATCTGAAGTTTGTCCAGCATTCAACGCGGCGGGGGATATCTGAGCAGAGCCAATTCCGTTGCCGGCTTCGCCAACGAATGTTATCGCACCATTGACTGTCAGATCGGTTCCTGAGCCGTAAACGTACCATGTTCCGCTCGAGCTCGATGCACCATATGGAACGATTCTAAATTTGACAATGGTACCTGCCGGAAGATTCTGCAGATTCGTTATTCCCGACAGATTGATCGGGGTAATGGTGCTCCCGCTGGAACTGTTTGACGGAAATTGACCGCTAAAATCGCCGATGCTCGTCCATGCGCCGCCATTCAACTGATAATCCCATTCGGCGTTTTGTGGACCGGTGTTTGACCTCCGGTAATTCAAACCGATCTGACCCAATGACGCGGAGTACGCTGTGTTTACCGTTATGCCAAACGTGACATAGACGTTGGAGGCCAGCGCCCCCGCTGCCGTGGTATAATTCCAGCTGTTGCCGCCCCATGCATTCGATGTGGCCGTCCCTGATGTCCCGACTCCGCCGCCTCGCGTCAGTCCCGTGCTGTTGGTAATTCCTGTTGCGACAGTTGAAGCCGCCAGATTCTGAGTCCCAAAGGAACTTTGCCCGGAAACTTGCCAACCGACCAAAGTGGTTTGTCCCCACACACTCGTCGTTACAACCAAGACAAAAATTACAGCGGACGCAAACTTCATCTTAACCTCCCGATTCAATACAATCGATTCATGTGTAATATAACCTTACGAAATAAAAACTGCGACTTACTTAATGTTCCACTCTTTCCCTATGAGACGCCTTCGGAACCAGAAAGTAAGCCGCAGCTAAATCTTTTTCAGTCCAGGACGACTTTTTTGCACGGCAAATTCATTCGTGTACGTACGCCTACTTGATCAGGAGCATACGATGTATCTGCACAAATGAATTTCCGGAATTATCAACAGCGATAAACTTATAATAATACACTCCAGAAGCCATCCCAGACATATCCACGGGTATCGCGTGCGTCCCGACGCTCATTATTCCGTTGTCCAGCGTTCTAACTTTCATGCCGAGTAAATTGTAAATCTCGACGGTGACCTTTGCATCGGACTTGAGGTCGAATCGAATCGTGGTCGCAGGATTGAATGGGTTAGGTCGCGTTGCCAAAGTGGGGGTCACGCTCAGGTGGCGGAAGCCCGCAAAAACCATTGAAAATCCCAAAACATGGGGCGAGTGCCTGAGAAAGAGAAGGCTGGAGCTGGGGCTCACGAGCGCAGAGGCTGCCCGCATGCTCGGGATCATGCCGAGCACCCTCTACGTCTGGGAATGCGGAAAAAAGAAGCCGCATCCCACGAGCTGTCTCAAAATCATGGATTTCCTTGGGCACATCCCGTCCTTTTACGCGAGGGAGACCCTAGGGCAGAGAATGGCTATTTACCGTCTCCTCCACGGACTCAGCAAACGAAAGTTCGCCAACCTCCTCGGAGTCGCAGCGGAGACCCTCCGCAAATGGGAACGAGGTGAATCTGAACCGGAAGCTGAGAAAATGGAAAAAGTCGAAAAGTTGTTGACTGAGACACCGAGTCTCAGATAACTAACGGTAGTCTCTTTGTCTAACTCAGACATTCCGACCCTATTATTCTGCGATGAAAGGATTATTTTGTCTCTCGACTTTGATTACACGAAAGTGTTATGCGCAGGCAAAGTTACCTTTAAGGTTGATTCTCCATCATCTGAAGAATTGTCAGGCCTAAGCTTGCGATGTTGAAGCAATGCTCCGCTTGCTTAGTGTCAAATCCAGTTTGTCCCAAATGGAGAATTCGGTTCCTAGGCCAGAACAGCTCTCTCTGAAAAGATTGAGACAAGTCATTCATGTCAAAGCTTGGAAAATCTTTCTTGATTGCGTTAGCTATGGCAGTGTTGGCGGCGACGAATCCAGTTATTCCAATAGGCTTCATAAGCTTCGTGACTTCATCAATTCTAGAAGCAACGTTTCGAAATCTCCGCAGCGATTCCTCAATTTCGGAATCGGTCGGAAATGGCGGAGTTGCTCGTGTCCACTTGAAGTATAGCCTGGAAAGCTCACACTCCATGGCGGTTGCTGAGAACACAATACACAGAGAATAGTCAGAATTGTGATAGAATTCGTAACGGCCTCGAGACAATAATTTGTCTCCAACTGTAAATCCCTGCAGCGTCGCGTTGAGGGCTTCCCCGCATTCGCAGGAATCGTGGATCTCGGCTTCATCAAGGCGAATGAACAGGTCTAATTCACGGCCACATTTGGGACACTGTGTCTTAATGGGAATTTTCATCGTGCGCTTTTTATTTCAATAGAATTTTTCTTGCTTGTTGTACATAGGCAGAGTTCGATACCAATAGCGTTTTGCGGAACGGCATCTTTGCCAACAACAAGCACCCTCACGCAGGCTAGTGGCCGGCTTTAGGTTACGGAATTCTTTTAGCAATCTGGTCCTTTGTTTTGTCAACTTCAGCTTGGAATCTGTTGATAGTGTCCTCGAACGTCTTGGTATCACCATCCAACAGACCCTTAAAGCCTAGCGCATTACCAAGATAAACGGTAGCATTTTGCGGATTGAGGGAGATCATTTGCTCCAGGTACAGGGTAAGCCGCTCAATTATATGTCGCAATTCGAAATGACAGTAACCGACGTCTTTGATCAACTCGCTGTCAAAATGAAACTTACTTAGTTCGATCTTCTGGTTCTCAAGAAAATCGGGATACAATCGATAGGTTGGAAGAATCACAGGCTGGTTATTCTGCGCCGCAATGACAGCAGCCGCGACTTCACCAGATAACTGTATGAATTTTGTCCTGTAGAAGGCGAGTTCATTCTGAATAGTGATGAGGGTTGTGAGATACTTTTGGCGTTCAGCTACTCTGTTCTCAATCTTCGATTCGGATATCTGGGCTTGCAACCGCGTGGTTTCCTGAAACTGCAGATAGACAGTCATAGCAACTGCCAGAAAAGCCAATCCAGTGAAAAAGGCGTTGAACGCACCGAACATATCGCCGAACGAACCTGCATTGCTGAGGTTTCCATGGCAATCAGAAAAAGTTATGAAAACGATCATACCGTATATAGCAATCCCTGCTGTATAAAGAACGAGTGCGACAATTATTCCTATCAAAAGATTTCTCGTTTTCATGAGATCTCCTGATGATTATATGTTATTTTGGGGCGATCAAAGTCACCACGAAACCTCATTCCAAGATGAATCTTTGCTTGCGCATAACGTCTACCGCAAAAAAGTTCGTCACGCTTCGACGCCATAAATGTGCATAGCTCGATGAGCGCGGCGAAGCGTGATGAAGCGAACTCCATGATATATAATAATCGAGCGTCTTTTTTGCGGTTGTTAGTTGCTGGCACGCCTTCCTTTATTGTGCGCGTTGAAAAAATCATCAATATTGGTATGCCCTCCTTTGCTCATGCTGAATCCGACAAGAGGAGAGCTATATTGTTTTTCATAGCTCTGGTACAAAGCCTCTGCTTCTTGTAGGGTAATTGGTTTGAATCTGTCGTCTTTGTATTGCGAGTATTTGATACACGCATCTCTGACCGCAAGTTCTTCCGCCAATTCATATGATGCAAGTGGCGGGAAAGAAAACGTTCGACACCTTGCTCTCCCGATTATTACGCCACTGTCGGACAAAGTTATGTTGACAAAGCACTCGTCATAACCGCTTTGGGAAGGAATCCTCATCGAACCGCAAGCGGACGCCACATCGGACATAACCAGCTTTGTGAGTAAGTCGCGATAATGACGAAAAGGGTCGTATGGATACCACTCCGTTTTTCCTTGTGAATCGGTAGAGGTTATGATGGACGAATAGTCAAAGGGTTCATCAAAGGGAACCAAGCCAGACTCTTGAGCCTCAATGAATCCTTGATATAGGAACCATAGTTCAACTAGCCAACCAAGGATGGTGAACTTGCCAACTTGTTGCAGTTGGTCAATTTGGATTCTCAGTAAAGGCAAGTCGAGCTTCTCACAGATTAGATTCTTCAGTTCGTCATTATGTTGAGCCTTAGGATCGGAATCATGGTAGGGTTCATCAAATTCAATGGCAAAAGCAACAGGTTGGTCGTTGGGTTCAACCAGGAAATCGAAATGGCCCTTCAGTGCAAAACTGTACTCCTCATTTGACAATCCGCTATTGTTAATGTCGAGCGCATCGGCAATCCGAACCTTTGTATATAATCGAACATTCCGATGTCGAAGGCTTTCGTCTAAAAGCTCAAAGGATTTCTTCTCGTCATCATTTACAAGTATCCTCTTTCTTCGAATCATCGGCTACATCCTCATTTGTTGGAAGGCGTGCTTGCAACTACCTAGTGGGAAAACACACTTAGGTGTGTTTTTTTCCTTAATGGACGCCTCTCCTAATTCACCTCCAAATTTATTCTCCGCTTCCATGAAGTGCAAATCCCTTAAATTCACTAACTCTACCAGGTGCATTTTTGATGGAAATAATATTTTCGCCCACCTTATCTCTTGTGACCCGGCTTGATATTCTTTGGCCATGGGAAACATCCGTTCCATGAAGCACGGTGAGTGGTACTGGGTCGATAAGGTTATTATTCAGAGGTACACAAAGGAAGTAGGACGATTGCCTGCCCTGGTGTACCAGCTTCTAGCCAGTATGGCCGATCAGAACCAGACCTGCTATCCGTCCCAAGGATACATTGCTGAGATGCTCGGCTGTTCTCGGTGGTCGGTCAATAAGGCGGTGAGAAAGCTCAAAGAACGCGGGTTGATAGCCTGTGCAAAAGCTGTAGGAAAAGGGAACACGTATCGGCTCCTTCCTCCTCAGATGTTCCCTGGTGGCACAGGGGATGTTAGATCAGAAGCAACTGACCTGTGTGAAAATGGAGGCACAAACAATAATAAGTAACAAGATATATATAACAATACGTATTGTTTATGTTCTTAAGGTTTACAACGACTATTAGCGAGCCTTATAGGGGAATAGAGCAAGAGCAAAAAAAGAAGCCCGATCTTTGAAGAGGAGAGAAGACCGGGCTTCGAGGGTGATTACGATTATGATAATTGATACTATTTCGTCGGAACCATTTGTGAATTGCTGTCCCTTATGCGCCGGTTCGCATTGTGCGGCAGTCTAAGATCTAGCAAGTGACCTCCAGAAATCTCTTGCTGCTTCTCGCAAGGAAGATTTCTTGAGTTCAGAACCAAGGTTATCCGCAACCTCTGTGACCAGTGCTTGGAAGTCACTCTGGCGCAAGTGGCCTTCCAAGATATCCTTAATGATTTCGCAGCGAAATCTTCCACCACATTGGCGAATGTCAAAGGCTCCTTCAACAGCCTCATCAACAAGCGCATCCACTTTTGAAACATCTCCGCCGCTTCTCTTAAGAATCTCCTCCTGGACTGATTGCCGAAATCCGGACAGCTTGTTGTAAACATCGAGTGCATCATCGCTGGAGAAAGTCGACGCTAGTTTAGCCAGCACTGCAACGCCTGCAGGGCCTTCCGAGGTCGAGAGTTTCTGCTGAAGCTCATTAGGAAGGTCGAGTAGCTTAATGTATTTACGGACTGTTGATGTTGACCAAGCGGTCTCTTGGGCAACACGTTCGTATGAGTTGTATTTCTCGTAAAGCGCTTTAAGGGCAGTCGCTTTGTCTAGCGGGTTCATATCAGCACGGTGAACATTTTCGACCAGTGATATAGTCACCGCATCAGCGTCATCAATATCGTCTCGAACCAAGCAAGGAACTGGGTCAAGACCAACTTTTTGACACGCCGCTAATCGACGCTGACCAGCAATAACCTCATACTTGCCGCCAACAATTGACCTCACGGTCAGAGGAGATAGCAACCCTTGCTTCCGTATGCTGGCTGCGAGCTCGTCAATCCCTGAATCCTCTTGGCCAGCTTGTAAGTCATGGCGAGTATTCTGGGAAGATAGGAAAAGCAGATGCAATGGTATTTCTTGTAGGCGCATAGCAACTCCCTTGAATTAGATGACGAACTGGCGCGTTAGGCCCAGTGTTTTGTTGTTACTACTTAAATCGAGCAATTCTTATTTGTCGATTTTTTGCATTACACCAATAAACCACACATTTTCGTGCGAGTCTTTTTACACGATTGATATAGCCGTCAAAATCTCTCTTACTATCGAACTCGTTTTTCGGCTTCTCCTCGACAACGAAACGAATCTCAGCGAACTTCTCGACACCACGTTTCTTTTTCACGTTGCTGGTCTCAACAAAACGCTCCGTGAGACATTCGATAAAAATAATCTTCCGCTGATTAAAGATCGCAAAGTCGGGGCATGTACCAGTTCCATTCACAGTAATTCCTCTCGGATAAATGTCCCATTTATGTTGTTTGAAATACTTCAATGCAGTTCTTCGTATCAATCGATGTAGTGGATATTTTCTCTCCATCGACCGCTGACCTTCTCGGACACTTCCCGAGCCTGTGCTCCAACTCCAATACGATAACTCATCATCAGAGAGTAGGTCAAATCCGGTTCGAATGCGAGCTTCTTTTAGAGTCATTGATTTCCTCACAACCTAGTGCGGTGTACTATCCGCGATTGCGTTCATTTTTCCAACAACCATTTCTTTTCGTAATAGGCTGGTGAATGCGAAGAATCCTTCCAACCAAGCATAGACAACATTAGCCGTTCAAGTAGTGACCGTAAGCGCAGTTCCTCCTTTGCAAGGATGTTAACATCAATAAGATCGGAAGAGTGAAATAGAATGTCTCTCGTCTTAATAAGCGTGAACAGAGAATTAATTGGGTATAGGTCATCCCATTTTACACCATATCTTTCAAACAAGCTGTCCAGAACAGAGCGAAGTGATGGGCGATTAAGTTCGGAAAGTTTTGCCGACATTAATTCAAATGATTGGTCATCTCCAAGTTCTCGCCTAATCACATCGCGGACTGAATGAGACAGCTTACTAAACTTCGCGGGCTTGATAATTTCGAGCAGGTTTTGTTTCATGGAAAACATGTCTTTGATCTTCTCAAGTGATAGGAAAAGAGTGGAAAAGCCCTCTTCAATGAATTCCTTTCCACAAGCTGAGATATAATACACAAGAGGCATGTGAAGGTTAATACCTGTCTGCCGCAATTTCCGAATTTCGCCAAACGCTACTTTGAGAAAATTTCTGGCGTGATCAAATGGAACAACAGAATCATAGTATTCAACATCCTCTGATGAACATTTCCTAATATTTCTGATAAATGCCCGCATTCCGTCTTGACTATCCAGCTCGTATCTGAACCACATCACCCAATGACGCGATAAGAACGAGATCAGCAATGTCAGATCGTCCGCCACAGAACTGGCAAGCGCGACAAAATCATCGTCGCTAAGTTCTGATGTTGGCACGGTAGCCTTGAATGATAACGCCTGAATCTTTGTTTTTAGATTGACGTGCTTTTCGGAAGGAGAAGTATCGTAGAAATACCAGGGGCGCGTTTCAATTTCAAAGGGAAACTGTTCATCTAACTCAATCTTCGTTCCATGAACATCTATCTTCTCTTCTCCGGTGAACGACACCTCGCCAGTCTCGAAAGTTGTCCAAAGAGTTCTTGGGCCCGCAAGATAGAAAACGAGGTACCGCTCTTCTTTGTCTGTGAGGGGGATTTTCTTTCTCATTGTCAAGTCGAGAAAACGAAGATCCGCAACCTTATAGGACATGTCTGTACCGAAGTATGGCTTGCTGATAATTCCACCTATGAGCGCGTTGTCTGAAGAAAATGAAAATACCGAAGATTGCGTATCTTTTGTGGACAACTTAAGTCGCGGGCCAGCCGAATGGATGACACTTTGTATTTTTTTGAATGTGTCCACATTACCCACTACTTTCGCGATGATTTCGCCTTCTTCTATTAGGGAATATTGAATAACTACCTGTAAATCAGGCGCGGATTTGTCACCTTTGAAAAGGGTGCCAACAAATTCGTGACGCTCGAAGAATGGCTTCTTGGGATAAAACTCGTCTACCTCGTCTCGTCCCATCTCATATCCTTAGTTGACAGCGATTCGCTTGGCCGTAGATTTGGCAATTAATAAATCCGGCTCTTTTAAACCATCATCCCATTTCATAGGTATAATCTAATCTTATTTAATTTTCCTGAATAATTCGAGCGATGACTTTTTGATAGAAGTCTTATCTCGGTTAATTGTGTTGACATCTTTAATTCAAGTGATACCTCGTGTCACTAGGCCCAAGTACTGAAACCGGCAGACGTACTTTTCGGAAAGTCGTTGCTCGCATTAACGATTTTCCAAAGAGGGTGGCCAAATTGGTCGTGCGGGTCCGAATACCGCCTTAGACACCCGCAAAATGGAAAAATGGCAGAGTGGTTGATTGCAACTGCCAGCGGAGCAGCTAGCCCTTAGGGCTCGAGGGTTAGAATCCCTCTGTCTGAAATCTTTATAGCAACTAAATGAGAGTTTCAGAGAGCGGAATTCATTCAATGAAAAAACCTCTTTCCCGTCATTTTTTCCCTCCTTCCCGATCAATCTTTTCCTTGCGATAATAATTTCACCACAGAGCTGAACAACAAAAGTTGCTCAATTGGACAAGCTCGGATGGCGTTCAGACTCCGCCGCAAGTTGACTACTTAGACAATAGTGCCCACCTTATAAGGTGGGCACTATTGTGGTATATTACCGTCAAAATAGCTGCAATATAAGTAGAGGATTTCAAGAAGAACCCATAATTTGACTGAACATGAAAGGCAGTACAACTCAACCAAAAGTATTCTTGTCTTACAGTTGGACAAGTGTGCAGCACGAACAGTGGGTTCTGGATCTCGCTGAGCGCCTCTCTGGCGACGGTGTTATTGTCATTTTGGATAAATGGGATTTAAAGGAAGGACAGGACAAACATGTCTTCATGGAACAAATGGTAAATGATAAAGGCATTAGTAAGGTCCTAGTTATTTGCGATCGGGGGTACCAGAGCAAGGCGGATGACAGAAAAGGAGGAGTCGGGACTGAAACGCAGCTAATTTCAAGAGAAGTTTATGAAAATACTGGGCAGGAGAAATTTATCCCAGTAGTGAAAGAATACGACCAGGATGGTAAGCCATGCATCCCCCATTACATGGCAAGCCGGATTTACATTGATCTTTCTTCCGACGAAATATTTGAAGGGAACTACCAGAAACTCATCAGGAATCTTTACAACAGGCCCCTTCTGAAGAAGCCACCGATTGGAATGCCTCCGGCATACATTACGGAGGAGCAATCCATTATATTAAAAACATCTCACAAGGTTACTGAAATCAAGAACGCTATCCTAAGCGGCCGAACGGGTGTAAATGGACTAATTACGGATTATCTTGACGCTTTCATCGAGTCTCTAGGCGATTTCCGACTTTCGGGCGGATCGCAAACCGGGTTCGATGACAAAGTAGTTGAAAGTATTGAAAAGATGTTGCCGCTTCGGGATGATTTTATTGCATTTGCTTTCAGCGTCTTTAAGTACAAGGACGACGTTGACCTTGAAGCATTCCAGACTTTCCTTGAAAGACTCTTACCGTTCTTTTACCCTCCTGAGAATGTACAGAGCTATACACAGGTGGATTGTGACAACTATAAATTCTTCATCTATGAGTTGGTCCTGAATTTTTTCGCACTACTAATTCAACTGAAGAAATACAAGGCAATTGCCTATTTTATAAATTCGCAGTATTTCTTCCGTCTGCCGCAGTACAGCCAGCTAATAAGCGAAGGCATAGGGACGTTCAATTTGCATTGTCGTTCACTGGATGAGTTTAGAAATAATAGACTCCACTTGAATCGTGTCAGCATGACCGCGGACCTAATCAAAGCACATTCCATTAGGCAGGATATTAAATTTGAAGAGATCGTACAAGTTGATCTCATGCTGTACTACATAACGGAGTTGAACGGCAACTCTGATGGATGGTTTCCCAGAACCTCGATATATAAACCACATCGTTCTAATGTTGATTTATTTGACAGGATGGTTTCGCTTCAGTATTTCGAAAAGATAAAAGACCTATTTGATGTGAGAAATGTTGAAGAGATGAAGAAAAAGATAGCTGATTATATAGAGAGGACTAAAAATCAATCGCGCAGATACTCTGGATTATGGGACTACAACATCAGCCCAATAGAGAATGTTATTGATCTCAAGAAACTGGGCACTTTGAAATGAATCGCGTATTTTGGAAAACAATTCCATATGTCTCGCTTATAGTTTCAACGGCGCTATTTCTCTGGTTTGCTGTGTTAACCTTCAAGAACGCCTTTTGGGGCAACTGGTTTTTGAGTATCTCGGCAAACTTGATCTCGGTTTTGTTGATTTACTTTCTTTATGAAATCATAAAATCCAAATCCGAGAAGGAACTCAAGAAGGAAATTTCCGGATACGCGCGCAGCTACATAGATAGTAACATGCTTTCAATTCTGCATACATTATCTAAAATGATTTACGGCATCGAAGGAGGTAGATCTCTCGGTGAAACCATGCGGCTACCAAGGCTGGATACAGAGACTTTGAGAAACTTGCTCGAAGGCAGAAAGTTCTTGGGCTTTCAGCTTTTTAAATCATGGTCCTATACCCATGACTATTTCTCAAAGGTCATAGAGAACAATTTCGTGATGAGTAGATTGAATGATGAACAAATTCTGATAGTTCTTAAGATTAAGAATTCCCTATATCAAATAGAAGACTTTTTTTCAAATGGGGATAACTTCAGCGTAACTGAGGAAATTGCAACAGGATACAGGGTTGTAGTGGGTGCTAGTTTGAATCCAGAGAACCGGCAGTTCCCAAATAGATTCTTACTTATGCGTGGTCTCAACAACGAAAAATATGTTGTGGAGGATTTTGGCGACTTCCGAGCGGACGACCTCGACAGATTATTGCAGACTTTCATGATGAAACGGGAGACATTAAATCTTGCCGTTGACAGAGTATTCAATTTGTTATCCCTAATTCAGAAGTGGTTAGAATTGACGGGTAACGAGTTGCGGTTAAACTAGACAACCAAACAGATCAGGATATTACATGTGGAATGACATAGAAGTAGACAAGGCTACATTAGATGCGTTTGAACGAGAATTCTACCGGAAAGCGAAGTTTTATACAGACGAGAACATTGAACAGGTCGTTGTAGAAATCATGAGGGATTTAAAATTAGATGTTGTGACTGCGAATGAAGCAGGCCTTGTTCATAGAGATGACACCGAACATATGGCTTATGCTTACAAAGAAGATCGAATTCTTCTAACCTATGACAAAGATTTCCTCAATGACCGTGAATTTCCACCTAATTGTTGCCCGGGATTAGTTGTTCTCGATATACAACCGCTTAGCAGAGATGTGCTTGTAGATGCGCTTTACCTTCTAAAAACCGTAATTGCTAAATACAGAAATGTTTGGAGGGAGTCGAAGATTATGATTCACAAGAATTCGGAGATGACGGTATGGATGAAAGAACGCGCTAGTGGAAAGCGACTAAGGTCTCGTTATCGCTTATCAAATGGAAAGGCTCAGGAGTGGATCAAAGCAGAGGAATAATGGCACGAGTTTCATTAACTATTCTTTGTCAGTCGTTCACCGAATGACTCCTCCTCAAACTTCTTTGCAATGTCATGCAGGATCGTTTCCTCAATAGTTGTTCCCTCAGTCATTTTCTCTTCTCTTTTCCTTCAATCCCCTTTCTGCAAGAATGATCTCACGAGTTCACTGAGCGGTAGAAGTTGAGTAAGTCCACAAATTCTAACAGCGTTCAAGCTCCGCAGCAAAAGTTGACCACTTAGTCCAACACACCCACCTTACAAGATGGGTGTTTTTGCTGTATAGTATGACCGAAGTAGTCAGTTCGGAGACTGTAGTTTTCTAAGTTAACATCTACATTTAAATAATATGAAGTGGATCAACACAGGAGATATTAAAAATTGGATTGCCAGCAAGCAAAGGCATTGTGAGCAGACTTTGCCAGAGCTTGTTCGTCGTCTTATTTTGGCTCATACAGCAAATGCCATCGAGGAATTTGATTTTCCCAGCGGCGATAGTATCGCCACCGGCGGCTGGGATGGCCGTCTTAAAACGCCGGTTGTCTCGCCATTCTTCCCAAGTGGACATTCAGGCTGGGAACTAGGTGCTGAAAAATCTGCGGGGACAAAAGCTGAATCGGACTACAGAAAACGTACAAGAGATCCTTTAGGATTTGCAGTTGCCGATACAACTTTTGTATTTGTAACTCCGCGCTCATGGCCCGGACGCATAAGGTGGCAGAACGGCAAACGTAAAAGTGGAAAATGGAAAGATGTCTGTGTAATAAACGCGGATGGCCTTGAACAGTGGCTTGATTCCGCGCCCGCGGTTGCTTTGTGGCTTGCGCGGCAGATAGGCAAAGTAGTCTCGAATGGCATTCGTGATTTGGAGGCAGTTTGGGAAGAATGGTCTATAGGAACAAAACCGGTCATGACACCAGCTCTTGTGATAGGTGGTCGTGCAAAAGATGTTGAAGTAATTCAGAAATGGATCACTGATAGCCCAAGAATTCTTGAGGTCCAAGGAGATCATCCTGATGAAGCTTTCGCGTTTTTATACGCATCGATCATTACTCTCCCTGAACCCGCAAAATCTCAGGCCCTTGCACGTTGTATCGTGGTTGAAAATATCAACGATTTGAGGCAGGTAACTCAAGCCTTCCAAAACTACCCATTGATCATTGCTGCACCTGGCGAATGCATCAACGCCGCTCCTCTCGCCATTGCTAAAGGTCACCACGTATTTATCCGTATGGACGCGACGGTTATTGGTATTAGGGATATTCTTCGGTTGGCTCGGCCGCGACGCGAGGTTGTAGAAAAGATTTTACATGAGAGCGGCCTATCAGATGCTGACGCCCAGCGTATTGCGAGGGACTCTGGACGTAGTATCCCAGTGCTTCGCCGACACCTATTTCAATCCAATGCTGTCAGTGCTCCAGCGTGGGCTAACGGTGTATCAGCAAGCACACTTTTACCAGTTTTATTTGCCAATGCATGGGATGAGAAAAAAGGTGGAGATCGCCAAGTAATGGAAATTCTTTCGGGCATGAGCCATGATGACTTTGTCAAAGCCCTCACTCCTTTTTTATCCATGGATGACTCTCCGATACGCAAAGTTGGAAGTGTTTGGATGATTAAATCGCCATTAGATGCATGGTTTCTTCTCGCGCAACATTTTACGCCGGATTCTTTAAAACTCTTCGAAAAATCTTTACTAAGCGTACTTACAAAAACAGACCCCAAATACGATTTGGAACCAGAAAAGCGTTGGGCGGCCGCCATATATGACAAATCAAACCCGTGCTCTGAATGGCTTCGGACTGGTCTTGTTGAATCACTCGTACTCCTCGCTGTTTACGGTGATCGATCTCCACACGTCGATTCTACTCAAGCGTTTGCTGATCACGTTGTGAGAGAGGTATTTGCTGCCGCAAACAAGTGGGAGGCATGGGCTTCTATGAAAGATGCAACGCCACTGCTTTCGGAAGCCGCACCCAATATGTTTATAGAGGTAGTTGAGCAAGTTATGACAAAAAATCCGGCAATTTTCCAAGAGCTGATGAAAGATGATCCGGGTGTATTGGGAGAATGTCGGCATTGTGGTCTCCTCTGGGCCCTTGAAGGCATAGCATGGAGCCCGGAATATTTTGCTCGTGCTGTAAATGTTTTGGCTGAATTGGCCAGTATAGATCCGGGCGGCCGGTGGAGCAATCGAGCTATAAATAGTATCAAGGATGTTTTTTTGCCGGGTTATCCCCAAACGTACGCTACTCCAGAACAGCGACTTACTGCTTTGGATTCGCTTATCGCCAAATTCCCAAAAAAGGTTTGGGAATTTTCACAAGTTTATTTCAGTGGCGGAAGCTTTAGTGAATCGCATCGTTTTCGTTGGCGCGACGACGGCGGTGAACGCATAGGATTGGAGCCAGAAGATAAAGAGAGCGACCGAAAATACCTCACTGCTTTTCTACCAAAGTTAAGTGATCTTGCGGTTGCAAAAGAAAATATTATAACTTCTGCTGACGGTTTTACACGACTCCCCAGTGACATACGGGAGCGATTACTTGAGGTGCTGGGAAAAACAGATCCGGCAACTTTTTCAAAAGACGAGTGTGCAGAATTGCTTCGATGCATCAGAGATGCCTTGAACTGGACAAACAGTTATGGCGACGAAGAACGGCGTAAGCAGGTACCAACTCTTAATCATATATTGAAAAGATTTGCGCCTACAGATGTAATTGACCGTGTGGCTTGGTTGTTGAGTACTCCATGGCCACGTTTGCCACAGGGCGAACCTGAAAAATACGATGCCAAAGACAACGTTGTAAAGACAGCGCAACAAGAAGCCGCGAGAGAGGTTTTAGATCAGGCATCATTAGATAAAATTCTTGAGTTTGCTGGCACGATTCAGTATCCCGGTGTCCTCGGTTATTCTCTTGCAAAAGCAGTGCGTGATGAAAAAGAAGATGTCGCCGTGCTAGATGCCATTTTGCCGCACGTTGCTGATATGCAGGCCCTCATTCGTGGATATGCTGGCGGCCGGGTTGAGATTAACGGATCTAGCTGGATAGATATACAGATCGAACGAATGACGACAAAAGGTAATTATTCACCTGCAGCATGTGCGCTTCTGTATTTTGGTTTGCCAGAAGGTGAGCCTACTTGGTCAGCGGTAGCTGTCCGAGGCAAAGATGTTGAAAGTGCATACTGGGAAGAAGCGAGCGGATTTTCGCACACCAGTAGAAAGAAAGATGCCCTTATTGCCGTCGAAAAATTGCTGGAGGTCAGACGACCGGAAGCTGCACTTCATATTGCCGGCGACCCCCAGGTTTCTATTCCAAGCACATTACTTCAACGCTTACTTCAAGAGCTTTTGATGATGGGAGATAAGAAACTTTGGGCTGCGACAACGGAAGAATTCTACCTAGGACATGTGTTCAATCAATTGTACAAGAAGAACGAACTATCTATTGAAGAAATAGCAAAGCTAGAGTGGCCGTTCGCCGCTCTCTTTAATGAATTTAAACGCTACACGTCTTCTCCGATGGCACTTCATCGTGTTTTACAGAAAGATCCACAATTTTTCGCACAGCTTATTACGTTCATATACAAACGGGATGACCGAGCACCGGATTCTACTCGTGATGGCATGAATAAGGAAATGTTCGAAGGGCGGGCACGCGTAACCCGTGATGTTTTAGATTCTTGGTATTTGATACCAGGACTTAAAGACAATGGTACACTTGATGAAAAAGAACTTACCGAGTGGGTTGAAACCGCTCGTAAGAAATGTGCGGAAACTGGTCATGTGACAGGTGGAGACTTGGAGATCGGGTTTATTTTGGCACACGCTCCAGCGGACAGTGATGGTACATGGCCTCATGTCGCTGTCCGCAATCTCATAGAACGTCTGAACAATGAGACCGTTGATCGGCATATTCAAAATGAAATTTATAACAGTCGCGGTGTTGTCTCGAGAGGTCTCAATGACGGCGGCAAGCAAGAACGAGAGCTCGCTGAAAAGTTCAAGAAAATGAGCGATGCGGTTAGAACAAAATGGCCGCGGACGGCGTTAATGCTTCGCTCAATGGCGGAATTTTACGAGCACCAGGCAAAACGTGAAGATATTGATTCAGATCTACACGATCTTCTCTGGGATTAATTACACTCATGTACGCTTTTAGAAATCTTGCACCACGAGGATAAAGCGATAACTAGTTCTTACGTTTATGGCAGGTAATAAACAAAAACAAGTTGGTGAACAAAGTCTTGCCCATGCACATGAAGCAGGCTCGACTTTCGTGCTCACTCAAACTGCAATCGATCCTGTATACGGGGCGGTCATGTTCCCGGTTATTGACCACACCGATTTTTATTTCAAGGCAGCAAAGCACCACTTAGCTGAAGCTGAAAAACTTCGTGAGGAGATACTTTCTAAACCTCTTGATAAATCGAATTGTCGTCTTGTATTTGACAATCAATTGATCGAGGACTTTTTTCTTCATTCTCAGTGTGTTGTCCTATTTTCATACCTAGCGCTCGAATACTTTGCGATAGAATGCTCACGGGGTCTTGGTAAAGCACAGGAATGGAAGAAGAGAAGATTGGATCAGAAAATAAAATACCTCATTCCTCAAGAACTGGGTATTCCAAAACTGTCCCAGGAATTATGCAACGCCTTCGGAGAAATTGAGGCCAGAAGACATTTATTAAATCACCCTGAATTCAAAAACATAGTCAATGGTAGCGACACAGATTGGGATTCAGTGCATGTATCCTGGATGATAATTGGGAACTATAAGAAGGCATGTAACAATGCAGTCAAAATATATGATTACCTTAGCAAGCCATACAAATCAGAGATAGTAAAAAGATCATCCAAACAAGTTACTCTAAATGTCCAGCGAGGCATGAGGTTCGACAACCAAGTAAAAAAGAAATTTGAAAAACCGAATAGTACTAAGTAGTCAGTAAATCAACTCCGAGGAGCGTAGTATAATAAATCCAATAGGATTAGTTTGATAAAGCCTAACGAGGCCGGTACTATCTAGTACCATGGCCATCACCAAAGAGCATCTTGACGAGTTCAAGAGGCTATACAAAGAGGACGGGATCGAGGTATCCGATGGTGCCGCATTGGAGGCTGGTTTATGGCTTCTTGAGCGTGTAAAAGCGGTATGCGTTCAGATCCCCGAGGAAATGATGGATAAATACAAGGAGATAGTAAAAGAGAACAAAATCTGGCTGGATTACCTGAAGAGAGAATTCACAAAAAGATCAGCCGGAAAAAAATCAAAAAAATTGCCGTAAGTAGCAACTATGCCCTACTTGTTTTCTGATTCTCTTTATCAGAAAATGATCTCACGAGTTCACTGAACGGAAGAAGTTGACTAAGTGGGCAGGTTCGAACAGCGTTCAGACTCCGCCGCAGCAAAGGAATTTTTGCTCGAAAAGAGTCAAAAGCCCTTTTCTCTTCTTCATAATTCTTAGGTTCGAACTCTCCTGAAATCCAAGGAGCGATCTGGATCATGTGTGCGATCTCAGGGAGTGGATACCTGAGATTAATACTGAGTTTTTTGTCCTTCAAGGTTAGGTTCGAACCGAGAACTTCGGCAATAGCCTTTTTCTGTGCCATGGCGCCTTCACGGAACCAGAAATTTGCGTTATAGACGAATCTCAACGTATCCATGGCACCATCAAGGGAGGCCTCCAATTTTTCTTTGGAGGCATGCTCCTCAAGTTCCTTGAGCTGTTCTTCGATCCGCGACCTCTCAGCCATCGCATCCTCTTTTGCCATAATTGTCCAGCCTGAAGCCTCCTGGTGGATGATAAATCTGTTGGTCTCGGCTAATTCCTCCTCGAGTTTCGATATTTCCTTTCTGACATTGGAGAGGCTTCGTTGCTTCGGCACTGTGTCTTCCTCCGTCTCAGCCTTCATGTCGTCGGTTGCCCATTCCAGAAACTTCTTCTTGATACTGATTGCCTTGAGGACTTGTTTGACTTCTTCCTCAATCTCCTCGGCGTGGATCGATCTCTGCGAGCAGTGAGGGTTCTTCCGCTTCGTGCAGTGGTAATAGACGTAGTGGAGGAGTTTCTTGTTCTCCATATCAGGGATACGGGTATCACAGGAAGGACACCTGTCCCTGTTCTCTGAGGCGAACTTCTCCTTGCAGGAGCCGCAGATAACCTGCCACTTCTCCTCGGCGGTGACCTGTGCTCTGCATTCGCCGCATTGAATGAGGCCGGTATAAGGGAAGAAATGGGTATGAGATTGGTGTTTCAGAGGTCTTCCCAAAATCATCTGAGCCTTCCGGTACTCATCTTCGGATATCATGGGACGGTGGCTGCCTTTCACGAGCTCCTTCTTCTCGGTATCGGAGTTAATCCAAAGATATGAACCGTAATAAAATGGATCGGTTAGGATTTTGTATATGTGGGAGACGGATAACGGTTTCCCGCCTTTCTTTCTTGTCTCTCTCGTCCTTAGTCTTAACTCATCTTTTGCAATCCTGTGTATCCGCCTCACGGAGTATTTTCCTGAAAGGAACAAGTCCCAGAGTTTCCGTACTAGAGGGAACCTCTCCTCGTCGATCACGATGTCCCGTTCACCCTTTTCTTTGACTTTGCTGTTGAGGTACCCGATGGGAGCGACACCGGGCCTCCAGCCTCTCCGCACCTTTCCTTGAAGACCACGCTTGACATTAATGCTCTTGTTATCGTTCTCAAGTTTTGCCTGACCACAGAGGAGTGCCAGCATGAACTTGTCCATCGGGGTGTTCCAGAATATCTGCTGGTTCGTGATGATCGCCTGGAGTCTCCCCACATCCATGAGGTTCACGAGGGCAGCTGTGTCGATAGCATTCCTCGAAAGCCGATCAGCGTGCCAGCACATGATGGCGTTGGCATGACCTTTGGCGATCTGATTAATCAACTTGGTATTGAAGCCGATCCTTCCCGGCTCCTTGGCGCTTTTGGCCTCCTCCACGTCATCCAAGATTTGGGGAGGTTCTATGCCCAGGTGTTCTCTCAGGCTCAGAATGGCTGTTGCTTGGTCAGGCAATGATGCGATCTGCCGTTCGTCTCCTTCCGTTGACTTCCGGCGATATTGGATGATGATGAGCCCCTTTATGTTTCCTTGCATGGAGTTGGCCAATTATTCTAGGCCTTTTGATTTTTGTAAAGGGCCCAGAGAGGCTCTATTTCCCTGGCTATTTCATGGTACAGAGCTTCCTTTTCAGGAGGGATAGGGACACAGACAGCTTTTACCCGTTCAATGAGCCAGAGGCCAGCTTCCAGGGCGGCAGCATCAGATATTTCGATGCCGTCCTCTCTGAATAACTGTTTGAGTTTTTCCAGCCTTTCTTGGTAGATCATGGGGGGATCTCCCTAAGTGTGGGTCAGAAGGAAAGGGTTAATAAGAGGGGCAGAATTGATGAGAGCGGATATTTTGCCCACCGTTCAGGTGAACTAAGAAGCGACGGCAGTACACTATGTATCACGAAAAACCCGTCAAGAAAAAAAAGGTAGACGATGTTTTCACCTAATGGTTCATAAAAATAAAAGATCGCAGAATTGTTTGATCTGCGATCTTGGTGAAAAAGTTTGGGGTCACCACGGCATCAACCTTACCATCCACTTCGCGATTCCTTTCAGTTGAACCTTCGTCGGCTCCCTCTTACCCTCTATCATGTCCAAAGCACATAGGCCACATACGTCTCCGTCATCTGACCATATTGAACGTGGCATATGGCATACCGTACATTCAAAAAGTTCGTTCTGGTTGCATGTTTGACAGTTGAAGACACTTCTCATTTCCGAGTTTTTCCGTACCTCAACTAAGATTCCGTTGCATCGCCTGCAAAGAAAATTGCGATCAACGACAGCGAAAGTCTGAATGGATTGGTCTTCTCCGATATTTCGATGAAGGTTAGTACACTTATCACAAAGGTTACCTTCTTTCGGATACCGAGAACGGTCGATTGTTATAAAGAGGGTCTCTTTACCGCAATCTGTAATTATATGACTTCCAAACTTTGGTGGTTCGATAGTGTCAAAGATATGGATGATCATATCTACCTCCGGTCTTTAAACATCTAGCTTCAAATACTATCCTACCTACCCCATTATCAAATCAATAACATTCAATAACCATGTTAAGCTCCTAAGATTAGGTTACCTCAAAAATAGTTTCTCCGTCAAACATCATTAATTGTTAAAGAAAGGCTTGGTGTTTTAAAATGTGGGAGACAAATGTGAGCCGATTTTTTAGCAAATATCTAGGGGAACACCTTTCACATAAAGTTGATTTTCATGTAAGTTTTTTACATCTTTTCATCGAGATGGATTCATATGACACTCTTATAATCCCTCCCAATGAGGCTTACAAAATCGTTCGTGTGTCCGAAAAGGAATTGATAATATCCAGAAATCCCCGCAAGCTTATCGTTACGAAAGAGAAAAAACTTTACAAAGAATACAAATTAGACTTCAAAGCTGGTAAGAGTGACGATTTGTCATCTAAGTTGAGACTTCATCTTGTTTTACCAGTCACAAAAATGGTTTTCACACTATCTTGCACCGCAGCAAAACAAGAGAGGCAGGTTGCCCAAATAAGACACGACGCCATCAGAGGCAAATGGGCGGAGTTTATTTACGACGAACATGACTATGTCTTAAATACTCCGATTTACTATGAGATCGGAGGAAATATATCAAGAATCCTCACCTTGGTAAAAGACTGCTGGAAAATTTCGAATATTGAAAAAATTCCTTTGATTGAGAACCATACACAAGGAGGTTTATTTAATGGACCCTCGTGAGACAATCAGCGAGTTATCAAAAAGGATAGTAAATTTGCTTGCCGAACATATCGCTTCGGCTACAACCGCCAAGGAGACTATGGGGAAAGGTTATGTCAAGGAAGTATCGGTTGAAACGCCCTTTATGCTGTATGACGATAGAAGATTAACATTTAGCGTAAGGATTGAAAATGAAAAAGTACTCCTTCACGACGATGGAGTGTTGGATCAATATCTATCTTCATATGGTTTGGACGTGTTTAGCAAAAACCTTCCTAGGAAATATTCGAGATGGCTTAAAAAATTACTTGAGCGGAATGAACTTAAAAAAAATGAGAACTATAAATGGTTTTGCAGTGAGTTTGATGTTGACTCCTTTGATGGTGAGAAAATATTAGGTTTCGTAGAATCCATAGCGGCCATAAGTTTCTTGGTCTTACCTAAATCGGTAGGTATGCAACCATTGTCGTGGCAGGATAGGATCGCTTACGACAATCTGCGCAAGTTGATAAAAACCAGATTGGACGACTCCGAGATAGAGGTTACGCCTCAGATTAACCTTAAGAAGATCAAATGGTCCAACCAATGGGGAATGTTATTTGAAAAGAAAGACCAAGTCCCTGTAGCACTCCAGTTCTTAGGTGGAGACACGATCCAAAAAATAGGCGAAAACATAATGCTGACATATGGAGTTCTAACAGCGCAACGGAATTTCCTTGGCCTAAGTCCGAGCGACTCCATTATTGTATTCAGCGGTAATAGTGACCACTATGAATGGGCTGAGCAGACGTTTACCCTGGTCACGCGAAGCGCGAGGACACAGACTAAATATCCCTTCGTGAGTATTGAAGATGTGGATAAACTTATCGGTTTATTATCGGAAAAGCTTATTCTCAGCGAACAATCTTCTTCCAAGTTGATCGTAAATAAGGAAGGCCAACTCGAAGATACTCCCGACCCTTCTTTGCTGCTGGAACTTGAATCAAATAACCTCGAACTGCAAAGGGCAGATGCTTTAAATAACAGCACTGCGTTCGGGATAGTGCACCAGCTATATGAATCGGGCGCACTGCCGTTCTCCGAAATTCAGAAACAATTTCCGGATACATTTGTAAAAGCGGTCGCTAATCTCTTTACAACAAGACTCATAACTGCGCGGGAAGATGAAATTATATTAACCCCCGAAGGGAAAGATTTTATAAAGAGAATCCTCAACAAAATTCTGACTTGAGTATGTTCACGATTGGACTTCCAACTAAACAAATCTGGTAACCGAAGTGTCTTGGGATGAAGATTACAAGAAATTATGTTTGCAGATAGATGCGTGGCCATTATTAGTCTTGTCTTGGGGGCCGGGGACGGTAAGCCCGGATTTTCCAAAGAGACAGGCAATAGTCGATAGAGTTAAGAGAGATTTGCCCAATGTAGATATTCGGATGAGTGAGGACAAAGATCTTAAAATCCTCACAGGTGGTCGTTTTCTCGATGAACAAGACGAGGAAGGAGCACAAGCTTTAATTGCGGACGCAATCATTGCTTTAGATGCATCAAGGGGTGCTGGCGAAGAAATTGCTAAGTATAGTAACTCATCCAAAATTGCGACAAAGATGTTCGTACTTACTCCTGAAAAATATGTCGGTTCAGGTAGTTTTCCAGATCTAGTTCGAAAGGGTTTAAAGTGTTATCCATACTCAGATGATGAGTTTAACAATGACAAACTTGGGGACATTTGTGTTGAGTTCTTAAGGGCAGTGATTTTAAGAAAAATATTGAAATCGTAATCGGCGTAAACCATTCGGCAAAAATAATAACCTCACCACGGTGAGGTTATTATATCAAACGTCTTTCCACTAGTCGCTTTCAATCCTACATCCTTCCGATCTCGTCCAGTATTTTCTCCATTTCCTTTATGGACCAGATCATATCATTGAACTTCTTGGCTCCCAACTTGAGATTTTTTGAGTGGTAGTATCCGGTCTCGTCTCTGATCTCGGAAAAGTTGATGTATCTTTCGGCAAACCTGATTGTTTCGCACACAAGCGCATGAATCCTGAAGTTCGAGAACTGTGTCCGGCAGGAACAGGAATTATCTCCCCCATAAACCATGCCCGGCTCATTGTCCCATGTTTCGTAACTCACAAGTTCCATGGTCTTGAGATCAAAGACAAACTCTAATGATTCGCATTTCTTGTGAGGATAGAGGAGTATTCCCTTTGCATGGGTGTCAATGTGGAACTCCGGATATTTCCCTCTCCTCAAGGCATTCCGTACTTTTCTTGCAAACGGGCTGTCGAATATCTCGAAATGGCCGTTACACTTCTTCGTGACCATCTTGAGGAAGAATTCGATCTTGTCCTCCTTCATTTCTTCTTTCGAAGGGACGTATTCATACCCATGGCCCCAGTTGGGATAGAGCTTGCCATTTAAATCTTGATCGATGAGCTTCGTTGGCCAATGGAGCACCGAAGCTCTTACAGTCATGACCTTTATTAGTGCGTCGATTGCCTCAATACTCTTGGCCTTTCCGGCATAGTGGATCGTGATTCCCATAATCTCATCTCCTTTCTCTTTTGATGAACTGAGGTTCATCATATCGAAAGAGAAGAGATGGCATAAGGAGGGCAAAATATACGAAAGCGGCAAATCCTGATCTGCGAATTTACTCTCGGCAGACCAGAATGACTTCAGGTGCTTTGTGTTTTATCGAAAATGAGATCGGAGTCTAAGGTGAACAAAAAAACCAGCCCGTTGGTCAGGCTGGTGGAAAGCATTATTTGATTGGCAACGGTTGGAGTAATGTGTTGAGCACGTTCCATGTATCCATCACCCCACTGACCTGATCGCCCTCTCCGCAATATCTTTTCTGATCCGGATACCGAAGATCATCTGCCAGTAACCGAGGACATTGGGGAACCAGCTCCCTCTCCGGGGATTCTTCACGATCTCGACGATCTCTTTGCGCGCGTACCTCCTGAAAAGCCACTGCACGTCCTCCCACTTTCCGTAGTTCAGGACCTGGGTCACGATGTACTCCTTGTCGGCCCGTAGGTCCAAGCTCTCCGGGTCATACGACCAGAAAAGCCATTCCATAGATTCGGGGATTTTAATTCCGTTCTTACGCATGGTTCTGGTACCGTTTCACTTCTTCAACGATGCGCTTCTTGACTTCGTTCCAGGAAACTGGTTTTAGCATCCTGAGTTTCCTCGCCTGCTTTTTCTCCGCGTCCGCGAAATAGGTGAGGCTCCGAAGCCCCACGTAGATGTTGAATTGGGGGTATTTCTTCTTGGTGAACTTAAGGATCTGATCCAAGGAAAATTCCCGGAGGAGAAAGTACAGATCGACGAAGTCCCGCTCGGTACCACGGCCGGTCACGGCAACGATCTTCATCGCTCCGATATCCTCCTTCGATGCAAGCTTTACGCCTTCAACTTCTCTTAACGGTTTGATGAGTTGGTATTGATACTGGAAAAAGCTCGCTGCGACCTTATCAACCGTAACGATGAGCGTCCCCTTGTCTTTCTGTAAAAGGACGACTTCCTCAAATCTTGTCTCAAGTTTCTTAAGCAACTTATCCGGATCGAAGTCCTTCTTCGTATAGAAGTCAAAATCGAGGGATGTCCGGTGGCCGATCTGGAGCGCGAGGGCAGTGCCGCCGGCCAGGTAGAAGCCGTACCGGTTGAGGAAACCGAACTTGGGGAGGAGTTTCTTCCTTCTCACATCGAGAATTTCCACGTGCATTGTCTTCATTTTACCAAAGAATCGAGAAAATAAAAAGGCGCTCTTAACTTCCCGAGTACCGCGAAATCTCGACTGCGCATGATGTGCCTTCGCTCTTCCGACTGTAAGCTCTCCGGTTGCTTCAGAACTCTCCGCCGTCCCAGCATAGTGGATCGCAATTTCCATAATCTCATCTCCTTTCTTTTGATGAACTGGAGTCCATCATATCGAGGGAGAAACGGTGGCATAAGACGGGCAAATTTTACTAAAGGGGCAATTTCCTTTTCCTTGTATCGGTACGAATTGGTCTATATATTTTCCCGTAACTTTCTTGGGAGGGAATTAAAATGAAATATGATGGATCAAACGGGCAAACCAAAGCCGTAGGCATCTGGATAAGGGTCTCGACCGAAGACCAGGTTAAAGGCGAAAGCCCGGAACATCACGAGAAGCGTGCGAAATACTATGCCGAGTCCAAAGGCTGGGACGTGAAAGAGGTGTACCACCTCGAAGCGGTATCAGGTAAGTCGGTCAAGGAACATCCAGAAGCCAAGAGGATGCTCAATGATATTAAGTCAGGTCATATCACCGGCCTTATCTTCTCCAAGCTCGCCCGCCTTGCTCGGAACACGAAGGAGCTTCTGGAGTTTGCAGAATACTTCAGGGAGTACAATGCTGATCTCATATCCCTTCAGGAATCCATCGACACATCTTCCCCATCCGGCCGCTTCTTCTATACCATGATCGCGGCCATGGCACAGTGGGAAAGGGAGGAAATAGCCGACAGGGTTGCCGCTTCAGTCCCCATACGGGCGAAGCTCGGGAAACCCTTGGGCGGAGTGGCTCCCTTGGGATACCGGTGGGTCGAAAAGAAACTCGTTGTTGATCCGAAGTTCGCCCCCGTGAGGAAACATATTTACGACCTCTTCCTCGAATACAGGCGGAAGAAGATCGTGGCGAGGAAGCTCAATGAGCAGGGGTACCGGACGAGGAGCGGGTCGAAATTCTCGGATGCCACCGTGGGCCGCAACCTCCGGGATCCGAGCGCCAAGGGAGAGTACCTCCAGAACTACACCCATACCTTGGGGAAAGGAAGCACGTGGGAATTCAAGCCCGAATCGGAGTGGATACATACGCCCGTCGAGCCCATCGTCTCGAAAGAGGTCTGGGAGGAATGCAACCGTATCCTCGACGAGCAGAAAAAGAAATTGGCCCCGAAATCGAAACCGTCCTTGCACCTCTTCACCGGCTTCGTCCGTTGTTCCTGCGGGGAGAAGATGAAGGTCCTTTCCAAATGCACGAGCTATACCTGCACGAAGTGCAGGAACAGGATCAACATCAATGACCTTGAGGAGATTTTCCAGACCCAGCTCAAATCCTTCGTCTTCTCGCCTGAGGACATGCGGGAATATTTCGAGAAGACCGACGGGGCTCTGAGGGGGAAACAAGAATTGCTTGATTCGATCGAGGGGGAAGCCAAAAGGCTCAGGGAGGAAATGAACCAGATTATCAGGTTATATCTTGACCGGGAGCTGCCCAAAGACTCCGTGGCCGTCCATTACAAGCCCCTGGAAGAGCGCTTGAAGCAGATCAACGACCAGATACCTGAGCTCCAGGCGGAGATCGACTTCCTGAAGATTCAGAGGCTTTCCCAGGACGAGGTGGTCTATCAGGCCCAAAACCTTCAGGAACACTGGCCGAACCTCACCTTTGAGGATAAACGGAAGATCGTCGAAACCATCACCGAGAAGATAACCGTAGCCGGTGATGAAATATCCATCCATTTGTGGATGCTTCCTCAATCCTCGAACTCGCCTTCTTTGGCAACACATCCTTTCGGATAATTCTGGTAGACAGCGTAATCCTTCGGAAGCTGCACTTGCACCTGTAAGATTTCACCAGCCTGCTGAGTCGCGCCGGATTTGCTCACGGATTCTATCTTGTAATAATATGTCTGTCCGCCGACCACTTTTGCATCGACGAACGAATACGTGCCGCCATGCGTGGGGTTGCCCGAAGCTTTTAAGGCCGGGTTCGATAAACAACTGGAGATCAATTCGTAGGGTCCGTCTTTCACAAGCGAGCGAGAAATGTTGAATCCGACGACGTCGATCTCCGCTGCGGTGGAGATGCTCAGAGAGATTCTTCCGGCGTCGACTTTCGCAGTAATTCCTTTCATGGTGACAGGAAGGGAAGCATCGACAGTGCCAAATGCGGTGAAGTTATCAACTCTATTTGTTCCACTGCTTGCTACAGTTCCACCATTGATGCTTGCGGTTGAGTCATCAGCCAGCCTGATATAAATGGTCGATTTGTCATTCAACCCTGTAACAGTGCTTAGATCAAGCGTTCTTGTTGAGGCTGTCTTTCTGGAACTGGAACTCCAAGTATCACCCGTGAGCAAATATGTGCTGTTTGTACCCGTTGGATCGATAAAACTTGAACCATTTGTACTGTACTGGACCTTGAAATCCCTAGGTCCTGTACTGCTTGCAGTTTGGTCCCACATTATCTGAATGCTACCGTAACCGTTGGTGCTGAACGCAAATTGGTAATAATCTCCGACAGACCAATTGTTGACTGAAAATGAATGGGCGGAGCCATTACCAGAGGGACTGCTCCATGTTGATAAAGCAGCATGCTGACCTGTAAAGGAAGAACCAATTCTCGATACTCCTCCGTCTGCTGTTTGATTAGTTATCGCAGGTGCCGTCCCGGAACCAGATATTCCTGCTGATTCAAACGACCAGCTAGCAAGCGTGTCCTGCTGCCCCCATACATTCGCGGTCATAAGCCCGACGATGACCAATGATGTGGCATACCTCATGTTCTCCTCCTGATTTTTTGCCTGAAATTTTCCTGGAAGGTATCAATCTGCGATGATTGCTTGTCAAGATCTTGCTGCGGTCTTTCCTCTCACCGCAAACCACCTTCGTGTGTTACGAAGGGATCCCTTCATAATACGCTCAACTGACAGTTACAATATGAGAGGTGCTCGCTTCAATGTCAAGCATGCGGAGGTGAAGTTATAGCTAAATAACTACATCCGATGTTTCAAAAATGCCGATAATTCAAGTAAAGGTTGGAATCCCGGTAACAGCTGATTGTTCTTTGCCGTCTGGAGAGTTTGTCAAAAACGGTCCGTCAGTATTCCACTTCGTAGGTTTGGACCGGACGGCTCATGCCCCTCACCGCGATTGCCTCCAGCGGCTTCGTATGAATTTCTTTTGTTGTCAGCAGTCTCCATGATGATTCCGAGATAATTATTTGTCCTGGCTGAGCAATCGAGCATAGCCGTGCTCCCAGATTCATGTTGTTTCCCAACACAGTATGATCCATCCTGTCTTCGCTTCCGACATTTCCGACAATGGCCATGCCGGTATTTATTCCGATTCCCACCTTGATTTCTTCGCGGTCTCTTGCGTCGATCTTGCCTATCTCATTCTGGATTTCGGCCGCGCAAAGGACAGCCTCGTCGGCCATCTTTTCCCCTTCGAAGATCGCGATCAGCTCATCACCGACATATTTGTCGACGACACCGTTATACTTCGTTACAATCTTTGCCTGCAAACTGAGGTATGCGTTCAGAAGTTCAATTACGACTTCGGGTTCGACGCGTTCCGATATAGATGTAAAGCCGCGGATGTCAGAGAAAAGCACCGTAACGTTTCTCCGCTCGCCGCCGAGTTGAATCTTTCCGCCGTCCTGCTGGATCATCCTGACGGTCGAAGATGAAATAAACTTACTCATAAGAAATCGCTCCTTCAGCCCGAAGATCATCTCGTTGAAGGAGTGTGCCAGCATGCCGATTTCATCTTTGGACTTGACCTCGATCTGAAAGTCATAATTGCCTTTGAGAATCTGTTCTGTTCCGCTGACCAGCTTCCTTACCGGAGATGAGATGCCCTGGGCAATGAGGAACGCACCGACGATCGCGACGATGAGCGCGACAATCCCGACTGCGATGATGACGTTCTTGATTGTCCGGAAGCTTGCGAGCGCGTGATCCATAGACACGGACATTACATACACCGCATTATTTCCTTCCGATGCCTGCGAATATGCGCACAAAAAATTCTCCCCGTTTAGCATCACATTTTGCTCAAATGTTTTTCCGGCATTCAACAGCGAATCGATCGATCCTCTGTTCACCAGATATGATTTCAAGAGATCGAGCTGGGCAATATCGGATAATGTAGAAGCTTCGACACGATTGCCTTGTATGAATGAAATGTCGCTTTGTGTGTCGTGCTTTAGGGACTGAGCTTCCTCCTGAGTGATAAGATTGCCCAGCGTAAGAGTTCCTATGAGAAAATCCTGGAATATCGGGACGGTAACCGCCTGGTAAAGCTTGTCATTGATTATCCAGATCGAAATGTCGTCCGTGGAAGGATCTTTTCCGCTCAGAGCCCTGCTGACGGAAGGCTGTGAAGCAAGAGTGTCACCGAATTTTTCCGGGTGATCGAGCCGAAAAAGCACCTCTCCTTTTTCGTTTGTGAGCGTGAATAGATCGACGTGAACCAGTTTCGCGGGGCTTTCCTGCCGGTTGAGCACATAGTCTCTGATCGTCGCCGGGTCCTTCGTGGAGAGCTGCGCCTTTAAAACGGGGAGCTCCGAGATCAACTTGCAGGATTCGACAAGCCTCTGGTTGCGGAGGGAAAGAAATCTTTTGAAAGTTTGGTAAGTGTTTGCAAAATCCTGCTGGATTTTCGAGTCGGTGAGGTCGTGAACTTCGTCCCTTACTATGAGAATGACAGCGCCGCTGATCAATACAACAAGGGCCGAAGTTAGAATCAGCATACGCTTGCGAAGCGATGGAGCGAAAAGATTGCGGATTAGTTTCGTCTTGTCCATGGAATCTTCGGATACTCATTCCAACACAGGATGGGCCGTAGTCGTGCTCCCCGCTGTGATAGTCACGGTTTCGCTTTCAGAGTGAAGTCTTTCATGCCAGACTTTCATGGTATAAGTCCCGGGCGGAATGTTTTCTATCTTGAAAAATCCATGAGCATCTGGTTTTGTAAAAAACGGATTGTCCAGGACAATGATGAAAGCCGACATGTAGGAATGAATATCGCAGAAAATTTCCGCTACACCGGTTTTGTCGAACCTGACGGGAACCACTACACCGGTGGGACGCCGGCCGATATTGAACCGCTTGGTTGGCGACAGAGAAAACACGTTATGATATGTATCATCTTCATTTACGAAATCAACGAAGGTCCCCTTCAAGATCGGAAGGACGTGCGGAATGAACGTTGCATCTTTTTGATTCATGGTTTCATGCCGGGGTTCGGAATTTTCATCGGTGTGAAGTTCTTTCCCTTCCAAATAAATCACGACATTCTCATTCTCATTGATATGCTTCGGCATGTCAGACATATTCGGCATCTGGTTTCCGTACGGTGTTCCGGGCTCCCTCCGGATGAGCTGGGTGGCGTTGTGGAGTTCGACGGTTCCTTGAAGTGTCCCGTTCCTTGGTTGAGAAAACCCGCCGGTGTGCCGTCCGTTTTCTGTACCGCCCGAAAGACCGGATGCAATCAACCACATACTTATAATAAAAAGAAATGAAATTTTCATCTATGAACTTCTCAAAAGGAAATTACAACAGCAAGACCCAAAATGTCCAGCTTCGGCCTGGGATTTACTGAAATGTCAGTCCTCTGATAATCCAGCTTGACCAGCACGGAATGCGTCGGCTTGTATCCAACCCCCACCGCATATCTGGTTGTATTGCTGTCCCATGGTATGCTCTTGCCGTAAGTCGTCGAGTATTGATACGGATCGGTGATGTTGCTGAACCACAGAGGATTGTAACGGAAAGCTAAGAAGAGTCCCGGATAAAACCCGGCGTCGATTCTTAAATCGAGAAGAAGTTCGCGACTGTCGAGATTCAACCAGCCTCCCTGCGGCAGCCCGTTCGCATATTGATAACTAATGTACGGCGATTTGAAACGGTTGAAAATATATTCGGCATCAAGTTCATAATACAGGTAAGAGAGTTCCGCGTCGGCACCTAATGTCGTCTGTGTATACCGGTCTAGAGAAAGGTATTGATTCGCGCTCGAGGGAGTCATGAACGGTCCCGAGGCATATGAAATGCCGAACGTTCCCCAGATTGCCGGGTGCAGTGCCACTCTTCCTTGAATTGACGGGTTGTCATTGAAGTTGTAATCGCTCGACGTGGAGGAGAGCGGCGCATTCGTCAGGGCGACGTCGTACTGCAGGAAGTTATCTATGAACGAACCGAACGCCTCAGCGCCGATGTAATAACCGCCCGTGTACATTGTATTCAAACGCCCGCCATATTGGGTGTTCGCTGCGGAGACTTCGCTCGAATCGAGGTAACCGGTCTGCGGAGAAACGTTCTGAGGATAAACAAAGAAAAGAGGATAGCCGATGAAAGGGTTCTCCGTCGCAAGCTGGCGCTTTGCGAACAATCCGAACGGGGTCACGATTTTTCCGACGGAGAGTGAGAGAGCATCGCCTGCAAGATTTGAAAATGTCGCGTAAGCGAGTTGGAAACTGACTCCTTTGAAGTTCGGCGAATCCTGAGGACTGTTTGCGATGCTTGTCGTAAATGTGATATTATCATCGACATCCGCTTCTAAGAAGAGTTGAAACTCGTGCACATTGAGCTGAAGGTAGTCATTAGGAAGGGAATTCAGGTCCTCTCTGCTATCCGCACCGCCTTTCAAAATTTGAAAATCGTAAATCCCCCACCACCTTATTTGGGCAAATGATGGCACGGAAGAGAGAAACCAAATTGCCAGCATTATATATTCAGATTTCAGACGCTCTAGAAATTTCAACGAAATTCTCTCCGGATAAAGATGTATTATAATGATTTGACAGCGAACGCGTGATGAATATAATAACCATGGCTTCCAAGAAAGAGTTTCCGAACGAGGGCATAAAATTGAAACCCTCCGGGGATTTAAGATCTCCGAGAGAATATAACAGCCAAATGTTGCATTTGAAAATATCCGTGTTTAAACTCCGTTCAACTTGTGAAAGGGAGAGGCGATGAGCAAAGTACGAATGGCATCATTTCGATCGTAACTTGCATCAATTATTCTTTCTTTCGCAATTTCATCCAGTGTGCGGAGGAATCCTTAAGCGAATGGCGGCCATCGACGGCAGAATAGCGGGCATATGGAGCCGAATGTTCAAGAAAGACACCGTCGTCATTTCAACGAAAATGTTCAGACGAGTGAAGAAATTGGAGAAGAAGTTGATGAGAGGAGCAGCAGAGAAATACGGAACCTTCGTCGGCAAAAAAGTCATTATTGATATTGCGGGATGAGACAACGATATTGGCCAAGGACCAGATTATGACCGCTCGACCCTTACATCTGTCGACAGCTATGTGGCAGACGGGTTTGTTTTCTCACGTTCTCAATGTTCACTTTGCAGTATGAAAGAATAGCAATGTCGCAGTACATACATGGAACAAGTTCTGAAGAGCAGCAGCGCCTCACGCTCCTGAATACCATTCTCCTGAACGAAGCCTGCCTGGAAGAACTCGCACTTTCCGGGGGAGAAAGAATCCTCGACGTGGGAAGCGGATTAGGCCAGTTTTCTCGAGCGATGGCAAGAAAGGCGGGAGCTGCCGTCCTCGGTATTGAGAGGAGCCGCGAACAAATTGAGGAGGCAATACATCAGGCGAAGACGGATCGTGAGGAAAAATTGACGGAGTTTCGCGAGGGCGACGCGAGACAACTCCCTCTCCGTGAAGAAGAGTGGGGAACATTCGACTTGGCAACCGCACGATTTGTCCTCGAGCACGTTCCTGATCCGTTGAATGTGGTGAAACAGATGGTGAAAGCGGTTAGGAAAGGAGGACGTATCGTTCTCGCAGATGACGACCACGATATCCTAAGGTTATACCCGGAAGTACCGGAGTTTGCGGATCTGTGGGCGGCATATATGCAAACGTACGCTAAACTCGGGAACGATCCGATTGTCGGAAGGAGGCTCGTTTCTATCCTGCATGAGGCAGGGGCTCTCCCCGTCAGAAACACATGGATTTTTTTCGGAAGCTGCAAAGGCGAAAAGCGTTTTGATGTATACATCGACAATCTGATCGGAGTCATTGATGGAGCTAGAGGAGAAATAGTCCGGCAGGGACTTTTCGAAGAAAGAAAATTTGATCGGATAATAACATCCTTCCAAAGTTGGCGCGAAGGGCCGGACCCATCGTTGTGGTACGCTGTTTCCTGGGCTGAAGGGACTAAACGATGAATCGGGATTGAGTATTTCCGCGCATTGCTGTCGGCAGCAGGGCATGGATAGCAGGATGTGCGCCAAAGGTTGTTTCTTTCTCTCGCGTTATTTATCATGTTTACGTCATGAGGCTTTCTCCAGCGTGCGATCTCACTAACAATCGTAGATGAGTATACATTATATAGAGAGGTAGCGGTCGTATTATGTGCTTCGTAACTCAATAGAACCGAAATGCGTCAACGATAACGAACCAACATTGACAAGGAGGCTGTATAAAACTATACACAACTATTCTCGCACCTGCTGTCATCCTCGTATTCCTGGAGATGGGATGCGGCAAAAATAATCCGACAGAATACGTCGATGGTTATACTGTTCATCTGACGGACAATGCCGGAACAACCTATGAGGGCGACTTTTTCCCCTTTTCTGTATGCCGCACGTGCAATTACTCAGGAGAATAAAACGTAAACTACACTGTGACAATGACGGGCGAGCCGACGATAACCGACAGTTCTGATGAGCCAACCGTCGGCATGTTATCGGTTCTCGCTTTGCAAAATGCGACATTGCAGAGCGGGATGTTTTCGCTCTTTCCAGTCGTCGAATATTCCTACGCTGGAACCGGATCTTACGACACGAGCCGTTATTGCATGAAGGAGACGCAGGCTGTGTATATCAACGCATTGAAACTAAGCGATGGCCGTTTTGCAGTGTTGAATTGAGTCCACAACTGACAAAGGCGGAAAGGATATCCGACATGATTCTGAAATCTAGACCACCTGTTACGGTTATGATTGTCTGTGCATTCGAATTGCTCGGACTAATTCTGTTGCCGTCTGCCCTTTCTAAAGAGACAACGAAAGCAATTGGGCTGTGGTACCAAATCTACATAGTGGCAACCGGTCTCGCCAGTGTTTCCGTGATTTGGTACCTCTGGAAAATGAAAAAAATCGGATTGTATATTTATTTTCCTTTATATGCACTACACAATGCCGTTGCTGTTGCAGTTGGGAACTGGCTCGTGTACGTTCTGATCATTCCCGTGATCGGAGCTTTGATGTTGCTTCCGCATGCGAAGACAATGACGTAGTGCAGTAGCCGGAGCTGATATAGCAGGGATTGATACCCACCACTGAAACGGCCGCCCTGTTCCTTGTCTTTTCGCTATACTTCGTGAAATACAGAAGAGTGATGCCAATTATTTTGGCTCACTTGTACTTCGATCTGTTCTCATTGATAACCCAGGCAAAGTTCTGAAGTTGGACTGTAACCAGATGCCAAATGCAGAAAGATGAGCGGTGATGACGCAGGGCGCTGCCATGGTTCTTCCTTTCTTGACATTACAAAGTGGGACAAATATATTCAAAGCGGATTTTGGCCGTCTTCGGGTCAGGTGGAAAGGCGGGATCCTCTGGATGGGCGGCTTGGAATCATGAGAAAAAGTGGAGCCGAAGAGTCGCTGGGCCTGACCTCGCTCAATCTGGTTGTGCAAGACGCCTCATCGAAAAAGAAGGATGTATGCGGTACAAATTACTATTGATACCCGCGCTGATCTTCGTGGGAATACTCTTTAACAGTTGCAAGAAATCCGGAGACACGGTCACCGGCCCGTCCGACGAAAACAATTTGATCGTGAATTCTTCTTTTGAATCAAATGGTAAAGCTTCACTTCAGGGTTGGAACGTTGGCTGGTGGGAGACAGAAATGGTTCATTCGGCACACGATGCTCCTCCAGGCGGCGGAAGCTGGTCGGTAGAGATAGATAATGGTACATTCACCTCCGGGAACCAGATATGGTTTACCGTGCACCCTCATGCAGGCCATCATGTTTACAAATTCTCATTTTGGGGAAGATATGACGCGGGCAATCTGCAATTGGGGAGCTGCCAGGGAGGCGTTCTTTTGTGGCTCCATAATAATACGGACCGTTATGGCAGTTACACAAAGATTGATACCACAATCTGGGAAATGTACACCATATTCGATACACTGGATACTTACCAAGGTGACAGTATACCGGTCGAACTCGATGGTTGCGTTGATGGACCAACCTCCGCGAAGACTTACTTTGACTTATGCAGGTTAGAGGTTTTGAACTGATGAAGACCCTGCAAACAGGAAAGGGCAATTCAATGCATAAAGCGATGACCCAAAATCTAGAAAACTTCATAGATCACCTCCGTGATTTTAGTTATGTCAGAACAGTATTTCCGCTCCGGGCAATAATATTTGTTGGACTTCTTGGTTTGCTTGGAATACTAAGTCCTCAGGAATCACAAGCGCAGGTTTTTGGGCCGCAAGAAATTAAATGGTTATGGGTGAGCTCTTTGCGGCAATGGTTTTCGAACGGCGGCTCGGAAATCGAGTGCGGCAGATTTGGGAGAAATGATCCGAACCAGCAACAGAATGACGGATTGCGCTGGCCTGCCCAGTACAAATATCAAGATCACAACGTCGGCAAAACATTATGGATAGGGACGACGAACTTCACCGATCCCGCTAACGGCGTAACCTATCCTTTTAAAGTTGTCGACTTCGGTCATTATTTCATGTACTTGAATACAGAAATATATCCCGAAGAATTTAGACTCATAGGCCGCTTCAATCATCCGACGGTAACCGTTGACGGCACTCCCGCAAGTGATCTTGATTCGAATGATCTTGATCTGGCCGGAGGAGAAGATCAACTCGATCCCGGTCTATCCGCTGATCGAATGATTTTCAATAGAGTGAATACTCCCGTCGGGATAACGGTATACAGAAAGGTACTCGCCTTCACTCAGCAGTACAACGACAATTATTACATCTACGAATACGTATTCAAGAATACCGGGTTCATAAATAATACCGGCGGGAAAATGGCGCCGGCTCCGACCCTTACCGGTGTGGTATTCGACTTCAGGTACCGATTCGCCGATTGCAATATGTACTATGTTCGGCAGGGGTTAGCGGGTGGCGCCGGGGAGAATTGGGGTTGGAGTACTATCAATGATGCAGTGGGGCAAGACCCGGCTCACACTCTTCCTGCACCCAATAACTTTCGCGCTGTCCTTGAGTATTATGGACCCTTTCGCCCTTACGATCATTATCCACCGAGCGACTTCATGTCGGACGATATTGGCGGCCCGGATTATCTGGATGGATCGATCATGTGGGGGACGCATTTCATTGGAGAAGTAGTTTTACACGCCGATACATCACCGCACGACACAACTGACGATCCGACTCAACCCAAAAACACCCAATTCACTTCTTCTGAAAATACAATTGACTTCAATACAACCAACTTCAACGTCCTGCCCTGGGACCCGGCAAATTCGACCACGCAATTTGACTCAAGCTTGATGCGAATGCAGTACCAGAATATGACTCAAACCAACTCAGGACAAACGCACGCTCAACTGGTAGGTGAAGACACGAATGGCTGGCCGACAGACGTCGTTTATAATAAATGGGAAGGAGGAGCGGAGGATGGTGGAGTTTCTTCCCAGCAAAGTTTTGGTCCTTATACGCTCGCCCCGGGTGACAGCGTCAGGATTGTAATTGCAGAAGCCGTTGCGGGAATTAACCATGGACTCAATAGAGAGATAACAAAGAATTGGTGGGTCTGGTATAACAACGGCAAACGCGATAGTGTTGATCTCGCGCTTCCTCCGGGATCTCCCTGGGATGGTGGGACGACGAAAAATGGAGATACATATAAAAACGCTTGGGTATTTACTGGAAAGGATTCGTTATTTCAAACATTCCGAAGAGCGATAGCTAACTACAACAGCGGATATAAAATCCCGCAGCCCCCCCCGCCGCCGGATAGATTTACGGTTACATCGGGGGACAATAAAATCGCTCTTGCATGGTCTGACAATGCGGATGCAAGTCCGAATTTCGATGGATACAGGTTATACAGAGCAGAAGGAAGAATGGATACTATGTTTGATCTGATTTTTTCCTGCAATGCCGCAAATGTCCTGCATAGTTTTACTGACACAACCGTAAGAGCCGGTTTGAAATATTTCTATTATGTCCAGACAAAAGACAACGGCTCGGCGAATCCCGGTTCGGTTGCCCTCAATATTCCTGCTGGATAACCCTTGGTAAGCGGCATGTTCTACACCATGACGAATTCTCCGGCACCGCCTCCTGTGCAGTCTGCAGGCGGCGCCTCAAGCATTCCCATGGAATTTAGTTTGACGCAGAACTATCCGAACCCGTTCAATCCAACGACAGTCATCAGTTATCGCTCGCCAGTCATGAGTAATGTCACTTTGAAAGTTTATGATGTTCTCGGAAGAGAAGTAAAAACATTGGTCAACCAACGCGAGACCGCCGGAAGTCATTCGGTAACTTTCAGTGCCGGCGATTTGCCGAGTGGAGTATACTTCTACCGCCTGCAGGCGGGGAGCTATAGTGCAACGAGGAAACTCTTGTTGTTGAAATAAAACTGCCTCTCTTCATGTCGCGCCTTTCATCTGGTGCGATGAGGAAACAGGCGACGAAAAGGAACTCCATGTGAGACTCACAGAGAAATTACATCTACTTAAGATCGATTTTGAAATAGAACTGAGTCCGGCGAAGAAACTTCCAAGGTTCGTCAACGTTCTCATTATCTTTGGAGACAGGATAACGTTGATTGACACCGGTGTCAAAGGAAGTGAAGAAAAAATTTTCGCGTACATAGAAGAGAACAATAGAAAATTTTCCGAGATCGCGGCAGTGATACTATCGCATTCGCATCCTGACCATATAGGCTCGGCTGCTAGGATCAAGGAGCTGACAGGCTGTGACGTATTAGCGCACCGGGATGAAATTAGCTGGATTGAGAATATCGAGATTCAGAACAAAGAGAGACCGGTGCCGGGTTTTTTCAACCTGGTCGATAGGTCCATTAAGGTCGACAGGTCATTGAGCGGCGGAGAAATCTTGAAAGCCGACAGCGATGTCACTCTGAGAATAATCCATTCGCCGGGACACTCAAAGGGCTCGGTGAATATTCATTTCGACGAGGATAAGATCCTATTTACCGCCGATTCGATTCCGCTGAAGAATGACATTCCGAATTATGACGATTACTTCGCCTTGATGAGATCTCTTGAGCGGATAAGAACAAGCAGCAACTACAGTACGTTGCTCACATCATGGACACCTCCTTTGACGAGCAGTCTTGAAATAAAGAACTTAATCGACGAGGGGGAGAGCTATATGTTGAGATTGGATGATGCCGTCAGGACAACATATACAGGAAAGGAATCAACACCGTTATCATTCTGTCGAACAGTGATACAGCAGCTGGGTTTGCCGCCATTCTTGGTGAGTCCGGTGGTCGATAAGGCCTTTAGAAGTCACCTGCGGATCATTAGTTAGTGACCGGCATTCTTGAAATTACAACATGGAACAGATATATTTTTCGTGTGAGATAGATCAGGATTTGCACGAAGTGGAATAATCGTCGTATCCATCTCAAGACCTAAAGGAAAGGGGATTCCCAGGAACGGTGGGAATTATCAATGAAGGATAACTGGAAAATCGGCGGGCTCAGGTAAAACTCGAACGCGGCACAATTGCCTTAGTTAAAAAACCAGCTTATCGCAGTATCCATGTTGTTAAAACAGGAGAGCTGAAATGAGACGTCCATCAAGCTCAATTTATTCACAGATGATCTTCAGGAGTTGCCTATTAACGATTGTTGGTCTCCAATGTCTGACGGTCCCCCGCACCCTTGCACAATCGATTCATTATCCGCAGAGAAGTTATATCCTGGATGATTTTGACAACGACACAACAACAAACGTCAATGATTTTTTTGGCACAAGGGGAGTGTGGTATGATAGTGCTGCTCTCATTGATGCGAGTTATATCTCCGCAGGTGGCAGAAACTATTCGCTGAGACTTACATATGACGTAAGCGATCCGTCAGCGCAATGCGGGTGGTGGGAAAAGTTTACATATCTCTATAGCGATCCGGACAATCCCGTATTTGACATAAGCGATTTCGATGAGTTCAGATTTTCTGTCAGAGGAGACAGCTCGTACGCGGCAAGGTTTTACATCGAGTTTGTCCAGGGGAATTTCCAGAAACAGAAACGCATTGAAGTTGATGGAATTACGGCGAGCTTCCAGGAAAAAGTAATCCCGTTAAAAGACTCCTTGGCGGGATTTGATCTCACGCAGATAAGGCATGTCGCTGTCGTCTTGGATAGTTCTCTTACTAAAAAGAGAGGGGATCTTTATTTCGATAATTTTTACTTTGTCAATAAACATGAAGGTTATTCGAACGACAGCACTTTCCTTGATTTGATCAGTAAAAAGGCGTTCAGATATTTTGTCGAACAGGTTGATCCGGTCACCGGCCTTGTTCGCGACCGCGCCGGCAACTTTGACTTGACGAGCATCGCGGCAGTCGGTTTTCAATTAACTGCACTGGGTATCGGCGCCGAAAGAGGCTGGATCACGCGAGACTCTGCGGCTTCCGATGCGAAAAAAATCTTGAATACCCTCAGCGCCCGTCAGGATTCAAGTGCAAATGGAAGCAACGGGTTCAAAGGATTCTATTATCATATGATGGGAATAGGCACGGGCTTGAGAGATGGAACAAGCGAGCTTTCGTCGATCGATGCTTCTCTCTTTTTCGCCGGCGTCATGTTTGCGAGAGAGTATTTCAACGGATCTGCTTCCGGTGAAATTCAGATAAGGGCATTGGCCGATACCATCATCGATAGAGTAAACTGGCGCTGGATGCTGGATGCGCTGAAGAATCAATTCTACATGGCATGGACTCCTGCCGATGGCTTCAGCTATTCTCACTGGGATTATTATACCGACGAAGCAATTCTCGTTTCATTTCTGGCAATCGGATCGGGGAAAGTTGATCCGAGTGTCTTCTATGCATGGCAAAGGGTTCCGGCTGCATACGGAGATTACACTTTTCGGCAGAGCTGGTGGGGATCACTCTTCACATATCTGTTCGCTCATTGTTGGATCGATTTTAAAAAATGCGGTTACGACCAGTGCCAGGATTCGGTGAACTGGTGGGATAATTCCGTACAGGCGGTCAAAGCAGACCGGCAGTTCTGCATCGATAGTTCGGCGAGTTATTCGACTTACAGCGACAGCAGCTGGGGATTGACGGCCTGCTTCGGACCCGGGGGATATAACGGTGGCATGTCAAAGAGTTACGGGGCTTTTCCGTTGGCTGATCCGCCGGCCAACCACGATGGGACTATTGCACCATACGGCGCCGGTGGCAGCATAGTATTTTTCGATCCGGAAAATAATGAATCTATACATGCGTTGAAGAACTATTACAACAATTATCCTCGATTATGGGGAATCTATGGTTTCAAGGACGCTTTCAATTTGGGAAGAACCGCCGACTCGACTGACGATTGGTATGCGAACGACTATGTGGGACTCGATGTCGGGACATTATTATTAATGATCGAGAACTACAGAACCGGTCTGGTGTGGAATTATTTTTCAAAGAACAAGCAGGTTGCGGCGGCGATAAAAGCGATTTTTAACAAGGACATAGCGGCTGTTAAGAAAAATGCCGGCGATATTCCGCTGAGCAATTCGCTTCATCACAACTTCCCCAATCCATTCAATCCTTCGACGGTCATTAGCTATCGGCTTTCTGCAGTCAGCGATGTTACGCTGAAAGTCTACGATGTGCTCGGACGAGAAGTAAAAACTCTGGTCGACGAACACCAGACCGCGGGGAATTATTCTGTTACACTTAATGCAGCAAATCTTCCCAGCGGCGTATACTTCTACCGCTTGCAGGCTGGAAGCTATATTGCAACGAAGAAACTTTTGCTTTTGAAATAGGGAAACGAACTCACTCCTGTTCCCCCTCTTTACATTGTAGAGAGGGGGTCGGGCCTGTCCCGCAATGCTCCTGTGCGGTAGGTGAGCACGTTCTTTCTCCTTTTCTTGGCGATTCAAGATGGACAGAAATTTATTTTCGTTAAGATGTTGGTGTTGATGGGATAGGGTATTAAATTTTTTCGGGAGTACAAAATGGTGAATAGAACATATGTTTTCGTTTTTATGCTTGTTACTTTTCCGTCTGAAACCATTTTTGGTCAGATGATTCAGCTTACTGACCAGTGGGGAACAGTCGATGTCAAAAGCGGAGAGTATCGAGTGTATAATAATGTTTGGGGTGCATCAACGCCGCAGACATTAACGGTCGACACGGGTTCAACATATTTTACAATTAATTCGACAGGACATAATTTGCCGAGCAACGGTGCCCCGGCCTCCTATCCATTCATTCTCAAGGGGAGCCACTTTGGCGGTACGCCGACTCCAATGAATGATCCCTTCCCTATTGTGGTTTCAAAAATACAAAATTGTTCGACGACCTGGAATATAAGCGGCACAACTGCACCTGGAGTCTGGGATTGCGCGTATGACATTTGGTTTGTTCAAAATGGGAACAACAAACTTGAGATGATGATATGGATCAACTATCAGGGTCCTCAGCCGGCAGGCGGACAGGTGACAACCGCAACCATAAATGGTATTTCCTGGCAAGTCTGGTGGAATAATTCGAGCACCCTTTCGTACAGGATAGTCACCAAGCGGGACAGTTGTAATCTTGACATAAGAAATTTTATGAACGATGCGGTGACTCGCGGCTATCTGGATACCGCGTGGAGTCTTGGCGCTGTCGAAGCGGGATTTGAAATCTGGCAGAACGGCGCCGGTCTGACATCGGATTCATTCTCGGTTGATACGGAGACAGTGACGGAGGTGGATGGTCCGGTTGACATCCGGCCAAGCGGTTTCCGGCTGGAGCAGAATTATCCGAACCCTTTCAACCCATCAACGGTGATTAATTATCAATTGGCAATGAACAGCCAAGTTACTCTGAAGGTTTACGATGTTCTTGGAAGAGAAGTAGAGACTTTATTGAGCGAGCCACAAACTGTAGGAAGTCATTCGGTAACTTTCAACGCGACCAACTTGCCGAGCGGAGTGTACTTTTACAGATTGCAGGTTGTAGATCCCGTTCGCGGGACCGGAAGCTACACTGCGACGAAGAGACTATTGCTATTGAAATAGACTGCTGAAACCCATTCCGGCTCGCTTTCGGAGTTATCTGGAAAAGCGAGTCGGAGATAATCGAAAAGAAAAATCTCGCGGATGGCAAATCCGCCAAGGGAGGCAAACATCATGAAAGTTCGAAAATTCTTACTGCCAATTGCTTGCTTAATCATAGTGTCAGGTTTTACGCAAGCGAAAACAAACCGTCGCGACAAAGTTTCCAAAGTCGTCTCAAACCAGTGGGTAATTCCAAAGACAGAAATTGCACCAAGTCTCGATGGTATGGTAGATCCGGTGTGGAATGCCATCGACAACCAGCCTCTTGAATACTTCAATTGCAGTGCCGAGCCCGTAACCAAGTGGTCGGACTTTTCTGGATGGTGCAAGCTGATGTGGGATAACAACAATCTTTACGGCTTGTTCTATGTCATGGATGACGTCGTCGATACGACGTCAGGTGTTGACTGGCAGATGGATGGCGTGGATGTCTACATTGATCCGGGAAACACTCACACTTCCGGGAGCATCCTCACCGGACTACAGCGACAATTTTCTTTCAGACTCCCACAGAAAATTGACTCGGTTGAGGCGGTCTACGGTCATGGCCTCCAGTACAGATGGTTCCTGGATGCAGCTTCGATAAGCGGTGGCGGTCCGATGGGGTACTATGTGGAGTTCCAGTTTCCATTGGACAGCCTCGGCATAGTGCCATGCGCAGGCCAGAAGTTCAGTCTCGAACTCCAGGAAGACGACAATGATGGGACTCCGTCAGGGCGAATTCATATTTCGAAGTGGGCAAACGCAACTGGCCTGGATAATGATTGGCAGCAGACCCTGCACTGGGGCAATGCCGTTCTTGGAGATACCACCACGGGGGCCGATGTCGACAACACTTATTCGTACGTTTTCATGAAGACTCCTGCACCTCCTGCACTTACCGCGCGCACAGTGACGGACGGCTACCCAAGCGATCCCGCTTGGAGCTGCGCCAACCAGCTTACCATGGTCAATCCCGGCCAGGGTGCCTCATGGCCTTCTGGTCCGCAGGATCAAGATTGGCGCTTTTATGGATTGTACGATAATAACAACATCTATGGGTTCTTCATAGTTTATGACGCTACCGTAGATAGCACGAGCTTCATCGATTGGCAGATGGACGGCGTGGATGTCTATTTTGATCCGGGAAACATTCACTCTTCCGGGAGCACGCTCACTGGACTACAGCGCCAATTTTCGTTCAGACTCCCACAGAAAGTCGACTCGGTTGAGAACGTAATTGGCAAGGGTTGCCAGTATAAATGGAGGGTTTTGCCTAATACGGGGAACGATTCTGTGTTCAGCTCTTGCAGAGGCTACGCCGTGCAGTTCCAGTTTTCTCTGGACAGCCTTGGGATATCGCCCGGTCAGGGAACGCGATTCAGTTTTGAGTTGCAGACTGATGACAATGACGGAGATGGGCGCAGCCACGTAACCAAATGGTGGAATACTTCGCTGATGGATGACGATTGGCAGAATACTTCTCACTGGGGCAATGCAAAACTAGGTCCCTCTTTCATAATTATTACACCGAATGCTCCTTCCGCGCCGACCCTCGCGAATCCTGTGAACGGTTCGACTGGCGTTATCAATCATCCGACACTCTCCTGGAATGCGAGCACGGGAGCAGAAACCTATGGGATTCAGGTTTCGACGGACCCGACATTTGTAACAACAAACTATGACACCGCTGAAGTACCGGCGACTGGTTTGACGGTGAACAGATTACTTTATGAAACGAAATACTACTGGAGAGTCAACGCCAGCAACTATGGGGGCACAAGCGGCTGGTCAAGCATATGGAATTTCACAACATGCGCACCGCCCCCTTATGCACCCGCTTTGATTTCTGTCAAAGATGTACCATTCGATCAAGGCGGCAAGGTTCAGCTTATCTGGCACGCTTCACTGCTCGACACGAATGTTAACGCCATGCCATACTACTGCATATGGCGTGCAATTCCGCAATCGGCAACCCGGGGCGTCATGTTGAAAAATTCAGTCGACAAGTTGGGCGTCCCAGGCAAAGCCAGAAAAATGAGGGTAACAAACACCGGCGCAGGATCGCTTGCGTGGGAGTGGCTCGCGGATCAGCCTGCGCACAAGGACAGCCTGTACTCGTATGCTGCATCGACGCTGAACGATTCGATGCAAGGGAATGAAGGTATAGAATACTTCATGGTCTCGGCTCAGACGGCTGATCCGAACGTTTTCTATGATTCGAATATTCAAACCGGCTATTCGGTCGACAACATTCCGCCGCTACCACCACAGAGTGTAGTTGCTTCGATCGTGTCGGGGAAAGTGGTGCTGCGCTGGTCTGCGAACACTGAGCCCGATCTTAAGGATTACCTCGTGTATCGAAGCGACAGCACGATCCCCGATTCCGACAAGATGCCTCCCTACGACACGGCATCGGGTACGGTGTACACCGACATGCATCCGTTGGCTGGCCAGACGGCATATTACGTCCTACGAGCCGAGGACATCCATGGAAACCTCAGCAGTGTCAGTAATCAGGTCTCCGCGGTAGCGACTGGTGTTGAGAATCAGCACTCAGGAATTCCGACCGAATACAGCCTTGGACAGAACTATCCGAACCCGTTTAATCCGACAACGGTCATCAGTTATCAGCTGCCGGTTGTTAGCAATGTCACGCTGAGAGTTTACGATGTGCTCGGAAGAGAAGTCGAGACGCTGGTGAACGAACGCCAGACGGCAGGAAATTATTCGGTGACCATCGACGCTAGAGACCTCCCGAGCGGACTTTATTTCTATCGCCTTCAGGCGGGAAGCTACACTGCAACGAAGAAGCTCTTGCTTTTGAAATGAACGAATAGCCGTGTGCATGATCTAAGCTGATTCGCCGGTTGACCGTGCGATCAACTCAGCTCATGGACATTCACATTTTTCCGACAACGAACCGTGAGAGAGAATACCCTCTGCGGTAGTTGGTAATGGCTCAGTTTCAATTTCTTCAGGAGTTGAAGGAGTTATTTAGCCGCAAAGGAGACGCTAAGTCCGCAGAAAAAAGCATCAATTCCCTCTGCGCCTCTTTAGCGCTCTTTGCGGTTACGTCCCCAATGAGCCGCTACCCGGTACTTGCATTTCATGTGAATTAGAAATAACTTTAATAGTCAGTTGGGGGGCGTCCATAAAAAAAGTGGATCAATTCCTGCCGGCGGCAGGGTGCCTCATATAATCTTTCATGCAAAGAGAGCGCAACAAATAGCGCATGTCAGGGTTCGGCTTTTAATCGCGACCGCCAATCGCAATTCTAAAAAGGAGATTTATATCATGTCTAGAAAATATTTCATCGCTTTAATATTGGCTGTTGGCATCGGCTTTACGCTGACAACTGCAAACGCCCAGGAATTCCCCGTAGCAGTGGGAGGCGATTCGACATTTGCTCAGGGCGGGGCTTTTGACGGTACCCACTATTTGTGGGGGCTGGTCTCAAATCATAATGATCTTTCCGCTCAGTTCGTCGGCACCGGCGTGAGTCTGTACGGACCAAGGTTCTCATTGGGAGCGACAGGTACCGGCTTGTCGATCGCGTTCGATGGAACGAATTATCTCGCAGTGTGGACAGACCCCTTCCCGTTCTTTGCCAGCGGCGACACGAATGGCATTGGTGACCTTCACGGACAATTCATAAACACATCCGGAAGTCTGGTGGGAACACCATTCACGATTGTCACCGGCGTCAACATAAAATTCGGTCAGGGTCGCGGAGAACTTATTTTTACAGGTACGGATTACCTTTTAATGTATGAGAAGGGCGGCAATCATCAGGATCATCTATACGGACAACTAATAGACAAATCGGGCGGTCTTGTAGGAAGCCCGATCCAGATTAGCAGCGGCTATGCGCGGGAGATGGCGACCGGCTTTGATGGTACGAACTATCTGACGGCATGGTGCGAAGGGTCCGAGGTTCACGAGTATATCTATGGCCAGTTTGTCAGCAAACAAGGCGCGCTTGTCGGCTCTAACTTTTTGATTGACGGCAGCCCCAACGCGAGCGACAATCCCGTGTCTGTGGCCTTTGACGGTTCAAGATATCTTGTAGCGTTTCACGATGAAGCTGTGTACGGTGCGAGCTCGAGCATCTGGAATCTCTACGGCCGCTTCGTTTCCACTTCGGGCACAGTCGCACCGAATGAGATAACGATCTGCGATTCGAGCAAGAGTCCGTTTGTCCCTATGCTTGCGTTTGACGGCACAAACTACCTCGCAACGTGGATAGAAAATGCCGGACTTATGCGAGTAATGGGAAGGTTCTTCTGTACGACCGGTGTGCCGGTCGATACCGCATTCGTGGTGTTCGATACATTGGGTGGTAAAATGGCGATGGGTGGTGTATCCGACTTCGCAAACGGGCATTATAGGCTGGGTGCTACACTGCTGAGTCCGAATCTTTCCGGCGGCGACGTGTATGGAAAACTTATTGTGCCGTTAACAGTTGGAGGAAATTCCTTGCTCGGGACATGGACGAAAACAAACGGACCGGCGGATGTGCTGACGTATTATTTCAACAGCGGTTCAGTCGTTACCATGACGATGGATTTCGATACCATGATGACCTCCGACTATTCGGTCGATTCGTCCGTCACCCCTCACCACATATCATGGTACGCCGGTAATGGAAAGTTAGGAGACCTCGGGATATGGCAGATGAATGGGGATACGCTGCTGGTGAAAGCGACCGGCGGCGATACGACAACGTTTCCGACGTCTTTCGGCACTGAGACCAAATATCCCTCTGTAGCCACCAGCTATGCAAAAGTTAAACAAACGACCGGTGTCAAAGGAAATCAAAACACTGCGGCAAAAGGATTTGCTCTACTGCAGAATTACCCTAATCCTTTTAACCCGTCGACAGTCATCGGCTATCAACTCTCCACGGTCAGCAATGTCACGCTGAAGATTTACGATGTTCTTGGAAGAGAAGTGAAGATATTAGTTGACGAGCGCCAGCCTGCCGGTACTCATTCTGCCACTTTTAATGCGGCCAGCTTACCGAGCGGAGTGTACTTTTACAGGCTACAAGCAGGAAGTTTCAGTGAGACAAAGAAACTTTTGCTATTGAAATAACAGCGGCTCAGACTAGAATCAAATGTGATTGAGAAAGGACAAACATCATGTTCAAGAACATACTTAGCTGTTTAATAATGTCATTCGCTTTCTTAGCGATGACGGCATCCGTTGAAGCGCAATCGTGGGATTATCAGACAAATCCTACGATAGGTACGGCAGATACGCTGGGTGGGGGCAAAATTCAATTCGTAAGCTCCACCGAAGGCTGGATCTCTCTCAGCGAGGGCAAATTGCTTCACACAACAAACGCCGGAACAAATTGGTCCGTGGTGACGCCCTTTCCTTCAGACACTGTGTGGAGTTTTTCTGACCCATCAATCACTATGAGTTGGGTCAGTCAAACACATGGCTGGAAAATCAACGCGATAGGAGCGGGTTTCGGTGATGCCCATGGCGCTGTAATTCACAAAACCACGGATGGAGGCAGCACCTGGGAAAAGAAAATAATATCGACAGACTCGGGCGAAGTCGGATTACAAATCCAATTTGTCGATGACAATAATGGTTGGGCTCTTATCTATAACCTTTCCAACGGAAGCGGAAGTTTGCAGAAGAGTACTGACGGTGGAGACAATTGGACCTCGATTGCTTCCGACTCTGTCGGCATTTTTTATTTTGTAGATGCAAATAACGGTTGGACGGTCGCCGGCTCCCAGGATTCATCCATGCTAATTTGTCACACTACGAACGGAGGAGTCAATTGGGTCAGCCAATATACAGACAGATCGCCGGGGACACTTAATGCCATACAGTTTACCGATTTAGATAATGGCTGGGTGGTTGGTGATAGCGGTAAAATTCTGAAAACAACCGACGGCGGTGCAAACTGGACTCCTATTACAAATACAGGAATTAACCCTCTATCATACAGTAAGTGCCTTTTCTTTTTGAATGCGGATACCGGCTGGATTGGGACAAACGATGGCATCCCCGAACACGGTCCTGACAGGGTAATCCTGCACACTACCGATGGCGGTTCAAGCTGGACTACGAGCTTTAGGGATAAGAATAATAACAGCGCCATCTTTAGTGTTTTCTTCCTGGATGCGAACAATGGATGGTTTACCGGCGACTACGGCCTCATTGGCCATACGACCAATGGTGGAACGGGAGTAGGAAACGATGGAATCAAAATCCCCGATGCCTACTCATTGGATCAGAATTATCCTAATCCCTTCAACCCTTCCACAGTCATCAGCTATCAGCTCTCCACGGTCAGCAATGTCACGCTCAAGGTTTACGATGTTCTTGGAAGAGAAGTTGAGACGTTGATCAATCAACGTCAGGCCGCGGGAAGTCATTCGGTTACTTTCAATGCAGCCAATTTGCCAAGTGGAGTGTACTTCTACAGACTCCAGGCAGGAAGTTACAACTTAACGAAAAAACTTTTGCTGTTAAAGTAATAAACTCACCCCCAACCCCCTCTCTATTCATAGAGAGGGGGGCCGGGCCTGTCCCGCAATGTTCCTATGCGGCAAGGTGAGTACGTTTTTCCCCCTTTTCTTGACAATACAAAATGGAACATCTATATTCATAATGGTTTTTGACCGCCCAGGGTCAGGTGGCATGGCGGGATCCTCCGGATGGGCGGAAAGCATCGAAAAGGTACAATTAAAAGCTCAGGAGGGCTTTCAAAATAAGTTGAATATTCTAGATTCACGCAGCACACAAGGGAGAGATCCACGTCCTCAATCTATCTGGCAGGTTATCTTGGACCATGCGCTTGGGGAGACCCGAAGAAGCCGCCTGGCATCATTCGAATAGTTGGTTGCAATCGCACTTTACAGGGAAAGGAAAATGTTATGAAGAAACATCTACTAACAATGGCATGTTTGATGTCCCTCTCTTGTCTTGCAAGCGCCCAAACATCATGGACACAGCAGGTAAGCAACACCGATAGTACTCTTTGGGATGTATGTTTTGCAAATGATGCTGTCGGCTATGCATGCGGAAATTACGGGATCATATTGAAAACAACGAACGGCGGGAAGTCCTGGGTTTCTCAAAACTCTGGAACGACGAGCCAGTTGGGCAGCATCCATTTTCTCGATGCCGAGAACGGATACATAAGCGGTTTCCTTGATAGTTCCGTCGTGTTGAAAACAACCAATGGCGGGAACACCTGGAATATCGTTCTCAATATCCCCAATAAGCATGCTGGAGGTCTATGGTTTGTTAATCCCGATACCGGCATAGTTGGATTGGGGACAACTGCATATACGAACAGCAAGATTTTAAAGACACGAAATGGCGGAACGACATGGGACACCGTCTATTCAACCGGCTGGATTAGTTATTTCTATTTTCCAGACTCGAAAGATGGGTACGCGACTGGCAGCCTCGGCACAATTCTCAGGACCTCAAACGGCGGCGATACTTGGGATTCCGTCAATGTCGGAGGAAGTCCCTGGATGTCAGGAGTGTATTTCTCGGACAAATCGAACGGTTTTGTCGGTGGCGGCAATTACCAAAGCGGGTCAGGAGAATTATTCAAAACTACCGACGGCGGAAATACGTGGCAGGGTATTTTGACAAGCGGAGCGATAGCAAAAATCTTCTTCATGGACACGAGTACAGGATATGCAATTAACGCCGACTTTAGTGGAGCGGGAACGCTTTTGATGACTACGGACGGCGGAGGTCATTGGAATCCCGAAAGCACTCCGAGAAACGGGATAAGAGGAATATTTTTAACGCATGATGGAACGGGATATGCGGTAGGCGACAGCGGGTTGATTCTCTCCACTTTAGGACCGACGAAGGTTGATGACAGAGGAAACATCGCGCCCGCACAATTTACTCTTGAACAAAATTATCCTAACCCTTTCAACCCGTCGACGGTCATTAGTTATCAGCTTTCAGTAGTCAGCAATGTTACGCTGAAAGTTTACGATGTTCTTGGAAGAGAAGTTGAGACATTGATCAATCAACGCCAGGCTGCAGGAAGTTATTCGGTAACTTTCAATGCGGCCGGCTTGCCGAGCGGAGTGTACTTCTACAGACTGCAAACCGGGACTTACACTGCGACGAAGAAACTCATGCTCCTAAAATAGCAGGCTGCTTATCACCCGTGATCCATCATCTCTGCAGGCAGGCCGTTGCATAGCCGATTAGTATTGCGTCATTTAGGCAAAATTGATATAATGGATTCCGGCTGCAGTCCAATGAACCGGTTCGGAGACCGCCGGTAATTTCCTGCGGCGCCGGTTCTTAGGAATGAATCGATGAACCATGAAGCCGATCATTCGGAAGGATAACCACGGAGATGAGTAGCGAGGATCAACAAAAATTCATACAGGATCTCGTCCTGCTCCAACGGGTGGCACAAATGATCAATTCCAATTTGGATATCGATTCCCTTCTGGAAGAAATCGTCAACGACGTGTCGCAGACGTTTGGCTGCTCGCGGCTCGCGGTCTTGTTGAAGGATAATCTGGCAAATGAGCTTATCGTCGGAGCTGACTGTGGCGGAGATTTTAACCGGCACATCAAAGGGGAACGCATAAAAATTGGGGAGTATGGAATGACGGGACATGTCGGTGCCACCGGTGAAACTTACTATGCTCCCGATGTCTCCGTGGATCCGTATTACGAAGTGAGCGACAGCCAAACGCGTTCGGAAGTCGATATCCCGCTGCGATCACACGGTCAACTCATCGGAGTATTGAACGCTCAACATAAAGAACTCAACGGGTTTTCCTCCAACCGCATCCAGGTTCTCGAGGCCCTGGCAGGTCACATCGCAACGGCCATAGAAAACGCGAAGCTGTTTCAGAGAGAACGCAAAGAAAAAGAAAGGATGTCGAAGGAGCTGGTCGAGGCACGAAACATACAGCGAGGACTGTTTCCGGACAAGCCGCCGGACATTACGGGATTCAAGATCGACGGCAAGTGTCTTCCATGTCTGGAAGTGGGGGGCGACTGGTATGACTACATCACGCTTCCGGACGGTCGACTCGGGATTGTCCTCGCGGATGTCTCGGGCAAAGGATTGGGCGCAGCCATGCTGATGTCATCGACCCGCACAGTCCTGCGATTGGTTGCAGAAGAAGGGCATTCTCCCGCGAAGGTGTTGAACCGTGTAAATCATTTATTACTGAAAGACTTCCCGACTGCCAGGTTTGTCACAATGATATATGGGATCCTCGACCCGAAGGACGCGAGCATCGTTTTCGCAAGCGCAGGGCATTGCTATCCACTTCTTTCCGATTCGAGCGGGACGCGCTTCTTAAAGACGGACACGGGAATGCCCCTCGGGATCCAGGAATCCGACTTCTCCGAGCAGACGATCGGGATAGGGGCACACAGCCGCCTTGTCCTGTACTCCGACGGCATTACCGAGGCGATGAACTTGTCATCCGAACAATATGGAGAGGCACGTCTCGTAAATCATATCGCGGATCGATCATCCTCGATCGACAGCCTTTTAAATGATGTCCAAATATTCAATGGCAGCTCTCCGGCTTCTGACGATACGACAGTCGTAATGATAGAATCCAGCAGGGATAACGCGGACATATTCTAAGGTTCCACGCTTTACACCGCGGCCAATCATTGACAAAATATTATTTGTCGGTCGTGAGCCGCTGCCCATAACACGCCACTCACGATCTGCCTGCTATGACCTGTTCACTTTTCGCCCGTCACTGTTAGCGGTACTTGTTCAGTTTGACCATAGGCTATATAAAAAGCGAACCGCCATCGCGAGGATCCGCCGAAGGCGGAGACGTGGCGATCTCATCTCGCCGTGCTGTCGATCCTGCGTTATTTTCGATTGCAGGAAAATGAGATTGCTTCGTGGCGCGAGGTGCGCCACTCGCAATGACAGTCCGGTTTGATCGTCTAATTCAAACTGAGACACTACCGGTTTGTTGACTTTGCATAATGGAACGACTAAATTTTTCTCAGCTGTCAGACCGCCCACGGTCAGGTGGCAAGGCGGGATCCTCCGGATGGGCGGAAACCATCGAAAGCATAATCGAGAAGTCAAAGAGAGTGAAGCAGAAAACAGACTCACAGACTCACAGAATCCGTGCTGCCTATGCACGAAGTTGCGGAACTGCATTGTCCGAAACATCACAAGCAATAATTAGATTTTACCTTTAGAGGAAACATGGAACATGAGAGAAACCGGGTTTGTCCAGTTGAGCTCGCCAACTCACTCGACAGCAGAATTAGAAGGTGGCTGCAGGATCCGCAGGATATATTAAGTCCGTTTGTCAGGGAAGGAATGAAGGTTCTTGATTTAGGTTGTGGACCGGGATTTTTCTCGATTGAGATGGCAAAGATGGTCGGCAAGAGTGGAAAAGTAATCTCAGCCGATTTGCAGGAAGGAATGCTGCAGAAGCTCCGCAGCAAAATCAAAGGGACTGAACTGGAAGAAAGGATCACACTCGTGAAATGTGACAGGGATAGGATCAATGTACCGGAGAGAGTCGATTTTATCCTGGCTTTCTTCATGGTCCATGAAGTGCCCGACAAGGATTCTCTCTTCAAGCAATTGAAAAATATCTTGAATGATGACGGCGAATTTCTGCTCGTGGAGCCGAAATTGTTTCACGTATCCCGAAAGGAATTTGAATCGACGACCAAGCTTGCCGAAAGCAATGGGCTCAAAGTGTACCAGGGTCCCAAAGTACGATTTAGTTGGTCGGCCGTACTGAAGAATCTCCGACAGGCAGGAAGCTAACGGCTCCTCTTTCTTGATACTACAAACTGGAACATCTATATTCACAATAGATAGTTAACCGCCCCCGCTCAGGTGGAATGGCGGGATCCTTCGGAAAGGCGGAAAAGAGGAGAAGGAAAGGATAATTGAAATGTCAGAGGGAATGAAGAGAATAGGCTTAGAGAATTCGAGTTCCCTGATACGAAACGGTAAGCGCCGTCTTGGCAGGGAAAAGCGAGCCGCCGGAGTCGTCTCTTTAGCCGTGATCCTGATGATCCTTTTACCGGCTGCAGCATTCTCTCAGGGACAATTTCTCAATAAAGGGGAAAGCGGCTTCGGAGTTGACGCTGCGTACACTTCTAACAAAGATGCGTCAGGCTTCGGTGGATCCATGGTGTATTCTATCAAAGGCATCATCGATATTGAAGCGTCCTTTTCTCAGGTTTCCCTCAATCAACAACCGTATAAGGTCAGCGGTTTCGCGGTTTCTCCGCATATAACAGCGTACATGAAAACCCATTCGTCCGCGAACCGTCTGTTTGGTTCGATCTCCATGGCGTATGAGACAGACTGGTATTCTTCGGATGGATCGGGCTTTTATCCGATGCCGGTCTCCGGCTCGAATTACTCTTTTGGTTTTTCTGTTTCTGCCGACCTTTATTCCCGCGCGGCCGTTTACTGCCAGCCATCCCTTGGCGTAGTCTATTTTTTTGGCAAGAGCGAAACGGCAGGTTACTTTTCCCGGGAGACGATTGGCACGCAGGGGATAGTTTTTTCGGGAGGAATTTCGGTCGTGTTCAAAACTTCCCGCATGAACTCCTTTGCGATCGGGCCGGCCGTCGCCGTCTATAAAGCTCTAACGAGCTTCTCTATCTCTGCAGCTTTTGTTTTTGGAGACTATCGATGATTCATGTTTTCTTGACAATACAAGATGGAACAGATATATTTACCACGTGAGGTAAGTCAGGGCGAGCAACCCTCCAGTGAATTGTTTCAGGAATTATCTCACATGATAATCCGCCCACGGGTCAGGTGGCATGGCGGGATCCTCAGGATAAGAGGGAGACATCAAATAAAAGCATAACTGAAAAGTCAAAGGGACTAGCAATTCAAACGGAATTCGGTTATATTTTAAACAGAATATGGCAACACACCACAAAATCATAATCGGCGACTCACGGAAGATGACGGAACTTCCCGATGAGTCTGTCCATCTAGTCATCACTTCGCCACCATACTGGCAGCTCAAAGATTATGGAAGTGAAAATCAGATAGGATTCCATGACTCTTACGAAGCGTACATTAACAATCTAAATCTTGTTTGGAGCGAATGTTTCCGAGTTCTACAACAAGGCTGTCGTCTTTGTATTAACATTGGTGACCAGTTTGCCCGCTCCGTGTATTACGGACGGTATAAGATTATTCCCATAAGGACAGAAATAATTAAGTTCTGTGAGATGTTAGGGATGGACTACATGGGAGCTGTAATCTGGCAAAAGGTCACCACAACCAACACCACTGGCGGCGCTACTATAATGGGCTCATTTCCCTATCCTCGAAACGGAATACTCAAGATTGACTATGAGTTTATTCTAATTTTTAAAAAGCTTGGTGACCCGCCAAAGGTGAGCAAAGAGATCAAAGAGCTTTCCAAGCTCACAACAGAGGAATGGAACACCTACTTTGCAGGACATTGGAATTTTGCCGGTGAGAAGCAGGAGAATCATCTCGCGATGTTCCCCGAAGAGCTCCCGCGACGATTGATTCGGATGTTTTCTTTTGTTGGCGATACGGTTCTCGATCCATTTCTTGGGAGCGGAACAACTTCACTCGCGGCGAAGAATCTTAGCAGAAATTCTGTTGGTTATGAGATTAACCCAAAGTTCATTTCTATCATCAAAAACAAGCTGAAAGTCTCCGAGCGTGACATATTTGGAGATGCCACGTTTGAATTCATCAATCAACAGTCATCAATCGATGATTATTCCGCATCAATAGAATCGTTGCCATATAAATTTCTTGATCCACATGGGCTTGATAAGAAGATCGATCCTCGGAAACTGAAGTTCGGTTCGAAGATCGAAGATGGAGATGGCAAAGAAAGAATGGAGCTTCATGCCGTCAAGGAAGTTCAGAACTCCGAAATAGTTATCCTCGACAATGGGTTGTCAATCAGGCTGCTAGGAATCGTTGAAGATCCAACGCGCCGGGAAGAAGCCCTTGCCTTCCTTCGAAACAAGACCAGAGGGCAAAGAGTGTTTCTAAAATTTGACGATGAGAAATACGATGAAAAGGGAAATTTGCTCGTATACTTGTTTCTGAAAAACAAAACCTTTATTAATGCACATCTTCTCAAAGCTGGACTCGTGAACGTTGATCAATCTAGATGGTTCAAATACAAGAAAAGATTCGAGGCATTCCATGAAGCTTCAAGAGCAAAAGCTCGTCAATGAAGTAAACGATAAGAAGAAAGAGTTTCTCGCAGACAGTTATCCCATGTCGATTGGCGAGATTATGAACATGTACAAAGATGGAGAACTGATTATCAATCCAGACTTTCAAAGGTTCTTCAGGTGGAGCGTCACTCAACAGACTAAGTTCATCGAGTCGATCTTATTGGGCATACCTATTCCTCCTATTTTCGTGTATCAAAACGAGAAGGGGAAATGGGAACTCGTTGATGGCCTACAGCGAGTTTCGACAATCCTCAATTTTGCTGGTATACTAAAAGACGAAGATAAGTCGAGAAGAACTAGATCTTCTACGAAACTAGAACAGACAGAAATGATTCCAAGTTTGAAAGGAATTACTTGGAAGAAGTTGCCTGTTGAACCCCTTCAGTTGGAATTCAAGAGAACAAAATTGAAGATAGAAATAATTAAGTCGGGTTCTCACAAGGACGCTAAGTTCGAGGTTTTTCAACGACTCAACACGGGAGGTTCACTACTTTCGGCCCAAGAATTTCGGAATTGTCTTCTGGTAATGCTCGATAAATCCTTCTTGGATTGGTTAGAAACCTTGTCCCAGGATGATAATTTTCAAACATGCATTGATCTTTCGGATAAACTGATTGAGGAAAGATACGACATGGAGTTAGTTTTGCGTTTTTTTGTATTTCCCAAATACGAATTCAGTTACGCAGAAGTGAGCGATTTTCTAACCGAGTCAATGAAAAAAATTGTCGCTGATAGAGCATTTGACAGAAACAGCGAGGCGGCAAGATTCAGAAGCACTTTTGCTTTATTAAAGGAACTGGATGGTGATACCATTTTCAAGAAGAACCATAGGGGAAAATTCTTGGAGTCATACTTTGAGGCTATAGCTATTGGGGTGGGGCAAAACATTGATAGATATATTCATCCAGATTGCAAAAGCATCTTGAAGAACAAAATCGATGAAATAGAAACCGTTCCTGTATTTGCGGAAGGAAAGGGCTCCGGAACAAATACTAAACTTAGAGTGCCAAGGATCGTTCCTTTTGGCATTAGCTATTTTAACATATGAGCAAGAAGAATAGGACGCTGAATGAACTGAACGATAATCTGCAGGAAGAATATGCTTGGCGGATTAAAGAGCTTCATGACTTCAAGAGCGTCGTGGATGCTTCCAGGAATGACAACACCAGAAACGCGTTGATTCGATCGGGAGTTGCATTACTTTATGCTCATTGGGAAGGTTTTGTGAAAAATGCTGCCCAAAATTATTACACCTTTGTTTCGTTCAAAAGGTTGAAGCACAACGAACTCAAGGAGAATTTCATCGCAGTTTGTTTAAGGAAAAGTATACATGAACTTCTTGAAACCAACAAGGTTGTCATGCAAACGAAAAGCGTAAAGTTTATCTTGAATGAATTGGGAAACCAAGCTCATTTTCCTTCACGCATCCCAATCGAGTCATTCAATTTGACATACGAAGTCTTGTGTGAATACTGTACATTGCTAGGATTAGAGACGGAAAATTATGAATTGAAAAAATATTTTATAGATAAGAAACTCGTCGAGAATAGACACAAAATCGCTCATGGTAAATATTTTAACGTCGATTATTCTACTTTCAATGATATATATGAGACAACAATAGAACTCCTAGACGCAGTCAAGATTGACATTGTAAATGCAGCTGCCCTAGAAAAGTACCGAAAGGTTTGATAAGTGGCGAAGGAATGGGTTCTCAACAGCGCTACTAATCGTTTCCAACTCAACTTCAAAAGAAATGTGGGGGCGGTCTCCGAAGCGATACGAAAGTGTGCGCCTAAAAATCTTGACGAGTGGAGAGAGTATTATTTCAAAAATATCCGAACCAAAGAGCAAATAGAAGAGCTTGGCAGAAAACTCTATGTCAAGGTGACTGAAGTAATAGCTTCCGAAGTCGAGCAGGTAACCGAGGAAGACTGCATACAATATCTCTTTCAACTGGTGATCGACCGGACGTACGATGGGTATACTACCGAGATTCGTACCGTGTATGGCCAATTAGAGAAAGAATTGGGAGTCAAGATTGAGCCTGCCCCAGACAAATGGGACAGGCTTTACAATGTCGATTTCTTCATCAAAGTTAGAGACAAGTACATTGGCCTCCAGATCAAACCTGCCAGCGGTGTTTCTCATATCCCGGAAATATTCAAAGAACGACACCAGCAGGCAGAAACCCACAAGAAGTTTACAGATGAGTATGGCGGTAAAGTTTTCTACGTTGTTTCAGTAAAAGAAGGCGGAACCAAAGTCATTGCGAACAAAGAAGTAATCGATGAGATTCGGGATGAAATAAAATGCTTGAGCTAATAAACGGACTTTTCTTCCCAGCCTCTGCTTCAATCCATAACTCCATCCACAACCTTCCGTATTTTCCCCTCTCCCTCTTGACATTCCTTTTATAGACCACTATATTTTCTAAGGTGCTCCATGATGTCCATGGAGCATAGGAAGGTGGTTCTAATATTAGGAAGGCTATGCGGAAGAAAACGCACTTACATACCCACTGTTTAATCCTATTCAAACGATCGTTCTTTGATATTAAAATAACCATCAACGGGGGCAATAGATCGCGTCCCGAAACCTCCCGCCATGCAGGATACGCTTTTATTCCCCTTAATTCACGAGGCATCCACCGATTAAACGGGCATTTCGGTGCAGCCTTAGATTCATTCAACCTAAAAACAAGGAGGCCATAATGGCACACCTGGCGCCTTGCGCCATCCCGCATTTCTTATACCATACATAATTGAGCGGGACAACAAGTCAGGGACTGGCACAGGAACAGGGGGCACTTTCTGTTCTTGCCACTTCCAACCTCCAGAGCCTGGAGAAGCGCGGAGTCACTTCCGATTTCCTCGCGAAGTACAAGACGCTCGCCGGCAGCATGGAGACAACAGTAGCCGCTTCGGGCGGCAAAAGATCCGAGAAGATGCAGCTCTCGGCAAGCGAGCTCAACGCGAAGGACCAGCTCCTCGCAGACATCCGCCGCATACAGGGCGGCGCAAAGCGCGTCTTCGAGCAGGGCAAACCCCAGCTGAAGGAGTTCTTCGTCGGCGAATATTTCAACCATTCGACCGGGCTCCTTCTCAAGTGGTCGTCCGGCATCGAAAAGGCGTGGGACAAGTACAAGAACAGCCTGCTATCGCAAGGCAACCTTGTCCAGGACGACCTCGATAGCATGGTCGCAAATGCCGCAGCGCTTCAGAGCGTCGACTCGACTCAGGAAAATGCGAAACACGTCGATGCACCGGAGGCAACTGCCGCCGCGTTGAAAGCGATGGCCGACGTCGAAGCCGCCGCAAACTTCATCTACGGCGCTGCAGAAGCGGAGTTTGCCAAGAATCCGAAAGTGCTCGGCGAGTTCGAGCGCCTGAAACCGCTTCGATACGCCGTACAGCGGAACCCGAAGAGTCAGCCGACTCCTCCGCCGGTGAATCCACCCACCCAAAAGAACTAACCCCTAAAACCGCCTCTTCAGCCTGCGCGCCCGTCACAGGGATCCGGATTGTAAAGAGGCGGTAGTATTATCCGACAACTAATCAAGAAACATCAGGATTGGCCTGAGAAAAAATGGCGTGGAAAAATTTCGGAGCCCCGGCAAAGGCGGGGTAAACTCCGCGTTAAGAAACAGATATGGAACTCTTCTGTCATATCAGGATCCACTGTATTTTATCCCGCTCACTATTGTATACGTGGTATGCGGGATGCCGCGAGGCGGCATTTGTTTTAGCGGAGCGGAGAAATTTTTAGCCATTTTTTCTCCAGCCTTGATTTTTCTCCCGCTCAATTATCGTATACGAGAATGCGGGATGGCGCATACTGCGCTCACTTTAGTTCTTTCCTTTGTATCAAGACAAAGGAAAGAACGATCTTATTAGGAATTTTTTCGGAGATCAGGCAAGAGATTTCTCGGTCGTCGCCAAAAAGTGAGACACAGCAATCCCCTTAATTGTGCCGGACCAGTCGCGACTCCATTGCTTCACGGGCGCCGGATTTCCACTTCCACGTGAATGACACAGCGCCCTCTGTCATCCCCGGATGCTTCAATCGGGAATCCAGTTTCCCATGCACCGTGGATTCCCGCTGCAATCTATCCCGCCTGCGGCATGCGGGAACGACAATACAGGCGGGATTTCATTTTCTTGTCGGGTTTCCAAACGATGGGTTTGCTGTCCCATCCATCAGGTCCGCTCTCCCGACGATATGCAAGCCTTTCCGAACGACATGCATGGCTGTCCCGACCATGTGCATCGTTGTCCGAACTACAAGGTTTGTCGTCCCGACGACCAGGTCGGTCATCCGGGTCACCAGGTTCGCCTTCCCAACTATAAGGTTCGTCATCCGAACGAGCAGGTTGGTCTGCCGAACTACAAGGTTCGTTCGCCGAACCACCAGGTCGGTCGTCCGAACTACAAGGTTGGTTGTCCGGGCTTTCAGGTTGGTCCGCCAAATTGACAGGTTGCCGGTTTTGGCATTCAGCGCCGGCAGAACGACAAGCAAAATGGTCCTCTCAACTTCTCATTCGAAAGGCCGCATCGTGGTGCGGGTCACGAGCTTTTTGCTTGTTGCTGTCCCAGGTGTCATTCCGGTCCCGCCTGGAGCGGGATAAACTCCACCCGGAATCCGGTTTTTAGTTTAGGATGCCAGCGTTCGCTGGCATGACAAAGACGGTCTCATTTGGATGTGCAATTTGAAATGGAATGTGGACTCCACCTTAGTCCTTTCGCTTGAAGGGAGAGGAAATCGCCGTGGGAAGGCGCATCAAACTCTGAACTACAACCACAGATACTTCTCTACTCGCAGCAGCTCTTCTTACTTCTTTTCTTTGCTGACTTCCATATTACCGCCCCGGCAAGAACTGCAAGCGCCGCCATGAAAACAATCTCGCCAATCATATCAAAGCTCCGACATTGTACACGACGAACGCTACGAACCATGCTATCGCGAAACTGTAACCGAGAAAAAGAAAGCCGAACGTTCTTCCCCCTTCGCGTATCATCACGGCGACTGTCGCGAGGCACGAAGTATACAAAAGAAGAAATATCATGAACGACAACGCAGATGCCGGAGTGAAACTCGATCGTATCACCGCGCGCAGACTTTCGGTCCCCTCGTCGGTTTGAAGAGTCTGGATGGTCGGTGTGAGAAGCGATGCGAAACTTTCCTTGACGGCAGTTCCGAATGACTTCGCCTGTCCTCCAAGTGCGGAGAAGAAACGAAACTGAGGATGCTGAGATTCGAGATCCTGCGTCTCCTCCGAATAAATTGTCCCCATCGAGCTGAGCACGATCTCCCTTGCGAGGAACGCGGGGATCAATGACGTGGAAATTCTCCAGTCGTTTATGCCGATCGGCTTGAAGATCGGAGTGATTGCCTTGCCGATGTACGCCGCTGCGCTGTCCGACTGGCTTTTGATATTCGGCGGGGTATTCAGCAAGACCCAAACTGCGACCGACGCTGCGAAAATCAAAGTGCCGGCTCTGTAGAGAAAACTTTTCACCTGCACCCATGTGATCCGAAGGACGGTTCTTATTCTCGGCACCCGGTACGGCGGCAGCTCCATCACGAAATGCGAGAGTATGCCTTTATAGGCGGTCTTTCTTAAAAAGAAGGCGGTCAGGAGTCCGATCAGGATTCCCGCAAGATAAAGCGAGAATATTACCACTGCCGGGTGATCGAAAAATAAAATTGCGAAGAAAGAGAATATCACGAGTCGCGCGGGACAGCTCATGAACGGGATCATCGCCATCACAAGCATCTTGTCGCGCTTGTTCTCGAGAGTTCTCGTCGCGATGACCGCCGGAACGTTGCATCCGAATCCGAGCAGGAGGGGGATCATCCCTCTCCCGTGAAGTCCGAGCCTGTGCATGAACCTGTCCATCAGGAATGCGATCCGGGGCATGTAGCCGGACATTTCAAGAAGCGCGAGGAGAAAATAGATTGCGCCGATCAGCGGCACAAAAGTTATGACAAACCCTACGCCGCCGACGATGGCTTCGGAAAAAAAATTCATAATCCACCGGCTGGCGCCGATGCTCAAGAGCAAGCTTGATATCAACGGCGAAGCGAAATCGTTTATCAGACCGGTCGTCCAATTCATCAGCGGATTGGAAAAATCGAACGACACTTTAAAGAGAAGGAACATCACGAAAAGAAATACGGCAAGACCCCAGTACGGGTGGAGCACGACCTTGTCTATCTGGTCTGTGATGTCTCGCGCCGTCGATTTTTTCTTTTTGAAAACCTCGTTGTAAAATCCGTTTGCAAACGCGTATCGTTCTTCCTTGACGATACTTTGAATGTTCTTCTTGTAAAATTTTTCTAACTGGGTTTTCTCTAAATTTTCTCCGTCGCCTTGAGACAGCAGTTTTATGAGTGTGTGTTTATCGACGGTGCCGTCATGTCTTTCCGTTTCCTTGCTGAATGCGAGTTCGCCTCGGGCGGAGATTCGCGAGAGGGCTTCTTCAATCTTGTCGTTATATTTCACCGGTTTAGGGAGCGCCTTTCCTTCGGCGGAGTCTATTATCGCGTCGAGTAATTCCGCAACTCCTTGACCTGTCCTTCCGTTCGTTCTAATTACCGGAACGTTGAGAAGCTCGCTGCTGTGGGCGCTGTCTATTTCTATCCCGCGCCTTGCGGCTTCATCGACCATGTTCAGCGCGACGACCATCGGCCTGCCGAATTCGAGAAGCTCCGTCGTGAGGAGCAGATCCCGCTCGGCGTTGGTGGTTTCGATGACGTCGACGACTACATCGGGATTTTCCTTCGTCAGAAAATTATAAGCGACCCATTCGTCTTCCGAGAGCGGCTCGAGCGTGTAGATCCCGGGAAGGTCCACAAAGTGTATATCGTATCCCTTGTAATCCATGAAGCCTTCCCGTTTCTCGACGGTGACGCCCGACCAGTTGCCGACTTTCAGATCCGTCTTAGCGGCGTAGTTGAGGAGGGAAGTCTTGCCGACATTCGGGTTTCCGGCGAATGCGACTTTGATGCTCTTGTTCATTCCACTTCGATATTCTTCGCTACGTCGGCAGTGATTACTATGCGCGTGCCGCCGGCTTTGACTAGAATTCCCCTTCCCAGTTTTTTCAGGACTGTGATTCGCTTTCCCTTCCTCAGTCCCATCGCTTCGATTTTTTTTATCGCGTCGTCGTGCTTCGAGAAGCCCACGATCTGTGCCGCCTCTCCTGTTTTAAGCTCTTTCAAATTCACCTGTAAAATGCCCGTTTCTAAAATTTTGATTGCGTTCGCTTCTTCGTTTACGATCTCATTAAATTCAATTCCCATTCGAGTCATCCTTCAGATTTCCTGCTTATTATCTCTATCTTCTTTCATCTTGTTCATTCGTTCTTTTTGCAGTCAGGACATAGTCCGAAAATTTGATGCGAATGACTTATGAGTTTGAATCTGAATTGTTTCGCGATTGCTTCCTGGCTGCGTTCGATGTTATTGTCCATGAACTCGACAATCTTACCGCACTGCACGCATACGAGATGATCATGATGTGTCCTTCCGAACGCTTTCTCATAGCGCGATCCGTGGTCCTTCAACCGCGTCTTGAAAACGAGATCGCACTCCTCCAGGATATCCAATGTGTTGTATACTGTTGCTCTCGAAACCTTGCTTCCGGATTTCTTCAGGCTGAGGAACAGTTCGTCCGCGTCGAAATGTCCCGGTGCAATCATCACAGCGTCGAGAACCTGGAACCGTTCGGGAGTGACCCTGTGGCCCTCGTGCCGCAAATAATTTTCGAGTTTCTTTTTGGCTGTTTCCATCGCATGCACACTTTAAATTAAGTCTAAGTAACTTATATGTCGATCCGTTTTATATCAAGCCACGTGCCCTTCGCTCACGGGGCAAAATTATCTGATTTCAGGATCTCTAAGAGGTTTTTGGGACACTCCATAAGAGTTTCTTGAGGCACTTTGGAGCCGTTTTCACTTTCAAGCAAAGAATTCATCGGGCCCGGGACCATTTCGTTTCAAAATATCTCCGCTAATCCGATATAGATCATCCTTCCGACCGACGGAATTATTCCCGGACCAGGATATTCGTCAGTTCGCATTGTGAAGTATTTTTCGTTTGCCAGGTTGTTGATTCCGAATCTGAATTCGTACTTCAAGACTCTGAAGGAACTGGAGAGGTCTATGATCGCGTATGAGGGTATAATCCCGACCAGACCGTCTGGAGAGAACTTTGTATCGGCAGGATCGCTGTAGGATGAAGCGGTATAAGAATACTGCGCATTCATCGAGAAGCCACCAATGCTGTAATCGAGCCCGAAACGATCAGTATACCTCGGAGCGTAGGGAACATAATTGCCGTCATATTCTCCCGAAACATAGCGGGCATCAGTGTAGCCAAATGAATTGTAAATGCCAAGCCTGCCGTATTTGTCGTTTGGAATGAGACCGCCGAGAATATTCAGTTCAACATACGCCTCCACTCCCGCATGATCGTCTGCGCCGGTATTAGTCTCGAATTGGTAAGTGAGCGTATCGTACGTTTGCTCGATGATGCCGATGTCGTTCATGATATGCATGTAGAAAAAGCTTACGTCAAAATTCAAGAAGTTGCCGACCAATCCTCTGAACCCCAGATCGACATCGTTTGCCGAAGCGTCTTTCAAGTTTTGGTCGATTCTGGCGATTGTGCCGAAGGGCGTCAAGTCGCTGTACGTTATGGGACGATACGACTGGCTGAAGTTTGCATAAATATTGGTTGCGTCGGAAGTTTTATACTCGGCACTCAACGCGCCTAACAAGAAAATACGCCTGCTTCGTTCATTGCTCGCATAAACGTACGTTTCGTTACCGGCCTCATCCGGAGCGTAGCCATCGGCGGAGGTCTTCAAATACTCGAGACGCAAACCGGGCGTTATACTCAATGCATCGTTGATCCTGAAAATATTCTCTATATAGGGAGCTAAGTTGGTCGTATAGAAGTTCATGTCTTCTCCCCAGGGGGATAGCTGTGCCAGATCGAAGTTTGTTCCTGCTGTGCCCTCGGCGCCTTCCTGTCTCTCAAGGTGTGAGTAAGCATATCGCAAGCCGAACGAGAAAGTCTGCTTCTGCCCGAGAAGGCGATAATTGGATAAAAATCTGAGTTCATTTCCAAATGTGTTGAAATATTCTCGTTCCAGTTCGCGCGGAGTATAGGTTAGATCTGAAGTAATAGTGTCAGGTACGTCGGGCGCAATGTCTTCGTTTCGCCAGATCAAATTGCGCTGACTCAGGAGATATGATGAAACGAGATTCAGGGAAGAGTTGTCGCTTATCTTATAGTCGACGTGCGCGGCCGCGATGTTCCATGGACTATCGAGCCAGTTTCGGCTGCGAAGCGACTGTTGGGGGTTTGCGTAAAATAGCGAGTCGGTGAGCCCTCCCGGCATTTGGATCAGGTTGCGCAGACTGGTGTATTCAACCCCGATCTGGAGATTTTCTGCCGGATCATATTTCAAGCTTGCGAACCCCGACCACTGTGTCTGCTGCGAGTTCGTCCGCCACCCGTCGAGTCGCCTGTACTGCAGGAACCCGTAATATTTGAAATCTTCATCGGTACCGCCGACTGAATTGAAACTGTTGAAGAGGCCGAAACTTCCTGTTGTCTGGGAAGTATTGACTTCTATGGGTTTCGTATCGCCGTCTTTGAGCTCGTAATTTACCGCGCCGCCTAACTGTGGTCCGAACGATAGAGCCGCTCCGTCACGAAGGACTGTAATGCTTTTTACCGCTTCCATGGGAGGTAGGTAGTAGGCTTCATTGTAGCCGTAAAGATCCGCAGAAATGCTGTAACTATTTTGCCGCGTGTTGGTCTCGACGCTCTGGTACGGACTCAGCCCTCGAAAGCCGATGCCGTTTGCCGTGAAACCACCCATTTCGTTCTCGGTGATTTCTACTCCGGGTATCCGGCCCATGATTTGCCTGGTGTTGTTAACGGCTTTGTTGGCATTCAGGCTGTCAATCTCAAGCACCTCGTTTTTCATGCCGGCGTATATTACACCTTCGTCGTAATCTTTCATTTGCCCGATTCCGTCCATAATTCTCGCTCCCTCTACGGTGACTCCCTTCAGGGTGAAGGTCGAATCCGGCACTTGAGCCAAGATCGGCGAAGCCAAGGAAAGCAAGATTCCTGCCAGACGGACGGCCATCTTAGAAAGACCCACGAGCATGTCCATTACGGGATTGGAAACCGCTTTGGTCGCATACATTTGACAGATCTCTGTACCCGTCATAGACGTCGTCCGTTCTTTGTTCTCGTCCAACTGCCTTTATTCTCCGCAGTTCTTTATTGTTACTTAGACTTAATCTAAATATAAAATACGCAGGCAGGCCGGTCAATGTCAAGGGGAAAGAATTTGTTTCGATTGCGGTCGAGAGATTCTCGATGAGCAGGGGGAGGCACAAAAATCGATTGTCGCTATGGGCCTCTCGCCTGCAGAAAAGCCTGGTGGAAAGGTATCGCAGATCAATTCGCCGGGGTGACGCCGTCTCACCGGCAATGCCGGGACGGGTTCGTCAGTTCATTGAATTCAAACCCAAAGATGCATTTACTTTTGCTGTGATAGATAGTTTTGTATGCCCATCTGCCTGATTTGATCCATTTGCGCCTCGAGCCAATCGACGTCACCTTCTTCGTCCAGCAGATTCGATTTGAAGAGCTCGCGTGTCCCGTTATCCCCCGCATCAACGCATGCCCGGATACTGTCGTTGTAAGCTTTCACCGCCGACTTTTCGGCTTCGTAATCCGACTGTAATTGGGCTTCGACATCCTTGCCTATGTTGATCTGATTGAGTTTGCTGACGTTAGGCTTGCCTTCAAGGTAAAGTATTCGTTCGATGATTTTTTCGGCATGTTTCATCTCATGAATAGCCCTCTTCTCAATCGCCTCATGAAGCTTGGTATATCCCCAGTTCGCGCACATCTCGGCATGAACGATATATTGGTTGATAGCAGTAAGTTCCTCCGCCAGACGGAGGTTAAGAATCTCAATAACTTCTTTGTTACCTTCCATGATCTTCTCCTTTCTCGGAATTGCAGTTGCTCATTTAAATTATAATTTCGCAGCACAAATCGCAATATATGTTAGCCGCTCAAATTGAAGCCGAGAATCAAATCCTTGCCTGGGTTCCGATGAACGGGGCGAGGATATCTTCACAAGGTTATCGAGTCGAACCGAACCAGAGCAACTGTAAAGCTTTTTGTGACGGTGGAAAAACAATGAGATGGTTTTGGTCTTCAAGTTCAGTAAATTTATTTGCGAATGAGCGAGAATGCCTTAAAGATATTAACCCCGAAATTTATCTCTCAATTATCCGGGATGGAGTTGAGAGCGAGACTGATTGTAGAAGGGTTTCTTGTGGGGATGCACAGGAGTCCGTACCATGGCTTCAGCGTCGAGTTCGCGGAGCACAGGCAGTATTTCCCGGGCGACGATATCAGCAACATCGACTGGAAAGTGTTCGGAAGGAGCGACCGGCTTTACATAAAACAATATGAGGAAGAAACGAATCTCAAGGGTTACATCCTCATCGATGCGAGCAACTCGATGGGATTTAAACGCGTCGGGGAAATAACCAAGCTCGAGTATGCATCGTACCTTGCTGCCGGTTTGACTTATTTGATGATGAAACAGCAGGACGCAACCGGGCTTGCGATCTATGACGAGAGCGTCAGGCGTTTCTTTGAGCCGCATCTCACATATTCATACATGAAATTACTCTTGAGCGAGCTGTCTGATCTCAAGCCGAATTCCAGGACTTCGACGGCGACGGCGCTTTCGTCGCTCGCAGAGAGAATAAAACGCCGCGGATTGATCATAGTCATAAGCGACTTCTTGGACGAGACGAAAAGCGTTATCACCGCGCTGAAACATTTCCGTCATAGAAAAAACGAAGTCATAGCCTTTCATATTCTCGATGACGCGGAAATGAATCTCGATTTTCCGGGTGACGCCGTGTTTGAGGATCTCGAAACGGGAGAACGGATTCCGACCCAGGTTTCCGCTCTGAAATCGGCATATAAGAAAAGCATGAATAATTTCGTTCGCGACCTGAAGAGCAAGTGCTTCGAAAACGATATCGACTATGCGCTCATCAGCACTTCGACGCCGTTCGATAAGGCTTTGACTGCGTATCTGATGAGAAGAAAGAAGATGTTCTGAAAATTTTCGATCCAGGCTTGTCAATTTGAGATCGCGGAACCTCAAGTTTATTCGGGAGAAATTGTGGAAACGATAATATTGTCAGTCATTGTCCTGCTGTTCATCGGAGTGATTCTCACTTTCATACAATTCAAAAATCTGTCGACGAAGCAGCAATCATCGTCTGAACAGGTGATGCAGTTGTTCGCCATGTTCAAATCGGATGTTGAGTCTGCAATCAAATCGGTATCCGATACGACCCGCTCCAGCAATGAAGCGATGGCAAGCACGCTTCAACTTGTTACGAACACTCTGTCCAGGGGAATGCAGGAAAATCGAGCCGGGACAAATTCTCAGGTTGACCAGCTTGCGAACCAGGTGTCGCAGCTGGCGAACATCGTCGGCAAACAAGTTGAAAATCTCCGCGGATCGGTCGAAGAGCGTCTCACAAATATCGGTTCTCAATTGGGCGGGCAGCTTTCGGAAGCAAACAAATTATTCTCATCCCTGAAGCAGGATTTCGGTCAGTTGAAGGAATCGAGCGACAACATGCTCGAGATAGGGAAACAGATAAACCAGCTGCAGAATATCTTGAGCTCGCCGAAGCTTCGAGGAAACTTGGGCGAGGCGCTTCTCGAGGATTTGATAAAGCAAGTCATCCCGCAGGGATTTTACGAATTCCAATATGCATTCCGGGACGGCTCGAAAGTCGACGCGATTATAAGAACGTCCGAGAGAATTATTCCGATAGATTCGAAATTTCCGAAAGATGAGTTTGAGCGCTACGTCAATGCTGAAAACGAATCGGAGAAAAACGGTGCGCTGACGAAGTTCACTAAGGCGCTGAAAGATCAGATAGATGACATCTCTTCTAAGTATATCAAGCCGACCGAGAACACCTTCGATTTTGCGATAATGTTCATACCGTCCGAAAGCGTGTACTACGAACTATTGATGCAGGACAGCGATGCGAACAGTGCATATCGCTACGCGATGAAGAAGCACGTGATTCCGGCGTCGCCGAACAGCTTTTATGCATATATCCAGGCAATCGCAATCGGACTCAAGGGCATGCAGATCGAAAAGAATGCACAGTTGATCCGCGACCAGCTTGCACAGCTTGAGAATTCACTTGCGAAGTTCGACGATCATTTTGAGACTCTCGGGACGCATCTGAAAAATGCTGCTAACAAATACGGCGACTCCCATGAAGCGCTGGCGAGATTTCGAGAGCGGCTGCAGGGAATCGCGAAATCGGATGATGAGGTGAAGAAAATCGAATAATGTCGATAATTCTCACGAGAAATTTTGACGGCGAGGCGGCGGAAGATTTCACCGCTGAGGTCAAGCGTCGAAGCGTCGTCAGCTGCAAGAAGGGTTCTTTCGACTTTGTGTATGTCGTTCCGACCCGAAGGCGAGTGCGTGAATTGCAGAGGGAACTTGTCGGAGAGATCGTCTTCGGAAAACTGCCGGTCTATACACTCGAACTGTTCGCTCGGGAGCTTTTCTCGGAATTAGGCGCAGGAAGAAAAATGATATCGCCTTCGATGCAGGGGATGATCGTCGGCGAAATTCTCTCCAAGGATGATTTTAAATTTTTCAGGTACCTGTCATTTCGTCCCGGCGGCAGAAAGGGCGTCGCGCCGGCGGGCACGATCAAGAGGATCGTCGATCAAATCGACTATCTCAGGGAAAACGGAATCTCTCCCGACGATTACGGGAAAACGCTCGTTGCCGCGGAGGAATCGGAGAGCCGTAAGCTGGAAGAATTTCTGCGAATCTTCGAGGAGTATGAAAAACGGCTCGGCGACAAGCTGATCGACGGCGCGGGCTTGTTGTCGCTGGTGAACCATGAAATTGGAGGAGCGCCGGAGTTCATCGACCGGACTCTTCCGGGTCATCTCACTTTTTTTGTCGAAGGCTTCTACAACTTCAAGAAACCGGAGCTTGAGTTCTTCAAAATTATCTCATCCCGAAGCAATCTTTCGTTCCTTGTCAAACTTGATTGCGTATGCAACAATGAGAATCTTTTCAAGATGATGATGGGTACCGCCTCGGACCTGATGGCAAGAGGATTTGATACGATCGATCGGCAATCAGGCGCTCACTATCAGGAAAAACAAAATCTACGGGAGTATTTCGCACTGAATTTATTTGCAGAAAGATCTTCGGAAGCGAAACGGAATCTTGAAGGAAAAATCTTCGTGACGGGCGTGCGCGATACGCTTCGCGAGGTGGAATACGTTGCCGAGAAGATCAAAAAGATAATCAAGAACAATCCGCATCAGAAACTGTACAGGGTTTGTGTGGCGTCATACCTTCCGCAAGACTACTCCCAGATTATCAGAGAGGTTTTTGCTAAATACCGGATTCCTGCGAACGTTACCGACAGGTTCACACTCGTAAGCAACAGCGTGGTGAACGCCGTCCTGTCGTTCATCGATGTGAGGTTGGCGGATTACGAGCGCGGCGCATTGCTTCGCGCGATAACGAATCGGTTCATCGTTCTCAGCGACGACCTCACGCCGAGTGCAGCGGGAAGCATCCTTTACAATGCCGCGGCGCTCTGCAAGTTTGAACGAGGGCTGAAAAGTTTTAGAGAAGCGATTGCGCGCCGCCTTGAACTTCTCAGCAAATTCAGTCCCGAGGAACTCGATGAAGATGAGATAAAAATTCGCCGGGATGCCGAGCTGTTGAACAACGCTCAGTCGATTTTAGATCGCGTTGAGAGAGAGTTGACTCAGTTCAACCGGGAGATGCTGCCGTCCGAATTCCGCGGTGCGGTAAGGTCTTTGTTAAAGAAACTGAGAATCTATGAAAGCATCGCTAAGATGGATGTCGAAAATGTCGCTGTGGACATAGTTGAGCGCGACGCGAGAGCCATCTCTGCATTTCTCGATGTCGTCGATGAGATCGTAGATATAGAGATGGAGAAAGGAAATCAGCGAACCGAGCTGGACATCTGGATGGAGAAGCTCCGTTCGGCGCTGTCGCTGGCCCGGTACAATGTCCGCCAGAAATATGGCTACGGAGTGTATGTAACTTCGCTGGAAGAAATTCGGGGGCTTGAATTCGACTACATGTTCATCGTCGGACTTAACGAAGGCGAGCTTCCGAGAAAATACAGCCCGGAGATTTTTCTTCCGCTCAGTTCACAGAGAGAAAACCGTGAGATGCAGCCGTATCTTCAAAGACATCTTTTTTATCAAGCCGTCAGCTCGTTCGAAAAAGAATTGTATCTGGTCCACGCCCTGAGAACGGATGACATAAGACTCGTCAGATCGTCGTTTATAGAAGCCGTGCTGGAGATAGCGGATTGTACCAGCATCGATGACACTAATAGCGAAGATCACGCGGCAAGCGTTTACAATATTCAGCAGGCAATCGAAGCGCCTCCAGACATTCTGGAGACCATCCGGTCGGAGAATGCAAGTTTTCTCCCGAGGAATTTGGAGCGGTGCAAAAACGCGGATACACCGAGATACAGAAACGATAGAGATAGCGAATTCAACGGTAGAATAGCCGGGAAGAATTCAATCGGACTTCTGTCCGGAATGTTTGCCGAAAGGATTTTCTCCTCCGCGCAATTGGAATCCCTTGCGCGTTGCGGCTTTCAATATTTTGCGCGTCGTGTATTAGAGATTGCGGAGGTGCCGGAGATAGAAACGTCGCTCAGCGCGCTCGAGAGAGGCGCGGTTCTTCATAAAATTTTATTTCGATTCTACAACGAATTATCGAAGAGAGACAGGCTGGATAATGCGAAAGATGAGCTGCGGTTGCTGCTTGAAATCGGTGCGCACACATTGGACGAGCTTGGGATCAAACATGACTTGTTCGAAGTCGAACGGGAGATAATGCTCGGGACTCCCGGGGTGAAAGGCACTTTGGAACTTTTCTTGGAGAAAGTGCAGTCGAAACTTTCGGGATATGGTTTTCGTCCGGGAATCTTTGAATTGGGCTTCGGCATGTCCGGAATGACTCCCTCGGGAAAGACTGGGAGAAGTGAGATCGCGCCCGTAAAAATCGGCGATGCTTTTCTCCGCGGAAAAATCGACCGTGTCGATATACGAACGGATCCGTCCGGCGCGAATGAACTCACAATTTTTGATTATAAAACTTCAGTAGAGATTCCTACGCACAAGGATGTCGTCAGAGATAAAATATCGCCTCAGCTGGTTCTGTACTTGAGCGCCTTGAATCAATTGATAGGTGAAAACAGGCTGATCGGAATTGAGCCCACCGGAAGGGCCAGTGCCGCCGGAGCCGCGTTCATATCGATAAATCGCGACAGGCTGATGAGCGCCGATGATGGAAAAGATCTGATAGAGTTCATCGTGCAGGCGGACAATTCCGGACTGAGATATAACAAGACATTCGGCGGCGAGCGAAAACTGAAAACCACCGAAACATATCCTGAATCTATGGAGGAACTCTCTGAGGAGACAAAGTCTTTTTTCAACGCGAGGATTTCCGAAGCGGCCGAGGGCCGGTTTAACTTAACCGATTTTTCCTATGAGCGTGTCTGTAAATTTTGTTCATACTCCGAAGCTTGCCGAATCGCTCTGAGAGGTGCGGGAGCCGAGGAATCAATCTAGTTGTACTGCGACTATTTCTTCGGAATTTCTCACGTAAATCAGTTTTTCACCAATACTGAAATAAAATTCTGCGAGCGGCATGTAAACTTTTCTATCGGTGATGTCTTCAAAGACAATTTTCCCCGCGGAATCGGCGACGATCAAGTGAGCATCGTATGTTGTGACACCTTCCGTGTCCTTTCCTGACGGCACATGAAAACCTATGACTTTCTTCCGTCCGGATCTCAGGATCATTGGCAGGGCGGCATCACCGGGAATTTTTTTTTGCAGTATTTGCTCATCCAGGTTTTCCAACGCATCCTCAAACGGTTCCGGAAACTTGAGATCTTCGGAGGAGACGAAATTTCCGTCGACTGTCTCTTCTTGAGAAACTTCCCGCACAATCCCGCTTCTGAAGTCCAATCCGATTGTTGTCTCGGATGAATACGATTTTTTTACGCAGTAGATCGTGTCACCGGCGGCATTCGCAAATGAGACTTCATAGTTTTTCCACAGCAGCTCTCCAGTACGGAGGTCGAGCGCAAAAATTCTGCCGGAGGTCGGCATGTCGGGTCTGGAAAACTGCTGCAGAAGAACGACATCTCTGTAAATCAGATTCAGGGTGACCCACCACTTTTCCTCGATCTGGTCATTTTTCCAGAGGAGTAAGCCCGAGCGTATATCTATTCCAACAAACTCCGCCGTTTTTTTATCGATATCGCGCATCTCGGTCACTAGTATTTCATTTCCGGCGAGGAGCCGCCAGATCTTTTTTCCACCTTCGCTCCCCTTTTTGGGGAAAGTCCAGAGAGGCCTTGATTTTTTTTCGAAAAATTTCACGAGGAAAAGATAATAAGTAAGGAAGGAATTAGCACGAAAAAAAAGAGCCGTTGCTTCACAGGCAACGGCCTAATATAATAATTTACGACATTGACAACTTCATGCGAATTAAATTCTTAACCATTCACGATACCAGATGAGAATCCACTATCTTCAACACGTTCCGTTCGAAGACCTTGCAAACATATGGATGTGGGCGAACGAAAAGGGGCACTCGGTGACTTCCACTAAATTATACCTCGATGAAAAAATGCCCCCGGTGAATTCTTTCGACTGGCTTATAGTGGTGGGAGGTCCGATGAATATTTACGAGGAAGAAGATTATCCATGGCTTCTCAGGGAAAAGAAGTTTATCCGGGAGACAATCGAGTCAGGCAATTTTGTTCTCGGAATCTGTCTTGGCGCGCAGCTGATTGCCGATGTGCTCGGTGGAAAAGTCAGGAGGAACAGCTACAAAGAAATTGGATGGTTCAAAGTGAAGAAAATCGAAGAAGGTTCCGGTTATCTCGAATCATTCCCGGATGAATTCGTCGCTTTTCATTGGCATGGAGACACGTTTGAGATTCCACCGGGGGCGACGCAATTGGCCGCAAGCGAAGGATGTGAGAATCAGGCTTTCGAGTACGGCGCGAGTGGATCACCTAAAGACAGAAATGTTCTTGCGCTGCAATTCCATCTTGAATCTTCCGAGGCGAGCATACAGCGTCTCATAGACAACTGTGCAGATGACATGGCCGCCGGCAAATATGTTCAAACGCAGGATGAAATTTTTTCGCAGAAGGTTTATCTTCCAGAGATAAGAGACCATATGGAGTCGCTTTTGAACGAAATTGGAAAGAGACTTGTTGGTAAACAACGGATCCGCAAAGACCTTCGCTGAAAACGCAAATAGATCACGGATGATGTCGATACGACAGAATCGCCCCGGTTGTCCGGAAGGCATATCTTTCTAAAATGCGCAATGTAATTTTCATACTTATTTTCTCTGCAATCTTTTCCGTCTACGGCCTCGCGAACTATTATATTTACCTGCGAGGTTTTCAAGCGTTTCGACCGGCCGGAATTCTCCACACTGTCTACACGGTCACGTTTATTTTTCTCGCGATCTCGTTCATCGTTTCGGTTTTTCTGGAGCGCGCAGATGTCATAACCATCGGCCGGCCTCTGAACTGGACCGGCTCCTTCTGGCTGGCGGCCTTTGTCTACCTGCTCCTCATAACCGCTGCCATCGATTTACTGCGATTGGTGAACCATGTCGTCCCATTTTTTCCGGCGTTCATTAATTCAAATCCGGGCAAGGCTGCCAGGTTCGCAGCGTTAGACGCGATTCTCATAACCGGGATACTTGTCTTGTTCGGTTTCATCAATGCGCATCTCGTCAGAGTCAGAACTTTTGATATTTCGGTAGCGAAGGATGCCGGCCACAGGAGAGCGCTGAATATTGTAATGGCATCGGACATCCATCTCAGCTCCATCATCGGCCGTAGCCGCATTGAGTCCATCGTGGGAAAAATAAATTCGCTATCACCCGATCTTGTGCTCCTGCCCGGCGACATCTTAGACGGCGATCTAAATCCCGTCATCGATCAGAACCTCGGCGAATCGCTTCGCAAAATAAAAGCTCCGCTCGGTGTGTATGCCGTCACCGGCAATCATGAGTACTATGGAGGCATAGAGAGAGCTTGCGAGTATATCACCGAGCATGGCGTGAAGATGCTGAGAGATTCCGCGGTTTTCGTAGATAATAGCTTCTACGTTGTAGGACGCGACGACAGGGAAGTACGAAAAAGGAAGAGCCTTGCCGAGCTCATGGGAAAAGTTGACAGAAAGTTTCCCGTAATTCTTATGGATCATCAGCCTTTTAACCTTGACAATGCAGAGGCAAACGGGATCGATCTCCAGCTTTCTGGACATACTCACCACGGCCAGATGTGGCCTTTCAATTATGTCACGGATATGGTTTATGAATTGTCCTACGGCTATCTGGTAAAAGGATCTACCCACATCTACGTATCTTCAGGAGTTGGGACTTGGGGACCGCCGATACGGGTGGCCGCTGACCCTGAAATTGTAAATATCCGGATGAAATTTATCAAACGATAGATTGCTCCAAGTTTTCCAAATCGCCCTCGGGAACAGAGCGACGTTCTAAAGTACCCGTAAAATGTTCCGAGGAAAAGATTGGGAAATAAGATGATTGTCCCGATACTGTGCCGGGAAGTGCAAAATTATTCGCGCCTCAATTTCGTTGCAAAAAGCCATGGGCATAAAGGACTTTAACAAAAAATTTTTGAGCAAACGATCTTCGCAATCCGAAGATTTATACCATACTCTCTTTGAGCAAGCCGCCGATGGAATTTTCGTTTCTGATGAAAAAGGCCGTTACGTCGAAGTCAACCAGCGTTCATGCGAGATGCTTGGTTACTCACGTGAAGAGATCTTGCAGCGCTGTACTGACGACTTTACGCTCGAGGAGGAACGAAGGCAAAGCCCGGTAAAATTGGACGACCTGCTCGTTGGCCAGAAAATCGCTTTCGAAAGAAATCTGATTTGTAAAGGAGACAGGTTGCTGCCTGTTGAGATCAATGTACGAAAACTCTCAAATGGCAACCATCTTGCAATTATCCGCGACATCACGGAAAGAAAGCAGGCTGAACTTGCCATAACTCAGGTACTCGAATGGCAGGAGGCGATATTTGAGGGATCGCGTGATGCTGTTTTCATATCCAATTTACAATCTCAATTTATCGCCGTGAATAAGGCGGCGTGCGAGCTGACCGGATACACGACAGAAGAACTCCTCGCGATGAGCATCCCCGATCTTCATGATGGAGCGGACCTGAAAGCATACAATGAGTTTCATGAAAGGATAATGGCTGGCGAAGCCGCATCTACCGAGGCGAAGATCAGGCGGAAAGATGGCACAAAGGTCGATACGGAATTCAGCAACAACAGGGTGTCCATCGCTGGAATTATTTTCATGCACACTGTAGCGAGAGATATTACCGAACGTAAAAAGGCGGAAGGAACTTTGAGAAAAGAGGAGGAGAAGAGACTTCAGTTGGAGCGACAGCTCATTCAGTCGCAGAAGTTTGAAGAACTTGGGGCTCTTGCGAGCGGAATTGCCCACGACTTCAACAATATCTTAAACGTCATAATGGGGCATTCATCTCTTCTTAAGGACCACATTTCAGAGCCTGACAGAATCGCCCGAAGCATCGAGGCAATCGAGAAGGCTTCGGAGAGGGGAGCATCGGTTGTAAAACAATTGCTGACGCTAGCGCGCAAGAACGAGACTGTTTTCGAATCGATACGTGTGAACGACGTCGTCGCCGAGATTTGCAGGTTACTGCAGGAGACGCTGCCAAAACGTATCGTGGTATCGACGAACCTCCAGCGTGACCTGCCGAGCATCACCGCGGATGCAAACCAACTTCACCAGATTTTCATGAACCTTTGTGTCAATGCCAGAGATGCGATGCCGCGCGGAGGCACGATCACTATTTCAACTTCGACGATCCCCAGCGAGAAGATTGATTCAAAGTTTCCAAGGGCCGGGGAGAAGGAATATCTCATGGTTCAGGTGTCGGACACCGGCATCGGAATGAGCGAAGAAATCAAACGTAGAATCTTTGAGCCTTTCTTTACTACTAAGGCTCCAGGAAAGGGCACTGGCTTGGGCCTGGCTCTCGTTTATTCGATTATAGAAAATCATCACGGGATGATCGAAGTTGAGAGTGAACCGGGCAGAGGAACTACGTTCAGCATTTATTTCCCGGTCGATGAAAGGAAAGACGCCACCAGCCAGGGCGGAAGTCCAAGCCTTGCAGAAATAACCGGCGGCAACGAAACCATATTGGTAATTGAAGACGAAGAAATGCTCAGGGATTTATTGAATACAATCTTGATTGCCAAAGGCTATTCGGTGTTAACGGCATCGGATGGTGAAGAAGGTGTGGCTGTCTTTAAGAAATATAAGGGCGAAATTTCCACCGTCATAACAGATCTGGGTTTGCCGAAACTTTCAGGCGACGACGTCGTCAAGCAGATTAAGTCAGTTAACCCCAACTCGAAGATCATTCTTTCCAGCGGATTCTTGGATGAAGGATCCAAAGCAGAGTTGCTCCAGGCTGGCGCAAAATGTTTCATACTGAAACCTTATAAGCCCGCGGAAGTTCTCCAGACTGTCAGAAGAGTGATCGATGCGAAAGAATGAACTGCGATTTTTCGTGGAGACGTCGATGAGTGTGAACACTACACTTATGGACGAGCCGTTTATTGTTGCAGCAGCTTGAACCTGTAGAACTCTCCCTTTGAGTTCATCAGGTCCTCGTGAGTTCCTGATTCCACCACGCTTCCATTTTTCATGACCATGATTCGGTCCGCATTTCTTATGGTTGAGAGACGGTGTGCCACGATAAACGTCGTGCGTCCTGTGACGAGCCTTAGTAATGCCTCCTGGATTTGCGACTCGGATGCCACGTCCAGAGAAGAAGTCGCCTCGTCAAGTACGATCACCTTTGGATTTCGTATGATCGCCCGGGCAATCGCGATCCGCTGGCGCTGTCCGCCCGACAGCCGCGTTCCCAGCTCGCCGAGTGTTGTATCAAGTGTGTGAGGTAATTTCGAGACAAATTCCGCGGCGTTTGCCATCTCCAAAATTTCCCACAACCTCTTGTCGTCGATCTTGTCCAAACCGTACAGGATGTTTTCGCGCACCGTTCCACTGAAGAGAAGCGTCGTCTGCGGCACGACTGCCAAGAACCTGCGGTATGTTCGTAAATCCAATGCCTGCATGTCTATGCCGTCGAGCAATATGCGTCCTTGAGTCGGGCGCCGGAACCCGATGACAAGATTCATCAACGTGGATTTTCCCGATCCCGATTCGCCTACAAATGCAACGGATTCTCCGGGTTGTACATAAAGATCGATATCGCTCACCGCCGGCCTTTGAGCTTTGTTGTCCGGCGAGAACGGATCTATCGGGTATGTGTAACTAACGTGGTCGAAAACAAAATATCCGTTTACGGAATCGACTTTTCGCTTTCCTTCATTATGTTCGATGTCGGGAGATTCGAGAATCTCCGCGATGGACCGAATCGATTCAAAACCGCGGGCGAGATCGGGATATGAGTTAAGAATCAAATTTACGGCGCCGACGATCATCGCAAAATAGCTCTGGAACAAAACGACATCGCCGATACTGATCATTTTCCTGTAGGCGAGAATCGACGTGAACATGAGGCAAATCAGCATGATGACCTGGAACGATGTCCATGAGCTTGCACCGAACAAGGCACCGACGACTTCAAGGCGGATGCCCCTCGTTTTTAGTCTCTCGAGACGCGAACGGATTTTTGTAACTTCAGCTTCCTCGACGCCGTGCGCACGTGTAACCGGGATCATTTGTATCATCTCGACGACGTTTGCCGAAAGTGATTCGATCTCGCTCCGGTATTCTTTGTTACGAGCGGTCATCCTCTTTGAAAAAACAAATACGAGACTGGACGATATCGGAATGGAAACCAGATAAAATACTGCAACGAGCGGCTGCCTCAGTATCGTCACCGAAAATGCGACGATGATGGTCAGGATCGCGGGCATCACCGAATTCATGATGTTACGGGAAAGGATTTCGAGAGTCTCGACATCGCGGAGAACTTTCGTCTGAAGTCTTCCCGATTGAAAATTATCGTGAAATGAAATTGACAGCTCCTGAAGCCGCCTGACGATCGCAGACCTCAAGTTCATCTGCATCGTGTTGAGCGCTCCGCTGAAGACTCTCACGTAAAGCGTGTGTGTCGGTATGTTCTGGATGATGATCGCAAAAAAAATTATGCCGACAGTCCACAGATCATGGATTGGATACTTCGCCGTATCGGTGATAATGTTTATCATCTGGGCAATAATTACCGGCAGGATCCAGACGGGGGAATGTTTTATCGCGAAGAGAATAATAGAGGCAACGAGCTTGAGGTTTTGTCCTTTATAAATGCGGAGGAGATTTTTCAGGGGGCGCTTGCTGCGGAAATCAAATTCCGGCTGAGAGTAATTCCCTTCGGAGACTTTTATTTTCAACATCTTCAGGTTTAGTGAAAGTTCGATGCGATTTGCATGACAAAATTGTCTCAATTTCAGGAAAGAAACAACCGAAGGCAAGAGAAATTTGATAATCTGATTCGGGAAACTTACTTTCTATGAAGAATGTGATCGTTGCCATCTCTGCTCAGCATCGTGTTGGCGACGTTCACTCGACCACGAAAAAATCAAATCACGGTTCAACTGTAAAGGATCGCAATGCAATATCGTGAGTTAGGCAGGACGGGATGGAAAGTATCTGCCGTCAGCTTTGGTGCCTGGGCGATCGGCGGCACCTGGGGCACGGTCGATGACAAGGAATCTTTATCGGCACTTCGCCGGGCTCTCGATCTCGGTGTAAACTTTTTTGACACGGCAGATGTCTATGGCGATGGACGCAGTGAGCGATTGATTGCAAAGCTTCGGAAGGAGCGCGGCGAAAAATTTCATGTCGCGACGAAGGCGGGTCGCAGGCTCGATCCTCACACCGCGAGCGGGTACAATAAACAAAATCTCACTGCTTTTGTGGAGCGCAGTCTGAAAAACCTGGAGATGGAAGCTCTCGACCTGCTTCAGCTTCATTGCCCGCCGACAGAAGTCTATTACATGCCTGAGGTCTTTGGTGTCCTCGACGATTTAGCGAAAGCCGGAAAGCTCCGCTACTACGGCGTAAGCGTGGAGAAAGTGGAAGAGGCGTTGAAGGCGATCGAATATCCGAATGTCCAGACGATACAGATTATTTTTAATATTTTTCGACAGCGGCCCGCTGAACTTTTCTTCAAGGAAGCCGGGCGAAAGCGCGTCGGTATCCTCGCGAGAGTGCCGCTCTCATCAGGGCTGTTGACGGGAAAATTGAACAGCATGAGCAAGTTCGCTTCCGACGATCATCGAAACTTCAACCGCCACGGTGAAGCTTTTGACCGCGGCGAAACATTTTCCGGGATAGATTACAAAGTCGGCCTGCAGGCAGTCGATGAATTACGCTCACTTGTGCCGCAGGGACAAACCATGGCGCAGATGGCGCTGAGATGGATTCTGATGTTCCCTGCAGTTACGTGTGCGATTCCCGGTGCAAAGCGCGCAGAGCAGGTTGAAGAAAATGTTAAAGCTGCCGACCTCGCACCGCTGTCGGATGCTACGATGAAGAAGATAAATGAAACATACGATACGCACATTCGTAAGCTTGTTCATAATTACTGGTAAGTTAATACCGGGCCGGGTTTAGAGAACATTTCAAAGTAATAATGCTTCAAAGACAATGGACTGCAAATGGACACCCGATTCCGCAGCACAAAGCCGCTGCACTTCTCGATCCCTATATCGTTACTGATAATCGCCTCCGGTATCTACGGTATATTTTTTAAGAGCGCGTATTCGCAAGAAACTCATTTGATGGCTGTTCAGGGGGTCGCGCAAGATTTGGCGAACCTCATCCTGGCTGTACCATCATTGATGGCCGGTGCATTTCTGATCCGCAGAGGATCGATACGCGGGATATTTATCTGGCTGGGAGCGGCGTTATACGTCTTTTATACCTTCGTCGTCTATTGTTTCGCAGTCCACTTCAATTCTTTCTTCCTGGTGTACTGTGCGGTGCTCGGCCTGACTTTTTATTCAATAATTTCATTATTGCTTTCGGTGGATTTATCCGCGATCAAGAATTCGTTCGCCGAAAATAAGTCAAATAATGTCTCAGTGTACTTTTTGATTGTGATCTCCGTTCTTTTCTTCCTGATCTGGATGAAAGCAATTATTCCCGCGCTGGCATCCGGTGAGCCGCCGCAGGAATTGAGAGAGGACGGATTATTAACCAATCCTGTCCATGTTTTGGATTTGTCGTTTTTCCTTCCAGGCATTTTCACGTCTGGAATTCTGCTTAAGAAGAAAAAGCCTCTGGGTTATTTGTTCGCACCTTCATTAATAACTTTTTCTACGATGATGTTGTTAACAATCTGCGCGTTGATTATTGGAATGAAGGTCGGCGGCATGGCTTCAGATATAACCATGCTGATTATTCTCATGGTTGTTGTGTTGATAAGTTGTCTCGTTCTCATCAATTTGATGAGAACCATTAAGAAATATTCTTGAAATCGTTAGGTGAATAATAAGGAGAATAAATATTTATGAGCATCGCGAAAGAACTCAGCACAGAATTGAATCAGCAAGCGGCGAACACGAAAAAACTTCTGGAAAGAATACCCAGTGATAAGTTAACATGGAAACCGCATGAAAAATCGACGGCGATCGGGAGGCTCGGCATGCACATCGCCGAACTTCCGAATTCGATAGTGAGAGCGATAGAGACGGTGGACTATGATTTCGCCGCAAATCCTTTCAAGCCGGTGTTTCCAAATACGACGGCGGAGATAATGGATACCTTTGAGAAATCGCTGCGAAAGGCAACAGATCTTCTGGAGAAAACTCCGGACGATGAATTGCCGGTTATGTGGAAAGCGCTGCGGGCAGGACAGCTGGTTTGGCAAATGCCGAGAAGTGCGGTCATTCGCAATACCTTAAATCACATCATCCATCATCGCGGGCAGCTGACGGTTTTCCTTCGCTTGCTTGATGTGCCGATCCCGAATACATTCGGGCCGACTGCCGACGAAAGATGATTTTCGTAACTGAGATGAAGGAGCACAATAGATTCCTTCGTGGCTTTATCTATGACAATTAGATTCCGTTCATGGCCCGCACCATCGACTTTCGGGATCTTGATTCTGCCCGTGGCCATCTATGTCGGCTTTACTTCGACGCCGCTTCCGTATTTGCTGAGCAAAGCCGGAGTTTCGGTTTACCAGATCGGCACACTCGGCTCGCTTCTCCAGCTCCCGAACATATTCGTTTTTCTCTGGGCGCCGCTCGTCGATGCGAAACTTCGACGCCAAACATGGCTGGTACTGTCGGCGGCTGCAACTGCGTTGTGCCTGTGGATAGCTCAGCCGTTCGTCGGTGCATCGCAACTTTATGTCTTAACCGTGCTCCTGTTGGTTGCTGGCATAACTGTATCTCTCGTGCTTGCCGCTTCCGGTGGACTCATGGTCACTGCGCTGTCTTCAGGTAAGCAACCGAAGGCAGCTGCGTGGAATCAAGCGGGGTACCTTGCGGGCGGTGCGCTGGGGGGCGCACTTGTTCTGTGGCTTGTAACCCGGCTATCAATTTTCCTTACCGGGTTCATACTCGCTCTCATCCTTTTCCTTCCTGCACTGATCGCATTCACATTTCCCGAGAAAAAGCCGGAAGTTTCCCACTGGTTCAAGGGGCGCCTCTCGGCAATCGGACGAGAGGTCGGTGGAGTTTTTAAGTCGCCGCTGCGAAGATGGAGCACCATCCTCCTCATGGCTCCGGCTTGCACTGGCGCTGCACAGCTTCTCCTCCCGGCGATTGCATCACACTATGGAGTGGGAGCGTCCGGTGTCATCTGGATAAATGGTCTCGGCGGTGGAGTTGCTCTCGGCTTAGGTTCGCTGTGCGGTGCTCTGGTTCCGGCGAGCTGGGACAATCGTGTAGTATATGTGGGCGCGGGTCTTCTGAACGCATTTGCCGCCATCGTACTCGTAGCCGTGGATAGCGCAACAGGATACCTCGTGGGCACAATTCTCTATCTGGTTACGCAGGGTCTGTGCTGGGCAAGGTTCACCGCACTTATCGTTGAAATTGTTGGGCCTGATACCAAAGATGCAAGTACGCTATATAGTGCCCTATCGGCAGCGGGAAGCATTCCGCTTGCATACATGACATGGCTCGACGGGTTTGGATATTCAAAGTTAGGCGCACACGGGCTTCTTTGGACGGATGCTGTAGGAAACCTGATTGTGTTTGGAGTGGTTGTTGCGGTTTTTATCTCTGGACGCCTAAAGTTTAGGCATACTTCAGAATTGGTTGCTTCCAACGAAGAACAGAGCCTGCATTCAAGGTAACAATTCGTCACCCTGAAGCGTAACATAGGTACCGGAACTGTTGCATCTGAGTCTAGGTTGATTAGTTGACAATAAAATACAGTACTTCTTTTGAACGCCGACACCAAAATTCTTTATAACTCAAAGTTTTACAGCATAACCGATTTCCATTGTAAGTCTAAGGCCGGTGAAAATTCCGGAGTTGAGTACCAGACCGATTTCTCGCTGAGCTTCACGCGGAGAGGGAACTTCATCTACAATGTATTCCGAAATTCTCTGGACGCTCACAGCGGAAGGATACTCTTGAATAAACCCGATCACGAGCACACGGTCAGTCATATGTACCATGTTCCGGATGAATGCACATGTTTTGCATTCCGGCCACAGTTTTACGAATCGGTAAAAGAGCGTCACCGGCGTCTTGTGAATCGGTTCTTCACAAACAACGATGTCCATTCTATTCTCATAAAATCGGATGCCGCGTTGGACTTTCTTCATAACAAGGTTCTGCGTCTCTTGAAAGACAAGCGCTGCTCAGGCTTGTTGATAGATTCAATCGTTTATGAAATTGTCAACTTGACGCTCGCGAAACTGGCGGGTGAAGAGCTCGTGAAAGGTATTCCCGCGTCGCTGAAAAAATACCACCTGCAAACCGTGGAGCGAGCGAAGGAATATATAAACGAGAATTACGCCCGCGACCTGTCGCTCGATGAAATTGCAGAAAACTCTTATGTCAGTCCGTTTCATTTCAGCAGAATTTTCAAGACGTTCACCTCGTACTCGCCTCACCGGTATCTCGTCGACACGCGCCTCAAGAATGCGGAAAACCTTATCAAAAATTCTGACCGATCGATAACCGACATTTGTTTTTCATCCGGCTTCGAAAGCCTCGAACATTTCTCCGCTTCATTCAAGAACAAATATCGAATTTCCCCGTCACAGTTCAGAGCGAAAAACAGTTAACTCAAAAAAGCAAGATTTCTAAAGTCTTACTATAATTCCACTGCTAAATTTATGCGTGAGAATTCACCATAAACAAATCGACATGGAGGAGAAATCATGAAAGAGAAAGAACTCGTATCCAGAGCAAACAATTTCTTTAGCGGCGATGCTTCGTACGGGGATCCCGCGATAAAAATCTTGGAAGGAATCACATCCGATTCGGCAATAAGGAGACCAGACAAAAACAGCCATAATGCCGCAGAATTGCTGGCGCACATTGTCGGATGGGAAGACGTCTATTTGAAAAGATTTCAGGGAGACCCGAAAGCCACGATAGATCAGAACCTATCGTTCGATTGGAAGAGGATCGACAAAAACGAGAAGAGCGCGTGGAAAAGCTTAGTGTCGGCATTCGAGAAGAACCACAGACAATTGGTTTCCTGTCTCGAGCAGGAGAAATCCGATATGGCGGCGAAAGAAAAACTGTTAAACAACATCATGGAACACGACATTTACCATCTCGGACAAATCGCACTGATAAAGAAACTGGCCGGTTAAACCGGCTTTTCCTTCAAAGAAGAGACTATGCGAGCTCGGCTCCTTTTTCAAGAAGGAGCTCGCGGAGCACCGAGCGGTGGCAGTGAGTTTCGTTCTCGCAATAGCAGCCGACCGAGAAGTTGGCATGATGAGAGAGTGCAGCGAGGAGCTCAAGCATGTGTGTATTTTCAGGAGTGGCCATTTCCGACTTGTACTTTCTGACGAATGCAGCCCATTGCGATGGTGTTTCCGCTCCCCGCGCGAGCTTCACGGTTTCAGCGCTCGGGGCGAGGTTGGGAAACCACACGTCGTACCAGTTCTCCGACGCAAACTTCTCCTTTGGTACGCCACGCGGCGGACGACGGACAGTTCCGATGCGTAAACCTTCGCCTTTTCTTCTGGGACTACCGAGTCTGACAATACGTATAGACATAACTTGCTCCTTTGCGTAATATATCGGTACGTTCTTGAAGAAGCAATCTTCGCTGTAAATGGGTTTTCAAACATACTTGTCAATTTTTCGGTTGCAGGCAGGTGAAAAAGAATATTAGATTTACTGTATGAATACAAAAGGCGAAACGACACTTTGGGATGAAGACATAATGTACGAAGCGTTTATGAAAAGAGACGCCTCGTATGAAGGAATTTTTTTCGTCGCGGTCAGGACAACCGGCATCTTCTGCCGGCCTACTTGCCGGGCCCGGCGAGCAAAGCGTGAACATATCGAGTTCTACCAAACGGCCAAAGACGCCCTTCTCAACGGTTACCGTCCGTGTAAAGTATGCAGGCCGCTCGAGCTTCTCGGTTCCACACCGGACTTCATACAGAAACTGATCGACCGGGTCGCCGCAGATCCTTCGAAGAAGATTACCGACTATGATCTCGTCAAGATGAAGATCGAGCCGAGCAAAGTTCGCCGTTGGTTCAAGACAAATCATGGACTGACTTTCCAGGGATACCAGCGAATGCTGAGGATAAACAGCGCACTTCACCAAATCAAGAATGGGGAAAGCGTAACGGAAGCCGCGTTTGAAAATGGCTATGATTCTCTGAGCGGTTTTTCGGAAGCGTTTAGGAAGATCGTTGGTACCAACCCCAACGGTGCGAAGTACGCCAACGTGATAAACATTCACCGGTTTGTAACTCCGCTCGGGCCAATGATAGCTGGCGCGACGGAGGAAGGAATCTGCCTTCTCGAGTTTACCGAAAGACGCATGCTTGAATCTGAGTTTGGTGATCTGAGACGCAAGCTGAAAGCGAATTTCGTGTACGGAATCAACGAGCACATTTCCAATCTCGAGACGCAAATGCGAGAATACTTCGAGGGCAAACGTAAGACGTTCGACGTTCCGCTTGTGACTCCGGGCAGCGAATTTCAAAAATCGGTATGGCAGCAGCTCACGACGATTCCGTACGGGCACACGAGATCGTATGAAGAGCAGGCGATCGCAATCAACAATCTCAAAGCGCTCAGAGCAGTGGCTAGCGCAAACGGTTTCAATCGAATCGCGATTGTCATACCATGTCATCGCGTGATCGGGAAAAACGGCAGCCTTACAGGATATGGAGGCGGACTCTGGAGAAAGAAGTGGCTTCTCGATTTCGAGAAGAGCAACGCTAAGAATTAGAAAGCACTTCCCAGCGAGTCGCAAGAATAGATTTTTTTGAGGATTTGAAGGGGAATTATTTCAGCTGTACCATGGTGAGTTGATATCGGGAACAGCAGCCCATCTCTCGTTTGATTTTTCAAGTTGATAGATTTACTTTCTTTTTGAATTTATTCCGGTCAAAAAGTCTGCCCGGACTAGATTGAAACATCGTGCAATGCGTGGCAGGAAAGGAGGATCCTATGAAAAACATCTCAACTGTAATGTTCGCAATCTCCGCGTTTTCTATCAGATGGGTTTGACGTGGGGGATTCGATTTGGTTTTTCCGCAAGGCGCATTTAGATTTTTACATGAATCCGAAATTGTGCAAGGAAAAGAGGAAGATTGCGGTTGAATAAAGCGCTTGCTGCAGTATCATACCTTTTTCTCTTTACCTCTATTGCGTCGGCACAGATATTTTCCTCGCCGGCGGAGATGTATTCAAGCTACTTCAACGAAGTAAAGGCTGCGGAAGACCAGAGTTGGGATCTGTGGGATAGAGACATGTATGGTCCGATTCTCTTGGTCAATCCATCAACGAGGGAAGTTTACTCGAATTACCCCGACCTTGGCGGCGCTCTCACAAGCGATGGGGATGTCTATCATGGAATGCTTCCTGCCGAAATCAATACTGCCAATACCATGGTACACTGGAACGGCAGGGATTGGGCAATGGTGATGCTCCCTCTTCCTCGCTACAAGAAAGACCGCGTAGACCTAATGGCTCACGAGCTGTTCCATGTTGCGCAATCGTCGCTTGGCTTTCGAGGGTACAGCCCGGCGAACAGCCACCTCGACGACAAGAACGGAAGAATTCTCATGAGGCTGGAACTCGAAGCGCTGAGGAAGGCGTTGGAATCGACTTCAAGCTACGACATCAAAGAACATATCACCGATGCCATGATCTTCAGAGAGTACCGTTACACTTTGTTTCCTGAAGCGAAAACTACCGAGAACCTTCTCGAATTGAACGAAGGTCTGGCTGAGTATACGGGTTTCATGGTCAGCAATAGAACAAGAGAAGAGGCTATCTACCATTTTGAGACCGATATAAATTCCTTCGTTAGATTCCCCACTTTCGTGAGATCGTTTGCATATGAAACGATTCCTATATATGGATACCTACTTCAACAATCCGATAAGTTTTGGAATAAGAAAATAACACCCGGCACAAACCTGACGGACTTTTTCATAAGGGAATTCTGGTTGACTTTGCCGGCCGACATCCCGTCAGCGGAGCGTTCTATCGAGAATCAGTACGACGGAAAGGTTATCCGGGCGGAAGAGACCAACCGCGAGACCATACGAGAGGCGCAGGTCGAAAAGTACAGAAAGTCGTTCATCTATCAGCCTCATCTTGAAATTCATTTTGAAAATATGCGTCTCTCATTCGACCCGACGGACGTTATCCCGCTTGACGATAAAGGAAACGTTTACCCGGTTATTCGCGTGACCGACAATTGGGGAATTCTCGACGTGCACAGCGGAGCATTGATGAGTCAGAAATGGGATAAGATTACTACGAGCGCTCCTGCAAAGATCGACGGCAGAAATATAAGCGGTGATGGATGGACACTTCTGTTGAATGACCTGTACACCATAGTCGAAGACAGCGCGGGAAACTATCAGATAATAAAGAGATAGCAACCGCCCGCCGCGTCCACATGCTGTCTGGGTGGCCGGGCACTGGGACGGGCGGAATTGCGAATGGGTTTTCTTCGAAGGACGCTGGGAAGATGTGCGTTAATATCGCGTCTGAACCTTGCGAAAGTTTCCGTCCTTCGTGGGGTTCAAAGATTTGTTGAAGGGTCATCTGCACTCGGCCCGTAAGCAGAAGGGACCTTACCTCCGGCGAGGCGAATGTATACGGACATTTGTCCGCGGTGATGAATCATATCGAAAATCATTACCGTTATGAATTCATCTCCGGTCATTTTCTTTCTGGCAAACTCGACCGGTTTGTTCAGGTCATCGTTCGACATTTTCTCTAGGGTTGAGACAACACAGGAACTTTCATTTTCAAAGTCAGAAATGAGTGTCTGCAAATTTGAGGGCGCATAGTTCTGAAATACCGACCTGTCGACTTTTTGTCCGAAGACAACGGATTCGATCAAGTACATTGCAAACACAAACGTTGCCATGACCTGCTTTGCGTTTCGCGAGCGTTCATGGGGAGTGAAGAGTAACTTGTCTTCCGGAAATGCCCGCATAGCCTTGAGCGTCGTCGCAGATTCTTTTTTTATTATTTGCAGTAGGTCTTCTTTTGCAATCATATTTCACTCACAATATTCATGAATCTTGTTCGACAAGTTCTTTTATTTTCGTAAGCACCATTCACCATCCGGCGGCAGTTTCTTCACATCTCTTTTGACCGTTCTCCATGCTTGAGAAATCTCCCCGGGAAACGGAGAGTGTCGTACTACTCTTTTCCGGCAAAAGTGTGTATGTCACCGCCAAATAAATTAGACGGCACATCTTCCATGGCGCCGTTTGGATCAAACGTGGTGTATTGAAGAATCTTTCCGCGTTTTATCTTCTGAATGGATCCCTTCACGTAAACCTTACCATCCGATGCTCCCTTCCAGATCAGGGGCCTCCCATTTTCCCGTTCAGGAACCGCCTCGCAGTTGAGCATGTATTTCTTTGCTATTTCAGGACTAACCAGAGCATCCCATACCCTCGATACTGGTCCGTCGATGAATATGGAATTCTCGACTATCAACCCCTTTTTCATTCTTCTCTCCTCTATTTTCTCAAATCACCATCCTACAGAATATCTGACGAAGGAAGCGATTTGAATCCTTTAACTGAGAATTGTCAACCAGTTATGAGCAGATCTTTCAGCAAGCGCCCCGCTCGACGACGACCTCACAGGGCGATGCGGACATAACCTCAACGCTTCCCGCCATCGCGAACGGTTCCATGAACTTCTTGACCTGCTGCTCGTCCGGTGCTTCGATAATCAAGTATAACGTATGCTTGCCGTTGATAACCCCCTCGCCTTTTATTCTGACTCCGTAACTCTCGGCGTTCCGCGAAGAAAGATGTGATAATAACATACCGCCCATCTCTTTGCTGCGTGCAGGGCATGTTTCGCTTGAATGTTTATGTTGAACTACAAATAAAGCCATTATTTTGTTCCTTTTCTTTTTTCTTTGCTATCTAAACATCAAAATCGCAGAAATGATTTCCTCGTGATACGTTTGTATTGTCTATGCAGTGGGCAGATTCCATGGTACATTTCAACATTGACAATCGCTTCTCAGGATACTACATTGTCTGTGGATTGGAAGGTATGGAAGTGGGAAACAGATTTTTCAATTCGAAATTGAACGGACTAATCCTTGCCCTGCTAAGCTTCCGGATAGCATACGGTCAAGATCACACCTATCTCATTGGAATGGTCTCTGATAACGGGTCAAAGAGTCCTGTATCAAACGCTAATATTATAATTGTGGGGTCACAATTGGGTACAATCTCCGACAGCGCCGGACGATTTACTTTACGAGATCCACCAATAGGATGGCACGTTGTCAAAGTCTCGCACGTTGGCTATGTTGCAGGATATTACTTTGTAACAATCGAAGAAGAGAAAACGTTTTTTATCAACGCTGTGCTGAACCCAACTTCGATTTCCCTCCCAGAAGTAACCGTTACGGGCACTCATCAGTTTGACGAATTTTACAGGTTGTCATCAAGCGCAGATGTTACTGCAAAGGATATTAAGAAAGATGGCATTTTTGACTTCGAAGGTCTTTTCTTAAAGTATGCATATTTCATGACATTTCGCGATTATGCTCTTTTTGTAGACGGCATTCGAGAGGATCCGGAATTTCTCAAAACGATTAATGTTCGCGACGTCAAGGAAGTTTTTGTGTGGCGCAAGGCAATGGCTCCAATCGAGTTTAAGGAGAGACTCGGCACGACTTGGAATACTTTTGACTATGTTGTGCTTGTAAACACGAGATGAGGCAACTAATTTTCCTGGTGGAATATCTCATTGATCTGAAACAAATCTAACTCCGTGTTTTTTAAAGCCTGGCAGTGCCTATCGTGTTTTGATCTGCGATCAAGTAGTCGATTTCACTTTTTAGCTTCACCCCTATCCTATTCTTATCGGAACCGCTTGATGTTTCATCTCTGTTATACTTTTGCATCTAAATGTGGCTCGCTGCATCTAATCTGCACAGAGAGGAAACAGAAATGACGGAATACAGAAAAATAAAAAAGGTATTTAAGAGCAAGGCTGCACTTGAAGGCGCTGGTGTCCATTTGAAACGCGCTTTCGGTTTCAATGAAGTGAAGATGTTTGATCCGTTTTTGCTTCTCGACGATTTCAGGTCTAACAACCCTCAACAGTACATGAAAGGTTTTCCGTGGCACCCTCATCGCGGCATCGAGACCATCACTTATGTCTTGAAAGGAGATGTCGAGCATGGCGACAGCATGGGAAACAAAGGGATTATATCTTCCGGCGACATTCAATGGATGACCGCTGGGAGCGGAATCATTCACCAGGAAATGCCGAAGGGCAATAATAACGGTGAGATGTACGGCTTCCAGCTCTGGGCGAATTTACCGAAGAGCCACAAGATGATGGACCCGCGTTATCAAGAGGTCAAGAGCGACCAGTTCCCGACCCTCACCAGAGAAAACGGTACGAAGATAAAAGTTGTGGCAGGAGAAGTTGAAGGAGTGAAAGGACCCGTAACAGGCATAGTCATAACTCCGCAATATCTCGACGTGACCCTTCCGGCGAATTCTCATTTCGAGTTGCCGACGACGAAAGGCCACAAGGTACTCGCGTACGTCATCGATGGAAAAGGTTATTTTACGAAAGAGAATGACATGTTCTTATACGAACTCGACGGCGGTAACGGATCGAAATCGGAGAAGAACCAGATAATCGACAACGAGAGTCTCGTTCTCTTTGGCGATGGCGAGGCAGTTGAGGTTATGACTGCTGACGAGCAGGTGAGATTCCTGCTGTTTTCCGGTGAGCCGATCGGCGAACCTATAGCGTGGTACGGCCCCATAGTGATGAATCATGAAGGGGAGCTTCGTCAGGCATTCGAAGAGCTCGATAAAGGAACGTTCGTAAAGAAGCATCGATCGTGAAGTAAAGAAGCGTGCAAGGTGGACGCCGTCCGCAGTCTGATGTATTACAAATCATGAGCCGGAATGTTGCGGCAATATGGATTGCATCTCGTTGCGGATCTGATTTTGCGACCGTCTGAGGGTAAGACATTCAAAACGGGGTCAAAGGTGCGGGGCTCTGGAATTTCAAGTCCAGGATTAAACTAATTGCAGGCCGAGGCGTCCAATCGTTCGGATTTTCTTTATGCCTGAGACGTAATTGCGTACAAGGATTTCGACAGGGGCATTTGACGATTCGGATACTATCAACAACCTAAATTACGGAGAGTTATTGCTATGGATATTGCTTACAGAAAAACCTATTACTATGCTTTTTTGTTCGTAAATATTTTATGTTTCCATGGAATCTCCGGCGCCACACGGGCACGTCAGGGAAACATACATAGAGGTCAATCCAACTCCGGTTCTCATGTCGTCTACGTCTCGCCTGTGCCGGGTTCTGCCTATCTTACTCCGAGTACCAATATTATTATTCGCAGTGATGAGAGCATAGATGCGGCATCGCTTGCCGGTGACGGGTTATTCACGATCGTCGGGAGTCTTAGCGGCGATCATGCTGGAAACGCAGTACTTGCCAGCGATCGACGAACGATAATATTCAAACCCATTGTCCCATTCTCGCTGGGTGAAATCGTGAGCGTATCCATCGTGCGTCGGCTGCTGACGGCAGATGGAGATACGATATCGTTGAATCCGTTCTCTTTTAGGATTTCCGGGCGCAATCTGAATGCTGATAAGGCACTGATTGCGGAGATCGCAGCGGCGAATTCGGAGATTCCAGATGTGCATCCGGAGTCCCCGACAAACCAAACCAGCCGCACAATGAACGAACCACAATTGAAGAATGAGTTTGAAGGGCTGCCGGCTAATTTTCCTACTTTGAAGGTCACTCAATCGGACAACCCGAGTCCGGGATATATTTTTCTTTCAACGATCAGCAGCCCGATCAGCTCCGATTATGGCCATTACCTGATAATGGCAGATAATCAAGGGAGTCCCGTTTTCTACAAATACATGGGAAGTGACCAGGCATGGGATTTTACCATGCAGCCCACCGGCGTGTTGACTTATTCATACCCCTTCATCGATCCCACGCGTTACGTAATGAACACGTCCTTTCAGATTATTGACAGCTTCAAATGCGGCAACGGCTATATCGACGATGGCCACGAGATGAAAATCTTGCCTGATGGTAACGTGATTCTCCTTGCCGATGATTACGAGCAGATCGATATGAGCAAAATTGTGCCGGGTGGCGACACGAATGCAGTGGTGCTTGAAAACGTAATCCAGGAATTGGACAAAAACAAAAACGTCATATTCCAATGGCGGACTTTCGACCATTTCAATATCACGGACGGCATAGGTACAAGCCTGACTACCGCGAACGTCGATCCTTTTCACTGCAATGCGATTGAAATGGATCAGGATGGGAATATTCTTCTTTCATCCCGTTATCTCAGTGAAATAACAAAGATAGATATCGAGACGGGTGATATAATCTGGCGGCTCGGCGGAAAAAATAATCAATTTGACTTTGTCAACGATCCGATCGGATTTTCATACCAGCATGACATAAGGAGGCTTCCAAACGGCGACATAACATTGATGGATAACGGCAACAAGCACACGCCGACGCATTCGAGGGCCGTGGAATACAAGCTGGATGAAGTCAACAAGACGGCTACGTTGGCGTGGCAGTTTGAGCACAGCCCAAATGTCTATAACTCTTTCATGGGCGACGTGCAAAGGCTTGCGAACGGAAATACGTTGATCGGGTGGGGTGGCGCTCCAACTCCGACTATGACGGAAGTGAGGCCCGATGGAAGCATCGCACTTGAAATGACATTTCCCTTTGATTCCGCGTTGAGTTACCGGGCATATCGTTTCCCTTTCTTGTTTATCACATCACCAACGGTCAGCGACACACTCAGAGGGGGTGATGTTACAACTCTAAGGTGGAAATCGTCCGGCGTTGATACTGTCGATGTTGACTGCTCTACCGATGGGGGCAACTCATGGTCCGGCATAACTGTAAATTATCCGGCTGATGCAGATTCGATAGATTTTGCGGTGCCGGCATTGTCCGCAGGATCAGACATAAAATTCCGAGTTATCCAGTCCGGCGCAACAAATAGAGGCGTAACATTTTTGAGCGATGCCGTTTCAATAGTAGGCGTTGAAAGCGTTCCGCCATCCGGTGGTCCTTACACATTTTCTCTATCGAATAATTACCCCAACCCGTTCAATCCCTCAACGACCATCGACTATGAAATCTCTTCCGGGGGCTTTGTGACATTGAAGATTTATGATATTCTTGGAAGAGATATAGAGACTCTTGTGGACGGGGCCAAGGTTCCTGGGAAATACAGCGCTACATTTGATGGGAGCAAGTTCTCGAGCGGTGTATATTTTTACCGGCTAACTACTTCGTCAGGATTCACAAAGGTCAACAAGATGGTGCTTGAAAAATAACATTCGAAACCTTGAGAGTTGTCCGCAAAATGGTTAACATTTCAGAGTGTGGCCAATGTGCCGCGCGCGTCTCCGCCGAAGGCTTGCCATAGGCGGGAATTGTGTCGTGAACCTACAAAACAGGAGAAAACAATGAAGAGGATCGTATTGCTAGCAGTAATTTTTGTTGGCGTTCTCACTCTCTCATCGAGTCTGGTCAGCGCCCAGAATGCCAATATGAAGCCGGAAGCCGGGCCGAAAGTCGTAGATATGAAACTTGGCGCGGGGATACAGGACAAGCAGATCACTGGCGAGGATTCGACATTCGCTCTCAACGCAAAAGTTTATGCCTGGATGAAAGTTACGGGCGCCGCCGGCGATTCAATTGTGGTAACGTGGAAACACGCTGACAAGGAATACAAAGCGACGATCGGCGTCGGTGGAAGTCCCTGGCGAACCTGGGCTTATAAAACGGTAAGTGCCGCAGGTGATTGGACAGTGACGGTTTTAACCCAATCCGGAGAAGTTCTCAAAACGGGAAGCTTCACAGTCAAGTAATTTTTTTCTTATAAACCTTGCGGAGGCCTGAACGCCTTCGCGAGGTTTGCAAATATGCCCGCCCATATTCACATAGGCTGTTGCGGTTGGAGTTATCTCGACGAAAAGGAATTTCGAGAACCTGAAGGTCTCAGGCCCGGGCATTCAAAGCTTCAAGCCTATGTGAGATTGTTCGACTCCGTAGAAATTAATTCCACTTTTTACAGACTCCCCCGGCTTTCCACTGCGGAGAGGTGGCGCAAAGAGGCTGACGAAGTAAATCCGGGATTTGGATTCACCGTCAAGGTATATCAAGGGATAACTCACCTCCACCGGTTCCGGAAAAAAGAATCGCTCGATACCTACAGAATTATCAAAGATATCTGCTCCGTACTTCGTTCGAATCTGGTTCTTTTTCAATCTCCGGCAAGTTTTAAACCGTCTCCGGAGAATATCGATGCCATGACGGAATTCTTTGACAAAATAGATAGAGAAGGAATCGTTACGGCCTGGGAGCCGAGGGGAAAATGGTACGACGACTCAAGACTCGTTGAAAAAGTTTGTGCGGATTGCAAGCTGGTACACTGCGTTGACCCATTCCGGAACGATGCACTTGTGTTAGGGAAGACAAAGACCGCTTATTTCAGGCTGCACGGCTTCGGGAAGCCCAGTATGTACCAGTATGATTTTTCCGAAGAAGAATTGTACCGGTTGCAGAAAAAAATAGATTCATTGTCATATGAGATGAAATACGTTTATGTCTTCTTCAACAACGCGGCCTGTTACGGGAACGCTGCGGCATTCCAGAAGATGCTGGCTAAATGATTCCAATCTCATTGCGGCCTAGAATTCGTATCCGAGATTCAACCCCAATCGTATCTGATTATAGCCGGCCAGCTTATACGTTGGCCCATAGAATACGCCGAATGCGTCCATGAAAATCGTTTTCAAACCGACACTCGGGATTACCGTAAAATTTGGGTCAACAATATGGAACACCCCTCCGATCGAAAGATCGGTGATGGTTTGATAGAAATATTTTGGTGAAGTGTCCTCAATCGGATTAAGTCGGATCACGCCGATGCTCGCCTGAATAAACAGCGGATGTAAATCTTCGATAGGATGGTACCTGAATCCTGAGGAAAGCGAAAAAGTTTCGTCGCGAATGTAAGATACTATAGGGTATGGAGAAGTTTCAGTCCAATCCGTGGGGGTTTGCTTGATTCTTGAATAGGAAAATGAGGAAACAATAGCCTCATCTGAGTTCAAATAGATGTCTCCCTCAATTGAGAATTCTGAATAGCTCGAATACGAATCAGAGGAACTTCCAAAATTGGCCCAGTAATTTCCAGTATCTGCCCAACTCAAGCTTTGTTTTTCCATCTTTCCTACTACGACGTTATATGAATAGCCTCCTGAAACGATGATATTGCTCGGAGAATTTTGACGCTGAGTCTCGATACTATTTCCCATCAGCAAATTGGGATCAGCACTCAATGTGAACTGAAATGTTTCCCATGGATAATCCCAGTCAAACGGGGAATTGAGATAATTCTCGATACTATTGTGCCACAATCCGGCATATCCCACCATGGCTTTTATGCCGCCGGCTTCAATTCCAACGTTAAAACCGTGAGTGTAAGCGCTATAATAGCGCGGCTTCGGTCCTTCAGTAAAAAAGCCAGCATACATTTCCTGAATGTATGAAATCCCGCCGCCGAGATAAATCGGGTGCCAGACGTAACCTAGTCCAAGCCGACCCGTGACATCGTTCGGGAAATTGTTCCAATCGTTGAACAGTGCCTCAAATGAAGATTCCGCTTCAAAATCAGGAGCGCTCCCGACCTTATCGAGCGGCTTCATGGCCCCGGCCGTTAATTCAAGCTCAAAGAACTCATTCGCAATCGGCAATCCTTCAATTCCTACAATTAGCTGCGCAGGTGAAGGAGCGGAAAGCGTCTGTGAAACGACTCGTCCGCTGTCAGGATTCCAGACGCTCTCCTGATATTCAACTTTAGTCCCAAAGTTCATAAGTGAAATGCCGATGTTCAACCGGTTGGAAAATACTTCGGGGCTGTATGTAGCCCCTGCGCTAAATAAAAGATGGTCCAAAGTAATTTGCCAAGCGACCTGTTTTGAATATCTTATCTGTGCGCCTACTGCAAGCTCATCACCAAGATGCGTTGCGTAACCTGCAGCAAATGTTCGCGTGTAAAAATGCATCGTTATGTCTCTATAACCTTGCGGGGTCGTGTCGATTACCGCGCTGACCATGTCAAAACCATAATCGGTATATTCTAAGCCGATGCTGCCAAAGTCTTCTATCTTTGTCGCAAGGGCGAGAGAACTCAGCGGTATGTTCCCTGCCCACGATTCGAATGGATTTCTGAAAAACGACAGACTTGCATCTTCCGCATAGGCCAAATTCGCCGGATTGTATTCCATGGCATCGATTGGGTTTTTCGAAGCTACTCCTTGCTCACCAATGCCCTGGGAGCTGACTGACCTTGGATAAAGCAGCGCTTGAAAAGCTGCTTGTGATTGTGCGAATAAATTCTCGGAAGAAATGAAAAGTGAAACTAAGGTGATGATTGCTCTGCAAACTTGCATACAGCCTCCAGCGACAGTGTTTTGTTTCATGCCGAAACTTATTTCATCGAGAAAATTTAGGTCAGCCGATGTCTAGTATCAAGGCCCTCCTATGCGGACGCATGGCATTTTACAGTGAATGACAGGAAACCATAGCCTTTAAAAAGTGTGACACCTGTCATTTGTAATGAAATCTTTTTGGAATTAACTTTGTTAGTTATTATGCTGGTCAGTAGATGGGTTCCATGGTGATAAGGAATTCGTCTGCCAGATAACGCTACAGAGAGATAGGGACAACACGTGCTGAAATCCTTCACGGAGGATGCAGGCACGAGAGAGCGAATCCAGGATAGAAAGAAACTCTCTGTGCGTTCAAAATGAAACAGAAGTACAAATGGAGAAGGAGAGATGTCCCAGGATACTGCCCGTCGGTCCACACTTGTGGATCATCCAATCAAGTTAGCTGTGCCTAAAGTGCAGCCCATATTTAATCTTCAAATTCCATTCGGCCGATTATTAATCCTGATCGGAAAATCAAAACTGTAAACTATTAAGAAAGCCCTGATGCTGGTGGATATGAGATGGTCACCGCCAAAGGTGGCTGACCACAATTCATAGTTGTTGCATTTGAACAAGCAAAAAAATAACAGGAGGAAAAAATGACTAACTCTACAAACCGCCGGTTTGTGCTTGCAGACTGGCTAGGAAGGGTTGCCATGCTGGGATTGATACTCGCAGCATCCGCAGCTCTTGCGCAATCAGCAAAACCGCTTGAAACCATCCTCAATCCGGATGGAAGCGTAATGTCCGGAATTACACGAGGAAGTTTCGACGCCCGCGGATACAGGATGGTCACTGCGAGGGACGGTTCCCCGAGATTTGTAAAGGCCACCTCCGATCCCAACGATAAAAATTGGGATCCGTCATTCACCGTCGCAGGCGTCGGCGGTTACCTTGACGTAGTAACATATAACGGTGATACACTGTATGTCGGCGGTTCCTTCGGCAGTGCGGGAAATGTCGTAGCGAACAATATTGCGAAATACAATTTAACCACTAATACATGGTCGGCTTTCGATACGACGAGCGCTGACAGAGGAACTAACGACCAAGTGGATTATATACTTGTCAATGGTAACGATGTTTACATCGGCGGTTACTTTACTTCGGCGGGCGGTGCAGCCGCAAATTATGTCGCTGATTACAACACATCCACAGGGACATTTTCATCTTTGGGGACAGGAACGTCAAACGGAACGGATAGCTATGTCTATTGCATGGTCTATTTCGGAGGTAATCTGTACGTTGGCGGCCACTTTGCGAATGCGGGCGGCAATGCTGCAGCCTACGTAGCAAGGTGGGACGGCTCGTCATGGCACGCACTTGGCTCCGGGGTCGACAATAACGTGGATGCCATGATAATCTGGAGCGGCGCCCTATATGTCGGTGGCTCCTTTCTCAATGCGGGCGGCAGCACTGCAAATTATATAGCCAAATGGGATGGTACAAACTGGAGCAGCGTCGGAGCCACAGCAACTGATCTAAACGATGCAGTGTATGCTTTTGCCGTTGCCAATAACGGCCTGTATGTCGGCGGAGATTTCACAACGGCAGGCGCAACCACTGTCAACTATGTAACAAGATGGGACGGAACAAAGTGGAACATGGTAGGAGCCGGAGTAAGTGGCTATGTTGAAGCCTTTGCACTTTCCGGCAGCACGCTATATGTAATCGGAGGGTTTTCCGCTGCGGGCCTGATCACGGTAAACAATATCGCTACTGTCGATACATCGACGAATGTCTGGTCGGCGCTTGGATCACTTGCCAGCATAGGAACGAATGATTGGGGATGGGTGAGTGCGGTCGTCAACGGCAAACTTTATCTGTCCGGCGGTTTTACCAGGGCAGGAAGTGTAAGTGCATTTGGAATCGCAAGCTGGGATGGATTAACATGGTCGTCTCTCGGGGGAACAACGAATGCACCCGGCGGAAATGTATATGCGATGGCAATTGACAGTTCTAACATTTTTGTCGGCGGAAGCTTCCTCACCGCAGGCAATGTTGCAGCCAATCATGTCGCCGTGTATAACACAAACAGCAAAACATGGTCAGCACTTGGCGTTGGAACTGCAAACGGTGTTGATGGCACCGTCTATGCTCTTGCAATGTTAGGCGGAAACTTGTATGTAGGCGGCAGTTTTACTCACGCAAATGGGAATCCAGCCAACCGCATCGCAATGTGGAATGGAACATCATGGAGCACTCTCGGAACCACTCCGAACGATGGTGTAACAAACACCGTGAGGGCACTCGCAAGCTTTGGGTCGGATTTGTACGTCGGCGGAAACTTCACTGCCACCGGCTCGGGAGCGACCGTCAATCATATAGTGAAATGGAGCGGCACGTCATGGTCTGCCCTAGGCACGGGAGTTAATAACACTGTCTATGCGATCGCTGCCGGGAACAACGAAATTTATGTCGGTGGAATATTCTCTCAGGCCGGAGGCGGTTCTGCTAATTATGTGGCATCATGGAACGGATCAAACTGGTCTGCACTTGGATCACCAACAAATGGTGTCGACAACACCGTTTATGCCTTGGCAACATACGGCGATACGCTGTTCGCGGGAGGAATATTCGCAAATGCCGGAGGGAGCCCCGCTAGTTGCCTCGCAAAGTGGAACACGCACGCGTGGACCGTTCTCGGCGCTGGTGTCGCCAGCAATGTGTACTCAATGGCGATAAATGGGACAAATCTTTTCATCGGAGGCGGATTCTCGACGAGCGGGCTTGTCAACGTCAACAACATAATCGAATGGAGCATCAAAGACAGCTCATTCGCTACCCTAGGTGATGGCGTCAATAATACGGTTGATGTTATCTCTTCGACGGGCAATGATACTTATGTGGGCGGTGCTTTCAGCACAGCGGGAGGTAGACCATCATATCGATTTGCCCGGTACAATCCGAACGGAATCGTTGCGGTCAGGGAGCAACAGCCTGTCGCCGGAACATTCAGATTGTTTCAGAACTATCCCAACCCATTTAACCCGACGACAGTCATCAGTTATCGCTTGTCATCCGTCGGTCACGCGACATTGAAGGTCTATGATGTTCTCGGCAGAGAAGTTGCGACTCTCGTGGATGGAAACCAGGATGCTGGTACACATGCTGTCACGTTCGATGGCTCGCGCCTTTCGAGCGGAGTCTACTTTTACAGGCTCACGACGGGAAATTTCAGCGATGTAAAAAAGCTAATGGTCGTCAAATAAAAAACCATAGCAGGTTTTTGGGTTTCTCGCCAAAGCAGATGTCCTCACTTGGCGAATCGAGCGGGCGAGAGACCCAAACCTGATGCAAAAAAGGATCAAAGGAGGAGGAAGAGGTAAGGTTGAGTGACGGATACTTCAAGGGAATTCTCTTTCTGATTCTCGGTTTGACGTATGTAGGTAACATGTCAGCGCAGAGCAGCGCACAATCCGATTCCCTGCTAGAATAGGAGTAGGAAGAGAGGGGGGCCATATTTTGATATTTCATTTCTCAGATCGCGAGACAGGCCGTCATCTTTGCCTCCGCCTCAAGCATCCATCGTCGTCGTAGCTCCAAACGGTAACGATTCGTGGCCGATCGGGAACGTCGAGAACATACGCCGGGCTTCATCAGGTATTTATGGCGATGTAAAGGTAGAGCTTTCAACAGACGGGGGTTTAACCTATACAGTACTTTCCGGCAGCGTCGCAAACACAGGATTACTGCCGTGGATTCAAAAGGAATTGAAAGCGGTCGAAGCGAGGAGGTTGAAATAAGAAGATAACAGGGCAAGATTCTCCAGCAATCTCCTCATCACTCGCTTTGACAATTCAAACGGCATCGCTACCGACTAAGCGGAGCCTCTGCGGCTACTTCAAAATCTCTCCCAGATCTGCAGTCCAGTTACACGCGGGATAATTAGCACACCCCGCAAAGAATCCCCGCCTCCCGCGTTTGACTTTTATTTTGCCTGCATCAATTGGACAGCTCTCTCCACTTTCTTCAAGTATTGCTTCGATGATTTTTCCATCCGCCGGAGCCGTTATGCATTGATTGTCTGCACATTGTGCCACGATCATTCCCTTCATCTCTTTCAGCTCCATTTTCCCGCCGCATACGGAACAATGAACATCGACTTCTTTACCACCTACACCCGTGAGCTTTGAACTTTTCCTCGGTAAAATATAATTGAAGACTTTTGTGATTTCCGGCACGCCGATCCGAAGACTGAAAATCTCATCCCGTCCTAAAATGTCGAAGACATGCAGAATTTTTCCATCGATTATCCAGAAGAATAAATCGGATTTGTCAGACGTTATGAGATTAGTATTCCTTAGTTTCTGCTGAAGAACACTCATTTCGAGAGATTGGAATTCCTTCGCCGACTCGACTTCTTTATTCAGAACATATTTGAAAAATTGAAGCTTTGATTTGATCGGCTGTACCAGCTTCAGTTCTTCGGCCGATCCCTGGATGTCTCGCAACAATGGAATTACAGCGTCGGTAAAGCCATGATGCATAGAGATGCCCGCGAAATTGCTCCCGATATGTTTTTTTTCGTTTTTCTCTTCAATCTGAATCGGCGTGACAACTTTCTCGCGTCTCGATTTATCGAGCACGAAACGCAGCAGTGATCCTTCACTTGTTTTCGAAGATAGATAATCGAAATTTCCTACGAACAGTAGTCTTTTTCTCGCACGCGTTATGGCGACATTCAACAAGCGCTCACCCTCCGTAACATCTTCATCGTCTCCACTTTCGAATGTCGAAGACTGTTCCCGTGATGCGAGCAAAACACCGAGTGGAAGCGGCCTGTCATCCACGAAATCGAATACGACCACGTCGCATTCGTTGCCCTGAAATGTATGGACAGTTGCGGCAGAGATCCTGTCAAGACCCATGCTGTTCAAAACAGAGCGTAAAAATCTTGCCTGTGCCCTGTATGGAGTGATGATGCCGACGGATTTTGCACCGTGTTTCAAAGATTCAACCGCAAGATCAGTCGCGGCGATACCCGACAGAATATTTACCCTGCTGTTGGTTGTAGCTTCGCGGAACGGTTTTGAGTTCAACGGCGATGTGTCATAGAATACGACCGGCTCTTCCTTCGGTGTCGCGCCTCTTATCTTATCACTTGCCTTGAGCTTTCCTGCGTAAATTCTGTCGTTAATCAGTTCCATGACGGGAAGCGGCATTCTGTATTGAACCTCCAAAACGTTCAGTCTCTTATGCCCCTTCGTCGCGTAGCGATGCAAGCTTGTCTCTCGGAAAATATCTCTCGAAAGAATATTCAGAACTCTCGTCGAGGATTGTGTGATCGGCGGGATCTGCATAAAGTCTCCAAAAATTGCCACGCGCTTTATCGCAAGCGAAGCCGCATACAGGACATAAGGAAGGTACAGCATACTTGCTTCATCGATGAGAACGGCATCGAACCGCCTCGAAAATATCTGAGAAGAGATTGCTGCCTTAGCCGCCGTGCATGCAACCAGGTCTGCGTGCTGGACTATTCTGCTTTCCTTGCCGTAAGCTTCTTCACGAAGCTTCGAAAGCTTCTCGCGAAGGTCGGAAAGTCTTTTATGGCCGCCTCGGCGCTTTGACCCGGGGTTTCTGAATTGCGTCATGGAGCCCCGAATATCTTTCTCGACTTTTTCAATAGTTGCATAAAGCGCAGGATTTTTGTCGCGCGCGACATATTGCGGCAGAGACCACGGAAAATCCTCAAGCTCCACAAACCTCGGAATACCGAAGCGAACAAATTTTCCATTGAAATAATCGTCCTCATCCTTCAGATATTCGAGAGTTTTTTGAAGCGCAACATCGACGGCAATGTTTGTGTTCGAGATGATCAGGACTTTCTCTCCAATGGAAACCAAATTTGCAGCCGTAAATGCGAGAGTCTGAGTTTTTCCCGTTCCCGGCGGTCCCCATATAAATGAAATTTGTCTCTTGATCACCGAGCGTGCCGCTTTGACCTGAAACTCATTCAGCTTCTTCGGGTCAAGCGCAATATCCTGACCGAGTTCCTCCCCTTCATCTTCACCGAACAGGGCTTCTATGCACTCCACGTCCTTGTCTTCAATCGACTCGAGACGATCTATAAGCTGTTCGAGAAGGAAGTATGGCGCAGTCCGGAGCATAGCATGGTCGACTTTATCCCCGATATATCCTTGAAGCAGGAGCACAATCCGGTTGCTTTCTACGGCGACGAGACTTCCGCGAGTTACGTTGCCTTCAACATCGATCTCCACCGGAACATCCTCGCCCATTCGCGCGTCATCATCGAACTTAAACTCGTAAAGAAATTCCGTGTCCGCATTACCGAGAAATTTTCCGGCGGAGAGCGAGTAGTTCCGCGATGAATAGTTTCTAAGAGCCTCGATCTCGTTCTGTAATGCGGTGACGTAAAGCGAGATGCGCTTCTTAAGCACGGAATGATCTTCGGATAGAGCCATTTTCAATCAATATAGCACATTGATGACACTGATGAGGCAAATAAATGCCGGTTTTCTTTTTACTCGTATCAACGCAAATCAGCATTGATTACGTCATCGGTTTGCTATGTTCTTTATGTTTGATGTTTTAAATCGAAGCCACACAAAAAATACTTTGAATGAGTAGTTCCATGGGAATTGTGTCGATAAATTCACGAATTCGCTCCAGGTCCTTACGAGTCGCAGGCTTCGCTCGCAAGTTTTCAACTCTACCTCATTCTCTTTGCCACGACGAGCGGCGTTTTGTACCTGGAAAGAGATTTCCCATCCGATCCGGTTACCTCAACAAACAGAATATATAATCCGAACCTTACGATCTTACCTGAATTGTCTCTCCCGTCCCAGACTATCTTCCCCGATGATGGGAGAATCGTATTGTCAACCGGAGTCGCGATGAGCCTCCCGATCGAATCGAAAATGCGGACTCGAACTTTCACAGACGAAGATTGAAAAGAATAGTTGATGAAAGTGAAGTCGTTTACGCCGTCGCCATCGGGCGAAAAAGGGTTCGGGGCAACCGAGATCGATCCGGATCCTGCGATATTTCCAGCATCCATGAAAATGCTGTTCTTTTTTCCAGGCGTTCCGCCATTTTGTGAAACGCAGGTTGACCAGCTTGTCTTCTCGTTAGACGGAAGCATCGGGTTTATTTTTTCCAGTGATCGACCGGAGGTATTGGCAATGTCGCTGTTGTGCCATGATGGTGTATAGTAAACGCTGTCGATTAATGTGCATGACGGATCCTCCAGCACTATATATCCGCCGTTGTCGCGCAGCGTCATCGATTTCGTAATCAGAACGAGACTTGTGTCTGTCACAAAATTTAATATTGAAGTGTCTGCGGCGATCACGAAATAGTTATTGTAAGGAAGGACTTTTTGAACTGCCGACAGGTGAATCGGCTTTGTTTCAGAAGAAGTGTAAAATGCCCAGTTTGTGATATCAATCGGATTTTGCGAAGCGTTGCAGATTTCGAAGTACTCGCCCATCATCCCGCTGGTATACATGATTTCGTTGATACCGATATCTTGCGGACGATAGCAGACGTTCGTCCATGTTGACAGGGTGTCATTCCATGGCCGTTGATCTTGCGGCTGATGAATCTGTGCAAGTATTTTGCATGCCCCTGATTGCGCCGGCGTAAAAACAAAATTTGCGGAAACACTATCGCCCGGCTTCAGCGTCACATTCAACAATTGCCTGTCTGAGAAAATTAATTTTCCATCATCGTTCAAAATGTCAATCGAGGCGTCTATGGTACTCAACAGATTTCGGCCGTCATTTTGAACCATAAGATCTATGTCCGCATGGTCGTTCACATCTATAGCCACTTTGCAGCTTAATCTCTTCAAGCAAACATCATAGAGGAGTTTCGCCACGCTGTTTATCATTCCAGGCGTTGCTCCGGTCGAGTCAACTGATTCGTGCCAATTGGCAGAATCATTTCCCGCAAAACAATCGATGCGTTCGAGCGATCTCCCGTTTGCGCCGCCGTAAGATGGTACATAACTCATCGAATCAAGAAGGTTTCCCTGATTGTCATAAACGACCATCCAATCGCCGCTGTTATTTTGCGAAGGAGTCGATTGAATTATGAGATTCTTCACAGGATAATGAAGCACTGAAACCGATGAGTCCTTGCAGAGAACGGCGAATTCCCCGGGCCCAATTATGGAACCAGATTTTATTTTGTCCGAACCTCCGTGCGTCTCGACTCTGAAACCAGACAGATCGATGATCTTATCTGTGGCGTTGTAAAGCTCGATCCATTCAGCGTCCGGTGCCATTTTGCCATGTCACTTTAACCGCTAAAAAGCCCCAATTCAAGCCCCGTTATCTGGTTCCTGCGACATTGAAAACCTGGGGCGATCATATCCGGAAGCAAAGAGTTGAACTCAAGCTATCGAGAGAAGAAGTGTGCAAGATGCTGGAAGCAAGTATCTTTGCACTCCGAAATTGGGAGAATAACTATGCTAGTCCGAATCGCCGATACCATCCTCAAATTGTGAAATTCTTGGGGTATCTCCCTAAAGTCGAAACGAAAGAATTCTATGGCGACAGGATCCTGCATTATCTGAAATCCTACGGAATGTCTCGGACACAGCTTGCTTCAAAAGTGGGCGTTCGTCCTATGACAATCCATAAGTGGATACATAATATGAGCACGCCCCCTGATAAATATCTCAGTAAATTGATTTCCATTATTGATCCTCAGAACGAAAGAAAGCCTGACCGATAATCCTGTTTGTGTTTCCAGAGGGAGATGATTGAGATGGAACTTTTAATGCAAGAAGGCGGTACAATCTGTCACAAACAGAATCTCAAAAACCAGTCTCCTTGTCGGGTCGCCAATGCTTGATATGGAAATAATCACTAATTTATCATTGGTACATAATATGGGGGCAGGTCCGGACTAAGCAGGCACTCTGCCAGACAAAGATAGTAGCGTCATCTTGTATGTGGTGCGTGGTGTAGAGCTACTGCAAAGACACATTTGGTTTTTATACCTCTCAGACACCATTCCCTTGTACACTTTCAAACTTATCCTTCCTTCTTATGAAGTACAAATCCACTAAATCCCTTCACTTTTTCCCCATTCGTCTGTGGATCGCTTCATGATCAATAATCAACAAGTTGATTTTCATTGTGGTAGCGAGTTAACTTAAGTGGTCGTCTGTTCCCCGCAAAAGGCCAGTAAGTGAAATTGTTCGTCAAGTGTGTCGACCGAGGATAATTAATGAATGGGTTGACTGAAAAGTAGTTTCAGACCACGCGTGACAATTATATCAGGAGTATGACATATGAAAGGTACAGCCCGGCTTCTTTTTTTGGTGACCTTCACCTTCACTAGTGCAGGACTATCGATTGCCCAATGGCAACAAACCAGTGGCCCTTACGGCGGGGCAGTCTATTCCCTCGCTATTCAGGGTGCAAATCTTTTTGCAGGGACTCCCGATGGCATATTTCTATCAACCAACACTGGCTCAAGCTGGATGCAAGTCAATAATGGTCCGAAAGGCAAACATGTTAATAATATTGTTATCAGCGGAACGATCGTCCTTGCGAGTACTGATGACAGTCTATTTCTATCAACCAACGCTGGCTCAAACTGGACACAAATCGACAGCAGCTTGGAAGGCAAGCAAGTTGATGCACTTGCTGTTAGTGATACGAATATCTTTGTTGGAACCAAAGATGGATTTATGTATCGTTCAACCGATAGGGGTAAAAGCTGGCCTATAATCGGTGCAGCAATCAGTGGCGACCCGCGTGACCTACCGATTCAATCATTTGCGTTCGCCGATGCGAGTATCTTTGTCGGAACTGCTTCTGGCGTGTTCCGTTCAACCGACGGAGGCTCAAACTGGATTCGAGCCGACAACGGGCTGTATGATCCGCTATTTCGTCGTCCTTTTGACATCACTTGTTTTGCTGTCAGTCATGGTGAGACACGCAAGACAAAAATCTATGCGACAGCCTTTTTACACGGTGTTATCCTTTCGACAGATAATGGAGAAAGCTGGATTGACGTTAACAATGGTTTGCCTGAATCACTCCTCTATACACTTGCTGTAAGCCCATCTCCAAACAATATAGATGGTACAGATCTGTTTGTAGGAATGTACGGCCATGGTGTGTTCCTTTCGACCAATGATGGCTCAAGCTGGAAGGAAGTTGATGATGGCCTGACTGATAAAGATGTAACTTCTCTCGTTGTTACTGGCACGAATATCTTTGCAGGAACCCAATACGGAGGTATCTTCCTTTCGACCAATAGCGGTGAAAGCTGGACCCAACTTAACGGGGGACTGATTGGCCTCGATGTCAACGTCCTTGCTTCCAGTGGCACAAATCTTATTGCAGGAACTAGTTGTGGCAACTTTCTTTCGACCAATGAAGGCAAAAGTTGGTCTCAGGTCAATGACAGTTTGGTCGGGGAAGCTGGTGTCTCTCCTTGCGTTGAGTCCTTCGCAAAATGTGGAACGAATCTATTTGAAGGTACCTTTAACGGCGGTGTTCTTCTTTCGACCGACAATGGCTCAAGCTGGCGTCTTGTCAATAAAGGTACAACAGGCAGGGAAATACTTGGACATTATCAAGTGCTTTCCCTTGCTACGAGTGGAACAAATGTCTTTGCTGGAACTGATTTCGGTCTCTTTCTCTCGACCAACGAAGGCGAGGACTGGACTAAGGTTAACAGTAAATTGAGTAATTATGACGTCAATGCACTTGTCATGATCGGCAAGAATATCTATGCTGGTACAGACCACGGCGTCTTGGTTTCCACCAACGACACAATTTGGAAAAGTACTGACCTAACCGACACCTGCGTTCACGCGCTTGCGGTTTCAGGTAAGAACATACTTGCGGGTACAGACATCGGCATCTTTCTTTCGACCAATGGTGGCTCATACTGGAATCGTATCAACAGCAGTTTGCTCAGTCAAGCTGTCACTTCCTTCGCCGTGAGTGACACAAATATCTTTGTGGGAACCAAGGATGCAGGTGTGTTCCTTTCAACCAATGGTGGAAATAGCTGGGCTGCATTCAACAGCGGTTTAAGAAACATGTCCGTCCTGTCCCTAACGGTCAGCGGAACGAATATCTTCGCTGGAACTGAGGGTGGCTGTGTTTGGCGGAGAGCACTGTCTGAAATGTTCAAATGATGCTCCCTTTGAACGTATGAGCCAGGTGTGAGAGATTGGCAGAGGTGGAAATCCGAAACCAAAACCCCCGATGTCAATTCTGATGTCAGGTCCGACTTCGCCGATGAAACTCAACCTAGCAACGCTGATCTTTGATTCGAGCAGCCGTTCCGACTGCACACGTCGATTGCCGACATAGTTCAAGAACTTCTGAAATTTTCTGAGGTCACACATTATTTCATTGAATTTCCTGATCATGACCAATTGAGTCAGAGAACAAGGCGAGTCGGTTTCTCAATTTTCTCTTCGGCTTATGCCCAACTCGTTCCCATCCCCTTACCGTGTCTATATCAACGCCGAGCTGTTTCGCTAGGTCATTCAGGCTGAGGCCGTTGAGACAGCGGTATTGCCTAATCTTCCCACCGAGGGAGCCATCAACCTCAAGTTCCAAACGGTAACCTATGAATTCGATGATTCTCGGAAGCACCTGAAGGGTCGGCTGAGTTCGTCCCCGCTCCCAATTGGTTACGGTGCACTCGTCGATGTGGAGCGAACGCGCAAGCTCCCGCTGAGAAAGCTTTTGTCCCAACCGGCGCTTCCTGATGTGATCTCCGTATGTTTTGAGAACTCGCGGGATTCCGGTGGGATTTCGGGCACTTAGGGTGATTGGTAAGATAGCCACGCAACTACATGGTTGCGTTGCCATTCTGCCATTTCGAAATTAAGGCAAAAAAGCCGATTTCGAATGCTTACCCAGAGGTGTTGCTCACCCTTGGAGACCACATACGGAAGAAACGACTTGACCTGAAGCTCCTTCAACGCGAGGCGGCAACCATCATGAGTGTCGATGAAATGACCGTCGTAAGCTAGGAACTGAACCATTGCCAACCACTGACAAGGCACATTCCTAAGATAGTCGATTTCTTAGGGTACGTGTCCAAGAACATTTTTCGCGAAAAGACTTTGGGTCATAAGATTAAACGATACGGAGTGCTTCACGACATGACCCATTGTAGTCTCAAGACCAACCATATGTCCGAACAATACAAGCAAAAAGGCCCCGTCTTATGAGCGATACTACGTGACTACTTCATCAACTCCCCTATCTTCTCTATGACTTCCGCCTCGTCCGTATATCCACTTAAGCGAAACGTCTCCGCATCCAGTTTCCACTGGACAGCCAAAAACATCAGCGGTACAAGAGGACGCATTATCTCAGATTTATCGGTAGGATCGGCATGAGAGGCAGCGAGAAGAGCCTTCAGGAAGTCATCGAGTTTTGCCAAGTCGTCCTTGGTATATGTCAGAGTCTCTCTCTCGTCCAACATGTCCAAGACTGCAGCCCGTATGGTGTTACCCTGAACCCCCGTGTATGGCAGTCTATCAAGAATCCACAGATACTCCGCGAAGAGTCCGTACTTCTCTGGGATGTCTTTCTTTTGACTGTGGCAATTGAGGGTCGCAACTTGTCGTTGCAGCTTCAGAAGTGCTCCAATCTGGTCTACAAGATTGGATTGCCCATCTTTGTTGGCCTGAGTTTTGTTGATGTCACAAGCGACAAACACCGCTGTCAGTGACTCAATGAGGTCAATGAGGCGCCTGCCTCCAGCGGTCGGAGTCAGTAGGGCACGTCTAAGTTTTTTAAGTGCCGGTGCTGCGGAAGTCTGCCCAAAACTAAGAGATGACAGTTCCTCACGGGCCTCTTGGGACAGGGGGGTGGACTCCTCTGATAGGCCGACCATCTTGACATAGCGCACAAGTGTGTAGGCTTGTTTTCGTACAAACGACGAGTTTTGAAGCTTTGCCGGCAAGACCGGGGTACACACCACTGTCAGGCCGATACCAACGAGGCACAATGCAATGACTCTGTCGATAACATTCTGTTTCTTCATTTTATAGTTTCTCCTCATGAGTTACTTTTCCGTTTGACTCAACACGTACCAATACAAAGATACGACTACCTCCCTCCTTTCTGAGCGAACAGTGCGGCGGGTAACTCGCCGCACTGCGCAGGAATTTTTGTTTCAAAATGTTTTTTAATTACAGCCTAATCTAACAAATGGAACTACTGTTAGAAACAATGCTAACTAAACAGAACGAACTATATAATCACGCAAATGTCGATAAGAAAACGCGGTCAAGTTGACCTGCCTGTTATGAAACACTTAATAAGTTATTTTCGAAAATGTTTTTGTGCCAAAATTCGAATTAATCTTTAGATTATCTTTTGTTATTGCAAAAGACATTGTCATGCCGATATTGACTTCAGGTGAAATGTCTTCTTGGAAATCATGAATCAGTGTACCTTCACCATTACCATTTCCATTTAACGTATAACTTGAATCATCTGGCGTCATAAACATCTTTACCGTGATATGAAGATATCCTTTATTTTCAACGACTTTTTCTAATTGATAAATCATAACTATCTTCATATTAACTGCAACAATTCCAGGTATTGGAATTCGCGTGGACATTTCTTGTTGAAAACTATCACCGATATGAATTGGTTTGTCAGGGTACTTTGTGCCTTTTGTTACATCAGAGAAAATAGTTTTTATTTCATCGCTTACATTACCACTTTCAATTCTTAAGTTATCAAAATTCTTATCTTTGGTACATGTGTAATTAATCGTCACACCTTTTAAAGTACTTAGGTCGGGCAAATCTATTTCTTTATCGTTGACTGAGATGTTTTTATGAATATCCAGGAGCGTCATTTTAACTGGAAAAGAACTATCACTATTAATAGCACCCGTTATTATCTTAGTCTCTATTAGTTGTGTTGTAATCGCTTTCAGAGGCAAACTAAAACCATTACTTTTTAGGCGTTCCAGCATATTTTCATCGCCCGTAATATCTGTTATCTCAAGTATCGTTTCGGTTCTATAATCAACATTAAGGGTGGAATTGGGTTTATATTCATCTTTTAAGTAATAGCCTTCTGTTTGCGCAATGGTTACTAAAGGTGTTAAAAACAACAATAACGAAAATATTTTTGTTTTGGTTTTCATAGGATCACCTAAATTATTTGTTTAGTAACAGTGTAGTTTTTAAGCCACCGCACAAAACAATAATGCAGCCTAACCACAATTACTTATTATTTATTGAAAATTAAGAAGACAAAACGAAAAGAATACTTTGTATGCCTTGTGTCCATACACTCCGCCGCCAACTTCATCAATGTAGAATAGTATTCCGATCTGTGACATACCTTTCTCCTTTCTTTGAATTAACAGTACGGTTGAGTTGGGTGGGGACCATCTATGAACCTTGACGAAGCCATGATACTACATCACACATCGAACTTTGAAAGAACCCAAAATTCCCCGCGTCAACCCGACTCATTTGTTAGCTTTTCTTAGCAAATTCTAACTAACTCTTCTCTGCGTCGTGTTTTCTAATCGCAGAACAATAGGGCTGACTTCGTTCTGGCAAAACAACCGGGTTTAGTGAGGAAGATCAATATCTGCACAGAAAACGCTGTGTCGTTTCTGGTTGTGAATATAGATCAACCCATGTTCAAAATCGACTGCAGTTCCAACGATCCTCAAGGTCGGGCCTCCCTTGTCGTCATTGCCCTGATCTATCAGGATATTTGCAGGAAAGGCGGAGGTTTTCTTCCCATTGTCGGTCATGCACCCAACGACGTTAAATTTACCTTCGGAGTCTTCTTCTGGGAAAAAAACCCGTTGCTTAAGAGGATCAAAAAGCAAAGGCCCAAGACGATAGTGATGGCCAAGATGATAGCACCAAGTCTGTTTCATTATCCCGTCAGCAAGAATTTGGAGTCCAGCCACTGATCTCCCATCTGCATATACATCCTCGCCGTACTTCTCCCGACCCACGAGCACAAACCCCGCAGGAGAAAGACCGATCTCATCCACAGCATAAGTCACGTCAATCATGTCTGTATTCTTTACCACAAGATCTTGAGAGTTCATTCGCTCTGTTGTATCAGCTTCTGTCAAGTTAAGCTCGTATGGATATTGTGCAGCGATATTTTCTGGCAGGTCCCATGTCGGAACAGCATTAGCTTTTCGAAGATCAAGCAAGTAGTACAAGGATGTTCCCACTTCATTTTCAAGAGAGAAGATCAAAACTTGCTGATCGTCAACAAGGAAGAACTTATCCAACGTATAGACATATCGATCGAGCGGAACTTTCTGTGACTCAGGAAGAGAATAAGTACCTTTCTGGCTGATAATCTCGGATTTTTCTTCCTTCAATAATTTCCCAAGCGGGCCTAAGGCTGAAGGGGTCAGTTCAAAAAACGACCGCACTCTCTGCGTTGCTAGGTTAATTAGGTAAATATCATACCTGGAATCTACAACATAGGGGACGCTGAAGGAGTAATCTCCAACAGTCCATGAATAACGCCTGATCCTGATGAGATTGTGAAAAAAGATCAGCATGTCACCTTTCTGCGTCCAGTGTTCAAACGAGATATAATGATCACTTGTAGGAATTATTGAACTAGTGGAATACTTTAGTGTTGTAGAGAATAGTAGATCTAACGTTTTAGAATCAAGCAAAGCCACGAATGCGCGATTGTCCTCCTCTGTTTCAACCAACAATTGACCTGTTGAAAGTTGATGGAGATTTTTACCCTCGTCTAACTTTGCATATCTCATTATCCCAGGCTCTCCCTTAGTTTCCAACGGAATTCGAACCACATGAAAATCTCCGCCAGATTCATACATCAGAAGTTCAGCAGGTCGAGACAGATCAATGGTGACATTCTTTCCACTTTTGTAGGGCAGTTTTACTTCCCATCGTCTGCTTTTGAGGATGGTTTCGCCTTGCTCGCTCTCATCAAACGACTGATATTTTGAGCAAGAAATCACTAAGAGAGATAAAAAGAGATAACACATCCGGATACTGAGACCGTTCTCTAAAAAAGATGATCGCACTGCCAGAATTCCTCAGCTAACCATGATGGCCCTTCCATGAATCCGCCTTACACTTTGGCGGTGAGAATGTTATGATTGAGCAAAACCTTTGTTTTCATTTCATCATCCCACCTCCGTTCCGGGTATCATTCCGCAAATCAAAGTGTGTTGTCAAGTGGGCTCTTTGCTCCTCTGCCTCAACTCAAAACTTGAGTCCATTCATGTGCTTTTGAACCCACGCATAGTCACGCTACACTTCGACTGAAGAAAGCTAATATCTATCTCGGAGCGATTCATGTTTCAACAAGGTTTCGGTCCAACTTATCCACCGAGTTAGTCTATTCTCGTCAGGAAGATAAGCGTCGGTTTTGATATTGTCAAGCTTTCTTAGTAAGCAGCGCATCGACTCCTCAAGAGTTACCCTCTTTGTGAGTCAATGTGCTATAGGGAAAAATGCTTGACATTCTCGACGATAAATATGACATTAGTGTAACAAAAGAACTGCTTGGACATAGATCAAGTAAAGACTGCGATGGTATGCGCTCATATTTGGAATGCTGCATCAGGAGTTAAGAGTTCACCAATAACAATCCATGATTTAGGGAATGATATGAAGTGGAAAACTCTGGAAATGAGACAAAACCTAAGAGTTTGTTGGGACATGACATTCTTAATGCCGGAATATTATGCGGATTCATGGCAGGCTAGTTGCAATTAGACGAATCAATGCCATTCGCGGAAAGGAAGGGATGGGCTTTTGTTGGGTTGTGAAAGACATATTACATAAAGAGAAGTATTACTATGATTAATCTTCAAGTTCTAACACTTGTCTCTGCTTTGACCGTGTTTCTTTCTGGGTGCGGTGAAAACACAACTGACAAGATGGTCGATGCTGCTGATAAAGGAGACACAAATACAATCGGCGTCATGATTGAGAAAGGTGCAAGAATCAACGCAAGAAACACTAAAGGCTATACTGCTTTGGAGATTGCCTCACTAAATGGCAATGCCAACGTAGTAAGATATTTACTTGAGAAAAACGCGGACTGCGATCTAGAAGACGGAAACGGTAATACGGCGTTGAGGGTTTCAGTGATGCTGGGGCATGTTGATGTCGTGGAGATGCTCCTTGAGAAATGCGCTAACCCAAACTCAAACGCGTTTAACGGTGAAACGCCATTAATGTGTGCAGCTCATTTCCAGCAACTTTCGGTCGTGAAAATGCTTCTTGCTAGAGGAGTTGAGATTAATGCAGTGGATTACAATGGAAAGACCGCTCTAGAATACGCAGTGGATAGTCCTTTCAGAAGAGATTCTGATAATGATTCTCCTCGCATCCAGATAGTGAACATACTCCTCGATCACTTTGCAAAGGTAAATGGGAAATTGTTATTCAACAGCTATTACGGACATGATACTGTTATCGTAGAAGCATTGCTTAAACACGATATTGACGTCAATGTCAGCGGCGTCCTCTCGCGTGACCCGATGTTGTCTGATGCGGTAGCGATCGAGGATGTTGAGTTTGTCAAGATCTTGTTAGATAAAGGAGCAAACGTTGATATCGTTAACAGCCGAGGTATGCCACCTTTAATGTTATGTAAGAATGTCAGGATCATAGAACTTCTATTGAGCAAACATGCAAATATTAACTTTCAAAATGCTGAAGGCGCAACATCTTTGATATTTGCTGCGTCTGCTGGTTGGGCCGAGGTGGTTCGAACCCTAATCGCCCACGGAGCGAATGTTAATGCAAAAACTAAAAATGGTCATACGGCATTGTACATCGCGAGGAATGCCAGTAATGCGGAGATTGTGCAAATGCTTCAGAAAGCAGGAGCTACAGAATAATGATGAGATTTCAGTACTGTCATGTCTTTGTATTACATGAGTAGTTTCTAAAGTTCCTCACACCAAAACTGACGGCTAAAGGACATCGTGGTCTTTTTCTCACGATGGAATTTAAGGAGTTCTTGTATGGCAAAAAAGCATCACCACCGTCCACAAAAAATCACACGCACTGATGCACTCAAGCAAATCAATCTTAACGCCGCGGACATTGACGTCGGCGACAGCCAAATGTATGTCGCTGTTCCGGAAGATCGCGAAAGAGTGTTGGTCCCATCACTGCGGGAGTAATCGGGGCACTCACCTCGTTCCCATTTCTCAAGACGTGAAGAACCGGTCTGTATATCCGGCCAGCATCTTTGTTGAACTTGTCATAGCTAAGTTCGTCGTGGACAAAAAGCATGATGGCAATGCAGCAAGCGATGCCAACTGCAAAGCCGATGATATTTATGAAAGAGAAAGCCTTGTTTCTCTGCAGGTTTCTAAAAGCTATTTTAAAATAATTCTTCAGCATACCCTTCCTCCAATCTTCAATGACCAATATCAATGACGACTAAACAAACTCCTCGTTTGTCCATAAATGACATAGGTACAACAAACATACCACCTGAATCAATCAGTGATCCAGGTTTCCGGAGGTTTTATGGATCTACTCATGCGATCACTGTTCAGTTTCGTACACCTGTGTTCATTTTCGAACAAGAATGATGTATTTATTCCTGTTTCGAACAACTCTCGCGTCATCAAAGTCAATGTAAGATTCGGACCGGTGTATAAGAGCCAGTGAAGATTAAGCGATCTTAGATTGACTGCGGGTGCTTCGATATGTGTGTCTGTCCTACGAAACACACACAATCCTCAAATGTGTGGTGTTATATCATGGTCATGGCACAGACGCAAGTTGAATTTATGTTCTCAAAACCCCCACACCTTCATCCCTGCGTTGCCGTTCTGCATGTCCAATTAATCGCTAAAAAGCCACCTTCCAAACTCTACCCAAAGGCCCTGTTAACTCTTGGAGACCATATACGGAAAAAAAGGCTTGATCTAAACCTTCACCAAATTGGCGCTGCAAAGATAATAAATGTCAATGAAATGACCATCGTTGGATGGGAGCTGAACTACTGCAAACCGCTCACGAGACATATCCCCAAGATTATTGATTTCTTAGGATATGTGCCTGAAAACCTTTTTCCAACCAGTACGACAGGTCAAAAAGTCAGAAGATATAGGCTGCTTCACGGGATAAGCAGAAAACAACTTGCAAAGCAACTCCACATTGATGAACACACACTCTGCCGATTGGAGATGGACAAAGGGAAAACCTCGCGGGAGATCGTGAAAAAGATTACTGGTTTTCTCAGAGCACCTAGGTGACTCTCAATGACCGAACTTAACGGCCAAGCTCAGCCGACGCGCCGCTAGGCTCGGTCGGCTGGAGCGCCTTGTTTGGTGGCCATTCTCTCATGTCGTTTGTAGATGATCGCGGCAACAACTACGGTGGCGCCAAAACCAGACGGCCACACTATCTCATGATAGTTATTGCTTACGTTCACTGTGATGTAAACGTAAATGAATTGATGATCATTTCATCACCCACACCACTCACAGGGGGATGACCGTTCAATAACCAGAGGTTGATATATACGAATTGGCCAGGTGGCGGGATATCTGCTCCTTTGTAATCCCATTCTTGGATAATATCGCTGTCTGCCGGAACTGCTGACCATCCCTTCCAAGTAAGGAAATTCACGTGGTCTGCCTGCCACTGAATTTGTGAAGTAAACCGGGAGATAGGCGGCTGGATATATGGGTAGACGTTGCTCGACGTTTGCCATGGTTGGACAACAAAGTGTGCGGTGTTTGGTGCGGGGATGACGAGGCCACCAATTCCACTGTACTCAAGGTCCAATTCTTGATCTAATTTGGCGTAAGTGAACAACGGAGCAGCGACTGTATTCTGATCAAGCTGATCAAGTCGAGAATTGATTTGCACCGTGTATTTACCGTAGCCGAGTCGTTGCGGAAGATGAATTTCTCCGCATTGCCACAAGCCGTTGCCGTTGGTGATTTTCATATGCAAGCCGTCCGCTTCAACGTGGACGACAGAAGGATCGTTGGACCAGTAGTTTGGACCTGGGTCGAACGGCGTATTTGAATCATTGGAAACATCAAAACTCCAGGTATAACCGGAAAACGATAGTGTTGATGGACCAGAGGATGGATATTCGGTCCATACAAGCACACCCTGTTCCACCGAAGGATGATGGGTGAGTTCCGGTGACGCCATGAAGAGCGACGAATCAACAAGCAGTACAACAATGCGGTTCCAAGGATTTGTTTGACTTGTCCATGAACCGTCGCTGAAAATGTTCGTATATGGTGCGTTAGCCAGCGGCTGGATATACCACATGTCTGTCAGGACGTAGATCACAACCTTGATCCTACTGGCATCGACATTATTCGCGTGACCAGACAACTGTCTTGCTCCTGTTGCTGGTGTGTCAAGCGTGATTGTTGGCGGCAGATTAGGGTTGCCGACAACACCACCTGTATAAGTTCCTACTGGTGTTGGTGATCCGTCACAACCCGATAGCAATACTCCAGCCGCGATAGCCACACCGCATAACACTTTTACGTTTATGTATTTCACAATTCGCCTCTCAACATTGTTTAGCCTAACGGATGGCGGCTAAGCTGACGGCAACGATAACTTTCAATTACCACCAACCTCGCGCGAGTACCAACCTTTTTATTTTATTCTTAAACTTATTCGCGCGGTAAAAACCACCCACGCTTATTTCGTCAGCTTGAGCCGCGGAAGAGTCTAGAAGATCAAAACCCAAGCGCATTGAGCTTAGCATCTTCGTTTTTCCAGTCTTCAGCCGGTCAGTGCGTCTGCTAACCAGCTTGTCTGACCAGTGACCAAATCTGGGTTTCGCCAGCAGGAGTGGTCGTGGATTTTGTCGAGCGGACAGAGTCAGAGAATGCATCGCCTGCCGCGAAGTCATCTAACCCTTTCACGGAATATGGTCTTTCCATGAGAGAGACTCTCATTTGTGACTCTGATCGGACCGACCTTGCAACGCTTGGATGTCGCCAGGAACCCCTTGTTTTGCACCGGCTTTTTTAAGCATTCGAACTATTTCAGTGTTGCCTTTGCTGGATGCCACCATCAGCGCCGTCCCACCATTAACGTCTTTCATGTTCACATCGGCTTGGGCAGCGATCAGCAATCGGACAATACCCGTGTTGTCTTTAAGTGCCGCTCTCATCAGTGCTGTCATTCCCACTTTATCCTTGGCGTTCACATCGGCTTTGGCGGCAATTAACAATCGAACAATATCTTCCTGACCTTCGTCTGATGCCGACATTAATGCGGTCTCACCTACGTCGTTATTGGCATTCAGATTAGCTTTGGCATTAATTAGCATCCGAACTATTTCAGTGTGACCTTTCATTACCGCGAGCATAAGCGTCGTATTGCCGTATTCTAGCTTGGTGTTCGCATCGGCATTTGCATTGATTAGCATTCGCGCTATCTCAGTGTGACCTTGGTCTACTGCAATCGAAAGCGATGTAAGCCCTTCATTGTCCTTGGCGTTTACATCGGCTTTGGCGGCAATTAACAATCGAACAATATCCTTCTGGCCTTCACCTGACGCCACCATCAACGGGGTACCGCCGTCGTTAGCCTTGGCGTTTACGTCGGCATTCGCATCAATTAGCATCTGAGCTATGTCTGTGTGGTGCGTGTGTATCGCAAACATCAACGCGGTATTGCCATCGTTAGTCTTGGCGTTCACATCGACCTTCGCATTAATTAGCATCCGAACTATTCCCGTATAACCATTGCCTGAAGCATATATCAATGCCGTATTGCGATCATTGGTCTCGGCATTCACGTCAGCATTCGCATTAATTAGCATCCGAACTATTCCCGTATAACCATTGCCTGAAGCATATGTCAACGCAGTATTGCCATCGTTAGCCTTGGCGCTAACATCGGCCTTCGCATTAATAAGCGTCCGGACTACTTCAGCAGTGCCTTTAAGCACCGCATACATCAATGCCGTATTGCCATTGTTAGCCTTAGCGTTCACATCAGCATTCGCGCCAATTAGCATTTGAACAACATCTTTCTGGCCTTCCATTGCTGCATAGATCAACGCAGTATTACCATCGTTAGCCTTGGCGTTCACGTCGGCCTTCGCATTGATTAGTATCCGAACAATATTTTTCTGTCCTTTGCCTAACGTAAGCATCAATGCAGTTAAGCCATCATCAGCTTTGGCGTTCACATCGGCATTGGCGGCAATTAGTAATTGCACAATATCAGCGTTCCCATTGACTGATGCCGCCATCAACGCAGTATTGCCATCGTTAGCCTTCGCGTTCACGTCGGCCTTCGCATTGATTAGTATCCGAACAATATCTTCCTGGCCTTTATCTAATGCAAGCATCAACGCTGTATTGCCATTGTCAGCCTTCGCGTTCACGTCGGCCTTCGCATTAATTAGCATCCGAATTATTTCCAAGTGGTCTGCGTCTATAGCATACATCAATGCAGTATTACCATCGTTAGTCTTGGCGTTCACGTCGGCCTTCGCATTTATCAGTACCCGCACTATTTCCGTATAGCCTTTGCCTGAAGCATACGTCAACACCGTGCTACCTTCGTTACTCTTCGCGTTCACGTCGGCCTTCGCATCAATTAGCATCTGAATAATATTTGTGTGAGCTGTAAGCATCGCGTACATCAACGCAGTGTTGCCATCGTTAGTCTTGGCGTTCACATCCGCATTCGCGGCGATTAGCAATCGCACAACATCTTTCTGGCCCTTGTCTGCTGCAAACATTAGTGCTGTCGTGCCCTTTTCGTCCTTTGCGTTCACGTCGGCTTTGGCACCGACTAATTGTTTGACACGGGACGTGTCTCCGATGCTGGACGCGCTCAGAAGCTCTTGCTTATTTACCTCAGCCGCCATGTCCTCTAGTACCATGTCAATTGCCTTCTGTCTTATGAGTTGGGCTACCTCCTTATAACCATTCTGTGATGCCATGTCCTCGGCTGTAGCACCGTTGTTGTCTTTGGCGTTCACATCAGGTCTAGTGTCGAGCAACACACGAACAATTTCTCTCTGGCCTTTACCTGACGCAAGCATCAACGCGGTTAAGCCTTCGTCAGTCTTCGCGTTCACATCGACTTTTGCGGCCAACAGTAACTGAACAATATCAATGCGGCCATTTTCCGATGCTATCATCAACGCGGTATATCCTTTGTCGTCCTTGGCGTTCAGATCTGTTTTACCATCGATCAATGCTGTAATTCGTTGGATATCACCATTTTTGGCAGCAGCGATAATATCTACGCTCTTATAACTCTTGCAGGTCACGAAAGTGAGAAGCAGAAACAATAATGATGCAGTGGCGATCGGCGCTACGAAAGTAGCTAGAGGTGTCTTCGCGTTCTCTTGGTCGAGATATTTCTCCTCTCGACCAAACAGTTTGCAGAACCAATTCATAGTATATCCTCCTTTGGGTTGCGGAACCCAACTTTAATTAGACTGGTCCGCATAAGATGCGGAGTTCTGATTTTGTGTCAGCATACCACGCCTATGACTTTTTACAGAAGACGTGCGAAACCCTTTGTATTCAATTGCTTGATGGTTGTCTGTGGACTTGTTACAGCATTTTATGCGGATCACCTTGACATAACCTCCTTTAATAGGTTCAGGGACTATCCGCCGGACTGCAAACGCCTTTGCCGCCGCGATTCAGTACGTGTATATATATCTAGAGGAATAAACAAAAAAGTCAATCATAGATTCTTTTGCCACAAATCTTCTGCCCTCTTGCCAAAGCCAACTTACTTGAATTGACTACACGAGATGTTAAGCGGCATTTCAAAGAAAATCATATCATGTATGTTTGATGTTGCGGAATTGAACTTTCCACCATAGCCAGCAAAACCTGTCTTCAAAACGTGAGTTCCGCCGTCTGCGTATAAACTTATGTATGACGATGGAACTCATCCACTGTGCAATCTCATATTTATGTCAAAGCAATTCCGAGTTCAAAAAGATTTCGCTCTCGATTATCCAACGCATCAACCTATCCTTGCCAAGAATGTAAGCGTCGAGTTTTGAATTGTCAATGCTTTTTGGTACGCACGTGCTTGTCGTGAAGGCATCAGCGTCCGGTGCCATTTTGCCATGCCACGTTAACCGCAAAAAAAACTCAATTCAAGCCCCCTTATCCGATTCCTGCGATGTTAAGAACGTGGGGTGACCATATACGAAAGAGGAGAATGGAACTTAAGCTATCAAGAGAAGAAGTCCGAACAATGCTGGGAGTAAGTATTTTTGCACTCCGAAACTGGGAGAATAATTATGCCTGTCCACATCATCGGTATCATCCGAAAATCACGAAATTCCTCGGATACGAACCCAGGATCAAGACGAAAGAATTCTATGGTGAAAGAATTAGTGCTTATCTGAAATTGACCGGCAAATCCAGAATAAAACTTGCTGCGTTGGTTGGCGTTACACCGCAGGCAATCCATAAATGGATTCATAATATGAGCACACCACCAAAAGAGTTTCTCGAAAAATTAATCTCGGTCATGAATGGTGTCAATTTGAGATAAGCAAGAGACTGAAACATAGGCTATGGGAATATCCTCAATCGATCTCGGTGCCTAACTTATCATTGGTACACAAAACGGTATCAGGTCACCATTCGTGCTATTACTTACTTCGAGCCGAAGACCTCTTCAAGGATCCTCGCCGTATCCGTCTTACGAATGTTTTTCAATATCAAATTACGCAAATCGTTTGCGCTCTATCCTTGACGTGTAACGAATCAACCCAATTGCCTTGAGATTCAGGTACTCTTCTTCCGCGTCACCAATAAGCCCGAGCCGAAACTTCGCTACAATCGTTTCTACTGTGTGACGTGGCTTCCCATTGTCGTGTCTCCTTTGATCCAGTCTATATAACAATACTAACTCAGGACTGGATCACTTTTGGGAGGCACGTCAAGGAATTCACTTAAATTGATTCACTGCTACAGAATCATAAGAATACACTATTACATCTAGGCACACATGTATTGAAGTTTTTTACAGGTTCTTGATATAAACAATTGTGCATCGGTACACTACAAGTAAGTAGAACATATTATACTGTTCATTAGTCTATGTTTGACGTGAGAAGCCATTAATCCATAGGATCCTGAATTCTACTTCCATACTTCAACTTTCAAAATATGTATTTGATTCTACACTAGACAGTGATTCAATTAATCTCAAACTTACAATTATTCCTCTCTCGCGAGTTATTACTCCTATGAAATGTCCTCATTCCTATTAGAACATAAATCTCAATCCTGCTTCCACACCAACAAATGTGATCTTGTCGTTCTTAGGGTAGATATGGAAATAGTAAGCACCGATGTCTCCCGTCAACCACGGAAGAATTGGTTTGTCAATTCCCACTCCAGCACTAAGGCCTAGAGTAGCATCTATGCCTCTAGGTTTATATACACCCGCCCCAACCGCGGCATAGGCTTCCCAACCACCGAATGGGACGTATCCCTTAAAATAGGCAGTTCCTCCCACAATCTGAAAACCCGGGTCAAATCCATAACGACCAAATACTAGTTCTATCGCCCAATGACTCCAAAAGCGGTCCTGGAAATCGACTTCCACAAGGGCGCCCTGGTGGTAAATATTAGCAAACGTAGACACTGGCGATGTAATCCCTGCGTGCACACTTACTGAGAGCTGAGCCCGTTCCAGTTTTGAGAGTGGCCCATCGTATACAGTATCATTCATAACAGTAACTCTTATCTTCGGATCCGAGGTCAATGGCACATTCAAAGGAATTGTATAGTCACCATCTAAGAGATCGCTCATATTGGGGTTAACTGATCCAAGAGAAAGCGAAACATGAATGTGATCCCCATAATCAGGCCCCAAGAAGTTGTCAAATTGATCTTTGGGACGAATATGCAAGAGCATTTTTCTGCCATCGGCTGTCTTGTCGAACAACGAAACATAAAGATCCGATTTATCGCTCTCCGCTTTGCCAAAACGGACATCTGCAGATAAAATCTCTGTCCTTTGATAGTCCCCTATGGAATTATTTTTGCCCGCCACTTCGAAAATAATCGAGTAGGTACCTGCCATCTTGGTGTCGGAGAAAACCGCGGAATAACTGCCATCATCATTGTTTCGAAGTGTCAACTTTTCACCTGTCGGCCGCAGCTTCCTGAAAAATTCTGGATCACGGGAAAGAATCGCAAGTTTTTTCTGTGCTACGGTAGCTAGACTTTCTGCACGAAAATCATAAGGGACGGCTGGCATCGGATTGACGGACAAGAGTGTACCCAGGCTTAGCACCGGTTTCATAATTGTAGCAGTGACAGTCGTGGCATCAGTGATAGGTGCGTTATCGTACTTCAACTGCACACGCAAATTCAAAGAATCGCCAACAATGTACTCCTTTTGGCCCACGGAGAAGTTGTACTCCAATTGTGGCTCTTCTACAATCGCGGCCGATTCATAATCCGCCCCGCTCCTGCCAGTGATTTTCATATCCCATTTTCCACCTGCGCTGATATAATTCCCATTGATTTCTGTTGGCATATCAATCGAAAGGATCCGATAAAAGGATCCATTAATGAGCTTGCCGGAACCAGTGAGGTCAACTCCTCCTTTTAAAACGCTAAAACTCATCTTGTCCGATCGCTTCCAACTGAGTTTGAATATGACTTTCTTTACCCCATTATTCACCGTAAATGATTCTGTTGCTCCAATTGAATCTAATGTTCCATGCCTATAGGCGAGAAGCTGTGGACTTGCCTGTCGAAGAACATCAATTAATTCTTCCACATAGAATCGACGCAGATCTTCATCTGGTGCAGTCGTGAGCTTCGTTAATCCTGCCGTTGCCGTTGCGATATTGCTCAGCAAATTAACGAACCGTGGAGTTGCACCGACACCGATGGTGTTTATTTTTACATGGAGATCAGTATTCAATCTGGTGGCCGGAGTTGTAGGATCGATGTTGGACTGAGGACATCCAGGTTGATTTGCGATATCAAGATTAGGGTCTGTTACCATCGGATTTACATTTTGCATCCCATCGGTGAACAGCACAATATTACGCGGTCGTGTGGCATCGGTCAGCGTGCTGAGTGCAGATTGAAGGCCGCCTCCCATAGCCGTGAGGCTGTCGGGAGCCGTGGTTTGAGAGTTGATATCAGCGATCATCGCCGGAGCATTAGTAATGACCGGGAAGAGCCTCGTTCCTCCAATATTAAAATCCCTGATGTTTGTGCTAAAGTATGTGACCCCTAAGCGATCATCAGGGATTGCAAGTGCTGTCCAGAGTTGAATAAAGATTTCGACAGCCTCTTTGAGAACATCCAATTTCGCAGAACACCCTGGACACGCCGCATCGAGCATGCTTCCCGAACAATCCAGGACGAGCATAACGTCTACTGGAGTCCGCGTCGCAAGGCCGAGCGTCCACGCACCGCGGCCGAGCGTTCCGGCAAGGAGCAAATGATCCTGTTCTATGTAGTCAAGCCGTTGAACCGGAGCCGTTGGCAGATCTTCGCCAAGTCGACTCCAGGTGTTGAATGACGGGCCATCTGCGATGTAGACTCCGACATCCGTTCCTACTGCAATCGACCCGGAGGCAGTATTCGGAACAAACGCGATTGACCGCAAAGTTCCGGGGTTGAATGTTAATAAATTTCCTGTAATAGTAGTCCAGGTTGCACCTGTATCAGTCGTTTGATACACTCCCCGATTGGCACTCCAGAGCCCTTGGTCGGCAACCACGAAGGCCGTGTCAGGATTATTTGGGTCCATCTTGATACCTCGGACATAACCTCCAGGATATGTCGGTGAGGCAACAAGTGTGTCAGGCCTTGGGGATTTTCGAACGTACACCTGGCTGCCGGATCCAACATATAGAAGATCGGGATTACTTTGTGCTCCATAACAAATCGTTTCCAATCCGTCATCGTTCGCGGATATCGCTTTAATCATACTGATCGTCTCACCCTGGTCATCCGATTCGTATATGCCGTTGTATCCGGAAATAATCATACGGGATGGATCGACGGCATTTAATTGTAATGGTGTGTAAAATTGAGGTGAAAGAGCTGGGCCGCCGTTAAGGACTGTTAATTGGGGATATTCGACATTAATCTTTGTATTAGTCGCATCATAGGTCCTGCGTTGCAAGCCCCCCAAGTATTGTGAACTAACATACCGTATCGATTGCCCGGGTGTTGTACGATCATCAACAGCAACAACACCTCCATCTCCATAATCTACGTTAGACCAAAGGGTGCTCGCTGGAGATGTCTGTTCCGGGGTATCATTATCCTGAGTTCCTCCAATGATTATTTTGGAGTTGGCATCCCAGGCCGTTGAGTGAAACTCCGTAACTTGAATATCACCGTTCATGGAGGACCAATCACCATTGCTCGTTTGAGGATTGGTGCGGCGATAAATTCCGCCATCGTCAACTTCGAGGAGATCTCCGTTTGCCGCGAATCTTAAATCCCGTGAGTCTGCATGCGGAGCAGTATTGTGCAAGGTTCCGCTTTGTCCGTTCTGCGAATCGGTATACGGCACAAACTGGCTGCCGGCGGCGTTCGAAGCATCACCTCGAAATCGTGGACCATAATCACCGCCGACGTAAACAATATTTGCATTGTTTGGATCCGCAGCGATAGAGAGATGCAAGAATCCCTGGTGCCCAGGATGAGTTCCCATTCCTGAGGAACTAGGTAAATCCATCAACGTCCAGGTAGTGCCTCCGTCCCCCGACCGGAATACCGCCGATAATTGATCCGTATTTCCGCTTACGATCGCAGCATAGATATTATTATTGACGCCCATCGCCATCTCGATATTGCAGGCTGTGCGTATCGAATCATCTAGCGCACCGGAACTTACCTTGGTCCATGTTGCTCCATTGTCGGTGCTGCGGTACAAGCCGTTAACACCTGCGTTGGTATATAGTTGCGCGGAGTTAGTCGGGTTACTGATAAGATCGTATGATCCCCCTGCAGGCAATCCTGTGCCTGCACTTCCTGATATTTGCGTCCACGTAACGCCAAGATCGGTACTTCTCCAGATACCCCATTTTTGATAGGATGTAAGCACATAGACAACGGAAATGACAATAGTGGAACCCCGTGGAACGACTCCTGATATGCTGAATCCGTCCAGAACACCGCCACCATCGATGGGAATCCAGTTTGCCCCGCCATCCGTTGTTCGGAGAAGGCCGGTAAGGGGACCATTATCTCCGAAACTGCTATACGCACCGAATCCGGCGACAAGGGTCGAGTTTGTAGCATCCGTTGGATCGAATTCGAGTGCTCCGATAGAAGCCGATCGCGCCATGTCTGTCTGTGGAGTCCAATTGGGACTTGCGCTTGTGGCGTTGGTCGTCTTCCAAATACCGCCATTGACAGCTCCAACGTAAAGGATATTTGCGTCAGTGGGATGAGGAGCGAGTGCATTAATCGCTCCCTCGACCTCTCCGTCAAGAGTAGACACTTGACCGTGTGTGATCGGTCCCGGACCTCGTCTCGTCCAGGTCTGAGCGTGGCTACTTGTAGTGAAGAATAATCCTCCGAGGACCGCGATAGCTCCAAATTCAAACAACGCAGCTAGCATGAGCCGTAAGATTCGATTTGAATATGAATGTACGATACTGGCTGGAATTCGAGATGTTTGAGTCAACATATCATCCTCCTCTATGCTCTTTCGGATCGATGTCAAATATTCTTATGTACCGTCGTTTGATCGTCTCTCAGTTCGGAAATGGTCCGCGAAATTTCGTATCACGAATGGGCCAACTCCAGATCTCATTTCCGGTTCTGAGATTTATCGCACGTACACGCGCCTCTTGACTGACGAGCTTTCCATTGATTAATCGAGAATATGGTGGTGTGCGGCAAATAATTGTCGAATCCAAAGCGAAAAATGGTGCCCAGGACACGTGCATCCCAACTTCTCCGATCTTTTTGCCGTCCGTGCGGGAATAAATTGTCCAGCGATACTTATTCCATTCAGAGCTGTTTGCAATCTTCTTTGTTCCCAAGATATGATTTGCATTTGCTGAAAAGTATTGCGGGCCGACCACTTCGGTTAATCGTTCTGAAGTTTTCAGAATTTGACCGCCGACAGAGGGAGAAATTCTTTCAGTGGGGAGATGAGATGTCGCGCCTGTGGAAGGATCAAGTCTGAATGTGCCTCGAATTACAGAATTGCGCCGGGAAGGCATATTCGATACAGATGTATCGCGTACACCACGAGCCCATTCCGGGCGCGGCTTATATTCCCACGATATGACAACTTTGTCGCCGAAAAGATGAGCGCCGACGATAAACGTATCAGTGAGTCTCTCGTCTATCGAAACCTGAACACTCTGTGGCAGATTGATTGCGAAGGCTGATTTTCGCCCTCCATTTTGCTGTGTTTGAAGAATGACAATATCCAGGACATTTGTCTGGGCTGCAGGTTCACCTTGACAGATCAGCAAGTCGCCTTGAAGAATCAAGGGCTTGGCAGCTTCGTTGCTGTGCCACACAAGCGTTCCTTTGCCGATGTCAATTGCATCGATGCCGCCCTTTGGATTCATGACAAACATGAGTCCTCGTCCTAGATCGACAACAACGCCTTGCTGTAATTCAAAGATTTTTTCAATTTGCCCGAATGTTGGACACGATAGTGGCCCCAATGAGATCATGATGACTGTCAAAAGTGAGAAGGCAAGGGTCTTCATGTTACAAAGTACCGGTTTGATTTGAGTTAACTTTTCTGGGTACTTAGGTACATAAGATCTTGTGTGGATCGGATGTTTTGGCTTAACGATTGACCATACGAACATTTGGGTACGCGCCATATCTAGCCTACCCTTGTTGTCAGGGAAAATGTCCTTGAAAAAACTTGGAGGAATAGATGATTTGTCATGCAATTTCGAAGTGTCTATAACAGCGGCTGAGAGCATGGCTGTGAATCCGTTAATGCCCAGTAGAATTGCTACATTTTGATGAAATGCTGGCAAAATAGCGCTGGCAAATGCAGCTTGAACAAATGCAATCACTGTCCAAAGAGTCCAAATATAAATTTGGAGTCTGAAGAGACTGTGACAATTGTCTTTACCTGTCATGACCAAGTCAAGGGACTTTAGCGGGTGCTCATCTTTCTCTTTTCGCGACCTAGTTGCCCTTGTTATCAGGAACTGCTCGGACCCAAATAGGAACAAGACGGCCGCAGCAACACCTATCCAACCCCGAATCTCTCCGGATTGAACCGGGGCCGCCAAATAAGAAGCTGTGATCATGAGAACAATGCCAACCAACCACCACATAAGGCGCTCCTTTCTTTATCTGTCTTTTTGTAAAAAAGATCTCCACTCGGGTCGGCTGCTAGGTCTAGATCCCTAGAAGGCCGCCGCTTGTCTTGAGACTAATTCCCGGTGACCATACAGACGTCATTCCCTTGTTGAGGTCCCGATTCAGGGAAGCAATAATCCAAAATAAAGGACTCATGCGAATCTCAGCAACGATGCTTATGGATCCCTTTTCAGTCCCAATTCCGTTTCCACCAATGCCCAGCCGAAAATCCTGGTTTCCGTAACGATACATAATAGCATATGAGAGATATGTGGAATCGGCTTGCCCAGACAAAGCATATTGGCGATAATATCCGAGTTGTCCCAGCAGTTGGGAGTCTCCTAGGCCGATACCGCCATTTATCCAAACCCTAAATCGAGAGAGTGCGCTTTGCCTTATAATTGCATTATTAGCCCTGTAAACCGCACCTGCATCTACGTCTAACGTTGTCGCGTTCCAGCCGGGATTTGGTTTGATTTTTCTAAGCTCTAGGATGGCGGAATTGAATACGAAATGTTCAGCTTGATTCCTAAGCGCTTCAGCCTCAGCGTGGTATGATGGGTCTATCGCTTCTAATGTGTCTGCGTAGTTTCTCAGCTTATCAAGCATCCTGCTCAGAGAGTCGTTGGAAGTCACGGACACGCCAGTCGCAATGTAATTGTTTACGTTTTGGACCAAATCTTGAACCTCCTCGTAGATTTTTTGTATTTGAGGAGTCACTTTCTGGCCTTCGTGAGGTTTGGGAAGTGCATCAAGGGCCTCGATCGATGCTTTTGCCAGCAATTTTATCTTATTTGAATCAAGTCTTCCGTCACCTGAATTCAGGATTACTATTCTGGTTCCAATGGCCCAATCTTGGCTTGAATCCGCATTTTTAGAAGGTGCCGTTCCAAGAGACACCTGTGTGTTTGAGAGGATCCTAACAAGCTGGCTATTATAGTAGTCGTATAACTGAAGTTTGGACCCCATAAGCAATTGGTAAGGAGCAAATGTGATTGCGATCCCCGGAGATAATTCTCCCTTCAAGTTCACGGCGGGTTGCACGCTGGCCAAAAATGCCGAGATCGTGCCTGGTTGCTGGATATTATTCCCGGGGAGGCCAAGCAGATCAAAGGCAACGTCGTTCGGGATAGCCTGGAACCTTGCAACGCTATCAGCTGTCTCAACCGTCTGAGAAGAAGCATCAAGCCAACAAAACATAATAACGAGTCCTGCCAGAAGGGTACTGATACGTGGACTATGTCTTTTCTTCATATGAAACCTCACTGAATTTTTTGTTAGGAACTCAACTCGTATAATGGGCCTCATTTACTCAAAAGTTATTTGGTCACCCTTATGGACTATTTGACCGCTCCCCGGAGGTACTACTCCAGGAGCTGCATCCTGACATAGAACATTTCCACCTTGCTCCACTGAAACGGTGCAAACGAACGGCCCACCGGAATCACTTGGATCAGAAATAAATGAGTCCCACCATAAGGAACCGCCTATCAACTTAGTGGGATTCGTTTTCATGACAAATCGATCTGGTATGCTATCGTCAGTTCTTTGATCATTCCACGGCTCGAGAACTACGCCAGAGGAATCATAAACAAGTCCGTTGTAAATCCCTAGTTTCAAGTGAGTGACAGAAAACGTCCATGTTACAGTGCCGCCTTTCGGATCAATTTTTGCCGTGTTAGCCATGTTGATTCTCCTTTTGGTTGTTTGAATTGAATAGTTTACTCAGATACCGTTCTGTGTTCCACCTTCTGTACCTGCGTCCGACTAAATTCATGTCATGCGTTTCTCGAACAGCTCATGCAGAGATGGTTTCCATCTGTCGAGCGTGCAAATTCGGGAAAGTGTGTATCGTTCAAAGAGCAACTCAAGGATTAGGTACGCGCTGAGCTGGAATCTTCAGTCCCAGATATGTTCCCGAACTAATGCCCATCAACGCTAACCAGCTGGAATCTAAATCTTTTAACGTGAGGGCAGAGAAAGCAGAAACAAGGAAAAAAGTTCCAAAGAAAAGTGTCCATGCGAAAACTTGAAATCGGTGAAAGTTTATTCCTTGATTGTCGGAGAGTATATCGTTCAAGAATCCGCAGCTGAAAACGCTTGGCTCCAAATCTCTCATTCTCTTCGTCAGGGTGGTTACTTCCGATTCACGCGCTGGTATAGCTGGGTCGCTCGGGTTTTCGGCTTTGAGCTCAACAATCTTTGCTCTTAGCACATCGAGTTGAGTTGCCAAAGATGAATATTGAGTGGGCGCGCTGTCGTCGGGCTTTTCAAGATCGATCGCTACAGAACCGAGGGCAGTGCCTCCAGCTATCCCGAGTATTCCAAGTACCGACATCGGGAATGCTGGAAGTTCACCCACCACGACGCCAATAATAGTCATTGAAATGAATACTAGTATGAACCACCACGCCATCTGAAACCGAGCTAGACTGAATGTCTTTCGTTTCCCGTCAGGTGGAGTAGGACCCGCATCTCGCAGGATGTCAGTTCGTGATGCAAGTATGAGAAGAAGAACTACCATCAAGGCCAACAAAACAAAAGAACAGATTAGTGCGAAGACGTTGTAAACTATGAGCATTTTATGTACGGTGGACCGAATCGGATATCCATCTTCCCACCCGACGCTAATAGCGACATCGCGCGATGGGGATTCGATCCGCTGCAACAGATTCCAAGTTGACTTTGCTTGATCCGTATGAATGAGATGAAAGGATAATTGGCCATTCAGCTTGTTGATAGACGACGGATACAGACCCTTGAGAGGCATGTCGTTCAAAAAAAGGACTAGTTTCTGGTTGGGAGACTTAGCCTCACTTAACAAGCTGGCCAGGGCGTTAATTTTCAAGATAAGATTAGCCCCTGTTTTTATGGAATCAGAATATCCACTCCAATCAGAAGTGCAGTCTGTGACCGATGGAATAGAATCTTGCGGAGCCTGTCCTCTCCCGCTATTCATTGGAAGACAAATGAAAATCAATAGACAGTAGCCGGCGATAAGAGATTTTGGGCAAATCCGCTTGTTTCTTGGTCTTATTGTGCTTCTTGATGGGTCGACCGGGGAAATAGTTATGTTAACCTCTCCGGTGTACGCGATTGACTTAATATTTTCTTCTCCCAACATTTTGAGCATGGAACCTCCTGAACTTACTTCTACGTTCTAACCGTGCTCCCGTGCGGAGTTCATCATCCGCCGAAAAGCTTTCCTATTGAACCGAACAATACCTGCCAAAAAACACCGTGCTGTACCGCGAAGCCAATCCTCACAAGAATGTGAGACTCCGAGCTAACTTCGAGTTTTTCATACACAACCGGCAACAAAACCAGGGCTATTATTAAGGATAATACGAGGCTCGACAGAGTGATATTCACGTTAACGGCTATGCCGGATTTCAGCTGCATAGCAGCTGAGCTAAATAGAACTCCGACAACGAGACCTATATAGATGATAATTTGTTGTCCAAGATCCACCTTAGACCCCTTTGGTTGAACCGATTTATCTCCAGATTGTTTGGGATGTGTTTCATATTTTTGATAGTGGTGGGAATGCATCCCCAAGTCTGCCTCCACCTTCATCTGTTCTTTAGGATGTCCGTGTGCCAAATTCTTTTCCGAGATTATTTTGTTTGAATCAATTGCAGAAAACTCGGATATCGGTATTGTGGGGTCTTCTCCGACAGGTTCTTTGGTTAGATGAGGGTGCGTACGTTTGCTTAGATCAAAGTATGATAATAATGACATTGAAAGTCTCCTCCCTAAAGTCAAACCATTTGTTAACTGCAGTTGGCGATACTCACAGCTGACAACGCGATTTCATACTGCTTCCCCTTTAGACTGTCCATCATTTAGATCAGGATTTTTCTCCTGACCGCGAGCGAGAGCAATTCCTAAGATCGTCCCAACCTTGAATCAGTCATAAGGAAAGCCTTTGGACACCGCTCCACTCAGAATTAAGTGCAAGAAGCGTACCTATCCAAGAACTCCGAAAACAACTCACTATGCTATGACGATTATTCTGTTGGGAAACGAGTTGCCCATCACCGTGGGCAAGGACATTCCCATTGCAAGCCTGCAGTCTAATAACGCCAATTCCTCGGCGTACTCTTGGAGATGTGGAATATAAGAGAAGCGATCATGGTGGGATGCATGACACATAAAAGGACAGTTTCCGATATCAAGTGCCCCTAATGAAATTCATTTATCCCCCTTGAGTCGCCGAATCGACCGCAATATCACTTCAGCAATCGCCCGCCGTTTCTTTTCACTATCTACAGCCCCACCAACGGGGCTGTCCACTTTGACTCTGCGCGCATGTATTATTTGTTCTTGATGGATTTCTCCCCGACCTTCTCGTTCAAAAAAACTGGCCAGCCCATCTGTTTGGATCACCGTGACCTTGCCTAGTTCATTAGGTTCAAGCCCGTTTGTAGAGATTGTGGTTATTTTTTCAAGATTCCTTTCATGATGGGCCACGACCACCACCTTGTCATATCCTGCAGCAAGACATTTCTTGATGTTCTTAAGTTCGTGAACTTCATCAGTGGTAACACAGACTTCAAAGGCTATTTTCTTTCCCTCTCTTTCCAGCCCGACATCGACTCGTCCCTTACCGTCCGGCGTCGGCTCTTCAATGGTCGCACTGTACCCCCAGTCCTCTGCCGTCAGTTTTATCAGGTTCTGCAAATACCTGTGCTGCGAGACTGATTTTTCTTCAGAGCTTCTTTCCAGAGACGGCGGTGGGACTTTGCGTTTTGCTTCCTGCCTGACTGCTTCACGTCCGCTCGCGTTGGTCAGCGCTTCTTCTGGCTCATTGACTTTCGTTTGAGGGGCTTCTTCCTTAACCGACAAAATAACCTTCTCAGCGTCAGATGGCCGGGAATATTTCTTTCTTGACCGCTCTAATACTTCTTCCGCTGTCTTCTTCTCTACGGCGGCATCGATCTTCTCTTCTGGGTACGTCTTGATGTTGAAGTCATGGTCCGATCTGTCCACTCGCACAATGCCTTCACCGACGCTGAGCTCCTGGAGATCGCGCGGATCGAAGTGTGAAAATCCCTCTGATAATTTCTCGGCATCCGCGTCTCCGAGCCGGAAACATATTCTCGTGCCGGCGTTGGAAATTACAGAATCTGCCACTCCTCTATCCCGTTCGTATAACTGTCTGAGATTTTGATGGGAAAGAGTTAATCCGAGGTGATACTTGCGTGCACCCGTGAGAACCGTTGCCAAAGAAGGGGTGATGAAATTCTGAAATTCATCTATATAGAAGTAGAAATTATCTCTTGATCCATCGCTTAGCGCCTGTCGTGCCATAATGGCTTGATGTATCTTTGAAACGACCAGCGCCCCTAAGAGGTATGAGTTCTCCTCACCGATGAGACCCTGGGACAACTTCACAAGAAGGATCTTCTTCTGGTTCACGATCTCATTAAAATCAAGCCCCTCCTTCTGATTGACTATGTTTCTCAAGATCTGCGGTCTCAGGAAAATATCGAGCCTCGTTAGGATTGATGCTTCCGGTCTCCCATGAAGCAGCGGAAATTCTTTATTCCAGAAATATCGTAGATCACGGTCCGTGACCGTCTCCAAGAACCTATCACGAAACTCTTTCTCGACCAGGAATTTCCGTAAATCCATCAATGTCCCACCTACACTGCTCTCCGCAAATACTGTTGCGGCATTCCCGAGCACTGTGGTCATCTGATCTCCCCAGCTGGTGGCAAACCTTTTGAAGATTGCGACAAGGTCGGAAGAGAGAACGGTCTTTTCTATCTCCGAAGTGGCTGAGAGTATATTGAAGCCCGCAGGGTACTCGCTGTCGGAGGGGTCGATGATGATCACGTCTTCGAATCTTTCTTCCGGCACGCGGCAGAGCACGCCTTCGGCCAGATCGCCGTGCGGGTCAAGAAGCGCAAGTCCGTCACCGTTTTTCATGTCCTGCACAATCAGGTTGAGGAGGAGTGTCGACTTTCCCGTCCCGGTGGCACCGACGACATGCATGTGTTTCGTTCTTTGCTCGGGACTTATGGAAACAACTCTCCTAATGCCATGGTGAACATTCTCACCGATAATGAGGTTGTGACCGACGACGTCAACAGGAGCCTGCCTTGTTCCTGTCGTCACTCTCGAAAGTTTCTCGGAGATTACATCTGACGACGGCGGATGCACAAACCCGCACAACTCTTCGCTGTTCAGTATCATGCCGCTACGCCTCGTGAGGCGCCAGACGATATCTCTCAAATGTTCCTCGTCGTCATAACCCTCGTTGTTCAACGGTATGAATTCGTTGCTTTCCGGTCTCGAGAATGTTCTGAATGTTGCCGCAAGCGACCTCGCTATCTCATAAGCCCGGCTCTCGGAGCCGGCACTCCCCAGGACCCTGAATCCAACAGCGTAAAGCGGCTTGCTTATTTTCTCATGGGCTAACTTCACCATCTCGGGCGAATCAACAAAGAATGAAGTCCCGTCAAAATCGGTCACCGACCTCATGATGCTCTCCGCCCATGGATTGTGGACTGACTGAAAGAGAACCTGGAAGATGCCTGTTTCACCTTTGGAGAGGCTCTCCAGAGTCGCATATATGCCAGTCAGGGGATCGATGTTGAAGTTCTTGAATGCTTTGATCGGCCTCATGAATTCATCCGACAATCCGAAATCCACGATTGCGGAGCTGCGGTCGTTGTTTCCCAATCCGGACGCGATTTTGCTTTCGCCAGAGGGGTCCATCCGGACGGGGTCTATCACAACTCCGGGAAAGTATGCTTTGAGATGATGCGAAACCTGGTCCGCATCGGAGGCGCGGCTGACGAATTGCACCGTTATAGCTTCATGCGTCCCGATGATCTCGAAGCTCAACGGAAACTGCGTGTAAGAAAGGTTGAGAAGGAGCTGCTCAACGCCCAGGAAGGAAATGTCGCTCTCCCTCGGGAGCGTGATTTCAAGCTCGACAAGTTCTGAGCCATCCTCGAAAGGGCTCGGCTCCGCCGCATAATCATCGATGCTTGAATCGAAAGACGGTTCGTTCTCTTCATGTCCCTTGAACAGATTCCCGACCTTTTCCACGAGCGAGCTTATAAGAGTAGGCTTCCTTCCGTCATCGATCACCGGTTGACGGTAGAAAAAGGTTGCCCGGTTGAACGGTACGTATGGTGGTTCAAGGCCGACGGGAAAGTCATAAATATCCCAACCTCTTCCCCTGTATTCCCAGAGGTAGAAATTCTCCGTCAATCGCTCGGCAAGAGTAAACACCGCGGCCTCGAAAAATTAGTGTTACTGGAAAAGCTTCTCGTTTATTATCGGCTTGCGCTCCGCTTCTGAGAGCGCCCGTATCCCTTTCGCGCTCGTCTGTTGTTCAAGAGCCTCCTGTACTGCGCTGCCGATACTATCCTGGAACATGATAGCGGTATCCTTCCTGAAATAAGTATCGGGCATAAGGTGCTTCATCAGCCGGCCTCCCATGAAAGGGATCATCGAGAGGAAAATCTGACCTCCAGTCGGTCTCTCTCCGAGCCACCACGAGGTGAAGAATCCGGGCCCAAATGGAGCAGCGCAGATGTCGAACAAAAGCTCGAACCTCTGAATTCTCAGGTACTCGCGTTTGGCCGAATAAAACGCGGTCTCATGTTGTTCGACACGGGAAATGCGCAGATTGGGTATGTTCTTAGCCTTCACAAGTTCCGTCACCGCATTGTAAAACTCCTGAACAGAAATCTGGAACCCCTCAAATGAGTGATGCCAGTGCGAGAACGCAACTACCTTTGCTCGCTTTTTCTGGATGCTCGCCGCTATCCCGATAAGGATAATTAGTAGCAGTCCGAAAGCGGCCGTAAGGAGTACAAAGGTAAGAGTGCTCGGTCCGGTGTCTTGATGAGTCCCATAAGAATAATTCTGATACATGACTACCTCCTTCGCTACGGTTAATAAACTTCATTGAAGTCTGTTTAACTTTTCACGACTATCCACGCTCTCCGACAAGAATTTAGCCAATTAGACCAAAAATTAAAACTTAGACAACGCTAGTTAAATCCTCGAATATCACTATTTGCCCAATCCGGCATTTTCGCCATCCTTATTTGTGAATGCGCTCGGTTGATATCCTAAAAGTATGGAGAACAAAAATCGTCGGAGGATACCGAGCCTTCTCAGGAAATACCGGAGGGTGAGAGGGTTCAAGCAGAAAGAGGTCGCGATGTTGCTCAACCTCAAGAGCCCGAGCCGCATATCGCGCTGGGAGAAAGGGGCGTGCTTCCCGAGCGTCAAGAACCTGTTCCGCCTCGCGATCATATATAGAGTGCTGGTCGACGCAATCTTCCCCGATCTATACCATTCGCTTAAGGAAGAACTGAAGAAACGGGAAGATGATCTTTTCGGTCGGAAGGGGCCTTCCAAGAAGGCGGCTTTGGATTAAAGCCATGGAACGAAGGGTCATACGCCCCGGCGAGTGGTATTGGGCGGATAAGGCGGTCATCCAGGAATATGCCAGGAAACTGGGCCTTCTGACCGTCGGGGTGTACCACTTTCTTGCAAGCATGGTGGACGAAAACCAGGACTGTTATCCGTCCCAAAAATACGTCGCGGAAAGGATCGGCTGTTCGAGGGAATCAGTATCCAGGGCAGTTAAGAGGCTTGTGGAAAATAAGTTGATAAGTGTGTGGAAGACCCCCGGGGAAAGGAAGGTGTACCACCTTCTGCCGGTCACTATGTTCTTTAAAGAAACGAAGGTGTCCCGTAAAGGCACTCCGGATGTATCACGAGAAGACACAAACAACAATAAGGGAACAAGAAATAAGAACAATAACGTTGTTGGTGTCAAAAAATCTTATCCCTCGGATACGACTGAGGTCAAACCTCCCGAAGGCAGCGACCGCGAGATTAAGGAAAAATTATTGGCCCATGATCTATCCGAAGCCCTTGACGACCGAGACCATCTCTCGATCTACCTTTCATACGCGAAGAAATACCCCGAACCATTCCTGAGGCGCATCTTGTCGGAGACCAGGATGACGCCGGAATCAAGGATCAGAAAGAGTCGGGCGGCATTATTCAGGTACCTTTTGAACATCTATGCAGAGTGAACCAATGAGGATCATCTCGGTTAACCCCGGATGGAGGCACACCGGAATCGCGGTGTTCCGGGGATCGGATCTCGACGACTGGAGAGTGAAATCAATACGGCACAGAACGGCCGACGAGATATACGGCATTATGACAGCGACGCTCGACGACTTGGCGGAAACGTATGGCGTGAAGGTTCTAGCGATGAAAAAACTTCATCCGGCAAGAAGTTCAAGAAATCTTCGCGAACTTACAACAGAAGTGAAAAGGTGGGCCGCAAAGAGAGGTCTTGTTGTCCGTGATTTCTCGATAAAGGAGGTCGAGTCGTCCTTTCTATCTCTAGGGATGTTGAACAAGGCACGTCTTGTGGAGGAGGTGGTCGCAAGATATCCTGTCCTCTGCTCGGAACTTGAGATTGGGGGACGAAGCCATAGCCCATATTCCATTCGCATGTTTGAGGCGGTCGCTTTGGGAATGAAATGCCTGAGCGATTTGGAAAAGGAAAAAGGTCGGAAAATAATCTTGACAAATCATGAGAAACAATAAAAGGATCCTGGCAATCGATCCCGGTACGCATTATATCGGCGTGGCAGTTCTTGTCGGCCCGAAGCTTGTGTACTATGGAGTGAAAACGCTCTCTCGGCGAAAGCCGACGCGTGAAGCGCTCAAAGAGGGACGGAAAGTTATTGGATTACTGATCGATGACTTCAGTCCGTCAATACTCGCTGTAGAGAAGACGTTTTTCGCAAAAAGCAGCAACGGGACTCTTCTCAACACGTTCGCACGTGAAATAGTCTGGATAGGCAAGAGGAGAGGATTGAGTGTAGAAGTTATGGCAGCAAATACCGTCCGAAAGATCGTATGCAAGAACGGCAAAGCTACCAAGCAGGACGTGGGAAAGGCCGTTGTTAGCCTTTATCCAGAATTGTCGCCATATCTCTCGTCAGACCGGAGGTGGAAGGAGAAGTTCTACTACAACATGTTTGATGCAGTGGCGCTGGGGTTGGCTTCCAATGATAAACACGAGATGTTTTAAGCGAATGCTTTCAAGCCGTACAACGGGTTCTTAAATCCCCTTTAAAAGAACTGCATCTTCCGGACCTCCCGATCAACGGAGAATGACCCGAAAAAACTTAACCATGTTTGATTAGCGATAACAATTTCTTGATCTGATCCCGATGCCCCAACGTTGAGATGTCTTATACGCCTAACCTTCCCAGCGTGCGATAAATTTTCATCAGCAGTTCGTCGGTCTCATATGGTTTCGGCAAGAAATCTGTGGCCCCTTTCTCTAACGCATCAGCTTTCACCTCTGGCTCAAGGTAGCCGCTCGCCAACATAACCTTCACTTCAGGATTTAATCTCTTGAGTTCGGAGAGAACTTCAGTGCCTCCCATTTCGGGCAACCCCATATCGAGAATGACCAGGTTCACTTCATTCATGTGCACCTTGTAAGTCAAGAGGCCATTCAAACCATCGGCTGCAAGGAGCACTTTGTACCCGTTGTCTTCAAGAAATGTCTTGAAGAAATCTCTGAGCGGTTCTTCATCCTCAATCGCGAGTATCAACTCGCCATGACCTTTGAGGAATTCCATCCCCTTCTTTTCTTCATGACGAAACACTTCTATTGTTTGAGGAGGGATCGGGAAATAAAGAGAAAATGTGGTACCTTTGCCGACCATGCTTTCAACATCGATAAGACCATTGTGAACCTTCATGATTCCGTACACAACTGACAACCCCAGTCCTGTCCCCTGTCCGCCCTTCTTTGTCGTGAAGAAGGGCTCAAAAATGTGCTTGAGTGTTTCTTTATCCATACCCGTGCCGGTGTCCTTTATCTGGAGAAGGAGGTACCGGTCAGTTTCATTTTCCCGGAAGCGTTCGTTCAGCATTTCGCGACCGATCTTCTTCGTAACAATGCTTATAGTCCCTCCGTTGAGCATTGCGTCACGCGCATTCACGCAGAGGTTGAGGAGAACCTGATTAAGTTGATTTGGGTCAGCATGGATCAAAGGAATATCCTGCTCAATCTCTACATGAAAAACGATCTTTTGGGGAAATGTTTCCTTAAGAAGGGCAGTAACCTCATTGACAACATCTCCTATCCTCACCGATTCGGTCACGACGTCAACTTTCCGGGCAAAAGTGAGGAGCTGTTTCACCGTATTGGCACCGCGCTCAATCGCTTTTCTAACCGCCTCGAAGCTTTTCCTAACCCTTTCTGAGTCCTGCCGCCACCTCTCCATGATCCATACATGCGATAGAATCACGTTTAAGATATTATTGAAGTCGTGAGCTATCCCGCCGACGAGAGTTCCCAACGTCTCAAGCCTCTGTGATTGGAAAAGCTCCTCCTCCAATTGCCTTTCGCTGGTTTCATCTATGAGATATCCGCGGACATAGTTAAGGTTACCCACGGAATCGAACTCGCCGACTGCATTTTCGCTGACGTACATCCTCTTGCCATCTCGGCGGACGTATTCTGTCTTATGTTCTTTCAACTGTTTTCTTTCCTTGATGAGTTCGATGAATTTCATGCGATTAGCTGGTATCGGATATAACGACGACACGTTTGCCTTCAAAACCTCTTCCCTGGAAGGGAAAGCGAAAAGTCTGGCAAAAGCACTGTTGCAATCGACAAATGCTCCATCCGGCGTTGTCACGTAATGGGGAGCGATATCTTCATCGAAAAAACTCCGGTACCTGTTCAATGTCTCTCTTAAGGCTTCATCGTCCTTGAAATGATTAGTGTTGTCGGCGATGGTTCCGATGACGGTCGGATGATTCTTGCACTTGACGAAAGCACCACGGATTTCAGCATACACGGGTTTTCCGTCTCTGGTTATTCCGTGGAACGAGTGCCTGAAGTCAGGACTTTCCCCTTTGAGACACAGATTAATGTTTTCTGAGAGTCTCGTCCCGTCATCCCCGGCGGCTAAATCCAACGGGCCGAGCTTGTCAACGATATCTGAAGCCTCATAGCCAAACATTTCCGCAAAGGTTTCGTTAACATAACGGAACACGCCGTGCTGGACTAGGAAAACTCCGGTTACCGAAGACTCTGCGAGCAAGCGGGAGACGGTATGTGGGTGGATTTTGCTCCGGCCTGATTTGGTTCTTCTGACGCGTTTCATATCGGCCAACACGTCTCGTCATATAGAGGGACAGCAATGGTGTTTCCACTTGTAAGGGTGTGGCGTTTCGTCGAATTCCCCTCCTATCCTATCGAAAATAATCTGCCCAAACTTTAGGCGATAACAGAAATCAGAGGCCCACACCATCGTCCATCGGGTTGTGATGTGGGCTATTGTTACGGTGTCAGGAGATGGTTCTGATCGTCTTCACGAGATCAACCATGAGGATAACCAGGGCAAAGGCCCCAAGTATTGCAGGTACTACATACACATCATGGTAATTCCATCCTGGAAACCAGTAGCCGAATATCGGCGATCCCAGCCAGGCTCCGATCCATCCCCAGACAATTGTACCGAGGAGTGAAGCGAAGCCGGTTCTTATACGCAATTTCAGCGCATAATACAGAATGAGAGACACGATAACGCTGATCACGAGTAAGACGAGAAAGCTGACGAAATCCATTCCGATCATGTTTCTTCCCTTTCATTTTGGGTTATAGTTTGGATGAGTTGCCCCCTGTCGGAAGCGGACCCTGGTCCAAAGAAATTATATCGGGAAATAATTGTGATGAACCTTCCAGATTGGTTTGCGCAGAATGAAGTTCGACCTTTTCGATAATCTCCAGAGCCGTTCCCCTCTGCACAAGCCTCATCTTAAGAATAGGGACACATAAAACAGATATGACTGTGACCAAGAAAAGTACCGACCGAAGAATGTATCCGCTGCGCCCTTGAAACTTCTCCATCATAGATACTCCGTACGTTTCGTACACCGCTATCCCCTGTGTCGCGAACGCAGATTATCCGAAAATTAAACACGAACCTGTTGCATTCTAAAGAACTTGAATTCACTCCTTACATGACCTATTCATATGCACAAAATCTGATACACCGACTCGATTTAAACTTGCACACACACATTGCGAGTGTCAAGAAGTTAGGTCAATATTTTCAAAAAGTCTTTTTTTACTTAATCCTTGTTGCAAATGATCGCAAGCATTTCTTAACACTCACTTTCAAGTCAATGCAAGTTTATTGCAACGCCTGTGCCACTCTTTTTGCCCTCAAAATATTGAAATCTGAACAGTCACTCCACTGATTGGGCATGCTTCTGCCCACGTCGATGGGCAAGAGGTTGCCCGCCTGTGCGCAAATCATAAGAATGGCATCATCACTTAAATACCAAATAGAGCTTGTGCAGGACAAAAACATGCCCGATCCCCAAAACGGGACCGGGCATCAAACGAGATTGCATTAACAGCAATGATATTACTTCGTCAGCAGCATCTTCTTGACCTGATTGATACCGGGAGCAGTCAGGCGATAGAAGTAAACTCCACTCGCGAACCTCGAGCCATCAAAGTTCGCAAAATGAATTCCGATTCCCTGGTCCTCGTTCACAAGTTTAGCTACCTCTCTGCCGAGAACATCATAAACTTTCAGAGTAACGTATCCACCCTTTGACAGGTCATATGCTATCTTAGTTGTCGGGTTGAACGGGTTAGGATAATTCTGTCCGAGCTCATTGGCCTGCAACTCCACCGGATCTAACTCTTCTGTGGATTGAAAGTTCGGCATCGTTCCGGTTTTCGGGTCAACATAATTCTTGAGTGCTGTTTGGGCATCCGATAGTTCCAAAGGAGTCAACAGACTTGCCTGACTCTCAATCTGTTTCAGAATTGTCGATGCGCTGCTCGGATTATTCTCATTGTATAAGGCAATATAAAAGGCGTTCAACTCCGCTCTTGCCGCCAGCGATGTGTTCGGGTTATACGTGATGATATCGCTATTAACTCCCTTTGCAGAATCTATCTGACCCTGCTTCAGATATAGGTATGAAAGGAGGATTACTTGCTCATTGCCTGCCTGTCTGGAAAGAGACTTGAAATAACGAATTAAGTCCGGCGTGGTCTCGCTGTTGGCACAATTGTAAAGGTCGACATATGCGGCTTGATTTTCGGGATGTCTATCGAGATACGACATAAAGAAATCCTTTGCTTCATTGAACTTGCCATTGGCGCGAAGTTCAACCCCTTGAAGGAGTGGATCGACCGGTGATGAACTGACACTCTCGGAGTTCGTAGCTGTCAATGTCCGATCTAAGGAATTTGCAGAAGAGACCGACTCCGAAGTCGAGGCGTTGGCTACTCCCTTCGACTGGACGGATGGAAGAGGTATTCCCGTCCAAGGATCGGTCGGAAGTGGATTGGTATAAATGACGCTTGACCCGGATCCGAGCATAAATGTTCCGGAGGGATTGGGATAGACTCCCCAATAGTTTTGATATGCGCTAAGAGCGGGAGGCCCCGAAGTAAAGTAGATATTCCAGGTGTTTCCATAAAGACTGTTGAACCCCTCATCCGACTCCGGTCCCCCAAGCGAGGGCCAGCTGGATCCGGTAGCGTAAACGCCATAATAGCATCCCGTGATGCGGTTGTTCATATATGGAGGATTAAACGGGTTCCAGTAAAGCCAAGGTGATGAGCTGGACACGGCTTCAACGCCGTAACGAAAATTACGGATATCATTCTGCCAGAAGTTGCCGCCAGAACCGCCCTGACAGACGACACCTGCGCTCGATCCTTGGCTCTTGTTCCTGTAAACCTGATTCTGGAAACAATTAAACGATGCGGCATAGAACTTCAAGCTGGACAAAGCATTCACTACTATGTTTCCCTGGATCGTGCCGTTCGCATTGTAGGCGTATATCCCATAGTTTGGTGGAGTATCGAGCATGGAATTCTCGACGGTGATATTGGAACAGTTATAAATCTCAACATCCCCTTGGCTTTCATATATACCGCTCAGGATCGAACCGTTTGCACCGGAACCGTTGAAGTAGATTCCGCCAGCGCCAGGAAAGGTGAACGTAATGGGATCGCTCCAGTCTGTACCTCCAACTGCTATGAGCGTACCATTCACGGTGAGCCAGGCAGCGGAGGTGAATTGCACTGTTGTGCCCGGCATTATTGCTAGAACTTTTCCGCTTGGTATGGTGTAGGTGGAGTTTTCAGTGATAGTTTTGTTGCCATTTGTGCCCCAGATGGTCATATTAATAAGATCGTTTATTATTGGCTGCCCCTTAGGCGATCCCCAACCTGTACAAAGATCAAATCCTGGTTCGGCATTAAATAAGTTGTTGTTGCCGCTTGTGACATCGTGAAAGACGGATGAGTAGAACGACGATTCACCCAACGAATAGATGGCCGGATTTACGAAACCGACTGGAGGATCACCACTAGCGGCGGCTTGCTGATTGACCAGAGCGGCAAAACCAGCCCAGAGAGGAGCGGCGAAGCTTGTGCCTCCACCAGTGTCGTCATGACAGTAGTAGAAATAAATATTTGATGCCGTGAGCGCAACATCGGGTGTGTTTCTCCTATTGCTTGAACCGCCGTTTTGGACCATGGATACACCCTCCTGCCAATACGGGATGGCGTAGGCACTGCTTGTCCCGCCGGTACTTCCCTTTTCGCCATAATTCCAAACGGATTCTGAAACGTATGAGCCACCGGGGCCTGAAGTAGTCAGACACGTACCCCCGACATCCGTGAGATAGGGATCGTCATTCGGAAATACCATCTGACCAGGGTAGAGGCCATCGTCGTCTCCGGAAGCCGCAAAGAATGATTGTCCCTGAGAAATCATTTTCTGAAGATACTGGTCATAAGGATTGTACAAAAACTGGCCCTGGTTGTTGTAGACCCCTTCGTACGGCGCGCCCCATGAGCAGCTGAACTGTTTGATCGCCGTGTTGTTTGCCATGGCGGCCAGCATGTCATCCCAAGCTGTCGCCGTGCTGTTGTCAGAGTCTGGAGATTCTTCGTACACTGTTATCTTGGCGTTTGGTGCCATGGCCATGACCATTTCGATATCTAAAGCCACCTCTGCCATGTAACTCGAATCTTTAAAGGGTCCCCATGGTATTGGGATTCCATTGAATCCGTCCACCAATACAGTAGACAGACTTGGATATGGCAATCCTTCGTTGTATGCATACGCGTTAACGTCGCTGGAATTGAACCCGTCAAACTCCACGAGCCCGACAGTCTGACCCTGACCATTGAGGGTAACATTCGGGAGATACGCCGCTCTCAAGTCCGTGGCAGTGAAAGATCCGCCCATGCCGGAACCTGTACCTGATCTTGCATTTTGTGTATTCGTGACGCGTCCGAAATTCTTAATTCGTGGCCGAGGAGCATAATAGTTGTCTAACCCGCTGATGTGTAAGATTGGCACCGAAAGGTTCAGCGTTGGCTCCACGTCCGGTGCAAAGAAGGTACGGTTCTCGGTTGGGTGACGGTAAACGTTCAGCTTGACATTTAATGCTTTTTCAATTGCGGTCACCGTCCCGCTTACATCCAGAAGCATATTGTCGGAGTGAGTACCGACTATAGTCAGCCCATTTTCTTTCGCGAACGTCATGACAGCCTGATAATCCTGCCTAGTGGGGCCGAATCGGGAAGTAAATTGCTCGGGAGTCAGATATTGGTGGTAATTTGGACTCGTCGGATCGTAGAGTTGTCGCAGCAAAGTATTGAGCGCATCCTGGTTGCGTAGTGGCAGCATGATTGCAAGGTGCAGAACCTTTGTTTGGTTCAGTCGCTCCATGGGACTGAGGCCTAGCCTCAAAATTCCCGCAGGCACACAGCCGCGGACTACCTGTTGTGCCTCAGCATTGATGAAAACACCAAATTGGCAAAGCATAAACACGGATATTAGAAACCAGAATCTTATTGTTACCTTATGCATTTGGATTTCCTTTCAGATTTTTGAGTTGATAGAACCATTTGGATGATTATCTGCGGCGGATAGAAAGGCGCACATATCCATGACAGAGGGACAAGGGACAATAGGCTGATTTGTTTGCCCTTCTGCCACGAGAGACGCTCTCGATGCCGCCTTCGGTCATATGAACGTTTTCATGCCACTTCTCCTTTCCCCATGTCTGAAGATATTTGAGCTTCGGCACCTCCCATGTGGAAATGCTTCGATTCGGCCAGAGAGACAGGCCGCGATTGAATGCAAGGGAGTGTCGAGTGTGACGAAATTTATATATGCCACGAGCAAGCGAAGAGAAAAATGTAGTAAAAACTGGGATTATCGATCTGGCCAGTAGACATTGCATCCTCCATTGAATTAATCGCCTGATTGGATGCTTCATCGCTGCGCGGACTGTGAAAGCGAGATCGGATATTTATTCGTGCTCCTCCCATATTCTTTTTCCTCCGACTAGCCTGTCGCCATGCAGTTGTTCTGCAATTCATAGGCACTCAGTCAATCATACGTAGAATTCTCCAACGCTGGTGCGAAGAAATGAACGCCCTACTCTCAAGACGCTGACTTCAGAAAGGATCGCAACTCTTGACCGGCGATCTTCACATCACTCTCATCTGCGTTGTCGAGTCTGCGCATGCATTAGTCAAAGTGTAATTGATAACTCAGTCCAAGAAACTCGCTTGTTCCATGGACGTACACAAAATCCGAAATAACCGACTCGTTCTTAATATGATATTAGGTTTCCAAAATTTCAAGATTCCCTGAAAATATTTTTAGGCGAACTGCCGTCACAACGTGTGCAGGTGATAAGCGAATGATCCTGTAAAAGAATGGAGGTCTGAGCGTGGAAGAGCTCAGACCTCAAACGAAGTTTCGGTGCTTCCGCTATTTCATCAACGACATTTTCTTTACTTGATTGATGCCGGGAGCAATCAAGTGATAGAGGTAAACACCACTTCCGAGTCGTAAACCATCAAAGTTCGCAAAGTGAATGCCCGTCTCCTGGTTTTCATTCACAAGCGTAACGACTTCTCTGCCAAGGATGTCATACACTTTTAGCGTTACGTACCCACCCTTTGGCAAATTGTACTCGATTCTTGTGGTCGGGTTGAACGGATTGGGAAAGTTATTCAACAATCCAAATTCAACGGGCGAGGTCACCTTAGCATTTTGAGACACATCGGTGTTCGGAACCGTTGGTTGAATCTTTCCGCTTAGCACCTCACTGTGCCACGTAAGGTTATCTGTCGGATACTTTGCCTTGAGTTGACTCCAGTATCTTCCCGACATCGCATTATCGTTAAGTTCAACGCGGTAGAGATAGCCGAGGTTGAACAAAGCATCTCTGCAGACAACTCCGTCATTAGAAAAGTTGGACAACAACGTGCTGTAATTGGAAATGGCTGCATCATATTCCCCGGCAGAGATGAGGAAGAGGCTTTCCAGCTCAAGTGCTTTCGCGTAAAGAGGATCCTTCGTTGAGAGCCCCGGGTAAACCTGCTTGACGAGAAAACCTGAAAAGTCTGTCCGGTTCGCCGACCTGTAGCACTCGGCAAGTTGTTCTAACTCATATATCCTCTTCTGACTGTCTGTCTCAAGCGTGAACTTCGAAGCATACTGCGCAATTGCATCATCAAACTTGCCAGAAACTAAGCTTTTGAATGCATCGGCGAGACCGGCATCCATGAATGTCGCATCTGCATTGAAGGATTGGTCCTGGCTATTCGTTGTCGAAGTAGCGGCCAAGGTCCCAGAGGGTGAAACTCTCTGAGAGACGCTTACCAAAGATGGAGCATTCGCTTGATCAGTTTGTCTTCCCGAATTCGGATCGGACGAAAGCGGATTTGAAGCGTCCAGTGACGAAGTCCCGTCAACATAATATAAGGGAGCTGGTGGATGTCCGACCCAATAATTGTACTCCGCCGACACGTGGCTGCCGTACACGGCTACTACGCACAGTGAACTGTTGCCGGTAACGCTGTTCAGTCCGGGCGGCGATGATCCCATATAGACGTTGCTGGAACTTGCCACGACTCCGTTTGAAGAGTTGTTTCGCAGAACATTATGCCCGGGGTCGTTGTACTGGTCGGAAAGGTGAGCAGGGCTGTTGGATTCGCAATCGATTCCCTGGTTCCCATTGTTCGACATGGTGCAACAGTAAATATATGGAGTCGAACCGGTAACACAGTTGATGCCATCCCGCCCGTTATACTTGATGGTATTGAACTGCACCCACCTCGGCGATGAATTGTACATGATTATCCCGTCGGATGAATTTGACGTGATTGAGTTGTTGTCGATCTGAGGTATATTGAGAGTCGTGCTTGCGTTGTTTAGATAGATCCCGAACGTATTCGCCGTGATGGTACAGTATTCGATATCCGGTACGGTATTGTTTCCATACACCCCGCGGTAAGCGTGCTCTATCGTAGCATACCTAATGTAAGCATTCGGATAACAGCTTGAGCAGCCGTTCACTGTTATACCGTTCTGTGTCGACGAGTTCGGCGAGCCGAAGTCAAATGTTATCGGGCTCGAAGCAGTGCCCGCGACATTCAGGGCGCCATTGACAATCAGTGACGCACCATTTGAAAATGTCACATGTGTGCCTGGTAAAACCAAGAGACTAACTCCTGATGGGACGGTAAAATTCGAACTAATATTGACGGTCCCAGCCCACACGCTGGCGGTAATGGCGTTGATCAAGTTTTGTCCGTACGGAGTTCCCCAGCCTGTGCAGAGATCGTACCCGGACACCGCGGAGAATTTCCCGGAACTACCCGGCCATGCATTATTACCTGTCGCAATATCATGGAAACCACCGAGCGACGCATTGTTCGCTCCAATCCAATAAGCGGAAGGATTGATAAAACCGACGTACTCGCCGCCGTTTGCGGCAAGCTGCTGGTTCACGAGAGCGGTGAATCCTGCCCAGAGCGGCGCAGCGCAGCTCGTCCCTCCTTGATCTGGGATATCCACACCGTCAACGTACTCGTAAACGCTGTCTGCAACTAAAGCGACATCAGGCACATTACGTTTCGTTGTAGATCCCTGATTATTTGACATATTGACACCTTGCTGCCAACTTGGAATAGAGTACAGAAGAGATGATCCTCCGCTGCTTCCCACAAAAGCGTAACGGTAATACTGATATGTGTTGGTGTTCCAGACAGTTTCCGACACATAGGAGCCTCCCGGTGCGCTCAAAGTCAGATGAGTTCCGCCTACTTGAGTGATGTAGGGATCTGAAGATGGAAAAGTGAAATAGGATTTAACCGTATCTCCTCCGCTTATCCAAGTGGAATTGATTATGGCATCCTCGTCTCCGGAAGCGTTGAAGAACGACTGCCCCTGAGCGGCCATTTGCTGGAAGCTTTGATCAGCTACCTGAACGACGCTGTCAGGATAGAGTCCCCAAGAACAACTCAACTGCATAGCAGCATCATCTGTGGCCATCCGGTTAAGAACATGCTCGAAGTGTTGAAATACATCTCCATATGGCGATGTTTCGTAAACGATTACTTTGGACAATGCAGGGGCCATCGCGATAGCCATTTCAATGTCTAAAGTCACTTCTTCTTCCCCGGTCCAATAGGGTATCACATTGCCGTCGAATCCGTCGAGCAACACAGTGTCCAACATGACCGCAGATAGGCCGGTTTTACTTTCATATGTCGAGACGTCGCTGGCATAGTACCCGTCGAATTGCAGTAATCCGACCGCTTGTCCTGACCCTTTGAGTGACACGCCGGGTGCATAGGCCGCACGGAAGTCCTTCGAATCGTATCCATAGCCTGGTCCAGATCCATTATTTGTCGACGGAGAAGGGTTTTGGCTGGTTGGTGAATTCGTTTTTGTGCGTGTTGCAATAAATGCGTAATCACTCAGGCCTCCAATAGACAACACCGGGGTTGCCAAGTCGAATGAAGGGTCCCTGTCTGGTGCATAAAAATTGCGTGATTTAATCGGGTGTTTATAGACAAGCATCTGCACATGAAGAGCCTTCTCAATATCACGAACCGTCGCGCTCACATCGAGCAACATGCGATTGGGATATGTATTTGTCACAGTGAACCCATTTCTTTGAGCGAAAGCAATGACAGACTGGTAATCCGCTTGCGTTGGACCAAACTGGCCCGTGAACTGTTCTGGGCTCAACCAGTGACGAAAGTTCTGACTGGTTGGATCGTAAAGTTCACGAAGAAGATCGAAGAGACCCTGCTGGTTTCGTAGCGGGAGGCCGATAGTAAGCTCTAGGTGCTTCGTGCTATCTAATTGAGCAATCGGATGCAGTCCAAACCTCGCGATATCCCGAGGAACATGCCCATGCAGTACCTGCTGGCCCATGGTGTCGATTGAGAAACCGATCTGGAGCAATAGGAAAGCCGTAATCGACAACCATAATCTTGATATGATCTTTTTCATTATTTTCCCTTTCGAAGCTTTGAATTTTGACAATTAGTTCATTAATTATTTAAGGCAAATAAAAAGGCACACCTATCCGCCTCAGGCGGATCAGCAGCGTGAGCCGATTTATTTACTGTTTCTGCTATGGGCGGCGCTGCTACGCCGCCTGTAGTTAAATGAATTTCAGCATATTTATACTCCTCTCTCCCACTGCCCCAAGTTACTCATGCGGTCTGAATGACGTTCGGTTTGTTTGAAATGACAAAACCAGGAGGGACTGTAAACGATAGTTATAATGACTCTGGAAGAATTCCCTGAGGACAAGTGTTGATAGCACACAACCCACACCTTGTTTACGTTTAGCCGACAAAACTTTTAGAACAGTGCAGATTCAACAAACTCCATGCCACCCCTGATATGAGGTTTCCATATTGTTTTACGATGCAGGAAATTATTTTGGGAAAAAGATTTCTCACTTGCGTGGGCAAACGATTGCCCAAACCGCATTGCACACTTTATACTTTTCACGATTGTATTCGACTCTTTGAACTGTTTCTTAAACTTGTGTTCCCAAGTGACGCTTGAGTTACAACCGCAGGTTTCCACCAGATCAACAAGAGCCAGATGAACTACCAACCGTGAAGAGAGATCTTTCTGGATTTTTATGCTCATTGGTCATTGGTATGGTTGATCACACGGCAGGAGTACGAGCATTGAGACGTTCTACGCTCTTCGACCGGAAATCGAAAGAGAAGTCTTATTGCAACATGTCCGTTGCTATGGCGTTAGAGATCTCAGCATCCCAAATGAAGAGGAGTGCGCTATAAGACACGAAGATGCCCGATCTCCAAAATGAGACCGGGCATCAAACGAGATTACTTTGATTGCAATGTAGCTACTTTGTTAGCAGCATCTTCTTAACTTGACTAATACCAGGTGCAGTCAAGCGATAGAAGTAAACGCCGCTCGCAAGTCGCGAACCATCAAAGTTCGCAAAGTGGATTCCAATTTCCTGATTTTCGTTTACAAGAGTTGCCACCTCTCTGCCGAGAATGTCATAGATCTTCAGGGTTACGTGCCCACTCTTTGACAGATTGTAGGGTATCCTCGTCGTTGGGTTGAATGGATTTGGATAATTTGACATCAAGCCAGCTTGCATCTGCTGGCTGATGATGGCACTCGAATCCGCAACGGCTGAACTTGCTGCAGCTTGACTTGTATCGCAACTATTGAGAAGGTATTTCGCAAACTGAAGCAGATCATCGTTTGGATAAGCATCCTGCAATTGGGCGAAACATATCTTAGCCTTGGAGACTTCATGCAGAGAGTTGAGATACAAGAAACCAAGATCGAAAAGTGCATGCTTGTATGTCTCTTTATTGCCTTTGAAGTCTCTCAATATCCCCTGGAGATTAGTCGCCATTGCATTGTAGTTTCCGTTGTCAAACAAGGTCTCGTTTTCAAATTCAATCAAGAGAGCTTGAAGATCACTCTTCGGTGTCGTCAACGGCGCGACGGTTGAATTCAAATAGGCATTGAACTGTTCTTTTCTGTTGAGGCTACGGAAGCACTCATCCAGTTTTCTTAGTGCATACCGTCCTCTGACTGTGTTGCCTTCTTGGCTGAATATCACTTCATATCCTGCAATCGCTTCGTCATACTTCCCCTGGAATCCTAGCACAAGTAGCTGCCCAAGAGCATCGTCCGTTGTCGAGGAATCTGCACCTTGAGTCACCGACTTTACGCCGTTTGGGCTTTTTTGCTGCATATTTCCACTAATGAGATTCCCCGGAGTAGCTTTGGAGCTACTGCTGTTCAACGATGCATTAGGATCGGAACCTGTCAAAGGATAATTTGAATAAACCGTGGTTCCCGTCGCACTCACTTTGGGAGATATGTTGTTCCACCAGTTGATCTGCGCCCATATAGTGCCGTCATAAACGGCACTTATGTCACAGCTCGGATTCTGTTTGAAACTGTTGTATCCACCGTAGCTGCTATTTTGCCCTAAGAACACACTACTTCCGTAACCTGCGCTGATACCGCAACTACTGCAATTCATCAGAGTGTTGTGTCCCTGGAGAGGATAACCATTATGGTTTGAGTCGACGTATGCTAAATACGCTGGGCATTGATAGCAATTGAGCCCGCAGGGATTACCGGACATAGTGTTGCCCACCAATATCGGCGCGTAACTGCTGCTTGGCGAGTTATAGCAGTAGACACCGGAGCTCCCATTGCTCGTGATCTTGTTGGTGTCCATATAGAATGTTGAGCGGTATGCCGCGATGCCGTAGCTCGAGTTGTTTTGAATCGTGTTATGGGCAATCAAATTATGGCCGTTGACTCCGTTCAAAGAAACGCTTATGCCCGTCGTATTATTCAAGATGGTGCAGTAATTAATTGACGGCAGAGATCCGCTGCAATTAACTGCGGTCGTCGCGTGCTGGATGCTGTCGTAGCTAAGCGTTCCGTAGCTGCCAGAGTTGAATGTGATACCGTTCCATGTGCCTGACGAACTGCTTCGGTCGAGCATGATCGGGCTTGACGAAGTGCCTACGGCATTCAAGGTACCGTTTACCGTAAGTCCGGCGCCACTTGCGAAAGTCACCTCAGTACCTGAAGAGATAGTCAGTTTCACTCCGCTATTAACGGTTACGGTACCTGAAACGTTGACCGAGCCGCTCCATATTGTGTCGCTGGAAATAGTTCCTGAAAACGACTCGAATTTAGAAAAGTTGATCGAGTACGGCGCAGCGCTACCGGTTGTCCAAGTCGCAATGGGGAAGGTGATTTCTCCAAAATTTGGATCTAACGCCGGAAGACTCGGCCCCGTCCCGGTCCCAAGATTAATGACCTGTGTCCATGATCCCAGGGAGTTTATGGGCCTTACGCATTCCCCGATGTGACTTCCCATCTGGAAGAGAAGGATTTCCCTCTCATTGCTGTTCGTATAGAACATCAAAGTCGGGCTCGACAGGTAATCGGAGCCATGTGTGAACTGCGTAGTGCTCCAGTTTACTCCGTCGTCGGTGCTTTCGCTGTAGTAGACAGTATGATTAGATGTGTTCGCCCATGCTATTCCAATCGCATCATCGTCGGCTTCATAGGCGATGCAGGGAGTTGTTGAGGAAGAACTGTTTGGGACAACAACGGGGGCACTCCAGCCATTGAACATTCCACCAGAAGTAGGAGGTGTAGAGAGACTTATGAAGCGAATCGAGCTTCCCCCAGTTGAGTAGGCGGCATAGTACACGCCCTCCGCACAACAAACTATCGAGGGAAACTGTGGATTTGTGCCAAGGCTGTTGTCCGCGAAGATTGCAGGGGCACTCCCCGTTCCTGGGTTTGTCTGGGCAGCAAAGTTGTTACCGCCTTCGGACCAAAGGACCACGACATTGCCACTGATTTGATCGGCAGCAATGACAGGGCTTGAATGCTGCGGATCCAAAGAAGCTAAAGGGGTACTCCCGCTCAAGTTGACTGGCGTGCTCCATGTTGTGCCGCCATCAGTTGATCTTGAACTGTAAACCATCCAGTAATTGTTAGAGCCTTGAGCCTCTTCATGTTCCCACACTACATATACATAAGTGCCGCCGCCCGGCTGAACAGCTACTGCGATTGCTGGATTTATTCCATCACCTAATTTTACCTCGTTGGTCCATCCGCCGCTTCCATTGGTTTTCGTGAACCATATAGAGCCAAGCGAAGCGTAAACGGCATAGCGAACATCATAGTTATCGATCGCGATTTTGCAGCCGTCGCCCATGGTAGCAGTGGAGATAGAAGAGACAAGATGCCCCTTATAATTGGCTGAGAGTGTAGATGGAGAAGAAAGCGATATGGTTCTTGAAGCGGACGTGACTCCATCGCTCCAATTGTAGAAGCTCCATGTATTACCGTTTAAGGAAAGCGGGTTTATCGCACTGATAGGTGCACGGTACGGCGGCATAAACGCGTAATCGCTGTAAGGCGAAGATACCGTCTGCCCCAAAAAAGTAAGGCTGTTGCTCGCAGATGTGATTGCTCCCTCGAGGCTTGTTTGTATGGTAACTGCTTGGGCCGGCTCAAACGTCGCTGTGAAAGTTTGATCGCCGTGAATTGTAACGGTTCTCTGACTTGCTGATGTTTGATCATCCCACTGATAGAGTCGCCAATTTTGTCCAGAATAGTTTATCGCCGTTGAGGAGGTTCCAAACGAAAGGCTCGAATTAGGCGAAAACCAATCCGAATACGGAGACAGGGGAGTATTCCATGTCCCATTTTCCAACACTTTGACGTTACCAATGCTAACGTCTCCACCGACATTATTTTGGATTGTGATCAACTTGTTGCCGGCAATGGTGTAATAGAATTGGACGTAACTATTGCTAGGATTGTTCGGGTCGACTACCGTTGTTAACGTCGGAATCGTTGAAGTGAAATAGGAAGTTATGGCTGATGGTAAGAGTTTTGTGCCTGAGTTAAGTTCAATCGGTCCAATCAAAGAAACGATTAGCTGTACTCCTGGAATTATAAATGCATTGGTTAAGAATGAAAAGTCCCCCCATGATGAGGCGTTTTCAACATCTGTGGGATCAAAGAATAATTTGTAACCATTTCCCGATTGTTGCAACTGGAAATTACCGTAAATAGTAACGCTAAAGTGAGTAGATGTATTATTTATGAAATCAAGGGGTTCTTCATTCGTAACGACGATGGTTGCTGATATGCTGGCTGAGTTATTGGAACCTATAGTAATGCTGCCAGCATCAAGATTCAGAAACCATCCATGACTCCACCATGTATGATGATAATCGCCAATATTCACAGATCTTGTTTCGACCATGGTATTAATAGCTTCATTCAAAGTGCTTTGGGTAATCTTCACGCTGACATCCTGTTGAGCGAAAACACTTTCAATACAGATGAAATTCAGCTGAAAGAAGGCGATCAATGCCATCTCTAAACACAGTTTATTTAGTTTCATAGCTACCTCTTCTCTTAGAAATTTTCTTTGTAATTTGCGTTCTTCATATTTGAGATTGAGTGGCTCGCATCGAAATCTTGACTCGGAGATGTGCAAATGACTGGAGAAATATCCCACTCCCCTGCATACCAAGTGTTATCCTTAGTAAAAATAATTCGTTCGATGTAAGTTGTGGATGCCAACCCTAAATCCCCGATGTACAAACTTGCCTGGCCGACTTTTGGGCAAACGATGTTGGGACTATTGTCGTACAGATCCTGCTGCAAGTCTTCTGTAAAGACCTTGACCTGAGACACCGTTACTTGAAAATTCGACCCAAAAAACAAGGAATCATGTCCTGACGAAGTCTGTTCAAATGCTAACCAAAGGGGATTAGATGTATTTCCATATAGATATGTAGACACAATAAGGTCTATGACTCCCTGGCCTACCTGCCATCCTACTGCAAGTGAATCGAGAAGGATGGCACGTCGAGCAAACCACTGAGTATTTGCCGTGTCGATGAGCTCCGATGGATACATTGTAATCCCAAGGGAATTATAATAGTGAATCAGCGTATCCTTCACCCATTGCGGCAGCCATGATATATTATTTATCTGTGTCGGAAGATCAGTCAGAAACGCCTGCACTTGCGGGGAGGAAACCTGCCCGGCTGGAATATTCACAGAGGGATTAACAACAAAGTGGTACACGTCTGTTGTACCATTGTAAAGGTCGAATACCATCTGCAATTTGGCGTTCCCAGGCGTGAGAATAATTTGGGGTAATCCCAAAGCTAATTTGTAGTTCACTCCGCTATAAGGAAAGTTGACATACTGTGGGATTCCCCATGAATTGTACGCAGTATTAAGAAAACGATTGATTGCCGTTTGTGTTATTTCGACCGTAGCAGCAATTGTGTGTTCTCCTGCAAAACTTTTGGAATTTAGCAAAGGAACACAGACCATAACAAAGAAGAACAATTTCCTGACTGTGTTCATGATTTTTACTCCTTTACTTTTTGGTTGATGAAATCGTTAATTATTTTGTATATCTTTTACCTGGCATTCATAAGCGCCTCCTTTTTTGAATGTGCTCTAATTTTGGCAAACAAAAAGGCGGCGTTGTCACCGAAAGAGGTGATAACGTTTGTTGCTAATGACCGCCCTTAGTTTGCCGTTTGCGCCCTCTGTTCAGTTGCCACTGTGCAGAGGGTTTTTATTTCTTTATTGCGTTCCTCTGTACGCTATTGCCTGGTTTTCACCATTCTCATAGCCTACGATAAAGACACTATTATCTTTTATCCAGATGCCGTTGAGATTAGACTGCTTTGATTTGTCAAAAAACTGATTGTATATGTGCCATGAATTCGCATTCCAATGAATTATCAAATCGTGCGAGCCGCAGATAAAAACATTATTCGCTGAGGAGTTGCCTCGCACGGCAAGCATCTCTGCCAAATAGTAAAAGTTTTCGGTCGGGGCATTATTCGGAATATTAGAAAGCCTCCAATTCCCAGGTGTACCCTCGTAGCAAAGATCGCCAACTACATATATCTTGCTGAGTGTATTAGACCAGACACCATGAAAGCCACCATAGAGAGTTGTATCACTTTCATTTCCCCCTTTTGCCACCGTTTTCCATGAGATACCATCTGACTCTAGTAATACACCTTCTCCTGTACTATCCTGATTTCCTGCAGCATATATATGTGAATCGTCCAATCCCCAAACCGAATGAAGGTTCATAGTTGTACCACTTTGTTCTTGAGTCCAGGTTGTACCATCATATTTGAGAATCAACCCTCCCCACCCAACAGCATAGAGATTTGAAGAACTAGTACCCCACACCGACTGAAGCAATGCATATTGTTGCAGTTTCCATGTGGTCCATGATTTCCCATCCCAGTGACTTATCAGAGCATAGTTATCGTTGTACACTGGAACCTCACCCACGACCCAAAAGTCATCCGTGCCGAATCCATAGATACCAAACAAAACTCCGTCCAGATAATTCGATGATGACCACTTCGTTCCATCCCAACGCATTATCGCTGTGTATGCATAGGGAGAATATGATAATATTACAATTCCAACTGCATAAACATTATTTATATCTGTTCCCCAGACATTGTACAATACGCTCGGTTGAGTACCGATCGAGTCAATTGCCCAAATAAATGTATGACTCGTGGAATCCGAGCCACCTCCATGGTGCGGGCCGGTGAGCAAGTTGCAGCTAAACGAAAATATCAGTAGCACATTACAAGCAACTACAACAAGAAAATATTCTAGCGTTGGTAAGATCTTTTTCATCTATTTACGCACTCCTCGTATTCCAATTCCAAAGCTGTATATCCCCCATATGAGATTATTTCCGAAATATTGATAGTCAAACTTCGGATAAAACTTCAGTCCCCAAAGTGGGACACCAACTCCGGCGCCAACCACTCGATTATTATTTGTAATTTCTGTCAAGCTCGCAGAGAAAAAACTGTTAGAAAAATCTGATGATGTTGTCTTCAAGAAATGATAAATACTGTAATGAACATACGGTTCAAAGCCGCTGATGTTTTTGCTGAGTGTTCCACCATATCGCAAATAAGTATAGCCTCCAAACAAATCTCCGAAAGTCATATCAGGAGCAAAATCGAACATCTCGAATGTTCCAGGATTGATCTGATCCCGCAGGGACACTTCAAGCAGTCTTGGTATAACAAACCGTCCGTCGGCTTCGAACCTCAGCGGCAATCCAAGTGACAAAAGAAATGATGGGACAAAAGCAAGGCTTTGGGAATATGTGACCGAATTGTCCGTGCTTTTTATAATAATGTCGTCCGCTCCAAAGCCGAGCGAGAACTTGCCCGGCTCAAGCGTTCGACCAGTATAAAAACTGCTGGAAGTGATACAACCAAGGGACCCAATTGCAAGTATGGTTAATATAAAATGTTTCATTGGGGTTTTCCTCCTGATTGATTTCTCTAATCTCGCTCAAGTGTACTCACTAATGCAATGCCGACGGCACTTTTCGCCTTATTAACATCTGGATTCAATCGCTTGTCCTCGCTACCCAAGGAACAGTTCCCTAAATATGCACGGGTTTGAATTTCAACACAAATGTAAGTGGGGGTCATAAGGCACACACAACTCCTTGGAATAACAGTCTCCCTTTATCTCCTTAAACTTTTCCTCTGAAACGTGTCTCCCTGAGATGAATCTGTAAAAGTCCGTTTCTGAAGTTGCCACCTTTGGTGACTCAAGATCTATGCCGTTGTTTTTGCCTTTAAAAGAACGGGATTTCGAAGCTCGCTTTGGAAAGTGAGCAAAGGTTTGCCCACTTGATTGGGAAATCCCTTTCCCAACCAGGTTGTAAGCCTGGCTAATTTTCGCAACTGAATCTCAGCATGACGCGTCTCACTTGATCACCATTAGTTTCTTTGTCTCCGCAAAATTTCCGGCAGTCATCCTGTAGAAATAAACACCGCTCGGCAAGTTTCCTGCGTTGAAAGTCACCGCATGATCTCCCGCCGTTTCTCGTTCATCGACAAGAGTCTTCACCTCCCTTCCGAGCACGTCGTATATCTTGAGTGTTACGAAGCTACTTTTTGGCAATCCATAACTGATTTTTGTGGAAGGATTGAACGGATTCGGGTAGTTTTGCGAAAGAGAAAATCTGATTGGTAAGGTCGCCGCTCTACCCTTCACAGAAGCGACAACATTGGTGCTTTTGTACAGTCCGCCCCCATGGGTCCCGGCATAGAGATAACCGTCAGACCCAACGGCCAATGAGAAGACATGGCGGCTCTGAAGGCCGCTGTCGATTTGTTCCCAGCTCTCGCCATAATCTGTCGAAAGAAATACACCATTCGTGTCTGTACCGGCGTAGATTTTGTTCCCCGCCGCGATAACGAGAACAGTCACATTGTTATTAAGCCGGGTAGTGTCAGTGGACGAGAAAGTGGCGCCGTGATCCGTTGAAAGGAAAACACCGTGCCATGTTCCTATGAAGATATCGCCATTCCCACTGGTAGCCCAGGCGTTTACAACTGCGAACGGGTCACTTACAGATACGCCGCTCCATGATTGGCCGTCGTCAGTCGATCTTTCGGCTCCGCCGAATTGGAAAGATACAAACAGGCAACCGCTTACTGAATCGCAGAAGACGGAGTGGACATCGGCAAGTGATGAACCCTGATAGTATTGGAATGTGCCAAATGCCGTTGAAGACACATACCATGAATAACCATTGACTTGATGAAGGCCATCGCCGTATGTTCCAGCCCATACGGTCTTGGTGGAAGGATTAAAAGCAAGCGACATAATGGGAACTGTGGCACCGGTGTAATCGTAAGTAGTATATTGAGTAGACCAAGTCTGTCCGCTGTCGCCGGACACGGCGATTTGGTCGTATCCCCCTGCAACGATGTACCCCAGCGGAGATGCGCATATTGGATTGCCGCCTCCGGGGTCTGGCCCGCCGGCCTCAGTGTCCCAAGAAACGCCGGCATCTGTTGATCGATATATCGCGGGTGTCCTCACAAAAAGATAGCCAGCACTGTTCGCTGCGATTGAGAATACATAGGTCTCAGGCAGGCTTGTCTTCTGCCAGAAATCCGTTTGAGCCTGGCCGTGGTTTGGAAACACGACCACGGTCAGCAAAAGATTCACGGCACGCATGAAGGAAAGATTGTGTTTCATTTGTCACCTCACGTTTCATCGGTCATCCTGTGAGCAAGAACTATTTTGAAATTTCAAGCAGCTTACTTTTGAATTCTGCAAAGAGCTTATCGGCGGCATCCTTCGTACCATGGCCGAAATTTCCCTGAACCCCAATTATGATGTCTACATGCCTTCCTCCGTTCGTCGACTTGACGCTGATGGATTGATAATTCTGGTTGCCAAGGAGAATGCCCGATGTAGTGACCGTGCCCGTCGAGATTTGAATTTCGCCCTTCGAGGAGTCGATTGAGCTGACATCCAAGGACATTGACTTGCCCACAGCGGCGACCAGGTCAAGGATGTCAGGATATTGGCGGGTCAAGTCAATCGAGTACTTGCCCTGAAAATTCTGGATTGAGCCCCCGACCATGTAACCAACCCCCGTGCAAGAGGCGATGAGAAGACACATCGAAGTGATGAAGTAGGCGAACCACGCCCGTAAGGATTGTTGAGAATTATTGTTTTCGCTTCGCATAAGATACCTCCTGTTATTTGAACCGGGGAAGGTCAGTGACTTGGCAGAGATTTGTCGATCCTCTCGTACAGCCAGTTTTCCAGCCCCGTCACCCTTTCCGCATTATCTTTGCTCACATCATGCCACGCCATCGATTCAGAGGAAGATTCAAGCGTGCAGATTATGGTGAGCTTCGATTGCGACTGATCAACACTCTTAATAGTGATCGCGTACTTATACCTTGTTGTTATGTCCGGCATTCCCGGAACCAAGTTCATTTGGGTTGGACCCTGGATGTAATCGGTTGTGATGCGCCCGTCGGATTTGTCTGAGGACGCGATGTTGACTCTCTGACTTTCAAGGACAGCTTCAACCGCATTCCAGAGAGTATCGATGGAGGCATTGTAAACCTTCTTAGGCTGGTAATTCGCGGTCGGCTCTGGGAAGGTTGCCGACCCGACGTCGACGCAGGCCGAGATAGCCGTACAGATGAATAGCAATGAAGCATAAAGCAGTGATTTCACGATTGTTCCCCTTTCATAATTTTGTCTTTGTTCTTTTTAAATCTATTGGTTGGGATAAGGTCCCCTAGGAGATCCTTCGACTTGAGCGAATCAAGCCTCAGCCTCCGAAGGTCATCTTCAATAATCGCCTGCATCCTTTCGATTTGGACGGGACTTCCTCTTATTCCCCGGAGAATTTGTCTGACATACGACGGAGTGACCCCCAGCATCGCTGCCAGGACAACCTTGTCGATCCCGATGAAAAGCACATTGCTTCTTTTATTCGCAATAGGCATCTTTGTTTGTGTTTCGCTGGCGAAACAAGATAAGAAATATTCTTACTAATGTCAATAGGCAAACATAGAAATATTCCGGCACGCGATCAACGCATTGAAATCGGGGGCCGGGTGGAGGAGTACAGGAAGATCCTCGGATTGGGCAAAGTGGAATTCGCGAAGCTTCTTGAAAAGAACCCCGCTGACTACAACAAGTACTTGGACGCGCGACTCGATCCTCAGGGCTTGTTCTTAGCCCTAAGAAAAGCGGGCTGTGACCTCAACTGGCTTGTTGACGGGAGCGGCTCGCCGCCGAAACCTGTCCTGGGCGAGTCGATCCTCGAATACGAATCGGAAGAAATGAGGGAAGAGGTTGAGGCCGAGAGTGACAGGATCGCGAAGATAGTGCAGCTCTCATCACCGGGCATTACGCCCGTTCAGGCACGAGATTTACGTGAAGCGTTGAAGAAATGGGTAATTAAACGATACCTAACGGAGCACGAAGGAACTCGGAAATCGGTCAAAAGAGAAAAGGGGTAAGATGAAGGGGTTGATGCTCTAGCTCACTTCGCGATGCTCTAATAAAATGAGGGGAAGAAGGGAAGAGATGAACCAGTGCAATTAATCCAGTGGACCCAAGAGTTGAGCGTCAGCATCGAAGAGTTCGACAGACAACATAAGAAGCTGGTGAACCTGATGAACCTGCTCCATAATTCGATGAATAAGGGGGAAAACAGAGATGTACTTAAAAACTTTCTGAACGAGCTGGCAGACTACACGGTTTATCATTTCAAGTCAGAAGAGAAACTGCTTCAGGAACACATGTTCCCGTTGTACGCGATTCACAAAAAGGAACACGATGAGTTGACAAAACAGATCTTCGCGATAAAAACAAGTTTCGAGCAAGGAAATACCTCTCTCACTGTGGAATTCATGGACTTCCTTAAGAATTGGCTGAACAAACATATCCTGCAGGTAGATAAGAAATATTGCGACTTCTTAAATTCCAAAGGAGTCCATTAGAACTAACGAACAGCCATTGTACAGTCCTTGCGGAAATATGGTTGACGGGTTGAGGTCGCGAGTTCAGCTAGTCACGCAACAGATGGCGTATCGCGAGATCACGATCTCTGAAAAGAGTCACATCCAAACCGGCATTCCTCGCTACAGTCTCGACGAAATCATGGGAGTTGTCTTCCGGGCTCACCAAAAGTGCAACCCGGGCATTCTTATCGATGTCCGGTGATATCATTATGTCTTTAAACGCGAAGTCGTAGTTGTTCGAAACCGAATCGACATTTCTGGACTCAGTTGCATCCACTAAGTATCGGGATATCCCAAGTTTCTTTCCCAAGAAGTGTGCCTCGAGGTCTTGCCTCAGCGCCATCTCGCTTGTGAGGTCTCCCTTGATTTTCAAAACAATGTAACTCCGACTAGCAGCTGGTCTTATAGTATATGACACTGGCGCTGTTCCGTTTTCATTTCCCTAACAATCCACCCGGGGAAAAATGGCGGCAGAATGTACTGTTGACTTGCACGCAGTGGAAGAAGTCGGCACCAATCCTCAGCTCCGAGAATCCTTTCTCCTTCTTTTCAGTGTAGAAAGGATCGTACCAGTCAACGTAGCTCCATCCGGCTGTGGTGCCGAAGATTTCCATAACTATCGCTTTCCGCTCTCTTGTAAATTCCTCTGAATTGTCTGATTCAGGAAACGAAATCTATCGCGACGGCTTTTCAAAATCAAGTTCTCCGGGAATGAACGGAAACATGCCAAATGGATGTTACCTTTACCGTATGAAGAAGGCCAACCTTTCGGTCTATGGCCTCCTAAGGAAGTCCAAGAACCATCTTTATGCAGGAAAAGTATTTCTTCGTGGAATAAGGCGCCGTTTAGGTGCCATTGAGTGAGCCGCAAGGGCTATGCCTGGAGAAAGAAAAGGTGAGACATGGAAATAACATCGGTGAAATCATTTCTCGATTATTACGAGCGCGTAAGGGAAAGAACCAAACGGCTCATGGAAGTAATTAGGCCCGAACATCTTGACTTTGCCTATATGCCGGGGAAGTTCACGGTCGGAGACGAAATAAGGCATATCGCAACAATCGAACGCTACATGTTTGCAGAAACCGTTGCAGGGAGACGGAGCGCGTATCAGGGTTGCGGAAGGCAATTAGCAGACGGTTACGAAAATATCTTGAAATATTTTGACGACCTTCACAGGGAATCTCTTGATATTTTCAGGAGTCTCAGCGATGAAGATTTGAAACGCAGATGTACAACCCCGGGGGATGTACAGATGGCGATATGGAAATGGCTACGCGTGATGGTGGAACACGAAATACACCATCGTGCCCAATTATACATATACCTTAATCTTCTGAAAGTGAAAACACCCCCGATATTTGGTTTAACAGCAGAAGAGATACAAGAAAGAAGCGTCAAAAATCCAGCCTGACAACTAATGGCGGCAAACTGGAAAGCGGCCGTCAGCGATTCGGACAGAGAAATGCGCTTTTTATGATCCGATTCCCTCAGCTGATGCCAAGACACACTGACATTTCTTAAATCCTCTTCGGAGTCTAGTCAAATGGTTGATTGTTAGCTCTGCATGCCCGGATTACTTGTCATTACAGAGTTTCGGTGGCAACTTATTTCTCTAGGCATATGAGTTTCACCAGTTCGGTTATCCTGGCCAGATGATGGTCATCATGCTCGGCAACAAACAAGAACAAGTCCATCGTTCTCATCGGGGTTTTCAATCTCGGATGGAGGGCGGAGCTGAATATTTGCTTCTCATCGAGCATTTCAAGCAAAGTAACAGTCACTTTCCTTATCTGCCTGAAGCGGCTAAGTAGTTCTTCAGTTGGGACTGCATCATGGTTAGCCGTACTTGTTTTGGTGTTCTGTAAATCAGTGGGCCTTAATTCGGTTTTGCCGCTTATGATATCGTCGAGACGGCCTTGCCAGAGCGGCTCGAGGTCAGTCAAATGACCGGCATTTTCCTTTATGGTCCATTTACCATCTATCCTTACTGTCAATATATCGGGAGATACTGATCTGAACTTTTCCTCAAGGCGGGCAGGCGTTCCTGCGAGTCGTTCGATAATTGAGGGAAAAATATTTTGATTAGCTGTAAAATTAAACTCTCGTCTAAACCATTTTACTTGTCCCATTTTATGCTCTGCGCCTATTCTTTATTTGGAATTCGAATGTATGTTCGAATCAATCTAAAGTCAAGCCTCGGCAGGTCACGAGCAGATACAATGGGCAGAAAATCATTATATTATGGAAAAGGAGGCATCCATGAGCTCGTTCCGGAATTCCCTTTTAGCTTCATTCTTCTTGCTGGCGATGACCTGCCAATCACAAACAGTCACGATCAAACATACCTACTACACCACCACATTTGACACGACTCTGCGTGTGCCGACGGTAGTAAAATGGTGGCTAACGAAGAAAATGGTTAGCTGTTCAAAGCATGTGAAACGGACAAACAAGTTCACATCCGATCCGGACTTGAAGAAATACACAAATCTCAATAAAGACTACGCCGGATCAGGCTACGACCGCGGGCACAACATGAGCGCTGAAGACAATGCCTGCAGCAAAGCCGGCATGACGGAGTGCTTTTATTACAGCAACATGTGCCCACAGACTCCCAAGCTCAATCGTGGAGTATGGAAGAGCCTTGAGACATACTGTCGCAAGCTCGCGAAGCAAAACGACAGCCTGCTGATCTGGTGCGGGTCTGTGTGCACTTCAGGTGTGACAATCGGCAAAGATAAGGTCGCTGTACCAGGTTACTGTTGGAAGATTATATATATCAAGAAGACAGGTGAAACATTTGCATATTCCTTTAAGAATGATGTATCGGAGCCGATGCCCATTTCAAATTATGAGGTCAGCGTGGATTCGGTACAGCATTTAAGCGGGATAAATTTTGCTGTAAAGAGATGAAGTCCGATGTCTGTTTCAAACGGAATGAGCTTAACAAGAACGTCATACCCTGTCGGAAAGCAACCGGCCAGAAAAGCGGCCAGCTTTTTATTTTTGGTAATGGAAGCCTCCATCAAGTGAATTTCAAAATCCTAGTTCCCAGCAAGCATCGAGCGTAATTGGAACCAGATCAAGCCTAATTCAGATCTGGAGAGCAAAAAAGATATTTAAGCGCTCATCCACTCATCCGGGACCTTAATTAGTGAGATCCGATGAGCTTGAAAAGAAATTCCGTTTGAATTGCAGTTAAGGGAACTCCGAGCAATCCCCCAGCGATAACCTGAGCCACGGTGTGTACTTTTAGTTTGACCCTAGCCCACGGCACAATGATTACCAGCGGAAAAGCAAAAAGAGATTTCCAGCCGAACACGATAAAGAGCAGCGTCAAAGGCCCCGTTATACCCATCGCGTGGGCGCTTATTTTCCATCGCTCATTTATCGCGGTAACCACTAGGGTATTCGTTGCGTAACAAAACATCAGGACAGAGACGGGAAGAGGGGCATTGATGAAGAGAAGAATTAGGAATCCAATAAAATAGATCAAAATGCAGATCAAATAAGGAATGGTTCTTTGCTGACGGTTGGGGACATGAATGTGAGTTATAATTGCGCTGTATCTTAAGAACAATATGAAGAGAAAAGGCAAGATGGACCCGAACAATACAGAGACAAGGGCTACGATGTCTCTGTCTACAGTTTGGGTCAGAAGATAAGAAAGCAAAAGAAAAGTAACGAGAGCACACTGTGTAGGTGCGAAAATATAAGAGATTAATTTTGCAGATTTCTCTTCCATCCTGGTAGTCAGATCAAGCAGTGACTTCAGTTTTGTATGTTTTCTTGCTGTCCACAGCATATCAAACGAGACCATGGTTAGCACATGGAACTCTTTGTCTAATAGTACTGTTCATTGAATCATGGTTCCTAAAAATTCTCCTCGGTGACTGCATTCGACTTTAGCTTGGCGAGAAGGCAGTGTAGTACACCTTGGGTTTCTTGTTGGCCTTTAAATATAATCTAAGGAGGAGGTAAATGTCGAAGATTTTAGTTGTTGTCATCACCTTTCTGGTGAGCATTCAGGCTTCAAGTCAGTGCTTGCAGCCCAATCTTAGTATGGGAACGTTATACAAGACAACGGGAGTCCCAGATTTGGACGTAAGGATTAACCAGGAAGGTACTCTTATTTACAATGTATTTGGCGTCGATCCCAACATGTTTCTGTTCGATGACCAGGGGTCTCCAAATGCTTTTGCCGCTCCCCAAGTGATCACTCTCGTAGGATACACAGGGACAGTTTATTTCGGTTTGGGATTAATAAGAGATCAACTATGGAATATGAATGAAGGAGGCGTTGCTGTTGCCGGAATAATGGCCCACGAGTTTGCCCATATCCTGCAGTTCAAGAATGGATGCCAGTTAATGGGTGAAGCTAGAGAGCTTGACGCCGATTTCATGGCCGGATATTACTTAGGCCGAAAAAATTATATAATCCCGACAAATATCGTAGGCTTTGCAAACAGTCTATTTTCTATGGGGGAATACTTCTTTTGGAGCCCGGCACACCATGGGACTCCAACGGAAAGAGTCAACGCCATGGTCACGGGTTTTCGACATTCCAGTCAGCCTCTTGCCGAAGCATATTCGTATGGCATTACTTACATCAGTACTACAAATGCTGACGTACTTCCTACAGGTGATGGTTCAACTGATGACGAAGTATCAAGCTCAAACACTACGGCAGATAACAATGATGATGAATCAGCAGACCAGCAAGTGGAGGTGGATTATCATAACTCGCATGTCCACTGGAACAGAACCCAAGACAATCCAACTGTGGAGGTTGAAAGGACATACAAGAACACCGGAGACCAGCCTGTGACCTGCACTGTTAATCTGCAATGTGGCACGGTACCCACTGATGCTGCTGACGATGATTATAGCAATTATGTTCTATCCGATGAAAGGAATTTTACATTCGAACTGGAACCTGGCTCCGAACACACCGTAAGTGCAACTCTTACTTGGGAGCGGCCGGACATGACGGTGATGCCTAAAATTCGAACAACCATTCACGCGGCTTATGTGCATTGAATGCTTTCGTGGAGAAATGTGAATTGATCCAGGCAATTCGACTTTCTGGCTTGGCCTGCCTGCGACACGCGCGAGGTCGTAGTCTTGGCGCGTCCCGCGAAGTTCAGATGAAGAGTTTCCAAAGAACTTTCCAAATGGATCCCGACTACATACAATAGCATGGCTGGACAGAGTTCAAGAGAGACCTCGTGGAAATAAAATCGGAAGCTGGGGAAATGAGAAGGGATCAAGCCAAGAGCGGCAGAAAAAAAGAGTAACGTTCACAGAGAGGGAAAGCTCAAACGGCTGCCTCACCCATTTAGGTGAAGCAGCCGTCTTGTATATGGCGTCGAGAGTGTTGCTTATGAAATTACCATTTTGGGATTTTTCTCCAGCAGCTTCTCAGTTGGGAAAGGTTTTGGCAGAAACTCTTTTATCCCGGCATCGATTATTTCAGCCATAGCTTCGGTCTCATTATAATTACTCCGACTAAGTGATAAATCCATTATAACGTGACCGCAAGGATATTTAAGGTCTGGGTTCTTTGAGAGGGGTTAGACCTTTTCTATTTGTTCATCAGTCCCCTATGAAGGATAATAATTAGTTATCCTCTATTAATTTGACAAATCTAGCAGTCTGCTGCAGAAAGTTAAAATGAGGCAGGAATTATCTTCTCTTTCTTTATAGACTTCTTTCTGCCTTTATTGTAATGATAATGACCACTTTCATCATTCAAGTCGATTTGAAGAAAAGGCTTAGCAACCAGTAAAGAATCTAGGTTCGCTTGCCCACCAAACATCCCCCGACCCCCGTTACTAAACCGCCGGAAGCGAGAGCCCCTGAAAGGTAAGGTTCACCCGTGATTCCTATGCCACAGCAATTCAAACTCAAAGCTTCAGCCATCATTCCAAATGTTGCTAATAACGCACCGGAGTCACGCCAAACCAAACTCTCACCGTTTTTATAATGAGTCAGCGTTTTACCAAATTGAGCAGCAAATAAAATGATTGTAGCCTCTTGCAATTCAATCATATTGCCAATCTTTTCAATCAGTTTTTCTGCAGGATGTGGGTTGGGGAAATGAATAAGATTCAGGGAGTGTGCAATTGGATCATAAAGCTCGAAAGTTCTTTGATTATTTCCATGGTCATAGATCAATACGTCAATCGGGTGCCTACCGCCAGCTGATGGCGTAGGTCTATGTTGCCACATATATCCATTTTGCAGAGTCAGAGTAGATCTAGTCTTTAAAGTATACCAAAGAAGAGCCGACAAATCCTCAATTGGAATTCGTCTAAATTCTCTTCTTGTTCTTCTAGATTCAGCGACTGCAAAAAATGAAACCGAGTTTTTGGTGTCCGGTTTAATGAGATAACAAGTTCTTTCAATATTGTAGTGAAACACTTTGAACCTCGTGTCCGATGCTTTGACGGAAGGGCTCTTCAGTTTAATAAATCTCATACCCCAGTTTCTTCATGACGAATTGATGTTTGAAGCAGCCACGACAATTTCCACAGGCATAATCAGATACATGACAGGAATGTGTCCAAGCTAAGACGTCAAAGGTAATCTTGGACTTTTGTACAAGCTCTACTGAATCTAGAGCAATTGCGGGAGACTCAATTTTTATTTTCCCCTCTTGCATTTTCATTAGTTGATTGACTCTTCGGAAGAATTGTCTTCTCCCATCTACATGGACTCCATCCCTCTTAACTGATCCGATCATTAGAAGATTAATGTTAAGGGCGATGGCTCGCATGCCAGCAAGAGTTATTAATAACTGGTTTCGGTAGGGCCACCATTCTGGAACTGGAGCAACTCGGTTGGGTGATCGACCAGCCATGTCTCCTGAACCTAACGTATGGCAATCGACCTGTATGATCTCATGTTTGATTTTCAGAATTCGAGCGATTTTGGTAGCTGCCCGAATTTCGCCCTGTGCCGGTAATTGCCCATAGTCCACTGTGATTGCCACGTCAGGATGTTTCCAGAAGGCCAGACTCGTTGAATCGATTCCTCCAGAAAGAAGTACTCCTGTTCTCATGACTCGACGGCGAACCAGAAGGTTTTATAAATACCTGTGACAAAATCGTCCGTAATCAGGCACTTTGTTCCTTGGGGCATTTTCAGGTTTTCTTCTTTCTCATTCTGAACAAATATCACTACCGGAATACCCTTTGCTCTTGCATAGCCTATCTCGAACATTGTGCCAGCATCGAGCCCTTCAGCGATAGTAAAAACGATATCGCTTTTGTTTATTGCTTTGATATCTAAAGGAACTACGTCAACGGCTGCGCCGATACCAACATCGTGAAAAGGAGAGAAAACTTGGAATCCGAGACTTTCCAAATAGATTCTAGCTTCGTTCATCAACCAACGTTGAGCCATTGTGAAAAATGGTCCGGCAAGATAGACTTTCTTCCCAAGTGTTTGTTTACCCAATTTTTTCTTCCCAATGTTTAAAGGTTCAAAACGAAAGTTCGAACTGAAATTAGAGGGAATAGGTAAACTTTGTGAATTACAATAAATTGCGGTTGCCTGGGAAGCTAGGTAACTGGCTTTTACTGGGTTAATTTCTTTCTCTGTCCAGTAATGAGCAAAGACCGCTGCAAAAACGTCTCCTGAACCAATAGGCCAGACAAAGTCAGTTTTAAATGGTGGGATCGAGCTTACGACTCCCCTTTTTGTGAAGACCATGGCTCCAAATGGGCCTCGCTTGATGATAACCACTTCTGCGTTTTGCTTTGATATGAGTGTTCGGGCAATCTTCACCGCATCAGTCTCACCTGTTAGCTTGGAGCCTTCATGCAAATTTGCAACAATTGCAAGGTGTTTTGCTGTCGAACCATTCCCTCTGAATTCTTTCGGCGATTGTATTGACTGCGGGTCATAGACCACCCTTTCTCCGTTCACGATCGCTTCCTGTTCCATGAAACCAAAACGGAGAATGTTTTTTGCTTCAATTCTATGAGGTTCGAGTTTGTCTGTTGGGCCAATACCTCGATCTATTTCGGGCTCAGAAAGTCCGTGCCGATAGCTGAAGGAGACAGTTCTTAGAATCCCTTTACTAAGGACATCAAAGCCGAAGGTGTTCGCGGTAACTTCAAGAGAACGTTTGTCCTGCTTCGAAATATATGTATGAAGCACAATCTCTTTGGACAATCTAGAGAGAGCGGCAGCCGCACGTAGCCCAGAACCGTATAGTTGGGACCACTGAGGTTCAGAGCAATATTCCAAATAGGTTCCGCCCGCAATCTCTAGCATTTTAGCTCTTCGGCCTGATTTGTATCCTGCAGGCCCCTCCAGAAACTTTTTGTACTACCGCCACATACTCAAATCCATCATTAATACAATCTATGATTTTAGAGAGTAGGCTTGACGTGATTGAGCCAGCTGCTTCAGCACCACGCATGGCGTAAAGCGCCACCGCTTTTCCGGTTTTTTGAAGATGCAGTTCCAAAACATCACCCACACGTAATTTCTCAACAACTTTTGGATTTGGAGAATTTAGGACAGTTTCTTCAATTAGACTAGCACAATTAGTTTCTCCACCCCTCGATGACGGGGGACCGCTGGGTTGTCCTGACATGTTTTTCCCTTTCAATCTTTAGTAGAAGAGATGATAAACAATATAGAAAACTAAAACACCACATGACTGATTAATCGCATTTGAGACCATATGATAGTGTCTAGGATAGATGCCCTCACACCAATGGAACGAGCAAAATTCAAGAACCTATCCTCCATTGCAAAATAGTCTTTTGGTATCAGCTGGGAAGGCCGAAAAAGGCCGATATGAATACCTGCTCTATGAATATGAATATCCAGAATTGCAACTTCATCGCTCGCGCACCAATTTCTAGTTATCCATGATGCGGTCTTTGGACCAATGCCCCTAAATTTCATTAGCCAACTTCTTAAGTTTTTCGACTTATTTTTCGGTGGAGGTTCTTTGTCGATGGCATGCAGAAATTCATAAAGGTACTTACTCTTCTGTCTTTGAAAGCGGTAATGAAGCCGATGTCCGCGAATCTGGAATGGGCTCCCGAGGGCTTCGAGGATCTGTTCTTGAGATGGTGGATCGCCGATCAAATATCCAAGATTGCGAATTCTAGAAAACGCAGCCAAGCCTATTTCTGCTGGTATGCCATACCCACCGAGTAGGCATGCTGCTACTTCTTCTTTGAAAGTTCCTCCGATTCTAAACCTTCTTTCTGAGAATCCGTCTTCATAGAGCCATGCTTGACCTACCCAGTAGGCCGGTGTGAAGACTTCATCAAATCTACCCCACCTTACTCCATCCATAACGAGTTCGCTTGGATTAGGAATTTGCTTATACTTAATGCGGTTTCCTACTAGCTTAGCTATGGTCTGCATCAACGGATAACTCCATCATATAGATGAGCCGAAACCTTAGTTGATTTAGTATTCTTGGAACTCGTAATAATCCCTGAATTGAGTCATTATTTTAATTCTTGCACAACTCAGCAACCCATTATCATATGCCCAACGCAAAGAATCTGTTCCCTCGATAAAGCCGGTATAAGACGACTCAAGAACGGGAAATCTTAAATTTCTTGATTTCATGACTAAGTTATGTTTAGCTTTTCAAATAAACAACATTAGCAACTGCACTGACATAGTTCCTTAGGTTCGAATCCGATTTTACAGCTATTAAAATTACCCACCTTACGAAGTCGAGGTTTTTTTGTTTTATGATAGTGGCACTGCTATCTTTGATCGCTATAGGAAGCCGAAGGAACATGCTGATGCGTCGATCTTCACATGCATATATCAACCCTATAAATGGCCATCGTATTAACTGACGAACAGAAAGCGGTTGTCACTTCTTTTGGTGCCCCACTTCGAGTATTAGCAGGTCCAGGAACCGGTAAGACACTTTGCCTGGTGGAACGGGTAAGATTTCTTATCACTCAAAAGAAAATCTCACACGAACACATTTTCGTCGTTACTTTTACTAAAAGAGCGGCCGGTGAACTTCGCAATCGGCTTCTGAAAAGCGGCATCAAGAAGGAAAAATTACCCTATGTTAGTACGCTTCATGGACTCGCAATGCGAATCCTTAAGAAGCATCAAAGCAAAGCTGGTCTACCTGCTAACTTCCAACCTATCACTAATGTATTCGCTAGGATTCTACTTAAGGATACTGTCCAAGCACTTTCTGCAGCGGGAATTCAATTATCACAAGATGAGGTGAGAGAGTTTAACCACGCACATCATCAGAACAAGGCTCGAGCAGGTATCCCATCTCATATATCTTCGAATTTAAAAAAGAAAAAGGCCCTAACATCATTCTCCAAGATCTTTCATGAACAATTGAGATTCTATGACGCACTGGAGTGGAGCGATGTCATAGAATCCGCGATCGCATTAATCGAATGTGATAAAGGAGTCCGTGAAGAGGTTCATGACCAAATCAGATATTTGCTCGTAGATGAATATCAAGACCTCAGTCCACTCGAGCAAGATCTTATTGAACAGCTTATAGATGAAAAGTCGGGACTTTGCGTTGTTGGAGATGATGATCAAAGCATCTACGAATCATTCCGCTTCGCTGCCCCTCGAGGAATAATTAATTTTGAAAAAAATCATCGAGGAACAGTCTCAAAATTCATCACTCTTTGCCGCCGTTGCCCTCCAGAAATCATAAAAGCCGCACTAAGACTCATTCAGAATAATAGAGAACGGCAAGATAAGAACCTAAAAGCCTTTGACAAAGATAGAAAAGGCATCATAGTTCCCCTTTCTCACCGCAGTAAGAAGGGAGAGATCGCATGGCTCGTTTCTAAAATGAAAGAATTACTCGAAAAGAAGAAGTTTCAGCCGAGAGATATTATGATATTGTTCACCGACGGAGACATCGCAAAAGATTACATCATAGAACTTGAAAAAGAAAAAATTCCTTTAGACATACAGCTCAAGGTATCACATATTTTTGAATCCGAGGAATTTGTCGGGTTCTTTTCAATGCTAAAACTACTATCGAATCTCAACGATAACCTAAATGCTCGACAAGCCATGGATTTCTGGAGGGGCATAGGTCCCGAGACCGTTAGGCACTTAAGAAGTCTAGTCACAACCTCAAAGGGCAGTTTATGGACAGCCGTTAATAAAGTGGCTGATCATCAAGATGCGTTCAAAGAAATCAGACAAAGGAAAGTAGTATTGGCGTTTCGCGAATTCATTCTTGAGCTACAAAAGATTGATAAACCTGTTCAGATCATCAAACGCATAAAAAAACAATTTCCAGCTGCCGTAGATGACCATGGAGTTGAAAAACTAATTGAACACGTCAAGGGATTTTCCCGTGCGGAAGAGATATTGAACTTGAAAGAGATTATTGAAGACTTTGAGCAGAAGATTGATTCGGGAGAATTGGAATCCAATGAAGAAACAAATAAGACTAGGATTATGACAATGCACTCAGCGAAGGGATGTGAAAGCCCCATCGTCATTATGCCTGCTCTGGAGGATGATATAATTCCGGGAAATGCACAGAACGTAGAAGAGAAACGCCGGTTGTTTTATGTATCTGTGACAAGAACGAAGTATGCGTTATTTCTGAGTTGGGCAAGCCAGAGATCTGGACAAGAAATTCACAAGGTTGAAGGGAGAAAATTAATAGGCAAAATCAAGAGTCGCTTCTTGGTGGAAATGGGCAACAAGTAGACCCCGATGTCATATTAGTCACCCTCTGCTGCTTGTGGTGCGCTTTGAATTTCGCGTGCGGCTACCATTGAAGCCATGGTAGCTAGCCTGCACCTTTCCTGGCGCTCCCGCGTCTCCTCAACTTCTAGATCTTCCGTGGGCTGAGATCTTTGGGCTTCCGTAGCAGTTTGTTGTTGATCTTGGTGTAAAAGTAAGGAATGAACTGCAAGCCATATTTCGTACCTTCCAGTAAAGGAACTGGCAAGTGCTGTATCCCGTCGCTCAAACACAGCTACCCGGTCGGCATATTTGGGGAAAACTTTGGAATAGTAAATTACTAAAGTGCCATTATCCATTTCCGCAGATGAAGCAACACTGTTAATGTTGTCAGGCCAGCCAAGCTCTGCCCACAGTTGATCGTCCGGGCCGCCTACTGGTTCGACCCTAAATGGGGGTAATGTTATATAACGCTCTGTTGTGCGAGCTGGCGGGGCTTCTACGATCTTGAATGTGCGCTGATCAACCAGCATTTTATGCCCGGGACGTGACAGCTCCACTCGGATCGTCCCCTGTGACCCGACTGCAGCATCATTCTTTGCCTCGAATATTGCCCTCATTCTTCCACCTGAAAGTGGGGTCGACCCTCGGAATACTAACCCTTCAGATGGGGCAATCACGTTGATGCGCGAAGCAGATGGATTGCTGGGATTGTGATAATCACTATTAGCATCCGTTTCAATCCTTATGTAGCGCCTTTGTTGGGGGTAAAAACCTATCTCCTCATTTTCATCCCATACTATCTTGATATATGTGGGGGGTTCGTGAAGCTCAATAGGCTGAGGGTGTCTGGGACCTCGTCTACCTCCACCGGTTGTGTGTCCGTTACGCTCGCCTTGGCCAGATGATGCCTCTGCCGCACCTACTCCTACATTGACCCCCTGAAGACGCAGAAGACGAGCAACTTCTGTACGCATCTGCTGAACAGCAGTTTCGTCCCTTTCTCGCATTCCTTGTTCACGCGCTTCATTGTTGAGTCTTGCGAGATCATCGTCAGATCGAAGTGCTTTAACTATTTCTTTATATATCAAATCATAGACAATCCCGCGCCTGGCATCTTCTCGGTTGGATACAAATAGTGAACGCTTCGCGTCTGGAGTGAGAAAATTACAATCGACATGACAAATCAAACGTTGCGATAAATAAGGTAACTCAGCATCTTTACGAACAATCAGCTGCGACATTTCAGCATGGTTTTGGCCGTTAATAGTGAGAACGATCGGTTTTGCCGGATTAACAAACGCAGCTATAGGCTTCTTGTTGGCGACGGTGGGACGTTCTAGAACCCAATATTCGATCCCGATCCTGCCGTAGTCAGCGATGTTCGTATAAAACTGCCTGACGCTATGTGACAGTGATGGTCCGCGTTGTTCTGCATCTCCTTCATCGACAGCCCCATTGAGAGCATTTCTGGAACCTTTGATGACACGACGATATCCGTGTATTTCATGGTCGTCGAGCCACACAGGCAAAACCGGATCAAACATTGTTTGATTTAGTAGCCCGTAGATGCTATTCGGCCCAAGAGGAGAAGGATAGTTTGTAAGATCATATCCAAAATGCTTCACCAATGTTCCTGTTGGAAACTCAGCTATGCTTTTTTGAACAGTCAAAACATTGCCGTCATAGGTGAGATAAACATAACGCCCGGTCTTGAACAGATCTGCGGGAAGATCTTGGTAACAGGCTATCGTAAAACCGACAAGAGTGCCTTGTTCGCGTCGAGAGGCAAAGAAAACATATTTGCTTGTTGCCAACGTGCTTGATCCACCTTGTCCATATGCCCCAGCCAGGTAATGTTTTTGTACTTTATTACTTTCGTTCAAACTCAGTATCGTTCGTGGCATTTCATCGGGTAACAATCCAGTTCCCTCATCTCTAACCTCCACGATTCTAGAAGCTCTATCTTCTGCTGATTTAAGCTTGATACTCACGCGACGAGCAACCGCACGCCTTTGAGCTGGCGTCATCTCACTCAGACCGCCAGATGGTATATTGAGCCAGGCTGTTGCTGCTTCTTTAGGGGTTCTGCAAACTGGCGTGCCATGATGCTTTTCAAATTCATCCTCAAGAACAGCATCAATGCCATTCGTCAATCTTTCTACAAGCGAACGGCCAGGATCTGCTGATGCTTCAATGGTCCCTCGATTATTATCGCGATTCCCAAATGGAGTCCATTGTACACGTGCCCCGTTCACTTCTTCGAAACGCGCTACGGCACGTGCAACATCCTCAACGGAATTTGCCGTGTTCACAGCGTCAAATAGTTCAGCTGGTGTCATTTTTTCTTCTTAGAAGATTTTGCGAAACGCCCTCGTGATCCCTTTATATAGTCGCTATTAGCTTCGATGGAAATCCATCGCCGCCTAAGTCTTTCAGAAGCTGCGCCGGTGGTATTGCTACCAGCAAATGGGTCTAAAACGATATTCCTAGGTGCCGTTAGAAACTTAATGAAGAATTCCGGCAACCCAATTGGCATTCTCGCGGGATGTGGTTCAATTTGTTTCTTTCTACAAAACTTGAGGTAATCGTCACTTGAAGCAGTATTTGAAAGAGTGATCACATTTGAAGGGATCGCTCCGTTATTATCGCGCAGGAATGATTTTTCTCCAATGTGATGCTCGGACGGTCTCTTCCCGTGATTATATTTTTTGGTTTTTAAAAGTCGCCGCATTGAATCGCTGTATTGAACAAGAATCTTCCTATTGTCGGCCTTCGGACGTTCCGAAGGAGACATCCACCACACAAACGTAAATGCGTCCTTTACCCGAATGCGATCGATATTGACCCATTGCGCAGGGCTCGGCAAGCGAGCAGGGTTGTAAACAACAAATTGTTGGCACAGGTTGAACCTACCAGCATCCAGAAACGCAAGTAGCGCACGTAGAGCAAGTGGGGACATTACTGGTTTCCCCGGCTCCCAAGCATTGCCAAGCTCTAATACTATCGAGCCATCCTTTTTTAAAAGCTTTCGGAAAACTTGAGCAAAGCCTGCAAGCCAACGAATGTATGCCTCACCCTGCAAGTTACCATACTTCTTCTTTCGATTTAGAGGGAACGGTGGAGAGGTAAAAATCATCTGCACTTTCCCGATATGGCTTTTGAGTTTAGCTGACGAGAGAACTGTAGCAGCGTCACCGCGGTACATCCTACCCCTGGTAGTCTCATAAACAACTTCAAATGAGTTCTTGGAACGATGTCCTCGGTTAAGAGACTTTGCTGGTTTTCTCCCTGTGTAATGCATCAGATTTTCATCAAAGGGTAGCGTCGACGCCAGGTTTGCCGCATTCCCAATCTTTGAGGATTCCACCTCATGATGATTATCCCGCTGACTCATCTTATTTTCAATGTACGGAAGAAACACCCAGAAATTCAAATAACTACATGTGCTGTCTTACTCAATGTCCCCCGCTAATGGACGGAAGAAATGTTCATGCAGCTATCCTCAACTCATCTCTGGCAGAATTGTCGCTTGCGACCATTTTACCTCTCTTCAGTTTTGGGATCGGAATCCTAAACTCAAACGGTATGGTAGGAACCATCGGAAAATTTTCATGTCGTGTTGTGTTCGATCCGTCCTTATCGTCTGAGCATAACGTGATATTAGCGGTGTTCAATACGGGTAAACGCCCAAGAACATGTAGCACATTTTGCGATACGGTTATTTTTCCTACTATGCGCTTTACTATAGCTTCCTTTACAGCAAAATTTAGATTATGAAGCTTAGATGTAACCGCTTGTGCAAACGACCTAATCTCATTCTCCGAGGGCAATTTGAAGGATTCTAATTTGTTCACTTCTACTTCAGCTTTTACAAGGCGGTCGTTCAATATGGACATTTTTTTCTTCAATGGGCCCACATGTTCAGATAATTTATCAAGTGACAAAATCCCCGCACCGTAGGCTTTGGTATACCGTTCCTCTTCGTCCTTTATTTTAATAATCTCGCTTTTTACGCTCTCCATATCTGTCTTGAGCTTCTTTGAATTGTTCCCCCACCCTTGGATCCAACGATTGAGATGTTCCAAAAGAAGTTCTGGAGAACTCATCAATTCAGCCAATTTTTTCCAGACAATATCGTCAGCTTCCCGAGCGTTAATTCCGTTTTCGAAGCAAGTAGTCGCAAGGGGAAAAGAACGCGCTCTTTGGGTGCAACGATAGTACAAGTAGGTCCCTTGTCGCAATCCTTCTCCAGCAAGCTTATAACCACAGGAACACCAAAGTTTTCCAGCAAGAAGATATTCATTCTTCCTGTTTCTTTTTGCAAGATCGAAATTCTTCCTCAATCGCTCCTGAGTCCGCTGGAACAGGTTTTTATTAATGATTGATGGAACGGTGATCTTTATCCATTCATTTCTGGGTCTCCTGCGTCTCGCGCTTTTCCTTGTTTTTCGATATTTGTCCTGCTTCAAAGGGTGTTCTGGTACTGCGGCAAATGATTTCAAATAGTGAGACTCGCCTATATAAGCTTCGTTCCTCAAAAGAATACTTAGTGTGCTCGACTTCCAAATCCCGCGATGGCTTCTTCTCGGTTTAATGTCCTCATCCTTGAGGCGTTTGATTACTTTTCTGATGGTTAACCCATCATCGGCGACCCATGAAAAAATATTTCTCACAATCTTCGCCTCATCTTCATTGATTTCGTAATAACCATGTACTTTCTCGTGGCGGGGTATGTATCTATAACCGTAGGGTGCATCGCTTCCGAGAACATGTCCTTCCTTAGCAACTCTTAGTTTGCCAAGACGAAATCTTTCAGTAATCTTGGCTCTTTCGTATTCGGCAAACAGCCCCTTTACCCCCTGTAGGATTTTTTCTTCACCGTTTTTGGGAGTTGGCGTTGTTACGAAAAGAACTTCGATACCGGTATCCCGCAGTTCATCCATAACCAGCTCTTGGTACGAATAACGACGCGCCAAACGATCCGGATCATATGCCAAGACCGCTTCCCATAGTTTGTCTCTTGCATCTTGCCGGAGTTGATCCAATTGAGGACGTACAAGAATATCGCCACTCCAGCCTTCATCAATGTATTCTTTTACGATAGTGAAGCCGTTACTCTTCGCAAATTCTCTGACTGCACAGAGTTGTGTCTCAATTGTTTTCTCCTCCTCCTGACGAGCAGTAGATACCCTTGCATACACTGCAATTAGTTTTATTTCCCTTTTGATTTCCTCCATGGTAGTAAGTTGTTCCTACGCCTTCCAAAAAGTTCCGAGTTTGCTTATCAGATATTCGCCCTTTCCCTAGCTCATATCCCTTAAGTGCTCTACTTCTTAGGCATCGTTCAAACGTCCTCGGATGGACTCTCAGATATTCGGCCACCTCCTTTCTGGTCATGAATTCCAGATATACCATCATACTCCATGCTGCCCAAAGTTGTCAACGCCAGTTTCGGCCTGTTGTATCCCTTAAAGGGAAAGTCGTTTTCTTTCAAAGTTTCTTCGAAGAGGAGATCAAATGCTTTGTTTACCTCAAATTTTTGTTTGTCGTCTTCTTCGGTTATTGCCTCGTAAACTACTGTGAGTGATCGAGCTTTTAGCTTGTTCATTATAGGAAGATCAAGATTTCTTGATCTCCTTTAAGTTTTTGCAAAAGGGAAGGGAATAGTAACGTAGGTGAAATTGCCGGTAGGTTATTCTTTGCCCATCATTCCTTGGGGATGGGTGCGACAATTGGTACCCATTGGAGTATAATGTGACGATTCCTCCGAGAAGATCTATGCCGAAATCCATCAAGGCAGTCAAACAACCTTACATTTGATAAGATAGGCTCGAATTTTTTTGTTATGGGACAAAAAACTCAGTATTGCTGTGACAAAACCGTTCCAGCTTATTCAAAAAGCGCTGACCACCCTATCATCTGAAAATGGAGAGTTAGAATCTCCAGAAAACGAGATGAATACTACTCAATCTGCACTTTCGTCCCTTCAATTTCTCGTATGGTGCACCCTACTCTAGCGGACGATATTCGAACTTTTTTCAGGGACAAGTTATGGGAAAGAGGACTGTCCAGCATTACCATGTGATCATGGTACGAAAGAGATTTGCATAGTGTAAGGTGGGTGAAAATGACGGGAGGGGCAATTAATTATCGCGCCCGGTCCATCAGTCGATTGCCTGTTTTTAAATCTTGGCAGCCTCGCTTTCGGTAGGAGGTTGGCGCTTTTTATTCCATTTTTCGCGCCACTCCGCTACCCACGGCAGCAATTTCAGATAGATTTGCTGTGTGGCGTTGCACAAGCCAAGCACACCCCGAATATTGCCGAACTTTTTCCGTATCGGATCATCCCAACAATAAAGAGGACCCGGATAGTTCAAGAGTTCGTTGCCGGTTAGAATCAAGATAGGATTGATAGGGCGCTCAGCCTTCCAGCATTGGGAATCAACCACCATGTCCAATTTCGCCAATATTATAAAACAAAAAATCCCTACCTGTAAGTAGGGTAACTTGCTCAGTCCGTCGAGTGATGCTTTTGTAAAGCCCACCATTGTCCATCAGCTTCGAGTATCTCCTCCCGGAGGACTTGCCTCAAAAAGGGTGGACAAATCAGGAAGCTCCTGATATGCTGCTGAAATGGGGAATGAGAACTTATCCTCTGTGGTTGAGACTCGTACTACTTATTTTTTGTATGTCGCACACCATGGATTTGTAAAGGATGAGGAGTTGCATGGAAGGTTTGACATTGCATGATCATATTGAAAGAAATGAAAAGTATCCAAGTTTTTATTTTTCGTCATCCTGTTATATATTCTCAGCAATAGAATATGCGAGAGACAAGATTGGTCAGTGTTCCGTGATTAATCCCCTAGTTGGCAACCATGGGGCAGTTTTTGGAATAAGGCCATTGTTCTGTTCTGCTTTTCACACCCCCGCAACATCGTTAGCAAAAATCCACCGTAGTTAACAATGCATCGGAAATCTCTTTTCTCATCAGAAGGTCTAGACTCTTGGCTTATCCAAAAGCCGATAGCCCATCGCGGTCTTCACTCAGGGATAGATGCCCCAGAGAATTCAATTGTTGCCTTTCAACGTGCGGTGGAAGAGAACTACCCGATAGAACTTGATGTCCAATTGTCGCTCGACAACCAACTTTTCGTTTTTCATGATGAACAGTTGAAAAGGATGACGGGACTACAAGGCATTATACAGGAGCACGATAGCTCCACGCTTAGAACTGCGACTCTCCTTGGAACCACGTACCACATTCCAACTTTCGATGAGGTTCTCAAACTGATTAATGGCAAGGTGCCTCTGCTGGTCGAAATAAAGAACGCGGCAAATAACCGAACCCTAGACGAACTCACACTAAAATGTCTTTCTGAATATTCGGGACAGTTTGCGATCCAATCCTTCAATCCGTTTTCTGTCACATGGTTTAGGAAAAATGCGCCCGCGATTATAAGAGGTATGCTCGTGAGTGATTTTAAGACAGCACCACTCAGTTATTTTGAAAAGGCTGCTTTGAGAAATCTGCTGTTCTTCAAGATGTGTCAGCCAGCGTTTTTATCTTTGGACGTTTCGATTCTGAACCGTCTCCCAGCCATTCTGGCACGGCGAATCGGCATTCCGATCATTGCATGGACGGTAAGGTCACGAGCAGATGAAGAAAAGGCAAAAAGCGGCGCTGACAATTTCATTTTTGAGGATATGACGCCGTGAATCCGGCTCGTTTCATTCCCCTACTCCAAGAATTTCTTAAATCTCTAGTTTTACAAATTGCCCTCGTTTTTATTCTCTTCTTACTGCGGTTACTGGGAGTTGATGTATATACGAAACTTCAGTGGCTGGTCCGTCTTCTCGTACTTTTCTTCAGACGCCTGACCGGGAGAAAAACATTCCTGATCTACACCGATTGTAGCGATCACATGAGAACAACCAGAACCCTAGCTCGCCGACTTGACGGCGCACTCAGGAATCAACGATATAAGTCCATTGTGCTTCGCAACCCCGAAGCAATCTTAACTTATCCACTCTGGCCTTTTGCCGTTTCCGCCGTCATCCTTATTATCACTGATGTCTCCCCGCTAAGCTCGAATGAAAGAAAAAGAAAAATTATCCAAAAAAGATTAGTCAGGTTTTCACAAAATGGTGGAAGTTTGATTCTCACTCATGACGCGATTTATAGGAGGTCGAAGAATGATATTCTTCAAGGTATCCTTGGATGCATTCTATCTCGCTTTGTCTTCCAGACAGAAACATACTATGTAAAGAATTCTGGTAGTGTCAAGCACAGGGTGTCGAGAGACACAAACCTCCTGAAAGCATTACCAGACGAATTTCCGCTTTCGGATGGCGAGGTTCTCGTTGGAAACTGGGCGAATGGAGTAGAGTTCATTTACGTGAGTAAGGAGGATCCAAACATCCCCCTTCTCACAAGGAGAGAAAACGGAAAGGGTGTGGTATATTGGCTCAATAGCGGTGATTCAACCGAGATAGGCCCGCCCGAGTCTATCTCAATGCCCGACGACCACTTGGTCAAGATTTTAGGTACTCTTATCACCAGCGCGGTCAAATAATATGACTGCGCGGCATGATACAGCCTTGCCATGCTCTCGACTTCCTGCACTGTTTACTATGAAGATGTTGAGTTTGAGAGATTTGGGTAGGCGCTAGCGGACGGTATTCGAAACTTTTTCTGGGACAAGATTTCGGATAAGTGATTCCGTCTTCCCAGCTTGTGATCACTGTACAGAACAGGATTTCAAAAGGGAAGGTGGAATAAAATGCTTATGCAGGCAACTTTGCCTTGGTTCAAACTCTATCAGCTCAGGTTTATCTATGAAGCAGTAACTTCTTGTTAGGTATCTCTAAATCGGGGTCCAAGAGAAATAGAAAGCTTAGGTTTATTACTGATTCAGAGATTTTATGATCTATTGCAGGCACGAGTGGGTGGGCAGAAAGTATTCTATACGTGTTCACTATATCGAGCAGTGATTTGTGGCGATCAGGAACAATCTTCTTTAAGCCGGAAAACTTTTTGTCCTTATATTCATTTTTATCAAAAAGCTTAATTAACGCACCAAGAGTCTGATTTCTGAAGCACTGGTTATAAAGCTTCCTGTTTTTTTTCTTGACCAATTCATGAAGCCTCGCTTCTATGGCAGAAGCTGCCATGACTGTGCTAGCAGTGAAGCACCCCTCGGAGTTGCATGTTATAGCCTCGCCCAATCTTTCACATTCAAGGCACGTCATCTTTCGAAGCTGGCGGTTAATCTCTTCTTCTCTAGAAGATACCTCACTAATTAATTCGTCAAGATTCTCTTTGAACTTCTCTTTTGTAGAGTTAAGCAAGGGGTTTCCGAGGTTAGTAACACATTCTTCTAGATAATTCATATTCACGTTGTCAGTAGTAAAATACTTAGCTATGGTCACAAACGCTTTTAAGTAATCTACCCATCCAGTTTGATACTGAGTTAATAAATAACAGTCTTCACCAACTTTATCTCCGTGGCCCGTGAAAGCACACCATTTCTTATACTCTCTCCTCATCGAAAATAGGAACGATTCTGTAAAAGGACGTGAAGGATGGACATTTGTCCCTTTCAAGTAGTGAAGTAGCCCAGACTTATCAGCGATTATCTCCATTGCTTTTATATTAGCAATCTTTCGCCACTTACGCATCACCAATGTCAGTGCACTGAGTCATAATGAATGATGTTAGAACTTTTTTCAGGGACAAGTTGAAGAAGGGTGTATCCTCTACTCCAAGTATGTGATTATTATAGAGAACCGGTTACGCAATGTAAGGTGGGTGAAATTTACTCTTCCGTGAGCAGATAAGTCTAATATGGACGCCCCACGTCGGTCGTTTTGTGTTACCCTTTTAGGTCAGAGGCATAATACCTCCGTATCAAGTCAACCTGTTCTCCCGTCAGATGCAAATTGAATCCACGTTTCAGAGTGACAAGCTCTATCGCTTCCTGTGGAGAGTGACGGATACCCAGGCGACCCACCGCGCAAGCAGCAACAATACCTGATCGTTGTGTCCCTCCTGCACAATGGACAAGTGTACGCGATTCAGAGATCGCTCTGGAGACTATCTCGCAGAGTGAATCAATTGTGGGAACCGCCAACATGGGAGACCAGGAAAATTTGATCCCTTTCGTCTTGTAAAGATCGACAAGAGAAAAGTCATAGTATTTGGTTATCTCGCCTTCCGTCAACAAACAAATGATGTTTTCAACTCCACGTTTCTTGAGCGCTTCTACATATTCATTGACGACTTTCTTCCCAGTGACTACCTGTGGATGAGGGTCAGGTAAGTGACCCGGGCGCGAACCAATCGCCAATTTCCTTCCTACAATCCATATTAGATCAGGCTGCGGTGAGGGATGCACCGCCCTCCTATTGTCCAGCGATCCTTTCACACTGCCTCCATATCTTTTATCAAAATATCCACCGACTGATATCGTTCACCGGGGGTCCATTTAAGCGCCCGGTCGAGCACTTTGCCAAGACGCTTGTTTTTCAAACTGAAAAGTACCGGACTCTGCCGACTCGCCCTCTCTCCGGAGGCAAAATACGACCTTAAGCCGTCGGCCGTTGTCGCTATCGGGTCCAGCGGATATTTCCCAAGCAAAACAAAGCAAAACAAGCTACCGAGTGAATAAACATTCGCCGCTGTGGTCAGCTTTGCACCGACATTAAACTCTTCGGGTGCCATGGTTCTCCAAAATCCATGATGATGTGGGTTTTCCAACGAACCGTCCGGACCAAGCGGTCCTATTATGTTACCGAAATCGATCCATTTAGTCTCCATTGAGGAACTGTAAAAAACATGGTGGTCATAGAAATCTCGGTAAAGATATCCCGCTTTGTTCAGCGCTGCTATAGTATTCGCCATTGAAGAGCAAATCCTCAAACTATCAGTGGCTGAAAGCTTCTTTTTCCCCCTTGCGTTCGCTGCCAGAGATGGCCAAGTCAACTTCTCTAATACAAGGCACATATGACCATCCCAATCCAACACATCAAGAAGTTCAACCGCTCCTTTTGATTGCAATTTCTCAAGCGCGAAGGCTTCTTTTGTCAAAACGGGATCGTTGCTCGGTGCAATCTTAAGGACAACTTCACGCCTTAGCTTCGAATCACTTGCATACAGTATGTTGGTCTTATCTGGTAACGGTTTGAGCTTGCTAAACCTATTAGGGTCAACCATCATGTTAAAGTACCATAGCTTTTTATTTCGTGACAAATAGGAGCTGGATCAAATGGCCATTGAGGCTCGTCCTGCAAACCACACTTGCTATCTGGTATTCAAGCAAGTACACGTACACATGCAAGGACAGGTGCATGTGCAAGTACAAGTGCAGTTGCATTGGCAAGCATGGACGTACTCCTCGTTTACAAGCCCTTGTTTCTCAGCGAGAACTATGCATGCAGGTGTGTCCTGTAAAATAAAAGGTCGTACGTCAAACATGCTTGATAATGATTCGGTCGTTTTGGTCACCATCACTAAAGCAGACATTGTTAGTCACTCCTAAGTTCTAAAATTCTGCGGCGAGTTTGATCTCGTAACCGCGGTCTCTTGTATGTGCCGTTCCTCTCTCAACATTAGTGACGCTACTCCAATTTGATGTATGATACAATCGTTTTTCCTTTTCTACTTCAAAGGAATTGCACAGCCGTTTGTTTTCTCAAGTAACGCAAGTCTCGTGTCATCACCAATATCTTCAATTAGTGGGCAAACACCTGAACAAAGAGGTCGGTTTACGCAATCGAGGCATACTCCACGAAATTTCCGTTTCTCAACAAGTTGTGGAGATGTCTCCCAAATTTCGCGAAACGACGACGTTCGAACGTTGCCAACTTCCTTCCGATAGAGAATGCAGTGGAACACCTCCCCTAGCGGAGATATGGCCAGACTAACTGTTCCTGCTCCGCATCCCATCATGTCGGCTGGACCAGTGTGAGCATCGCATCTTTCGCTCTTGTGTTTGTCCAGCGCTATTCCCTCTGGTGCATCAATATTAATTCTCGTGCCAAAGAGCTGCTTTACTTTATTGTATGCTACACGCAAGAACTCCGAATCCTCGCCTGACAAGCTAGATCCAGACTGAGAGGCGCGTCCAGTGACACAGACGGGATTCAATCGGATTTCAGTTGCGCCTTCTCGGAGACTCATTGCTACAATATCCTCAACTTGATGCAAATTTCGACGCGAAATAGTCGGGCTCACTCCTACAACAGGAACTCCAGCCTCCCTAAAATAGTGAAGGGCCTGGACTGCCCGATCAAACGACCCCGGGACACCTCTTATGTCATCATGCACGTCAGCTGTCGCACCGTCGATACTGACCCTCGCAATTGTGACACCAGCCTTTGCTGTCTCCTTGGCTATTTTCGGAGTGACGAACCAACCGTTAGTAGTCAACATAGTCTCTACGCCGACACGGTGACAGTACTCTAGTAATTCCAAGAAATCGGGACGCATGAAAGGTTCGCCACCGAGAAAAAAGATATAAAAGATCCCATTTGAGCCAAGGTCATTAATCACTCGGTGGCACTCTTGCGTTGTCAGTTCGTCTGGGTCCGCCTTGCCAGAAGAAGAGTAACAATACTCACATCTGAGATTGCATCTATATGTTATATCCCACCATACGAAGAGCGGAGCAGAAAGACGTCTAACCTGTCGCTCCATCATGCCCATCTCCGCAAATTAGAATTCTTTCATCCCTCATTTTCGCAAGGAATGTCTTTAGGATTTCGAATGTAGCCTTACGCTCAACTTCGTGTTTCTTGCTCAGGACATTTAAGATGTCTTTCTCAGTGGCCGGTTCTCGGCAGAACTCCAGCACTTCAATCGCGAACGGCGCCAATTTCAACACTGAAAAATTCTGCTTGCAAAACAGTAGCCCACCAAACGATTCTCTTCTTAACATAAAGAGTTGACTATTAAATACATATTCTTCACTCATGAACTGGCCCTCAATCGCGATAAACTACAAATCAAGGCGGATAGATTCAAGTCTTCCGTACCCTACGTGCCGTGGAATCAAAAAGGAAGTAGATAGACTACTTCCTTTGACGCTGTGCCATCATCGGGAAATCCCGATTGGCACGGCATGTTTCTGTTCCAGCAAGTTGAGGGCAATCCTGAAAGCCTTCTTCTTTATCCTCTCACCTGAACCGAACCACATCGATTTCAATCGCTGAGTTTCGTCTCCTTTTGTATTCCGATAGTGATCGACATGTTCCGTCACTGCGTTGTAGAGTCCCCAGAGAGTGCCATTTGCCATCTCCGCTCCTTGTCCTGATTCTGCAAGCTCCACGATATCGTAACGAACCTTCGCAATCCAAGAGTTGTCCTGGGATTCAGGCCTATTCGGGAAAATCGTTTCGATGTAATCTGTCAGGGTCTTCCCGTTCACCATGGTCTCACTCATGCGATTGAATATCGCATCAAGCTGTGCGTAAAGCTTGTTCGTGAGGCCAAGGATTTCGTGAGCTTCTTTGAGTTTTTCTTTCGCGTTCAAGGTGTGCCGAATATGGACTTCTTGTTCCACACCACCCAGCGCCAACGATAGCGTGTTCTCACAAACGACTCTGATAGGCGTGAGCTTCACCCTTACCGTGCTGCTCCCGTCATGGGAATTCACGAGAAGGAGGTACTTCTCCACGATGTCATTTCCGTTGACTCGGATGTAGTCAGGCAGCTTCGCGAGAATCCAGATGCGTTCACCTTTGCCGAGGGCACCTGCCGTGTGGTAGATCGCTTCGCCTTCACCAACCAGAGCATCGAATGTCGTGAAGGCATCCCTGTTCTGGATTGGTTCGTAGCGGGAACCGACCACTCCCAAGACTTCCTTTGTATCGGTTCTCACCGTAGCGAAGTGACTATCTACAGAAAGGAAATGACTCTCAAGTGAAAGGCCATTCGTTGATGCTAATAGTGGAAACTTGTTGACGGTGAAATCGAGTCCAGCCCTTTGGATCGCCTCTTCTGCTGTGGCAGGTCCATCAAGTCTGGTTCCCAAGCTATGCCAGGGCGGTTCTCCCACATACATCATGGAAGGCCCACCATTCGTGACGTTAATATTATGTGGCATGATTAATTCTCCTTTTTTATTGGTGATTAAAGAAATGTCCGTCCATGAAACCGTGGGCGGACATGTTGGTTATTGCTGCTCAGGAATAGTAGCAGATGCTTCCGCAACTGCATCCCTGAGCTTGCCGATTGCCTCTCCGAAGATTCTTATAGTCTTCCTTTGAGAGTTACCGGCTTGGCTTTCGGTAATCGCGAGGTACTTGTTCCCGTTCTTCGCTTCCTTCACGTCCACGAAGTACGTGTTCTTTCCCGCCTTGATCACTGTGGAATAGAGGCCATTCTCATTTGCCATGGCTTTTCTCCTTTGGTTTTTGGTGAATGGATTGAATCTTGCAGGGGAAGCTTATTATCGCTTCTCGCCACCTGATTCTCTTGGATTCGTATCCGCATCAGCGTAATTGTCGTCCGGCTCGGACAACTTCTGAACCATTATCCTGCCGTCAGCGATTTCGACTTCGACAACATCCCCTATATTGAACCCAAATCGCTCAAGATACTTACCGGCTATCCTTATGACAGGATGAGGCTTGGCGGCTTTGTCTTCGTAGTGTCCGTACTGGACCTTCCGAAGTTTTCTCAATCCCTTATTCTCCATAGGCCTCAACCTCTTTCGCTTTTTCGGCCTTGACCCTGGTTCCTCGCGTTAACGGACAGACATCCCCGTATTCGCAGTCCTTGCACCAGTATCCCGGCCTCGGATGGAACGTGCCGACTTTGATCGCTTTCAGCACTTCCTTCACGAGGAAGAAGAAAGCTTCGTAGTTGGCGCTGCTCCGCTCAGTTTCGGTCGAAACGATCTTCGGCTTTTTGTTCTTTACGAAGTTTACGATCCTAAAACCCTTGGCAGGTTTATGGAAGAGCTGCTGGAAGGCATAGCCGTAGGCGGTAAGCTGGAGGTGTTTATCGACATCGCTCTGGCTGATGGTCGTAGCCGAAGTCTTGTACTCGACTATCGTGTCGTCAGCCTCGATGATGTCGAAGAACCCTTCTAGGGTGATCCCAAGGTTTTCCTTTGTCCTTGGATTCACGAGAGGCACGGTGAAAGGGACTTCGGTTCCCTTGACCTTCTTCCGGGGTTCTTCGAGGAAAAGCTGGAGCATCTGTTTTGCTAAGATGATGAGTCCTAGCTCCCGCTCATTGTCCTTGTACCGTATCTCCATGTCGGTCTTTTGGCTGTACCAGTCAGCATCGAAGATCCTCAAGACCATGTCCGGTGATGCCTTTTTCCCTTCCATTTCCTGTTTGTGTATCCAAGAAATAGTGGAGTGGAGGGCACCTCCGAATGCCAATGCAGACGGCCTGAATGGCTTGAAGCGCTTCTCGACATATTGGTATCTATACTTGAGACCGCAGAGAAGAAATAGGTTGATTTGACTGCTAGAAAGGTGATCCATCGTCGCCTCCTTCTCCAGATACGTTCGCGGATTCTCCGGCATTTTCCTTCTTGAGAAGTTCCTCGATCATCCGGCTCGCATCGAGCTTCGTGACATCTTTCAGGGTTTTGACCTTGAAGAGTCTCTTCAGCTCATCATGAGCTTCATCTCCTATCTTTTCGCGCATGGCCATGATGCGGAAGAGATACTTCTTCTGCGGTTCCGTCATCATCTCTTCGGTCGTCATTTTCCCGTTACCGTTCTGAGGTTTCGTTCCGTTTCCACCTGAAGGGATCGGCGGCTTTGATGCGGGGAGACTGGCTGCGGGTTGTGACTTTGCGGGATCTTCTCCTTCCGACAGTACACTCTCCACAATCCTGAGTTGGAAGAGGGGTTCTCCTTTCGGGGTCTGTACCTCGATGAGCTTAGTCATCTTTTTCATATCAGTTTCTCCTTTTGTTAATGATTCTGATATGCATCGTACCGTCATGGCTCAGTGTCCATAAGGCGGGCAATTTTGTTCTTTCCGTCACTTGTGCCCTCCTTATGTGAGGGATATCTGACGCTTTATCATCCAGATATGGATGATAAAGACTCGACCAAACAGCAGGTCACCCCCATAGCAGTGACAAACTGGCGGGACATACGGAAGATATTCGGGATAAAGCAGAAGAATCGGCGCGGCCACATGCACATCATCGGGAAGACCGGGACCGGCAAGTCGAGCCTGATCGCGAACATGGCACTGTCTGACATCAGGGCGGGCAACGGCATCGGCCTAATCGACCCGCATGGCGACCTCGCCGACGACGTGCTGAAACGCATTCCGAGGGGAAGAATCCATGACGTGGTCTTCTTCAACCCCGCTGACATGGAATACCCCGTGGGCTTCAACCCACTAGAGAAAGCACCTTACGACAAACACCACCTCGTGGTATCGGGAGTCATTTCCGTCTTCAGAAAAATCTGGTCGGAGTTCTGGGGGCCCAGGCTGGAACACATCCTCCGCCATTCCCTGTTCACGCTGATGGACTACCCTCAAAGCACGCTTCTCGATTTGCCGAAACTCCTGACCGACGCCGGATTCAGGAAGGAACTGCTGTCGCACGTCCAACACCGGGAAATACTCTCCTTCTGGCTCAACGAGTTCGACAAGTATTCGCCGTGGCTGAGATCGGAAGCAATATCCCCCATCCTCAACAAGGTGGGACAGTTCTTGGTCAGCCTACCTTTGCGGAACATCATCGGGCAGACGAGAAGCACATTCGACCTGAGGAAAATTACGAACGGGAAGAAAATCCTCATAGCCAGTCTGCCGAAGGGGAAGATCGGCGAGGACAACACGTCCCTTTTGGGTTCGCTTCTTCTCACGGAAATCTGGTTGGCTATTCTCGGACGGGCCGAGGTGCCCGAAAGCGAAAGAATTCCTTTTTACTTGTACGTCGATGAGTTCCATTCTTTCATTACCACTTCTTTCGCCGATGTCCTCAGCGAATCAAGGAAATACGGACTAAACCTCGTGCTCGGCCACCAGTACATGAGCCAGCTTGACAAGAAAGTCCGCGACGCGATATTCGGGAACGTCGGCTCGATTATATCGTTCAGGGTTGGTGCTGAGGACGCGCAATATCTCGCGAGGGAATTTCATCCTTTCAGCGAACCGGATTTCATAAGCCTTCCGAACTACAACATCTACCTGAGACTTATGATTGACGGCGCGACCTCGACACCATTCAGCGCCTCGACAATTCCCTTACCCGTGGAAGGCAATTCGTTCGCCCCAGAAATCATCAGGGAGTCGAAAATCAGGTACGGCAGACGAAAGGACGATATCGAACGCACAATCACCGCAAGGGTATCACAACAAGGCGATACACATCCGGTCCAAAAAGCTTTCCTCTGAAACTGGCTGCACGGCGTTCCGCCTTGCACTGCAAAGTGTCGAGTTGATATATTCCTAGCGGACCTTTGGCGGAGATTAACGCAATCTGCATACGGGCATCGCAAGAAGGAGATTGTGTGATTTTGATCATTCACAATTTTTTATCTTGGCTGCGGGCAACCTTTTTTCACCCAAGATTCCGCAAAAGAGAAAGGAGTCCCAGTTGACCTATGAAATAAACCACAGATCCCTGAGTAGCTTTATTCTGAACATCCAGGATGTTGAGCGGCTTATTGAAATTCATCGGGTCTTGACGGGCGACGCTCGAGGTCGACGCCGCAATGTGGAGGTACTTAATAAAAGCGCAGTTGTACTACTAACTGCGTGCTTAGAGGCATTTATAGAAGACCTCGCTGAAGAATCTTTTGACTTCCTACTGTCAACCGCAACGACCCCTGATGCGATACCGGATAGCGTAAGAACGCTCGCATCAAAGCCTCTCGCCGAGAGTAAAGATGAGCGAAAAGTATGGGAACTTGCTGGAGATGGTTGGAAGGATGTGCTCGCCAACCATAGGTCGTTTGTCATTGCCAGGTATATTGAGGGATTCAATACGCCTAAACCAGATAAGGTTGACAAGCTATTTAAGGAACTAATCGGTCTCAACTCGTTGTCATCATGCTGGCACTGGAGAAAGATGTCTCATCAAAGTGCCTCAGATTATTTAACAAAACTAGTTGAAGATCGCGGTTCTATTGCTCATAGGACGAGGGCAAATCAACGTATAAACAAGGACTACGTGACAGGCTATCGTGATTTCGTCTACAGGGTCGCTGCTTGCTCATACAACAGTGTTAGAACTCATCTTTTGAATCTTACGGGAAAAGAGCCATGGACCGAATACACGGGATCATGATTCCCATCATCAATCTCCTTCCGTTTTTGATGTACCGGGACTCATTTTATCCAGACAGAACACATCGCTTAATGCGAGCAAAAACAATAGGCATCCGGATTCCGGTTTTGACGGAAGATCAGGTCGAGGACGGAAATCCTGAACGTCATGAAGGGCATCCCAGAGCGTCCGCGGAATTAAGCGAGTGGGAAGACTTACTTCTCAGGTTGAAGTGTAAAGGTATTTCTATGGATTTGTACTCTGGGCGATAAGATCACTTTTCAAAAAGAACCAAGCAACTTGTTCTGTTAGAACTAAAAGAGAAATAAGCCAAGGTACCCACCAAATATTCTGCGGAGATTCCCTACCAAACGAAATTATACCTGAAAAGAAATAAATAATAACAAAAATGATTTCGAAAATGCCGTACATTTTATAATCATTCTTTTCGTAGAGCGCAAAATTCTTGATCTCGTCAAAATGCCCATGATACACAAAACAAAATATTGCCTCAATAAGCGGGCCAAGCGCCAAGGCCATAAAAGCGATTGTCAATGAAGAAGGAAAATTGTTATTGAAAAGAAATCCGAGACAAACAGCATAGGCAGTTAAAGAAAAAGTATACAATATGGAAAGTACATATAACGAAAAAGGGAGTTTGGAAAAATCGTAAGCTCCATATTCTATTATAGAATCTAAGATCAGAAGAAAAAAGCCGAATAGGTACCCAGCAACTAATATAGATGTGTTCAAGTCGGCGTTAATCAGCTTCGACGCAAGAATATTGATACCAAGAGCAAGAGGAAACAATTGGATTAAAGCCGAAACAGAGATTGATGTAGCCGTGCTGGAAGAAAATCTATGCTTACTCATTTAGGACCTCCTCACCGAATTGTAAAGGTAATTGGTTCAACTTCAAGCCCCTCACATTATTGATTAATCGTTAAGATGGTGCTCTGATCCATCTCTTAGATATTGCTTTCTTATGAAACTCATAACGATCCCTGCCTTCAAATAATTCATTTTTGTCTCGTCAGGCAGTAACTTAAAATCAGTCACGATTTTTCTGCAATTAGGTTTTCCACATTCGCATTTCATTTGAAAATGGTCTTCATCCATCGAAGTTGAATAGTCAAATCTGATTTCAGTATGAACTTTTAAATCCTCAAGTGCAATTAGATCGAAATCATTTATTATACCCGCATTGGGTTCGCAAGAATGATTGATGAATTTTCCTGGAATCTCAGTATCAATGTACCTGTCGTGATCATATTGTAAAGACATGCACTCGGTTTCTCCGCGTCGAATTGTTTCGTCAAAGGAGATGGTCGGCCCGTTGAATCTATAAATGATCTCCCCCTTTTTGATGGAGCGCTTTGTTCTTACACAATACCCTAATTCGCAAATACTGACGTAGATACTGCGGCTAGTGAATTGATCGTTAATGTGCTTTATCAAAGCCTTTTCTTGGGAGTAGATGTTTTTCTCCTTAATCTTTAGATTCATTTCACCCACTTATGATAACATTTGACATGTGAAGGGTATAGATAGACTTGATTTTGAACAGCCGCTTTGCCTTTGAAATCGTCAAAGTAATTACATCGAGATTGTAATTTATCAAAAGTTTTCGAGCTTAAATTAATGCTAATGTAATTAGCTTTTTATTCTAATTCAACAAAACATTTTACAAATAGCTCCAAATTCCTAACCGATATTGATTATGTACCCTTTATTTTCTTCTCTCCCTTTTATACTTTACTAAAAGATGCAAGGAACGAGGGCGTGGAGACAAACAAAGCGGTTGGTATCTGGATAAGGGTCTCGACTGAAGACCAAGCCAAGGGCGAAAGCCCTGAGCACCACGAGAAACGTGCCCGATATTATGCCGAGTCCAAAGGCTGGGACGTTAAAGAGGTGTACCATCTTGAGGCTGTATCGGGGAAATCTGTTAAGGATCATCCTGAGGCAAGGAGAATGGTTGATGACATCAAATCGGGCCATATCACAGGACTCATCTTCTCGAAGCTTGCCCGTCTGGCCCGGAACACCAAGGAACTTCTAGAGTTCGCAGACTTCTTCCAGGAGCACAGCGCCGACCTCATCTCACTCCAAGAATCAATTGACACTTCCACGGCAGCAGGGCGCTTTTTCTATACAATGATTGCTGCTATGGCGCAATGGGAAAGGGAAGAGATTGCCGATAGGGTGGCTGCTTCGGTTCCCATTCGTGCGAAGTTAGGGAAATCCTTGGGTGGGGAAGCTCCCTATGGCTACCGATATGTGGATAAAAAGCTGGCTCTCGATCCAAAGGAAGCACCGATCAGGAAACTGATGTTCGAGTTTTTCAAAGAGCAAAAGCGAAAGCGGAGAGTCTGTCGCCTTCTGAATGAAGCAGGATACCGCACGCGGAGAGGGAACAAGTGGACTTTCAGCACCGTCTACCGGCTCCTCAGAGATCCCATTGCCAAAGGAATCCGAAGGTCAAACTACAGCACACGAGGCGGAAAGAATTCCGAGAAATATGTTTTCAAACCCGAATCCGAGTGGATATATACGGAAGCTCCGGCTATTGTTTCCGAAGAACTGTGGAACGAATGTAACGGCATCCTTGATGAACAGATCAAGACGAACCGTCCGCCTACCAAGGTGGTCGCCCACCTCTTCACAAGCATCGTCACCTGCGAGTGCGGAGGGAAGATGTACGTTCCCTCAAACAACCCGAAGTATGTTTGCCCCAAGTGCCGCAACAAGGTCGGTGAAACTGATCTTGAGGAAATCTTCCGCGAACAACTGAAATCGTTCGTCTTCTCGGAAAGCGAAGTCAAAAACTATTTTGAGCAGGCGGATACCGCGCTTAAAGAAAAGGAAGCCATCCTTGCGACACTTATGGACGAGAAAGGAAAGGTGCGGGCGGATATGGAGAAGGTGATGGAGCTATACCTCAAGGGAGAAATCAAGCCGGAGGGATTCAACCGGCACTACCAACCTTATGATGAACGATACAAGCAGATAACGAAACAAATACCGGAGGTTCAGGCTGAAATTGATTTTCTCAAAATCCAGTACATCTCAGGCGACGAACTCGTGAACGAAGCCAAAGACCTCTATAGCCGTTGGCCAAACCTCGAACCTACCGAGAAACGCAAGATCATAGAAACCATTACCGAACGGATCACCGTTGGCAAGGACGATATAAATATCAAACTATCCTATTTACCCTCTTCCGAATTGGTGACAGAAGGGCACCAGACCCATCTTGTTCGGGTGATTTCGGGGCGTACATGATCTCGTTTATTACAACCGATGCGGGCGGAAGACCGACATCTACGGAGATTATCTTCGTGTTGTTCGTTGTCAGCTCGTCGCCAGGGTAACTTATGAATATCCCGAACCGATGTGATCCGAATAATAAGTCGTGCACAGTGAAGATTGCCACGGTCGAGTCACCTGGAGTCATCGCGGGTATCTCAATTGAATCAATCGGCTCCCCGGAATCGCAGCTGCCGTTCCCATTTTTGTCCGAGAATAAAACGGCTTTTGCCGGCCCGCACAGTTTCATTCCGCGGTTTATAACGCAAGCAGAAATCGTTATGCTGCCGCCGGACTGAATCGGAAATGGCGAATAGGTGACGGTTCCGACTGCCAAGTCGAAGCTGCGTGGAGTTACACTATTGATTCTTGCGGGCGTACTCCCTGAGGAGTCCGCAGAGGTTTCAAAATCCTGCGGATCGTTCGAATCTCCGGCCGGCAGGATCCTTTCAAGTGATTTGCCGCCCGTGTTTCCACCCCAGGATGGAGCGTAGCTCACGCTATCAATTAGATTTCCTCCAGCATCATGGACCGTCACTGCGTCGCCCGTGTTGTTTAACGGAGGAATCTTTGCGATCAAAGTCTTGGTGCGGACTCCTGGATGGAGGTTGAAGAAACCGGTGTCATGTGCAACGACGACGTAATCACTTGGCGGGAACAAATAATCGGTCCCTGTAATCACCGCTTCTGTGCCCGAGTTGTCCGAGATCGTGAAGCAGTTGAGGTTGAGTGAGTCGTTTGAATTGTTGTACAATTCCACCCATTCCGGTTCCGGACTCTTGGGTGCGTACATTATCTCATTGACGACTAAGCTTTCTTTACTGTAAGAGAATTTTGGTTTTACCCACATGGAATTGTTCGTAGTATCCTGGTCGGATGCAAATTTTACGACGGCGAACGCGCCGGCCGCGCGAAAATTCTGTGGTTTTGCTTTCGAGACGATGGACGTCGAATCACACGCCTTAAGTCCCGGTACGTTATCAGTTTCGGCAACAACTTCATCGGGCTCGGGAAGGTGGTCTCCGTTGTAGTCGAGATAAACATCTACGTCGAATGGAGAAGTCGAATGCACGCCGCAGTTTTTGACGACAATATCGAAAACAGCCGACGAATCTGTTGAAGAAAGAGAAGCGGAGAACGAAGAAACTTTTAAGTCGTAACTCCATGCTGCAATGCTGTTCTTTCTGCCGGGAGTGCCGCCTGACGAATCGAGAGACGTGCCCCAGTTCGTGCTCAAGAATGGCGAGAGTTCAGTCGAGATTCTTTCAAGTGATTTACCGTTGGAGCCGCCCCACGATGGTTCATACAAAACCGAATCTGCGAGCGTCCCCGTCGAATCGCGAATTGAGATTGTGTCGCCGGTGTTGACGAGAAAATCCGTTGGCACTGCCGGACAGATCAAGACGATAGAGGAATCCAAACTATGGAAAGAGAATATTGTGTCGGATTTGGTCATCACGACAAATGAATCGGATCGGACAAAAAAATCTGTGGATGTGATGGTGTACCACGTTGTTGTATGGTGTCGGATTTTCCAGCCTTTAATGTTTATTTTGTCCGCCGATGTGTTACACAACTCTATCCACTCCGGCTCTCCATTTTTAGGTGAGTACATGATCTCGTTTATCTTGATGGCTTGAGAGAAGCCCGATGAAACAAAAATCAGAAGAAGAATAATTTCTTTTTTCATGCCCGCCCCCGTCTCGTGTCCTATGTTTCTTCCGGTATCCCATCCTTCGCAAGATTATAAATCGCCGTCAGGTTGTAGGGTTTCATTATCGTACTTACTTCCAGACCGGATAAAACACTGTCCGAAGCAGGAGTAAGATATCCTGTGGCAAGAACACACCTTACTCCGGGCCGGGCTTCTTTGATCCTTGCGATCAACTTGTCCCCGGGAACCTTAGGAAGGCCGAGATCTGAAATTACAACCGAAATTTCCGGATGACTCTCGAATATCCTTAACCCTTCTTCTCCATCGCCTGCGCGGAGGACGTTAAATCCTTTGTCCGATAGATATTGGTACAACAGTTCGAGAAGATCGGCTTCATCCTCGACAACGAGAATCGTCCTGATATTTCCTGTGTCGCTGGTTCGTTCGGCTTCGTCCCGTGTAGCCGGATTCACGTGATTAGTTTTTTCCTTGCTCATCGGAAGATAAATAAAAAACGTAGTCCCCAATCCCGCATGGCTCCTGACTTCTATGAATCCGCCGTGGCCGGAAATGATTGTTTGAACAATGGACAATCCAAGTCCTGTTCCTTTTCCTATTTCTTTCGTCGTGAAAAAGGGATCGAAAATCTTGTCTAACTTGTCCTCTTCGATTCCTCTCCCCGAATCCTGAATCATCAGAAGAACGTACTGGTCAGTGGTCACACTCCCCAGTTTCTTCTCAACTTGCTTCTTGTCTGCGGTGGTAAGCGAAAACGTCAAGTTGCCGCCCTCCGGCATTGCATCGCGGGAATTGTTTGCGAGATTTATGAGAACCTGCTGGATGTCTCCCGGTGAGCCGTAAATGAAAGCATCGTGGATCACAAATTCTTCGTGAACGCTGATATTTTCTTCAAAAGTGTGTTTGATGATTGAAACCGTCTCTCCGATGATCTGTCTCGCTGAGAAAACCTTGAAACCTTCGGGTGAATAGCGGACAAATTGGAGGAGCCGTTTGGACACTTCCGAACCGCGGATCGCGCTCGATAAGGCTCGCTGGCTGTTTTCCTGCACCATGACTGGGTTATCAACTTTTCTCAAGATCATCTCCAGACTTGCGATAATGACTCCAAGGACATTGTTGAAGTCATGGGCAATTCCTCCGGCAAGTCTCCCCAGGAGTTCGGTGCGCTGAAGCCTCTTTATAGCTTCTTCGTTTTGCTCCCGCATCGTTATATCTCTGAATACTGCGAGCCGCCCGATATATTTCCCGGTGGAGTCGAAAAGCGGAAGCGCGCTTCTTTCAATGATCGAACCGTTCACCATCTCAAGTCTGTACATTTTGACGGCTGCGCGTTCTCTGACGTCGCGAGCTACATGCTCCATGAAATCTTCAGGAAACTTTGTCCTGTGCGCGGATTGTGTCTCAATGTCTCTTGAAGGCCTGCCGACAATCTGCGCGGAATTGTGAAAGCCAAATATCCTGCAAAATTCCGAGTTGGCAAATTCGATTTTTCCATCGGGATTCTGAAACAGTATCCCCTCTTCAAGGCTTTGCAAAAGAGTATCAAGCCTGATTTTTTCTTCAGCCTGATGAGCGGCCTCCAGTGCAAGGTTCTTCTCTAACTTCTTTCTGTCCTCCAACGATACAAAAGCAACCTGGACGGCATCTTCTCCTTCGTAGGCAACCGGTTGCGATAAAACGAGAACATGGATAAAACCTCCACCCCTCTTGAGAAATCTTTCCTCCATAGGATCAGTGGAAACCCGATCAAGCATGGCCTGCTTTATTCTTTCATTGACGACGGATAGATCGCCCGGGTGGATAATCTCGTATACAGGCATGCCGATCAGCTTATCGGGTGAGTCATAGCCCAGCATCATGGCCCCCGTGTCGTTCACTCTCACGATCTTGGCATTTTTATATATACCGAGACCGATAGGGGCATTCTTAAATAACTCCTCGTAGAGCCGCTTTTGCTCGCCAAGCTCGCGAAGAACATTGTCCGATGCTTTTTTTCTTTTGATAGGTTTCACAAACTGCTTGCCGAGTTTGCCTTATACGCCTGAATGTAATCGAGGACTCATTACAGGGTAATAACAACTGCCTATTTAAGATGCTACGCAGGAAGTTTAATTCCAAATGAAATCATGGAGATTCAAGAATCTGATGAACGAACCTTGGCAGGGCTTTTTCGATTTCTGAAAATGACAGGCAGCGTCATTGCCGGAAATAAGGGAGAAGACCCGCTGATTCAAAAACTGCTTATATCCCGGCCGAAAATTAATGTTTTGATCCAATCGAATAAGACGAGAATTTTGTTTTTTACACTAACAAGCCTTGTCAAGTAGGCGGACCTCCAAAAAAGAAATGCTCCGAATCCTTTTCCCTTTACGTTCGGCAGATCGGCAAGAGCGCGGTTTCTGCCGATGTAGGCGAGCATTCCGAGATTGTGGTAGTGAAAGCGTGAGACCGGATTCCCACGCGCCATCCTGTTGAAATTCTTTGCGAGAAATTTTCCTTCCTGCTGTGCGGCCTGTGCAGTCGCGGCGATTATTTCGTCGACAGGTGTGGCACAATCGCCTGCGGCGTAAATGTTATCGGTGCCCTTTATGTGAAGGAAGTCGTCGGTTAGGAGCCGTGAAGAAGAATTCTTTTCGAAAGGAAGGGTCTGAAGAAGTTCTGCGGGTCCGATTCCGGTTGACCAAACCAACAAGCCGTAGGGAATTGCTGTGCCATCTTGCAAGAAAATGAAGTCTTCTTTTACTTCTTTAACCGGTGAATTCGTCTTTATATTGATGCTCTCTCGCTGGAAGAGGCGCATTGTATATCTGCCGAGTTCGGAGTCGAAGGAGTTGAGAATCTGCTTTGTCGCCTCAAGGAGGGTGATTTGTACGTCGCGGATGAACGCCGGGTACCATTTAACAAGATCTTCCCGGATGAAATCGTTCAGCTCGGCCGCAAATTCGACTCCCGTCGGTCCTCCGCCAACCACCACAAAGTGAAGGAGTCGTCTCCGCTCGCTTTCCTGGATACCCGGAGTGCTCGCGCGCTCAAAATTATCTATGATAGCAGTTCGTATTTTTCTCGCGTCCGCAAGTTCCTTCAGGAACATCGCATGTTCGTGAACGCCCGGAATTCCGAATGTGTTGTTCACTGCGCCGACTGCGATCACAAGGTAGTCGTAATTAAGATCGAACCTCTTATGGCCCTGGATTGTTTCACATACGACGACATTATCGGCCCCGGAGATGCTGACGCAGTTTGCCTGATAATATTCTATGTCGTCTCTCGAAGTCCGTATCGGCTCAATTATGCTTCTGAATTCGATCGTTCCGACAGTCGTGCTCGGCAAAAGCGGGGTGAAAAGGAAATGGTTTCGAGGGCTGACGATGCTGATTTCATAGAAATCAAGGTCGACGCTTTTGACAATACTGAGCGCGGCAAATCCGCTTCCCAGAATCACTAATTTGCTTTTTCCGTCTCTCATGGCATGTTGGGCTGTCGACATTGCTGCCATGATAATAACAACAAGACAGGGCGAGAAGTTTTATCTTATCCTGAGATATTCGTTCGAGCCCCTTTGAAATTCATAACCGACCTTTATCGTGGCTACTTCATATCCGTCGCTGGAAAATTTCTTGATCACTGAATCAAGATGAGGAGACTTTTGGACTTCCAGGTTTTGCAGGGGAAAAATCCGGACTTCCTTCGCAACTCTCAGCATTTCGGAGATGGCACCGATATGGAAATCCAGATTCAGTATATGACTATACAAAAATAGGAAATGCGAGCTCAGCGCTATGTCGAAATCCTTATCCACGAATGATAATTCCGGTAACTCTTCTCCCACATATTTCTTCGCGATTTTTCCCCGTTCATAATCCTCGAGGAAAATCTCGGTGGCGGATTTCCTCATCTTCCTCAAATCCCGGGGTCCTTTATTGTTTCCCAGACGAAATTTTCTCTGCTCTTTTCCGTCTGGCACATTATGTCTTCGAACGTCGCGTCGAACCTTTGCTTTATATCTTCCTTCGAACACCTGTACGATGGATCCGCTGAAATGACTGTGTTGCCGAGCGCATTCATTTCGGCGTTGAAACTCGAAGGACCACCGCCGCAATCGAGGATCCTTTGTTTCTTCTCTGTCAGGCCGAACATACCAATGTATTCGCTGGCTCTCCTTCCCAGAGGAATTATTTCATTGAGATTTATCGGCATTCAGCCTGAGCGGGTTATTATTTGATCGCGAGCACGACAAAAGCCATCACCGCAAGCGCAACGGCAATATACGCTGTTGGGGAAAGAATTTCTTTCAGGAACAGCAGTCCAAGGATACTCGATAAGATTATCGAGACAGCACCGAATAGTGCCATGGTCTTTCCGAGCTGGACCGAAGTGAAAACATAAAGCTGCCCGAACATTGCCAGAGTTCTGATTGTGAAATAAGCTGCGAACCATAAGCTCAGAAACGCCGCGAGGGTGAAACCATACTTGCCCATATAAGTTCGGGCAAGGAGATCGCCCGTGCTGAAAAGTAACTGCGAGCCGACTAGGATAAGCACCTGTGAACTCATGTTCTTAAATGAAGATAATAAATAAGGTGGGTTTGTTACAAAAAACTTTTCAAACTGCGACTCGCTTTTCGGCAAAACGAAATGAATTTCAGCGAGTCGCAGTTCAGCACTTGCATTATCTAAGAAGTACCATTTTCTTTGTCACCGTCAATTTTCCGGCAATCAATCTATAGAAATACACACCGCTGGGTATATTCGATCCGTCAAATCGTACGGAATGCCCGCCGGCTACCTGTTTCTCATTTACCAGAGTCGACACCTCTCTTCCGAGTACGTCGTACACTTTCAACGTGACCTGGCTGACCCCGGACAACTGATAGGTGATGACCGTGCTCGGGTTGAATGGATTCGGATAATTTTGATTCAGCGCAAACATGTCAGGCGTTCCCGACGGATAGGCGATACCGGTGGTCAAGTCAACTTGCCATGCGCCTCTGCCATGTGTTCCGACTCTCAAAGTATGTGTCGAATATTGTATAGCAATATCGTCGTCGACTGCGTTAGGCAGGCCGCTGCCGAACTTTGACCATGATGCACCGTTGTCAGTCGATCTATATACGCTCCAGTAAGTGCCGGCGTAAATATAACCGCTTGTGGAATCGACTGCGATCACTTTCGTTGGAACATCGTCGAAGCCGTTGCTGGTAGAAGCAATCCCGGTCCATGTGGCCCCGTAGTTAGTTGTTCTCATCACGTGATAAGAGCTGCCGACCAGAACTGCAATATAAGCGACCCCTTTCTGTGTCGGATCTGCTGTGACACGGGCGAAATTCGTCCCGCTGGGAAGGTTGCCCGAGATATTGTTCCACGAGCTTCCTCCGTTTATTGTGACAAAGAGAAACGCGGTGTCCGCTGCTCCCCGGTATCCGCTTATTCCGGCATAGATTACGCTTCCTTCAACCGGTGAAATCGACATAGTCGTGAAGAGATCGCTTGAGGATTTTAGATTTGAACTGATGGCAGTCCAATTGCTCCCTCCGTTCGTCGATTTATATATTTTGCTCGTGCCGCAGTAGAGTAGATTATCGTTTACCGGGTCCATCACATACGGTGTAAGCCAGTAACCCGCCTCACTGATTCCGGCAGTAATTACGCTAAAATTATTGCCGCCGTCTGTCGATTTGAAGAGTTGACCGTTCACGTATTCTGTATAAACGATGTTCGAATTCTTAGGATCGATCAACACATAACCTCCGTCGCCGCCGTATATTTCGTTCCATGTGGTTGATGGCTGGTTGTCCGATTCGGTACCGTTGTCCTGTGTCCCGCCGACAGTTTTGGTCGAGTTACCTTGATCGGCATCGATGTCGTAAAATTGAATCGTCTGCAAATTTGTGTTGCAGTCGGTGAATGTCGAAGCTCCGTTGGAAGTTTTCCAGACTCCGCCGTCGTTGCCGATATAAAATACGGAGCCGTTCCCGCTTGCGAAGGCAATCGCGTGCTGGTCAACATGGATGTTTGAGCCGTTGTATGTACCGTAGCCGTTCGTAAGATTTGTCCATGTTTGTCCCCCGTTAGTGGATTTCCAGAAATCGATCCCTCCGATATAAACTGTATCGGGATGTGTCGGGTCAACTCCGATCACATTGTTATACCATCCCTGGTTTCCGCCGAAACCGTTGTTGGAAGTTGCGGAGGAAAGGACCGTCCATGATGCACCGCCGTTGGTCGATGTGTAAACGCGGTTTGTATCCTGTGATGTGCTGCTCGGCTTGTTCCCATTTATGAAGGCATAGAGAACTTGATTGTTGCTCGGTGCCATGGCCAGAGAGATTCTCGATATCTGATTTGATGGCGGAAGACCGGAAGTGAGCCATGTCCACGATGTGCCGCCGTTTGTGGATTTATATATTCCGTAATGGACGCTGTCTCCCGACCATGTTGACCCATAAGATGCGTATATCAAGTTTGGATTTGCCGGGTCAACTGCTATGTCATCCACCGCCCCATCTGTCAGATGCAGTTCGGTCCAAATTTGTCCGCCGTTGGTTGATTTGTAAACGTCGTAATAGCCTGCGGCGTACACGGTGCCGTTTGATGCAACGATAATTTTGCCCGTGTAGTAAAGTGCACCGCTGCTTGAAAATGTCATCACTTGACTCCATGTGCCGCCGCCGTCAGTTGATTTCCAGACTCCCGCTCCGGGATAACCATCGATATTGAAGTTCAGTTCTCCTGTGCCATAGTATATGTTTGACGAGTTGGTTGGATCGACGGCTACTGAGCCGGATGACAATCTGAGAAGATTATCGGTCAGCGGAGACCATGTCGAACCGCCGTCCGTAGATTTCCAGAGTCCTCCACCTGCAGCAGCAGCATAGACGATGTCTGAATTGTTCGGATCGACCGCAAGCGATGTAATTCTTCCGGATACGTCTCCGTAGAAGGCGAAGTTCATCGGGGTCGGCCCGATCCCGACCCATGTTTGCGATTCGGCTTTGAAGAGCCTTCCTGCGGGTATCACCGGCGCATTTCGAAGCTCCCAGTCATAAGGTTTCTCCAGTTTGACGGCATCGCCTTTTTCCGATGACTCATCTGACTGTGCACGGACTGTCAAGCTGATCCCAACCATGATGCCGATTAATAAAACTTTCTTCATCTGCTTCCTCCTGCTGGTTTTTCTAGTTTCCTTGTTCCTTCAACATTTACAATAAAATTTCTTTTAAATATGATTCCTGAAAATGCCGTTAGAAAAATAACATGCTGCTTAGATCCTGGACTTAATTGGGTTTCCCAGCTAATCTTGTACCATCTTCCACGTAATTTCATCTCCTTCATTGCGGCTTGGTCGACCAGGCACATTCCGACTCCGGATGAATCTATTGATGCATACTTTAGTTCGTAAGACGATTTGACGAAGAGCTGAAAAATTTCATTTCCGATATTGGGGACAAATATAGGGTTAAGCTTTGTCAGATTTGTTCCGTCATAGTAGAAAACTTGAGGTCCCTTTGGCGCTCCGATAATAACAAGAATCGCAAGAATAAAATTCACGTTCCTTAATTTAGGTAAATTTAACCTCGGGAAATAACATCCGCTGTAATTCTTCTCACACATGCAATCACGTTTTTCGATGCAAAATAGAAGGGAATCTGGTGCAAGAAATTGGCTTGCATTTTCAAGTGAGTTAGTGTTATTTAACTCTCCCGCGGCATGAGGTCCTCAGCGGATGTGCCTGCAAAAAATCAAAAATTAGCGAAAAATAGAGCAAATGAAAGGTTTTGATGACCAGAATCGAAATTGAAAGAGCGTTGGAAAAGCTCAAGTATTTGGATGTACCGATCTGTGATTTGCCGACGAAAATCAATGGAAGTTTTCAAAAGCTTATAAAGCAAGTCGAGGCCGAAGCCGCAAGGAAAAAAATAAAATTCAGGCCGGAATATTATTTTGGCATCGGCTGGGGGTGCGTGAATAAGAGCGTCTCAATTGAAATCCCGTTCTGGTTTCAGAGTGAAACGCTGACCGAAATCGAAGACGAGATGGCTTATGACGGAGTCGAAAACGAAAGCGAAATAAAGATGGGACTCCGTCACGAATTCGGACATGCTTTAAATTATGCGTACAAAATTTATCTCGACCCCGAGTGGAGAAATATGTTCGGAAATTTTTACAAAAAATATTCGGACTATTACCGTTTCAATCCATGGAGCAAACGCCACGTGAAGCATCTTCCCGATTATTACGCTCAGAAACATCCCGATGAAGATTGGGCGGAAACGTTTGCCGTATGGCTGACTCCCGGGAGCAACTGGCGGCGGATTTATTCGAAGACCCCCGCACTTCGGAAGCTTCTCTATGTCGACAGGAAAATTGCCGAGATCAGCGGCAGGGAACCGCTTAACAACAAGATAAAAAGAGATGCTCCGGTCGAGAAAGTAAAGATGACGATCAGGGAATTTTACGGAGCAGACTATGAGGACATCAGCCCGTCCGAACAGTTGCTTGAAGATGTCGATGCTATGCGGCGGATTTTCCCGAATGGCTTTCGCACGAAGAGGAATTTGAAAGATGCATGGAAGCTCATTCATAAATTTTCCCCTCTGATCTCTCATAAACTTTCCGAGGAATTAAATATTCCGCAGCACTCCACAAACAGAGTCTTGCGCGTGCTCGAGAGTATCTGCCGGACATATGATCTCATGACGCGTCAGGGAGATGAAGACGAGAAAGTGATCGCAATTTCGATTTATCTCTCCAAGAGGTTCAGTCAGGATTAGGTAGAACTGATCCCGAACTATCATCTTAGTGAAGATTATCGCTGCGTGAAAAGGAGGAAGCAATTGATTCGATAGCGGAAAATGCGGCGGAAGTAAAGCGGAGAGTCTTGCGGGCGCTGACAAGGTCGGAAGACGTGTCCCGAGCGGTTAAGCTGGTTGCGGTATCTAAAACCTTCCCGGTGGAAAAAATCGTGGGCGCCATGGAGGCGGGGATTTTTGGGTTCGGGGAAAACCGCGTGCAGGAAATTGTTTCTAAGTTCGAGCATATTGGAAGCCAGAGAATTGAATGGCACTTCATAGGTCATCTTCAAACAAACAAAGTAAAGAAACTTCTCGATGTTCCGACGAAATACATCCATTCAGTTGATCGATTGGAATTAGCCATTGAGTTAGATCGACAGCTGCAGAAACGCGGTGAGTCGAGAGAAGTCCTCGTCGAAGTGAATACATCCGGCGAGACCAGCAAAAGCGGGGTTTATCCGGAAAAAGCAATCGAACTGATGCGAGGCATTGCGAAATTTGAATCGATAAGAGTTAAAGGTTTGATGACGGTCGGTGCTCCTGTTTCGCAGATCGAGTTGAACGAAGATAACAATGTAGTGCGACGGTGTTTCGTGAAACTCCGTGAAATATTTTTGCGCGCTCGAGAAGAAGCGATTAACAGGGTCGATATGCTGGAGCTTTCCATGGGAATGTCCGGTGATTTTGAAACTGCGATTGAAGAGGGAGCGACGATCATAAGGATAGGAAGCGCAATATTCGGTGAAAGACATCCTTGACGCATGGCTCGACGTCTTAGCAGGTACTGACCGTTTGCGGCGAGCCAAACTTATCCTTGTTTCTTTTTAAGTGCATCAATAAATTTCTCGTGCCCGGAGGTCAAAATATTTTGACACGCGATCGGGCACAAATACTTACCAAATCTGGAGAGAGGATGGAGTTTCAAGAGAGACGCGGCAAACATATCCTTCTTTCAAAAGAGATTCCAATCGCTGTAATTTATCTTAATCGTCCTGATGTTCTTAACGCTTTGAATCATGAACTGATGATAGAGCTCACCGGTTGTTTGGAACAACTCGACTCCGATGAATCCGTTAAGTGCATCGTCATTACGGGGAATGAAAAGGCATTTGCTGCAGGTGCCGATATAAAAGAAATGGCAGATGCGGACACGGTTGAAATGCTGTCGAGAGACGATTTCAGTATATGGGATAAGATCAGAAAAATCAAAAAGCCTTTGATTGCTGCCGTCAGCGGCTTTGCGCTCGGCGGCGGGTGCGAGCTTGCGATGATGTGCGACATGATTATCGCATCGGAAACGGCGAAGTTTGGCCAGCCTGAAATAAATATCGGCGTCATGCCGGGGGCGGGAGGAACACAGCGACTTACAAAAAGTGTTGGAAAGTACAAGGCGATGGAATTGGTCTTGACCGGGGAAATGATGGACGCAGAGGACGCAATGCGGCTTGGGTTGGTAAATAGGGTCGTCCCGGTAGAATTATATCTGGAAGAGGCGAAAAAGTTGGCGAGAGTCATCGCGTCCAAGCCGCCGCTTGCTGTCAGACTTGTGAAGGAATCAGTCTTGAAGAGTTTCGAGATGCCATTGAGAGAAGGGCTGGAAATGGAAAGGAAGAATTTTTACGCGCTATTCTCGAGCCAAGACCAGAAAGAGGGTATGAAAGCATTTATCGAAAAAAGAAAACCCCAATGGAAGGGGAAATAATTCATAGCCGGCAAATGATTAAATGACATGAAACGTAAAATTGATTTTATTTTGAAGTCGCACAACGGCTCAATAATCTTTGAGGACGAAAATATTATTGCAATAGACAAGCCCTCTCAGCTCCTCGTTCTTCCCGACAGGTACAATCAATCGCTTCACAATTTGTTTCGCTTGCTGAAGGAGGAGTTTGGTCAGATATTCGTCGTGCACAGGATAGACAAAGAGACGAGCGGAGTGATAGTGTTTGCAAAGAATGCGGAGATGCATGCTGCTCTGAATTCACAGTTTGAGAACAGGGAAGTAGAAAAGACTTACCGCGCGATCACCGTTGGACGGCTGAAGGAAGACCATGGAATTATCAGAACCCCTATTTCGGAGAGCCAGAGACATCCGGGCGTCATGAAAATAGATTACAAGCACGGCAAATCGTCCGAAACCGAATATAGCGTGGTCGAAGGGTTTGACGGATATGCGCTTGTCGAAGTGAGGCCTGCGACCGGCCGGATGCATCAGATCAGGGTACACCTTGCATCGATCGGACTTCCAATCGTTTGCGACCGCATCTACGGTGACGGGGAGCCATTTTTCCTGTCGCGGGTCAAACCGAAATATTTTTCAGAGGGCGATGAGAAACCGCTTCTTTCAAGAACCGCTCTGCACGCTGTATCGATTTCTTTTGTCAATCCTGTGAATAGAGAGCGAGTTTCTTTCACGGCGGAGATGCCGAAAGATATGCGATCCGTCTTAAACTACCTGCGTAAATTCAGACCGTTAAGAACAGATGCCATGGTTGCTGCTTGAGAGATGCTTAAACCGTTAAAGTGAATTACGAACATTAATGGAAAAGGCTGCTGATTTCGAAACAATAAGAACAGAAATTAAAGATCACATCGGCAAGTTGACGTTCAACCGGCCCGACTCTCTCAATGCGTTCAACGGAAAAATGACCTCGGAGATTGGATCTGCACTCAAGAGCTTCTCGGGTGATGAAAATGTTCGATGCGTGGCTATCACCGGAAGCGGCCGCGCATTTTCAGCCGGTCAAGATTTGAAAGAGGTTTCTCAGGCGACGTCTTTCTCAGATTTACTGAAGCAACGCTATAATCAGATAATCATGCAGATTACGGGAATGCATAAGCCCGTTGTTGCATTGATTAACGGGGTCGCAGCCGGCGCGGGGATGAGCGTAGCGCTTGCCTGCGATTTCAAAATAATGAGCCACGATGCAAAGTTTATCCAGTCGTTTGTCAAAATTGGATTGGTTCCCGATTCCGGTTCATCTTTTTTCCTAATGCGGAGCGTCGGCTATTCGAAGGCGTTCGAGCTTGCAGCACTCGGAGAAGAGGTTTCCTCAGACGAAGCGTTGGCGCTCGGGATTGTGAATAGAGTTTTTCACGGAGAGAATTTTTTCGATGAATCGCAAAAAATTCTTGAGCGTTTTGCCAACGGCCCGACAAAGGCTTATTCGCTCATAAAGAAATCACTGAATTTTTCGTCGGGTGCACATCTCGAAAAATGTCTTGAATACGAATCTTATTTGCAGGAAATTGCTGGGCAGTCAGAAGATGCGAAGGAAGGTATAAAAGCGTTTGTAGACAAGCGGCCGTCGATTTTTAGAGGCAAATAGAGACAGCAAACTATTGCGATCTTTATGATTTAATTTTTCTTCTGTACTAGGAAGGGAGGATAAGATGGTACAAACATCGAAACTTTCCAATGAGGAACGTGAAAGACGAATGTGGGGAAAAATTCGCTCCGGGGAATCGATAGAGAGCGTCGATGAAATGAGCGACGATTATTTTGGTAACTTGACAAACCTCATGCTCCAGCAGGCGGACTCAGAGCTTGCGGGTGCATTCGGTTATGTACCATGGATCATGCAGGCGCCTACTACAGAAGAGAAGCTCGCCGTTGCAAATATAGTCAAGGATGAAGTGCGTCATGCCAGAGCGATGTACAGGCTTCTTGAGGACCTCGGCGTCGATGTGGATTCTCACGTCGCCAAGCATGATTACACCTTCAGAGTGGAACTGCAGTCGGACGAATTGAAAGATAAGCGCGCCGCGGACGACAGGCGGGTAAATATTTTTTACTATCCGATAGACACATGGGCGGATTTCATTATGTTTCAGTTTTGTATGGATCGCGGGGCAGGTCACCAGCTTGAAGACGTCAGGAAATCTACCTACGGGCCGTGGAGAAGAGAGATCGAGCGCATTTTTAAAGAGGAAATGATGCATGTGAACCATGGTGATTACTGGGTGAAAAAGCTGGCGCTCGATAAGTCAACTAAAAACGAAGTGCAGACCGCGCTCGATAAATGGTATCCGCGTACCATGAACATTTTTGGAAAACCGAGGACTCCCAGAAATGAGATTTACAGAAAATACGGACTCAAACGAAGGGATAATGACGATGTCCGCCGGGCATTCCACGACGAAGTGAGATTGAAATGCAGCGAATGGGGATTGAACCTCCCTGACTGGAAGCCTCAATGGGAGAGAATTGAAGAAGATGGAGTGATCTCAGGCTGATGAGAGCGGTAGGTATTGCAGGCACCGGCACAATGGGTGTGGGCATTGCCATCTCATTTGCGCGCAGCGGATGGGACGTGCTTCTGTTTGACGTGGAAAAAGAGAACGTCGCTCACGCACTTGAAGTAATTAGCAAAGAGTTCCAGCGCGAGGTTGACAAAGGAAGAATAAAAGCCGAAGACGCGCAGGCATCGATTGCCAGAATTCATCCGCGCTTGGTGCTCGCCGATTTCGCGGAAGCGCATCTCGTTGTCGAAGCGGTAAGTGAGGACATTGCGGTCAAACGGGAACTCTTTGCGAAACTCGATGAGATCTCAGATCCTTCGGTCCCCCTCACGTCGAACACATCGAGCCTTTCAATTGGAGCGATCGCTCAAAACTGCAAGGGAAGAAACAGGATAGCCGGCCTTCATTTTTTCAATCCCGCACATAAGATGAAACTTGTCGAAGTTGTTAAAACTGATTTCCTGTCGGAAGAAATCGGCGTTGAGCTTGCACAGATTGTTCGGCAGATCGGTAAGACCCCCGTATTGGCACGCGACACGCCCGGTTTTGTTGTCAACAGATGCGCGCGACATTTTTATCTTGAGCCTCTTCGTTTTATTTCCGAAAGAGCCGGCAGTATTGAGGAGATAGATTTTGCGTTTGAGTCTTCAAACTTTCCGATGGGACCGTTCAGGCTCCTCGATCTGGTCGGACTTGACGTGAACCTGCTCGTTTCCAAATCCATCTACGAACAATTTTTCTTTGAGCCCCGGTTCAGACCGGTGGTTTTGCAGCAGAAGATGATTGAGGCGGGCTTACTCGGCAGGAAAACAGGTGAGGGCTTTTATTTTTACAACGGAAAAGGTTCGCGTGCTTCGCTGAAAATAGACCGGCGCGACGTAATTGTCGGTGAAAGCATGCATGAAATGGCACGCAAGATATCGGGGAAACTCGAGTTGAAGAATCCATTAAACGACATGCAGCATTTCATTCTTGCACGTACCATCTCCATGATAGTCAATGAGGCATTCTTCATGCTGGAAGAGGGAGTCGCGGCAGCTGAGGATATTGACCTGGCGATGAAGCTGGGCACAAACTTCCCAAAAGGTCCGCTTGAGCTTGCAGATTCTATTGGAAAGTATTTAATTGCAGAGTTCCTTCAAGCCATGCGGCGTGCTTACGGCGACATTTACAGGCCGAGTCTTTTGATGTCAAATTGATAACGAGGAGAATTTGTTTGTGAACAGGCTATTGATTTTTATTTTTTCTCTTTATTCTCTGTCCGCGGCGGCACAGCCGCAAATTGTGAACTTCAGAGAATTGCAGCAGTTCCTTCCACAGGCCAATTTTCAAGATTACATCCGCGGGAAAACAGACGGGGAAACATCAACCATGATGGGGTTCACAACTTCGTGGGCATCCGTTATTTATTCATCGCACCCGGATTCAAATAAGGCTATGATCTCAATCAAGATCACCGATATGCTTAACATACCGTCATATATGTCTATTCCTCCTTCGAGTTCAACAAGCCCCAATCAGGCAACCGGGACGGGATACAGGAAAACCGTAAGCTACGGCGGCTTGAGCGTGATTGAAACCTACGACAGCACATTGCATCAGGCAAAGCTGCAACTTACCGTCGCGACGAGATTCCTTGTTGAGATCAACGGAGACAGCGTCGCCGATTCATCGGTATTGTATTCGTTCCTAGGGAAAACCGATATTGATGGCTTGAGGAAAATCGCTGCCGGCGGAGCAGGCGGCCAGAAATGATAACGGTATGTTTTCAAAGAACAAACACCCAATCGCAAAAAGACTAATTCCATAAAAAACACTATTCAAGAATCAATATCAGGGAAGAACTAAATGAACTGGCTTACAATATCATTGTTGTTCCACTTGGTCGGAGTCGGCATGATCTTCACGCTCCTTTTTGCCGGACCTGTACTCGAATCGAATTTCAGGTGGGAAAATGATCTCAGGATGAAGCTGCACTCCGCGAAACTTCTCCGGAACATCGGTCTGCTCTCGCCGTTCGGTGCGCTTGTCCTTGTGATCAGCGGGATCGCGAATATGATCGCTCTTGAAATAACTTTCGCAAATCTGTTCGGAAGCCAGGCTTGGCTCGGCATAAAATTGTTAATCTTCATCGTGCTGCTTGCCATGGGGATGGTGTTGAGTCCGAAGAATGCACGTCAGCGGTTGGCTCTCCTCGAGCATTTGAGCCAGCCGAATCCGCCTGAAGATATCGATGACAGGATGGATTCCATTAACAAGAGACAGACTATTTTCTTCGTGATCAATTGGGTGCTCGTCCTTATTATTTTGATGCTGACGCTGTCGAGGATGTAGAAAGTCTTATTCGAGAAAGGGATATTTTTATGAAGTCCGTGATTGCCGAATTGATTGGCAAGTATGCCGATCAACCCGGCAACTTGATTGCCGCGGTCGAGGGCTTGAAGGATTCTGAATTGGATAAACGACTTGGTGAAGGCAAATGGAGCATCAGGCAGCAGGTAAATCACCTGGCGGATTCCGAAATGAACATGGTGCAGCGGATGAAAAAAATTATCGCGGAAGACACGCCGCTTCTTCCTGCATACGATCAGGATAGATGGGCGGACAGCTTGTTTTACAGCAAATCATCGGTGGATGATTCGGTCGCACTTTTTTTCATGCTTCGAACTTCCATGACACGCGTATTGAAGAAGATGGGAGACAAGGATTTTGACAGATGCGGGATCCACACGGAAACCGGGAAAGTGACACTTTTGAGTCTTCTTGAAGACACAGTCGAACACGCCGACCATCATGTGAAAATGATTGGAAAGATAAAAAGCAAGTTCAAGATCAAGTAAAACATATCATGCGCGTATATAATCTTTACATCGACGGAAAATTCGTGGAGCCTAAGAACGGCGGGTATGATGTAACGTTAAATCCGTTCGATGGGTCGACCATAGCAAAGTTTGCGGTGGCCATGGGCGAAGATGTCAACGAGGCAGTCAGGTCGGCGAGGCGGGCGTATGAATCCGGCGTGTGGAGCGAACTCTCTCCGGAGGTGAGAGCGGACTACCTAAAAAAGATAAGCGAAAAAATAAATGACGCCGCAAACGATCTTGTCGAGTTGGAAGTCCTTGATTCCGGCTCGACGATAAAGAAAGCGAAGGAGGACATAGCATTAAGCGCGCGCGCGTTTAACGTGTTCGGAAAATTGGGCGTGATGAGCTACGGGTCCGAACTTGCGGAAATATCGAAGCCGGGGCTTGCAAGAAATTTCTTAAGGTATGAACCTGTGGGAGTTGTGGGAGCAATCATACCGTGGAACTTTCCGCTCAAGATGGCTGCGTGGAAAATCGGACCGGCCCTCGCCGCCGGGTGTACCGTTATCCTGAAGCCTTCGGAGCTTACTCCTGTTACGGCGATGGAGCTTGCAAAAATAATTGACGAGGTAGGCTTGCCGCCGGGTGTCGTGAACATAATTCCGGGGTACGGAGCGGAAGCGGGTGAGGCGCTTGTCAGCCACCCTGACGTGAATAAAATCGCTTTTACCGGCTCCACCGCGGTCGGGAAAAAGATCATGCAGCTTGCCGCCGAGAATTTCAAGCGACTTACGCTGGAGTGCGGCGGGAAATCAGCTAACATCGTTTTGGACGACGCCGACCTTGAAGTTGCAATCGATGGAAGCATCTACGGAATGTTTTATCACAGCGGCCAGTGCTGTGAGGCGGCGACTCGCCTTTATGTGCACGAAAAAGTTTACGACGATTTTGTCCCCGCACTTGTTGAGCGATCTAAGAAGATGGTAATCGGAAATCCGATCGAACCTGCAACCGACATCGGTCCCCTCATTTCGAAAAGGCAGAGAGATCGAGTTCTGGATTACATCGAGGGCGGGAAGAAAAACGGCTTCAAGGTCTTGCTTGGAGGCGGAATGCCGTCGGCGCCGAAGTTGGCGGGGGGAAATTTCGTCGAGCCGACGATCTTTGCAGATGTCGACAATAAATCTAAAATTGCGCAGGAGGAAATTTTCGGGCCGGTTTTAGTCGTGAACAAATTCCGGACCGACGACGAAGCGGTCGAACTGGCAAACGATTCTTCTTACGGATTGGCCGCCGGGGTATGGAGTAAAGATATTGAGCGAGCCAAAGCGATTGCAGAACGGCTCCAGGCTGGCACAATCTGGATAAACGAGTGGCATCTGCTCAACGAGCGCGTGCCGTTCGGCGGTTACAAGCAAAGCGGGATCGGAAGGGAGTTTGGCAGAATCGGGCTGGAAGAATATTTGGAGGTTAAACACATCTATGTCGATGATGGTGTGCCACGGGAAAAGAGAGCGTGGTACGATGTTGTGGTGCCGAAATAAAAGATAGGGGCGAGTCCAAAGATGGATCCCTATCTCAATTGTTCTTCCCTCTTCAGCTTCTGTGGTATCCTGAATGGAACAATTTTTATTTTATTATTCCGGGATTTCATCAAACTTCATCCATCTTATTCCACGTGCAACATAATGCGGCGCAATAACTTTGCGCGTCGGTGTCTTTTCATCCCACTTTCACTACGACTTTCCCGGTTGTTCCTCCCGCCTGGAATGTCCTTACCGCATCCTTAAGTTTTTCGAATGGAAATACTTTTCCAACGTAAGGCCTGTTTAGGTTAAGCGCCTGAAGCTCGCCCAGCAACTTCATCCACAAATCGTAGCGCTCGTAAAGCCAAATTAAGTTGAATCCCAGGACAGATTTGTTGGATTCGATGAGAGTCAACGTCTGATACCGGGGCATCGTGATGAACTTGACCGCGAGCTTGAAGTAATTGGGACGCGGGCCGGGTGATGCGAATTGTGAGAGCCCGTAAGCAACCAATCTTCCCGTCGTCGCCAGGAAATCGAAGCTGATCTTCTGAACTTTTCCCCCGATTGAGTCGAGTACGAGGTCGAGCTGTCTTCCCTTGAGACGGTTTGCGATTTCGCTTTTGAAATTTCTATCTCTGACTATGATGCCGTCGTATCCTTCCGACTTCAACAATTCGATCTTCGACGGGCTTCCGATTGTGCCGATGGTATATGCCGAAAATTTCTTCGCGATCCGGTTCGCGTAGATTCCGACTCCGCCGGCCGCACTGTGTATGAGCACCGTCTGATTCTCTTTTATGTTCCCCAGCGGGACGAGCGCATAATATGCTGTCAATGCCTGAACGATGAACGATGCGCCTTCCTCGAACGACCAGTCGTCCGGAAGTTTCAAGACGTACCTGTGGTCGATGTTTAAGTGCGTCGTGTAAGATCCGAATCGGATCGATCCCATTATCCTGTCACCGACTTTTACACTTGACGCGTCTTTGCCTTTCTCGATGACGATCCCGCTGAACTCGAGTCCGGGAATGAAATCTCTTTTCGGAGCCGCTCTGTACAATCCGAGGATTGAAAACACATCGGCGAAATTCAGCCCGATCGCCTTCACTTCGACACAAACCTCGTTGTCGGCGGGGCGCGGGATTTCTTCTTCGACTAACTTTAGATTATTCAGTGATCCGACTTTGGAGATTCTGTATGATTTTCGTTTCATGAGACTCCCGGACTGGTTTTTGGAAAACAGCTTCTTATGAAACTATAAGCCGCATAGTTTAAAATCAATTTCTTTCATGAATTCAGTATCGTATTCCGAATAAAATAGCATCGGGGGTTGCTTAACTCGGCTGCAAGGATTTAACTTAGTCGGGAAATGGACACAATTCTAATTACCGGTGCGAACGGCGAAATAGGACACGGACTCATTTCTTATTTTGCCGAGCGCGAAGGAGTCAGGGTAGTCGCGCTCGATCTGAATTCTCTCGACGATTCGACACGATCGAAATGTTACAGGGCATATACGGGCGACATTCTCGACGGGCGCTTCCTGGATTCCATGGCCACCGGCCACGACTTCGACACCATTTACCATCTCGCAGCCCTTCTCTCCACTCGGGCGGAGCGTCAGCCGACAATCGCGCATAAAGTGAATGTCGACGGTACATTGAACCTTCTCGAGATGGCCGTGACGCAATCGCGGCTGCAGGGGAAAGAGATCAAGTTCATCTATCCCAGCTCGATCGCCGTCTATGGTCTGCCCGACATCGCGACGAAGCACGTCGTCGGGAAAATCAAGGAGGACGAGTGGACGGAGCCGCGGACGATGTACGGCATCAACAAGCTGTATTGCGAGAGGCTCGGCAGGTATTATACAAAGTTTTACCGGCAGCTCGATATACATCAGGTGGGAAGCAAAGTCGATTTCAGATGCGTCAGGTTCCCGGGGCTCATCAGCGCAGTCACGCTCCCGACCGGCGGGACAAGCGACTTTGCGCCGGAGATGCTCCACTATGCCGCGAGGGGTGAGCCGTACGCGTGCTTCGTGCGGGAGGACACGAGAATTCCTTTCATGGCCATGCCCGACGCGGTCTCTGCGCTGCTGAAGCTGGATGCGGCCCCGCGCGAGAAACTCGGGAGGCAGGTTTACAATGTCGGTTCATTCAGCCCTTCGGCGAGCGAGTTGAACTTCCGCGTTATGAAGGCATTCCCTTCTTCCATAGTGAACTTCAAGCCGGACTCTAAACGACAGGCGATCCTTGACACGTGGCCCGAGGACGTCGACGATTCAGAAGCGAGAAAGGACTGGGGATGGATGCCGGCATATGATTTCGAAAAGGCGTTTGACGGGTATCTTGTTTCTGCGGTGACAAGGCTCTATAAGTCTAAATAAGGCAGCGCATCACATCAACATTTCTTGAGTATTATACCCGGAATGACAGGATCAACAGGCTTCGCCGCGACGACACGGCCAAATATTCTTCTTCGCTCTTCCTATCCGGGACATTTTATAGAATAGACCCTTTGCAGTGTAGTCGGAAGATACCGCCAAACGCTGCGACAGTGCTTCCGAGTGCTGCGACAACACTTCCGAGCGTTCAGACAGTCGTTCCAAACGCTGCGACAACACTTCCGAGCGTTCAGACAAGTCTTCCGAGCGCTGCGGCAACTGTTCCGAACACTCAGACAAGTATTCCGAGTGCTGCGGCAACTGTTCCGAATGCCCGGACAAGTCTTCCGGATGCTCAGACAGCCTTTCCGGACATTACGACATTCGCTCCAAACGCCCAGACATGGAATCCAAAGGGCAAGGAGGAATGCTCAAGCGGGTTCTTCCGTCGAAAAAGGATGTCTTACATGGTTCCGGGGATTGGGTATTGTGCATCAGTCTCAGATTAGTTCGGGATTGTTTAGCGGACTCCATCTCAAATCATTCAAACAGAGCATACCTGTGATTCCCGCCTGCTCCCGGGGAGAATCTATCCCTGAGGCAGCGGCTCGGTTTGAAAACACAGAGACCGCACCAGCGGGGTGCTGATGCGGTCATTTTTCAGGGCGCACAAAGCTGCACGAATTAAAGAGTACTTTGCGCATTTAGAATATACGAGTCTTATAAGAGAAAACAAACTGAGCCACTACCATCTATTTGACATTGAACCCCAAATGGATTATACTTCATTGTCCCCTGACATATCTGTAGGAGGGAACATCTCCCCGATGTTTCCTCCTTTTTTTTGTTTCAAACCGAGCCTTTCCCTTAAGTTAGGCAGTGTCTCAGTTTGAACATCTAAATAAGCGAGACCTTGTCATGCCAGCGAAAGCTGGCATCCAGGTCAATGGCTGGATTCCGGCGTTCGCCGGAATGACAACTAGGATGAAACTGAGCCACTACCAGCCTTTCCCTTAAGTTGCAACTGTTTTGCTCGATACATAGATTAACAATGTTCCTATTCTCTCCTGAACGCTGGCAGGTACACTTCAGGTAGGTTCTTGAGTGCCTGCCATTTTTATTGTCTAAACTTCCATTCAAACCGGGCCACCTACCCCCAAACTGAACCACTACCCGCGGCGTAATTCATTTGACTTTGTGTTTGGCGTTTATCAAATTAAGTCAACGATAAGATAAACATTGCAGCCCGCAGCAGGATGTCAGATGCGTTAGGGAGCATGGTTATTCATTACACGACGGCGGGCTATTTCAGATTCTCGATCCTTATACAAATGAATCCTCTCGTGACGAGAGAGGACTTTGAGGCATGAGTCTTTTTGCTCCTCCTTCCTGAGACGATAGTCGGGAGGCATCATGACGAGCAAGATGCGAAGCGGTTCAGGGTGTTGGCTATAATGCCGGCCTTTTCGATAAAGGACGGTACATAGATAGGATAACATCGTATAACCAAACTGCTGCGGCAAGCGTGGGCTCTTGCCGGGGAGAAAAGGAGGACTACAATCCCCGTAAAAGTCGATGAAAAACTTGTGGAGTCCGAGGGGCTCGGAAAGGCTCTCGACAACCACAAGGACATCATCATTACAAGAGGGAACGGCCAGAAGAGGATCGACGACCTCATTTCATCTCACGATAACGTCGTCAAATCCAATTCGAGTCAGATCGCCTCTGAAACTCAATTGCAGGACAGGACCGCTGAAAAGAACGATGCGGTCAAGTCCGTAAAAGACGCGGTCGCACTGGTCGACGAAGCGGCGAAGTCGGCATTCGAGGACGACCCGGCGAAGCAGAAGGAATTCAGGATCGGCGCGGTCAAGCCGAAGAGCGACGAGGGCTGGGTCACGTACATGGACTACATGACCGGACCCGTCCACATGAACAGCGACGCGCTCATCGCAAACGGAATGACGGCCGACGACGTCGCAAACTTCCCGATGCTTTACGCGAACCTGGTGGCGGCGATCGCGGCACAGAAGAACGCGGCGAAGGTGCGGAACGCTGCGACCAAGACGAGGGATGCCGCCGTTCGCGCCCTGGGCAAGAAGATAACGACGACGCGCAATTTTGCGAAGGCCGCATTCAAGGGAAACGCGGCGGCGCTCGAAGAGATCAAGCCGATAAAGATCCCGAGAGGAAGATCGGCAAAGCCAGCTCCACCTGTGCCGGAGCCGCCGACGAGCCCGGAGAAATAAGACAAGGGCAATTTCCCGCATGAGGCGGGATCTTCGACATGAATTGCCCGTATGAAGCTTGCGGAGGCCGCAAGGCTTCCGCAAGTGAAATTTGGAGAGTATGATTAATAGAAAAATAAAAGCAATGCAATTATGTATTGGTTAAGCGAAATTGTTTTGAAGCTTGACCTCTTTACAATGGATGGGAATGTGATGAAAAGGATTTTCATTTTAATAATTTCGGCTTTGTGGTCCGTTTCTGGCTTGGCGCAGAAAAGTGACCCCCATGTGACGGGCAAGCCAGATTTGGTGATAGAGGAGGTATCGGTGAATAGATCATCAGAGATTTCGCACGATCCATATGGAAGGTCTATAGCAATGGGTCCGACATTCAAGTTTACTTTAAGGATTAAGAACCTTGGCAATGCGCCGCTTGCACAGCCTTTCTATATTTCGTTTTCCACTACACAGGAAGATTTTGAAAAAAGATATTGCGACCACACCTCAATAGTCAATCAACAAGCAGAGACAATTACTCCTGACTCATCTCTTGATGTGGAAGTTGTCGCTTTCATCGAACCACCGACCTCGTCAGTGTTCTTCGTGATCAATACCAATAATCTTTGCGGCCGTGGAGCTGAATTGCCTGTTATCGAGGAATCCAATTATAACAATAACTGGTTCGATATGCGAATAGATAAAGCTAACTAGATCAATGAAAGCAAAGCGACTCCGCCTAACAACGGCAATCACGACGCTCGGTTATTATATACGGTGGAACTCGCTTCATGCCGCGCTCATTGGAATAACATGGATGCGCGGCGGGACTTATTTCTGGAGGATGTTAGCCGCGAGCGGAAGCGCGTTACGTGAGATTGCAGAGAAGGAAACGAAATGAAAATATTATTGGGATTACTCGTTCTTGCCACGGTCCTCATGGTAAATTCCTGTTCTAGTAAGAAACCGACCATTGCTGTGGGGATGACTTATGATGAAGTGGAAAAAGCCCTTGGCAAGCCAAGCCAGATTGCTCGGGGTGTAAATCAGCTCCATCCCGATGAGCAGTGGGCAGACGCTCATCACGCCATGATGGCTAAGTTGGCATACTTTATCTGGACTACTGGGGAATTGAACGTCCCAACAAGTGATGAGGAAATGGTCAAGGAGATCGTCAAAGCTGAAGAACGTGGAATGGTGAAAGAGGACAAACTTCTGTACTCCATATTCCCCAGTTATGGTCACTTTACACGTGATAGCCTTGCACAGCATCTCGACGGCCTGTACTTCAGCAGGGCTGCCGATCTCTGTGGTAAAGATACGTTAGCTTGGGCATGTCCTCAGAGCGTTGAAACCACAGGTCAGCTTATTTACGTGACGTGGAAATATCCCGAAACGAAGACGGACACATCCTACGCTTATCAATTCAGGCTTACCATTACGCCGACTGGAATTGGCAACACCCCTCCAGTCAAAATCTGTTATGTTATAAACGAACAACATTGCGTGTTGTTTGACGTATCAAGTGGGCGCGTGGTGGCAGCAGGATATCAACCAATATCTGTCGTGGCTTGCGAGAAATGACACACGTAGATGCGATTCTTCAGCTTGCAGCTAACAGCCAGAAAAAAGACGCTCATCATGGTATATAACATAGAGTTAGCTTCACGCCGCACTCATGGAAAGAGCGTGGAGGCGCGGCACAACTTCTTCTTGGCGGACGTTAGGCAGCCACGACTGTCCGTCAATGCAAATAGCTCCGGTTGAATGATATGGAAGAATGGGTTAGAGTTTTGTCAGCTTTATTGACACCCGCAATTGCAATCGTCACCACATTTATTGCTATCCAGCAATATCGGCTTGCGAAATTCAAAATGCGTCACGAATTGTTTCAGCGAAGATTAGAAGTCTACAAGGCGCTGGTGGAATACCTCACTGCCGTGGTTCGCCCGACGCCTCCCGCCGACCAGTCTGCCGTCAAGATGATTCGAGAGACTGCAGATGGACGATTTCTCTTCAAGGAAGAAATTGCTGAATACCTAATGGACTTGTACAAGAAAGGCATAGAGCTGTGGGCTCTGAATGAAGAACTGTCTGATCCCGACATAAACTCAGAGGATCGGAGACACAAAGTTACTGAACGGGGCAGACTTAAGATATGGTTTGCTGACCAATACGGTGTCGCCGAAGGAAAGTTCAAGAAGTACCTTGCGCTGACTTTGGAGGATTGATGAACGGGCAGCAACGAGCGCATAACAACGAGAAAAGAGACGCTCGGTTATTGTGTATCATGGTGCTCGCTTCACGGCGCACACATTACTGGCTACGAGGAGTGCGCCGCGACCCTTTTCTCGCGCACGTAAGTTGCCAGCATGAATGATGTCTATCCATTTAAATTGAAAGGTAAAAGATGTGGGAAGTCGAGTTAAAACATGACGGCTTGAATAAATACCGACTGATCAAAGGAACGGATAAATACGTCGTTGAACAAAAGGCAGCTGCGCAGAAAGCAGTCTGGGACGAAATGTGGCGCAAGAAGGTGGAAAGGGAAGGGCGAGTGCTTAACAAGCGATCTATGATTGAAGAAGCTCAATCGAGGGCCAAAGAAGCATTTGACGCAATCGATGAACTTGAGAAAATACTGCAACATACACTCGCTGTTGATGATACCATTAAGTGGGAAGCGCTAAAGGATACATCACCTTTCTCGAAACCGAAACCTCAGGCCCCGAAACCGGAAGAAATTTTGCAGGGACCGATAGAGACAACACCACTCTACCAACCTGCGCTCAGCTTTCTTGATAAAATATTCTCTTCACGGAGAGAAAAGAAGATTAAAGCCGCCAAAGAACTCTACAAGATTGATTTACAACGTTGGGAAAAACAAAAAGAGGAAATACTGAGAAAGAATGAAGAATCTAATAAGGAGTATGAAAAGCAATTAAAGCAATGGCAAGCTGACGAAGAAGCATTTCTCGTCAAACAAAAAGAGTCTAATGAGGCAATTGAAAAAAGAAAAGACCAATATTTGGCTAGAAACCGAGATGCTATTCTGGACTATTGCGAACTTGTTCTCTCTAACTCTCATTATCCAGACTACTTCCCAAAGGAGTTTGATCTTGACTATAATCTTGAAACAAAGATCCTTATAGTCGAGTATTCTCTGCCCTCAAGAGATGTCATGCCAACAATTAAGGAAGTCAAGTACGTCCAATCTAGAAATGAACTTGTCGAGAGTTACCTCACGGAATCAACCGTTGACAAACTCTATGACAACTTGATCTATCAAATTACCCTTCGGACAATTCACGAGCTTTATGAAGCAGATGTTATCAACGCTTTAGATTCTATCGTGTTCAACGGTTGGGTTGAGTCCATTGATAAGGCGACGGGGAAGCACGTAAATGCTTGCATATTATCGGTTCAAGCTAATCGATCCGAGTTTCTTTCCATTAATTTAGCGAGCGTCGATCCAAAACTCTGTTTCAAAAACCTCAAGGGTATTGGCAGTTCAAAGCTACACAGTATGACTCCCATTGCCCCAGTTCTCAGCATTAGCCACGAGGACAAACGATTCATCTCGTCTTATGAGGTTGCCGATGAACTTGATGAGTCTAGCAACCTGGCGGCAATGGATTGGGAAGATTTTGAACATCTTATAAGAGAGTTATTCGAAAAAGAGTTTGCACAATCGGGTGGAGAGGTTAAGGTAACTCAAGCCAGTCGGGATGGTGGAGTCGACGCAGTCGCATTTGATCCCGATCCAATTCGTGGTGGCAAGATTGTTATCCAAGCCAAGCGTTATACCAACACTGTCGGAGTCTCAGCGGTCCGTGATCTATATGGGACAGTGATGAACGAAGGAGCAACGAAAGGAATTCTTGTTACTACTGCCGACTATGGACCCGACGCTTACGATTTTGCAAAGGGCAAGCCGCTGACACTTCTCAACGGAAGCAACCTCTTGCATTTGCTTGAGAAACACGGACATAAGGCAACGATTAATCTCAAAGCTGCCAAACTGATTTTGTCCGAGAAGGAGAAAGACAAGTCGTGAAGTGTGAATATCTAGAGCGGTGCCGCCGCTCAACAATTAGTAAGGAGAAAACATATGCTTGAATATGAAGAAAGTCGAACTGAAGATGTAGTGCGTCGTCTCATAACGATCAGCAAGATCATCCGATTTATTATCATCATCGTGTTCACTTTTATTTTCTTAGGCCTTTTTGCAATGGTTTGGAAGGACTCTGGAAACGTCACAATAATAATGGCACTGGTTGGTGGCGTGGGAGGCTATGTCATTGGAAAGTACACTGCGGCATTGATAACAGTAATGGTCGAGTGGTATGCTCAAATGTTAGTTGGTGTTGAGAATGCGCTCAATCTTCTCAAGAAGAAATAGAGTCATTTGAATGTCTATGGAATGTTCGGACAGGCATGATTCGCGCAGACGCTAAGCGCAAGCGGCAAACAGAATTAATAAATTGAGGGCATCATGAAACTTAGAATAATTTTCACCGCATTGAGTCTTGCTTCCTTGGTGGGCTGTATGACGCTCAACCTCGGTACCAGATACGAATATAGCTATAAGTTGACAAAGCCAGATTCTGCAAACGGGATGAAATGGGAAGACGACAAAATTGCAATTTCTTTCTTCGTCTCTGACAAAGAAGTGGACTTCACTCTCAGGAATAAGACCAACGAAGTAATAAAAGTAAATTGGGACGAAGCCACCATAGTTCAATATGGGAAGGCTGGTAAGGTAATGCACGCTGGAGTCAAGTACACCGACCGTAATGAATCACATCCTTCAACCGCAGTACCTCCGGGTGCTTCAATAGACGACCTATTATTGCCCTCGGACAATGTTTATTGGCGGGAGGGCTACTACGGAGAATATTATTCCAATCCAGGTGGTTGGGAAGAAAACGATCTATTCCCGACCGCGGATTTCAATAAGGCTGAATACAAGGATGCAATACTGAAATCGAAGGGTAAGAGCTTTAGCATTTATCTGCCGATTCAGTACCAGAACAAAACTCTGGATTACACTTTCGAGTTCGTGATCACCGATGTCCAGCCCATCTCGCAAGGAGGGCATTGAATGTTTGCCGTTGCGCGAGACAGACGAAGCGTTGGGTGCAACGCCAACTGAAGGAGAAAAGATAAATGTTCTGTCCTCACTGTGGTAAAGACAATCAAGGCGAGTTGAAATACTGTCTACATTGTGGATCGCCTCTCGGGACGTTACCCCATCCCTCAGAGCAGCCCGCTCAGGCCACTGTTGTTGAGCGACCGACTCCGACTGCTCTCATTGCGTCGGGATGGGTTGTGTCGGTACTTATGCTTTTTGACCGTGCTTTCGGTTCATCTCTCGGGGTTATTTTTGAGGCCGCGGCCCTGATATGCGCCGTTGTTCTCATATCCTCGAAGAATCACACGGGCAAGACAAATGGGTGGTTCATCCTTGCCTTGTGGCTCATCTGGTTTCTTATCGGCTTCATATCGGGATATGCTAATCGTGTCAATGGTTCATTTTGAAAAAGAGATATATCATGGATCGCTGGTCATGTGACTTCGCCACAAACGAGGCTACGGATTCCACACCACGCGCACATCATATCAAGAAGGAGCGCGAGACAGGCCACGCGAAGCGCGTGGCAAGCTGTGATTCGCGCGGATGTTACAATTACTCTAAAAAAGGAGGATATTAGAATGAAGACTATTAGCTTAGCGGCTGTCATGGCTGCTGCTTTCTGTGTCTCCAGTACTGCGTTTGGTCAATCAAAACTGGCTATCGAGGTACTCGGAGGAGAGTCTTTCAATGCCGTTAACAGCGGCGGTACCCTGAGCAACTGGGGTAATGGATGGACTGTCGGTGGAGGCTTAGCGTACCACGTTATGCCAAACGTGGATATTGATTTCGATCTATGTTATGACCGTTACCCGTATGAAGGCGGTCACGTGGAGCTTGTTCTTCCAGCCGTTGCAGGTCTTAGATACGCCGTTACCGGGAAACCTTCGATTGCAGAGGAAGCATCGTTGGGCGTGCGATTTACTGCAGCTACGCCAGTCGTTAGCCCATTCCTTTCAGTGAAGGGAGGCCTGCGCAACCTATCTACGGGAAAAATCGACGTGGCGGAGTGGTTTGATCCGACTCCGCAAGATGTTTCACATTGGACTTATAATGGCACGGGCAGTTCCAATATTAACTTTTTTGCTGCCGTTGGCTTTGGTCTCCTGGTGCCCATTAATTCGATGGTCTGTGTTTCGATTGAAGGAAGGTTCACTCAGGTCTTTGTCCCTAATGAAATTTTCGTACCTCTCGCTGCGCGGGTACAATTCAATCTATGATGACGCATGAGCAAACGTCGTCTGACAAGCCGCATCACGACGCTTCCCGACCTAAATCGTGTCGGGACAGGCTCAAAAGGATCTCGCTCCATGCCGCCGACATTTTATATTTCATGGAACGGCGGCACGGCGAGATGCGGCAGGACGTTATGCGAACATGCGCCGCGCACACGTTCAATGGCAGCGATGTTACGTGATGTCTATAACCGTGTCACTCATATAGAGCTAAGCTCGTGGGACTGATGAACAAGAATGCACTCCGCCCGTACCTGGTCTACACGTCCTGGTACGTCTTCATTGTGATAATCTTTTTTATCCTCTGGCCCCTGAACGGGATGAGAACGGGGTACTTCCTTATCTTAGCAGGCCTCGCTGGTCTAGCGATGCGCCCATTCGTTCCAGACGGCTTGAAAAAACCGGGTTGGACTACAGAAAGGCAAAGGCGGGACATGCTCTGGGGAAGTCTGGCGGGCATCGTCATTGGACTCGCTTACCTGTACATAAAGTGGCTATGACGGCGCATCATGTTTCTGAGCAACAAGACCGTAGCGAATATCACGATTGGCCGCTTCGCTCAGTCCGGCTTCCAGTCTTTTCTGAGATTTGTTTTTCTGCGCGGCGCACGTCGTATAACAACGGCACAAAGGCGCTCAGTTATCGTATATGTCGAGTTCGCTTCATGGCACGCACATAGCAGGCTTCAAGGAGCGCGGCACGACTTTGTCCGGCGAGACGTTATGCGACACGCCGCATTTCAAATAACATGTGTAAAGGTAGGTGAAGAATGACCCGCACTCTGACACTATGTTTGGTTCTGCTCCTCTATGGTTGCGGAAACCGTAAGCAACAGCCAGTGGTAGACCGAAGTGCCTCCACACATCTGAGTGTCCCGGTTCATCCTAAAAGGTTTCCAATTGACACAACAATAATTTGCTCGGTACCCCTTTATTCCTCTTTGCCTTCTCAGTATCTAAAATATCATCTTTGGGGTGATGGTTGGGATAGCACGCTTTCTTGGACCGAGGAATTCATGGCTGGAAATGACACACTGCTCCACAAAATTGACTCAGGCTGGGTGGACGATGATGAACTGGTAGACGCGCCCTCCGCGTCTCAACACGACAGTATTCTCTCCAAGAAAAAAAATATCTTCCTTGATGGTATGACCAAACTAATCATAGATACCGTTCACCCGGGCGATGGGCGCCGTGACTTCTTCAAAAAGGTGAGCTCATACATGTTTCGGAACTATTTCAATAAGATGGGATACTCCGATGGACAGATTCTTCGTCTGCATTCCGCATTCTGGCAATATTATGATGACAAGGACATTTTTATGATCGCGTTGCAAGACCCCAATCCTCCAGGGGCTGAGAGTGCATCGGCTTACGACCCAACCACAAGGAAGGTTATCCCATTTTACAGCCCGTAGATATGAGCAGCTACTCTCCAGAGATATACATAGACAAGGCAAGCGGGGCGTCGTCTAACACGCGTCGCATCACGATGCTTCCCGACCAGGAGCGCGGCGTGATTCGCGCGGAGGTTGGGCGACATTTGCACTAGATTTAATTTGAAAGGAGAGATTAACATGACGAGAAGAATCATTTTGATGATATTGCTTTCACTGGTTGCCGGGGGTTGCGGATTGCTCAACACTCATGGTGGTGCAAAGAACGGCTTGACGACCACGTTCACAATCAGCGATACAACAGGGAGGGCCACCTCAACGTTCCGTTCTGGAGAACCATTCCTGCTGTCATTCGCTCTGACAAACAACAGTGGGGATACGTTCACAGCGCACTTTCCTCCAATGCCACCCGTCAGATTTGAAATCCTACAAGGGGATAGCGTTGTGGTCTATTCAAACCCGAAACCGACAGGTCCCATTATCGCTCATCCAAACGTCGTAATCGAAGCGATGTTCCTCGAACCTTACGACACACTTCATACCCAATGGAAGGCACCTGACACTCCATATGAAAATTCTAGTATCGTTCTCGCTGATGGCAACTACACGGCTCAAGTATCTTTCCCTTCTTTTGACAAAACCACTCTAGATACCGTGGAACAGATCAAGTTTTCTGTCGTGCAATGATTGAGACTACGAGAAGGGAAAGCGGGTTCGTCAGGGTGCAAACGGCAGATAACACACGGGACAAAGACGCTTCCCGATCAGGAGCGTGTCCCGCGCACATTATATCAAGAAGGAGCGCGGCGTGATTCGCGCGGAGGGTAGGCGCCAATGGCGTTACACTAATACTTGAAAGGGAAAAGTCCCATGCTTGCAATTCGTTCTATTTTATTTATGACCTTGTTCTCTTTGCTTGTCAGCTTCTTGATGGGTTGCACATCAGCAATTGAGGATGAGGATTGGCGAGTCCGCAAAGCCGCTGTCGAGAAGCTAACTGAACAAGAGGTTCTGGCCAAAGTTGCGATTGAGGACACAGTCTCTGATGTCCGTGAAGCTGCTGTCAAGAAGCTTACCGATCAGGCAATTCTTACCAAGGTTGCGATTGAAGACACAGTCTCTGATGTCCGTGAAGCTGCTGTCGAGAAGCTTACCGATCAGGCAATTCTTACCAAGGTTGCGATTGAAGACACGGTCTCTGATGTCCGCAAGGCCGCTGTTACCAAGCTAACCGATCAGGCAGCGCTGGCAAGGGTGGCGACTCAGGACAGGAACGAATATGTCCGTCAATCGGCTATCTATGAACTCATCGACCAGTCACTGCTGGCTAAGGTAGCTATCGAGGATAGGCAAGAGGACGATTGGGGAGTTCGTCAGTCCGCTGTCAATAGGCTCACCGATCAGTCACTGCTGGCTAAGATTGCCATTGAGGCCGATGATTGGCGAGTTCGCGAAGCCGCTGTCGAGAAGCTCACCGGACAGGATGTTCTGATCAAGGTTGCGGTTGAAGACAAGGATCTGTATGTCCGCCAAACTGCTGTCGAAAAGCTCACTGACCAGTCGGTACTAGCCAAGTTTGTAGCTAAGGGCAATAATTGGGTTATCCGCAAAGCTGCTGTCAAGAACCTCATGGACCAAGTGCTATTGGCAAAGCTTGCAATCGAGGACGATGATTGGCAAGTCCGCGAAGCCGCCGTCGAGAAACTCACGGATGAGGCACTGCTGACTAAAATTGCTGTCGGGGATAGGCGGGAGGACGTTCGTGTCATTGCTATCAACAAGCTCGCAGAATCGGCAATCCAAGGTGAAAATTCGGAGGTCTGTCAATCCGCTGTCAATGAGCTCACCGATCAGGCACTGCTGGCCAAGATTGCTATTGAGAACGGTGATTGGCAGGTCCGCGAAGCCGCTGTTAGGAAGCTTACTGATGAGGAAATGCTGGCCAAAGTTGCGATTGAGGGTTTGGATTTGAATGCCGGGCAAGCCGCTCTCGAGAAGATTTCCAATGAAGAAGTGGTGGCCAAAGTGGCGATTGAGGATGACCATATTGATTATTATGTCCGCGAAGCCGCCGCCAAGAAACTTACCGATGAGAACGCGGTAGCCAAAGTGGCTATCAACGGCAAACATTGGGATGTCCGTGCAATAGCCGTCACTAAGCTTACAGATCAGACGCTGCTAACTAAGATTGCTATCGAGGACATGGATGAGTTTGTCAGGCAAGCCGCTAATAATCGAATCAGAGAACTTGTAGGTGAGCGATAACCAACAGGACGGGATGTAATCTTATGACTTACCTTCTACTATGCACACTGAGATTAAATGACGAAAATAGCAAAACTAACAGAATAGATTCATAGAAATGAGCGGGCAACTGCAACTAACACGCGCAAAGAAGACGCTTCCCGATCAGGAGCGTGTCCCGTGCCCATTATATGAAGAAGGAGCGCGGCGTGATTCGCGCGGAGGTTAGGCGCCAATGCGTTGCATCCATCTCCTTTAAAGGAAATAGGCAGTTTATGAAAAGGCTATTTGCGATTTGGTCCACCGTCATTGCCGTGGTCACGATTCCTGCATTTGCCCAAGACCGACCATTGATGGCGTCGGTTTCAGTGGACGTAATCCCTGTCACTGGTCTCTTCCTGTACGGAACCAATGCTCTTGAGCCATCGCGCGCAGGATTCTACGTTCAAGGCTATTTAAACTATCAGATGTTTTCGCACGAATCTCTAACGGCATCTCTTTCTGCCGAGGGAGGATATGCTGCCATACAGACAGTCCAGATAGGATTACTGGTGAGTGATCCGCCAAAGATCGAAACTTACCAGTCTTTCATTTTGGCTGGCATTGAACTATCCACAAGTTCTGTGATTAGTCCATTCCTCAGAGCTAGAGTAGGAATATCGAAGGTAACGATTTCACCAGACTCCGCCTCTTTCTTTTCGCTAAGTGGGCAGTCGTGGGCATTTGCGCTGGCATTAGGAGGTGGCGTTCGATACAAGATGACTCAGTCGATAGCCGTTTCAATCACCGCCGACTACCTTGGGAGTTTGAAAGAGAATATCCATGTCTATGCTGGTGACGGAAGACCAGACGGTTTGGCCGGGCCTGTCGGAACATTCCCGATTGGATTGTCGATCGGATACTTCTTTTAACAAGGTTTGCATCATGTCTCATTTAAGTGCCTACAAACTTGCAACGCAGCGGACGGCTAACAACGCGAATCAACGACGGTTCCCGATCAGGAGCGTGTCCCGCACATTGTATCAAGGAGCGCGGCGTGATTCGCGCGGAGGTTGGGAGCAGCACAAGATAATGAGTATTATACTTCGCAGATTCGTCATCCGATTGTTCGTCTGGGGTCTGCTTGTAGAAGCTACCGTTGCTTATGGACAAGTGGTCCCGCGAACCTCTTCAAGCCATTATGGTACAATCACTGGTACGGTTCGAGATTCCGCCACTGGTGAGCCAATACACAATGCCTCGATTGCTCTAGATTCCTCGGTACAGCTTATGGTTGGGAGCGACACAGGAGGCAACTATTTGATTTCTAAAGTCCCTCTAGGGAAGCATTCATTAAGGGCATCATACATCGGGTATGACGCGGTTATGCGATATGGGGTTGAGGTCGCGGCAAATGAGACTACCCGCGTTGACATCTATTTCAAGGACCAGGATGCCAAGTGGGCAGACCAGGCAAGGTCTGACTTAGCTAATGGTTTTGTTCGAATTTGGTTCGCGGGACTGGGCGTATCTCCGACCCCCGACTCGGCATTTACTGAGAAGTACGGTTTTGCCCCCGTGGTTTTGGGATGTAATTCATTTGGTTCCGATGCTTACAATGCTGTCGTCATCAAGTATCTAGAAAAACGAAATGGACAAGGGTGGTATCAACGCTTTTGGGATGACTGGGATGCTTATTTGAAAGAGCATGGACACAAGTAAATTTGGAAATAATTTGTGCCGTCGCCTAACAGGCGGGACAAAGACGCTTCCCGACCAGGAGCACGGCAGTGATTCGCGCGGAGGTTAGGCGCAATTGCCGATGGTTCGGCCAAGTAATGAGAAAGGAAATTGTTCTATGAAGGGGACTGGGAAGTCGAATTTGCTTATCGTTCTAATGATAGCTTGTTTGGTGGCGGGCTGCAAGCGCCCCGATAATGCTGTCGGACCAACGACTGGCACAACTGGAAGTCTTGTCGGTAACATTGACCTGATGCAGCAAGACCGCACGTTTGCGGGCAACGGAGAGGGTGTACAGGTTTCTATTCAAGGAACTTCTCTTTCAACGACAACGGATACTTCTGGTTATTTCAAATTCTCTGACTTGAAAGCTGGGACCTACAGAATCATTTTTCACAAGTCAGGGTTCGGCACTGCCGAACTGGAGTCATATCAGTTTGTCCCAAATGATACTTTCTCTCCTGTTGTGTTTCAGATTTTGTTCCAGATTCCCAGCTATTATGCTTCGGCACTTAGAGTCGTTGTATTAGATAGCACTGTAACGATCCATGGCTGTTTATCAGATTCTGGGAGTTATCAGAAGCTTGCTCTGATATTTGTCGGAATGGATTCTACTATTGCCGATTACAACCATTCAGCTTTTTATATATTTGCGCAAATCCCTTCTGACTCTTCGCAATTCTATGGTTCAATCGCCACACAGACATTTCATAACTTTGGTCTTCAAAGCGGCTCCGTCGCCTACTTAGCGGCGCGCACTTATGTTGGCTTAGCGACCTACACCGATTCAACAGGGAAGGAGATTTACACGTCGTTTAATCCAAATGTGACCAGAGCGAGTATTGTTGTGCCATGAAAGTCATAATGCTTTCGCTCTCATCCGATCGGCAACTGCAACCAACAGCGGCAATCACGACGCTTCCCGACCAGGAGCGCGGTGTGCGCAGAGGTTAGACGACACGCAACAGAACATGACTTTGTTGATTGAAGGACATAATATGGAGGTATTTATGCGACGTAGCATCGTTATCCTAAGTCTCTCTCTACTATGGGCTGGCTGTATCAAGGATAATCCCGTATCACAAGTTACCAAAACTATTGAATCCGATAACTTGCAGGTCACATTCAGCATTCCCCGACCATCGTACGGAATTCATGACACCTTGAGGGCAACGACGACGGTATATAACCCCGGGGACACCACGATTCGCTTTGCTATTCCCGTCTGCTGGCCGATAGCCTGGTACTCAGTTCAGGACAGTAGGGGAACCACGAGATTGAGTTATAGCGCGCCACGCGATTATGGTTGCGCTTCTGCGATTGAATATTCGATTCTACCACATCAATCACAACAGATTTCTCTGTTGCAGATCATGATCGCAATAGTTGACCTTGAAGGAACGCAGAATGCTCAAGGTTCATACGTATTGGCAACGGACAACGGCTTTGGGACATTTTCACTGAAGTTTACAGTCAATTGAGCTGTAATATGATGTATAGGTTGGAAAGTCTTTCAATGACCAGTTGCGCGCCGGCTAACAACGCGAATCAACGACGGTTCCCGACCAGGAGCGTGGGACAGGCCACGCGAAGCGCGCGCCAAGCTGTGATTCGCGCGGAGGTTGTGTGGCACCCAGCCTTAAGGAGGATTAGAGTATGATGTTTGTCAAATTGTTCGCAGAAGGATTTCGGGTTCTTCTGATGTTAACCTTGGCCTTCGTTGCCTGCTGCACACAGTCCTGCAACACAAACGGGGGAAGCCTCGTTGGGTATACTACACCCGTTTTTCAGGACCGGTCTTTTGATCTAAATGCCGATGGCAATCCGGACTTTGCCTTCCATTGTACGGGTGGAACCACGATGTCCATCCCGCCATCCACTTGGGACGATTTATATGTGCAGTGTCTTGATAGCAACGAGGTGCAAACGTCGGTCTCAGGTTTCACTTCGGCATTATCTAACGGCGCACTGATTTCAGATTCGACCGGATGGGGATCGTATTCGGGGCCATTGGCTGTTTCTTCCCAGTCAGCAGGTCGATGGTCTGGGCAGTTTGTAAGCACGACCCCATGCTACTTAGGGCTGCGTCTTTTCCGCAATGGTCATTATAACTATGGATGAGTGGAGTTGACTGTCAATAGCACAGGTTCACTTACTACTCTTGATTCGGCTTATAACTCAATTGTGGATGCGCCCATTCATGCGGGAGATCATCCTTGAACGGGGTCCGATTCACAATGCGCCCAAGATTGAGCGATTTGCCGCGGGACCGTCGCGGTTCTGCGACAAATGACATGCGGGACAAAGATGCTTCCCGAGCAGGAGCGTGGCGCGTGCAAAATATTTTATCGGTCACCGCACACATTATATCAAGAAGGAGCGCGGCACGATTCGCGCGGAGGCTAGGCACGACAGGCGGAAGGGAATGATACCATGAAACATGCAATCTTACTACTGCTTTTCTGCGGCTTGGTAAGCTCCAGTTGCAGCAATTCAGTTACCGGGCCGAATGGGAACCAGAACTTACTCACAAATTCCACTTTTCAAATGAACGGAACGCCGAGCTTGCAGGGTTGGGTTGTCCTCGACACTTCAGCGGTTCATTTTTCTACAGATGTGCCACAAGGTGGTTCAGGAAGTTCCATTGTCATGCACGCAGCATGGTTCGCTCCATGGCCAAGCAACTCGATCTTTGCGACGGTGGTTCCTCAGGTGGGAAGTCACCAATATGCATTGTCCGTTTTTGGGAAGGATACAGGAATCAGTGGCGGTGTGTACGTTTACCTCAATCGCCCTGGTGCATCCAATTCATCTCTCGTCGCGACTCTTCGCATCGATTCTGGCATGACTTGGACGTACTATTCCCAAACGGACACCGTCGCCGCGGCAACTTCGGACACCTTGTTCGTAGTCGTCAATGGCGGCGGAACTGAAATAGTAAGCGGCACCACCTTTTTCAATACTTGTAAGTTTGAGTTGTTGAAATGAGTCGCGCACTGCGCCTAACAAGCGGGACAAAGACGCTTCCCGACCGGGAGCGAGGCGGGAGAGGCTCCCCGATCAGGAGCATGTCCCGTGCAAAGTATTTGTCCTCCTCATTATTGTATATTTGGTATGCGGTCACCGCGAAGTCCTGACCAGTTTATTTGTATGCCGGGATGGCGCAAGCGCGCTCGGGGTCCCGCATCATTTAAATGGCTATGATGTCGGAGCGGGAGATGCCGCAAGGCGGCATATGTCGGTCACCGCACGCATATCAAGAAGGAGCGCGGCGTGATACACGTGAAGGGGAGGCGAAAGTCGCAGGAGGCAAAATGAAAACTCATTCCATTTTAGCAGGCTTTGTGATCTTGGTGGCACTCGGCTTAAGTCAAGGATGCAGTCATTCAACGAAGGTATCCGACGAAACGAGGCCACTATTTGCAATTGATTTGCAGGACGGATTTCAACATGACGTGGTCACCGTGAGCCTGGATAACAGGACGATTTATAATGACTCCGCATTCACCAATTCCGTCCTGAGCTTAGCGGTGCACTTATCGCCATCTGTGTCAGCTGGGTCTCATAGGATCCAAGCATCGATTCCTGAATTGTCAGCTGCTGCCGACACGGTTATTGATATCCGCGACACTATGACCGTTGGCATTAATTACAACCGAAGCGCGAACCATCTGTCTTTCACGGTGTACCACAATATAGTGTTATACATGTGAAGATGGAGCGCGGGACGAATTCTTTCTGGCAAACGTTAGGCGCAACACAACTCACAACTTGAGATAATTCTGTGTCCATCCACAAATACAATCGTCCAATTCTCTTCTACAGTCTGGCGATAGCCATTCCCTGGGCATTCTGGTCCGTTGCCGGCTACGTCAGCCACATCACTCCTTACACAAATCGGAACATGGCCATTGCAAGCGTCCTGGGATTTATCGGCCTTCTAGCCCCAATGGGTGTTGCGTACTGGCTGATCTCAAAAGACCCCGATTTACGGGCCGACGTATCGAAGAGGATCTTGAATCTTCAATCCATAAGGCCGGTCTACCTTATCCTCACTCTCTTTCTGATGCTGGCGAGCATACTTGTTTCTCAAGCGATCTCATTGTTGTTCGGATATAGTCCGACCCAATTCGTCATCACCGGCCACTTCACATTCTCCTCGGGTATCTTCCCGGTCTGGTTTATGCTCATCATAGCTCCCATAGTAGAGGAGTTAGGCTGGCACTCGTATGGTACCGATTGCCTACGCAGCAGAATGAACCTTTTCAAGACTTCATTGTTGTTTGGTGTCTTCTGGGGCGTCTGGCACATACCACTTTCAACCATCAGAGATTACTACCAGAGTAATCTTATCGAAACGGGATGGATCCACGGCGTCAATTTCCTGGTCAGCATTGTCCCCTATGTACTGTTAATGAACTGGCTGTACTACAAGACGGGCCGGAATATTCTTGTCGCTATTGTTTTCCACATTACAGCCGGCTACTTCAACGAGATATTTGCCACACACCCCGACAGCAAGATTATCCAAACAATATTACTGAGTGTATTGGCCGTTGGAATCGTATTAAAGGAAAAGGATTTCTTCTTCCAGAAAGAGTGGACTGGTTGACGATCAGAACGATGAGTTGCGCTGCGAATAGCACGCCGTATCACGACGCTTCCCTCCAAGGTCGGGACAGGCTATCATGAATGCGTGGAAGGAGCCGCGCGAAACGCGCGGGCCGAGCCGCCACTTTAGCGAGGACAGGTTTTTTTCCCCGGCGGACATTAGGCGGCATTTAAACACAGAATCAATGAACGGAGGTACTATATGACAAGATTTATATTCTCTATAGTCCTAGTTTTCTTATTCACCGATTTCTATAACCAAAAAACCGAAGTCAGGTTAGAATACGAGAAGAAGACGTTTGTATACAAAATAATCGGACAGGATTCAATAAGATCCGATTTTTATAGGATATCAGATGATACAATAGCGCGCCCTATTATCGTTTGGATACATGGAGGTGCTTTCGTTTGGGGCAGCAGGAATAGCTTACCCAAAGAACAATTGGAATTTTATCTGGACGCAGGATATTCCGTGTTATCCATCGACTATAGACTGGCTCCCGAAACAAAATTATGTGAGATAATCGCAGATATTAAGGATGCGATCATCTGGGTTCAAAATAATGGCGCACGATTACAAATTGATCCGAAAAGAATCTTTGTAATCGGGCACTCCGCGGGAGGATATTTAGCTTTAATGACCGGCTATATTCTCGACAATCCCCCGCGTGCGATCGTCTCGTTTTATGGTTATGGCGATATACAAAGTGAATGGTGCAATCGACCCGATTCTTTTTATGTCAGTCTTGGGATGGTAACTAAAGAAAAAGCTTTTGAATCAATTCGCAGCTCCGTCATAACAAGTGCCTCCTCCAATGAGCGTTCTGACTTATATGTATATTGTCGTCAACAGGGGATATGGACAAGTATTATAAGTGGTCGTGATCCGGTAAAAGAACCGAAATACTTTGACCGGCTCTGTCCAGTCAAGAATATTACCAGCATTTTTCCTCCTGTGTTGCTCATTCATGGCGATAAGGATACCGATGTGCCTTTCCAGCAATCTATCTTAATGGATGAAGCGTTGAGTCAAAAGAATATTGATCATCAATTTATTAGGATGGCCGGCTTGGGTCACGCCTTTGATAAACTGGGAGGAGGTTTAAGCAACAATCAAATAAGCAACACTTTTCATGAGGTGATTAGATTTATGGATAAATATAAATGACAAGCGGTGCATAACACGCGCGAAAGAGATGCCTCCCTCAAAGATCGGCACGATTTTTTTTGCGCGACACATTATGCGCAACGCAGCCCGATGGAAAGTTGCGCGGTGTATTATCGATAGCCGCGCGGTAGTTTTCTGAAGCCTTTGAAAAGGAGGGCATGTCGATGAAGCAAGACCCGTACAGGTTTCACGCAAAAATTTACGATCGGTTCTATGAGCCTGCCGCAAAGAGATTGAGAGAAGTGGGATTGAAGGCATTCCCCCCAAGAGAAAATCTCTCAATCCTTGATGTGGGGTGCGGGACCGGGACACAATTGGCCTTGTATCAAAGGGGAGGCTGTAAACTGTTCGGCATCGATCTATCACCAGCTATGCTGGCGATTGCGCGGCAACGACTGGGCGAAACCGCCGACCTCCGTTTAGAAGACGCCTCACAGATGACATTTGACAGCCGGACATTCGATCTCGTCACGATGGTATTGACACTTCATGAAATGCCGGCCCGGCTTCGTTCCGCCGTGCTGCAAGAGTGCAAGCGGGTTGTGAAAACAGACGGTCGTATCATGCTCATGGATTACCATTTCGGGCCGCATCCATTTCCGATGGGCTGGGTATGGAAAATCCTCGTTACACTAATGGAGATCAGCGCGGGCCGCGAGCATTATGCGAACTACCGTGACTTCATTACCCGACAAGGTCTGAAGACGCTCGTTCTTGAACAGCATTATACTCTGGAGAAAAGATTCATATTCGATAGCGGGGTCGCCGCTATCTATTTACTTGAACCATGAACGGAAATCTTCCGCGTTTGCGCAGGTCTCCATTTGCGCATCGCATGGTACGCTCAAGAGAGACGCTTGATTGTCGTATATGATCGAACTCGCTCCATGCCGCAAACATAATGTACCCCCAAATAGGAATGTGGCACGGCCCTGCAATGAAAGAGTGCTGGGCAGGCGTGGTTCAGGCGGACGTTATCCAAACAGTGCGACCAAAGAAACCACATATGGCAGGCTGAAAACAAATCGAAGATAGAGAGTTTTGAGAGCCTCCGACTTTCGAACCTTTGTCAAGAGATAACCGGGATAAATTTCTCCAATTCTTAGTATAGCTTTCAACTTGCCTTCAAGAATTCGAAACTCTCTCGGTAATTTTTCAAAAGAGTCTCCCGCAGCTTCGCATGCTGGCCTTCTCTGAGGTGCGGGTCACGTTCGGCGATCCTGAACGCCGATCTTCTCGCCTGAATTATCAAGTCGCGGTCTTTGATTAGATCTGCTAACTTCAGCGGCGGAACGCCGCTCTGCTTCGTGCCGAAGAATTCCCCCGGACCGCGAATCTCAAGATCATATTCCGCGATCTTGAATCCGTCCGATGTTGATGTGAAGAGCCTGAGCCGCTGATAGGCGACAGCATCTTCTCGGGTTCGGATTTTCTTTTCATCGAGGTACTTCTCATCCGTCATGAGTATGCAATAAGATTGATGCACACCGCGGCCGATTCTCCCGCGAAGCTGGTGGAGCTGACTCAGACCGAAGCGCTCGGCATGTTCCACCACCATCACAGTGGCGTTCGGCACGTCGATGCCGACTTCTATCACGGTTGTCGCCGCCAAAATATTTATCGCGTTCTTCTTGAATGCGAGCATGATGTCGTTCTTCTCGGTTTCGGTCATCTGCCCGTGTATCAACCCGACTTTAAACCCGCGAAAAACCTCGTCTCTCAAGCGCACAAAACTCTGGGTCGCCGCTTTCAGGTCTAGCTTTTCCGTTTCGTTTACCAGCGGGTATACGAAAAAAATCTGCTGGCCGGCCAGCACCTGTTCACGGATGAACTTGTAAACGCTTTCTCGCTGTGATTCGCTGCGCAGTGCCGTCTTGATTTTTTTCCTTCCGCCGGGCATCTCGTCGATGACCGAGACATCCAGGTCGCCGTAAATCGTGAGTGAGAGCGTCCTCGGTATCGGGGTCGCCGTCATGACCAGCAAATGTGGGTTCTCACCTTTCCCCTGAAGTGCCATTCGCTGCACGACTCCGAAACGATGCTGCTCATCGACAACTATTAATCCGAGCTTGTTGAATTTGACCTTCTCCTGGATGAGCGCATGTGTGCCGACCACTATGGATGCGCTGCCGTCCTCGATATCGGAATAAATCTGCGTTCGATCTCCCTTCTTTTGTCCTCCGATCAACATTGCAGACTTGATCCCGAGCAGATCGACGTATTGTTTCACGGTCGCGAAATGCTGAGCCGCGAGAATTTCCGTCGGCGCCATGAAGGCTGTCTGGTAGCCGTTTTCAACCGCTATGAGGATCGCAATGAGTGCGACGATTGTCTTTCCGCTTCCGACGTCTCCCTGAAGAAGTCTTTGCATCGGGTGACTTGACTTCAGATCGATAAAGATTTCCTGCAGGACCTTCTTCTGCGAATCGGTCAACTTGAATGGAAGAATCTCGTTTGTCAGCTTTCCGACCAGATGGTTTTTCTTCGCGGACATCTGAATCCCCGGTGCGAGTTTTGTCAAGTTTCGCCTGATGCCGAGGAGCAGCTCTAGGTAGAAAAGTTCTTCGAACTTGAACCTGCGCTGTGAGTAACCGAGATGCCGCTCATCTTTGGGAAAATGTATCGAAGCTGCCGCATCCTTGAAATTCATGAGAGAATTTGTGGAAAGGACTTCAGCAGGAAGAATATCATCCGGGAATTCGTAATCTTGCCGTGACTCCAAGAAATTCCGGATGATTCTTCTCAATCCGCGAGAATCCATGCCGACCCTCCTCAAGCCCTCCGTGGCAGGGTACACCGGAATTATTCCGCCGGTGTGAAGGAATTCCTCGTCCGATTCATCTTCCAGATAATCGTAGTCCGGATGGATGAGACACGGCTCGTCCTGGTACGTCGTGACTTTTCCCGAGAATGCAATGAGCTCGCCTTCTTTGAAGGCGCGTATGAAATATTGTACTCCGTTAAACCAGACGCATCGCATCGTCCCTGTTTCGTCTGCCAATTTCGCGAAAAGAAATTGTCGTCCACCTCTTTTCACATAAAGCGATTTTATTCTCCCGACGAACGTCACTTCGTCCGGCGTCAGAAGTGCCGATTGGGCATCTTTTATCTTGAGAATCCTGCTCCTGTCTAAATATCTGCGGGGAAAATAGTAGAGGAGGTCGAGCTGAGTTTTAACACCTACGGTGGCGAGTGCCTCGGCCCGCTTAGGACCGACGCCTTTTAAATACTTAACATCGTCCTCCGCAATCGAACCTTTGCCGCTGAAGGAAGAGGAATTCATATCAGGCATTCAGCGGTCAGGTGTCGGCATTTAGCTGGGATGCCGGTGTATTGCGGAATGCCGATCCATGATTCCCGATGGCCGCTTCTACTTTTCTTATGATATCATCCAGGTGGCCGGTGTTGTTGACAAAATCGATCTCGTCCGATTCGATGATCAGAAGATTCCGGATGCCTTCGCTTGAATGCTCCGATCGGGTGTTATATTTTGTGATCCACTCTTCGTAGCTGCTGTTCAGTCGTTCAAGGTATTCTTTTTTTATGCTCTGTTCGTATTCTCTGCCGCGGAGCTTTATCTGCTTCATTAACGTATTGACGTTCGCGCGAAGATAGATAAGGAGGTCGGGCGGTTTCAGGTAATCCACCATGATGTTAAAAAGCTCGCGATAATTTTCGTAGTCGCGCCTGTCCATGTTGCCCATCTCGTGGAGGTTGCGGGCGAAAATTTCGACGTCTTCGTAAATCGATCTGTCCTGTACTACCGACTCCGGCATCTCGATAATTTTTTTGTGGTTCTTGAAGCGGTTGGATAAAAAATAAACCTGCAGGTGGAACGACCACCGCTTCATATCGCGGTAGAAATCGCTCAGGTATGGATTGTCTTCAACCGACTCGTAAAATGGAATCCAGCCGAAATGTCTGCTGAGCAGCTTGGTGAGGGATGACTTACCGCTGCCGATGTTTCCGGCAATTGAGATGAATACTTTTTTGGGTGACTGGCTCGCCATCGATGCCTCGGATTTTTATCAATTTAGTTTTGGATTGCAGAAATTGCAACGCAGTGGTTGGAGATGAGTACGGATGTGACATCACCGGTTTCTTATCAAGTCCGTCAAAGTCCTTTTCGCTTCTTCTAACGCACGTGCCCGGTGACTCATTTTGTTTTTCAATCCCGGATCCATCCCGGCATAACTCATTTTGTATCCGTCCGGTTGAAACAATGGGTCATATCCGAAGCCATTGGCACCACTGACTTCGTTCAGAATTTTTCCCGGCACTTCGCCGACTGCGATCTCATCTATTCCTTTTCCAAATATTGAAATCACGCATCGAAACTTCGCACCCCGTTTTTCAAATGGGACGCCTTTCAACTCCAGAAGGAGCTTCCTGTTGTTTGCCTCGTAAGTCGCGTTCTCGCCCGAGTATCTCGCGGAATAAACTCCGGGTCTTCCGCCGAGGGCATCCACTTCGAGTCCGGTGTCGTCGGCGATCGAAAGAATACCTGTCTTTTCAAAAACAGTCCTCGCTTTCTTCCTTGCATTATCTTCGAGCGTCTCTCCATCTTCATCTATCTCGCCGATCTCCGGAAAATTATCCAATGACGACAGTTCCAGAGGCAGGTCCGATAGAATGTTTCTGATTTCTTCAACCTTATGTCGGTTGTGGGTTGCAAGAACGATCTTCATCTACGAAGCACAACACATCATTTCAGGAAGTTTTATCTTCCGCATTCTTGGGAAAAACTTTGAAGTAGAGATTCACGGCGCTTCCGATCGCGGTGAGCAAATTTAGAATGACAAAGATCGGGTCGCCAATCGCGTAGACGGTCAGTGCGATGCTCCCGGGAAAATAAAGCAAAAGAAAAGAGAGCTTCATGCCGGAACGCTTGGACCTAACGACTTCAAGTGTCTGAGGAATCCAGCACGCGACGATGGCAATCAAACCGATGAGTCCGACAATTTTCATTTTTATATTAGAAGCTTTACCGCTTCCGAAATTTTCCGCACCTCTGAGATTTCGATATCTAATTTCGACATCGCGCCCTTGAAGTTTGCGTGAGGCACAATCGCTTTTTTGAAACCTAACTTGGCCGCCTCCTGCACGCGCCGCTCGATCTGGCTGACACTTCGCACTTCACCGGCGAGCCCGACCTCTCCGATAACGATTGTGCTCGAATCAACCGGGACATCCTTATAACTTGAGATGACGGAAACAGCCGCCGCGAGGTCGATTGCAGGCTCGTCGACTTTCACTCCACCGGCAACGTTTAGAAAAACATCGAAGCCGCCCAATTTCAATCCCAATCTTTTTTCGACTACCGCAAGAATAATTCCCAGGCGGCGATAATCGAATCCGGTAGAAGTTCGCTGCGGCACCGAGTAGCCGGTCGGCGTGACGAGTGCCTGAATCTCAAGGAGTATCGGACGCGTTCCTTCGATGGCAGCGGTGACGGTCGAACCGCTCGCGCCGTAGCTTCTTTCAGAAAGAAAAATCTCCGACGGGTTCTCGACTTCAACGAGTCCAGTCTCGCGCATCTCGAATATTCCGATCTCGTTGGTCGATCCAAATCTGTTTTTGTTCGCGCGGAGAATTCTAAAGGCGTAATGCCGCTCGCCTTCAAGCTGCAGGACTGCGTCGACGATGTGCTCCAGAACCTTTGGCCCCGCAGCGATTCCATCTTTCGTCACATGACCGACCACGAAGACCGCAGTGCCCGTGAGCTTTGCAAGCTGTGCTAGCTTCGCCGAGCACTCGCGTACCTGGCTGACACTTCCGGGTGCCGAGACGACTTCGGGGTGGTAAATTGTTTGTATAGAATCGACGATCAAGATGGGCGGGCTGAACTCAGAAACCGCTTTTACTATGGACTCCAGATCGGTTTCAGAAAGGACGAATAAATTGTCCAGGGTGGTTATTCCCAGCCTTTGAGCACGCACCCTGACTTGTGCACGCGATTCCTCTCCGGTGACGTAGAGTATTTTGCCTAATTTTGGATTTCGCGCAAGCTGCATCATTAAGGTGGATTTGCCGACTCCCGGATCGCCCGCAATGAGGATGATTGATCCCGGCATGAGTCCGCCGCCGAGCACACGGTCGAATTCTTCGATCCCCGTTGAGAGACGTTTTCCCTCACTGACCTCAACTTCGCTCAGCGGGACGATTTCAATTTTGCTTCTGGATTCTTTTTTCCTTGGGGTTTCGTTGATCAGCTCTTCAACAAAGGAGTTCCACTCTCCGCATTCAGGACAACGCCCGATCCAGCGCGGTGAGACGTATCCGCAGTTCTGACATGCGAAACGGATTGTTTGCCTGGACATGGTAACTCAATTTAACAGCGAAAAACCAATAGTTAAAAGTGAATAGCAGAAGATTTTTCGACGTTCACTATTCGTTTTTCCCTAACAGATCAGCACCAACTCGTCTTGCTCCCTTCCGGTTACCACGGCTTTGTTTGAACTGTCGATGAAGACATTGAGTTCGGACCTAACTCCCATTTTGCCCTCCAGATAAATCCCCGGCTCGAGAGAGAAAAGACATCCTGGTACAAGCTGCCGCGTATCCTGAGTTTCGAAGTTGTCGATGTTTGCTCCATTGCCGTGCACTTCTTCGCCGATAGAGTGTCCGGTGCGATGCGTGAAATATTCTCCATAGCCCGCACCTTTGACGACGTCTCTGCATATATCATCAACTTCCCAGCCGGCGACCTGCTTCCCTTCATTTAGTCTCGAACTCAAGAATTCGAAGCCCGCTCGCCTCGCGTCTCGGACAACATGGAACGCCTTCACATATTCTTCCGGCGGATCATCTCCGACGAATGCGCTCCATGTTATATCGTAGTAAATCGATCCGGGCTTGTCAAATTTTGCCCAGAGGTCGATAAGAAGTTTGTCGCCCGGTTTTATTTTGCGGGAGTTCTTTGGAGTCGGAGCAAAATGCGGATTTACAGGATGGTCGTTGGTGCCGACTATCAGCGGGTCGTCTGTTATAAGACCGTTTGTCTTGAAACGCTTCTCGATGAACTGTTCTATCTCATATTCGGTCTTGTATTTCTTGTTCCGCAGGGACTTGCGAACCTCGTTGAAGGCTTCGTCTAAAATTCTGTCGATGAGTTTTCCGGCCTTGAAGTGCGACTTGATCGCTTTCTCATCAAGGAGCGCCTCGAATTGCTGGACTAAATCCGCGGACGAAGCGATTTGATGTCCGAAGCTTTTCACGAGCTCAATGGTTCCGCCATCCACGATCGAAACGTACGGAATTGCGTTCATAGGTGAACACTGCATTGCAATTTTCGAAGGACTGCCAAGCATCTTTTTCAAATTTGAGTGAAGCTCCCGCCAGCTTGAATACATAAGCTTGTTTCCGGGAAGGTGGTCTAATTTTGCCGGCTCCACGCGGTGAGCAAGTTTCACAGGCTCGCCGCTCGCCGGAATGAAATAATACCATCGACGTG